>OLPU01000008.1_pt1 | contig 196986 bp, 200 predicted proteins | sample 1673111 | NCBI WGS metagenome assembly OLPU01 (sample SAMEA3136755, study PRJEB25190) | human gut metagenome | reverse complement strand
ATTTGGTGTACAGATTATTCAAATAATTTAATTGTTGAGCGGACAGTGCGCTTCTGCTCCGGCTATTACATTCATATGCGCCTAAGTAGATGATATCTATCGTACAGTTATTATTCTATGCCATTCGCACAGTATAGCAAATAAAAAATGCCGCCCATCCGAGAATGAGCGGTGAAGAGCTATATTTTAGATATGGAGAACAGTCCACTCGCGGTTGGGATAATCGTCGCAGAAGCTTGCGAAAGCGAGCGGCGCACCGTTGTCTTGGCTGTCCCTGTTAGAGTGTACGAAGACATTGTGGTTTTCCATGTTCTCTACGTCATCAGCCGTGGCATCCTCGCCGAAGACATCGTTGACGCTTTCCGCAATCAACTCTTTCATTTCCCTGAATGCCTCGTCGAAGGTGTCGTAGAAACCTGTGAGCTCGATACTCTCGTACTCCTCGTAAGAAAGAAGAAAGAAGGGCTTGTCAGTCGTGACCTCAAAAACAGCCCATTCGGCGCTTTCTTCGTCGTCTTCTTTCCAGAAGTCATAGGAACCATGTACTCTGGGCTCGCTGTTGTCAGCAGGACGGTTTTCATCGAAATCGAAAGAGAATCTATAGTGCTCCTCATTCTCGTGCGTGATATCGGCACCGGTAAGACCTGTATGATAGTTCTTGTTGATGCGCTGTGCCATGCTGTCCTTTACTGCGGCAACTGCCTCTTCCAGGGTGTCCTTCTTGCAGATTAGGTTCGTGCAATCATAGTGTTCGCTCTTAATCACGATAAACATTTTGTGGTCTCCTTTTTGTTATATGATAGTGGCGTGTCGTATAATGCATGGCATTATACGACCTCGTTGATTGCGTACAAAACCGAGACCGTCAGCCAATTCGGTGCATAATCCTGACACTCATATATAGCTGCCTCAGTGGTGTCGATATAATACGAGCTGGGAACCGCTTCCTCGTCGCTTCGGTCGAGGTGGCGTTTTTTGAGCTCCTCCTGATAGTCCGACTGCATAGCGGCATGAGCTGTTTCGATGGATGGGTACTGCCTCGGAAAGATTTTGAGAAACATTTCCCCTTTTTTGTTGGTGAAAGATTTTGCGAGAATAAACATACAAATCTCCTTTTTTTGACGCAAAAAGGCGGGCCTCCCAAAAATCTGGAAGTCCGCCTTAAAGCAGGATTGTAAATTGTACGAACGCAAATAGCGTTCCTGTGGATAGTATCTATCGTACGAATACTATTCTATGCCGTTTGCATAAATGGTCAAGAAAAAGAGTTTGTGCAAAAAGCGTTAATGGTTCTTGATTTTGAAAGTGGGGCGAATGCCAATAGAATTGGAAGCGTTGTAGTAGTCCGCATTACCGCCTGCGTCGACACTAGCGAAACGGGAAGCGAAATCTTCAACCTTGTTCGTCAGCCAGTACCACTGAAAGTTCTCATCCTTAGTGCCGTCGAACGCCATACGGTTTCTGCGCTTCTTCATGGGCTCCCACTGCTTCACACACAGGCTTTCGCACTCACCGTAGTAGTTCTTTCCGAAAATCTCTTCCTCGGTCGGCAGACGGAGCAGGTCACCGTTGTTAAACGGGGCCATCATAGCCTTGAGTTCTGCCGGAAAGAGATTCAGAATTTCACCGTTCAGCTTTTTACGAAGGTCACTCTCTTCGTAACCTCCTTCATTGGTACTGGTGCTGTTCATCGGGTGCTCGCCAGGCAGGCAATCGGCCAGACAGAAAATCATGCCGTCCTCTTCTTGCTGCACTGCCATAGCCTGTACCTTTACACCATCTGCAAGTTTGACCTCGATGACGTCTCCGACCTTAAAAGTATCAACGTCAGACTCAATTATTCCTTTTACTTTCATTTGGTTTTCCTCCGTTTTAGATTGTGATGTACTCCCACCGCTCACGCAGTGGGCTTCCTTGGCGCGGGCTTTGTGAACGCAAAAAGGCGGACCTCCCAAAATCGGGAAGTCCGCCTTAAAGCAAAATTATGAATTGTACGAACGCAGATAGCGCCTCAGTAGATGGTATCTATCGTGCAGTTATTATTCTACGCCGTTCGCACGAGTACGCAACGGTATTTCGATTATTTCCCAAACAGCGGGTTTTCCCAAAGAACCTTGCGCCCGCTCGATACGGAAACGATAACCTTGAAGGGAATACTGTGCCGGTGTCCACGACCGTACCATTGGCAATTTTCTTCCAGAAAATGTTCCACTTCTTCCTGATGACGAGCCGGGGAAATCGCGAAGGTGTCAAGACTTTTAGTCCTAATCGTATCGTAGGACTCAATACCGACAGCAGGATACACGACTTGCATAGACTTGCCGCCAGCTTCAATGTTCAGGCGAACAGTTTTGCGGTCTTTGACAGCAGCCATCAGATTCTTGCAGATACTTTCCCAGCAAGAAGGGTCTGCGCTGAACGCATCCAGATATTGCCGGGTCTGAACCAGATATGCCACGAAAGGTTCAGCAAATTCCTTGGCAAACGATTCCCCGATTCCGGACCGTTCCAGAGCCTTGGCAAACCGCTCTTCCCAGCCGGAAGGATTCGCAAGGTAGTCAACAATGGCGGAATCGTCGAACTTTTCAAGGAGTTTCAGCATCAAGTCGAGCGATGTGGTATCGTTGTTCCGGTCATAAACATACTGCTTGATGGCGCTGTCGTATGTCATGGACTGAAACCTCTTGTCCTTCATCACCTCGGCGGAGGGAGTGTAGTTCTTCTCGATGTATGCGAGAAACTTTTCTCTCATTTCAGCCGTGACCCAGTTAGAATTAGCCTGCCTATAATCGTCAAAGAGCAGAGCGAACTCAACAGACTTGCAGTAGGTCTCTTTGTGGTCAACGATGAACGCCATGAACTCGAGACCATTTTTAATGCTGAAATGGTTCACGCCCATAGCCAGAGGGGAAGAGAAGGAGCTCTGCGCGTACAGCGCTTCGACATAATGTTCTCCCTTAGCCAAAGGAACGCGCACAAAGCGGCGGAAAGCGGTGCCTTCGAAAGTATTGGTAACAACACCTTCCAGAACGGAATCTGAGTCATTTGCGATATAGGAATCGAAGATTTCCTTTGTGATAGTTTTGCAGTACATACAAACCTCCTAATCAGGTTCAGATATCAACATAGTAGTATCCCGTCAGAGAATCCACCTCACCGTTGCGTTCGTCTTCCTTGGGGTCGAAATATCCGGTAACGGCATCAAATCCCATCGAATCCAACATATCCGCAACGCGATTTACAGCAGTCTCCTCCTTTGAGACAATCTGGGATTGAATACACTTTACATAGCCATGGGTAGCTTCTTCCAAGCACATTCCGAAATCAGCGTAGCCGAACGGTTTGTCAAACTGTTTCTCAGTGGCGGCAAACAGCTTATACTTGTTTTCACCCTCGGACTCTTCACAGAAATCCTGAACGCTGACGGCTCTTCTGTTCGCGAAAACGATTCGTGGAGAATCGTCATCAGCTGCCCGATAGCCGTCCACAATGCGAACCAGCCATTCATCGGTTTCCGTTTCATTATTGCCGGAATACAAGTACCCGGTTACGAACGGATTCAGCGTATTCGGGGCTTCAAGAGAACACCAGAGTGCCTCGGTGTCAAACTTTTCGTTTCGACTTTCAAGGTCAACACTTTCGGATAAACAGCCGTTGAAAGCGTACTCCGTAATTCCCCACTTGTAGAAGTTTGGATATTTCGCATAAAGAACAAACCCGCTTTTCTCAAGCAGAGGCTTGAATTCATCGATATGATATGACGAAACGGTGATGAGCGGCTTTGTACATTGCAGTTCCCTAAAAGCAAGGGTTAAGAGCATTGATGCAATGCCTTGATGGCGATGGTTTTCAGCAACTCTCAACGTGCAAATCTTCTTTTCGTCGGCATTTTTTAGAATCAAAACCGCGACTATCGCTTCATTGTCAGTGACGGCGTAAATCAGTCTTTCCCCATTTGCTAAGCCAGGAACAACGGTATCGTGATACCACTGCCGAAAATTGCTGTATTCACTGCACAAGTCGCTCAGAAAAAGATACACAGCTTCAACATCTTTTTTGCTGTTGCACATTTTCGTGATGGAATACATAGGTGCCATCCCTTTCTTTGATTTACACTATTCATGGTATGTAATTCGCACGTTTTAGCAACAAAAAGCTGCCCACCCGAAGGTGAACAGCCTAAAGTGTTTATTCAAATGTACTTAGGATTTTCTATCCAGTAAGTGTCCGTCATCCGGCTTATTGAGCCAGTCACACCAGTTCATGTTGTTGGAAGGAAAGTCTTTTGCACCGCTGTGAACATCGTTCAGAAAGATGGCAAGATGAAACTTATCGAGTTTCCGAATCGCATCAAGGCGGGTTTCGGTCGCAGAATTCTCATCTGAAACGTCAGCCCCAACCTTTTTCCGAATTGCCCTTTCGGCTCCTTCAAAAGTTGAAAAGCGTTCGCGCTCCATCGAGAGTTCTTCGGTCTCAAACTGCGCTTCAGCAATCAATGCCCAGCGTTCGCTTTCACAGTTGGCAGAGTCCAGCAAACCGGAATATGCCTCCAGCAGCTGGTCGTAGTCATCCGGGTCAAGCTCGGTCGGGTCTACTTCACCGTGTACGACAAAATAGGTGCCATTTGGAGCTTCGAAAATGTCGTATAGCTCGTATCGGGTTCCGCCAACCTGACGTCGCCACTGGCATGTATCAGGGTCGGTGCAAACCCAAGTCTTGGCTTCCAGCTCTGCCTGTTTCAGGTCGTCCGCCAAATCAGAGAGAGCTGCGGAGACCTTTTTGTTTTTCTCCAGGGTCTCAGTAAGACCGATGGTGTTCCCTGCTGCCGCTGCAGCATTGTACTTGAATATGGCAAAACGGTCGCTGCTGTACTTTTCAGCCATAGCCGATACTCCCTCAGGAAGATGATTTTGAAAAAGACGAATGGTATCTTTCGGGACAGAATCGGCTGGGTACTCGAGGGTTACGCGTTCACCAAGGGCATCGTGTTTCAGCTCAAAATTGTGCTTTTTGCAGATTTCGTCATACTGAATGCAATACATAATTATTTCTCCTTTTATTGTTTGAAAGCAAAAAGCAGGCCCACCGAGATGGTGAGTCTGCTGATTGTCTTGCAGAATTGTAAATTGTACGCATTTCGGCCATAGGGCTGTTATCTATCGTACAATTTCAATTTTAGTGGAATCGCACGTTTGAGCAAGTCTGCTTGTCAGACTTTCTCAACCTCATCCGAACCATAAACAATGTTCAAATGTGAACCATTGTCCCAGTGCATCAGGAGGCTGCCGGTATCATCGACACCAACAACCGTACCTTCTGTACCAAGAGGTGGTGCCTGGATGTCATCCATTTTGACAAGCCGAACCCGCGTTCCAGCGGGGTATTCTTTGCGGATGGCTTCGACAATTTTGATATTTGGAAACATAGTATTTCTCCTTTAGCTCATTGCATTTGTTTTTTTGATGATACTCCAAATACGGTCTGCGATGTTTTCGGCGGTATCGAATCGAGTGACAAATTCACCTTTCCAGGTCCCGCCGTTGCCGTTGATGCCGTTGCGGAGCTTAATGCAGCTGCCACGATTGGCTTTCCATTCATGCAGGTTCACCGAGTAATCGTCCAGCAACACAAAAGAGCTGTCGATGCACGGCGTTTTCAGGCGGTTTGCTGCGGCTCTGGCTTTGCTGCTGCCGCACGCAACGAAGATGCGGTGTTCGGAATCAATTTTCGGAAGATAAGCGTCGAGCCAGGCGTTCTTTTCATGAACTGCATATGGGTTTTCCGGCATATAGGCGGAAAGTGCATACACATCAAGTTCTGGTTTTGTGTTGCAAAGAATCTTCACGGCGTCCAAAACCGTCTGATAGGGCGGCAAATCTCTGAAATACCCCGGCTGAAGCAGGTCCTCAAAGCAGGCCGCCTGCTTCCAGACGGCGAGAGTGCCATCCATATCGACGAATAAACGTGCCTTCATATCATTTGTAGGACTCATAATTTTCCTCCTTTTTAGATGTGCAAACAAAAAAAGCAGGCCCACCAAGACGGTGAGTCTGCTCTTTGCTTGCAGAATTGTGAATTGTACGAACGCAAAAAAAAACGCGCCAAGTAGATGGTATCTATCGTACAATTTTCATTTTAGCTGAATCGCATATTTTGGCAATAAAAAAAGAGCCCCGCATTTCTGCGGGACTCTGGTGAAACAAATCAAGTGTCGGCACAATTTGTTCTGACGGCTATCATTATTTTCTGTCTCCCTCAAAGCAAGGATTCTTCCAAAGAACCTTGCGACCACTTTCAATGCGAGAGACAGTCTTCATGGGAATATCAGACCAGTATTTACTGTAGCCAGCGCAGTTCTCCGCAAGAAATTCTTTCACCTCATCGCTGAGCTTGCGCGGTGCAATAGCCCATGCAGAAATGACCTTATTCTTAATCATTTCAAAAGTAATCAGGTTGGAAACAGGATATTGCACCTGCATTTCTTTTCCATTGGCTTCAATAACGAGCCGAATGTTTTTTGCTTTTGCAGTCGCAGCAAACAAACTACGGCACTCACTTTCCCAACAATGTGGCTTGGACTGGAACTCCAGCATCCTTGATTGGGTAAGACGTTGGACGGCAACGAATTTTTCCCGATGCTTTCGCTGAAAGGTGTGCCATCGCGAGAAGTGAGATTCTTATCGAGGACATTGACTACCCTTTCCGCCCATCCGGTAGGATTAGCAAAGAACTCGATGGTCGCGGTGTCATCAATGTGCTCAAGAAATTTACGAAGGCTTTCTTCAAATGCGGTGTCTTTCTTTTGCAGGACATACTGTTTGACAGCGTTTTCATAAGCCTCGTTCTGCAATTCGGGCGTGTTCAGATAGTCAGGGTCGAGAATTGTTTTCTGCTCCAGATAATCCCACAGCGTTTTCGTCATCTCACCCATTGCGGAATGGGGACCAGTGTAAGCAGAGGTGACATCAAACAATCGCAGGAACTCATAGCTTTCAGCATAGGTCTTTTCGTGGTCCACAACATAAGCCATAAACTCAAGGTTATGCTGTTCATAAAAATGGTTTTTGCTCATGCTGGTGGGATAGTTACTGCACATTTGCCCAAATAATGCCTCGACACTATGCTCGCCATCGGAAAGGGGGACGCGGACAAAACGGTAGAAATTCGAGCCGTTGTACTTATCCAGAACGTTACCGTCCAGAACGGAAATAGCAGGATTAGAAAGAAAAGAACGGAACGCTTTTTCATCAATAGTTTCGAGATACATAGTTTTACTCTCCTTATTTGTTATTTTTGGTTAGGTGGGGAAATTTACGGTATCAGTTCAAGCGTCGTACTCATCGAGCTGCTTTTCGGTGGCAGCGCCTTGGCGTTTCAGATAGTTGTCGGTTAGAGGTTCAACGTGAGTCAACGACCCATCCACCCAAAGCACGCGCTTCGACTCGTCGTCCTCATTGCGAACGCCATCAGCGATAACAGCTAGAGGTTGGTCCGTCTCTGTTTCGTCATCGCCAGCGTACAGATAGCCTTTTACCATGTCGTTGGTTTCGTTCGGCAGCTCCAAACAGAACCAGAAACCTGCACGACCGGTATTGCTGTTTTTGCTGGTGAGCCAGATACCGGGATAAGAATCCTTCGTTTCCTGGCCGAGCATAAAGTTAGCACTGATGCCGTCTGCGTCAAGCTCAGTGGAAACAGAGAGAGCAGAAGGTTTGGTGGCGTAAGGCCAGAAAGATTCGATAACTTTTTCAATCGGAATAGTTATCGGCACGGATTTGCCATCAATTTGGCCTGTGATTGTCATTTTCATAAAAACACACTCCTTTTGTTGTTATAACGCAAAAAAAGTGGACCTCCCGATGTGGGAAGTCCGCTCTTCATGCGAAATTGTGAATTGTACGAAAGGCAAAACGCCCTTTCGATTGCTGGTATCTATCGTACAATTTCTATGATATGCTGTTCGCAAGGCGCGTCAAGTTTCATTCGTCATCAATACCCATATAAAGATGGTAGGTGGCGTTTGCCGTCTGGCAAACCCAATGGCTGTAGAACGAGTTGCTCGGCTCAGACGTGACGATATCCTCATCCTCACGATAAATAGCCGCTTCGCACCAGGAAGGTCCATTGTGGCGTGGGATGCAGCGAACATTCATGTGCATACCATCGGCGAAGATAACGGATTCGAACTCAATCTCATCCTGCTCTTTGCCGTCATCGGTATACTGCTTGATTTCGTTCATTCGTTTCTGGCTGATGGTAAGGCACTTGACGAAAACCTTGCGGAAATTTGTGAGATTTTCGTATATCATGCACACTCGCATGATGGCGTTTGTCAAGGCATCGACAGAACCAGGGTCGTTGCAAATCGCAGTCTTGTCGAAACAGCCAATGCCGTGCCCTGTCCAGAATCCGCCTTCATACAGGTGAACAGAAGCCGCATAGCAAAGACAACCATCAGGTTTGCAAAGCTGAATTTCGAGTGTGCAGCCATCGTATGTTTCATCGATTTTGCGCTTGTACACATCGAAACTGATGCTGTCAGGCACTTCCCCGCTGCCGTCCCAATGATAGGGATTGCAGCGAATAAGAAAGAGTTCTGCGATTCCTTTTGCATAAATTTTCGTCATACCGACCTTTTGTTTGAACATAGGAATCATAATCCTTCTCCCTTCTCTTCGTTTAGCAATTCGCGTGCATGGTCGAGGACTTCCTTTGCGACAGGCTTACCGCCTTCATTCATGGCAAGGAAAATTTCCAAGACTTCTGCGCGAGTTACGCTCTGGTCAATCTCAGCAACGCCAATGGAGGCATCCATAAACCAGTTCTTGTCCTGTGCGGAAAGGTCGTTGTAAAATACGCCTTTGTACGGGAATCGGTTCTCGTAAAAAGCAAGCAGGGTCAACATACGCTGCTTGCCATCAACGATTTCATAGTAGTTGCCATCGTTGCTTGTGCGAGTGAATGGCAGCTGCTTAAAGACGAAACGACCAATCTCGCGACCCATAAAGATGCTGTCCAACAGCTTTTCCCTGTCCTCATCATCCCAAACAGAACCACGCTGATAATCAGGGTTGAAATCAACGCCGAATAGGTATTGGAAGCTGAGTAAAGAATACATACTGCGGTTTGAGTAGTGCAGGCGGGATAGCGCAGAATTGCGCTTGGCGAAATGCGTATCTTTGTCATCATCCAGCGGGCGAACGTTTGTCCAAGCCCAGCAGGAATAGTTATCGCTGTTTGCACCACTGCGGATAAGATACATGTACCCGCCTTCCAGAGCCTCGTCAACAACGCAGTTTAGAAGGTGACCAACCTGTACTTTGTCGCCGACCGTGAAGCGATAAGAGGGTTTCCCTGCACGCTTGGCAGTTTCACAGGCTCTTTCATACGAAAGACCTTCGAGCGCGGCTTGTTTCAGGTTTATTTTTGTGATTTCTTTTCTTGCACTTTTCTTAGCCATTGCGATTCTCCTTAACCAATCCGATGGACTCCGAACAAAACAGCAGGAAGAAGCTGTTCATACGGGGTGTATTGGGCAAAATCGTAGATTTGAGCCTCATCGCTGATGATGTATCCGCCAGGGCAGGATTCGCCATCTTCATTGGAACCGCCGTTGTCATCAAGGCCACGGCTTTTGAGCTCGTTGAGGTAATCCTCACGCATAGCATCGTATGCTTCTTCCGGGGTAGAATATTGCTTTGGATTTACTTTTGTGTAAAGATGGCCCTCGTCATCGGTGAAAGTCTTTGTGATGATAAACATAATTTACACTCCTTTTTGCAGTACGCAAAAAAGCGGGCTTCCCGATTGGGAAGTCCGCCTTCAAGCGAAATGTGAATTGTACGAAAGGCAGGATGCCTTTTCGACTGCTGGTATCTATCGTACAATTCTAATTGTATGAGTCTCGCACGAATGTGCAATGGTCTTTAGCCAAGCATCGTCACATCACCATCAACGTACCAGATGTACTGCTTCCAGTTAGAAGCGGTCGCACCAGGGATGAGTTTCAGCGCAGAAGCTGGAGGCACGCGACTCGGCTCAAATGACATCTCGTAATGCTTTTCCAGGCCGTATTTCCGCAGAACGATACTCGGCATTACTCTGCCAAGCTCGTACCACTTGCGAGGCGGGATACGGCTGCAATGTTCGCGGTGAATTTCAGCGTATTCCTGCTGGAATTTGTGAATGGCCCGAAGCAGCTGACACATCGGGCAGGTATTAGGGATGCCAGGGTCCTTGTAGCGGTATACTACAAGACGATATTTATCGTGTTCCTTGGTGGTCAGAACGACACCAAAATAGTTTTTTGCCATGATATCCTCCTCGTTTTAGTAGTTAGTACCATACTCCAGGGCGTAATCCGGACGCTGATATTCGACGACCGGCTTTTCCCAAGAGCAGATGGGTTCAGTATTGGCGCTCGGAAAATGAGAGCTGATTCCGTTGGTGGCAAGCAAAGCTGCCGTGCAATCCGCAATCTGTGCAAGAAGCTCAGGATTCCATCCAAAGGTGTCATCTCCGGTCAGCTGCTTGCACAGGACTTGTGCCGCTCGAAGAATTTCAGTGTCTTTGGATTCCTGCTGAATAGGTTTCGGTGCAGCAATTGTGACATTTCGTGCAATGACGTTTATGGGCAATGGCTCATCGACCCATTTTCCCTCGTAAATCTCACGGGCATAGAAACCGTCTTTGTCGAATTCGTCAAGGCGAACCCAATGGTCGGCTTCCCAGGTCCTTTGAGCGATTCCGTCTGGGCTGATAGTAACCATCACACGTTCATCGTGTGCGTTGTTTCCCCAATGGGTTTCAGAGTCATTGCCAAACTCCTGAATGAGAAGTTTCCTTGCGAGTTCTCCATCGGTCAGTGCAGCCAATTCTTTGATTCGTTTTGTGTTCATATTTTTTCTCCTTTTTCTGTAAACAAAAAAGGCAGGCCCATCGTGGTGATGAGTCTGCCTAGTTGTATCAGTTTGTGAATTGTACGAGCGCTGAAATGCGCAGATGCTATCTATCGTACTTTCACAATTTTACCGGCATCGCAAGCAGCGTCAAGCTGTAGCAGCGGCGTCAGCAGTTGCTTTTTTGGCTTCCGTGTATGCTTCGTAAGCCGCGTGATATTCACTCAGCTTAATCTGCGTAACGGTGTCTGGAACCTTGGTGCTGCGAGTTGCATATTCGCAGGAATAATATCCGTAGATATTTCCCTGCTCATCATCCCACAGCTCCGTAGTGATGCGGCCAGAACCGTTGAAGTCGGCCCACCAGAACTGGTTGGCAAGGAATTTCTTGCCGTTCACGTTCTTACAGACCTCATCTTCCCACAGGCAGTTCATGGGCGAACGCTGTTTGAAGATGACAAAGCCGTGAGGGTCACGGCGTTTCATGACCTGAGATTCGTATTTGGCGAGCAGCTCTGGTGTCAATTCGACCGTCAACCGGTCATTCAAGACATACGAGAATTTCTCACCGGGAAAATATTTGTCGAAGAATCGCTTCGCAATTTCAACGAAGTGCGCTTTTTCCTCCTTTGTCGAAAAATAATTCTTGTAGAATTCGGAACCGGGATTTACTTTGAATGCCATTTCAACCATTGCCATTACTCCTTTTCCATTTGGATAGTCCAGCCGTTTACATCGGAATAAACCGCATAGAGCAGCGTTGCGAAATTGTAGCCTCCGTCATACAGCGTATAGCGAAGGGAGATGTTCAGCGCAAGAGTCCGTTCCTTGACGATGCCCTCGCAATCGAGATAGCTGAACGTCTTTGTCGGATTGGTAAGCCATGCTTCACGTTCTTCATTGAACTTATCTTCATCGTATTCCACGATTTCCTTGAAATACGAATCGAACGTGACGAGCTTGACTGACGAGAAGACATCAGCCATCATTCCGCACTTTTCAATCAGTTCATCAGGCCATTCGACCTTGATGATTGCTGCGCCGTTGTCTTTCAGCTCTTTGTGAGGGCTGAGCGAAACGTTATAGCGCTCACTGAGAAAGCCGAACAGCCAGGACCAATCGATAGTTTTCAGGAAACTGGCAGCTTCCTTGGCGTCCATGAAAATTTTGATTTCTTTACGTGCCATGATATATCTCCTCACTATATTATTCGGTGCCGAATTTAGCCCACGCTTCTTCGACACTCATGTGATAAACCGCCTTAAACTGTTCTTTGAAATACGCATTGAACAATTCCCGGTGGTGAGGGCTCATGATGACTTCAAGAGTAAAGTCGGGGTCGTCAGTAGAACTGTTGCAGTAAGATACATAGGCATGAATGGTATCGTCCGGATGCCAGTCAATGTACATGTTAATCCAATCTGCATTTTCTTCTGAGTTCAAATCAAGGCCAAATGCCATATCAGCATCAAACCAGATAGGAACATAGACGTTAATCCAACCGTCGTAGATAACTTCCGCTTTGCCGTCGAGCACAAACCGCATCAGCTCAGCAAAGTTCTGCACCACAATCGAATCTTGAGTGCAGAGGTCATGAACCAACTCATTGTGAGTCATTATGAAATGCCTCCTTGTTATTTGTTTTTTTGGTTTTATTATTTTTTGAAACTGTCGAAGAACCGAATCATCTCGCGGTTTACACCGACTGCGGATTCGGATTCAGGATACAGTGCTGCAAAAGCATGGACCGTTTCTCTCTTGGAAACAAAACCATAGTCGTGGTGAACGCGCTCGTTTTCGAGGCATTTCTTAAACCCAAAAGTCTGTTTCTTGAGAAAGTCCTTTTTCCCGGTGCAGATATAGCACGGGGGGATGAGTTTGGAATAGGTTTCAGGCTTGATGAACTCAGCATAACTGTGATTCTTCCAGCCCTTAGACATATAGTAGTTCTGAAGCAAACCTACCTGGCCCTTGTAGATGTAATACATACCGCTCTGCAGGCCCATCGCGTTGATGACGAGCTTCTTGGCTGCCTCGGGTACGTTCTCTTCCAGCTCGTCCTCTACCGGCTGCATCTTGACAGGATAGCGGAGAATAGAGCTTGCCATGCAGGCAAGGAATGCGCCAGCGCTGTCGGCAACTACAAAGACCTGATTTAAGTCACCAACGAAATCTTCAGCACGTTCAGCTACAGTAGCAAACGCATTGATGACATCAGTGATTTGGCCAAAGATGTTGGTTTCAGGGACCAGACGGTAATCCGGCACAAAGGTGAGATAGCCTTCCTTAGCGAGCCAGGTTGCCAGGTTCTGATTCTGTTCTTTCCGGCCAGCAATCAAGCCGCCGCCATGGATATCGATGATAATCGGATGCTTTTCGGCATCGTTATCCGGGCGATAAACGTCCATGAAAAGATTCTGCTTGCCGCAAATACCAATCTCAGTGGCAGTTATGCCTTCATGAGGCATAACAGGCTGAGACTTGATAATTTCTTCTACATGGGTGCGTTCTTTCTTGGTGGCGGCATTGATGAAATTCATGATAAAAACTTCCTTTCAAATTGATAAAAAAATAGCGGCCGCCAATCTATAAAAAAATGAGATTAGTGGCCGCTTGGGTGTTATTGGAATTCAAATGTGTATTGGGTCCCTCTTTCGGTTTTGACAAAAATTCTGCTTCCTGCAAAGCCAATAGCTTTTACTGTGCTGGTACGCAGGACGTCTTGTTGCTTTGGTGTTGTTGTTTTGAATACGAGTGGCTGCCCACTTGACAGCTCAAGAGTTCCGACCCGTCCAATGAGCGGAAGAACTCTTGCGTTGAGACTCGTGGTGCTGTGAAGCACACAACTGCTGTTAATCCGCATCATTGTCCTCCTGATATGAACTGGTCAGATATCCACATCCGGGTACTGATTCAACACATGATTGAACCTGTTATCCAGATGTTCATCGTTTTCGTCCCGCTCGGGATAATTAAACTTTCCTTCCTCTTCTGCTGCATCCCCCAAGCGTTCCATGAGTGCAATGACGCTTTCGAGCCAGGCGGAAGCCTTGCCAAACGTGTCATCCTCTTTTCTCTTGGCATAGAGCATGTCAGAGACTTCTTCGAGAGCCATTTTCTGCTGGTACAAAGTATTCCAGTTGATGTGCTCTACAGCGGAACGCAGGGGAGTTAAGTGTTCTGTTTCTGTTACAGTGTTCGTTACGGTCATCTTTTTATTTCTCCTTGTAGTGTTTAGTTACGATAAACGTCAGCAAAGCACCGCAAAATTCCAACAAAAAAAGCAGACCTCCAAACGGATAGTCTGCTTCTCAGAATTGTGAAATTATAGCGTATGTGTGCTGTTATCTATCATACAATTTTTATTGTATGCGTTTCGCACGAATACGCAATAACTATTTTTTAGAATTAAGAATCGGAATTTTCCGAACTGTTGCTGTTATCATCGGAACTGGACTCAGCGTTTTCGTCCGCCGTGGAATTGTCACCAGATTCAGCGTCGGTGTTTTCTTCTGCGCTTGTATCCTGTTCGACAGTCGAATCACTGTTGACTGATGCGTATGTACCAGTCAAGATGACGGGAACTTCACCATAACCCAGATAACCGCTAATCAGGCTGCCGGAATTTTCGACTAGGTACTTGGTTTCTGTCATGTTCGGGAACAAGTAAATATCCTGAATCGTAGTGCCCTTCACATTAGCGCTGTCAAAGGTATCGTTGCACGCCGCAACAACACTATACCCGTCATAGTTCCAAACCAGATAGAAGTTCTTGCCGCCAATTTCAACATCATAATCTGCATCTCGGAAATCTTCAAAGGTACGATACTGCTTGCTGGAATTGAAAGCGACAGAATCGTTGTTTGTCCAGTAGAGACCGGACGGATTGCCAAACAAACCATACAGGAAGTTGAACTGTTCCTCTGGCTCTCCGTCGGTCGGATAGCCGTCGAATTTGTCCGGAGTGACAGACGAATAATAGAGGCCGTCAAGGAACGCATCGCCGATATTGATGCCATCATCATTGGCTGCACGACCGTCCAGCATCAAGGTCAGTGAGCCGCCGTTATATCCAATCGGATAATAGTCACAGCCGTCATCCTTGCTGGCAGTGTGAATGGAAAAATCACTGATTTCCTTTTCTACGCCTTCGCCTGTGGATTCTGCATTGATTTCACCAATGACTGTATCACCGTTTTCAAGTTCGTTCAATTTCAGATATCCCTTTACAGGCAAATCCCGTACATCCTGTAATGCAACGTCCGTGATATCCAGTGTCTTGCCGGTATCAACGCTGCGCAGCGAATAGAACTTGCTGCCGTCATCGTAAGACAAAGGACTCTGCCCCATCGGAATACCGTCCGGCCAGGTAGTGTCAGGATTGTCCAGCGTGCCGGGCGTGAAATCCGGGAGATTCGACAACAAAGACCAGGCATTGATGGGTTCCGGGGTCGGTTCTGCTGTCGGTTCCGGTGTTGCTGTGACGGCAGCCTGTGCTGCTTCTGCGCTTGCTGCTGCGGCTGCCTGGTCTTTCCGTTCCTGAACCACAGCTGTGGCGCAGCCGGAAAGTGTCACGGCGAGTGCCATGGCAGCTGCGGTGATATTGATAATCTTTTTACTCATGCGCGTTTTACCTCCTTATGTTTGCGGTTTTGCCTAATGCCGAGGAGTGAGAGACCCACCACGCCGATAAGCAAAGTGAGGAGTCCAAGTCCAAAAGCAAAGGCAATATATTGAATTACGTCGATGAGTTTAAGCCATTTTGCGACTGCAGCGCCTAAAACAATCAACAGGCCAAAGCAGCCGGTCAGATAAATGAGCAAGCCAAACTGTGCAGTTCTGCTAAAAAAGGATTCAAGTGTTTTCATGATAAACTCCTTTCATACTTTTTATGGTATACGATTCGCAAGAGCCTGCAACAGGAAAATAAAAAAAGCTGCCCAACCGAAGCTGGACAGCCTATGTATGATTATGTATTATCGTCTGTTATCTCGTTCTTGTCTTCTGTGCTCACGTTCCTCGTATTCTTTTTTCTGATACTTGAGTCGTTCATTCAGTAGGAAGGAGTTTTCATCGCGAGTCATTTGCAGTTTTACCTCGTACCAGCAGCCGTAAAGAAAGGCTGCCAGAATGCAGAAGCCAACGATTTTGACTAAGAGGTTGAAAAGAACGTTCACAATAACCGGGAAAATATAGCCGATGGCTTTGGCGATAAGCAGGATGAGCCCACCGAAGACAACGATTTTTGCGATTGTCTGAACAACGGGCGGGAAATCGCCCAGGACTTTGGAAATGGTATCGTTGATTTTGGTGATGATATTAGTGTTTTTGCCACCGTTGTTATTATTTTCTGCCATGTCGGTTCCTCCTTTTTGTGCCAATTATAGCATATATCTGTACAAAACGCTATATCCCACATGAGGAATCTCGATGTTTGAGCAATGGCTCAACAAAAAAAAATGCCGCCACCCTTTCGGATGACGGCAAGTGATGTTATTTCTTCACGGGGATATTCTGGTCAAGAATAACATCGAAGTTGTAGTGCGGCATCTTAGATGCATCACCACCAGCAGCTTCGAGGGTCATGTAGAAGTCCTCGTCATTCATAGCCTGCACGAGAGTATTCATCTCGTTGCAGGTATGTTTGAGCATAGGACCGCGCTTATTGCAGAACATCACAGCCGAAACAGGCTGAATGCCCTGTGCAACCATGCCATCCCAATGAGTCCGCAGCTCGGTTACAGACTTCAAAGTAGCAACGCCGCTCATGAAGTCATAAATCTTGCAGTGGGACTCGTCGATATGTTCCAGAACGTCGATACGAGTCCGGTTTGCGTACAGAGGGAACTGGAGTTCAACTTCATTCCCGGTGTCTGCAACCAGCCGATTTGCAAAATCCTGCGCATATTTCTCAAGAGTGAGAGGCTCGCTTTCGAGAGGCTTCACGTTTTCGGCAATAGCGTCGAAAATTTTACGCCATCCCTTGTCGCTCAGGTCGATATCCGACTTGTTGGCGAGGGTATTCAAGAACCCACGCGGCAGACCGGAAATATCAACAGCAACAACGCCGGTGAAAGCGTTGAAGGCCGGGTGACGAGCCTTGTCCCAGATGGTATCAAACTGAGCGGTGGCGATAACACGCTCGCCGAGCTGGATATCCAAGCCCTGCGTAAGCATGTTGTTCTGGTAGAAATGCTTCAAGTCATAGCCACCAGTAACAACACCTTTGGTCGCATCCGTATCCAGCTGACCACACTCAACCTTGACAGGAATCTCGTACCCATCATAGTCAACAGTGAAGTTCTTTTCCTTCTGCTTCTCCTTATACGGCTGGAAAATAGGCTTGACGAGCACATCGCACGTCTTGCCATTCGCCATATGGAAATCAGGAATCAGGATACGGGCGGGAGCAACGCCGGTAGCGTCAGGTGCCAAGTAATTGCGGTACTTGACACCAAAGTGCTCAGCCAGGCAGGTACGCAGCACGTTCAGGCTGGTGACCCGGCTCTCAGCGCAGCTGCCGTTCTTGGTCAGCATGGTGCTGGCGGTAGCCTTGTCCATCTCCACATAGATGATGGTAGAAGGAGCGCCAAGAGCCTTAAACTGCTCACGCATAACGACATCTGCCATAGGAATCTCTTCCTGCTCGGACATCGTCATGGTCGTGGCGAACGGGCCGTCAACGCGGTGATAGCTGTCCTCTCCAGGCTGCTTGGAAGCGATGAACCAGGGATACTTGTTGCGGGTGGCAACCAAAATGAAATTATTCAGGCCAACGCCATGGATGCACAGCGGGCCCTCATTGCTGTGGCCGTTGCCAAACTGTAGGTTTTCCGGCAGCTTTTCCTTAGACATACCATTGCCCCAGTCGGCAATAACCACACCGATTAGGTTTTTGGCATGGCCTTTCACAATCGCGACCAAGATGTTAATGGCATCTTTGCAATTAGAGATGGCATTATCAACCGGCTCACAAGCGGCATCGCTCATGGGTAACTTCTGGCGCGAAATAGCGTCAAAGTAATGGTTGGTGATGCCGACGTTGAAAGTGATGTTGTTATTCTTCTTAGCCATAATATAACCCCGTAACGTGGGGCTGCCGTGCTGCTCTCGAATTTATCTCCACAGCAATGTGAGCCCCATATATCGGGGATGTTATTATTCTTTTTTGTTGTTTGTTTTGCAGGAGCCGCTGGCGATATCAGAAATCGCTTCTTTGACAGCTCCGAAAACGTCAGCTGATTTCAGAAAGTCTTCGGCCAATCCTTTGATGTGGCTGTAATTTTTGAAGACTTTCTTGACAAGAAATGCGCCAGCGATTGATACTACTGCCAAAAGCAGCAGAAATTTCGCGGCATCGGTCAGTTTCACTTGCTCCAGCAGGAGCGCGAGTATCACACCATCTTTGCTCAGCTAGGTCTTAATTAGACCGTGAACGAATGAACCATAGTCAGCTGTATATTGTTTGGCTTTGGCTTCGTGGCTGCTGATGATGGCGTCTACTCGCTAAATTATGTTTCGAATCATGGTAAAGTCCTCCTTGAAGGTTTGTAATTGTTATACGGTATATATAAATACGCTCTTAACGCGGCGTTCGCGTGCAGGAACATTTATATAAACACATTGATGCTGTGTACGCGTGCTATGTTGATTAGCATAGCAATTCTATATAATCAGCCTTTCCTTCGGCTGTCAGAAGTCCACATTCCGTGGGATGAATCTATATTAAACGCAGAAAATCTGCGGGAATCCTCAAAAAGAAAAAGGACAGAAACCCAATATGGGCATCTGTCCTTCTTCCAGGAGGTATATGAACTATGGCAAATCAATGATATCTCTGTTACATTATCTATTCTATGGGTATCGCACATGCCGTCAACCCAAAATACCAAGTTTTTACGAAAATAATATATACGACACATCGTACAATTTAGAAGACCGGATATTTAGTTTCCTGAAATGGTGCAGGCAAAAGACACCGTGCCGCTCCAATCACCGGAAGTAAGATTAGCTTTTACCGTATAGTTTGAGGTGATACTAGCCAAGGCATCGTCACGTTTCCACATTGTTTTGGGTGTTTCCACTATTATCGGGAAATCGCAAAAAATGTCAAAAAGAAAAAGCCGTCCACCAAACGGCGAACGGCTTTCGTGACAATTTATACTGCGGCGAGAACTTCTTTCAAAGTCATTTTGTCAATGCCTGCAAATTCTACAGCGGCAGTAGCCCAAAAGAAATCGCTGGCGCGGCATTCGTCGTATATCGGGTCAAATTCGTTACATTCGGTTTTGATGTCGAAAAATTCTTCACGGGAGAATCGTTCACACGGAATCCCTGCATTCCTCTGTACGAAATCTTTAATTCCATCGGTCATAATGGAGCAGCCAATCTCAAGGGTATCGTCCGAGAGGCTATCCCCATATGTGTTATATGATAGACCATAGTGAGATACATAGGTTGCGCGGCTTGCACCAGTATATTCGCTCTCGAGAAATTCACTAACAGTCTGCTCCAAAGATACCTTTCCATCTTCGTACAATTCACCAGAATAATCATACGGGCAATCATTGCTGCGCCATTCATAATGAGTGGGAATGGGGTTCAGCATTGCTGCCAAACTCTCCAAAATTTTCTCTCTAATTACATCCTTCTGAGCAAGAAAAAGCGAATTCACATATTCTGCGATTTCATCTTCATTCTGCTTGATATAGTCGATACATTGTTGCATGTTTTCGGTAACAGGAGCTTCATGTGATTTCATTATTGATACCTTCTTTCTATTATTTTAGTGTACGCGATTCGCACATATTAGCAAAAGCCGCTCACCCTGTGAAGGGCAAGCGGCAAGAGGTTAAGATTTGATGTACAAGGACGTTCCCTTAAACGGATTCAAGAGACCGGGCTTATACTTAGTGTGGACATACTCTGCGATTTCAGCGTCCGGCATGGCGCTCAATACATCAAGCCAACATTCAGCATTGATTGCCATGAGGCCACCCATGCCAAGAGCATTTTCACAGCGTTTGATGTCAGAGGCAAGAGACAAGCTCAGACCGTCGATTTTGCGCTCCACAGAGAAGGTTACATCGGAGTATTCAGCTTTCACCGAATCCATAAAGCTGCGGACCTCATCATCGGAAAACACATCAAGCAGAGAAAGCATCGGTACACGGTGTTCAACCGGAATACCGAGAACACGCTTGCCGCCAACAACCTGTGTAGGGCTGTCAGCGGTCACGAACTCAGGATGTGCCGCTTCGATATCACGAATCTCGTGCATCACGGAATCGTATTCCTCATCCGTTACAACCGGAGCATCCTGCTCATAGTAGGCGGCACTCCATTCTTTGGCTTTGCTGCAGAGATTATTATAATGTTCCTTGATGGAAGAAATAGACATGTTGTTAGACATAACATTTTACCTCACATATGTATTGTTTTGTTTTTTTGTGAACCTCCCCACCTAAGCCTTACGGCTATAGACGGGGCGTGCGCTCTTCATAGTTCATTAAAGGGTAATGGTTTGAGATTCCGTTGTGGCCTGGCTGACATCTTCAATACCATCCACGAAAACTGTTGTTCTGATAAGGATACGGAAAGGGACGCCCTTTTGCCAGGTGGTGTTTGCACGGAGTTCATCCACCAGGCCAATCAGTGCCTGCATCTTGAGCATTTCGATGGTATAGCGAGTCGGAATCATGGTTCGGGTCGTCTCGAGATAAAAATGCCGATTTTTCTCATTGTATCCGAGAGAATCGTTCGTAACATCCATTTTTGCAACAACGGTGTAGTCGCTCTGCGGGACATCGTTGAACGGCGTGAGAGAATCATTGAGAATTTGCATGCGAGCGTCGAACTCTTTGATGATGCGAGCCTTCTCTTTCTCATAAATCTCGTCTGCCTGTCGAACCTGCTCCCGATAGCACTTCACGCACTTTTCTTTCGTGTAGAAGATGTTGACGGAAGTGCCGGAGCAGCAGCGATATCCGGTGTTGTCCAATGGGGCAATGACGGTTGAAGAAATCTTACCCCGATTTACCGGCCGAAAATAGACCGGAGAATAATAGATGGTTTTGCTCGTTTCTTTTGCGTCCGTTACAACAACCGGGGTAGGTTTGATGTTACGAATCGGCTTTTTGGTCGGGTCCGCATTTGCGCGATAATCGCAAATCCAAGCCATTTTGCCGATGACGTTTTCAAGACCTTCGGCGTAATCCTACATACCGAGGTCGTTTGTCTGGCGTGGAGGATAATTTTCTCCGGAGCCTTTAATCATCAGCTTGACGCCGTTTTCTGTGAGATATTCGTTTAATTTCATATTTTTTCCTTTCTGTGATTTGTGGTTGAGTTCAGCGGGCGTTTGTGAGTACGGCAACAACCAGCTCCTCGTAGTCCTCGATGGCACAGTAGATGTCAGCGAAACCATAGGCGTGGCCACGGTCGTAGGCTTTTTGCCAGAGGATGGTTGCAGCCTTTTTGGAAATGCTGCGTTTCGTTTCGGCTTTGATGTCTTCCTGAATTTGAAGTTCGATAGCTTCCGAGATGTGTTCGATTTCTGCATTCTGCGCCTTCTTCAGCCGAGAGCATTCCGCATCCCAGGCTTTCTGTCGGCGAACGGCCTCTTCCCTGTTCCAGCGCACCGATTTCTCTTCGTCGATGATTTCACCGTCTTTCGGGCGTTTAGAGTTGGGCCTTGTTGGTCTTTTCCAAGCAGTTTCGAGTCGGTTGCCAAGATTTGTCCATACGTTATCCATAGTTAAACTCCTTTTTTGTACGCAAAAAGGCGAACCTCCCGGTGTGGGAAGTCCGCCTTAAAGCGAAGTGTGAATTGTACGAGCACACAGTGTGCTTAGTAGATGGTATCTATCGTACAAGCTAAATTATACGGGTCTCGCACGAAAGCGCAAGATTATTCATCCATTGCTACAGTCACCAAACAGCAAATTATATGCTTTTTCGATTTCAGAATCAGACATGGCCTTCCCTTTTTCTTCAATACTGTGCAGAATTAGAGTCTTGTCGCTCTCCTCATCCGGCACGAAGCCAAGAATCACATCCAGCTTGTTGCGATTCTCGTCCTGTGCAAGATACTCTTTGATTTCGGACCACTGCGCATCACGCTGGTTCAGAGCGTCAACGTTCTGGACACAGAACGGGTACTCACTTTGCGGCATAGAACCAGCAAGGTATTTAGTATCGTCACAATACATCTTGATAAGCCGGACAATATAGTTCCGCTCTGCTTTGGTTCTTGCAGTCAGAATGTTGCTTGTGCTCTGGTACTTGTAGTTATCCCCAACAGCTTCCAACGACTCTGCAATCTGCCGGAAACTCAGCATTTCGTTTGTGGCCTTGTCATGCTGCGACACGGTGGAAGCATAGTATCCTTGTTCCGTTTCGTTTGCTTCTACCACGGCAGCGAGATTCGAGTCAATATGGATGAGCCGTTCACTGTTATCCCCTTGCGCACGAATTGTGTTGTTCACTTTCGCAATCCAACTGTCAGTTTCCGTAGCATCATCGCCCGCATAGAGGTAGGTTACAATATCCGGGTTAGTAGGGTTCGGAAGCTCCGCACAAGCCAAGGTCAGATTTCGCCCGTATTCTTTTGCCTGAAGGTACATGTTCGGATAATCGTCTTGTATTGTCTGAGCGATTGCCTCAACCTCGGCCTCGTCTTTTTCAATGACAAGGCCGACAGTGGCTACCTGCTCTTCAATGTTGAGCTGCTTCAAAATATCCTCAAGGTCGAATACAATAGCTTCCTTGTTGGTTGTATAGAATCGGATTTTCATAGTTTTTTCCTCCTGACGACATTAAAAAAAGGCAGGCCCTCGATTGGAAGGTCTGCCAAAAGAACAGCTTGAGAATCGCAAAAAAGGTCATTATGCGGCTTTGATTGCTGCGTTAATCACCGTATACGCAATATCCAGAAGCCGAAACGCAAGGACTCCAAAAGATAGTGCCACCAGCAAAAAGCAAAACACAAATTTTTGTTTGTTCTCACCCTGGAAATAGTACATTCCAAAGCAGGACGCGATGAGAACGCAGAGAAACACAACGACCCAGATAATATCAGCCATTGTCCTGATTTTGATTCTGCTGAGTCGGCGGGGTCTTGACTTCAGCAGGAGCATTCGGAGTCTGATACTGAACATTCTGATTCGGCTCTTTGGGAGTTTCGGGGGCCTGGTACTGAACAGTACTGGGGTTGTTCTGCTGTTCGGCTTTCTTTTCCTCATATTTGGTCTTGAGCTGAGAATAGGAATAGCCATCCTGCGGGATACCGTGATACTCATAATGGCCGAAAGCAAGAATCATGTTGAACACCGGATTCAGAAGGCAAAGACCAATCGTGAAACCAATACCTTCACCGAACGCAACAGCTTTCTTGTAGTTGGTAATAGCACCGATGATGAGAGCAACAACCAGGAACAGATTGCCGAGCAGCGGGATGCCAGACAAAAGGCTCAGCAAGACCGGAATCAGAAACAACCAGCCGTTCCCCCAGTAAATGTTGAATTCGATGTAGTTGCTGTAGAACGGGACGATGGATGCCCAGCCAGGCTGCCCGGCTTTCTCGAAAATCTTCCAGTTTGCAACAATTTTGAGTACAAAATACGCCACTACCAAAAGAATCACCGTGTAGAGCATTCCGCCCAATAGATTAAGAGCGCTGTAAGAATTATACATTTTATATCCTCCTCTTTCGGCATATGAAGCCGGATTATTCCTTCACTAAGTTCTTTGCCTGTCGCTGCCGCTCTGCAAGTTCTTTGCCGCGTCTGACCAGTTCCGCATATTGCTCTTCGGTCAGCTTGCGAGGCGGCTTGATTTTGACCCATTTCTTGGGCATATCTGCCTCCATACACCAGCCCTCATCCCGCGTGATTTTAACAGCATCAGGGTACTCTTTGGCAAGCTCTTTTAGCTGTTCCATACGAGCTTTGTTGCAGGTGTAGTAGGATGCTTTCTTCTCTGCATCATTGAATGTGATGATGGTTTCGCGTTCCCAGGGTCCATCAGATGCCTGCGTGGCCACTTTTTTATCGGGCATGATTTTTCTCACCTCAATCGAATAAAATTGCCGACATAGCAGGCCCTTCGCAGATATACCCGCTCGCCTCGGGCCATTTCGGCGTCATGAGCTTGCCATTTGCTTTCACAAGCACCATCTTCCGAGCAGAGGTATTCAGGAATTCCGCCGGAGCCCAGTTATTTCGCACAACGACGACAGCATCGTCGTCCGCGTTCTCAAGCATATGCTTCAGCTCTTTTACCGTCACCGTGTCACCTCCCGTTCAACACATCATCCAGTGCCTGCAAGAAAACTCTGGATTCCTCATTGATTCCGCCGCGACACAGAACTTTCGCAATATCATCAAATCCTACCAGGTACATATTTTCTTCACCCATATACCCTTGCGGCCAGGGAACCGCATAGTAGTTGTGCGGAAAAGAACTTGTGTCATAGCCGACCACAATATATTTCTGGTCTGCAACATTTTTCACCGTCAGGATAGTCCCAAGCGGTAACGCGTCTTTCATGGAATGAGTAGTTGCAGGCATGATTCTCTGAATTTTCAAAACAGCACCTCCCTAATTTTCATTTTATGAGAGTCGCACATTTGTGCAACAAAACTAAAAAACAAAAAAGCGGCCGTTCCAAAAGGAACGACCGCAAAGATACGAGTCAGATATTATTCATGGGAATCAGCTTTCCTGAAATCAGAAAGTTGATTCTCAGTGGAACACTGCACGAAAGGAATTCCCTTGCGCGGGTTCACAAAAACGTCTGTGGTAGCAAACGCATTGCCAAAACTCATGTCACAGAAGACGACGTGAGAACTTTCGTCACCAGATGCACGGGGTGCAAAGCTGGTACATGCAAACCAATCCAATTCATCCTGCCCCTGTTCATCATAAAGATAAATGACGGGAGCCGGAATGTTGGGCATCGGCATAGCCAGTGAGCCAACCTGCATTTCATTGACACAGAGGTCAATGGGCGGGTTCCCGTTCTGATAATCCCATTTGGGGTATGACTGAGCCCTGATGGTGGTGTCGCCATCATCTACCTCGATGCCAAGAGCAGCGATATCGAATGGAATACCGAGCTTTTCCTTGATTTCTTCCGGGGTGAAAGTTAGGAGCTTACCGTGTTCGCCTTGGATGTAGAGTCTCATGGCTTACTTTTCCTCCTTTTTCTTGTCGGCGTTCAGAATCTTTTCCAGAACGTCGTTATAAAAATCGTCAAGGAACAGACCAGTTTCTTCATCTGCTTCCGGAGATGTGAAAGCACCGTCTTCTTCAGCTGCATCCTGTACAGCATCGAAGACACCGACTGCGCCCCAAAGTTCATCGGCCAGATGGTCATAGCCGAGGTCCTTTACTTTCGCCGAGAGGTCAATCAGCAGCATTTTCTGCCGAAAGAACTTGTTCATATCCAGGCTAATGTAGGGTTTTGCTGCGGTATTGCTTTTCTGAGACTTTACTTTGAAAATACCCCAGTCAAAATTGCTGTCTGCGCCGTACATATACCCGGATGCGAGGCAGAAGCCTTCAGCAGCACTGTCCTCAACGTTGATACCGACTTCATAATCGCTGCCGGAATCTTCATCCAGGTTAATCGCAGAGCCTGTTGCCTTTTCGTATTCTGCCTCAATGTCAGCTTTCATGGCTGCCAGCAGGGCGTTGAAATCGGTGTTCTGGGAAAGCAGATTCATGTTTTCGCCTTCCTGGTTTTTAATGAGAATGTACATAGTATTTACCTCCTAACAATCAAATCATGCTATCAGACAATTTGTCGATAGCTGCCGTGATGGCTTCGTTTTCCATCTGAGCAATACGCTCAAACAGATGAGACCAGTCGATGGCATCATAGACACGCTTGACAAACGCATCATAGGTGCCACCGGCCTTCATCATTTCAATTTCAGACTCATAGCAGCCGGGCTCCTCAAGTATGAACTTGATATCGTCGGTTGGGTTGATTTGTATTGTTGCTTCGTACTCATTCATTTTGATTACTTCCTTTCTTTTATACGCAAAAAGGCGAACCACCCAAATGGGAAGTTCGCCTAAAGCGCATTGTTAAGTGTGCGAAGGGCAGGGTGCCTTTTCGATAACTGTTATCTATCGTACATTTTTGATTATAGGCCGTTCGCATAAATCCGCAACAAAAAACCGCCACCCAAATGGGCAGCGGTAATGAAAAATTAAATTTCAGCGCAGAACATCGCGAGTTTCTGCCACAGCAAATAGGTGCTGTATCTCATGCGTACCTTTTCAGGAACGCCAGTAACCAAACACCATTTGTGAGCAGTGGCTTTGATGCGGGGAATCTGCCTCTGTTCGGCTTCGGTAAACGTCTTGCTGTATAGTCTGCGACGGCGTCCGGAATTCCAAAAGGCTCCTTCCATCGTTTCGCAAATCAGAGCGTACGCCAAATAGCTTTGGGCTTCTTCGTGAGTCAATGTAACCATCGTTTTCATGGCTGTCACCCTGCCTTTCTCTCATTGCGAGCCATATGCAGCGCATAATCAAGCGCGTCAGGGTCATCGGCCAAGAATTTCGTTTTCTGAAGTGTACCAAGCTTGGGATGCTTCAGAATCGTATAGTTGCCATTGTTCTGGACAAGGGAACCTTTATCATAGACAAGCTCGACCTTTTCGGCAGGTACTGCGTAACGGCGAATGCGGTTACATTCATCCGCATAGTTGATGGGAGTGATATAGCCAACTGGCTTTTGTCCTTCCATCCCTGTCACAGTGACCAGAAAAGCCTTAATGGTCCGGGCTTCTTCCTCTTCCTGCTCATCATAGTATTTGAACGTGATGAACATGGGAGTATCTTTCTTGTACGCATCTTCCTCAGGGCAGAGATACGTTCCACAAGAGCGGCAGAACCAGAGCATCGATACGGGCTTTCCAGTTTCCTGTGCTTCTTTTGCATAGCGCTTGAAAATCTTTATGTCCAGCTTGAAATCCTCGGTGTAATGCTTCACCGTGCTTTTCACGATGAGTTTCAGGAAATCACAGATGGAAATAGCGGTCATAGTCATATTGGAAGTCATAATAAAATCTCCTTTTTAGTCAACCATAACTTTAGAAATATTCATGTCATAGCGGTTAAATTTAGAAATATAGTCAAAAATGGTATTTACTTGAGCTTTTGTTGCGGTTTTGGTCTCATCCATATCGAGGAATGTATTGCCCATCGAAGGATTACGAATGGCAATCCAACCGCGTTTATATAGGAAATCGAGACCCTTGCCGCTCCAGTCATACGCCATATTGAGAACTTCATGGTCAGAAAGACCAAACGTTTCTCGATTGCGCATGATGATGCGGCCAGCCAGGGCAGCGTGCTCGCCAAACTCGCAGGCATACCAGGTGCCATCGGGAGCAATCAGACCATATTCGGTCAGCTGATGCTGAATGGGTCTATCACTGATATAGCTGTTGTACAGTCGCTGACGGCGTTCAACGGATGTGCCTTTCATGTTTGCTTCAATCCAAGAGGCAAGCTTGGTCCAAAAATCGGTTTTGTAGAATTCCGGGTTGGATTCCTGCTCAGGAAGCGGTTCGCCATTGAATTCTGCAACAAGGTCTGGGTGGGTAAAAAGCCATGCACCGTTGTTGAATGCATCAGAATAACCCGTTTTCCCATAGAGGAAGCACTTGATACCGTCATAGCTGCAATCGATATAATGATGTTTTGCATTGGTGCAGAGCGTTTCATAGCTATCAGTCATAGCAAAGCGGTCAACATAATTGAGCGGATGTGCAATCATATCCTCACGAATTTGATTGACCAGCATCTTGTGTTGAAGCTCCTCAACCTTCTGCCCGAGGGAACGAACATGAACATTGTCATCGACAAGTTCAAACTCATTGACACCAACAAGTTTTTTCCGGCCTTCGATAATGTCCTGGCAAACATGCCTTTTTTCTTCCTCGTTGCCACCCATCATGCAGGAGAGCAGCAGCTCCTCACACTTTTTATACGGCTTGTCCATGTTCCAGAACCAGTCACGTGCAATGGCGGTGAGGAACTCACCATCCATACTGAAATGTAGTTGTTCACCCATGTTGGGTAACCTCCCCAATTGTTATGTGTTGTTCTCGACAAAGTCTTCGCATTCCTCGCTGGTCAAAACCACGCCGAAATAGGCAACACGCTTGACGGTGGTTTCCCACACGCGAACGGTGCGTGCCATTGGCTGAACGACCCAGGAATGACAGCGCCAGAGCCCGTCTTCGGAAAGAGCATAGCCCGTTGCAATAAAGCACTGGTCTTTGTTTTTATACCAAAGCCGTGCAGAATTGTAATGGCACTGGCAATCCTGGCCTTTCCTCATATAGCTGCTGCCATAAAAGAACCGGCCGCGTTTGAGGATTTTTGGGGCGTCTTCGTCAAATTCCGTCATGCAGACTTCATCCCCGCCAAATGTGAGGATTTTGTCATGCAGCTTCTTCATAGCATCGAGCGTTTGAGTATCGAAACCAGAAGAGGTGTTGTAAATCTGGCTTTTGGTAAGCCGCATTTTCCAATCCTCGTTCATTGGGTTCCAATGAATCGGCGCAGGCATCTGGTTTGCGGTGAGAATGAGGTGCTTAGAACTATTCCAGCCTTTCATGACAATTCCTCCCTGATAGAACGCAGACAGCTCAGGATTTTTGCATACAAACGGTAACGATTTTCGCCGCTCGGTACAAAGTCACCAAGCTTTTTGGAAATGAGAAGTTTATCAAATACCTCCATAATATCAAAGACGGTGAACAGCTTGTATTGTGCATTTATATGATTCACACGGAACTCGACATCTTCGACAAGATGCCAATATTCCATGCCAAACAACATCGCGCCGCTTTCGTTTGCTTTTCGGTCTTGCTCCTCGTCTGCATCGTCACACACAATATAGACACCGTTTTCGTCGAGATAGTTTTCGAAGACGTCGCAGATATCGGAGGCAACAGAACGGATATCGGAATTTGCCTTCACCTCAGGTTCAGGCTGGGCGGCTTCAACTTTGTACTCGATACTGTCGTGACGAAGTGACTCTTCGATGCCATTAAAAACGATGTCCGCGCAGTCGTTATCATCCCGACACGCTTCGAAAATGTTTTTAACGGATTCGATTGCCTCTTTGGAATCGGAGTTTCCCTCAACAGAGAACTCCAAAGGAACCAAGGCAACAACTTTGTATTTATTCTTCATGATTTTTTCTCCTTAGTTTAACAGGATGCCGCAGCATTTGTTCAAGGCAAGTGCGCTTGCAGCGAGAGCAGCAACCTTCTCAAAGGTAATGCTCTCCGCAATTGCACAGACGCTCATAACAATGAGCAGAACAGCTGCCACAGCAGATACTATTACTATCTGATTCTTGATGCCGGTTTTCATGAGCTTTTTCTCTTTCTGTTTATGCCCTTATCGGAGCATATCAATGATTTTTCCAACCAACTCATCATTGGTCACGAACTGATTACGTCCTTTTGCACCGAGCGATACAGAGGAGTAATCTTTCATACTGGCGGCATAGCGAACCAGGTTCTTGTCAGACAAGGGCTGATAGCAACTCTTTTCAGTGCTGACGTAAACGCACTTATTGTTGAGAACGTTCTGAATGTGGCCAGAGCAGCCAACACGCTTACCGTTGATGATGATGTTGTGTAGGTTATGGGTTAGCATAAGGTCTTTGCTTTCGGTTTCTTTTGCCTTTAACTGGTTCAAGAGTTTTCGGGACAGATAAACGGTTGCTATCATTGTGATTTCCTCCTAATTCAAATGAAGTATTTGTAAGCGGCAGTTAAGCGTTTGCGGTACAGGTCTAACGTGGTCAGCCCTCCTGCATAGACTTTGCGGGAAGAGATTATCACGTTGGTTCCTGCTTCCATATGGGAGAAGAACATCGAAAGGCAATCTTCCAGGCTGTCGCTTGTAGTAAGAGTTTCGTACACCGGATACGAGTATTTGGCGGCCTTGCTGTATGTGCTATTGAGCTCATACACGAAGAACATCACCTGTCCCGTAACGGTGTTGGGGTCATAGCCATTGCCATAACACCAGTTGAAAAGGTCTGTCTTTCGGCTATAAGTCCATTGCAGGAGTCCATAGCCGCCATCCGAAGGGTTTTCGGCCGAGGCTTTAAGACCGCTTTCCATCGACATGCAGCCCATCACTGCGGCAGTACCGGCCTTGGAAAGACCCACATCCCGCAATGCTGTGTAGATGGCGTACTCATTGTCAGAAAGGTTCTGAGGAATCGTGTTCGTCACAGGTTCTTCTGCAGGTTCCACCGCAGTCTCTGCCGTCTCTACAGAGGGCTCAGATTCAGGCTCCGTCTCAGTCGTTTCCGGTTCAGGTACAGGCAGTACCGGCGCGAAAGGCGGCTGAGCGTTGAGCTCCCGAAGATGGACCTCCAACGGCGTGACATACTCGATATCGGAATCGTTAGCTGTCTTTACCGGCGTAGCATACGCAGGCGTCGAGAAAAAGCAGGCTATGCAGCCGATAATGGTGATAACGCTGAGCATGAAAGCGATGGTTCTGGCATAGAATTTCAATTTGTCGTTCATTGTGATTACTCCTTTAAATAAAGTTCCCGCCGACAATAACTGTCTGGCGGGATGTGATAGATGTTCGGTTGTTGGAAAAACTTCATGCTTCACGAACTACGATGGCGGTATATCCGCTGTTGGCAAGATACCGATATGCTGCATCATAGGCGTCGCTGAGCGTTGGGGCTTTAACATACCCGATAAAATCGGAGCAGATAACCATGCCGGAAAAACCTGGGTTACCGGCATAGATGGCGAAGCGGGTGTTTTTCGGAGTAAAATGTTTGAAAATAGACATAGCGGACCTCCTTATCAGTCGCTGTTAAAATGGGTGGATGACGGCTTCCTGAAAACAAAAAAGGCAGGCCCATCATGAAGATGAGTCTGCCTTAAATGAGAACAGAATTATGAATTGTACGAGCACGCGGTGTGCCAAGTAGATGTTATCTGTCGTACAACTTTAATACTATGGAATTCGCAAGGATGTGCAAGAGCTTTTGATGTGCTTCTTTTTCAGGCTTCGTTAAGCCATTTCTGAGTGATATCCATGATTTGATTCTGAAATTCCGGGTCCGGCAAGGTTTTGCTGTCTGCCCAAATTGAGTTACGGACGATTGGGTAATCGTACACGACGCCGTCAACGATATAGGGCCAAAGAACAACTTCACCACCCACAAGCCAGAGCTTTTGGACTTTGACAGGCTTCTCATATCTTGTGAGCCAGCATTCACTGGTCACGACAGAATCCGCCACATATTTCTGTGTTTCTTCCTCAGTTAAGAGATTCGGGTCTTCGTCCTTGATGTTGTACATTCGGACAATGAACGGTAACGGCATGTCCTTGGAGTATTTTTTGTTCTGACGCAGCTCAGCGAGCAGGAATTTTGAGACAAATTGCGCAATGCCGATGCTGGTCAGGCAGTCGTCAAGGGTATGCCCAAGACAAATTCTTGGGATTTCCTGGTCCTCCCCTTTCATCCGATTCGTTGGTATCTGCGGAACAACATCGTCCGGCAGGCATCCGGTGTCTGCCATGATATGATAAAGAATCATTGATGTTTCCTCCTGAAATAAAAAAATAGCAGGCCCTCAAGAATCGAGAGTCTGCGTTGTTCGCACGATGAATCATTCATTCGAGTGTGTTTTTATCGTGTAGTTGATATTTTGTTTGGCTTGTACACGTAGCCAGCCCAAACAGACATCGTTCAGAACGTCTTGTTATCAGGAATCCGCAGATACATCCAGGACTGTGGTGCTCGCTTAACGCCGAGCTCTCGCAGCGACATATCCATAGATTGGACATCAGAAACGTTCCAGCAATAAAGAGTGCCGGACTTATTGCCGTATGCAATCAGCTCATTTGCGGTAAGGCAGCTGTCCTTCACGAATTGAGCGGTCTTTTCGGTCACTTCCGTGCCAATAGCATATGCCGGAAGCTCACGCAGGCAATCGAGTGTATTGATGTCACGGCAAACAAATGCGGCAGTCACTTTTCCAGCACCACCGTTAGCTTTGGTTTCGTAGCAAAATACTACAAAAGGATAGCTAATTTCCCACGGCATAGTTTTTCGGACCTCAATAGTCTTTTCTCCGCTCAGAATTTTTTCAAGCCATTGCTTCTTGATGCTGAGAAGAACGGCTTTATTCGAGTTGATTTCAAGGGCTTTATTGATATTTGAATTAAGCATTGTTATGCTCCTTTCACACTTCGGGTATTTTTTATTTTTGGTGGGATTTCTTACTGACGCAAGCCCACGACTTTAGTCGTGGGTTATTGACTTGTTTTTGGAGCGTCACCATTTATGGAACGGGTTCAAAAGTCCGGGACGGTATTCGTTATCGACATACATCTTGATGTCGTTATCGTCCAGGGCATCCAAAATGTTCATCCAGCATTCCGCTTCGATGTGCATCTCGCCGTCCATTTTCAAGGCCCTGTCGCACTGAACTAAGTCTGCGCGAAAAGAATTCACATAGAAGCAATCTTTTGCGGCAGCCGCGAACCTGGTAAAGCTGTTCTTGGTATTTGTGGTCATAGTATTCATCCTTTCTGAAATATTTTTGTTTCTAATCAATACATACAAAAAAAGAAGCAGGCCCTCAAAAGAGAGTCTGCTTACTTATGCATGACAGATTGTTAACTTAATGTTCAATTAGGAGGTAAGTGATGGTATCTGTTATGCAATTATTATTTTAGGCGGTTCGCACATTTGTGCAAGTGGCTTTTTTAGCTTCGTTTGTTTTTTGGCATCGCGTTGGTCCAGCCCTTAGATTTGTGTTATTCAGGGGCATCATCAATCATGGCAAGGATACCCGCGACTTCAGTCGTGGGAGGATTTGCCCATTCACTTCCTTTCGATTAAATAGTTTGTTGCAGGCTCTAATAGTCGCAGTTTTTTAAATGAAATGCTATTCGTAATGGTTGTACCATCGAGTTTTCTTAAAGCGAAATATCCCGATGTCCTGCGTCCCGAAATAAAACATTCCTGCCCGTTATAGAGCACCTTATCCCAGAGGCGAAAGCCTTTAACGATATAGGGCGCTTGATTGGCTTTTCGAATTCCATATTTCAGGATTTTCGCTTTATGGATTTGCCTATTATGGTGGCGGATTGCTTTCGTGCGGTAACAAATGCTGCAAGGTTCAGCCAGCGGATGCTTACTTATACAGCGAGCATCGTTAACGTGACTTTTCTTTATGTCGTTTTGCTCACGCAGCAACTTGGTTATATAGCCATATGTGTTCTGTACTGGAATATGAAGTTCGTTGCGTAGGCGTGTCAGTAGTGTGTTACGCATGATACCCATAAAAGCCGCATCGCGAAGCGTTTTACCACGTTTTTTGCCGTCAAGTGTTATCTTCCCTTTATGGAGGTTGTTGTGGCAAGTGGTACACAAAGTGATAAGGTTGCTTGGAGCGTTACCACCAACCTTACGGCTTTCAAGGTGATGTACATGCAGCTTGACGGCTTTCTTTGCGGTGGTATGAGCACCGCAGCATTGGCATGTATAGTTATCACGCTTCAAAACATACTGGCGTACATTGTATTCGTCGTACATCTCACCGAGTTGGTAGTCAGTTCCAACTGGAAGCGGCTTTCCGGCAAGCATCGCCTTTAAGCGCTGCATATCAAACTCTGCGGTTTCTACTCTTACAAGAGTGACAGGTAAAATTCGACAGATGCGCTTAATAACAGTAATGTGCTCTTGGATTTTTACTTCCACAGAAGGCGCAAGCCAACCCTTATGTTTGCTGTGTACACGGTTATTGAACCTTGGCGCACGGTAACGAGTTTTGCGATTTCGCCTTGAACGGCGGTTCTGTCTGCGCGTAGATAGCAATTCTACTACATCGTTGCGGGGAGTGAACTCTTCACTGTATAGTTCTCGCTTTTCAGTAGATGCAGAAAGACCCACGTGCTTGCTACCGGCGTCAACGCCTAAAGTGATAGGCTGTTTGTATCCCGCACTTCCATGCAGGAGTTTGATGGTGAACGGCGTGCGTTTTACAACGCAAGCTTTTTGCTGTTTCAACAAGATGCGAGCCTTTCCGGGTGAGCAAGGCATCAAGGGCTCGCCGCGCTTGTTAAGTACATACGCATATTGCATGATGCTATGCTCCTTTCGATAAAATTGCAGCTAAAAGGAAGCTGCTCACTCCTCCGAAGAGGGTAAAAATCCTTCCCCAAGGTCATAAGCGGTTTGATACAGCCACACCTGTCGGCTTTGCCTCAGCTTTACGTGATGTGTTGTCTTAGAGCGTGCAGTTAGGATTAACGCCGCACGGTAACTATCTATTCGCTTATAACGGAGTGCTCGAAACACTTAGGGTAGTCAACATATCCTTTCGGACATTTCTAAAGCGTAGACTCGCTGATGCAAGCCCGCGACTTTAGTCGTGGGTTATTGACGACAAAATCCCTATATGGCAGCCGCATCATAATATCGGAATAAATCGGTGCGTCCTCAGTCTCTGCCAATGTTCTGAGAAATTCCGGCGCAAAATTGTATACGGTTTTCGCTGTCCGCCAATAGTTTGCAACATACGCCATTGAGAACTGCGCGGCAAGTTCCCCATCCATCGCATCGGCGGCAATCTGACCGTTTTGGATAAGGCGGTGCCCAAGTGGAATAAATTCTTTCACATAATAGTCATAGCCCTTATCCAGTAGCTTGTTGGCCCCAGAATTCAAAAGAAACTGACTGTTCTGCTCGGCATACCAAAGAGCGCTGTTCACAATTATATTGTCCACAATGATACCTCACTGCCAATACAGTTTTATTGTTCCGTCAGCAAAAAGAATCTGGCTGTACTCCTCGCCGTCAAGGACAATGCAGCGGTCCTCTCCGTGCTTGTGAGCGCCGGTACAATACACAGTTTTATTATCGATAGCCGGAATGGACGGTGCTTTTGCCAAAACCGACTGACCGTGCATGGCGCAGATGTCTAAGAAAGAAATGATGTGGTCGCCCACCCTGGAAGCCTCCAATCTAATTACAGTGCTCTAATTTGGAAAGAACCTTCAGCACGCGGCAATGGCTCGTCTGTGACTTTCAGAACGGAGCTATCTCGTTTCTCTGTCGCGTATCGAATGGTCTTGAGAATCTCATATGCCAGTTTGCTGTTATAAGCGAGTCCTGAATTGGAAATACCAAAGTTTCCGTTCCAGCCAACGCCAATCTTTTTAAGCTGTGGAATCAGAAGGTCTCGCGTTTCAATGATACCTACTCCATTCCAGCGGGCATCATGGTACGCCTGAAGGTGCTGCTCATCGTTACCAGAAATATCAAGTGCTTCATAGATGACGCCAAATTGCCCCATCAAAATACGTGAGTATGTATCCAGTGCATCAGCAACTACTTTCCAGGAAAGAGTATCTAAGCCAATGCTGTACTTATACGGAGCATCCTTTTCCGGCAGTTCCCGTGCATGATGCAGCATGTCTTCCAAGATAGCGCTGCACTTGTTAGAAGAGTCTTTAACAGGAGCCGTTACGTTCACAGCTGTCAGAGCAGCACAAGCACTTGAAATGTCTGCTTCGCTTGCTCCATAAGCCTCTCCAACCTCTTTGCAGATAGAGGAAAAATCGTTGCTATAAAACGTTATCATGATGGCAAGAGCGTGCAGAATGAAGAAGTACTGCTTGCTCGTGAAATCAATGTACATACGGCAAAAATCCTTTCACTTTTTACTTTTTCATTATACCGCGATTCGCAATTTCTCACAACGGAAAGCGCTAAATGGTAACAGTTTATACATATTTTTACAAGCAAAAAAGCCGCCTCCTTATGGAGGCGGCTGGACCCTTATTTTACAGCTTTTCTGATTTCGAGCTCGTGCTCATAGCAGCTTTTGCAAATCAGATAGCCAATGCCAATATCGTTCTGGATGGCCGCAGACGTATATGCGTTGTGCTCGTTGATGGTACGTCCGCACGCAGCACAATTGAGTTCTTCGTTGGCATGAACCATGATGTCGCAATGCCCGTTCTGAGGTGGGGTGTACGCCGTATATTGCTTCTTGATGAAATCGTATTTCTGCATTTTATGGCACTCCATTATTCATTGTTTTCTTTCGCTATTATATCACAAATTGTGGTGCTAAACAAGAAAGCAGTCCCCCATAAATTTACGAACAATCGCTGACTTTGGAGATTGTGACGTTTGCTGAAGGATTTGTACCTTTGAGCAGTATCCTGCCGTTAGATTTACCAAACGAAGGCCGGGGAATCCCACGATTTCAATTGTGGGAGGTGTCAAGGACTGATTCCGTGAACGTCCTCACCAAAGCCTTGCAGCTATAGATAAAACATTCTGCTTTCAAACTTTGGTAGGAATCCAATCCACAATTTGCGGAACAAAGTCGGCTTATCGGAATATTGCATCGGAATAATATCAAGGTATTTTCGATATCGTTCCGAACGGATGAATCAGTGGCAAATGAAGGCACTTTTGCTTCCTGGACAATTTTGTTGCTTTGCTGTATGATTAAAGTACAACAATTAGGGCAATACAAAAATCGATAACGGCGAGGTACTGACAAAATGGACGCGACAATGCAGACGGTTCTCCGGCTCCATGAGCAAGGTATACCTAGAAGAACCATTGCCAAACGTGCAGGCATCTCATTGCAGAAAGTGCGCAAAATACTGATTACGGCCGGGGCCTGGTCAGATGAAACATCAGAAAAAATCGGGAAGCTGCGTGCGAACGGTATGTCAGTTCCTGAAATCGCAGAAGAATTGGGTGTAAAAACCAATACTGTTTGGAGCTATTTGCCATACAGCAAAGGCATGTATAATCAAGAATATCCGACCATTAACGCCATTCGAGTCCGAAATTCGAAGCGAAAAGCAAAAGAAAAAGCCCTCACCTGCACGGATACCGCACAGAATGAGGGCAGTGGCGCTTGCTGAAGGATTCGAACCTTCGGACAGTCTCCCATCGTCGGTTTTCTGGACCGATTTCATCAACCACTCGAACAAGCAAGCAGATGGCGCAGAGGGTGGGATTCGAACTCACATGCCGCGATTTCCGCGACGGCAGCTTAGCAAGCTGCTGCCCTACCGTTAGGCGACCTCTGCATAATGCACCTTTTTGACATAGGTGCTTGTATGACCCCTGGCAGACTCGAACTGCCGACTCCAGCTTGAGAGGCTGGCGACTTGGACCAACTTGTCGAAGGGGCCTTATGGTGTGTCGGACTGGATTCGAACCAGTGAACCGTAACGGAGCGGTTTTACAGACCGTTTGCTTTAACCTCTTGCATACCGACACATATGGTGCTCCCGGCTGGAATCGAACCAGCGACACGCGGTTCTTCAGACCGCTGCTCTACCAACTGAGCTACAGAAGCATGGTGACCCGTGTGGGTTTCGAACCCACAATAACCTCCGCCGTGAAAGGGCGGCAACTCTACCAATTCGTCCAACGGGCCATATATAGCCGCAATCCTGCGGCGGGGATTATGCGATGACTAAGATGTCATCTATCTTGGTATCCAGCATCGCTGCCAATATCACAAGGTTGTCGATGGTGGGGAGTGCTGTTCCAGCTTGCCATTTGGCAACTGCCTGCGTGGATACGCCGAGTGTATCTGCCACATCTTTCACCTTGATACCTGCTGCCTTTCGCAGTGTCTTAATGTTGGCACCAGTTTTCTGAATATCAATAGTAGGAACGTTCATTTTTCTTGCTGCCTTTCTGTATTGCAGGCAACAAAAAAGCTGCCTGCCGAAATCTCGACAAGCAGCTATGACATGCAGTTATCGCTTAGAAGACGCACCGCATCTGTACATGGTCTGTTTTTGCCTGTCGAGGAGTATGAGAAATAAAACTGTGTTCAAAGGACATGAACTCAGAATATTCGTAACTATACTCATACGACATGACATTAACAGTGTTGCACAGCATTTTGGGGTATCTCCTTTCGTTTCGTTCTGATATTATTATACCATGTTTTCGCAAGTTCGCAATCAACTTGTGGTTTAGTTTTTTGGTCTGTATACTCTCCAAAACAAAAAGCCGCCTCTTATGTGAGGACGGCTTTTCTTATTGTGGCAGGGGTAACACGACTCGAACATGCAACACGCGGTTTTGGAGACCGCTACTCTACCACTTGAGCTACACCCCTATATAGATACTCCAGCTGGGAGTCGAACCCAGAGTAAAACGGGACTTAAAGCCGCCGCGTTTGCCAGTTTCGCCACTGGAGCATATGGCGGGTTGTGCAGGGTTTGAACCTGCGGCCCACGGATTAACGGTCCGTTGCTCTACCAGCTGAGCTAACAACCCATAAATGGCAGTTGTTGTACTGCCGGACATGGTACTCCCCGAGGGATTCGAACCCTCAAAACGGTGCGGTTTGAGCGCACTGTGTCTGCCAATTTCACCAGAGGAGCTTATGGCGGGCGTAGCAGGATTTGAACCTGCGACAAACGGATTAACGGTCCGCCGCTCTGCCTACTGAGCTATACACCCACAAAAGTGGCAGATAATGCTCTGCCGGGCATGGTGCGCTCGCGGGAAATCGAATCCCGAACACCCCGATTAAAAGTCGGGTACTCTATCGATTGAGTTACGAGCACTTGTCGCGCATCTTCCGTGCCTTACTTATGGGAACACAGCTTTGAGGAATCTCACTTCCGATGCGCATGAAAGTGAGCGTTGGCCGAGAATGGTCGAGTCGAACAACCGTTGTCAGGGTCAAAGCCTGATGCCTTACCGTTTGGCGAATCCTCGAATATACATTATGTATAATAGCATACACTTTAATAAGCCTGGCTGGAATTCACTCCAGCGGCATTAGAGTAACCTGATTCTGATTTTCTGCATCAAAAAAGCACCCATCAGGCGTTGTGCGTCTGACAGGTGCTCATATCGTGCAGAGTATGGAAAACAACCGATACTTGGATGATTTTATTCAACCATCACCGCACTATGATTTGCACAAACAGACAACACAAAACAGCCGAAGAGATTCCAATTGCTCCACAGCTTTTGCAATTTATTCTGTTTGTTCATCATAGCAGCAAACATCGTGCAGTTTTCCTTTCATCAAATTCAGCGTCTTAATTATACAATATGTAAAAGCCAAAGTCAAGGCTTTTCGTAAAAATAATGGCAGGCCCGCGCTCATTGTTTGACCGGTCTCCAAGCAGCAATCCGCGCTATTGCATTCGAGAACGGTATGCCCTCACACGAACACAACTCGCTTAAAGCCTCAGCCATCCTGGACTCATAGTCAGCCATAGCCAGGTCGATGGGCACCTTGATTTCAGCAGAACCATCCGTTGTTTCCAGAACGGGAGTCCTCGCGCTTTTCCTTTTGACGCTCCAGTTGTTTGCCAGCAAGTAGTCGTACAGTGCATACGGATTAACTGCGCTTATACCTTCTCTCGATGACAGTATCGTATATGCCCGCTTGTATTTTCTGGTTCTTTCCAAGTCCCTTTCAGTTGGAGTGTGAGGGAGCCTGGTTAAGTCCATATTGCTGCGCAGGTCCGAGAGCTTTACTTTGACAGCAATCGAATTTTGCTGAATATACCAAAGATATTCAGCATACGATATACCCTTGCTATGGGTCAACGTACTAACAGCGTCAGCAACCTCTTTTGGAAACCCCGTTCTGATGTCTTCTATTGTGACGGACGTATCTTCGACCGTATCATGCAGAAATGCCACAGCCTCGGCTATTGGGTCACCTTTTACGCCTTCTGCTACAACCGTAACGTGCGCTTTGAAGTAGTCCTTCCCAGCCTTGTCTTTTTGCCCGGCATGAGCCTTAACAGCCCAAGCTCTGGCTTTGGCAACCATCTCGATGTCAGACTGCTTCCACTCTAAAGGAATCGTAATGTTCACTTGTACGCTTGATTTTTTTGCCAACTATATCACCTCATACATATATTATGTATGTATTCTGGGCCGTCAGTCAAACTGCTCAACGAATATTTTACAAAAAATCAAAAAGAGCCATTCATCCCACAGGCAAGCCTACAGGTTTTCTGGCTCTCAATTATAACCCTATTCGATATAGCAATCTGTTGCCTTGTATTGCTCACAAAAACAAAAAAGCCGGGAAGTCCCGGCAAACATGGCGGCCAGAGTGGGATTCGAACCCACGGACGTTTGCGGCGTCGCTGGTTTTCAAGACCAGTTCCTTAAACCACTCGGACATCTGACCATAAAAGGATGGGGCGGGACCGAAATCCCGCCCCACAGCAAGGAGAAAAAACTATCGATTACCGTTAGTTAGAGGATGGCAAATTAGTGGATGCCCAGGGAAGCGGCATAAGCAGCTTCACGAGCAGCAACCTGTGCCTGCAGAGCAGCGATGGAAGCGGCATAAGCGGCTTCACGCTTTTCAGCAGCAGCCTGAGCTTCAGAGGTGGAAGCGTACTGGGGTTCATTGCCAGCCAGAGTGCCAGCATAACCCTTGACGCCATCAGCGCCCTTGACAGTCAGGACTTCGTGACCACAATGGTCACAGACGTAAACGTTACCCTTGCGGGTCCAGTTGTGATAGCCACAGCTGGTGCAGACGGTGTACTCATTGCCCCAGGTGCCATTGGCAATAGCGGCGGCAATTTCACCGTGCTCAGAGACTTCAACGTTCTTGCGAGGAGCGGTCGGAGTAGTGGTGGTAGTACCGTTGCCCTTGTTGGAGCCGGTAGAAGTGTTGTCCTTACCGGTGTTGTCCTTATCGGGGGCCACTACGTCGCCCTTGTCATCGGGAGTGGTGGTGCCGCTGTCGCCGGTATTGTCGCCGGTATTGTCGCCCTTATCGTCGGGTTTGGTAACATCACCCTTGTCATCGCCCTTGTTGTCATCCTTGCCGTCGTCGGGAGTGGATGCAGAAGTGGCTTTCAGGGTCAGGACGTTGTCGTGGATGTCGTCGCCCAGGTAGTAGAACAGGCGGTCATGGTTCAGGCTCTTGCTGGATGCGGTGTAAGTATCACCGGAATCCGTGGTCCAGGCTTCAACACTCTGACCATCAACACTGCCCGGGAAAGTGGCGGTGTCAGTTTCGGTCAGCACCGTGTTGCCGTCAATCTGGTAGTTGATGGTGATGGAACGCGGATTGCCCTCAGCCGCATAGCAGGAAGTGATGCCGTCAGCGGTGAACCACTGGTCAACTGCATCGTACGGCAGAGTGTCGCCGGGATAGTAGTTGTAGGTGTAGCCGCCGTGGCCCTGCAGGGTAATCCAGTAACCGTAGTCATACTGGCTCGCCGGGAACGTCATAGAGCCGCCCGGAGCCAGGTCCTGGGAAGAACCGTTGCTGAAAGAGAAATGATAGGTGTCGCCGGTGGCTGCGAATGCTGCGACAGGCAGACAAGTTGCCATCATACCGGCTGCTGCAATCCCTGCGATTGCTTTGATGATTTTCTGATTACTCATGCTGTGTACTCCTTTGCTTTTTTGATTTTTTCGTCTATTTATCTGCATTTATTCAGATACCGGTTTGAAAGAAATCAGCCGCAGCTTTGCTGCGTTGCCCACCATCTGCCACGTGGAGGCTTTCTCATGGATGGTTGACGAAGCAGATATGTGCTTCGCCAGTGTCGCAACCGTCTTCGCCACTCGACACAATTTCGGTTTGAATTTATCCCCGTAAAATCGCATGTCCATGCTGCGCGGAGAGGATAAAATTCTTCGTGGTATGGTTTCGGAGTTCCGCGCCTGATTGGCCGTACTACACGCAATGCAGTACAATACCCCAGATACCTTTGGCGAAAGGAAGCGAAAGGGTGTCTGGATGGAGAAGGGAGATGGCCTCGAACCATCGATACCCTGCTTTGCGGCAGGTGCTTTATCCAGCTAAGCTATCCCTCCATGATGGCGGGTCAAGCCCGCCAAATAGCGTTACGCAAACTGGAAGTCGCCGTACTGAGTCACGGCGCGTTCCAGGCGCAGAGGAATGGTTTTTGTGCTCTTCTGAGTGATGTCCTCGCGTGCTACCTGAGCTTCACTCACGCCAGCCGCCTGCAGGACTTCATACAGATTGGAAGGACCAGTACCAGCATAACCACAGGTCAAGCCATTAACCTGAAGCGTGAAGCCGTGCAGATGCGGTGCCAAACCGGGAACGAAATCGAGTTCAACAATGACCTCGTCGCTCTTGTCGTTTACACGGTTGACCGAGATGGCGCGGACGTTCTGATTGCCAAACATTTCAATCAGCTTTTTTGCCGCTGCAGCGGTTTCAATGGTAGTCGTACCTTCAACATTGATAATTGCCTGTTCCATAAGTTTCATCTCCTTTCTATTATCGCTTCATTGGGTAATGGGGCTTGATGGCAGGTTCGAACTGCCGACCTGCGCGTTACGAATGCGCTGCTCTACCAACTGAGCTAATCGAGCACGATAGGGTGTTTTATGCTGGTCACCCCTTGAGCGAGAAGCCAACTCGCATCCAGCACCATTCGGCAGCCACGCCGATAGATTCTGTATTGTACCCTCTTCACCGTTTTCCGGTCTTATTCGCGACTAACACTGGGACTTTCGAATACTTTCAGGCACAGCACCTGTTTGTCTATTATTTTTGAGGCTGTCTCATCGACATTCGGACAGCGGACCACAAGTGGACCATGCTCACCAAGTTTAACGTCGTGGCGTACGGTGACTGCGACGTGTGGAGCAAGTAGCGGGGGTCGAACCCGCGTCTCCGCCTTGGAGGGGCGGAGTATTAGCCGTTATACGATACCTGCATAAGATTGCGGGTGAACCCTCACTTAGCCCCGCCATGACATCCGTTTAGTAGGTCGTCATCCCCGGATGTCATCTTCACACCACCTGACAATCTTGCGAACCTCATCGTTGACGATACGCGAGAATCCAAGAAAGCGCTTGGGTGTTGGTCAACTTCAAATTTTGAGCCCTGCCGTTGATTCCCTGTCAAATCGGGTTAACGGTTGTCGTTGGGCTGTGTGTGAGACTGCGGCGAAACTTACCAGTTGCCGTGCAGCAATCTCGCCTTTACGGCTGTGTCGCGTCTGGATGCGCCCCGACTTGACGGGGATGCTCGTACGTTTGCATGCTTCTAAGACATTCGTCAGCAGCCGCAAGAGCCGCTGTCCGCCACCCGCCACGAGGAGGCCGTCTCAATGGGTGGCATGCTGTCCGCCAGATGTTGTGTATAGCATCGTATCGTGTGACTTCGATACATCCAACGGATAGCGTCTGGAGCTGGAAATCGGACTTGAACCGATGACCGACTGATTACAAATCAGTTGCTCTACCAGCTGAGCTAAACCAGCAAATACAAACATTAGCCAGATGCCCGGAACACGGAAACACCTGTTGTCCACCGTCCGCCGCGTGGAGGCTGTTTGCTTGGACGGCTGGCGCGGAGTTACCCGCGCCAAAGAAAGGAAGGATATTACTATGAAACGGATGATTTTCACGCTTCACCTGTGTCAGCTCAAATGAAGCCATGCGACCAAGATTGGGGAAAGGAAAACCTTGATGTCTCAGGAGCCGTTCCTCTTCCTGAGAACAATTGTATTATACCATATATGTGGTATCCGGTCAATGAAAAGACACAATATATAGTGTCTAAATTGTAAACAAACATTAAGATACCACTATATCTAGTGGTTGGGGGCAAGCGCATCAAAAATGCCTTGTGGTTCCGGCAGATTGCAGGAAAGTCAGCAAATCTTTAGCCGAACCTACCATGGAAACCACAGCGCCACTTTTCGCGTACAGGTCGGCAATGGAATCTTCCTGCCCCTATGGTTAGTCCTTCCCAAGAAAACGCACCCACTGTGTACGCTTGATTGGCTTGCTGTCGAAAGCACAGTGCTCGTCATGATAATCCGGCATCAGTTTCCGCTGGAAACACCTCGTACACGCTGACATACAGCATCCCCGGCTTGTAGTCAGCGTACTCAACTGAGCGTTTTTGGTCGTATACTTTCACGTCTGAGTCATCGTCCGCCGTGAGCCAAAGATACTTGACGTGCTCAGCATAGCGCGGGTCTTCGATACGATAGCTCTGCCCCTCTTTGATTTTCAAATGACGTGCATTTGCTTGGGCACGCGAAAACTCAACGAATGCGCCGTAGTCGCCAATCACGATTCGGTTATACCCGCTGGCAATGACCGTGCCGCTTCTGGTTTCGAGTTTGGTCGTATCGCCGGACATATTGCACCATTCCGGCAGCGCTTCTTCGACCTCCGCTCGTACATCCTTGAAGAAAGTTCGCGGGATAGGTTTATACTTGTATTCGTCGGCAAGCTGCTCCTGATATTTGAGCATCCGAGCGCCGGTTTCTGAAATTTTATGCTTCATGACTAATCCAACCATTCTTTTTCAGCTGTTGCAGGGCTTCTTTCTCAGAGTTCGCCTGCTTCATCCAGAACGACCTTCCCCTGCTCGCGATAATCACCCGTATAGTTGCTGCGGATGATGTTAGCGGCACGGTCATTTCCCTGTTCTTCATAGGCTTTGGCGATAAAATCGACGTAGGCTTTGAACTTCTGCTCGTCACCGTCTCGATGTGCTTCAATGAGTTTTCCAATCGTCACAACGTTGATTTGGTTCATGATTTTTTGTCCTCTCTTTCCATGCTTTAATTATACTCTTCCGTCAGACTGAAGTGTGATTTTCTAACGATTGTTAGCGAAAAATTCATAATTTGAAAGGGCAAAAGCTGAACGTTGGAACGTCTGAATCAGGGTTTTCAACCTGGTATTTGATGACTCTTTTTTGCGCCCCTAAAGCCTTGTATGTCTGCTCAGCATTCACGCATAAGCCGTTGGCAAAGAAGAGAGTGGAACCATTGCGTTCACTGATATTTTCGGCAGAATACATTTTTGGCTTTCTGATTCCGGGGTCAAGATGAATTCCACCACGCATCAGCTTTTCAGCATAGAACCAGACATCAACGCGGGAGAAAATGTAAAGCAGCTGCGTGGTTCTGAAATAATAGAGAATCTGGTCCGCACCACTCCTGTATACCCAGCCCGGGGTGTGCCATAAAGGGTCGATGCCATCCCGATACCGCCGCGCTACCCGTTGTTCGTTCAGAGCGTCAGGCACCATGGAGAAGTAGTCCACCGAGGTTTCCAGGTAGAAATTTCCGGTATTGTGACTGTCCACTTTCGCTTCCAGACCAAAGGTCTTGCCATTCTTCTTCCAGACAATGAAATCGGTATCTTTGTCTTGATATGATTTATCCTGAGTCACGTCATCGTAATGGCTAATGCCATGATTCACTTTGATAATCGGGTCGTTAAGGAATTTGCGAGCCAAATCTTCTCCGAATTTTCCCTCATCGAGTTGCTTGGACATCTTAAACTGACGAGGGCTTTCTTCCCAGGCTATCATACTTTTACACGGCATCTGCCGAATTTTCAGGCAGCTGCGATACGATATGTGCAACGATACGTTCTGTACAGGCATTGACAACGGCGCTGGCAGTCCGCTGTTCACGCAGCGAATGGCAGAGTCCGTCGAGTTCGGATTCCGTGAAGGGATAGTCTGCCGAAGCAAGGAACTTCTTGCACAGTTCTTTCATGTCATCGTCGCCTAAAGGCTTGACGCGGTGTTTGAAAGTGAATCGGCGAATGAGGGCTTCGTCAAGGTTATCGACGCGGTTTGTAGTGCCAATGAGAATGACGTCATTCGGGAGCCGGTCAAGTTCCTGCATCAATGCGATGGTGACGCGGCTCATTTCAGCGACATCATCGCGGCTGCCACGGCACATTCCGATGGCATCAATTTCATCAACACAAAGAACACAAGGCGTGCGCTTTGCGTAATCGAACACTCTGCCGATGTTCTGCTGTGTCCGGCCAAGAGCAGAATTGACAAGGCCGGAAAATTTCAGGAAAACAAACGGTAAATTCGCCTTGTGTGCAATGTAGCGGGCCAATTCAGTCTTACCAACACCAGGAAGGCCCGTCAAAAGCAAAGAGCAAGTATAGTGGATGCCAAGCTCCTTGATGGCTAAAGCTGCTTTTCTGGTGGCCAAGAGCTTGTTGATGACTGTTTCTTCCTCCTCGCGGAGCAGGAACCGGCTCTCAGGGAAATTTGTGGCATCCTCCGCAATCAAGAGGTTTTCCAGGTTGGCGGGCAGCTGAATCAGTTCCGGTTTCAGAAGATTCAACTTTCTGAGTTCGTTTTCTTTGAACCTGGCGTCCTTTTCGGGTACATTCTTTTCAAGCATGATTCGGCACTGAGTCTGCGCGTTTCGAATATCGCCATCCACCACAAATCGAATTAAATTACGTACGTCGTCTGTCATTTCATTTCCTCCTAAAAAAGAAATAGGCCGCCAAATGGCAGCCTGTTAATATGAGGTTATATTCCGATTTTTGTTTCTACTGCAAATAGTGTTTACCGTCGAAACAGAGAGATTGTATTCAGTGGCAAGCGCCTGCACCTTCTCGCCTTCCCTGTGGCGTTTAGCAATCAGTGCATTACGTTCCGTGTTTTTTCGCGGACGGCCGCGTTTCTGTAAAATTCCAGCTCTGACATTTTCCTGATGAAACGTTTCATAAATCGCCGTTTTAGAGATTCCGTATTCCTTGGCAATAGTGCTGACCGAGACCCCTCTTTCGATTTTGCTTCGAATATCGGAATTCCTTTGATTGGTCTTGTCTTTCAGCGCCTTGTGATAGTATTCCTGACAGGTTTTTCCAACTTGGCGCATGTCCTTGTAAAGAGTGGATTTTGAAATACCGTATTTCTCACAGATGTCTTTTGAGGACGTTCCTGCCTCATAATCCGCAAGAATCGCCTTGCGCCTTTCATCCAACTTTTTGGAATTTGTATGTAAATGCCCTGCAAGGACGGTACGGACACTGCTTCGAGACAAAAAGTATTTTTTGGCGATTTCCTTATCAGTCATTCCGGCTTTCGCATCTTCCAACATAGCCGCATTGCGAACTTTCGTGGCAGCAGACTGCTTTTTCTTGTTCTTCTTAATCGTAGCTTGAGCGTATTCAGAAACAGTATAGTAGCACTGCTGATAGGTCACGCCATGCTTCTTTGCGATTTCAGCAACCGTCATCCCGGCTTTCGCATCTTGAATCATAGCTTCGTCGAGAGGTGCTCTTTTTGCTTTCTTTGCAAGATTCTTTTCTTTTGCTAGGTCTCTCACCATGGCATAGCAATAAGAGCTTGAAAAATACGTTTCCTTGGCGATTTCCTTGACAGTTTTGCCAGAAAGATACATTTCCCGAACCTTTTCGCGGTCTTCTTTGACCTGCTGCTTCGCAACATCTTTCTTTGATGCAGCCATGCAATTATTCCTCACTTTGACAACTTTTACTTTTCCCTGGGCCTGGACTATACCGCTTCATGGCGCGATATACGCTTCCCTTTTTGAGCCCGTATTCTTCCGCAAGCTCTTTGACAGAAACGCCGTTTTTGTATTTCCTGACCATCTCGGCGTTTCTTTTCTTGCCAGTCTCGATACGGTTTTGGCTGTGGATTTGTCGGCCATTCTTTCCGTGCGTATGAAGAATCCGATAAAAGAGCGTTCCACTGATGTCGTATTTTTCCTGGAGCTCCGGAGATTTTGCGCCCATCTCATATTCATGAATCATCTGGGTTTGCCAGGCTTTCTTCTTTGCTTTCCTCTGCCGGGCCTGTTCTTTGTAAAAGTCCTTCAGACTATATCGGACAGTAGAAACACAAATTTGATACTTTTCGGCCAGCTGTTCCTGGGACATACCGTTCTTGGCATCCTCCAGCATCTTTTCATTTCGTGCCCTGACTTTGTCATGAGTTAGACACACGTGGGTAATCTTGTTAATCGGCATTTTCGCTATTCTCCTTAGCTCTGGCTTTTACGTTATACTGGTAAATCCCATTTTGATGAAGGATAAGGTAACCTAGTGAAGGGCTGATATTTACCTCCCTGCTCAACTCGATAATCGATTTTCGAGGATTTTTCTTGTAAGCATCAAGAAAAGTTTGGTTCCGCATCTTTTTCTCTTTTTTGAGAGTCGTTTCAATATGATTGTATTTTTGGCTTTCGTACTCTCCGCTCGAATGCAAGATTGCATAAATACGCTGCATGGAAATGCCGTACATCTTGCCCAATTCTCTGGCCGTCATACCGCCTTTATACTGTTTAACAATTTGCTCATTTCGAGTGGTAAGTCTCTTCCTCTTTTTTTCAAAATAACGAGGCGGCTCCTGCGTACCTTTTAGAATCTTGTAGCACATTGTTTCTGAGAGATTATATTTCAACGAGATTTCTAAAATCGACTTTCCGTTTTTGTAATCTTCAATGATGCTTTTATTGCGGTTCATGCGTTCTTCTTTGTTTGACATAAAGCCTCCGATAAAAAGAAAGAGCAGGTTCAAAACTGAGCCCGCCCTAGCCTTTCGGTCGGATTTTGCCCGACCAACGATGTTTTTTGATGCCTTTCGTTCTATATTTTGTATTATATGCAATTCGCACAGATGCACAATGTTTTTCTTTCTGGTAATTTATGGTATGTGATGTGCAAAAAAAAATTAGACCACCACCCTTTTTGGGGTAGTGGTCTCGATTGCTATTGCTTTTGAAAATCAATCCAGTAGTTTTCCGGCCTTGTATGAGTGGTACAAATAGCTCGGATTGCAATAGTAAGTTGCAGTATTAAAATCTGAGATGTCATCGCTAATGAACGAGGAAAATACATCAATTACATCCTGGACACTAGGAGTGCTAGTACAGTCAAAGATGATGCGCTGGTACACTTTTCCGATATCTGTATAAGATGGAACCTTGTAATGGCAGTTAGACACCGTATCATACGTTCCTTCCGGCACAGGAAAAAGCTCACAAATTTCATCGGCAGATTGCTCAAAGCTCTGGCAGTGAAACACATCCGCTGAGTCGAGAATTGCCTTGACTCCGTTTGTGCCAAGAGCAGAAACCACATCCTTGCGATGATTCCTCGTAACGCGGCCGATATATTCAATCAGGCTGCAGGTATAAAAGACATCGTTTTTGCTGTAGGTTGCAGTTTCAGTCATACTTCAATCGCCTCCTTAAAAGAGAGACATTTCAAAGCGACTTCCGTGTGAAAGCTGATTTGATGCGTGGGATGCTTGAATTTTGCCAACGCCCAAAAAGCTTCACGGCTAATATCACCGCTTAGAAAGTCGTTGACGTAGTTCCAAATGGTGTCATCCGCCATGGGTCCTTCCACAATATCATAGTCATGATGTTTGCCCGAGCGACATATAGCAATAAAATCAAGCCACTCATCACTCATTTCGGGGAATTTCTTAATATTTAGCATAGGAGATTCTGTATATTCAAACACGTTGACAATACCACGAGACCTGCCTTTTTTTGACCAGCGAGCGGCTTGTTCGTAGTTGTTAGTGCAATAGAATCCCCATGAAAAATCTTTGGCGTACCTTGTTTTTCTGACCTCAGGGTTGCGGACTATTACATCGCTGCCATGATACAGAACCATTATTATCACTTCCTTGTATATATTATACTTGTTTTTATGTGTCAACACAATCATTTCGTATGATTTTGGTTCCTACGCTTTTTGCTGAAAGAACCCGAATCAAAGTTTCGTTCTAGGAGTATCAGCTGTTCGATTCACCCGGCAGCCACTGCTGAGGATAAGCGCGAAGCAGATTTTTCGGTACGCAGTCATTCAGAGCGGAATTCTCAGCAAGAGCCATATCAATGATGTAGTAATCATTGCCGTTGCGCATTACATCGACGCTCCACTGCCCTGTCAACTCAATGCGAGGAATAACCTTCTTCAGCTCAGCCAGAACAGTTTGAACGCTTTCGTGGTAACGCTGGTTCAGAATGTCTTCATGCATCTTGTAGACAACATAATCATGGCGTTCCTGTGGGCTGCTGACTTTTTTGAATTCGTTCTTCATAACATCGCTGCGCCAATAAGGACTTGCGCCAAGGATTTCCTTTGTATCAAAATCCACAAACACGCGATATTCAGTGTGCAGCGGCAAACCGTTGTAGATGGTGGGGTTATTTTCTTTGTCCTTGATGTATTCTCTGACGACCCACTCGTTCGTGGTGTTCGCGCCGTAGAAGCAGCGATTGTTCAGAGGGGATGCCATCGAGCATGTCAGATGATTCAAAAACAAGAAATACTCGCCCATCTCATTGATTTCCTTCGGGTTATGGATATGAGCGTTGCGGAATTCGTATTTGGAAGAATACGTGCCCGTTTTGATAAAATAGTCTTCGTATCCATCAAGATGGAAGACTTTCTGGCAATAACGGTTCACGATTTCCTTTGTAACGGGATTCAACGTCTCGAAACCAAGGCGGGTAAGCTGCAGCATGGTGATAGGTACGCGAAGAATTTTTGTGTCCGGAACCTTGAAAAATGCGCTGCCGTACAATCCCTCTACCAGAGGAGGAAACCAGAAGCCCATAGAGTTGGGGTTCATCTCAAGCATCTGATAAGTGAAGTCATCAAGGTCGAGGATGTCAAGACCTTGACGGAACATGTTGTAGTAGAACATTTTTGTGCTGTCGTTCTTTGCATTCTTGTAACCAAACGTTTCGCAAATGTCAGTAACATTCATCGTATTCCAATTTCTTAGGGCTGCAATATCTGTTAGTTTTGTGCAGCCAGAGAATGTTTCCCGAAAAGAAGTAGCTTTTTCGGTTTTCCAATTTGATAGTGCGTCAAGGCTGCTCATTTTGCAATATGTAAAAGCATATGAAAAATCGGTAACGTTTCCAGTGTTCCAAGATTTAAGTGCGGATATATCATCAATTTTTGAGCAACCATAAAAAATATTCGAAATATTTTGCAAGTTATCCGTTTCCCATGATTTAAGTGCTGAAATATCAATTAAATTGTCACAGTCCCCAAACATATTGTACATAGAGATAACGTTACTTACCTCCCAATCTTCAAGTCCCTCCAATGAGGTCAATTGGGAGTGTGTCCACTGCAAGTGACTTCTACCCATGTAAAACATGCCGCCCGTATATAGTGTATTACTGGTGTTCCATGTTTTCAAAAAATGAAGATTTGAAATACCTGCGCAATATTCAAACATACCGCTCATGTCTTCGATGCTGCGTGTATCCCAATTGGCTAACGTTGAAAAATCAGTAATCTTTCTATCATCTTCGAACATGTGTACTACGCTTTTTACATTGCTTATATCCCATTTGCCAATATCTGGTAGTCTTTCAAGCTTTGTACACTGCTGAAACATTCGCCCCATATCTTCTGCATTGCTGGTATTCCAATTGCTAATATCTGGGAGTTCCGTTAGAGAACTGCAGCAACTAAACATTCCAAGGCTTTCTGTATTTTTGTAGCCGAACATTTTTACATTGCCCGTATCCCACTTCCCGATATCAGGCAACTTGCTTAGCGAGTAGCATTCCGCAAACATTCCATACATTTCAGTAACATTGCTTGTGTCCCAATTACTGATATCCGGCAATTCTTTTAAGCCGCTATCATTAAACATGCATCCCATTGAAGTTACATTTGAAGTGTCCCATTTCCCGATGTCCGGTAAATATTTTAGTCTACCGCAATCATCAAACATGTAGTACATTGTTGTAACTTTACTTGTATCCCATGCGTCAATCCCCGAAATTGTCGTCAGCCTCTCACAGCTCCAGAACATTTTAGACATATCAGTGATGTTTGAAACATCCCAATTTTCAAGTCCATAAATTTCTTCTAGTTTTTTCCAATATTGAAATACCTTATTTACAATTGTTACCCTGCTGGTATTTACATTGTCATAAAATAACTTTGTTACTTTATCTACGTTTCCCCTTATAGAAAGGCTATCTCCACTTGCAAATTGTAAAGCTCCGCCTTCTGCATTCGTTACCCATAATTCAGTTCCATCGCAAAATGCTATAATGCTTCCGGACTTGTCACTTGAAACATCGTAAGTTGTGGCATTATTGGGGATTTCATATTCTCCGAAATGAATTGCAGTAATTGAGTTATTTGCAGCTTTTTGTTCATCTAATGCCGTTTTTAGCATTGATGCTGTAAACAGCGGTCTTTCTACCACATTAACAACTTCTATGTATTGCTGTTTGTTTCCTTCTTCGTCAACATAAGACACTGTAATCGATGCAACTCCAGCTCCAATAATTGTCACCGTTCCATTTGCATCTACTTTTGCCACTGCCTCATTATTGCTTTCAAATGTTTTGCCATCAGATGTTTCGCCATCTTCCAGAATGCTAAATGGGTCGCTGTCTGTAAATTTATTGTAGATGGTAGCTTTGTTGAGCAAGCAATTAAACACAACCGTTCCAAGCCAATCACCCGGAGTAAGTGTGGCTGTTGCAGAGTAATCAGAGGATGTTCCATCACCTAGCAGTTCACTGCGGTTCCACTGGGTCTTGCTTGCCATGACAGACATTGGCGCGTCCTTGGAACCGGTTCGCTGCATCGGGGATGCGTCTGTCGTGACGTAGACTGCTTTACCTTCCGGAATATCCCCTTTTAGAAGAACCGGAATCGATGCGCTCTTTTCACCAGTACCATCCGCACCGGTCATTGATACGTTTTCCGGAACGACAAGAGTATAAGTGCTCTCTACCGACGCCGTGATTTGAGTGGCCGCCGTTTTATCATTACTATCGGCTTGAAGCGAGGACCCGCTATCACCTTGCGTTGTAAAGGATACGGTGTTTCCTTCTTCTTTAGGTTCGTCTTCCGCTATTTCTACAGAAGTACCGTCATCTTCTGCACCTAAAGAGGCACTGCCTTCGGCTGCAGTATCTGAAAAAAATTGCGGGGGGTTAGGATTTTCGTCTTCATCCAGAACGTCTGTATCAGACGGTTCATCGCTGACCGTATCTGTTAAATCATTCGTTACCACAGAATCCGTCAGCTCTTCTGCCCATGCTGGAGTTAGCGCCATTGAGGCAAACATGGCAACCGCAAGAAATCCAGCCGCCATTCTTTTGATTTTCATGGTTTTTTTCCTTCTCATTGTATTTGACTAGCATTACGACATGGAACAACTAAATGTTGCCGTGCCGGTCCAGTCGCCTGGCGTGAGTATAGCTGAAACGGTATATTCCGATTTTGTGCCGTCTTTCGAGTTCGCCAAGAGGTCATCTCGGCTCCATGTGGTTTTCGGCGTCTCAACTGTTGCCGTCACATCTTTTGCTCCGGACCGTGTCATAACGGGCGGAACAGTTGTTACGGTAACGACCTTGTCCTCGGGAATGTCTCCCTTGAGGGTAACATCGAGCGCTGCCGTTTTAACTCCCGTTCCACCAGAGCCGGTCAAGGTTACACGTTCTGGAACCGTAATACTGTAGTTTCCGTTTACGCTTGCATTTACCGTGGTCGTTGCGCTCTTTGCTGCATCGTCTGCGAATGCGGTAAAAGATGTAGCAAGCATTGCTGCCATGATAAATGCCATACTTTTCATAACATTTTTCATTTTCTTCTCCTTTGCTGTCACTTTATAATTTAGCTTTTGTCTAAGAGTTCACTATATCTCTCTCCTTTTTTAGAAAATTTTTATCACTGCGAATATCTTTATGGCATCGTGATATTCGCAGAATAATTGTTTATGCTTTGCTCATTTTTGTCAGTCGTTTAGCAACTGACATGATGAGCCATTTCTGGGTTTTCTCCGAGAGTTGGCGGGGCTTGCATTCGATTTTCTTGCGAATCCCGCAGGTATTTTCGCCGTTGTAATATAGCAGAACTCCTATACCATCAGGAATCTCATCTTTGACTTTCTTGTATAGTGCTAACGGCATCGCATAGTAGTTACAGTGCCCCACAAAGTTGTGGCCATGGTCAGAGTGAAAGTCACTCACGGAAACCTTAATTTCCACGCAGGTGATGACGGTGTCGATGGTGTATGTATGTTTCGTCTTATATAGCCTGCAGAACCGTTCCGTACAAGGTTCGTTTCGAAAATTCCAGTCAGAGATATCTTTGGGGCATGATACTTCCTGCGTCCACTGCCGGACGGACGGCATAACTAAGTCTCTGTCCTCATCCCTGTACATTGAGAGTTTGCAGGTCCCACATTTTGTTTCTGATGTGAAGCACTCTTGAACCCGAACGAAGTCAACAAGGCCGGATTTTATCGAGCCACACTCGACAGGTACTTCCAGAGCGTCGAAGCCTTGACGGAACGAATCAACCCGGTATCCACCATAGTTGGCAGGATGCCAAACCTTTAGCGCTGATTCGATTTTTTGAGTCAGAAGAGTTTTTGCCATGGCTGCTCCAATCCTCATCGAATGATTTCGTGCGCAATAACGTCGGATTCCGTACAAAAGATATCGCTGTAATCGGCCTCATCATTGCCCGCACAGACCTCATGCTGATATGGTGCCGTGCCCTTGCGTTCAATTTCAATGCGCCAGATACCGTTCGTATAGCGCACTACCAAAATCGTGTCATCATCCAAGAACAGCCGGACTCCCTTGACATCGAAGCAACCAATCTCATCGACCCCATAGTTGGAATTTTCCAGGCAGACAAGGTCGTCACTGGACCCATAAATTTTGACCACGTTGCACCTCACACCGTTTTCTGTTCGCTGGTGACAATGCGCGGGATGAATAGAAATTCAGTTTTTCTTGTTTCAGCGTTGGTTCTCCGAATGACCGTGCCATCCCGAACGATTTTCACGCCATCCTTATTGATGACAGGCTTTTCTTTGCCGACGAAGTTCATCAGTTCCAGCTCTTCAACAGTGTAGTCATCCCGGTGCAGCCATTCCGTGAGCTCACCGTCATCGTCGAAAACCGGGACAGCCTCGCTTCCCAGCGTGCTCCTTGCTTCAAACTTATTCATAGTTTTTGTCTCCTTGCAACAATTTTTTATGCGATTTATCGGAATTTTTGGGGCTATATCTTAGTTTTGCAACATCCATACAGCTGCAAAGACTCAAGTTGATGGCATTACCCAGCTTTCTTGGTTTTCTTGGTTTCGGGCTTTACGATACCGCCGTTGGCATCGTAGACATTGTATGGGAAGTCACCGTTATTAACGCGCTTAGCAACGCGCTGCCCGGTGGCAGTCTTATAATACTGGTTCAGTCGGTTTGCAGTACGGAAAAAGGCAAACCTTGCATACTGTGTGCCGCGCTTGACACGGTTTTCGCGCAGCAGTTCGTCCCGCAGCGTGATAGCATAATGTTCGGCTTCATTGTTGGTGAACCCCGAATAGAACACGTCCATGAACTTCTCGATATAAATAGCGGGAACATCGTTCATGGCAGCCACAATGATGGCCGCTGTCGTGCCTGCGGAATTGAGCCCCGGCAGTGTAGCCTTCTTGATGCATTTGGTGGCAGATTCGATTTGCGTGCGGTATTTCATCAGCCATTCACTCAAAGCCTCCTCGTGACTGAGGTTCGAGCCTGCGAACACGCGGCCGATGAGGTTTGCTGCGGAGAGAATCGTATTGTTCGTCCAGCTCATATCGTACTCGGACATCTGCACGCGATTCGCCATGGAGCGGATGTTTCCGGAATCGATGTGCTGAGACTTGGCGGCATTAAAGGTCACGTTCATACGCACGGTCACGCCTGACTCAACGATAGCAAGCAGTCGATGCTGACCATCGACCAGCGTGCCATCGGAGGCAATGGCGATACCCTGATGCGTTGTATCCCAATGCCCTTCTCTCATGTCTTTCGCCATCTTTTTGACTTTGGCGACGTTCACGTTCCGATTGTTATCGTTCCTCTCAAGCCATTTTGCCGCCTGTTCGGGCGAGATTTCGTAGCCGTCCCGAGTCCTCTGATTAAAATTATAGCGTCCCATCTGTAATTCCTTTCTGCCTATGTGGGCATATGTCTGATATTTGTTATGTGATATTCAGAAGGATTTTCCGATTTGTGATTATATTCGTGTTGGTCGAGTTGGCGTGGCTGCATCGAAACAGTGCGCAACGTTCTGAGTCTGTGCATAACACCTCCTCTCACCAGCGGCGATAAGGTATCCCTGCCGCTGAGGTTATGAGTCCTAGCTCTGTCGTCTGAATCAGCCAGAATCGCCAGCAACTCATCGAGGATGCCGATATAGTTGTCGTCATTGATATACTGGATGGTGTTAATCATGGCCGTTTTCAGTGCATTGAGAGGCTCTCCGCGCATTGAACCGGAAGTATCGACAACGAACAAAGCTATTTCTTAGTCTGTGCGGGTGTATCCGTGGTCAGCTAACCATTTATGTACTTCATTCGTGACGTCCAATGTATCGATGGAATAGCTGTTAACTCCCAGTTTGCCATTGGAAAGATTCATGCCGATATTATAAATGAGCTTGTGGCCTTTCATTTTGCCGATGGTCGTTGTGCTTCCTGCGGCGAATGTTTTGACTCCGACGCCGAGTTCCGAGTTATTCTCGTAGTCCAGCTCTTTGTAAGTAAAATTGTCTTGTACAAGAATCAGTTTTTTGAAAATCTGATGACTCTGCAAGATGCCATTATAAATGGAAAGGCAGTTTTGCCAATCGGCTTCAAAATCAATCCAGTTCCCGAATGTGGAAGCTGTCAATGGAGCATTAGGACTCTGGTTGATAGCCGCCGCCTCTTGAAGCAGCAGTTTCTTAGGTGTTTTGTATTCCGCTACCGGATAGTTAATTTCGCCCTTGCACAGTATTTTCGCAAATGCTTTGACGGCAAGCTTACCAAAGATAACGCAGAAGCATCCGCAGAAACCAAAAAATGCGCCAAGCAGATAGAATACAAGTGTTGCTGTATGGATGCTTTCGGGGTCGTATCTCTGCGCTGATGCCTCCGAAATAACAAGGCCAATTGGAATCAGCAGCAAGATAATGCCGAAAATTATAAAGGCGATTCCCATTGTTACCCACATCCGACCCGTACCTGCCGGGGTCGCATATTTCAGTGCTCTTTTCCGTTCTTTCTCAGACGGAATCATCTTATCCTTTTTGGCTGCCATGATTTCCTCCTCCTTTTAATCGTGAAATCTGTTGTTGATTTTCTGAATCAGCCAAAGCTGAGCTGCTCCGAGTCAGTTGAAAAGAAAGCCGCCTTTTTCTTTGCCTGCTCTTTTGCGCTCTTACTTATCGGTTTCTTCGTGCCGTCCAGATGATGCTTGCTCTTGTACGAATAGCCTTTCCAGGCAGCCTGATAGGAAAGGTAGCCATATCCGTTAGCGTTGTCCAGGACCTTATCGGTAGCCGTCTCGACCACAACATAACGGGGCTGGTTGGGCTTTGAGAGCTCATCGCTTTTCACGACACGGTAGCTCTTTTTCTCATCTACACCGTACTTGGAGAACGGCAATGCGGATTCCTTTTGGGGTTTGGCTTTTGCCTTGGTATTTTCGGTATTTCCTTCGACGGAATCCACCAGTTCAGAGTCAAAGAACGCCTCATCAAGCGGTACATTGGAGCTGTTCTGCTTCTTTGCTTCTTCGATTTTCTGATACATGGCATCTTCGGCGCGGCGCATCTTCCAAACCTTGATGAGGACTTTTTCCGGGAACGTGATGGTCAGTCCCTTTTCCGCCAGCATCTTTCGGACAGCAGGCGTAGCGAAAGACTTGTATTTTGCATACGGTCCTTCTTTGTGCTGCTCGATTTCATGGCTTACCTGAGTCATGTATTCCTCAAACGCCTTGTTCTGGTCGAGCCAGAACTCGACTTCGGAATAAGGAGAATCATGGTCCACGGTTTTTTGAAGTTCGCAACTCTTCGCATAAGCAAGACAAGCGTCTTTCACATCGGCAAAACCAAGCCCAAAATTATCGTTCAGAGTGTTTCGGCGTGCTCCATCCATCACGAAATAACGGCTTCCTTGCTTGATGATGGCGATACCATCTCCGGAAGTGATAGTGGTGGACTCTTCCGCATATCCGTCGTCAGTCCAGCGGTCGATAATCGATGCCGTATCCTGTACAAAGCCTTTTCGGCAGGTGTAATAATCCGCGCCGTTGTAAGCTCGTTTCGTGATGCACTTGAGGATTGCGTCAATCAGAGCGTCCTTATCCTTGATTTTTACGCTGTACATCAGGTTACTTTTCACGTTCCAGACAACGCCATATGGAAGCCCCAGCGCAATCATAGAACACGCACACTGCAGAAAATGCTTGTGTGCCAGACTGCTGATGAACTTGATGCAGTAGACGGTGTTGTTCTTTACGACATCCGCAAGGCCCGAGGCATAAATCACTTTATGGTCATTAGTATGGATGTCGATATCTCCGCGTGCCTGAACATACTCATCGGGAGTGAACACGGTGCCAAGCCGCATACTGAGCGACATTTTGGCTTTTGCGCTCACAAAAGGAGGCTTGACCTGTTTTACATACCGGCACTGATTCGTTTCAAGCGCCGTGAGCAGCAGAACCTTATCCTCGACCGTTGCGCCTTTCTTGATTTTCAAATACTGCATGTCCTTGTGTAGGTCCATGTAATACGCAAGTGCGTCATCTATATCGTAGGAATTAAAGAATCCTGCCTGCATGTAGATGCTGATGCAGGGAGACAAATCAATCATTGCATCTGCCGTCTGGATATCAATGGTCGTGGTATCATTACGTTCAATCGGTGCGACTTCCAACAGCTTATAGCAGGCATCTACATCCTCGATGAATTTATGGTCAAACATCTCAGAGAATGCGAACGGATGCGGAAATCCGCGAAGAGTTTCAGTTGGGGTCATCAGAGATTTATCGCTCAACGGATGGTCTGAGTTTACGAAAATGATTCGTTGCTTTCCACGGCTTGCTGCGACACAAAACAAATTTCGAAGAATCTCATATCGTGCCATCGGTTTGCTTGTACGAGACGACCAGTATTCTTCCGTGAAATCAAACACAACGCAGATAGGCCGCTCCATACCTTTGCTGCCGTCAAAAGTTGTGAAGATACCAACATCCGAGGAGGGTGCTACTGCCTTATTCCCATCATTGTCTGCGATACTTGCATAGACATGATGCTTGTCATAGAGGTTCCCCGGTCGATTCTCTAAGTCATTGAGCACCTTCGTCATGGCTCCAATTCGAGCACCCAGGCAAAGGACATTTTTTGGGTTCTGCTTATTCAGGAACTCTGTCGCTTCATCGACCGACATCTGTTCCACGATACAGGAGCTATTTACGCCGTTGATGGTCTTACCCCAGATATTGCCAAGCCGTTCTGCCAAGTCATGGGAAATACGGAAACACTTCGTGAAAATCACTTGTTCATGGCGGCCGAGGAAATCCTGCATGAATGTCCAGACATCCAACGCTGTATCATCGTAGATTTTCTGCTTCATATCGCCCACAGCGACGATTTGTAGACCGGGATTCTGAGAGCGGATATATTTGAGTAGTTCTGCAATCTCGTCATTGATATCCTGGTACTCGTCAATGATAAGGGTGTCAATCGGCGGAATCGGAATTTTCTTTTCCAATACCATGGCAAGCTGTTCGCCCTGTCCGCAATTCCGGATTCCCTTTTTGTTCAGCAGCAGGCTTGCAAATCCATGATAGTTCTGAACCAGGACATTGCCATTCTTGATTTTGTCTTTGGCATCAAGTTTGAGTAATCGGTTGTAGGTCAAGTACAAAATACGACGTTCTGGTGGATATGCATCGCAGAGTACGTTGATAGTCGATGTTTTTCCGCTGCCGATGCAGGCGTCACACAATACGTTTTTGCCCGACAATGCCAAATGTACGAATTCCTGCTGTTCGCTTGACAAGTCGTTCAGTGTCATAGCCAAATTCTCCTTAACAAACAAAAATGCCCCGGCAGCATCCAATTCAGAAGCCGCCAGGGCACAATTCTTATCTTATTAGGGTTATTATATCTGATTCGCACAGATGTGCAAGGCTTTTGCTATGTTTTATTTTTGTTTTTTGGGCAAAAAAGAACGCCAACCCGCAACTTGCGAATGAGCGCATAATCTTGTACAGCCTTGATGGTTGTTGTCGTTGGTGTTCCGCTTTACACGATACGCCGCAAATATGACTTGTTGATTTCCACCAGAAGCTCCTCAATTTTTCCAAAGTCAGGCTTAGCAGGAAGAGGGGTTTTCCTCACGTCATCCTGAAATCTCTTTTCAAGCGCATCAACAAACTCAAAGAATTCGGGTGCGTACGACCCGTCTTCACGCAGGTACTTGCCGTTGCGAATCGCCAACAGTTCCTCGCGCTCCTTGTCTCGGTGAGTGATAATCTCGCCTTTTTCCAGAATATCGAACGCCGTGTAGTACAACCGCACAATGTGCATTGCGTGTTTGTTGATGTGGGCAGCATCTTTTTGTGCTTTCGGGTGCTGCGGCTGCTCATACTGGTCGATGGTCGTAGTCAGACTCTTTAGCAGCGACTTTAGAGAGGTGACTGGATAATCGTTCAAGCTGCCAGAAATAAGGAGCGGATGTTTGCCTTCTTCATCTGTATCCTCACTGATGGAGATTTCGAAAATATCATCCTTGCCCCATCCGGCAATTGACCGTTCCAGGCTCCTCTTCTCGAATCTGTTTTTGAGCGGTTCCGGCGAGGTTCCGTTTCGAAGAAGGCCCATCTGCAGGCGTCTGAGCTGGTCGTTCGCAAATCCGCCGTAGCTATAGGCAATGCGGCGAGTCAAAAATAGCTCTTTGTTGTCGAGCAGCATTTGGCCTTCCGGTGTCATATTAACGTACAACTCCGGGTCATTGCCAAGAAGTTCGATAATGTTGGGATTACCCTGCGCAAGCAAACTGACGAATTTGTTGACCGCGTAGATGACGGTATCTGTCCGGTTGTCAATGGCCTGCTCGAAGCGGTTAAACCCTAAGATTTCGGGTGAGCCTGCCACGCCACGTATATCGATATCGGAGCCTTCGACGTTGGTTCCGTAGGCATGACTGCCGCTAAGCGTTAGGAATAAAATGTTGCTCCCCAAGCGTTTGTTGGTGTGCAGGAAATCGTATTCCTCACGCCAGAGGACTGCTTTCAGTTCTGCGTTTGTCATCGGCTTTTTCACTCACTTTACTGATGATGTTGTTGTTTCTTTACTAATATTATCCCACTATCGTGCTTTTTCTGCAACGGCAGGTGCCATTTGTTTGCAATCTGTACATATTTGCATCCCTACAAAAAAAGAAAGACCCTTACCGAATTTCGGTAAAGGTCTTATTGCTATTATTTCTGGAGTTCCCAAATCTCAACATTCAGATTCCAGGCTTTTGCTGCATCGTTGATGATGTCCAGAACCGTGTTCCAATCGCCTCCGGCAAGGCCACAGCCTAAGCCATATGGCAGCCGGATAGTTACGTCCTGATTCTTTTGAGCGCAGTCTCTAAAAAACGAGAACAGCGCAGTCGCCAATGCAGCATAATTCGTCTGCCTTTCACCACGGCCATAACCATTTTGCCCGAACAGATTCACGACATACAGCTTCGGTTCTACCAGAACCTCCTGGTAAGTACCGAGCTTGTTGCCGTTGTTTCCATAGCAAAACTCCAGATAGCGCTGATATACCACCGGCCATTGGATGCAAATTTGCATGGCAAGTCCAGCTCCCATCACGCCTTTGCAATTTACTTGCTGGCAAATGTAAGTTGGCTTACTCGCAGAAAGTCGTGAAAAAATATTGCCGTCGATAAATCTAATGCCCATCTTACTTACCACCCTTTCCAAATTTCGAGGCATTCCCCGGATAAATCGCATAGCCCGTGCGATAATCAACGCTATCGTCTCGGTATACGAGCTCTACATTCGACATGCTGGTATAGAAAACCTTGTCTCGGTAACGGCTATCACTGATTTCAAATTTGATGTTTTGCCCGTTGTCCACGATTTCGTAGCTTACAAGAGCAGATACAGTCCAGATGTTATCATAGCGAAAATGAATGTAATTGTATTCCGGTACTGTCTCAGCACTTTCTGGTGTAGACAATATCTGGTTCGGGATATCTTCGAGTTCAGACATTGTGGTACTTGTCACAGTGCTGATTGCGTCCTCACAGCCAACCAAAGGTAGAGCCAGGCAGCACAACACCAAAGCAGTCCCAATAAATTTTTTCATAGTTGTTCCTCCGTCTGATTTTTATTGTACGCAGTTCGCACAAAAGAAAAAGCTACCCAATAGCCATAAGGCCACTGAGCAGCTTCGTGTGAATCCTATTGTGTGCATAGTATCTTTCGTACAGATTTGATTGTATGAGATTCGCACGCCGGGTCAAGACACATCGGCAGCTACGCATCCTGGCACCTACGGTTCCAACGGCAAAAAGCGCAGCTACGCAACAAATAAGCAAAAAGAAAAAGCCGCCCACCCGGTTAGAGGTGAACGGTTTACTGTTATACCGCTGGTTTGGCTTCGTACCAGTTGTTCTGGAGATTTTCAAACTCGTTGTTATCACTTACCAGCGATTGGAGTGCATTTTCTTTCGCAACGCTCTGGAATCGTTTAACATTTGCAGCAGTTCTTTTTCGCAAGGATTTTTCTCTTCTAGCCCGACTCTTTTCAAGTTTCACTTCTTTTGCCTTGAAATAATTTTTGATAGCGTTAAAATAGCCACTTGTTCCTTTTCTTAGTCCAGGTTCATCCGCTTCGTAAACAAGATACGGGACGCGTAACGTGTTTTTTGCAAATTCGGCTTTGGCCTCGTTTTTATTAGTGCCATAATCACCAACTGCAATGATTTTTTCTTCGTCTGATATGCAATAAGCAAAAGCTTCTTCAAACCCACAAAATGCTCTGTTTTGTTCAAATTTTACTTGGCATTGCCTTGCAAGGGCATCTAAGCGCTGGATAAATACGTCTTTTCCAATTTCTTCATCCAAAATGTCATTCATTGCTTTTTCATAGCGAGCAACAATGTCTTTTTCATTTTCCTTGTAAGTCGAAACAATGAAAATCTTTTTGAAATGAGTTGTGGCAAATTTCCTTTTTATCTCATCGTGTCTTAATTGCTTTTCAAATTCGGCTTCATTTTCATGAAACATCGGGCAAAACTTAAAATGCTGTTCGCCTTGGTGCTCACCAAGAATTTGAACTTCATTATTGCGAGAGATACAAAGGTCAAAAAGCATTTCATTCACATCTTCACAGCCTTCAAAAGAACGTTGCGTTTCAACTCTGAATCCTTTACTTTCTGCAACTTTTCTAACAGCCTTTACTATTCGGTTTTCTTTTCCAGCAAAGCGCCGATAATCTTCGGCAAGCAAATGTTGCGATACTTCTTTATAAGCTTCACCATCTGTTGCCGCTTGCTTTTCCATAACGTTTTGGCATCCAACGGAAAAACATTCTCCCAGTGGCTTTCCAAACGTTTTATCTTCTTCGCTTACTTTTTCGAAAGTCAAAGTGTACGGGCCGTCCATTTCTTTATTTGTGCTTGGAAATATGCCACGTGCTAACACAGGAAACACCAGACCTTTGTCGTAAGCCCAATAATAATGATTTACTGTTATTTTTGTTTTCTCATTCGGATTAACCCATGTGTTTTTCATTTTTTATACTCCATATTTTTCAAAAAACTCATTACGTATTATACTTGACCAGTCTTCCAATAACCTGCTCTCAACGCGGCGGCACAGCTTGTCGATATCTTCAGAAAAAACTGACTTTTTTCCATTTAACGTAGTAGGAATATGCGTTCTGCGTTCAGCGTTAATCGCTTTACGGTCATCGTGAAGTACCACATCTGTGTAAGCCTCTATAAGTTCGTCTACATAATTTTTGTTTATCACATCTTTCAAATTGAGACTTTTTCCGGACATAGTTTTCGCCTCATTCTTTTCTTTCAGTTCCTTTTGCATACTAAGCAAGTCCCTGTATACGTTTTTTGATGAAACCGACGTTACGCCAAACGGAACCAGCAAAACTTTGTCTTTGTTATATATTTCCTCACTTTCCATTCTTTTACCAGTTCCGAAGCTTGCTGCATACATAGCCCTTTTTTCAGCATATGTATCATAGCTTAAAAACGGTATTATTGTATAATCACTAATAACGGATACACTCGCGCAATATGTAGCGTCCCCACTGTATCCAGTGCCTTCTTTGACATTACCGAACAGTTCTATGTAGCTTGTATCGCGAATAATAACATCATAATTTTGACGGTACTTGTCAAAGGCATGGGAAACAAGGGCCATAAACCCCGTATTTTTTGCCTCGTTTAATGTAAGCGTAAATGGCTTTAGATGCATTACATGTACATCGGGAATAATTGTCTTATAAATTTCATTGTTTTTTGCTTTTGACCTCTGGACATTTACAACCTCTTCGTCTTTGAATATATATATGCCATACTGTAGTGTGAGCATTTGAAACAAATTCCAGTTATGGGACTCATCAACACAGAGAACTTTAAGCCCTAATTTCGCGAAATAGCCAGCAAGATTAAAAGCAATAGTGGTTTTTCCATCTCCACTTCCCCAGCCGGTAACAGTTACAATTTTACCCATGTGTTTCTTTTTTGCGTTGTTATTCATGACGTTTTTTCTCCTCTATATAAATATTTTTGTGCAAACATGACAGCCGCTCTTGATGTAATCTCCACAGCGAGTCGGTTACTATTGCAAAAACAAAAAGGACAACCTCGAAATGAGGCTGTCCTTGCAAAAGTGGAATGTTAAAAATAAATTGGTAAGTGGTATCTTTAATACAATATCTATCATAGTCATCTCGCACACATTGTCAAACAAAAAAGACCCTGCCCGCATTTTGCTGCGAGCAGGGTTTGCTTTTGCACTGTTGTGTTTAGCCTTCAAGGTCGAAGGTGTAGCTGTCTTCTTTCATTGCAACAAGGCCCGTCAACTACCCCCGCCTAAACGCGGGGGCTTGAAATCCCGCAGGACTCCAATTTGTTCACCACTCGACGGACTGTTAGGCACGGTTTCCGTCCGTGCTACCGAGTACAATGGGCGTTCACCGCTGTTGCTGGCGGCATAGCGAGGGTGAGAATTGGATTATGCGGGATACAATCCCAGTAATCCTACATTGCGAATGTTAATGGCAGCATTGTGGTCACGGTTATGCGTAGTTCCACAAGCACTGCATGTCCAGACACGGTCGGCAAGTGTGAGGTCGTCTTTTATAAAGCCACACACGCTGCATGTCTTGCTGGATGGATACCACTTATCGATTTTGGCAAAGGTCTTCCCCTGCGATGCGAGTTTATACTCTAACATCGCGCGGAACATACCGAAGCCGTTGTCGTTAGTGGATTTTCCCAATTTCAGAGAACCCGCCAATCCGCGCAAGTTGATGTCTTCCACAAATACAGCATCATACTGCTTGGCTATCGCGGTACTCACTGTATGGCAGAAATTCTTGCGCTGGTTGGCAATATGTTCCTGAAGAACTCGAACTTTATAAAGTTGTTTGTCATAGTGGCGAGAGCCAAACTGCATACGAGACAGCCTTCGCTGCGCCCTTGCGAGTTTTGCTTCACTCCGACGGTAGAATCTTGGATAATTGGCCACGTCACCGTTGCTGTTAACATAAAAATCATGAGAGGAATAGTCTAACCCAAGCGATGTCTCTTTCGTAGGCTTAATGGGCTGGATGTCTTTTTCAAACTCATACAGCAGCGAAACAAAGTATTTGCCGCTGCGGGTACAGCTTACGGTAGCACCTTTCAGTACCCAGTTGGCTTCCGGCTCGCGATGCTTATTGATTTTCACATCGCCAATTTTAGGCAAATGAACAAGATTTCCAACAACATAAATTGTGTTCTTGATTGCGCCATCCTTACGGCGCATCTTTTGATTATTTGTTGTGTATGACATCTTGCTTTTGCGCTTGCTTTTCAACCTGGGAGAGCCAACCGCTTTAGGGTCTTCTCGGTGGCGCTTGTTCGCATTTTTCAAATCAAGTTGTGCATTAGCAAGCGCAAGGCTGTCTACCTCTTTCAGAAAGGAAAACTCGGTTTTGTATTTAGCAGGGGTGGGAATAAAGAACGCCCCTGCTTCTTCCAAAAATCGTTGTGCATCCATCAGCATATGGTTCCAAACAAAGCGAACACAGCCAAAGGTTTTAGAAAGCAATACTTGCTGCTCAGGCGTAGGGTATGCACGATACATAATTGCTCTATTTAGCTTTTGCACTGGCATTGCTTATCACCACCTTCTATTACAAATGTACGCGATTCGCACGTTCCATCAACTTAAAGGTGTGGCAATTCATCCCCCACATGAATGAGGGGGAATTCTTGCCACGTTTTCTTAAAATCTCCTTTTTTTGTGTGTGGTAGTTTGTCTTTCAACATTTTCAATTGTACGCAATTCGCACGCTGTAGCAATACAAAATTTCTTATATTGGGTTCGCGATTTCTTGTATTTGCCTTGGGATTCTGCACAAATCAAGACCTATGAAAGGGTGAAATCCTACACAAATCAAGACTTTTACACGCCCAAAAAACAACACAAATCAAGGATTTTGCTTCACCAATTCTTGCCGCCGTGTACACCGCACACCAGGCAAAACGCCTCATCAATGCTCCTGCAGTTCATCGACCTGAATCCGCGTGGGCCCATGAGCATGTTCCCGCACAAAATATAGGTTTCGCTCATGCCCCGGCCGCTGACACTTATGGTGTTCCCAAAGACATGAACGGCTGAGCCATCTCGACACATGGCAAACATTATATACGTCTCGCTTTCTGTTTCATTTCTTTTCATTCTATGCGAATCGCACCACGAGTCAATTTAATTGTATGAGGTTCGCATAATCGGTCAACCGTCATACCTCATGAATCCGACCAGACCGGATTTTATTTTTTTTGAAACAAAAAAATAGCCCGCACAGAACCAAATCTGTACGGGCTCGTATTAGTCATGGGGATGTTCGTGGCAAGGTTCAGGCGGCATACCATGCGGGGCAGGCTCTGGGAAGTGACCATGGTCCCCGATGATTTCCGAAGTACGGATACCGTTCGCTTTCCGGCAAGCCTCGATGGTCTTAGAAAGCACTTCCTTGACATCGCGCGGGTTTTTGATACGACGGATATCGATTTCCGGTGTCATGGCATCCGTGGAGCAGAGATGGATGCTACCTACACGGCACAGACGTTCATAGAAGTTCTGCTTGAACGCGATGTCCCGGACGCGGTACAGCTGAATTTCATCCTCGCGCAGGTTGAAGCAGCCACGCTGGATGATGAGTTTGGTTTCGGTCAGGGTGTACTTCGTGAAGGACAGGGGCAGAGAAAAGATGGTGTGGCGTTTGCGGTCAGTCCAGAGAATTTTCTCCTTGTCCAAGTCGATGCCGAACTCGCCGTTTTTGAGGGTGGACATGGTATGGCTCCTTTCGTGATGGGATTTGTTTGGGTTTTTGGTATTTGAGTTTAGTGCTGGATGGCAGTTTGCATTATTTACATTATACCATTCATTTTCTTGGTATGCAATTATCATTATTGTTCTATGGTTGAAAGCTATCTGGCAATTTTAATTCCGTCCCAATGTGAAAACCATGCCGCATCACTATTCCTTGAATTGGATAGACAACAATGTTCTTGTAATCCAACTCATCAATAATTTTGGAAATAGCAGTAGTTTTGAGGATACCAACCAAATAATTACTTTTGAATATAACATAATTCAAATACGAGGCATGTTGTAGTATATATTCCATAATAGCTTTATCGTATATAATCTCAAACGGTAACTCTGTGTTACCATGTTGAATTATCCCTTCACGCAAATCATCAAACCTCGCTACTTTAAGAAAATCGTCGTCAGATTCTATCATATAAGCAGAAATTTCTAAGGCTTTCAATTTTTCCTGCTCCTTCAAATAGCTTTGATAATGATTTTCCCAATTATTTTCCAATGACTTTCGATAATTCTCAAGACTGTTTCCATTAGAGTAAAATGATGAGGAAAATGGATGAATCAACGATTCCTCGTTTATCGAAGATTTAATTTGCTTTTCTATTGCACGGTTTACACTTGCGATTTTTCTATTGGTTTCGCTGCCTTTTCTATTGTGCTTGCTACTACTTACTTTGAAGTGCTCAATCCAACCATTTTCACCAATAAAATCAGGAAATGTTGTTGTTTTGCCATCTGTATCTTGTGCTGTGCTAACAAGAACTTGAAGCTGCTTTTGTTCTTCTTTCGATAGCCCATAGTAACATACTTTGTTCTGATTACATTGAGTTTTTACCACTTCTAAGCATCGCTGTTCGGCTATTCCCATATACAAATTGTCCCCCAAACACCAAAATGCCTCCCACCGCAGTCAGCATGTTACTGATTACGATGGGAGGCTCAAAACCTTTTGTGATGGTTCTATTATATCACGCCTTGCGAAAAACTCAAGGCAAATATCAATGATTCAGTCAATATCTAAGTTGCCAAAATCATCTGCAGGAGGCTCGTTGTACCAGTCATACTCCTCTGCTTTTTCATCATCCAAATCGTCATCAAAGAAGTCGTCATCAGTGACGGGAATGTCTTCCCTGATGTCCTGCTGTGGCACGAACGTGGCAGCGGTAGCGGTATAGTCGCCGTCTTCGAGCACAATCTGCACGGTTGCGATATCCCCTACTTCGGGGACAGAACCGTTCTGGACGGATGTATCGGGGTTGCGCTGGACATCCACCTCGACATCGAGCGCCGGGATGAAGACCACGATGGTCTTGTGGGTGACGGTGGTCACGGTTCCGGAGTAAGCGGCTTCATTTCCGTGAATGTTTTGGCGGACGGTTTTCTTAGGATTAAACATTGTCTTCTACCTCGCTGATTTTGTATGCTTCTAATAAAGCACCTGTATTTTTGCCAACAGTGGCTTTGGCGCGAAACATTCATATATTGTGATGTCTTGCGCCTTACAAGATGTTTCAATATCGTTGACATCAAATGCGTAAACTATTTTAGTCTCACTTCCAAATTCGTCATGAACAACAAGTAGGACATATTTTATTTCTTGGGTTTTCCCTTTTTCAATGATATTGATTACATCCTGTGTTATTGGAAATTTTTCGTATGGTAAGGCTTCAAATCTTTGCGTTTTATAGTTGATTGTATTCCATTCAGCACAATTAGGAACAACTATTTCTATCATAAACGCTACTTTGTCAGGACTACATTGCGCCGTTTCACAATAACTACGAATTTTGCTGAAATGTTTCTCTGTTTGGTAACTGAATTGTTTTATATAGTTTTTGTAATCGAATTTCCTTCTGTCATTTATTGAGTCGCTTGTCAAAAGCAACAATTCATTAAATGCAGTGCTTAATTCTTGAGGTTCACTTGAATTTTCGTGCTTATTAAAAAGTTCTTTTGTCTGCTCTTCATGTTTTTTCGCAGTGCTTTTCAATTGGTTTCCTTCAGCACCTTCGTATATGAGGCTTACATGAAAATGCTCAATCCCGCCTACTGGCATGTCTGCATTTTTATCTTTAATTACGAAGTCTAATGGAGTATTTGACCGTGTTGGTTCTACAATGTTATCTCCAATGATTTCTTGAATAACATTTTTTGTGTATTCATACTTTGCCGCCGTTCTGGCAATTTTCAGGCACCGTTCTTCCGCGTCATATTGTGCTTGCGGACCATTGACATCAATCATAAAGCAGCCTCATTTACTGTCATTTCATATTTTCCCATCATTACCTTCACCCGTTCTTCCATCTCCCTCATATACTCTTCCATATACGCCCAGTCAGGCTGACCTGTCTTGTCCTTGGGAAGCAAAATGACATCCTTGAGTAACTTCGTCCCCGTACACATTTCAGAGAAAGCGTATTTATCGGTAGTTACTCGCTCAATAGCGCATCCGATAAACTGCATACAATGTTTAGTCATAGGCATTCTAGGCATAAGGATATTAACTCGACCATGGGACACAGCATAATACGGTTGCTCTTGATAGAATACTTTGCCAAACATATCTACGGTCAACGTATTTGCTTCCCAAAGACGGGCATTCTTGTTATCAATGAGCGCAATAATCCCATTATTCTCTTTTCCAGACGACACGAGGGGGGTATTTCCTTCCACAATGACCTTGGGCTGAATGTCGTCTTTTGATAGAGCTGCGTCAAACAACTCCCCTACCCGGAACTCTCCCCACTCCCTCGCATCCACCTTTTTCTTCTCCGCATTCTTCGCAGTCTGCAGCAGGGCCAAAGACTCGGCAACTTTGGCTTCAAGGTTCGCCATGTAGGATTCCATATAAGCCCAATCGGGGGCACCGTCAGGGGCGGCGGGGAGTTTGATGCACTCATCATAAATTCTGGCCGGAATCATACCGTCGGAGAAAGAATAGTTGGCTGTAAATGTCGCTTCCAAAATGCTTTTAAGGAAACGGCAAGCACGCTCCGATAATGCAGTCGTGTCGATATAATACATTTTGTTGCCAGTGATATAAGGCTCCGTTTGGTAGAAAAAATCTGCGTTTTCTGCGCCGAAAGAAATGGTTCCTGCAGGATTCACCTTGAATTTATCCAAGCGAACGACCCTTGCCTTTAATCCATTATTGAACTTGCTCCGAGTAATATAATTGATTCCATCATCCGAATCCGTCTCGGTAACATCTTTGCCATGATAAGCAACTGAATTGACAATTTCGAAAAGACCATGGCCTTGCTTCTTATTTCCAACCATAATATATCCGAGTTTGAATTCCTTCCACCCGGAAGTATCAATCTTCCCCATTATTGCTTTCTCCTTTCCCCACCAGAATGTTCGTGCCTTCCTCAGTACCGGTCACAGTCGAACCATAGAGCACCTTCTGCAGCAACTTGTCCCCGAACTCCTTGGCGTTGATGCCGCGCTTGTACATCTCGTAGTCCATCACGGTCTTGATGAAATCTTCCTCGTACAATTCAAAAGGCTTCTCCGGCATCTGATAGGACAGATGTTCAGCCGGATTGATAAGCTGGCGGGTGTTGTAACGGTCATCGTTGTCATCCTGTATTGCCTTGACCCAGTAATCTTCCAGCGCAGGCCACTTATCATGTACATCCTGCCGACCCTTGTTCTTGACCGTCTCCAGACCGTCATCAGCCACATAGTAGCCCTTGATGTTGCGCCCATTCTGAGGCTTGCCAGTCTCGAAGATGAAGATAGAAGTAGTAACGCCCAGACCGAAGAAAAGGTTCTCAGGCAGCTTGATGATGGTGGTCAGAGTATGGCGTTCCAGCAAGGCTTTCAACTTGGATTCCTTCTCCATCTTCTTATCCGGGAGAATGAAGGCACACTTTGTACCTGCAGGAACGCTATCCAACACATTGGCAACGATTGTTGCACAACCGTATCGTCTCTCGTAAGGCGGGTTCATCAGGGTTTTCGTGATTTTCTGTTTCCGAATCCATTCAGTCGCCTCAGCCGAAGTGGCATCCATCTGCACAAGGTTTGTCTTACCGTCCTTGTGAATCATCATGTTGGCACAGGCCAGAGCGTAGACTTTCCGGTACATCTCGATACCGAACAACTGCTCAGACTTGATTTGCTTCGCCTTGCTGGTATTGCTGCCGCCTGCCTCACGAATCATATTGCACATGCTCTTAACGAGGAAGGTGCCGGAACCACATGTGGCATCCAGAACCCGGTCATTCATATTCACATCAATGAGTCGGTACATAAACGATGCAATATGGTCAGGAGTAAACACCTGTCCCGCCTGAGCCTTACCACGGTAGCGGTTGAACTCATTGAAGAAGATAGCCATGACATCTTCGCCATTCCAGTTATCGGAGTTGACGAGGTCGGCAATCTGGCAGACATTGTCGATGAAATCGTTGATGGCTTCCTGATTTTCCGTAATAGACATACGGACAGAGGCATACTCCTCCAAGAGTACATCCAGCTTGCTATTCTGCTTCTTATCATCTTCCAGAGCCTTAGACAGGGCACTGTAAATCCAGTTATGGAAGGTGCTGTAATCCATGTCTTTCAGCTTTTGAAGACCGTTCTGAGGGTTGTAACGCTGGGCGACAAGGGCACAAGCTGTGAAAATCATCCGGTCCTGCAAGTCCGTCATGCCGAACTTGAAATGCAGGCTGTTGTTGATTTTCTGCGTGATTTCGAAGATGTAGTTACTATCCAGTTTCTGGCTCGTACACAGGCGGATATAGTAGTCCTTGTTTTCCAAGCGCTTGGACGCATCAGACAGCTCGATTTTGTTCTTGAACACGCGGATAGCACTGCCGCTATAAAGAATACCGATGGTCTTGGAGTATTTCTTGGCAACTACATCGATGTTCTTGAACAGTTCCTTGACATGCTTTTCCTTGGAAACGCCTTCTGTTTCCGATTTTGTCTCCAGAATAATGGCTGGTTTGCTGGCGTCATCCGGCAGATACCAGCCATCCGGCTTGTCATTGCAGCCACGGAACCCCAACTGGTTGAAGGTAGTGATTTGCCCAGTCCCCTGCTGCACTCCATCTTCGGTCTTATCAAAGCCAAGAACCAGCTTGGCACTGTCACGAACTTCGTCTTCCGTGCGAAATGCTTTTACCATAATAGATTCTCCTAAAATTAAAATCCCCACGCAGACATTTTCATCCGCATGGGGACCACAAAAGAAAGAGCCGCAGAAACATAATCTCTGCGGCTTACACTTATTTATCTTATATTTCCCATCATATTCAATTCGCACGGATGCACAAGGCAAAAATATGGCAAATCGTGGCAAAACTGTGGCATAGACAAGACGCACAGGGCACGTTCCGTCATGGGGTAGCAAAGGCTCGGAAATCAACCGCTTTGCCCAAATATGTCATCTTGTGTGTTTTATTGCCATTTGTTGTAAATTGGCGCTTGCTTTTTAGTACGAGATGTGCTATTATAATTACAGAAGATGACATTATTATACAGCAAATGACATATCCGAAAGGAGTACACCATGATTTCTGTTAACCTCGCCACGCCCGTGATTTTCTATAAGCAGCTGCCCGGCATCGCTAAGAAGCTGGATGTGGATGCTGATTTTTTGAAAGGCTTTCTCACCAACGCCAGGTGTTATGTCGAGGATGCCGGAAAAGGTGAAGTGCTTGAGCTGGACAACTCGGCCGACACGATAACGAAAGTTGTCGCAGCCCATGAGAAGCGTTTCTATGGCGCGGAAGCCATTGTGGAATTCGCCAAGAGCAAAGGCGTGGATATTCCTGCACTGAACCATTTTGAACTTGGTGCAGATATCTCTGCCCATGCAACGGAAGACCAAGTTGCCAACATCACTGCATTGGCCGCACGAGTCGAGCGCCTCAATAATCGGTACAAGAGTCTTGCCCGACTTGAAGCCCCGGACGTCATCCTGATGAACGAAGCAAGGATGGTGCGTGACGCAGTAGAGCAGCTGGAAGATAACAGCGGTACATACTCCCCGGCTCTTGACCAGAACGGGGTTGCCTATCAATCCTTGAAGGATATTGGGTATTCTCTTGTCACCGGTTGGGACAAGTCGGTACTTGAAAAGAACAGCAATAAGGATACGGAGGCCACCTTTCCCAAAGAGCCCGACTTTCAAAGGCTGGCATCGCTGGTTAAAAAAGCCATCGGAACCCGAACACAGGGTAAGTTTGCGTTTCAGGCAGGACTGACTCGTGGATATATCAGTAACCTTGCGAACGGCAACGCAAAAGCTCAGCCGACCGAGAATACCATCAAGAAAATTGCAAGCGCAACGGATGCTGTCACGGAGAACGAGCTTCGTATCGCCTGTGGGTATGAGCCCTTGCCTGACGACGGGAAAGACAAGCTCTCTATGCAGCGTGCAAGCATGTCTGATGACGCATGGCAGAAAGACAACGTGGATGCATTCCTCTCTTTTCTGAATGAAACGATTCCAATGTCCACTCCTCTTTCGTCCACTGAAATTCTTCAAGCTCTTTTCAAGGAAAAATACGGTGACAAGAACGACCAGATTCTGCTGGAGAAGGTCTCTGCCCCCGGCACCTATCGTGCGGAAGGTACGGCTGCTAATGTCATTCTACCCATTCGTCTTTGTTGGTTCAGCTTCAAGCGGATGCTGATGCAGACTCTCTATGTAGGACTTATCGGGCATTACAGCAAAAACGATGAGCTGTACATTACCGGATACATTTCTTCTGTGAAAGAGCTGCATGACGCGGTTCCGGCGCTGCGAGGCGGCATTGATGCGGCCTATGACGCGAGTCTGCCGGAGGGAATCGACATCATGAAGTTCCCGGTATTTTACACGGCTTCCAATGTTCAGGAAGCATACAAGCGGGTCCAGCAGAAAATCGTCTCCAAAATTGACGATTACTTTGCCAGCGAAGTGAAGGTTCGCGTTTCCGGCATCGGCTTTTATACTGATACCCTCTCGGATGAAAAGTTTGTGGAATTCATGCGCCTTCATAAAGCAGCGCTGACTGCTCCTTCTGCTCCTATCGAACTCCGGGACATCTATGAAAACGTTGTTGAACGTCACGGCCGCCCTGAGGATTTCCTTGTGGAAGACAGCGACTTTGACTGTAAGGCTTCCGTTATCGCCTATGCGATGAACAATGAGACGGTTCTCTGTGCAGGACAGGACATCTTTGACGGGATGCTGGGTAGCAAAGAAACCGATGCAGAAAATTGCTCTTGCGTTTCTGTCTCTGACAAAGAGTTTGCCCGTCTGCATTCCAAGTTTGGCCTCAAGAAAGAGGACGTTCTGGAAGCTATCAAGGCATACGCGCAGGAGCTCGGTCTGGAGTACGGCCCCGTCAACTATTTCATGATGTGTGACCCGAAATACGCAAATGACCTTGGCGAAGTTGTTCAGTGAGTTGTTCTGAATGCGGCAAGGTGATTCGCTGCCATAATGGATGAGGTGTTTCCTATGACACAAACCGATACCAATACCCGTATTACCGGCCTTGGCTTTTACTTGGATGAAATCGAAAAGCCGATATTTTGTATTTTTCTTGAGAATCATCGTCAGACTATAGATGCCATGAGCGCATCTGCTTCTGTTCGTGCATTTCTTGACCGTATATGTCTCGATAACGGCCGCATTAACTACGATGAGGCGGATAGGCTTTTGGCGAAAGATGAGGATTGTGCTTTGCTCGGTAAATGTCTTGCCTCCGCCCTTAATCACGAATTTGGAGAAGAGTTGCTCTCCTGCCACTATAGCAGCTCAACTGATATTAACCGTCCGTGCCTTATCCTTTTACCTGAAAAAGTCAAGGATGAACCGGCCATAGCATGTGTGCAAAAGGCAGCAAATGAGCTGCTCGTCGATTTCGAGCATGTGTGCCACGACACCCACTAAACAAAAAAAGAAGGCTGCTACCCGTGATGGGCGGCAGCCTTTTGTCTTAAAAAAGGAAATGACTCGCAAATATTATTTACTCGTTTGTTTTTTTAGCTTGTCCCTCGTTTCCATCAGAATAATCCCAAGCCGGTTCTGACCCGGGATGTTCCGGCATTTCGGGCAATGGCAGTTTCCCCAGTAGTTATCGTGCCAACTGGTGGTATCTTCCTCGATTGGCTGCGTTCCCGTTTCGAGGAGACGCTGCTTGAGGTCTTTATTCTGTTCGAATTTAGCCATCACCACGCGGCGCATTACATCGTCCCGGGTTTCGTCCCAGTTGGCAGGGAAAGCCACATGACGGCCAAAATGCTTAGCCGTTGCCGGAGGCATGTCTGAAAATTGTTTGCGCTCTTCCAGCGGAACCTTGTGGCTCTGAAACGCTGCTTCGGCATTCTTGTAACGAATCCCATTCATCACAAATTCGCAAGAATAATAGTTACTCATAAACCAGTAGCGAGGGGTATCTTTTCTGAATCGAATCATACGAATCTCCTATTCTCTATCTCATGCGGCGGTTTTATTGCCGCTGTTCTTTTTCTCTACTGCTGTACTCAAAAGACCATCAAACAACTCAACTGCCGTAGACACAAACAGCTGGCTCTGAACCGAGATTTTTCCCGGCTCCGGAGTCCGCTCTTTCATGTGCGCAGCAGCATTATAAATTGCCGCCAAAACCCCATGCTTCATCAAAACCACTTCTCTGATATCGGGACTTTCAGCGGCAAGGAAGCTGGCGAGGTTGTAGGCCCGCCCAAGCATCAGCTCATCGTACAGCGGAGCATTGTGCTGGACCATGGTAGTGTAAACAGCAGGTTGTTCTCCGAAAGTGCTGAATCGGATGCCTCGGAATCCAGAATTCAGCTCATACAAAAGCGCGAGGCGTTCGGTTAGAAATACTGCCGTCTCAGCAGTCTTCTTTGCCGTTTTATCAGATAACGGAGCGGCATTGTTCTGCTGTGCCGCGTGCAGAATTTTTTTGGCTAAAAGCCGTTTCGCATATTCCTGCACATCGTGGTCAAGCTCATAGTAAATGTGGCTTGCCGTCTTGTTTGTACGCATCTTGTTACCTCCTGGTTCTTGCAGCCTTCTGTTGTTCGACCCACGCTTCGGCTTCCTCTACTGTGGCATACACTGCCGTCTCACCGCGCCGGGCAATCTGCTTTCGGGCATTCTGAGCTGCCTGCTCACTCTTGTAAGTTTCATAGCCAATGTAGGACCCATCCCATCGGGCAAGGCAGCAATAATATTCGTGGCTCTTAGCGGGAGCTGTCGGGACAAAGGGAGGAGGTACTGCGGGTGTTGCCTGAGTCGGCTGTGCGGCAGGAATCGGTGTTCCAGTCTTTCTGGCAATTAGATTCTGCTTTTCTGCCATCCAGGCATCAGCTTCCTTCGTACAATAGAAGTACTTTGCTTCGCAAGTATTGAACAGTGAATAATACAGATTCAACATTTCTTTTTCACTGTTGCAGACCTTCTTGCGAGCCAAATTGTAGCTTGCATCGTAGTAGCAGCAGATGAAAGCATCCCCACGCGGTGCTTTCTTCGTCTCATCTTCCTTGTAGTCTGGATACAGCTTGGCGAGGTCTTCTGCCGTATTCTTTTCCGGGTCCAGCGTGGATGCGTCAAACCCATTCGGAAGTTTCCAGTCATGAGAACTGATGATGTCCAAAAAGCCGCTTGCATAGCGCAATGTCCAGCGCCCAACATGGACGAACCCAAAACTTTCAAGACACCGAATCTGTTTCGGGGTAGCCATTCCGCTGGCTCTGCGAGCAATGAGTCGTTTGAGAATTGCAGCGGCAAGGCCCTGAGATTTGATGGCATCCCCTTTTACGCCGTAGCACGAAATACTATCGATGATGTCATCGGAAGGCTCCTGCCTCTCACTCTCAAACATCGGCTGATAATCGTTGAGTTCCGGCGCTTCGATGCTGAAAATGTACTGCAGCGGGTCAACCAATCCTCTCGGCTTTTGACGCTGTGCCTTGAGCTTGCGCTGAATCGTATCCTGCTTTTCGAGTTCACACAGTGCTTTCCGCTTTTCCTCGTCCAGCTCAGTCTGTGCTTCCTCGATTGCCTCAATCAGCCCCAATTCGGGACTCCCGAAATTTTCCTGGCTATTCGAACCGGTGAGTGCCGCATCCGCCAGCATATCGGTGGTCTTTTGTGCCACTTCCGGGTCTTCACAGAAAATATCAGCAGGATGGCAAAGACTATGTTTCTTTGTCAGCCACAGGAAATCCAGCACGAGAAGATTCTTTTTCCCTTCACATAGGCGTGTTCCGCGTCCCACAATCTGCGCATACAGGCTACGGCTCTTGGTAGGACGCAAGCAGATGATACAGTCAACGGTCGGGCAATCCCAGCCTTCCGTCAGGAGCATCGCGTTCGTCAGCGCCTTGTACTCGCCATTGTCAAACCCTTTCAGAACGTCCTTCCGGTCCGCAGACGCGCCGTTGACTTCTGCGGTCTTGAAGTTTCGCTTATTGAGGATATTACACAGTCTTTTGCTGATTCGTACCAGAGGCGTAAAGATGACAGTCTTTCGGTTCTGGCATTCTCGCACAATGGCATCCGCAATCGTGTCCAGATACAGGTCAAGAACATTGCCGAGGTCCTGAGCACTGAAATCACCGGCATTGATATGAACCTTGCTGATGTCTACCTCGACCGGAATTGTCTTCGTGTTAATTTTGCAGAGATATCCTTCCCGAATTGCATCCGGGAGCTTATATTCAAATGCAAGACTATCAAAGATATCAGATAGGGATTTCATGTCGCTTCGGTCGGGTGTTGCGGTCACGCCCAACACTTTGGCATCGATGAAATGCTCGAGAATTCCCTTGTAAGTTTTGGCTGCCGTGTGATGCGCTTCATCAATGATGATAGTCCCGAAATAATCACGCGGATACTTCATTAACCGATTCTGCTTAGAGAGAGTCTGAACACTGGCAACCACGACCATCTTATCGGAATCGAGCGCCGAGCTTTGCGCTTTCTCTAACGCGGTCTCTAGCCCCGTCACCATCTTGAGCTTGTCGCTTGCCTGCTGTAAAAGCTCTTCCCGGTGCGCAAGAATCAAAACGTGTTCGCCCTTTGCCACCTGGTCGTTCACGATGCTTGCAAACACAATAGTTTTGCCGGTTCCGGTCGGCATCACAACCAGCGTTTTCTTATTCCCGGCATCCCACTCTCTATGAATCGCCGCAGCAGCTTTCTGCTGATATGGCCGTGGGTCAATCTTCTTTGTTGTAATCATATTTCACCCAAAAAACAAGCAAGCCCGAAATGAGCCTGCCTTACTTTTTCTCAATTTAGTTCATTGCCCGCTGCATCACAAATATAATGCCGGTTGCCAAAACCATAACGCCAATGTCTCTGACAACGGTTCCGACCCGTTTATCATTGGTAATGTCCTGATTCCATTCAAATCCCCAACCAATCATAGCGACACCAACCACAATCAAAATAACACCAACAATCGTTAAGCTTTCTTCTGATAAACCGTACATAGTGCATTTCCTTTCCGCAAACAAAAAAGTCCCGCACAAACAACTCATGCGGGACAACGATAAGATATATTTTTGGTTTATATTTTTCATTGTACGTAATTCGCACAGATTGACAATAGAAAATTACAAAAAAATTCCCGCATGAGCGTCGCTGCTCACACGGGAAAAAATTTCTTAATATTCAGTGCAGAGAACCGTCAAAAGGCTGGAGAAGTAGTACATTGCGATGGTCGTGATTTTCACAGCATCGCTTCCCTGCCCGTTTGCAAGGCGTGTAAAGGTTCCGCCGTTCTTGAGTCGGGTCATGGTCAGGTACATGAGCATATAGGTGTTCACATAGACGTCTGTATATCGCTGACCGTCGTCCTCGTAGCGCTGCGGGATACATTCCTGACTCAACATTTCAATGAGCTGATACCAGGATTTCAGATACAGAGGGCTCTTCGGTTCATTCAGAGCATTCTGAGCCTGCTTCTGGTATTCTTTCAGAGTTTCATCAGTCAGGGGCATAAACTCGACGTTTGCAAATTTGTCACGGTTGTAGTAGAGCCACAGCGTGGCATTGGACAGGTCCATGCAAATACCGGCAAGCTTCTCTGCTTTTTCGTCCTCCAGTTGAGTCACCGGAACGCTCGGGTCATCGATTTCGGCATCTTCGGAAGTCATGTCCACAATCCTGTAGCTGTTCTCTTCTGCCCGAATTTCAGAACTGACGAAGCGCTTGAAATCTTCAACGAGCTTCCGATAAGCTTCGAGCTGAGCATTTTCTTTCTGTTCACTCATAATGTGTATCTCCCTTTTGGATTTCTTATTATATGGATATTGCACTTTTTTGCAAGGGCTTTTAACCCAAGCACCTTTTGCGCCGTTTGTCAATGGCCACAAAATATCAAAGTACTGGTAAAATTAAGGTGGGAAGACGTTCTGGAACCATGAAACACAGGGCCCTGCTTCTTGCTTATGGCTGCTGACTTTTTTCAGCCTGCGTTCTGGCTGTTCTTCTTGACATCGGCTGCAACCTTCAAGCGGCGTATGTACTCTTCCAGTTCCTCCAGTGTATAGGTCTCTTCCGTCTCAATCGGCTCTTTGGCATCTTTGGGCAGATAGCTTTTCGTACAGACAAACTCAGGGCTCGTTACAGGGCAGTCCAGGACAGTTTCATCGTACAACTCTTTCTCGATGTTGTGGTAGAGAAAGAACGGGATATGCCGCCCGCAATCGTCATCCGATTCTGTCCAATCCGGGAGTTCCTGGATTTCGCGGCCGTATGTTTCATACAATACCGTGTTTGCCCGAGCATTGCCAAGAAGAGTGTTGAACAGCTTAAAGTTTTCTCTCACTTCGCGGCGGAAGAATTTCGGGAGCGAGAACTCCTCGTATTCCAGCTTCGTATCAGAACGTAGATAGTAGCGGTACTGCGCCTCGACCGGCATGAATTCAGTCGTGTTGTTCAGCTCTTTCAAAGCGTTGAGTCGTTCACTCGTTTTTTTGACATTATGTCTTGCAAAGCCCAGATACGCTGAAACCAGAATCATCAGAAGAAGAGCTGCAAGGATAATGACAATGAGCCATTCCTCGCCTTCGATATGCGGCAGGTGTTTCAGAATACTATCCTGGATAGCATAAGGAAGGTCATCGAACCATTCATAGAACCCAATCGGGTCCTGATAAGTATGGGGAGCCATGATTCACCCTCACCGCCATCAGTAAATAAACTTGCATTCCCGGCGTTCCCGGCCATTGCCGCACCAGTAATGCCGCCAGCGGGGGGTTTTGCCTTCCCCATTCTTTTTGTATTCTTTGGCCGCATTCTCACCAACGGTATACGGTTTAATGTTGATTCGCTGTGCCTTTCCCTGAAACACGAATACCGGGCGGTCACGCTTTTTGGAAGTTTCCAAGCGGACATCAGGGTTCTTGCTGGCAAGATAGTTGGCGCACAGGATTGCCAGCCGGACATAAGGCGTTCCGTCGTCAAAGACCGAAGGCACTTCTTCCATTACGGCCGGAACACTGATACCGTTCACTTGCCGCTGTCCTGCTGCCTTTTCCAGATATTCTTTCGTACTCCGGGTTGCTTCCGTCAAACTCTGATTTTCCTTGGCCCAGGCAGGCAGAGTCAGGAACGTGAAATCATCATGGCTGCCTTTGGCCGGGCCGACAAGAACGATACCGAAAGCTGTGGTTTTCTCTTTTTCGTCGAATTCCACATGCACGAACATACCGTTGTAGTCGTAGCTGTCATACACCGGGATAAAGAAATCACGAACCGGGAGTCGCTGCAGGATATCCTGATGAATTGCCACGTCATCCGTATCCATCAGCATTTTCTGAAACTCGTAGTCAAAATCATAGACCGTCTTCGTCTGATTCCAGCAGCCAATGGTAAAGCAGGGAAAAATCTGCGCAGCCAAAACACGCTCAAAACCCGGCGTGTTCATTCTCTGCGCCGCTGTCATGCAGCACAGCATCGCGGACTTGTTGTATTCTTCCAGCGTTTTTCCACACGGGTCACTGAATCCAAAATGGTTTCGGGTTTGTTTGGTAACGGCATTCGCCGTCAATGCGATTCTCAGCTGTTCATTGGTCATTTGTTATCCTCCAAATTATTTTTGATTTTTGCCATATGCAAACAGCGCTGGACCATCCCAATGGTGAATTTGCGAGTCGTCAGTACTGTCATGAGCTTTCCTTCATTGCCCTTGATGGTTCGTTCCAAAATGTTCCAGGATTCGCTTTCGGGCTTGACATTGGTATATAAGTCCAGCGGAACATACAGCCACGCGATTTCACTGTCCTGCATCACGGCATAGGATTGCAGGATTTTATCAATTGCCTCTACGCCGACCTTCCAGCTGGTGATTATGGTCCGGCTGATATCGTATACAATCAGGTGCGGTGCTTTATTTGCTTCCGTATCAACTTCAATGACATGAGCAATATACGGTTTCCCGTCCACCAGCTTATACCGATAAATGATGGACGGGATTTTCTCTCGAATCAATCTGTCATGTTCAAGCGCCAAGTCCGCGTACTCGCCCGTTGCATCAATGATGATGACTCGTCCCTGACAGGTCCTCAGTGTCGCTCTAATTTGCTTGCGGCACCAGGCAGAGCAGCTCTCTTTGTACTCCGTCGAGACAAGAAAGAAATTATTGCCAGGTGTTATGATAGGTTCGTAGCTCATTGTGTAACCTCAGCTTTTGTAATTCATCTGTTTTTAATTGTCTGCGATTCGCACAGTTTCGCAACATGATATTGTTTGTGAATACCAGTTATCGGAGTCATAGTCCCTTGACAAAATTCGGGTCGTAGTGGGACAGGACTTCCTCGTTCAAGCTGTATTCGCAGTTGATAGTCGTTGCGTCATCCACATACACGCCTCGGTTTGCGTAGTATATCCCGTCAATGTAAATGGCGAACATAACGGACGGCAGCAGAGCCATTTCATTGACCGCGTAAATCAGGTATTCATCCAGATTGTCCTTGACCACCGCGCTCTTATTGATTTGGGCGATTTGCTGTCCGCCAAGAAATACGGGGCAGCATACTCCTTCTTTTCCAAAGCCGATTTTGTAGCTCTGGTATTCCTCGCCATACAGCTGCATGGCGATAGAATTGTATCCTTGGAGGAATCCGGTTTTTGTATGGATGACGGAAATCTCGCCTACCGTGCAGTTGTTCTCACGGATAGCAAAAGGGTGTCTCAGAATATCTTTCGTGTTGATGCTGCGCATGTACGCCCTTGCGTCAGCAGCTGGCATGTATTGCAGCAGGAACTTGGAATCATTCAGCCGGATGCCATAACCCTGCCGTAGCAATTTCGGGATATAGTGTGCCTGCCCGATAACGGCCTTGCCTTTCACGATATCGAAGGTGAACTCATATCCTTTCGATTTGGTTTGCTTCACAATCCATTGCAAGCCTCATCGCCTCCTTTTGCCTTCTCACTCGCTGGATAACCTTGTAAATACCCGGAACCGAGAGCTGATATTTTTCGGATAGTTTCTGCACCGGCACGCCACTCTCGTATTCTCGAAAGATATTCTCATTGCGCGGTCTTTGTCTAATTTTGATGCGCTCGTTTCTACGGTTTTCAGTCAGGCCCGCATCATTGGCAACCATGCTGCAATATCCTTCTGCCACGTTGAATTTCGCAATCATTTCCTTGAGAGGGACACTGTTCTTGTATGCCGCGAGGATTTCAGCTTTTCTGGCATCCTCAACCTGTGCCAGCTGAATTCTGGCTTCCTGCTTTGCGTCATCTAACGCTCGATAGCAAGTACGGACGCTCAACCTATATTTTGTGGCAAGCTCCTCAATGGAATAGCCGTTGCCGTAGTCTTTCATGATATTGCAATTTCGCTCAATCAACTTTTTGCTTGCAAATTTTGAGATGGTACTCAGCTCCTTTGCTTTATGCTTTACTTCTGATTGTCTGCAATTCGCACAAATGGGCAACTATTTTTGCGAAATAAGAAGGCAGGCTCCGAAAGGAACCTGCCATGCATATTAGAGGTTAAAGATGCCCAGCCAGCGCCGAAACTTGATGCCGAACAATTCCTGCGCCTGCTCGTAGTTCATGATAAGCTGGTTGCCGCCAGAAATCTCTGCTTCGAGGGAGTTCGGCAGCTCATCTGCAATGTATTTCAGTTCGTACCACGGTCCATCCGGCGGATAGGAGTAAATGAGCCTGTTCTGCTTCTTATCGACCCGGAACTTGCTCGGGTCAGCCTGCCATGCCAGTTCGATTTTCTCAATTGCAGCACGACCAATGCTCTCATCACCCATATAGTCGTTATAGTACAGGATACGCACATAGTCCGGCAAATCGATTCCGCATGCCTCGAAAATATCTGCAATGACACTAGACGAAGCGTGGAAGATATCCGGGAAGTATTCCTTGCCATTCGCATTTTCACGCATTTCCGTCGTCATCTCATCGATGCAAACAAGCATTCGGCGGACATATTCGCCATAGAACGCGGTTGTCAGCTCCGACATACTCTCATTCACACGCTTCGAGTTTTTGGCACCGCGCTCGTTGTCGATTTTAGCACCAATTCGACAGATGATAGCACGTTTCGAGAGGTCTTTTGTCAGCGAGGTAATTTTATTCGATGTGATAGATACAGCAGGATAGTTCACGAGCCTGTCCGAGATACCCCATTCATCGTTCTTGATTACCCGTTCTGAATGGTTCTGAAACTGGGTCTTGGCGAGGTCGTCGATGTTCAGCGGCAGTCCCTCACAAACTCGTTTGAGGCCGTCGATTCTTGTGGCTGTGAAATCCTCCGTCGTGTTCATCTTAACGGTCTCACCGCACATGAGTTTGACAAGAAATTTTATAAAGGTCGTCTTGCCGCCGTTTGAGTCGCCGTATATAACGCCGTACATCGGGAACAGCTTCGTATCGTAGTTGTTCCTCGATGCGAAATACCGCAGATACGCCATGAACGGAGTAGCCAGATACCAGGTCATGTACTTGAAGTAGTCCTTCTTGGCCTGTTCGACATCGCCGTAAAAGTAGTCCATGCCTGAGAAGAACTTCTGGATGCTCTTGATGTTCTTTGCCACCTCGTTGAGATTCGGATTGAGGTCGATATTCTCGTCGTTGAAGGTCATGGTCCCGGCATCATAGTCGATATGTAATTTCGGGAGCTGCTTAACTGCCTCAGCTGCCACACGCCGCACCTCGGTATATCGTTTCCCGAAAACGCGCATCGGTTCCGCTGCCACTACAATACGATTCGCCTGTACCGGCATCTTAGGCATGATTGGCTTGACGAGTTCCTGCATTTTCTTGACATCGGCAACTATCTCGTATTCGACCTCATCCTCAGGCTGTGCCTGTTCCAGAAAGACAAGCTTCTGCTTTTCAATAGACTGAAAGACGGGCACTTCTTTGATGTTCTCTTTCAGATAGTCTTCCTGGTTCATGGTGTTCACGACCGCCTTATAGGAGACATTGTCGGAGCAGGTCTCCTTGAAGGTCTCGAACAGAACCTTGTAATGCGAAAATGCCGCCTCGTCATCGAAGCAGACGATATTCTCTCGCTGAATGCCGCAAAACGCCGATGCCGACATATTCGCACTGCCGGTGATGACTCGGACGCGCTTATGGTCAGTGCTCTCCAAGATAAAGATTTTCTCGTGCGATTTCGTGTCTCGCGATACATACAGCTGCAAGGACCCGTCATCGAGGCGGTTCGCAAGGTTCCCTGCCGACTTAGACTTAGCGAGCCGCTGCACGCTGTCGATTTGCACCGACATGATGGCAGCGATGTCGTTGGCGATGATTTTCTCGCATCCGAACACGACTTCCGCATACGAGAACTTGTTGATGACCTTATTCACGAACTCGATACCGGACGAAAAAGTGATAGCATAGAGTCTGTCGAACCCGTCAAACAGCTCTTCCCAATTCGTTTCGACCGTATCAGCATATACTGCCTTCACAACACTCAACGCCTGCGTGGAGATGCTCGCCTTTGCCTTCGTGGTCTTGTTCGCCACGAGTTTGAATGGCTTATCCGTCTGCCCTTCACTGTCCCACATGTCCTCGCCGGGGTCCAAGAGTTCTTCCGGGCCTTCTTCGGTATATTCGGGGCTTTCCGATGCCATCATGTCCATCAGCGACATCTGATTTTCCAAGTCGTTTGCTTTTCTTCTTGCCATTTTGTACCTATCCTTCCTAAACAGATTTGGGTCATTTGTTGGTTTGGGTATAAAAGCGAGCGGTTACTTTTTAGCAACCAATTATTCATTCATGATTTTTGTTTTTTCGGTTAAATCTGATTTTAGGTATTCCTAGTTTCATTCTACCACTTTAGCTGTCCCATTGTCCGGACTTCAAACTACTCGACGCAAGTATTATCCGCCTCAGCCGGATTTTATTCGTCTTTTCTTGTATCCTCTTCGCGTTTCGTTTAATTTCGTGTTGTTTCATGAATACCAAAAACAGCCGCCATATTTATTGCAAATACATCCTTGCATCGCTTTTTTGTTCTCCAATTCCCATTGTATGCAATTTGCACGGCTGTGCAACTGCCCACAGAGTATCAAACTGCTGGAAATCATGCCGCAGAATATCAAACTGCTGGTAAAATCGGCTCGCTTCGCCACTGAATCGCTGTATTCACAAAACAAAAAGCCGTCCACCCAAAAAGATGAACGGCATATATTTTTGCAGGATGGTTATGCTTGCGCTGCTTCTGTTTTTCTGCCATTGTACAAGGCGGCGACCATATCGACCGCCTCATCCATCGAGTGGCACTGGTAGCTAATGACCTTGCCGCTGCAGGTCAACATCCTGCCGCAGAGGTTGTAGGTCTTGCCGTCCGATGCCGTCATAATATTGCCGTAGCAATTCACCGTCACACCGGATTTTGTGTATACTACCATGTTTTCACCACCTTTTTCGGTTTTGTATGTTTTATATTTTTGCCTTTTAGCCCGCCGTACTTTGCCAAGACTATGCACAGGGCGTCTCGAATAGTCTCGGCATGCCCATAGACATGCCCATCGTCACCAATGACTTTTGCCCCTTGTAGCCAGTAGGATGTATCGTCAGAGGCAAAGACCGTGTTGCCATTGAGGACCAGCGTTACGCCTGATGCAGTTTCGATTTTTGCTATGCTCATATTCGTTCTGCCGCTTTCCTGTGCCGTTTTTCTTTTCTTGTTCGGTTCAGCCGAAATCAATACTACGCCGTCCGGCGTATAAGCCGTTTCCGTAAGCTTTATTGACGGCCTTTTTGAGCTCCTCCTGAAACTCCTGCTCTTCCATCTCGTTCTTTCTGAATGCTTCCGCAAACGCCTTGTACAAGTCATAGGTCTCTTTGTCGGGGTTAAATGGTGCGGTTCTGTAGTATTCTGTTACGAACCACTTTTTGCCATCGATGCTGGTCAGATAAAATCTTGTATTCGGAATCGGAATGCTTCCCATCATGTCAATCACCATCCTCCACGACCAAGGCGAACCCACTCGGTTTTCGTGGTGTGCGAAGTATGATGAGCATATACTTCATATTGCAGCTTGCGCTCATACTCTGCTCTTGACGCTTGTACTTCTTTCAGTTCTCTAACCGTGGAAAGGAGCTCATCCTCCCTACCTTTCGTTTCGCCTTTGGCAAAAGCTGCTTTTTCGGCCTCGTCGATGCGCTGGTATCTGCTCTTTCGTTCCTTTTCGATATAAAGCAGGCCATTGGCTACTGCATCAAGGAACGCTTGCATCTCAGATTCCGGGATAGGTTCTTGGCTTTCTCTGCTTTTGGATATACAGCAAAAGCCCTCATCGTCGTAATGGATGAAATAGGGTGAGTTCGGAACCTGTTGTACTCGCATAGGGCACTTCCTCCTTCCGTCTCAAAGACAATTTGCCGGGACTGTCTCCCGTTGTCCGCTGCTCGCCGCGTGGAGGCTGTCTTTTGGAGCAGCTGCGCGGACAAAACCGCGCTTTTGAGTTACATCTCTGCGTTAAACAGGTTGCGGAGCTTGTAGGTGATATCCTCGCTGTTGCCGACGATAGCTGCCGCTTCGTTGATGGAAGCGAGCTCCGAAAGACTATCCGCTGCGTAGTTGTAGCTGATGGTGTAAATGGGGATATCCATACCGGCAATGATGTTCTTCGTATCGGAGAAGCCATATCCGGTATTGTTGTCACCGTCCGTGAGCACAAAGATGATGGGCGTGCAATTCCCACCCAGTTCCTGAGATTTCTGGTAGATGCGGTCCATAGCAACGCAAAGACCGTTGTACATTGCGGTGCTACCGTTCGCATCGAGGGAGTTCACGGCACTCTTATACAGAGTTTTCTGGGTCAGAGAGAACTGGTCAATGGGCAGGTATTCCCTGACATCTGAATCAAAGCCAATGATGCCGATATAGTTGTCGTCATTGATATACTGGATGGTGTTTATCATCGCGGTTTTCAGGGCATTCAGGGGTTCGCCGCGCATCGAGCCGGAAGTATCGACAACGAACTCTGCCACAATAGGAATACCGGAATCCTTCTCTTCTTTCCAGACACTCTGAGCCTGTGCGATGGTGTTGCCATCGTATGCCTTGCCTGTATAAGCATAGTCGTCAAGACCATTGAACCCGTCCTTCGTCGCTTCTGCCTGATTCTGGGCGCAGAGGGAAACGAACGCAGCAATAACTTCCTTCTTCTCCGCAGAGACATTCCCGATGGAATACAGAGGATTATCGTGCCGTACACCGAACGGGATGAATTCGTAGTTGCGCTGCAAGGTCGGGTCATTCTGATAAGACTGGTACTCCATCACGACACCGTCCACGATACCCTTGTCAGCCGACTGGACCATCTGCTGGGTCGTGAAGGATACGAGAGGGACGTTCGCTTGAAATTTCTGGAAATTCTCAACAGCAGCCGTATCGACAATCGTATCGCTGCCGCTGCTCGCAAGAGCCTCAAGCAGAAAATTAAGACCCGTAGCACTTGTGTAGGGGTTCGAGTATCCCATCATGAGTTTGCCATCGATGGTTGCGTTCAGAACGGAAGAAACAGACGCTTCACCGTATTCAGAGCGAAGCATATCCCCTGTCTTCTTTGATACGAGAATACCCGCCACATTGCCGACCAGACGGTCAGCCTCAACGGTCAATTCTACGCCCTCGTTCTTCACCAGCTCGCCAAAGAGCGTATTTGAGGGGGTATAGCACTCGGGCTGATACTTTCCCGTCGAGATGTACTCAGCCGCCGTACCGGACGGAATGGAGCGCAGGGAGACACTCATAGTCTTGTCTCCGGAAGTCTTGTTGTGCTGGGCGTTGAACTTCTTTGCCATGCTTGTCAGGAAGGAATCGGAGCCGGATTCTGCTGCTTTCTCGCCGGAAGAGAAGATTTCAATGTTGACTTCACCGTTCCCCTCCACCACAAACGGGTAGGAGGAGTCGATATCCGGCAACTCATCTTTTGCGTCCAGAAACTCCGATACATCAAGTTGCTGCGGATTGACGGATACTTCCTGCACCCCGATACGTTTCATCTTGCTACTTAAATTGGCATATGCCTGCTCGGAAGTCATCGTGCTGATGCTGACATTCGAGTCGCGCAGCACAGTCGTCGAAAACACGCCGAGAACAACACCCACCACGGCGATGGTTGCAACTACAGGGAAAATATTTTTCTTCGTCACGTTAAGACTCTCCTTTCAAAATATCATATTGCTTCATAGCCTCGCGGCTGATTACTTCATCCTGCTCGATGTCCTGCGTCGTCTTGTTGATGACAGCGTCGAGCTTAGACATTGCGAGGACAACCTCTGTATCCCACGGATTCTGGGCAGAACGTTGGTTCAGAGCGTATGCTAAAGAATCCAATCGGAGGATTAAGCGCTCATTGTCATGAACTACCTTATCCACGGTACTTACGATACCATTGTAGATTTCTTTCTTTTTCTGCGCTTCTTCTTCGTTTCCAAACGAGATAGAGCCTTGACAGAAAGCTTTGTATTCGGTTTCATCAAACATTGAGGCAGAGCGAATTGCGTCATCCAGCCGGTCATAAAAGATACGTTCTGCGGATTCCAATAACGTCAGGCACTTAGCTTGTTCCCCGGACGTCTTGCTATCCTGGGTCATGCTGTAGGCAACGGCCATTTTTTGCCCGAAGCGCCGTACCTGATACAGCATTTGGTCAGCCTGCTCTGAGAAGACGCTTTTTGTCTTTACTGCCGTTTGAATTTTGTTGGTATACAGCTCTTCTTTGCTTGTAGGCCGTTCAGATGCAGCAGAAGCCGCAGCTTTCTGCTTTTTGAGGAAATTGCGATATGCAATGTAGGCGCAGAGCAGCAGGAACAGGACTGGCGTGCCATATTTCGCAAGGAGGATAAGGAACAGCGATGTTCCGTGCATGTATTCGATAGTGTAATAGGTGCTGATATAGGTTTCGACCATGTAGACTATAGCCGCTGCTATGATAATCAAACTCACGCCGAGCATTAACTTCACCTCTTCGGTTTCAATCGATTTGATACAAAGCATCTTTTGCTTTTAATCATCTTCAATTCGCACAATTTAGCAACAAAGCCTTAACATGCAAAAAAGACAGTCACCCTAATTGGATGGCTACCATGAGCTTTTCGTTTGCGTCACAACAAAAAAAGGATGGCTCTTTCGAGTCACCCTCTTTTTATTCGTTGTCTTTAATCTTTGGCCTTTTTGTCTTTCATGATAGCCTTCTCTTCTTCGGTCACATCCGGTCGAAAATGAGTGACTTCCTCACCGTTGAGACTCTTCTCATGAATCAGATAGCCGCCTTCTACGCGTTCCATTGCCTTGGCACCTCCTTTCTCTTTGTTATTCTCAGCCTGTTCGCCTTGATTCATGATGTTGATGTTGCGGTCGGTCTTTGCCTGGATGCTGTTGGCACGGACAATTTCGCCCATGTCGATTCCGGTCGCTTCTTTCACCGTCTGCATGGTTTGAGCCATCAGGATAGGAACGTTCCCGGAAACGCCGGATACGCCGGAGGCATCACCGCCAATGATAGAAACCTTATCAATGCTGGACAAAGGCTGAGCCACGCTCTTGGCAATGTCAGGAAGAACCTTGATGAGCATTTCAGCCACAGCCGCATCGTTATACTGCTTATATGCCTCTGCTTTCTGTTTCATGGCTTCCGCTTCAGCCAAGCCTTTCTGACGAATCGCTTCAGCTTCTGCCTTACCGACAAGCTCAATGCCTTCTGCTTCCTGCTGCTTGGAGAACTTCTGTGCCTCAGCTGCACGTTCCGCCTCATATTTCTTGGCTTCTGCCTCTTTCTGGCGGCGGTACAGGTCAGCATCTGCCTGTTTGCGGACTTCCGCATCCAGTTTGCGTTGCTGGACCTCGGCTTCCTGTGCGGCAAGGTCTACCATTTTCTTCTGCTTGGCGATTTCAGCATCCGCTTCCGCTTCTTTGATTTCTTTGGCGCGGAGATTCATCTGAATCTGACCGGCAGCATCTGCGTCAGCCGCAGCTTTATCAGCTTCAGCTTTCAGCTTTGCCTTGGCGAGCTGTAATTCATTGTTGCGTTTTGCAATCGCAGTCTGCGCTTCAACTTCCTTGGCATTTGCAGCCATCTCAGCATCGGCCTTCGCGCAGGCTACATCACGGGCAGCCTGAGCACGGGCAATTTCAGCCTGTTTCTTTACGAGCTCTTCCTGTTCGATGCCGATAGCTTCGATAACGCCGTGATTGTGGCCCTGAACATCCACTGCATCCCTGATGTCCTGGACATTAAAAGTCACGACCTCAAGTCCCATCTTAGCAAGGTCGGGGCGAGCATTCTCGATAACGCTCACAGCCATCTGCTTGCGGTTCGTCAGAATTTGGTCAACGGTCATATCGGAGACAATCTCTCGCAAATTGCCCTGCAGAACGTCATTGACTTTGTCATTGATGCCCTGCTCGTTCATGCCGAGAAAGTTCGAGATGGCTGCCTGCTGGCGGGACATGATGTACGCCTTGGCGTCTTTCAGACCGGATGCCTTCACTTCTTCATCCAGAACGGTAGAGTTTTCGCTGTAGACTTGAATCGTGACAACAGAGTCAATCCAGAGACTTACGCCGTTCTTCGTCTTAACACCTGTTTCAGGAGTCTTGACATCGATTTTCAAAAGGCGCATATTCAGTCGGTCAGCCCGTTGGAGAACGGGCAGAACAAATGTACCCTTTCCGCAAACCACTTTAGGCTTAGACAGGCCAAAGCCAGTTACAACGATAGCCTCCGTGGGCGGAGCTTTCTTGTAGCAGAGAAATCCAAAGAGAATAATCAGGGCTGCTACAATTCCAATCACGTATACCATAATTTTTATTTCTCCACATTCAGTTTTTTAGCTGCTAAGATTCTCATCCCTACTGCATCGGTATCGCCCCATCTCACAATCGCTCTGTCTTTAATTGTCTGCAATTCGCACGATTCCGCAATAAACAAAACCCACAGGTGAGAGAATGACCTGTGGGCTTCGAAAAGAGGTAATTATGCGCAAGCAGACACGGCATCGATTCGTGGCGACCAACTACAATCACTACAAATGTCTCTTGCCGTTTCTCTTGTACAATTTCTATTTTATGAGGTTCGCACAGCGGCGCAAGGGTAAACTTGCCAAGACTAAGATATTTTTGAGTTTGACTTCTGGTGTTTGTTTTTTTGTACTCATTTTCGAAAACTACCATACAATACCCCTGGCACAAAATGAGATACACCTCCAGCTACAACTCAAGAGCCCCATCCAAGATGACGGGGCTCTAGTTTTATATATTAGGGCAACAATAAATCTCGTGCATAAAGGTTAAGTATTCATGAACAAAGTTGCGATTTTGGCCCGTCCATCTGTAAAATATGATATAATTATGTTAGAAAGAATTGTGGGAGGAGAAAAACAATGACGGTCGGGGATATTCTTGTAAGCATCAACCAAGCAAGTCTTGATACGATGCTTCCCCTTACTGCAGTGCAGACGAGCGCGGATATTGAACGGTACTACAAAGAAGGCTACAGCATCGGTATAACGGCCACTGAATTCGCTAAGAAGTATCCGAGACTGCCCATCACCAGGATTTATGCCGCTCGCAATATGTTGGCCCCGCTCTATTACTGCGAACTCGATAATCCGGCCATTCCCATCGTTCTTTCTCTAAACATTTATGGCGACAAGCGTCTGGCTGTGAACGGCGAATCGGATGAAAAGTTTCAGCAGAGAGTTCTGGATATGGCCGAGAAAATCTCATCGGGAAACGTCCCCTTCATTCGCGGCTACCTCTTTTCCCTGGAAGACAGCCTGCGTGTATCGGTTCTTTCTAAATACATTGAGTTGTCCAGTCCGGGTGAGAATCTATACGCACTTTTTTTGGACTTCTATCGTACCAGTGATTTTGGGTTCTCGGCTCTCAAAGAGGATAACCTTCAGAAAGTCTTTTCTGGAAAGTCTCAGAAACAAAAGCAGAACACTGAAAAGAAGCTATCCAGCCTGCCGGATATTGTGACCATCTATCGTGGGGAAGGAAGCAAATCAACTCCATACGAGAAATCTTTCTCCTGGACCACAAGCTACAAGGCAGCCTGTTTCTTTGCCTGCCGCATCCCGAGTCTCGAGAACAGCAGAATCATCACTGCCCATGTCAGCAAATGTGACATTATCGAGTATTTCCCGAATGATGAAGAAAAAGAGGTTCTTGTCCCACCGGCTGCCGTAAAAGATAGAAAGGTCGATACACTATACGGCATTAACGCCCTGACAGATGAAATTCAGGCATTCTACCCTCTCTACCAGCGCTACCGGAGCCGCATTTCCACTCTGTATGATGCTTATGGCCGGGCTAATGATGAGGAGCACAACGCCGAGCATACGCTGCGAGTTCTTTTTGATGCGCTGCTTTTGGTTCAGGTTCAGGGCATTGCCTTAACAAAAAAAGAATCCCACCAGCTATGTGATGCGATTCTTTATCATGATATTGGGCGGACAAACGATGATGTCGATGACAGTCACGGAGCAAAGTCTAGGGACATTTATTATGACACAGCCTCCGACTGCAATTCGGCAACTGCTTTCCTCATCGAGTACCATTGCTTGGATGACCGCAAGGCTCTTGCAGACCTCAAAGTATCCAATATCCGGGACAAAGAACGGGTGTGGCTGCTATATACGATTCTCAAGGATGCAGATGCTTTAGACCGTGTGCGGTTCGGGATGTGGGCCGTGGGCCCTAAGTATTTCCGCAACGAGATAACCCACAAACTACTGCCCACTGCGCAGAGCTGTGTAGGGCAGCTGAAACTATGAGGAGGATACTGTGCAGAACGAAAATGGTGTTTTGGCAGTGCAGGAAGATTTCGGTAATACCTTAGTCGATAAATACGCACCGGTATGGGATAAGAAGTATCGGAGCAAGGGCGAGTCTATCTGGGTATTTCAGAGAAGAACCCTGTCCAGCGCTTGCCAGGTTGCGACGACATTGCATGACATGGATTTTGGGAAAGCATCTACTTTCCTCTTTCACCTGGTCCGTGAAGCTGAGGAGTGCAAACCCATCATTGAGGCCGTCAGCTCTCAGGTAGAGCTTGCCATGGCAAACCCCGACAAGTTCATTAAAGGCTATCATCAGTTTTTGCAGGGGCTCACAAAGCCCATCAAGAAGAATAAGGACTATGCTCTGTATTTCAAGGCTATTGCTTATGCGCAGGAATGTGTTCATTCAGGATTATCCATTGACGGAAATGTGGAACGTAATGATTCTGTCCTGTACGCGGTAATCGATATGCTGATGCAGGGGAGCGAATACCTCAAGCCTCAGGAATTCGATATTGTGAACAACATTGTCGGTATCTCAACTGAGAACGAGCCAATCATCATCCGGGACCCCTATCCCCTCGCCGATGTTCCTGTCTATTATAGTGATGCTCTTTTCAACAATCGGCCATACGACAAATGTGAATCTCAGATTTCTGAAGACAGACGCTTGGATATGGTCTTTTCGTACTATAAGCGTTATGGTTATGAGGACGTTGCCGACTTCGACAGCATCAACAACCTCGCTTTGCTCTCACATCTGTATACGAACACAGTCCTTTCGATGGCTACCTATGTGAACGAGTATACCGTGGACATGCTGCCGGACAAGCCGCTGATTGAGAATACTCCGAACATGTGGTCCTGGTGGCCAAAGTCCATCTCACCCAAATATACGACAGAGTTTCTGAAAGATACGCTGCACCATCGCCGCAGAACTCTTCCCGCCAACGGTGCATTGTTTCAGTTTGATGCCTGCCAGCTGATACAGGAAATTAAGCTGAAAGAGACTTGCCGCGACAACGAGATTGTGTGTCTGTATAAAATCGTAACCAAGTTCGGTGACCTGGCCGGATACTATAACACAAGCACCGAGTGGTTTTATATTTTGACTGACCGAGCTCAATTTCCAGAGCTGGTTGACAGCGTCACGAATCTGATTCTCTGGCTGTACACTTCTCTCGCCTGTGATTTGCCGGATGTCCTGCCCACTGATGCGTCGTTCCGGTCTTCGTTTGTGACACACGCGGATGCTCCATTCGGGATTCATTGTCTGATGATTGGCGGAAAGCCCCGCGATTATCGCAAGAAAGGCAATGGTGACGACGAGCCGCTGCGGGTGTTCGACAAGTCCAAATATGATGCTTCGTCCAAAAACATCAATGGTTTCATTCGCCACCTGCCTGCCGGACAGAAAGCAAGCGAACGTGCCATCCTGATAGCTGAAAGCTATGGCTATGAGCTGAAGAGTGATGAAACTTATGTCACGCCGTTTGTGAGAAGACAATGGCTGAAAAAGAAAACTGAAGAGTCAATAACCCACGACTAAAGTCGCGGGTCTCCTTGCCCTGATTTATGAAGAAAAGCGCCCACCGAAAAATGGTGAGCGCTTTTATTTTTTCATTCCAAAAAGCCGGAGAGTTTTCCCATTCCAGAAAACTTTTTTCCAAAAATGCCAAAAGTTTTCTGAACTCAGAAAAGTTTTGCTGCTATTCCAGAAGTTTTTTGGTTTCGGAAAATCATGCGACTATCATTGGGGGTTCACTATCGGCGTTGCAGTTCTTGCCTGCGGGTCAATAGAATAAGTGGCATCAATGTATACCGTATTGTTCCCTGTGTCTTTTCTCACAAAAACTGGCATTACAATTTCTGTGATGGATGTTGGGTCGTTGCCATTCTCTGCATAAGTTTCAGCATATTCTTGCCAACGAATGTCAACATAGGCGTTGGAATGTGGTTCCAGTAGTGCCGCTCCTTCCGGGGTACATTCAAAGCCGTTGATAGAGCCTTTGTCCAAAATGATATCGATACGGTCATCCGTCTTGTTCTGATAGTAGGCTTTCGCCGTATAGCCCATGAAGCTGTCGGAATAGAATCCGCAAATGACCATGCTGCAGGCATTATTGTCGAACAGCACAATATCCGTGGGCTGAATCTCGTGTTTTGGTTCTGTCGCGTTCTCTTCACCTTTCGGATAAATCACAAAGTCATCATCGACAGGGTCATCACGATTCGACACATCCCATTCTGCTTCATCATAGACATCGATATGAAGTTTGACGGTATCGATGTCTTGCGGTTTCACTCCATAGATTTCCAGTCCTGCTTTATCCCACGAAACGACCTCGGTGGTTTTCACTCCTGGTCCAATTTCCGGGAACCAACTGGTATCTGCCGGGATTCCATTCAAGGACGAGCTGCTTGTGATAGCGCAAAGAGTTTTGTCATCCGTTTTATTTTGGAAATCAACGGTCCAGTAGTAGCCATAGCTGTCATCATAACCCACGTTCTGCAAGATGATGGTACAGGTATCGTTGTCGGCAATCGTCTGTGGCTGGAAGCTCTCATCGAACTGGATGTCGGGTTCAGCCGTTGCATTATCGGCAGCACTACTTGCAGTACTCGTTGAAGAGTCGCTGGTGCTTTCCTCGGAGGATGCAGCATCAGATGTAGCTGCACTGCTGGCAGCAGTACTGGTAGTGTTAGAGCTGCTACAGGCGGCCAGGGAAAGGGCAAGCAAAGCCGAAAGTGCTAATGATACAACCTTTTTCATGATTTTCTCCTTTTTTCTTTGTATAAGGCTATTATACATCAAAAGCGCTTCGACATTTTACAAAATGAAGGCCGGGAAAGTTAATAATTTTAATCGCAGGAGGGCGTCAAATTATTTCGATGTTGTCACGGAATTTGTCTGAGGGTTAATAGCGAAAGTCTCATCTACATAGATGTCCCGAGTATTGAAATTGTTTATAACGATTGGCATCACCATTTCGGTGATAGAGGTGGGGTCTTTACCGTTGGCCTCATAAGTATCCAAATAATCGCGATAGTAGATGTCTACATAGGCATTAGTGTGCGCATCAATTCCCATTGTATCTGTTTCAGGGAAGCACTCAAAGCCATTTATGGAACCTCCACTTCTAAAGGCAAGCATGATTTCTTTATCTGTTTTGTTTTCGATGTAAGCTTTAGCCGTGTAACCGTCCAGGCCATCGGGGTCAAATCCACAAATCATCAGAGTGCAAGCGTCATTGTCGGCCAGTACGAGGTCTGTGGGTTGGGTTTCATGCTTTGGCTCGGTTGCGTTTTCTTCCCCTTTTGGATAAACCACGAAATCGTCATCAACAAAGTCATGCCGTGGGATAACATCATAATCTAATTCGTTATAGACATCGAGATAAAAACTTACCGTATTGATATCCTGCGGATTGATGTTATAAATTTTAAGCCCGGAACTTTCCCAATGATGAATCTCCGTTTCCTCTTGACCAGGTTCAACACTCGTAAGCCAAAGGCTCGCACCCACGCCATTCAATGTGCAGTCGCCAAACGAGTAACCGAGTTTTTTATCTGATGTCTTATTCTTGAAGTAAAGCTTCCAATAATAGCCGTAATCATCATCGTAGCCTACGCTCTGCAAGATAATGGTGCATTCTTCATTATCAACAAGTGTTTGTGCCTGGAAATCATTATCGTATGTAATTTTGGGTTCGGGGGACGGCGTAGGTAAATCGCTGCCTGTGCCGTTCCACACCCTTTCATATGTTTTGCCGTCTTCTGTAGTATATGTCTCTCCTACTTTAATCCCGTCAGGGCTGTAATCTTGCGTGCTATTGGAAGTGCTATTTGACGAAGCACTTGACGACGAAGCACTTGACTTGGATTCACTTGAGGCTGCAGCAGAACTGTCTGCCTTGCCACAGGCAGCCAACGAGAGGACGAGCAAAGTCGAAAGTGCTAATGATACAACCTTTTTCATAGTGTTCTCCTTTTTTCTGTTTGTCAGAGCCATTATACACCAAAAGCACTTTGACTTATTTATTTTGGGAATATTTATCGCCAATTTGAGCGGATTGCACAAATAGCAAGAAGAAAATCAGTGCATATATGCTTCGACATTTTCCTTTCCCCTCTGCATTTTCCAGAACGAAACTTTTAATGCAGGCTTTCCCAAACGAAACTTTTGGGAGTTGTGATTTGAACTTGACAGCATTTGCGGCAGCTGAGATTTTGCTATTCGCCTGTTCCGATTGTCTCACCACAGATACGAAGCAGCGCATTTCGCTTTTGTGAGATACATCTCATATTCGGAAGGGCTGCGACAAAATTCTGAGGTTTCAGCGGCTCGCTTGCGACATTTTTCCAACTTTTTGGGCAGCAAAAAAGCCCTACCAGAATGGTAGAGTCTTTGCATGTTTTCTCTCGGTCATACGAGTAGGAAGCGTCACTTATCCGATATTCTTTCGCGCAAAAAACTGAACTTGCTTCGAGGTGAAGCGTAGCAAGTGCTCAGCAAGTTTTTAGCAAGTTCGTAGCAAGTATGCAACAAGCTCATGACAAGTACAATGTCTACTTTTCCATAGCAAAAAGAAAAGCCACCAAACGATTTCACTCGCTTGGCGGCTTAGCTATATTCCTATACTGTTTTATCAAAACAACTCATCCAACTTCTCGCTCAGCGTCCCATCCCTTGCATAGGGTAGCGCATTACAGATACGGAAGTTATACTGCTTTCCGTTATGTTCCTCAGAGAAACCCAGAATATAGTTGGCTGCAATGCGATAGATAATTTCGGACGGGGCCAGAGGTCCAGAACGACAATTTCACAAGTCTCGGCATCAACGCCTGTGCTCATCAGACGGCTTGTAACAGCGATAACAGGGTACTTCTGAGAAGGGTCGATAAAGTTATCGAGCTGAGCCACGCCAAATAATGCTGAATCGGAATTCAGTGAAATTGAATTCAACGTTTTTGAGAATACAAGAAGAGCCCCCGCCAAAGAGCGGAGGCTTGTTTTTGTGCAGCAAAGCTCAAAGTCCTATGGGTATTTCTCCAAACGCCAGGAAACCTCCCTCATATTTTGTGCGAAGACACTACCTGTTCGTTCTTCCCAAGCGGCTGAGCCTGAAGCAAGGCGCTCACGTCGAAACTGGAAGCGTTATACACCGTTACGCCATGTTCCAGAGCGTATTTTACCGTATATGCTGTGCCTCCAGTATTTCTAGTACAATAAGAGATGCAATAGGCAGAACAATCCACTAAATGCCGGTCTCTTAAAAGATATACTCCCCTGCTTGGCTCTTTCGCCGCATAGACAATCTTATCCACCTGTTTGTCTATCTTCTCTGCGTGCCGCTGCTGTTCCAAGCTCCATTTAGAACGGTATCCCTCAAATGGCAAAACCTCAATAATCCGAATCCGTGGATGCGCAGCTTTTAAGGAAATTAACATGTCTGCCATGAGGGTATCGAAGCCTAAGGAACCGCCGATGCCAAAATAGGTGACCCCCTGCTGAATGAGTGGAATGAGCCGATGCTCTACCCTGACTAATATTTTAAGCTGTTCTCCTGGCGGAATATCTTTGTGCCCGACAAAGCAGCAGGTCTGCTCTTGATACTTGCTATTCACAGTGACCCTCCTTTGCTTCGACGAACCACTTGTCTACCTCATAGTACAGGTATGTTTTGGCTCTTCCTATCTGGCAGGTATAGCGTACCCCAACGCCGCCGGTCTTTGAGTATTTACGCGGCAATACTTCTGAGATGCAGGTGATGTCAAATTTCTGACCTGTGTCCCAGATGACCGTCTGAGGGGTCAGAATACCTTCAGGAGAGAAATCGGCGACGACCTCGACATATTTCTTGGTTCTTTGTTCTGGCATGAATTAGATACTCCCCTGCAAATATCCGTGTGGATGTATGGTGTGGTCTCCCTTTGCATCGCAATGCGAGAGAAACCGGTCTTTGTACATGACGGCTCGCTGCACGGAGTAGTATCCGAACCGATTTCGTATCCCGTCGATTGCGGATTCGAGTCGTTCAGTCTCCTCTTGCTTTTCGGCACTATACTCAAAAGATATCTGATTCGGCTCGGTATCCGACCGCAGGTCAATGGCACGCACGCCAACTGAGCGAAGATGCTCACTCCATCGGTAGTTCTTCTTGTACAGCTGGTAAGCTGCCTCCGCAATATCCTTTTCCTGCATCGTTGGCTGAGGCAGCTTGACTTGTCGCTCAAAGCTGAAAAGGCTGGAATCTCGGAGACTCACTTCTACTCCCCGACATTGGAAATGATTTTCCCGGAGGCGGGCCGCAACACTCTCCGAAAGAAGATAAAGCACTATCCAGACGTCCCCATCAGTTAGGAGGTCTCTTGGCGTGGTCCAACTGTTCCCAACGCTTTTGATAGGTGCTTGAGCTTCCCTGCCATCGTATTTTGCTACTGCTCCTGTATCAAGGCCATTTGCGAATCCCCATAGCATGGGACCGATTTTTCCGAGTTTTTCTTTCAGAAAATTCGGATTGGAGGTTGCCAAATCCCCGATTGTATGAATGCAATAGTTTGACAGCTTTTTTCCCGTTCTGGACCCAACATACAAAAGGTCCGTGGCAGGCAGCGGGAATACGATATCTTTCCAGTTTGACCTTGATATGATGGTGGTGGCATTCGGTTTCTTATAGTCGGACCCCAGCTTTGCAAAAATTTTGTTCCAGCTCACCCCGATAGAACAGGTAATGCCGAGTTCATCCTTCACGGTATCAGAGATTTTCTTGGCTATCTTTTCCCCTGTCCCAAAAAGTGACTGGCTTGCGGTACAATCGAGCCACGCCTCATCCAAGCCAAACGGCTCAACCTGGTCCGTGAAGCGCAGGAAGATTTCTCTGGTATAGCCGCTGTATCTGGTATAAAGGTCATAGTGTGCCGGGACAAAGATGATATCTCGGCAATGCTGCTGTGCTTCCCATAGAGGCATTCCGGTTTTCACGCCCATCCATTTGGCCGGATACGAGGCAGTCAACACGATGCCATTTCGCCTTTCCGGGTCACCACATACCGCAATTGGTTTTCCCTGCAGCTTTGGGTTATAAGCCGCCTCGCAGCTTGCGTAAAAAGAGTTCATGTCACAGTGAAGTATCGCTCGTTCGCTCGCCATGATTGGCCTCCTCGGTTCGCGGTAACACCTATTAGTTGTTATTTGTGCCTTGTTGGTTGTTATCGGTTGTTATTAGTATAGCAAATACAACCGTAAGTTGCAATATGTGCGAGCAAAATAGAATTTGGAAGTCCAATCAAATACACTACAACCGAAAGTCATCGAAGAAATTTCGCGATTTTTTTCAGTAGCTGCACGAATGGTTACCAAATTGTAATGCTTGTTTGCTTGCCGGGATATGCGAGCCAGATACAATAGGAGTTGTACAACAAATACTACATTCACGTATTTGTGCAAAAACTATCCAAACGAAGGAGAACGAAAGAACATGAGAAACAAAAACCTGACCGCTGCCGCTGCTGTGGCAACCGCTGCAGCCCTGATGCTTGCCGGATGCGCTACTCAGAAGCCTGCCGCTTCCTCTTCCGAAGCAGCTTCTACCGCCCCGGCTGAAAGTTCTGTGGTTGAGGAGACTACGCCGGAGGAAGCGCCTTCCGAGGTTACTGATGTAGACGAAGCTGCTGCAGAGGACCTGCTGTTGAGCACCGAGACGATGCACTACAGTGCTGATGATGAAGATGGCGTTGTTACCGTCCATAAGTACGATGAGAACGGCAATGAGGTTTTCATGCGTGAAATCGACAAAGCAAGTGATATGGACACCGTTATCATCAAAGAGCTGGACGAGAACGGCAATGTCCTGAAAATGACCTCCTACCTCAATGGCGAGCAAAACTATCTGTACACTCAGGTTTTTAACGACCACGGGGACCTGATTGAACGCGATGATGAGGATGGCAATCCTTCCATCGTGTGCCAGTATACCTATGATGACAACGGCCGGAAACTGAGCGAAGAGTCCTACACCGTAAGTGATGGTGAGCAGTATCTGAACTACTCCACCGCCTACACCTATGATGACACCCACGAGCTGCCTGTTACGGAGGTCATCACGAATGACAGTGGCGTTCAGACCACGACTCGTGACTTTGATACGATGGACGTCGATAGTCTGTATATCGAGACTGTCAGCGAAGATGGTGCAGATGACATTGTGTATCACAAGCGCGTGAGCGACAACAAGACCACTTATTATTTTGGTCAGGGCAGTGAGGTCTCGACCGAATACGATGAGCATGGTAATATGACCAAACAGCAGGGCAAAGATGCTACGATGGGCAACTTCGAACAGACCTTCGAGAACACCTATGATGACAACGGCAATCTTGTCTCCATGAAGTCCACCTACAATGGTGATGATGGCTATTTCATTGACTACATCTACGCCGCTCTGAACGACGCAAGCTATAACGGCGAAGGCACACTGCTCTTTGACGCAGCAACGGATACCCCGTCTGCCGCCTGATGCTTTTCACGGCTAAAACAGGAACCTAAACTATTGGAGTCACCTTCGGGTGGCTCCTTTCTTTTTTTGCCTGTGCCCGTCTTTTTGTGGTATACTGGAAAGAAAAAGGAGTGTAAAATATGAGTATTGAGGAACGCGCAGCGGTGGCTGCTGAACTGAAGGCGACCGGGAAATGCAACTGCACACAGTCTGTGGTCAAGGTGTTTGAGGATAAACTACCTATCGATGATGAAACGCTGATGAAGCTGACGGCGGGATACGCTGCCGGGATGGGGTGTATGGAAAGCACTTGCGGGGCCCTGATTGGCGCTGTCATGGTGGCAGGCATTCTCACAGATGGCAAAGGCACGCCCCGTATTTCCAAAGAGCTTGTACAGAATTTCGAGCGTAAATGCGGTGCTACCATCTGCAAGGACCTGAAAGGCATTGAGACCGGCAAGGTTCTGTGTCCCTGCCCAGAATGTGTCCGTAATGCGGTTCTCTCGCTCGGAGAGGCTCTGGGCGAATAAAGCAACAAGAAAAGAGGAGCTGTTCTAAGCCCCTCTTTTTTCTTTTCCCTATTCTGTTTCTTTGGCAAGGCCCAGAATCTCTTGTGCCTGCGCCATCTCTTTCGGAATCTGGTCTTTGGGACAATACCGAATTTCGACAGCCCGTCCTATAGCCAATGTGTGCTTCATCGGTGTCGGGACCACGACCGTATTTCCCTCGCAGATTTCGTCCCCACAGCGGTAATAGCGTGTTCTCACCACGCCATCGATACCACAAAAAGCCACCTCATTGCTCTTTCTCAATACTTTGCTATACACGCGAGAGTCGAACAGCATCCCGAGGCTCTGGCCCTGGAGAAAATCCTTCAGCCTGCCAACAAAGTCCGCCCAGTTATCGGGCAGGCCGTCCTTATCGAATGAGTCTTCCAGAACGGAAGTATCTCGACCGAACAGCTCTGGCATTCCGGTTCCAGAAATACACAAGGACTTTCTCGATTCTATCCTGATATTTTCCTGGGTCTACTCGCTCGCAAAACACATATTCCCCTGCCTCGGCTTTCTCAAAAGCCCTGTCATCCACTAGAATCTCAGATTCAGGTGAAAACAGTTTTGCAGAGTACGAGTCGGTCCATAGCTTGGCATTATCCGTTCTGCCAAGAATATCTTTGAGGATGGCCACATCCGAGCTGCAGCGCCGTTTGTTGAACGCCATGCCGAATCGGTCATCGACACATACAATCGGTATCACTTGGTATTTACCCTCCTTGCTATCATTGTGCATCGTCTTCAGCTTCCGAACTCAATATTTACGGAACCATCCGCTGAAATCTTGATGCGCATGGTTTTGATATATCGTTCATAAAACTGTTTTTCCTCAGCCTTCGAAAGCTCGATGCGGGTTTGTAGATAAGCTACATTCATCATTTCCTTGACATTGAAGCTTTCAAAGTGCCTGCCGACAAAGCGCTGGCATTCACTGAGCAGTGCATCGACCTTCATTTTGTGAGATTGCCCACCTTGGCAAAACTGGTCCAGATAGCAAAAGGGAATATCACTGTCAATCATTTTCTGTATAATTTCGCTGCTGACTTTATTTTGCTCAACCATCACGAGAAATTTGGCAGTGGACACCGAGCTGATAAGCCCCCAATAGTCGGAATCCGATGAAAACAGCAGGAAACTGTCCACCTTGTTGACATAGTGCTCCTTGCAGCACCCCGCCACCAGCATCACATCCACAAGGCTTTTCCCGGTAAGGACTCGTTCTGACATTTGATGTTCAATAACCGCCCTTGTGTGTTTCTGAAGCAGATTCCAGGCAGAAGAAGCATTAACATCATTGTACAAAATGATTTTTGTGATTTTAGCAAGCGTTTCCGGCTGCATACTTTGAAGAGCCGCACACAGTTTCAGCGGGTCACAGTTTTCGCAGTCAACGAGAGCAACCGTCTGTTCGCTGGCATCCACAAATCCATAAATGTTTCTCTTGGTTTCTCTTCCTTCTCCTCTGACATTGGAGTAGCCGGTGAATACCTCACCATTCTGCTGATAAAGTCTGCTCAGAAACTTTTCGTCATTATAAAGAAGATTTCCTTCCTCATCTTTGCTCCAGCGCCAGTTAATGAACATGCGATACGGATAGCGTTCGAGGTTCTCCATATAATACTCGAAGACTTCCTTGGACTTCTTTGTGCTGTTGCCGCCAGGGATGATAAACAGCTGCCGCACGAACTCCCAGTTGACCCAGATTGGAAACAGAGACTTGCAAGCATCGATATGCTGCTGTAAGAGAGTGTTGATTTTTGGCAGGTATTTTTCCAGCTTTGGATTCGCTTTTATGATATCGATTCCATCTTTTCGAAGCTGATTAACCATGCCTTGTGTCTGAGGAATCGTATGCAGGTTCTTGAGCTCCATCAGAATTAACATTGAAAAGTGCTTGAAGTTGCGCTCTATCTCGGTTCGTAAGCTACAGAGGTTTCGGATGATGCGAGCATCTCGGTTATCGCTGAGTTGCTCATAAATATCTGAATCCAAACCCGTATACTGGCTCTTCCAGTGAGAGTCTGGCACGCCAATAAGGAAAGCGACTTTTGAGACAACATCATACTCCTCACCGCGCCGTTCACGATACTTTTCCCGCTTTGAGAGCTCCTCCGTCTCTGCGTCAATCATTCGTTCCATATCACATTCCTCCCTCCTTGAATGATATCGGTATTTTCCCGTTCTGCCAAGATTATATTTGTGGTCTTTGTGATTTTCCTTGCTCACGCTTCCCTGCGGCTCATCCGATTCTTGCCCATCTGTTCCACCTGATATCAGTCCTGCGAAACTCAAATGTATGTCACTATTATACAATGGGAAGTCCGCTTTGTGAACTGCTTTTATCAAAGCCGAATAGCCAAGTCTCTGGTTTTGGTTACAGGAGAGTTTGCTGAGACAACCGGGTAGCCAAAAAGACAAGCTGGCAGTTGTCACAAGGCCCTGCAGACGTTCTGAACCTATCTTATTGGGACGACTGCGCTCTGCTGAGAAATCTGTATGCCTTGGCATAGATTCGTTTTGACCAGGCCATCCGTTCTGATGAACATTATGAAACCAGACTTTGGACTGATTGCTCTACCTCCTCACAGCCGTCAGAAAGCCCTTACCTGCGCATCGTTTTCGTATGAGCAAGGAAACTTTACCCATGCAAAAAGAAAAAGCACCACAGAGGCTCTGTGCCCCTATGGTGCTTATGCTTTCTTAGAGATAATCGCTCAGCTTAATGACGCCAACCGAGTTCGGAGATGTGTCAATGTCCAGATAAGTGCATCCGGAACAATCCCTGTCGAATCTCACAATTTCGGAATGCGGGATGTGTCCAAAGATATAGAGCGTCTTATCGTGTCCAGGTCGTAACTCATCCAGGTCGTAACTGTAATATCTTCCAAAAGGATTGTTATGCGTAATCACTATATGCTGATATCTATATGGCTCTGTATAATCTATATTAACCTCCGTAACCGTCTGATTCCAAAGCCATTCAAATAATGCTCTTTGTTTCCTTGTACAGGAGAGATACTCGTATATAGTTCTTTCGGCATCATAGGGATTGCCGCACATCACTTCCAGCAAGTACAGAATAATCTTCCAAAGGCTATCGTCTTCCCATGCTATCGTATAGGTGATAAAGGCACGAACGAATGCATAGAAAGTCTTTGGCTTCCCCCGAATAATTTCGATTCGTTTATCAGCACTGCACTCATACTCTTTGAGTTCTTCTTTTGTTTTGGGATAAGTATATCCTGCCTTGTATGTTCTGAATATTCCTGCCGCAAACAACCGAATTTGGGGGACTTTGATTAACACATGATAGTACTGAAGCATCTTCCTGTGTTGAAGCTCATGGTTACCCTGAACCAATCTCACATCACATTCATGCTCTTGCAGAAAAGACACCGTTCTGGCATTATCTTTTCCACGGTCGGTGACATCTCCCACGCAGATGATGGTATCGCCTTCCTGCCAGCCTGCTGCATTGAGAGATTCCATCAATCCTTGATAGTTTCCATGGATATCTCCCGCCACGAAGATTTCGCTCATCCTCATCTCCCCTTCTCGTTTTCTCTTAAAGCATCATGAGCAGCCGTTCCATTTCATTGTTGTCCTTATAGGAGGAAATAACCATATTTCGGCGGTCGCGTTCCTGCTCCTCTTCGGGATACCAGTCTTCTGTATAATCATCGCCGAGAAGCTTCTTAGCAATGTCTTCAATCGAGAATCCGATTTGAGGTTCCTTGTTTTCATCAAAAAACCTCTGCGCTTCCTCAAATCTCGTATCGAGCTTTTCCTTTTCCAACTCCACACCGGATTCATCCACTCCGAAGAATGTCATTTCCCATAACACACGGGACAGGCAGAATTCAAGGCCATAGATGTAGATACTAGATGGTGCAAGTTTCCAGCTAAGAATCTCGTCCCAAGCGCTGAGTTCAAAAGCATATTTCGTGGGAAGGTCCTGATTCATCACTGCATTCTCGATTTCGTCCGTGCTCATAAAGGTCAGCATCTCATCACTGATGGGCTCAGATTCTTTCAGGTGCTCTTCTCTCCATTTACGGAGGTCTTCCACTTCGATGCAGACAGTGTCATCCCCCTCATCGCCAAATCCCTTGCAAACCACAATGATACTCTGTTCATCCGGGTTCACCGCTTTCGGCGTGACGGTCTCCATTCTTGCAAATGCTCTATCGACTTCCTTGACTGCTGTCGCCTGTTCCTCGTTATCAGAATACATGGCAGCAAATTCTTTCTTCAGCTTATTTGTATCGCAATGCATAAACGCTTCATAAATGTTCTTGAAATCAGTCTTTGTCATATCATTTTCCTTTCTTCGTTTTCTGTTCTTTAATGATGGTCACCTTGACTTTGGCTGCCAGCTTTTTCTTGACCGCCTCATATTCTTTCTCAGTGCCCTTGAATGTGATTTTGTTACCGCCGCTGAGCATCGCTTCCTGCACACTTAACGGGTCGATGCATTCCGGGTATTCTGTATGCAATCCCACGAATGTTTCTGAACCATGTGGGCGTGGACTGATTACCTCATATACCATTCTCGTCTCTCCTCTAAGCCAAAAAAGACGAATGGCAGCTACGCAACCGGCAGCCTGTTACCGGGCAGCGGCTACGCTTCCGTCATCCGTCTTTCATTTCTTTACAAGCAGCTACGCTTCATTGTATGACCTGCGGTATGCGGGCCTACGGTACTTTCGGAGTAGTCTATTGCGGCTACGCTTCCCGCAAGTACATTTCGCTCAACTTTAGGCAAGTACCTACGGTTTCAAGCACCTACGGTTCCGACCAGGTTATTTATCGTCGTCGTTGTTTTCCCGGTCTTCCAGAATCTGCGGATAAATCCAAAACATGAAATATGCCAGGATAATATAAGAACCAACAAAATGAAAGAACAAGGCCGGTGTAGTCATAACATCCAAAAGACCAACGAACTTGAAAACAACAAGAGTTAAAGCAGAATTAACAAGGAACACAAGGTCCAGAAGCAAGATTCGACCAACAGTGATATTCGACATGATTTATGCCTCCTCAGCAAAATATTGATGCAGTGACTCCGATACGATTTCCTGCGTTTCCTGGCTCCAACGAGTATACGCATTGTCAGGGAACTCGGCATTCTCTACCATGCTCAGCTTCCAGGAGGATACAGGAACCCCGTTCTGGACTGTAATTATGGTGGGCGCTCCGATTCTCTTTTCACCGATACTGATGCTTTCGCCGTTCTCGTCTTTCACAGTATAGTCGATGAGATAATCGCTCAGCCAGTCAAGAAGCTCATAATACCCTTTTCCGGGAGCCACGGTCATGACCGGGCCATTCAGAGTCTCATCAAATTCATACTTGTCGCGGTAGTTATCAATCTGGCAATAGTAGAGGGGCTTTCCCTCCTCTTTTGCGGTCTCGATAAGTTCCGGCATCAGGTTCCGGCAATAAGGGCAGGTAGGAAATGCAAAAACGATAATGCCATCAGCTACGCTTCGTGCTTCCTCCGCCGTCACTTCTTTGATGGAGGCAAAGGCAGGAACTTTGATTTCCTGGAATGTCTCTTCTGCCGTCGAGCTACGCTTCATTCCATTATAGCCCTCATAGGTCCTTGCTAAAGCAACGGAAGGTATTCCGGCAGTGCAGATTGCGGCTGCCATTGCAAGTGTTGCTGCAGCGTATGGAATTAAAAACTTTCTTTTCATAGGACATGCTTCCGATTTGATTTAGATAACCTCAAACCTTGATTAGATTGCATCTGAATGATTTGTGGTCAGAGGTATGTACAATTTTTCTTTTCTATATCTGCATTATACCATAAATTGCACTTTTTCTCAATTTGGAAGCCGGTTTGTTAAATGAAAGTTCACGATTAGCGGTCAAAGTGTTGCCAGCCTGCCAGACGAGAGGTTGAAGTAGCTCCATCAACCCTTCTGTCAGCCTTTCAATGCTTCCTGGAAGAAAGCGTTGTCCATGCGTCTTGTCTTTTCCTTGTGCGGCGGAATCAAGTCAAATACTTGTCTACTCTGCTTTCCCTCTTGTGTCTCCGCCTTTTCTTCTTTTCCAGCTTCTGAGATATCGAAATCGTCATCGAAGTCATCGTCATCAAAGAACCAAGAACACACGGACGATTCACTCATGGTTTTGAGTTCAAGACACTCTTCGCAATAAGTTTGGGGTTCTCCCACACGAGCTTCAAACTTGCGCTTGCAGGTTGGACATACTCGAATCGCTATCATTGGTCATCCATCTCCTCTTCATTGTATCCATTATGCGTCAATGGGTTAATCCCATCGCGACGAATTCCGTCGTCGTCGTATTTATGCGCTGGCATTGGGATGTTGTCAAAATCCTTGAAATCGAGAACTTTGTTTCCTAGTGCCCGGCTGATACCGTCTTGCATTCCTCGCTCACAAACGACATGGTAAGGCACTCGTCCGTTTTTTTGATATTCGAGTTCTTCAAACTCAATGACCGGCAGCGTTATGGTTTTGCATTTCTGTTCATTGATGTATGCTTCAACATATCGCCCAGTAGTAACGGTTGTATGGCTTTCAGCCATCTCATCCAGCCACACGGAAATCATTTCATTGAGTTCGTTTCGTGTTAAAGCTGCTGTTCGAGTAAGAAGTTCCACGCCGATAGAACTTGTTGGAACGAAATAGCTGTACTTGTAGACTTGTTCGAGATTCGTGAGCGTTAAGAGCCTTGTTGCGTTATGGGTTTTGATAATATCAGTGCTGTCGATTGCTTTGCCATACTTATCGCCAGTAATGATTTTTGGAACTATGGCGCAGGTCTTGCCGATAACGATGCACTTAGGAGACATATTGCAGATTGTTGCGAAGTCCTCATCCGTTGCCGCAAGTGAGCTGGATTTCAAGAGTTCCATCACTGCACTTACACGCCGCTGTTCGTAAGACACAACCCATCGCATCAGCTTATCGAGCGTACAGTAGAGAAAAGAAATGCCTGTGCGGTTGATTACGATACCTACCAGACGGCTTTGACCGAGCGTGTACTCCTCGCCCATTGTGGTGCTCGTCTTGATAGTTGCAGAGATTTCATCGGACAGGAAAAGAAGTCCTTTGTCATAGAAGAAGTCATTCATGAAAGTTTGGGCCGCATCCTGCTCAGGGTCAAGCACATCGATTAACTTGATACTAGCCTCCTTGGCAGGCTGAATTCCCGCTGCTCGGCACATGCAGAGTGTCGTTTCCACCCTGGTGAGCCGTCCTTGTTCGCCTTTGATTCGCCGCTTCATAGCCGCCCGCTTGTCTACATCCAGAGCGTCTTTTTGAGTGCTTCGAATGTATTTCAGACCGTCCGGAGAGATACGCACATACCGCGATTCATCTCTCATAAAAACCTCAACATACCCATGCTTTTTGGCCGCTCTCAGAGCTTTGGTAACGCATTGATATGGGATGTCAGAGAGAGCAATGGCAATCTGCTTGTGCTGGATAGAATCAACGCCATAGAGATATACGAGAAGCTTTTGTTCGTTCGTCATAGTACCACCAAAGTTGTCCGTTCGATTCCGTACCTCATACGAATCGCAGGGCTGAAATTCATATCGTACCGCGTAAAATCAAAAAGAAAGAGTAACATTTCTAGGGAACGAAAATATGACACCTAAAAATGTTACTCTTTTATATCCCTTAAAATGTTACTACCGGACTACGTTAAAGCCAATGGAAGAGGTCGGCTTTTGAGCAAAGAATCACTTCCAAATACGGGTCAGATTCGGTCGGAATTGCAGTGTAAAGGAAGCTCATCATATCCCATCCATCACCGTGTTGGAGCACCCTGCAAATGGCATTTGTGATGGCTCCCGTATAGACATTGTTGCTGTCAATCGGGGTCTTTTTCGTGGGTGAAACGCCGCGACAAAACACAAGAAAAAGCTGTTCGGAAGGCAGGTTGATTGGCCCATTTTGAGCGATAAATGCCTTGATAGCAGCCTCCGTGATGTAATCGAATTCGGCATCAAGATAATACTGCCCAACAGCGTCTTTCGCCTTTGCCTTGCGGCTGTACCACTCATGCTGAAAAGGCGGCAAAAAGGAAGAAAACCGGAGCTTGAGAAAGCCATTTTGAGGGATAGAAACCATACAGAAATCGTTTGGAATTGACGTTGCAATGTTTTTTTGCTGATACGGTGCAGGGGCTTCATCACTCTCAAATGAGACAAGGATTGACCGTTCGGCTTTAAGAATCTCAATCGAGACATCATTACGAATGGAATCCGGCAGCTTTTTCAAGGGAACATCATCCGGAACCGATTTCAAAGCATCCACTGCCTTTTGGAGCTTGCTTTTTACGAACTTTGTCGATGCGTTGTACAAAACCGGGGCTTGATATTCGGCTTCAGGGGCATCATCACCGGCGTTGCGTTTGACATTGCTTTTGTCGATGCGACGTTTATAATCATTTAATGATGGGAACGCCATTCCAAACATCCTCGTCGTCAATTTGTTCCGTCACATTCAGGTCATAGTTGTCGCTGACCATGCAGAAATAACGAATCCCGCATTCACTCAGAAGCTTTCGATTTGCGCCGGGGGCCAGGATTGCGATACGGGAAGTGACCGGCATCATATCCTCACGAATGCCAAGGCTCCGAATCGTGTCTCCCAAAATAAGTTCGTTGCCACGTTCAAATTCACAAACATAGTAGACACTGCCATCGAAGCAGAAGCTCAACAGCCAGGGAGTGCCGCTGGGAATCGTAAAATTACGACTCTCCGGCAAAAATTCACATGCAACGCGGAAAGCACGGCAGCGCTTGCGGATACTGCTCGTCATCGTGATGTAATCGGCTTTCGCCAACCCTTCTTTGGTAGGATAGCAAGCCGGACGGCGGTTGGAGCCTTTACGGCAGGCGTTGTAAATGATTTCCTGTGCCATGTTTTTGCTGACCTGATATTGACGAGTGAGATACTCGGCCATCAGTTCATTGGGAATAACGGGGATAGCATCCAGCAGTTCGCGGATATCGGAATTGTGAATCTCAGACATATAAATGTCTCCTTTCATTTCTAGCAAAATGAACCAATGTGTTCTTTTGCCGTTTGTGAACCATAAATTAAACGCATTAGCGTTGTGCTTACGTGAAATTGAATTGTGCCTTTTTATGGATAAAAGAAAAAGAATGACACATTTTGAAAGTGAAAAATGAACACATTTTAACGTGTACATTCACAGCTTTACTCAAAATGTATCATTCTTTATAATAATCAGCGCTCCTTCGCCTCATTTTGACGTTTCAAATATCACATTTCAACATCAATGACGGTATTTTCCGCCGCCTTCTCTTCTTCTTCCCGCTTTTTCTTTTCCAAAGCCTTGCGGCGTTCGTAGAAGGACTTAGCATCGGTTGTGATTTCCTTGGCTTCATAGTCATCGGCCACAAAATCGACGAACAGTTTTGCGGATGCAGAGCAAACCAGACCTTGACCACGCGGCAGACTGGATACCGCTTCCATCTCAACGCTGGTCAGCTGAATGGCTTCCTGAAGGGCTTTTGCTTCGGACGGAATCAGGTGCATGATGATTTTGGTATCGGCGTTACCAATAATTGCCTTGCCGTATTTGCCGCCCTTGTATTCGTAGAACTGAGAAATATCCTGAGTCATAGCAAAAGCGGAACCGCCATAAGCACGAATCGTACGGAAGATTTCTACAACGTCTTCAGCTGCCTGCTCGTTAGAGTCAGTGCCAATCAATTTCCAGCATTCGTCAATAAATACGGCTTTGCGCTGTGTACGGTCCTCTTTGATTTTCGTCCAGACAAAGTCCAGAACCACGAACATAGACATGGTAAGCAAAGAGCCTTTCATACCATTGAAGTCAAATACGATGTACTTGGAGTCAAGGTCCACGTTGGTGTGGTGATTGAAGCAAGCCATAGAACCGTTAATTAGCGGATTCAAGATGTTGCAGACGGTATGCAGTTCAGGCTTTTTTCTCATTTCTTCCTGCAAATCTTCCAGCAGCGGCATCACCTTATAGTTGCCATCTTTATCGTAGATAGAGTTGTTATCACGGGTGATGCCGAACTTTGCGTATGTCGCATACAGGCAGCCGTCAATCAGCTGCTCTTCTTCCTGCGTCATATTGCGAACAACCAGGTGCAGGAACGAAAGAATCGTATGAATCTTTTTGGTCAAGAAGGAGCCGGAAGCCTCATAATCATCCAGCAATTTTGCGTCCTCATCGTCAGGAGCGCGAATGTCCATGATGTTGATGTTGTTGTCCGAAGAGGGGTCCATGGAGACGAACTGACCATTGACTGCCTTACAACCGCCGCCGTAGTCCTCCAAACCTTTCAGAGGAGAGATGATAAACACCTGCGTGTCCATCTCAGACAAGCGCAGTGCGAACAGCTGTGCGGTGAAAGTCTTGCCGTAACCGGAAGAGCCCAAGATAACGGCGTTTGCGTTTGCATGAGCACGGGTATCAAACATATCGATGGTGACCAGAGAGTTGTTGACATGGTTTGTCCCGACCATAACGCCGCCCGGGTCCTGCATTTCAAACGAGATGAACGGATAGCAGGATGCAACACCCGAAGTCAGAAGATTGCGATGAGATTTCTTTGCCAGCTCCTTATTGATTTTTGCAAGAGGAAGCAGGCAGGAATCGAAGCATTCTTCCATCATGAAATCCGCACGGCGAATCTTCATGCTCTGACCTTCGATACGCTTTTTCAAAGCATCGAACTTATAATCGAGTTCCTTCTTTGTATCTGCCACGATAGTGATGAGCATTGACAGGTAATAGAACTCTTCGCCGCTGGAAAGGCCGCGCAGCATATATTCACTGGACGAAATTTTTTCCATACGTGCCTGATAGTCAGAGTCAGTATCGTGACTGTCCATGGCGTTTGCACGGCTCAGACGAAGCTGTGTACTGATTTTATTGAAGACAGCTTCACGGGACATGTGCTCAAAGAACATATCGACGTCAATGCCTTCACCAGCATTTACGAACGTAGCCACCCAGCCCGCGTAGACACGCTGGCTGAACCCGTTCGAGGGAATGTAAGCGAAAGTATAAAACTTGCCATCAATGACAATGTAATCGTGATGCGTAAAGTCAATCCAGTCCGGAGCAATCAGTTCCGTTGCCTGCAAAGACGTCTTAACGCCATTCTTTTCGGCTTCAAAATAACGGTCAACAATGGGGTCCATGTGCTGCTTGAACGTGATGGTCTCGCTTTTTCTACGGTTCAAGAGCTGGTAAAAAAGCTGGTGTAGACCTGCGTCCTCGTTTCCGTCAGGGTTACCAAGTGCAGGAATAAAGATATTACCACACTGTTCCATGTGAGAGCGGACGTTTGCCGCAACGGCATTCAAGTCGGCCACAACCATTTCAAATTTAGAACCATCGTTGCTGATAGTGCGCTGGAATTCTACGACCACAAAGAAGCGACGGGTAATACCAACGGACAAAGCCGTCTTACGAAGCAATCCGATGTATGCCTGCAACATTCGCTTACGACTCGGATTCTTTTCTGCTTTGTAATAGTCCGTCACGGTCGCGATTGAATTCTCGACATCAGCTTTACGAGAAAAGGTTTTGAACTGGATATTGCAGGGAGTTGCTTTGAACGTTTGATAGAAAAGCGAAATAATACGGTTTTGAGTTTCCGCGTCCATATAGGCAAAGTTGATAGGGCGAAATTCCATGATTTTGATATATCGGTGGTCCTTTGTCACAACAATGCCGCCGTAAATATCCTCAATAGGGATGATACGCTGTGTGCTTCGAATGATTTGATAGCGCTCATTCTGAGCTTCCAGCTTTTGATTCATCCGCCGCCGCTCTTCTTTGGCGATTTCATCGCGTTCCTTTTTCGTCAGCGGGATTGTACCGATACTCTGTTCCACAACACCGTGGGGGATTTCTCCGCCATTTTTGAATCGAAACATAGGCTTCACTCCTCACTATCAAAGATAGAAATGTCATTCAAGGACATATAATCAATATCGCTGTTGTTCTGTGTGGTTTGCGGCTGCTTTTGCGAGCCCATCGTCTTTCCAGAGGTTTTGACGTTCTGAGGTCTTTCCTCTGTGCGGCTGACCGTGGTGTCATCGAAAAGGTCTACATCATCCAAGCTGACATCGTCATCGCTGTTCACGACTTGTCCCCTGCCCTGCTTTGCGGGCTGTGCAGACTGAGTATCCTGGATATCAACCGATAAGTCATCCAAGTCCTCATCGACATCAAGTACTTCCGTTTCATCGTCAAAGACTACATCATCAATCTGCGGGGCTTGGATATCGGTATCAGTTCCGTCCTCAAACAGCTCTGTATCCGCATCTGCTTGCACATTCGCTTCTACTTCATCGGTGTCGATGCTTTCTTCACTGTCAAAGATATCGACATCATCCTGAACCGCATTATTGCTCGGCCCTACAGTGACGGGCTTGAACTCTACAGCCTGAGGATTCAGTTCAGCGTTATTCTCTTCCGGCTTGTCATTTTCCTGCTCATTGTCGGGGTCCATGAACTTCTCGTAATACTGTGCGGTCTTAACACGCTCGGCTTTATCCAGACGCTTCTTGATAGCTTCGTTAATAATGCGTTCGCGCTCTGCTTCTTTTGCCTTCTTCTCAGCCTCTTCCTGCTCACGCTTACGCTTGATTTCTTCTCTGGCAGCCTTGCGTTCAGAACGGGGCAAAGAGTTAATGTATTCCTTCTCTTCTTTCGCACGCTGTTTTGCTTCAGCACGGAGTTCTGCTTTAGATTTGAGGGCATCCGGTTTTTCCAGGAACCCATAGTCATCATCGTAGAAGACCTTGAGCTCTTCATCTGTAATATCGGAACTGATAGGACCGTTCTCTTCACCAAGGGCTTTTCCCTTTACAGTGCCAAGCATTTGCTTGAGCTTGTCTTTCGGAAGCATCCGCCCGTCATGAATCAGATATTCCGGTTCAAGTTCGGTTTTGATACGAGGATTGTATTTTGAGATTCTGCGACTTTGCCGGAAACGGATAACACGTTGAATAAACTCAAACAAGCTATCGCCGCCAACACCGTGAGCTGCACCAAGGAAAGCAGCAGCACAGAGTATTGCGCAATAGGCCACGGTACTTTGTACATCCCATCCCAAATCATGCCATCCATAAATGAAAATTCCCAAGAACGGTAGTGCCAGGATGATACCTTCCACGAAGTTTCGAGTTTTGAATTGTCCGTTCAACACATACCCGGTATCAAACGAGTTTTTGGGGATTTGATAAATATTTGGCTTCTGCTCTTCTTTACTCATACTTCTTCCCCCTTTTGCCGAGCCAATACAAGCATTGCGGCGCAGCAATTACGATATAGCTGCATCAGCATATTCTGGTCTTCCTTTTCTTTTCTGGACAATAATCCAATAGCGCTGATGTTTGCTACTGCACCGTTTTTATAGACATCCATTGAAAGCAAAACCGGCTCGCTTTTCATTGCCTGCATCTGACTGCACATATCAGATAAATCACTTTCAAAGAACGCAGAGACCGTCAGTTTGACGCATGGCCCATTTATACTGCACGTAACAAAAATTTCTGTGTCATTTATTGCCGTATGAAACATTCCCGACCGCATATTCGCACACCTACTCACAAAAAATCACCTCGTCACCACTTAATAAATTCATTTTCAACAAGAGTCATCATTGGCCTGCAATTTTTGCAGTTGCTCACCACGCGCCGCGAGAAGGCTGATGACAATGCGCGGTATCCGGCCACTCGCCAGAAAAAGTAAGTGGCCGGGTTTCAGTTACGCCTTATGGCAAGCGCCCCAAACGTAGTTGCGCTTATCGTCGTAACCGTAGACAAGCAGCGTCACGCGGTCGCCGCGAGTCAGCAGTTCATCGGAAGCGGTACGAGCAACGCGAGCCTGAATGTTGCCGACATCCACAATCAGGCGGTAGTAGTTGTCCTGAACGGAAGTCACGGTAGCACCGTAAGCGCCGTTGCGAGCCAGGCTGTGGATGTTCATTGCGGGATTAGCGCGGCGTTCCAGGATAGCGCGGTTCATGCGCATGCTGACAGTGCCATTTTCGTTATCCACGTTCAGGTCTTCGATGACCACGGGAATGCCTTCACCGACATGGAACTTCTTGGATACATCGTCGATATACTCGTAAGCAGACAGAGCACCAGCACCGATGCTGGTCTCAACGCCCAGAGCTTCAGCGATGACGTAATCCGGACCACTAGACAGAATAGAAGCGATAGCGCGGGAGCCGTTCTGAACATCCGCATTACGGCCAAAGAAGTGACGGTTGCGCTGGAGCTGCATAGCGTCCTGACGAGAGCCAGCGAATACGACCTCGCCATCCTCAGACTTGGCTTCCATGTACGGGCAGAAGTTGATGATAGCGCCATTCATCAGCTTTGCCTTACGCAGATAACGGCGCTGCCGGGTAGTCGCATCGTTCTCCTCAATGCCCTTCATCAGACTGAAGTAGAAGAAGTCCTCTGCCGGAATCATGACGCGCAGCGTGCCACGGCTCACTTCAACGACAGCGCTGCCATTCTGAACCGGGCGAACGCCAAAGACCTTGCCCTGCAGGAAGCGTCGAGGACCATGCTTGTTGTCAGCAACGCAGCGGCGCATCTCAGCCAGGTCACGAGCGCGGCGGTCTTCGGGCATATCGACATGCAGCATATCGTTGCCGTCATCAATGAAAGCACCAATCGCCAAGTCATCATCATTGAAGCGGCGAGTCGCACGAGGAACCTCATTGACTTCTTCGTCAACGCCCTCATCGGCGGGAGCTGCTTCGGTAGCCTCTTTCGCTTCCTGCGGTTCAGATACCGGCGCGGCGTTTACATTTTCTTCAGGTGCAGCAGCGACAGCAGCTTCATTGGTTTCAACGGCAGTGGGATTCAGCATTTCATTTTCGTTCATGGTATTTGTCTCCTTTGTATTAAAAAAGAAATATGAGATTATCGACATTTGTCGCTGCCCGGTAGCAGGATTCGGGCACTGTCCACCACACGCCGCGCGGAGGCTGTCGATTTGTGTGGTTCCTGACCCGCATGGAGCGAATCAGGGAAAAAGAAAAACCCCGGTCACACAATCAGTAACCAGGGGTTAAGGAACAAACTATTTATTTTTTGAATGCGTTTTTCTTTTTGGGAGCAGGTTCATCCGTAGCCAGCAAATCTTTCTTGGACAAACGCGGTTTCATGCGCTCTTCGGAACGCTTCTGCGTAATATCTGTATTGATTTCTTTCTGGCGCTGGATATCACCGAACGACGATTCACGGGATTCAATTGCGTCGTGTTTCCGGGCATTGGGATAAAGGTCTGCGGTTTTCGGAAGTTCTGCCCATTTGGTGGGGACAAAATGCGGGTCATTGAACAGAGGATGATGAATAAATCCGAAGCGCTTGGCTTCCAACATGTTCTGGCCATTCGTCATAATCAAAATCTGTTCCTTGTCCAAATGCTGAACTTCATCAGGGTTCACAAGATTGCGTTTGCCGTCGCCTTCACTGAGCGAATACCCTTGCATCACGCCGCGATTTCCGGCAGAGGAAGCACGAGTATCGCTGACGCTCTTGGCGCGAATCGTAACAATGCCGCTCTTATCGGAAATATATTCGGCTGTATACTTATCATTACAGCCCAGAACCAGCATCGTATTGCAGCAGCCGATGATAGTTTCGGCGTTTTCCTCGCCGTACAACTGAGTCAACTGCGGCAAACTCTGCAAAATGAGGGAAACTGCAATCTTACGAGAGCGTGCAGTAGCAATCGTCTTTTCAAAGTTCGGCCAGACGCCAGTGTTTGCCAACTCGTCCGCAACAACGTTGACCGGGATGCGTCCTTCACCACCAACTGCATCGAAAGCTTCTTTCAGGTCTTTGAACAGGAAGCTCAAAAGCAGAGAGGAAAGCAGCTGCATAGAAGCGTTATCATCGGAAATGATAAGGAACAATGCGGTTTTTTCCGCGCCAAGATTTGCCAGGCGAATGTCATCGTTACTGATAACGCGGCGAACCTTGTAGGTCATGAACAGCTGGAGTCGAGTATTCAAGCCGCCAACAATGTTGGGCTGTACGCGCTCACCCATACCCTTAAACACTGCCCATGCAGATGCGGCCGGATGGCTCAGCGGTACATACTTGAAGTTTGCTTCCCATTTATCCAGGTCGTTGTGAAGCAGAGCGTCATAGATATCGGAGATGTTACAGGTCGGAGCATCTTCTTCCCATTCAGAAAGCTTCCTATCCCCTTCCTCATCACCGTAGAACGAATGAGCAAGGTATTCGACAACCCGGCGTCTATCCACCATTGCGGATTCCGGATTCTTTACAATCTCAATCAGAGATTGCTCATCTTCCTGAGTGATATACGGCAGCTGAGTCAAAAGCTCTTTTGCACGGCGCTCATAAATCTCAATCAAGCTCTTTTCACGGATATACGCACAATAGGAAACAGCAACGCGGAACAAGTTTTCTTCCGAGCTTTCCCAGAACGGGTCACCCTTACTGTTTGCACCGCCTCCCGTGTTAGCAATAACGGTCTTACAAAAGGTAATCACACGCTGGTCATCAATGTTACCAGTAATCGGGTCATAGATTTCCTGAACACAATCCCACGCATTAGAAAGGTCCAGATTGATAAGGTTAAAGACCTTGACCTTATAGCCACGGGACTCCAAAAGTTTACGCATATCGTTGTGAATTTCGCCTTTCGGGTCAGTGACTACAACCGATTCGCCACGCACAATAGATTGGAATACCGCCGTTCTGACATAGCCAAAAGACTTACCTGAACCCGGAGGTCCGATAAGGATAAGGTTTCGGTTGCCGGTAGGTTCAAAAGGAAGCGCGATGACTTCCTCACCGTCTTGCGTAAACTGTCCAAGAATCGTACCCGTTACGTTTTCGACAGGACCAACCTCATAGACTTTTTTGGCTTCCGTTTCATTCATCCAGCGAGCTGTGCCGTATGTGCCCGCCATAGACGTTGCAACGCCACGGTCATCAACTTCTTTGGTTGCGTTGAGGTCTGCGTTATTGACGGAAAACCGGATAATAATGAATGTAATGGCACACGCAAAGACAAGTGCCGTCACAATGCCGTAGCCTGTCGTCAAGGCAAGCACGAACCCCCGCAAAAGCCCCGCATTCCATTCCCCGACAAAGACTTTCGCAATACATCCTGCCGGGAAAAGGCTGACAAGGAAGGAAAAGCAGAACAAAAGTACAAGCTTTTCTCCCTTTGACAGCATCAGAATTTTCGTTTTGAATTCGTTCCATTTGGTCACTGGTTGTCCACCTCACTGTCAGTGTTTTCGGTTTCTTCTTCGCTGTCGGAAGTATCCAAATCCTCAACTTCTCCTTCTGTAACGGTCGTATCCACTTCCTGCAAGATAAAGTTGTTAGGGTTTGTATCGTCAAGAGAATCCGTGACGACCTTCAAAATATTATCGTTGTACCAGAATTCCCAGCCAAAGATTCTCGAAACGTCTTCAATCGGCATTGTGAACGTATTATCTTGGGCCAGCGTCATCGTATCGGTCCAGGCATCCGATGTATTGCGCGACGTATATTTGAAGGTTTTCCTGTCACCGTGGATTTCAAAATACTCGCTTGCTTTGGTCAAAGCTCTTGCGGACGGCACATATTCCCAATGCCCATAAGTGATAGGCACATAGAGAAGACCCGCGTCCTCTGCATATTGCGTATTGCTGTCGTAAGCCTCGGCCAATGCTCGAACCGAAACGCACAGGCGGCCATCGCTGTTGATGGAGAAGTGCATGCCCGGAACCAAAGAGCCGTTCAAGATAACGCATTTCGTGGGAGCGGTCTTTTCGCCTTTCAGGATAGCCTGACCATCTTCTCGATTCTTGATTGCCTGGTCGTATTCTTCCTGAGAATTGAAGATGTAAAGCCGCTCGCAAGAACCTTCTTTTCGAAGCTGTGAGAAATCTGTCGGATAATCGATGGCAAGCGAATCCTTGTCAAGCTCATAGACTTCCTCGCCGGAAACAATGCACTTCAAATATTCATCGTCAACGCTATAGCCGTTCGAATCGTCATATCCAGTCGTGCTCACTCTATCGACAACATAGTTCCCATCAGCATCAAAGTGTCCGGATTCCGAAACGATATCCTTCTCATCAACGCCCAAAACCGTGCCATCGGATTCTTCACTTGACGCGGAGTCATCGGAGGAAACCTCCGTCTCATCCACAGTCTCACTTTCCGAGGCTTCATCGTCAGGAACGGGAGTCTCTTCCGGCTCCATGTGTTCCGGGTTCGGACGCAGATACACGGTATGGCCGCTGAAAATCTCAAGGCCGTTTCCGTTATCATCCGTATACGGAATCAAGCCCATGCTTTCTATCACCTGAGCCTTCTCCTTATATAAAGGAGAGCCATCGCCCATTTTCACTTCCTTGTATCCGTTGCAATCGAGGTTGTTCGGGTTTTTGACATTAAGCTTGGTTAGAACGATTTCACCGTCTTTCATTTGGGTGCCGCCCGATGTATCCACATCACCGCCAATATCGGGATTCGAAGACGGTTCAGGCGTGCTTTGAATGGACGGGGTCGGCGCAGTGGAACTGGTAGCATTTGTGCTGCCGTTTCCGCTGTTGCCTTTACAAGCAGTCAGACAGCAAAGGCAAGCGCCCAAAATGGCGGCGCTTTTCATAAAGTTGTCCATAATAAAAGCGGCCCCACTTTTATCTCAGGTGGGGCCTTACTCCTTTCTTTGGTTAGTTGCTCATTTCAATTTCAGGGTCTTTTTGGGTTTCGCCGTAATAAAGTTCAAGGTGCAAGTGTTCACCCGTTCCACCATGACTACTAAGACAATAGCCACTGTAGCCGGTAGTAGCGATTGTTGCGCCAGCAGAAATTGTATCATCAACATTGTACGAAAGGCCCGGGCTCAAATGCTGATACAGAATGAAAACGCCATTCTTTTCGCCCGGAACTACGCCACCGCGTTCCCCGTAATAAATCATCAGCATGTTACCGCGTTGACCATTCCCTTTTGTAACAAGCACACCGTTTGAATAACCATCCTGTTTACCAACAATGATACCCTTAAACGGCGCACTCATTGGATATATCGAATGAGGGGGGACAATATCAGTGCCATTGTGCTTCGTATCGCCACGAGGCGATTGCCAGCTGGAAGTTACCTTAGCCTTCCAACCGCTCCACGGTCCAGGGAGAAGGCCCGAAGCCGGGCACTCAAACAGTTCGTCGGAATGGTTTGCATAAAACTGCTCAATCATTTGCTTAATAGAACCGCTGATGACTGTGCCAGTACCAGCGCCACCAGTGCTATCACCAGCCCCGATATCCAACGAAGAATCCCCTTCGAAATCTGCTTCAGCGGCATTATACAGCTGCCGCATTGTCGCAGCTTCTTCATCAAAAAGGTCGGCTTCGGAAGTATCACTCTCAACCGTATCTTCATCTTGTGGAACATTGAAGTATTCCATAATAATTTTTTTCGAAGCTTGAGACGGCTTAATCGAGTAAAGGCATTTAATATTTGCTGTTTTTACCACCTTACTTACACGTTCCATCACAATCGTTCCATCTTCATCAAAGACCGGATTTCCGTCCTCGTCCATCTTGGGTTCCATTGTGGTGACAGTTTTTTTACCATATGTTGTTGTTGTTGTTACTTCGGTTTTCCAAACTTTACTCTCAACAAGTTTTTTGGCTGCTTCTACCATTTTGTGAACGCGGAAAGAAAGTCCTTTATCAGTACGAGCCGCATAGCTGTCTCCAGCCATGATATAGAACGTCCAGTTAAGGTAATTCTTGCCATCGTACAAATCTTTATCTATGGTACAGGTAATATTGTCTATGGTAACGTTGTTAGGGTCACTCATCGCCGCTTTTTTAGCTTTTTCGACTTCGTCTTGAGCCTTTTTCTTTACGCTTTCCAGATAATCGGTATAGGCGTCCCTAAAATAATTGTTCAGAACCGCAACAATCACATTTGACGTTCCAATATAAGATTGAAATATATCGTCTGAAGCAATCGCAATATCATCCTGATATGCCTGCGACGCATCACCTTTTTCACCTGTTGTAATCCAGGTCAAAAAATCATCAATACCATTAGATAACTGAGCCTTGAAGCCTTCCCAGCCAAGCACAACTTCGTCAACGGTTTCTCCCAACGCACTCATTGCCGTTTCTGCAATCGTTCCCGGAATCTGAGTAAGAAACATAAATCCGAAAAGCAATAAAAGTACTGGTATGAGTGCAATGACGATAGCCGCCGCGATAACTTTAATCAGTGTCTTTGGATGCGAAACCATGGTGGCAGCAGCACCGGCAAAATCGCCTGCTGCTGCTTGTCCCGCCGCTTTACCAATGACCTTAGCATCCTTAACGCCTTGTTTTACAGCATGTACTGTTGAGGAAACTGCTTTAGCTCCCTGTTTTGCGTCATTGACCGCTTCATCGGTTAAATTACTCAATTTACACCACTCCTTCCTTAATCAAGCCAGTCTCAGCTGTGTAGAAGATTCTGCACATTTCCATCTCACACCCCGTGGAGGTGCTGACTTTTTCGTGAGACACCCGGCTTTCTTTCGAAAGTCGGGAAAAGGGTATCGTCTAAGAATTACTTGGACGGCTTATCCTTTTTGTTTTTCGAACCGTTGCGATTCTTATTCCCTTGCATCATTTGCTGGAACCTGTTGTTCCGCTCATTTCGAAAGTTGCTTTCACGGAACGATTTTCCTTCATAAGCGTTTTTCTGCTGAGGCTGGGAATTAGAACGAGCAGCAGATTGGGTTCTATCCTGACTGGAGTTTCGATTACGCCGTTTGTAAGACTCATCCGTGTCGGGTCCAACACTCTCGTAGTCATCCACCTTGCCAAGCTGGCGAGCAATACCTTCAAATGTTTCTGGCTCGTAACGGCGGGTTTGCTTGTTGTACTTGGCACTCCGTTCGATATTCATCACATCCGGGGTCTCAGGAACGTTGCCATCAGCATCGAGCTTTTGCATGATACGCCACTGTGTAATGCCCGTATCGGGGTCTACACTAACGCGGGTGACCTGAATACGACCAATGCCATCACTCTCAACAAAGCCATTCGTATCATTGAATGCTTTGATAGACAAATGACTCAAGGGCCTGATTTCAGGTCCATTAGAAGCTCCAGATGTATTGGGTTCGGCACTGGATACACCGGCATTGTCGCTGAATGTACCGGCTTCGGTAAAGGAATTACTGCGAGATGTATCAGCATAGAACTGAGTTCCATCCACAGGAGGTTTTTCGGCAGGCTGTTTACGAGCTGCGGAGCCATCGGCATCACCAGAGTCACCAGAATCTTCGCCAACACCGCCATGATTGAAGTTTTGTGCGGCAGGGGCGGGATTATCTTCCGCTCTGGATGCTTCTGCCGTCGCCTTGGAAGTTGCCTTTGCAGGAGCAGTATTTTCAGTAACAGAGGCAGCTGGCGCGGTCTGACCAGCAGAGCCATCATTGTCGGAGCCAGCACTTTCGGAGCTCACTGCACCACCACCTTGAATTTCAGGCGCAGGTGTGGAAGGTGCGCTTACGGTAGTACCGCCGTTATCGTCGGACGAACTGCCATCGTCGTGAGAATTATTGCCAACATTCTGATGCTGAGCTGTGGGAGCAGTAGCATCGTCATTGGAAGTTTCCTCTCCGCTGCCCGAAGAAGCATCGGAGCCGGGATTCTCGTCGTGAGAGCTACCGTTGCTGCCGCCAAACGAGGCAGAGCCGATATCGTTATCGTCGAAATCATCGCCATCACCGTCAGCAGAAGGTGCCGCATGACCAGCAACAGCACCAACGTTGGAAGAGCTTTCTCCCTTTGCAGGGGGTTCACCGATACCAGAATCATCTTCATCGGCGGGAGCCTTTACGCCTTGGGCAGTGGGTGCAGTTTCTTCATCGGAGCTGTAATTGTCGCCACCGCCATTACCTCCAGCGAAGCCCGTATTGCCTTCACCGGAAACATCGTCGCTGTCAGTGCGTTGTGCAGAGGGTGCAGCAACATCATTGGAAGCGCCGCCAGCGTCAGCAGGAGGTTCAGCATAGTCAGGGCCAGCATTGCCTGCCGCTTCGTCATCAGTATCGACCGTTCTATCAGCGTAACTTGCAGGTGCCTGAGTTTCCACTGTAGCAGAGTCACCATCCATGGGCAAAGCATCCACATCAGCAGAGCCAACATCCTCAGTGCCGCCGACATAGCCAGAAGATGTATCCGAATCATCGGATTCTCCGACAGCCGGTTCATTGTCCGTATGTTGTACAACAGGCGCAGCACTGCCGCCAGAAGCGTTATCTGCGTTAGCAGGAGGTTCAGCGTAATCGACAGAAGCGTCATCAGACACATTGTCATTTGTGGCAGCATTGTCAGCCTGACTAGCGGGTGTATGAGTCTGAACCGCAGCAGAGCTGTCATTCGCGAACTGAGTCTCGGAATCAGTAGACCCAGCGTTTTCATTGACGACGCCGATGTCGGAAGGCGTATTCGAGCCGCCGAATTCCGCATCAGCAGAACCGTAACTCGTAGTCTGCTCTGCAGGACCAGCAAATTCTTCGCTGGGAGCACTACCAGTGGGAGACTCGACGGAAACGGTAGAATCATTTGCTGCGAAATCGCTGCTGTCGGGGCTTACCGGTGTAGTTGTAGGTGCAGGGCCTTCTTCGGTGACGGTCTTGTCGGTAGCAGACTGCATCGCAGACCCAACGGAGCTTTCACTGAAAGTACCAGTGCCATCCACAACAGTCTCGGTTTGAGCCGCGCTGCTATTGGTAACGCTGTCTTCACCAGCAGACTGAGTAACGGTAGAAGTTACGCTGCTGTCAGCAGAGGTTTCCATTTCGACATGTCCAGAAGGAGCTGCATCCTTAGTCTGAGGTACATTACCACCCTGAGCGGGAGAAGCAATAACGACTGTATTACCTTCTCCAGCCGCGCCGTTGCCACCAGCAGAGATTTCGCTCTCGCTCTGAGGCTCAGAACCCGGAGCTGGTTTAGCGGATACATTCTGTGCCTGAGTGCCAGGAGCGACAGCAGTTTCACTGCCAGAAGTGGTAGGTTCAGTGGGCAATGTACCAGCATTGCTGAGTACAGGTGCGGTTGCCTTCGTTGCTGTAGTACCGGCAGTGCCAGCAGGAGCGGTATTGTCTTCACCAACAGTATTGACATTTGCAGAGCCAGTTGCTCCTGTAGCAGTAGTAGTTGCCGTAGCCGTCTGCGGTGTCGGTACGCCACTGCCAGTAGGCACAGCGTCTGTAGTTCCACCCTGTGCTACGGTATCGGGATTCACAACGCCAGGTTCAGAACTTTCGCTGTTGCCATGGTGGCCAGAGAACACCGATGCAACACGTCCCCAGAAAGAAGTGGCTTCAGGTTCTGGTTCATCCATTGCGGCCACGGGCGTATGTGTGGCCTCGAAAGCCTCCGGTGTCATGCCAACCGTATCGCCGACCTCGGCACCAGTCACTTCCTGTCCGGAATCATCGTCAGCCAAAGAGTTGTATGCAATCTGGCCATTTTCGTCGGGTGCGGTTGCATCAGTTTCCTTAGCGGTTGCATCACCATCAACCATGGTCGCGTTACCGGCATCGCCAGTAACGTTTTCAGAGGCACCAGTGCCTTCAGCAGTACCCTTCGGCAACCGTCCAGATGCAATAACCTGGGCAGCTTCTTCGTCTGTCAGGCTGCCCTTCGGGTTCGATACCATGTAAGTATCGGTAGTGTTGCCATCGCTGACCGTAACAGTCAAAGCACCATCAGGCATATCGTCACGGCCCATGGCCATGTCAATACCGGTGACTTTCGCACCTTTAGCAAACTGCTCTGCCAGCTCAGGGTCAGCGTTTGCAAGCGTATCTTGCATTGCGGCCAAAGATTCCGAAGAATTGTAATCAACAGCAGAATCCGGGTTGCGCATTTCTGCGGCACGCTGCTCGTTGGACATCTGGAACCGACCGGAATAGTTTCCTTTGGCAGTATCAAATTGCTTTTGTGCTTCAGCCTGTTTGGCATCTCGGGTAACAGCAGCCGCCTGTTCCTGGTCGTGTTTGCTAAGCGCAGAATCGGTAATACGAGTAAGGTAATCCAGATTCTTGCTTTCCATTGCAGACCTTGCGGCAATTGCAGCCGCGCCATCTGCGCCATACTTGTTCAGCTGACCAGCGGGAACGCTGAAAGATGTAGAATTCTTTGTATTTGGGATAACGTCGCCAAGGCTTCTCCCCTTCCCGTCCGTCATGCGGGTAGCTGTCCATTCCTGAGAGCCATTTGCCGCAGTGCGTCCGGTGTTTTCAAGACGGAACTTACCTTTATCCGTAGTAAGGATTGCACTCTGCCCATCCGGACTGATAGCCAGGTCGGAAGTCTTGGTTGCAATCGTGCCAGATTCATCACTCGAATAACGGAATCCGGAAACGCCTGTAATTTTGCCATTCTCATCGCGGTAAGTGACCTTACCATTGACAGCGCCTTTAATGGCGTTATCGGGAGCCAGGTCTTCAACCGTACCCTGAGACACCTTGCCACCATCAAACCCAAGCTCATCCAGAGCGTTTGCCATGGCCTGACGATTCGAATTGGAGTTGAAGGTCTCGCCAGGGTTTTTGTACATGTCGCTACGCTCAGCGTTTGTCCCACGTACAAAGCGGTCGGCCTTTTCTTTGTCGCCAAAGCTGACCTTGCCGTATTTGTCCAAATTGCTTGCAGCTCCAGTTGCTGCGCCATTGGCACCTGCAGCTGCTGCCACGCCTGCAGCAATTGGCTTGCTATTACTGCCCGCGCCGCCTACAACATTTCCAATGGCATCAGCAGCTGCACGGCCGTGGCCAGCAACGCTGCCTGCCAAATCAAGAGCATCATGCGCGGCACCCGCAATAATTCGGAAAGCGCCAGCCGCTTCACTCATCGGGTCAAGACCTGTTGTGCTTGTGATGCGGAATCCGGCTTTTGCAAGCATATCGTCCAGCTTTTGTGCGATTTTGAGGTATGCGTATGTGACAAGGCCCCATTTCACGACGCTTTCAACAGATGCGCCGACCAATCTGATGTTCAATGCCGTTCGTGCAATACCAACGACCCAAATGTTCAGAATTAGCAAAACACATTGTGACCAGAACATCTGCATCCAGTTGACTGCCGTATCTTTTGTTCTTTCGTTAGTTGCCGTGGCAAATGCCAGAGGCGAAAGCAAAATAGTGAAGACGCAAATGATGTATCGTTCCGCACATTCAAGTACCAACTTAATCAGGTTCCACCAAATCAAAAACAGAAACACAACGCTGACAACCAGAGAAGCACCTTCGACAATCGAGAAACCTCCCATCCATGCAACTATTGTTCCAGCCGCATCGCCAGATTCAGTCTGGCCAATAATTTTCATGCCAGAGTCTTCAAACGAAAACTTCCCCAATCCGCCACCTGTAACGCCTTCACTTAACGCCGTTGTCAGAGGCGAAATGATTTCATCGAACATCAACTGAAGGAAGTGACTGCCTGTAAGAGTAAGAACCATGCCAAAGACAGCGTTCCAAATCAGTTTTGGTACGCTTTCGGTCCTTGCGCCGTCTGCAGTTTCCATCAAATACGAGATGATACGAACGGCAATCAGTGCTCCGGCGATTGTTGTCGAAATTACCATTATGGCTTGTGAAAAATAGCCCCCAATGCCGTTCCCACTCATTGCAAAGCCAGGAATATAATGGGCGACTTCTTCTGTCGTCATCTGCGTAATTTCGAGCAGCGGATTCATAATAAGGTCACAAAACTGCAAGATAATACGTGCGATGACCATGACAACCAGACTGAGGAAGTTACTGACAAGGTCAGAAACCGCAGAAAGCGCAATGCATCCGGTCATTGCAAATGCAAGAATAACAGCGGCCATGGAACGCTTAACGGCTTTCTTTCCTTTTACGGGTTTACATTTTATAAGAGAGTTAATGTTGCTCACCTTCTTTCAATAAAAAAAGACCCGCCCGATTACTCGGACGAGCCTTTTAGCCGCAAAGCGAATATTAGCCGCCAATGTTATTGCCGCCAATGTTATTGCCGCCGAGCTCGCCGTTAATCTGGCCACCGAGTTCATTAGCAACCTTCATCAGGCCGGGCACTGCAACAGCAGCCACGACGATGATGGCAACCACGATAAGACGTTTCTTATAAGTCTGAACGTCTTTCGGGTCACTGGCCAGCAGCATACGCACCAGCAGATACAGGAATACTGCGATGCCGATAGGAACAACGACGTTGGTCAAGCCTTTAGCAATAGAGTTGCTAACCTGGTTGCCTACGTTGAACACTTTGTCAATAGCAGTGCTAACATCTGCATAAGCCATAACCGTGCTCATCATGGCCGCAGTGCCCATTGCACAAGCAGTACCTACAGCCATCTGGAGGTTCTGCACCGGGGTGCGTTTCTGCAAGCTGTTTTTCATATTCATTTCGAACTACCTCCTTCCTTCGATTATCATCGTAGTAGAGCCTTCGTGAACTGATTGTTCAACCCTTTAACTCTACAATATCTATTATCTGCACCTCGCAAAGGCGTGCAACAATCATACATTCGTTTATTTGAAGCATTATTCACACAAAACGAAAAAGCGGGAGCTCCTGTCATGAGGAACTCCCGCTATAACTAATTTTATGTTTTGGCTTTTTTTAGTTTCGTGATGATGCGCGGACCGAGCAAGGATTTGCGGGTTTGTTTACGGAAATTCTGAAGCGCATATTTCAATGCTTCCTCATCGCCAATCATCACAAGCTTCTTTTTAGCTCGCGTAATACCGGTATAGTACAAAGGCTTTGTCAACATCACTCCGTATGTCATACTCACCGGAATAATGCAGCAAGGAAATTCGCATCCCTGAGAGCTATGCACGGTAATGGCATACGCAAGCTCAATATCTTTCATATCTTCATTATTATAAACTAAGGTTTCTCCTTTCGAATCAAAATAGATTTCAACGGCAACATCGCTTTCCAGCTGGGCAATTGATTGAATCGTTCCCAAGTCACCGTTAATGACCTGCTCGGTGTTCTTTCGCTGAATGATTCGGTCGCCAACCATAAACAGTTGCTTGCCGATTTCAACACAGAGCTTATCATCCGTTTTAGGGTTCACAATCGCCTGAATTGCGGTGTTGACACGGTTCTTGCAAAGATATCCGCTCGGCGTGCCTTTATCATAATGCGTAGGAGTTAGAACAATCGTACCCTCCATACCGTATTTGGACACGCCATTCAAATACTCCTCAACGATATGATTCATGATTTCATTCGCTTCTTTTTCTTTATCCTTGTTAACAACCGGAATGAAGCGAAATTCATTATCAAACACAAGATTTCGGGTATTCCCGGTATAGGCACGATTCTCACGAATCTTGATGGAAGCATCTGTAATCGTCGAGGTACTCCCCTGCCGATAGTTGACATCAAGGCGAACGGTTTTAATAACGCCGCACTTGATTAAATCACGCAAAACGTCACCACGAGCTACAGGAGCCAACTGGTCCGTATCGCCAAGCAGCACAATTCTGGTGGATGGGCTGCTCAAAACAGCATCGATTGCATAAGCGAATAGGTGTTCACCGACCATACTCATTTCATCAATGCCAATGAAACCGCAGATGGTGCAGTCTCCTTGCGCTGTGAATCCGCTCGGATTATTTGCCGGAACCAAGCCACAAGCCTTATGAATCGTGGATGAGTTCATACCGGTGCTTTCCGCCATACGCTTGGCGGCCAAGCCCGTTGGAGCCATCAATAGAATATGTTCCTCCGGCCATACCATATGGTACACATCCATGATAGCCCGCAGACAAGTGGTCTTGCCTGTACCGGGGCCACCAGTGACGATAGAGATACGGTACTTTAGGTTTCGAACGGCTTCAGCCTGTCGTGGAGAGAGAATGATTGCATTCTCTTTCTGCCATTTGATGAAAGCGTCCTCGATTTCTCGCTCTTTTATCGGCTCAGCACTGGCAAGTTCAACGATTTTAGCTGACATTTTACGCTCTGCCAGGAAATCGTCTTTATCGTAGTAGTATTTGCCCTGCTTGACAATCGCATATACCTTGGCAACATCATCAAGCGATTCTTTTTGACGTTCTGCACTCACCTGTGGAGTGAGCGCGGCCATCCGAGCTAAGATAGCGCTCTCTTCCGCACACATACTTCCTGTCTTTTGGCAGGCGATATGTAATGCTTCGATTGTCGCGCAGGTCATGCGGCGCTCGGAATCTACCGGCTCGCCCATTGCCAGCGCAATCTGGTCCATCACCGCAAAGCCCAAAATCGGGACGGGCTTATAGGGATTGTTTTCCAGAACGTGAATCGTTTCATTTCCGTACGTCTCAACCAATGTGTTGATAGCGGATGGTGAAACGTCTACGCCTTGCAGAAGTTTAAGAACATCTGCGCGGACCAGAGCGGACAAGCAGGCATCGTTGAGTTTGGCAATGACCTTGTCATCGATTCTTGGAATGTCAAACAGCTGTTTGCAGTGATGAGCGCAAACGTCCAATGTGTTCATCCCAAAACGTTCAACAATATGGTTTGCCATCGTCTTTCCTAAACTGCTGCAATTCCGCATCAGGAACTTGCAAACCTCGCTTTCGGTTTCAGGCAAAACCTCGGTTGCTTTTTCTGCAACGAAGATTTTCTCGTTTTCCTCTTTAGAATCCGGTGCCCAATGTCCTTCCAGGCGAAATGAAATTTTCTTCAACAGCTCAACGGGAATATGCTGAGATGTGGCTTTGAATTCTGCCGTCATCCCGCCGTATCTGCGCACCTCAGGTGGAAACATATCCTCTTGCCCTTTTACACAAGTTGTAAAAATACAGCAGGCGTAATTTGTGCTCGTTGGTACGGCCTTCAGTACACGCTTTACGTTGCACTTGTTTAGCGTGATAGTAGTGTTATCCAATTTTGCTTACCCCTTTATTTTTCTCGCAGCACCTCCAAACATTTCGGATATGCCACTTTTTCGACTTTTTCGTTTACCGTGACAAGATACGCCTTTACGTCATTACTGTACATATAGTAAGACCATGTATCGTAATCCTCGCTTCCGGGCGTTGCAACATCAACCGGCGTAGATAGCCAACACGCCTGACAATTATGCACAAGCCACAAGAAATATGGGTTGCCACTATCCTCAAGGCTTTTCTTCATTTTCCCTTCGCATTTGTGAAGCTCTCGCTCGAAAGCTTCCTGCTCGAATCCGCGTTTTGCCAAGATGGAAACCATCGCACCAAAATAGTCATCGCAGTCGCTGCATGTTGGCTTTACAAGTTTTTGCTCATAGAGAGCATCGACAAGCTGTCGGTTTTGCTCTTCGTAACTTGTCTGATTTTTGTTTTGGTTCTTGTTTTTACTCATTGATAAACTCCTTTCTATTTGATATGCCGATAAAAATAGGCAGCCACCCGGTAAAGGATGGCTGCCTATATCAGCAGAATGTAAATTGTGCGACGGGTCCCAAACGTATGAAACCGTTCAATGTTATCCATCGTACATTTATTATTTTATCCGTGCCGCACAATCCGTCAAGCAGAGAGTGCCTCAATCATCTCGCACATACATTTTTCAAGGCGCGTGCAGGATGTGACATTCGGCAGATAGTTCATCTGAATATCATAACGATGGCATGTCACTTTGCATTTATTGTAAAGTGCATGAGACATGGAATCCACCTTGCAGAGCACAAGGTCTGCAGCGTGAATCATCTGGTCACAGGCCGCCACCATATCTTTGCTCACATAGATGGCATCGGGATGAAGAACTTGGAATCGCTTCATCAGGTTTTGATTGCCGCCAACGACAGCAACCGAATATTTCTGAAGTAGTTCATCCAGCTTTTTCCCATAATCGACATCGGGTTCATCGTCAGGCTGCAAGGTTTCTTCCTCAAGAGCCTCCTGCTCATCTGGCAAATCATTCTCTGTCTCTTCCGGAACCAGCTGCATCAGTTCGTCAATCTCCGCATACGCCGTTTCCAGCTTGGATGTCAGAGCGTTTTCGCGCTTCTTACTCTGCTGCAGCAGCTTGTCTGCATCAGCTGCCTTGTTTTCAGCTCGCTCTACACAAGCCTCTGCGTCTACCAGCTTTTTGTTCAGAGTGTCAATCTGCTTAACGAACATTTCATCCGAAGCACCCTCATCCTGTCCAAATAGCTCACGCGAAACAGCTCTACGAATTTCATCGGCGTAAGCATTCGCCAAGTTGTAGACTGACGCGTAAACAGGAAGCATAAAGTTATAAAGATTGATAAGATTAAGCGTCTGCTGCGATACTTTCTGGGAAATCAGCATGTTGTTCTTATCATCAACGGTGATAAGTCCATCCATAACAAGGGCTTCCAGCATGCCAAAGCAAAAGCTGTCATCGTCCTCTTTGCAGACAAACTGAACATCCTCCGCGAGATTTGCCTGCATATTACGGAACTCTTGTTTTGTTAGAGGTCTGTTTGCTACTGGTTTGAAGCCAACGCCTGCCTGACACATAGCATCTTCACAGATAGCATAGCCATCACACATGATGGAGTAATTCGAATCACTGAATTCTGTCTTTTGGATTGTTAAGTTATCGTTTACTTTCACATCAATAGTTGCTTTGTTCATATCGGCAATCACTTTGTTCTGAAGGTCACTAATTGTTTTCTGTACGCCTGTGCCAAGTTTCGCAAAGAATTCTCTTTGGATGGCGCTGTCTTCGCCTTCTGAATTTGCCAAATTTCGGGTCCAGATATCATAGACATCTTTGTTTTGGGGAAGCTGGCTTTCCGGGCTGGCATATCCGTACAAGAAAAACAGATATCTCTTTGCCACGTTCTCCGGTTTGTTGATTTCATCTGTGAAATCGTATGCTGCCTTCGTACCTGCGTACATTGCACTTACCATTCGAGGCATATAGGAAAAATCGCGCCCCAACAGCTGTACAAGTTTTGTCCATTTTGGCTTGTTTTCATTGAATAGTAAATAACTCATAACGGCAGCCACCTTCACCGTATCGGCACGACGAGAAGGTACGACTTCCGTTAAGCCCATTATTTTATCATTGAGTAGGTTTTTGGCTTCCTTACGGTAGCAAACATTGCTTTCATATTCATCAACAAAGCGCTTCTTTGCAGCCTGATTTCGTTCCACTTCGCTGGCAGCATATAAGCACCATTCTGGTTTATAATAAAATGACATAATCAAAAAATCCTCCTTTGTATATCAAAAAAGCGCCCGGTGTAGCAACCGAGCGCATGAGTGTTAATGATAAGTTAAATGAGATGGTATCCATGCTACATTTATAATTGTACCTAACCCGCACAGATGTGCAAGCAGCAAGTTTCAAGCCCATACTTTTGTACACATTCATTTTTTTGCCATCCTCATATTTTGCAACAAAAAACGGCCCACCCGCTTTAAGCAGATGAGCCGTGCCGGACAAAGGCTGTGCTGTTATTTGTTTTTGTTCTCCTTCTCCTCGTGCTTTCCACGAGCTGCGTTATAAGCCTTCTGGAAAGTCTTGGTGCGGCTGATGAGGAACAGCAGGATAATCCAGCTAGTTGCCTCGAAGAGTATCTGAATCACACCGCCCAGCAAAGGGAACAGGATTTTGGTCAGGAGAAATGCTGCAAGTTTAAACGCAACAACCACCAGAACGATGATGCCTACTGCAACGACAATTCGTGCAGCGATGTTGGTTATGTTTTCGGAGTTGATTTTGAAGTTTTTCATTTTCATGATTGTCCTTTCTTGTTTGGGTTGTGATTTGGATACGTGAATCGGTTAGCGAACGGTTTTCTCGGGCCACGGAGTACCAGAGACTACCATCCACTGACAGCCGATTTTCTCGGCCGGAATCTGATGGCGAGCAACCTTAGTGCGGACAGCTCCCTCAGAAATCGGGTTGAGACCAGTCTTGCTGCGTTCAGCATTCACTGCTTCGCAGTATTCCGACAGAGTGAGATACTTAACATTGTTGATAATCATAATAGATTACCTTCCTTTCTCCATTAGTATGGATTGTGATTTGTTGTGCAGACTAACTGAAGTTAGCTGTTCGGACATCTATTAAAAACAGTGCAATGCACTGGGAATTCAAAACAAAAAAGCGGGCTCCCTGAAAACAGGAAGTCCGCTTCTAAGCGAATTATGAAAAATGAACCACGACCGGATTTGGTTCCGGAGGACAACTTTTCAAGCTGCCGCTGTGGAAGTAAGATGATATCTATTAACTAATTAACATTTTACTCCGGCCGCATACACTGTCAAGCAAAAAGCGAATTAAAAGCAAAATAAATTTGCATTCAACTTGCCTTCTACATCTGGATTGCATCCCTTGATTGCATCTTTTGCGTAATCGCGAATATAATCGATGTCGTCAACAAGATACGCTCCATCAGTGTCACGCTGCAGAGCCCCGGCATTCAGCCAATCCTCTGCAAAATCGATGTTGGTATTACGGTCTACCAGCTTAAACTCGACCGTACGTCCAGTATGTTCTCGTAATGTCATTTCTTTACCACCTTTATCGTTAATGTCCGGCTCGTTTCACGTCTGGGAACGTCACAGGCTTTGAAAGCATCGGGGTACAATGCTTCGAGTTTCTGCCGGTCAATGGATGCGTTGCTCATCTTGGGGGTGAGCTTAACAAGCCATTTGAGTCCATCTGGACCAATGACAGTCCCTTGGGTACTAACGCCCATAGCCATCGCAAAAGGCACTGCCAGCTTTTTGTACTGGGCTTCGTACCCTTTAGCTACATCGCTGGCAGCCTTATACTTAGCATAAGCGTCCGTATACTCTTTACAGAGTTCTGCGTATTCAGAGCCCAACAAAATGCCGGGCGCAGACTTGTTGGCATCGCCGGTATAACGATGCAGGGTATCCATGAGGGCTTTGGTATCGCCAAGAGGTTCGGGCGGGATACGCGGGACAACATGGTTTTGCCAGAAGTCGTCACATCCCTGGATAATGCGCATCTCCTCATCAAGGTCACGTTTGATGGTATTTGCGATAAGCGTATCGCGGTCAAACATGCAGACCACAACGCATTCCCAAACGCCAAGAATCGCCATATAAGTGCGAACCTGATAGATGTACGGAATAGGAATATTGCCATTCTCCCACTCAGCCTTGTTGAACGAGCTCGTAGTTTTGATTTCCACCAAGCAATACGAGCCGTCCGGCTTGCGCATCATACGGTCAATGTTGGCCGTGATATAAGGCTTTCCCGGCATGGAATAGATGTTGGTATCGGTGATGATATTGTTGTACGGATACCGTTCCGACAGCCAAGCGTCTACATACTCCTCCGAGATATGACCCCACAGCTTATTCAACCGGGATTGAGAAGTTTCTTCTTCCGGGACAATCGGCTGCTTTCCAGTCTTGGCGTAGAACAAATCAAGATTCGTCTTGAATTTGTTTGCGCCAAAGATAGCGGAAATGTCAGAACCGCCCAAATGGTCTGCACGCCGTGCCTGCCACTGGTCCTCCGTCAAGGTGCTTGCATCGACCTCGATTTCAGGGCCATTATAGCCGTCCGGGTTACAGAATTTAACTGCTTCCGGGCTTGCCTCGGCCATTGCCTCATTGTAGAGTTCCCTGGTGTAGGGAGTATTGATTTCCCAGTACGGAAGATGCTGAGCACACCCCGCACTGGATTTGTTAGTACCATCATAGCTTGCCATTGGTTGTTACTCCTTTCAAAATCAGCGGCACAAGCCGTATACAAGTACGGCAATAACCAGCAGGATAAATACATTTTTGGGCTTTACCATTACAAGTCCTCCTTGCCAGGCATATCCACATCGCTCCAGCGAGTACGAGCGCAGCGTGCAACGCAGTCAGCGGCAGCGAAAATCTTCTTAGCATCCTGAGTGTGATTGCGAACCACACCAGCGTATGCATCGCATACTGCCAAGTAGATATCCAAAGCAGTTACAGGCATATCGCCATACACAGCGTCAAAGCCTTCGAGAGCTTCCAGTGCTTCCTGCTTCGGCATACCACCACTTTTCAAAACGCGAACAAGCGCTGCTTTACTGTTGCGAATTAGAACATTACGCAACTTATCCAGGTCGGTAGCCGCATCGTCAAAATACGCAAGCAAAGCCACAAAAGCATTCGTAACTCGTGCTGCAATGTCTTCACCGATATGCGGAATCGCCACATCTTTAGCCATGGGTGCCACAATGCCGCTGCCCATATTCAAGCACGGAATCAGGCGTACAGCAGATGCAGCAACATCCGAGCTAATCATCATGACTGCCGGAGTATACCCCGCAGAAAATCCAGAAGGAAGTTTGCGAAAGAACTGCTGCTTGTAGGCTCCAAGGTCGATGACCACTTTCATAAGTTCGTGAGACAAATAGCCGCCTTCGAATTCACGGTCAGGCCAGTTCTGGTCCATATAATCGTCCATGATTTTCAGGAGCTTATCGTTTCCGATAGCTGCATAGCGGGCAGAATGCACAGCACGAACCTTGTCGTAACTGTACTTAACCTGTACCGCACCTTTCCGTTCTGCCAGGATAAGGTTCAAGACCTCTTTCAAGCTCTCACGGCGTTCTTTGCGAAGCAGTTCGTAGCAGTTCATGCCAATCATGCCTCTGTCGCAAATGCTGCGGACTGCACTGTCCCCTACCGGCTTCTTGCCGATACAGGTGGTCAGATTCAGCCCTGCGTTCTGCTGCGTATCAAGGACCGCTTCTTCGCTCACTTTCATCTGCTTGGCGTATTCATCCGCACAAAGAGGTTCATCATGACTCGCTTCAAAACGAATGTCACGAATCCCCTCCTCAAGCCATTTAGTATTTGCTGCGTCCTGCTTGCACTGTGCAAGCAGCTTGTCGTACTCGCCAGCCTTGTACTGCGCTTCTGCCCCATCCAGTGTGAAATCCACAAGGTCGGGGTCCTTTAAGTTGGGTGTCACGGCAGCTGTGTTGATGGTTGTGTTGACGACCGCGCTAGTTGCTGAGGCAGGTGCGTTCATGGTTACATTGTTGTTGGTAGTGGTGGTGTTGTTGATAGTAGTGGTCATAATTCTTACGCTCCTTTTTTATAATGCAAAAAGAGGCGGGCCTCCCGATGTGGGAAGTCCGCCTCTTTAAGCGAAATTGTGAATTGTACGAAAGGCATTATGCCCGTATCGATGTTTGTTATCTATCGTACAATTTTTATTGTATTCGGTTCGCATAAATGGGCAAGTGAAAATAGTGCAAAACTAGATTTTCCCTGCTGCCAGATAAAAAGAAGCGCAAAAAAAGGCCGCCCACCAAATGGTGAACGGCCATACATTACAAATTAGGGGTATCGCACGCTTTAGCAAGTCACTTTATTGATTTGCCGTTTCTGCTGTTGTTGCGGCTGATTCCGGTGTCTGCTCGGCTTCTGCCGGAACAACAGTTACAGTGCAGGAATCAGAGAATTTACCATCTTCGGTAGCCAAAGTTAAGATGGTAGAACCCTCAGATACGCCTCGCAATACGCCTTCACTGTCATCATAAACCGCAACAGATTCATTTTCCACGGTCCAGACCAGTTTCAGCCGATTTACAGCGGCAACTACCTTGTCGTTGTCCTCGGTTTTTGCGGTGGCAACGTTAAAGCCAACTGCTTCCTCTTCACCAACCTGAAGCTCAATATCTCCGTTCAAAACAAGCTCGGTAATATCAATCTTGTTGGCTTTCGCAACAGCAAAGCTCGCAATCAGCGTGATTGCAACCAGCACCAAGAAAACGGCAATGATAATAATCGGATTTTCAGCAGCACTCTTGGCCTGCTTTTTGTTGTTACCCATCAGTTTTCTCCTTTCTGAGCAGCCATATCATCTTGTGAGTCTTTGTCTGAAAGTCCCAGATGAAAATGCAGATACACCTTAGACATAACCTTGTTGGCCGGAACGAAATGTTCATCCCAATACCGAGAATCATACGAATTGTTTCGGTTGTCGCCCATCATAAAATAATGGTCTTCCGGAACCTGAAACGGTCCAAAGTCAAGGTCTTCCGGCGTTTCGTTCAAATAAGATTCTTCGTATTCGACACCGTTAATATATGTCTGCCCGTGCTTGATTTCCAGCACATCTCCAGGCATACCAACGATTCGTTTGGCATAAAAGCGTTCGTTACCATCATCACGTTGAAACAGAACAATGTCGCCGCGCTCGTAAGGCTTGTTCAAAACGTCCGTTCTCACTCCAACCGTAAAGCACGGTGCCGAAAGAGTCGGATACATTGACTGTGTTGGGATAATGGAAGTCATAAGGACGAATTTAAAAATCAGCCAGAACACCACAAAGCAAATGACCGGCAGTGCCCAACTTTTCACAAAATCTTTCATTCGTTGTGTGCGGGAAAGCACAATGTTATTCTCTTCCAAAAATGTCACCTCGGTAAATTGTTATTGATGAAGGTTAGAAATTGATTCAGATAGAATCCAATCTGGCTCAACAGTCCTTGATAGTCAACCGTAACGCCAATATAATTAAGAAACATGTTTACGCCATAAATCGTGATGGCTCCAAGAACTAGAGTCTCAAACAAACGACTTACGCCGCGCATGATAAACCAAATCAGCATCACAATCAATGCAATATCAACAGCCAGCTTGATATCACCAGATTGATAAAGAGATTGAAAATAGTTCACAACATCACTGATAGCCGACATAATAATCGCCTCCTTCGCGTTCGTCTGGCCACCTATTTTAATTTTCTACAATTCGCACATTTCAGCAACAAACAAAAAAGCAGTGGCATCTGTGATAGATACCACTGCTGTTATGATTAGAGAACGTACGGGCAAACCGTCACATACAGCTGGACGGCTTTATCACCGTTGTACAAAGAAACGGTATTGAACCCCTTCTTTGCTCCCGAAAGAATCATTTCCTTTGCCGCCTCATACTCCTTATTATCACGACGGACATAGCCATCCTTGGTCTTCATCGTGGTAATAGCATTCCGCAGCATTTCAAGAGCCCGTTCGGGGGTTCCTGCGACCCGCATCCAGTTACCGATAGAATCGTAGATGGTGTAGGCCGTGTCGGGGATGTTGACGTTCTGAACCGGTGCAGGAGGTGCCTGTGTTACAGCGGGTGCCGGAGCTTGAACAGGTGCGTCACTTGCTGCAGCCGGAGCTTCCCGATGATTCGTCATGTGCTGAGTATACCGTTCTGCGTTGGACAGATATGCGGTCCAGTGCATCTTGAATGCCCCTGCAAGGCCAATCAGGTCTTCCTTAGAGCAGCTGACAAGAATGCGCTTGACTTCCGCATCTGGCTTTTTCTGGTATCCACCCATCTGATTCTGAATACCTTCTGCTTCCACTGCCTGGAACACATAAGCCGATTTCGTACCAGGAATGAGCGAAATTTGCCGCCACATCACAGGACGGTCGTTGCGTGCCGGGCTTCCGCCGTTGTACACAAAGAGCTCCTCGGGATACTTTGCCTGCGTCTCCTTGGCTTTCTTGATTGCCTGGATACGCTTTTGGCCCATCATGCCGTTCAAGACGGCTTCCGCAAGATAGATTGCACCGCTACCGCCCTCAACATCGAGAGCCGCTTCGATAAAGTCCGTCTGCTTGCATCCATTCTGCCGCCCGGTATGGGCAACAAACGACAAATGCAGCTTGCCAATATTCGCCCAGTCCATCTTGAATTTCAGAAAACTTTTCTGTCCCTGAAGCTGGTAGATGACGAAATCGTCTTCCTTGTTTGTGTTCTGATTTTTTTGATTGTAAGCCATAATAATTTTCCTTTTCTTATGCTGTTTTCACCGGGACAAACGGCACGAACTTTATGCTGTTTGTCTCGTTTGTGGTATTCGGAACAAAAGGCCGGAATACTTTCCCCTGCTTAAATGCAAGGTAATAGTCATCCACGCCTTTATATGTCGTGCCCCAGTTAAAACGAGTCATCGTGATACCATATCGGGACGCGATTTCATAAAGTTTTGCAAGTGCATTTTTAACATGCTCATTACTCTCTCGGTCAGAGTCGAACGCATCCACCACGCGGGTAATTCCTTGAGATTTCAGATACTCACAGGTCATTTCCCATTGGTTAAAGCAGTTGACTCCAGCAAGGGCTATGTACGGTTCATGGCTCTCGCTTAGCTCACAAGCAATGTGAGCTTTGAGTGCCCCTTCCGTAACATACACGATTTGACCTTTTTTGCATTCCGGCATAACACCAGGAATACCGTAACTCGCAATGTTTCTGGCACTGCATCCACCTTGAAATCCGGCAGACGAGAACCAGAGATATCGTTTGTCACCCTTGTCAAATCGAATCTGCATCCCCGCAATCTGGCCTTTCGGATTGAAATACGGGATGAAGAATCCTGATTTTGAGCAGGCGGAAAAAGTCTTTCCATTCTTCTCATAGAATCCCGGAACTCCCTCAAAAGAAATACCTCGCTTTTTGAGTTTGGCAAAGACACTTACCCAGCGTTCCGGTACGGAACGATATAAGCATTTGTCAATCACCTCATTGGTAAGGCCCCGTTTGAGAAGATTGTTCCGGTGTTCAGGTTTCAGCGTCAGTTCATTCAATACTGCTCTGTATACCTTATCCAATTCTTCATCCGATTTGACATCAACCGTTGGTTCCGGTTGATACTTGAGCGTAACCCTTGACTCGACAGGTTTACCATTCAAAGCATTTGCCAACGCTTTGTTTGCTTCCTGCCGCTTCTTAGGGTCAAGTCCATTGAACAGACAAAATAGGTCAACTATTCCACCACTGTACGGACATCCGCTGCAGCAATGGAAGCAGTTATACTGACCTCTTTCTAAGTTTACAGAGAAATACACCGGTTTCTTTTTATGGCCACATACTCCCATAGGACATTGGACTTCTATTTCGCCGGTGCGTGATACTCCTCCTCGTGTCTTAGCTCCAACGACGCCAAGAACCGCTTCCATGCTTAGCATTTGTTATTCATCCTTTCTCTTTTTTACCATCCCCTTTCTGACCCATAGTTCTTTACAGGTTATATTGACCTGCAAGAATACGAGCAGCAGCCTGAACAGGTTTCCCCGTATACAAAGGCCGCAGAAAATAAGTGATGGCTGCAGTGTTGCCACTGTCCAATAACTGTTTCATGGTCTGACCGCCATAGCGCCCACAAGGAACCTTGAAACTCAAGGCTTCTTCCAACGTTTTAGGCTCTTTCGCAATTTCCTGCTCACGGGGAACAGGCGGAACCGGAATCGGCGTATATGCTGGTTCAGGCTTCGGTTCGGGCTTCGGTTCAGGTTCAGTCTGTGGATTGGTTTCAATCGGTGCAGCTTCTTTCGGCTGTTCCTGCTTTTTGGCAGTCTTCCGAGTTCGCGTTGCAGTCTTCTTTTCGGCTTCAACAACTTCTTTCGGGATAGGCGGGACAGGAATCTTGGCTTCTACACCGTCGTCAACAGGAGCATCGGTAAGTTCGGCTGCCTCATGGCAAACCGTAACTCCTTCGATGTATTCTGCATTGGCGGGAGTTCCAAATCCACAGTTACCGAGAGCCTTGCGAATTGCAGCGGTTCCAGCGTTCTGGATGTAATCCTTTCCGAACTGGTCATCGGCGTGATAGCGTGTGGCAAAAGCATTCGCCAACAGGTTTCCGTTTTCATCGATGACGCGGCCTTCGACCGTTGCTGCCATGTCGTTCGCCCGATAGACAATCTGTTCCAGGCGTCCACCGGGATGCTTCAGGCGGAACCACATCATGGCGGGTTCGGCCTGCAAATACATCCGACCATTGCCTTCTGCGTCCTTGTAGCAAGTCGTTACCAGGCGAGGGTCAAAGCCTTCCACCTGATTTGCGTTCGCCATAGTCTCTAAAACCTGTTCGCGTGTGATTTTTGTTTCCATAATTTGCACTCCTTTTTAATAATGCAAAAAGAGGCGGGCCTCTCGATTTCTCAAGAAGTCCGCCTCTTTAAGCGAATTGTGAATTGTACGAAAGGCATTATGCCCGTTCGATGTTTGTTATCTATCGTACAGCTTTTATTCTATTGACTTCGCACGAATGTGCAAGCACCCAAGTCAGAAAACTTTAAGCACCACACATTGCCGGAATTTTGGCTGCAAGCATTTCACTGAACACGATTTTCGCAAAGTTGAAGATGTCAGTTTCAATGCGGCAGGTCAGGCACAGCTTTTCAGGATGCTTTTTGAGGAGCACCGCCGTGCGATACACGATAACGTACAGCTTTTCCTCAAAGCAGCGGCATATACCGGCATATTTCTCGTCGCTCAAGCCCTCTTTCGGAACAAGGTCTTTTGCTGCGGTTTCCGCATAGCGTTTCCAGGTCACGTCATACAGACCGCCTTCTTCCTCGTTCAGAACGTGGTTGGCAATCGGCAACGCCTGCACATCCGTCAAAGCATCGCAATTATCGAAATTAAGACGAGCGAAGCATCTTGTACCTGCATAATATTCAAGCAGCCATTCAGACAAGCCATAAGCCAATGTCGCTAGTTTGGTGGCAAAAGCGCTGGTCATGTACACCGTCCCCTTCTGCTCTTTGTCATCGCGCTCAATGCAATAGTTGTATGGGAGCCTATCGGGAAGTGCAGCGCTACAGATTCTATCGGTGAGCCTTTTGCGGCTTCTGATATATTCTTCCGAGGTCACGGACTCATATTTCTCCAGCGTGTCCTCGTATTCGATAATTTCTTTGTTCTCCTTGTATTCAGGAGCAAGCTGAGTGCATTTCAGGGTATAAACGTTTTTCATCGGTTGATTCTCCTTTTTATTTTTATAATACAAAAATCGCACGATATTCATACCCTTTTCAGATACAAACACCGTGCGAAAATTGTTATGCGAGATTACGCTTTACGATATTGCACAAAATCTGAGGCATCGCTTCAAGATTCCCAATATCAATAAAGTTTTTGCCGAATTCATTTTCTACCTGAGCACGGGCAGAGCCAATACCAGCACCAACAACCAAAATTCCGTAACGGGAAAGTTCTTTGATGGTTTTCTGGATGCCGTCACGGCCGGAAGCGGAACACCCGTCAGTACTCACAATCAGAAGCCGCTTTTCAGCAGTTTCCTTTTTGAGTTTCTCGGCCATATACTTCATTGCGGGTCCAGTCGGAGTGCCAGAGCGAGACTGCATACCGGTAATGCGGTACTTATCCTTCCCGTCTATATCCTGGTCCACATAATTGATAATCTGCAGACCAAAACCAGACGTTGTAAATCCGCACACATAGCAAGGCAATTCCATTCGGTAACAGAGGTCCTGAATGATAATACCAGTACGAATCGAAGCTTCAATCGCATCGTCGCGCATGGAACCGGATTCATCGCACAGATAACCGACAGCAAGACGCGGATTGTCACGAGGAAAGTTCTTGCGGCTGAAAATCTTGCCATCCCGATGATAAGCCAGACGAGCTTCCACCCGGCTTCCCATGGGAAGACCGGAAACAGTATCGTCATTTTCCTCATCGCGAATCATGGTTTTGAGCCGCCGTTCCAGATTCTTCGTCACAACAAGCAAGTCATTAGAAAGTTCGTTGTAAACAGCGACATTCGATTTACTCACTTCCTGCGCACGGTCAACCGTAACTTTGGCCCCGATTTCAGAACTGATGTGTCGAGCTTCCTCATTCAGTTCATTGTTCTTTTCCCGATTTGCCTTTTCCGTTGCCGCGTCTTTCTTGCGGGCATTTTCAATCGAATTGATGTCCCGTTTTGCAGCAGACAAGTCAGGTGTACCGGAAGAACCGCCTTTACCAGTCGACTGAACACTAGAATTACTCTTGTCAGACGCCTGAGCAGCTTTAGCGTTCTGTTTCCCGTTATTGCGGTCCTTAGCTTCCTGGGACCGAGCCGAGCTATGCGTGATGCTCTCCGAGTTCTGGTTCTTTCCTTCCGTCAAGCCAGCTCTTTTAGCAGCATCCTTTGCAATTTGCTCAATCTTTTCCAGAGCCTTTTGAAGCCTTTCTCTCGCTTCCTTATCAGAATCCGCATTGTTTTCAGTTCCACCTGCACCAGAATTGGAATCAGCACCGCCATCGGACGTTGCATTTCCTTTCTGAGATTGAGAATTGCTACTTCCCTGCTGGTTTTGGGCCTGGGGCTGAGACTGGGAATTACCGTTTCCCTGCTGAGACTGAGACTGGTCATTGCCACTGCCCTGTGCTTGACCGGGCATACAAATACCAGACCCGCTCTTACTGCTTTTTGGGCCGGAGCTCTTATTTTGCTTTGGCTTTTTTTCAAGCTCTTTGATTAAGTCTGCCACGAGCGGATACAGGATGCAGCAAATCTCATTGACGCCTTCGAGACGTTTCTTGGGATTGCGCTCGTACTTGACATCGTCAATCACAAAGACGCAATCTTCCAATGTCTGAACGTATTCATCTGGGATACCGTCATTCATCGTAATGTCATATTTGGCGTACAGCAGAATCTGGTTGAGCATAGCTTCAAACGGAGAGCATTTTTTCTTGAGCATTTCGCCAAAGCTAACGCTCTCAGAAATTTGTACTTCGTCCAAAGTTGCCAGCTCAGTGGTTGCAAGGCCCCCGTACATTTCCTGAATTTCCCGTTCAATGAAACCATCTTCCAGAGCATTTTCAATGTTGCGTGCAATAGAAACGAATGACTTGCAGAATCTTGGCTTTTTCAGTCGTTTTGTCAATTCTGCTCCATCTTTTTCCGATGCACGGTCCGGGATTTTCGGCCACCAGATTCCCTGGTTCAAATGCCCAACCCAGTTTTTCAGGGTCGGAAAATCCGTAAACAGAATATGAGCGACTTCATGAACGCGAAATCCCTGAATTGCGTAGTGCCGAAGTTCTCTTGAATCCAGAGACGTTACAAGACTGTTGTTTGTGCCAATGCAGATATTGTAACCATCGGTATACGCGGTTATCTCCGGATTTCGGAGCATTTCAACCGCCAACGCATTGACGCGTCTGTCTTCTTCCATCTCGGAAATGCTGTATCCGCATCTTCTCAGATATCCGCAGACACCGGTAATCATATCCTTTGCTGCGGTTTCTGTGTAGCTGCGGTACGCTTCCGACGTGAAGAATACAGTATCCGGTACAGCTTTTTCGGAATTTGCCAGTTCTTCAATTCTCTGACTCCAATAAGTTTTGCTCATACGAGAGCCTCCTTCCCGTTACGACGGCCTTTCCGGGTATACACGACTTTCGGCGTGTGAATCCGGGTATACGGCTTTACACCGTTCCAGCCAGACCGTGTCTTGACATTCTCCACATTGACGATGATATTTTCTTTCTTATTCTTTTTCATAATATTTTCTCCTTAACTTTGAATGTAATAAGTATCGCCCTCAACGAGGGTGCCTTCTTTAACGTTTGCCTTTTCTGCAACCGTTGCATATCCTCTTACGATTCCATTAACGATAGCAGAATCACAGATAAGGGAATGTCCCATGCAAATTGCTTTGCTCTTAATCGAAGCCTCACCGCGTACAACGGCATCTTCACAAACCGAGCCTTCACAAACAGCTTTATCTGCAACGAGTGCATTATCTTTCACGCAGGCAGAGCCGCCAAAGACAATGGCTTCGTCAGCAACCCAGCACTGGCCGTCCTGGTCGAGATTTTCAGGCTTTTCAATCCATCCGCCAGTTTCTCCGGCCTGAACTTCATAGCCTTCAACGGTCTCAAATGTTTTGGCTGCAACAATCTTATAGAGCTCATGCCCCAGCCAATTTTTGCGAACGCCAGACATCTTGTACTTGGCACCGCCTACTTCCGTCCATGCAGCCGGGCCGTTAATTTTGCCATCGAGATAATCCTGCGTTCTGTCCACATAGCCGTGACTAAGACGTTCATGAAGTTTCTTGTTCCAATTAGAAATTGAGTACGCGCAAAAGCTGCCTTCTGTGCCGATACGTCCCCACCGTGCTACAAAAGTTGTCCCGGTAGGGTCTTCGGTCATCAGATAGAACTTATCATGATTGTCTTCCCTACATTCAAAATACGCAATTCGGCTCATTGTTTTCACTCCTAAAAAAGTTGCTGCCCTTGTTACCAAGAGCAGCATTGTGATGTTCTGTTAGATTTTGTCAAGTGCGGTAGCCGCCTCATCCGCCACATGCAGCAGCCAAGACAGCGGGTGCATCTCATAGCAGGTCCAGACAGTATTTGCATTTGCCGCATTCGAAACGCCCATATGATTATTCACCGCAGCGAATTCTTCCATGGACAACTGCATTCCGGTTGCCATAATGCGGTAACAGGAAAGACTTCCGTGACTATCACAGCCGACAGAATCTTTCGGTTCAAACTTGTAAAACGGGACTTTGGTCCACTGGCCAGTAGTATCATCCTTCACATTGCGCGTGCTCACCGTATAGGTGGAAATCTTGCACAGGTCGTGGAAGAGCGCAACGGTAAGCAGCGCATCACGGGAATACTGATTGGGTGTCCACAGGTCCGCAATCTCCAAAAGCCGCTTTGCAACGGTTATGGAATGCGCACACAGGCCACCTTCTTCAGACCCATGAAATCTGGTGGAAGCAGGTGCAGTGTAGAAATCGGTTGTTTCCAGCCATGCCATCATTTGGTCGATACCAGGGCGGGTGATGCCTTTTGCCATTTCAATGAATTGTTCTTTCGTTGTCATAATAAAAGCTTCCTTTCTTATAATGCAAAAAGAGGCGGGCCTCCCGAGATGGGAAGTCCGCCCCTTTAAGCGAATTGTGAATCGTACGAGCACAAGTGTGCCAAGTAGATGTTATCTATCGTACATTTTTCATTGTATGGATATCGCACGCAGCGTCAAGCGTTTCTGCGCACCGCAGCATTGCTGGACTGCATTTTCTGCATTAGCGAATACCGGGCATAGTCGAAGAGTTTGGCCCAGTTGTCAACCGCGTTCGGCGAGGTAGTAACGCTCGTCAGCCGGTCATTTCCAAACGGATAATCAACGCTGTCAACAATCATATTTTCATAGAACAGCGTGGCTTTTGCCTTATACTGCTCTTTACCGAATTCATTGATTGCGCCGCTGGCTTTCACAGTTAGCAGATAGTCACCAGGGAAGTATGTTCCGTCAACATGGTATTCGGCATATCCGACACTCATTTCGAGCCCGGGCTTATCGCGCCAGATAGCGAACAGCGTATCGATGTTATGAATAGAATACGTGATGCTGCAATGGATGTTTCTCCGGTCTTCTACGAGCAGCGCATTTCCAAGACTTTGCAGAACGTCATAATAAGCGCCCATATCACTGTTGTCGTCAAACGGTAGTGCAACGGTTCTGTCTCCGCTTTCCATCGAAGCTTCGGGGTCAAACGAAACTCCCGTTGTCATCCAGGATTTCTTTACCTGCATTGCATAGACCTCATCCGGGTTGATGCCGTATACAGAAAGATAGTCCATGCATGTCACGATTTCGCGTTTTTCTTTGTCTCCCGGAATCGTATAGAGGGTTTCAGCCTTTTCCCACGTTACGAATGTCGGTAATTCGCACGCAAGCCGAGAATTGTTGATTTGCATGATTTTGGCTGAATCACCGTGAATATTCAGGACATCAGCCACAATATCCTCGATATGCTTGTACTCCTTATTGTGATAGACATAAACCACGCCATCCGGAACGGATGTAGCGTCAACCGCCATCCAGGTGGTTTTGAGTTCCTGGCGCACATAGGCAGCCTTACGGTCTATCTCCGGCATATGAAGAGCTGCGAAGCGTTTAAGATAGTATTTCTGGTTCTCTGAGAATTGCATAATTTGTCCGTCCTTTCTTTGTGTAAACAAATAAAATAGCGGACTCTCTACATACATAGAGAATCCGCTTACGGGTTGTGAATATTATTTTTGGTAGAAAACTATTGTTATCTATCTTACAATATTCATCCTATTCAATTCGCACACTTTGACAAGGCCGGGACTGGCGGTGGAACAAACTTCATGTTTTCTGCATCCACATCAACAATCAGAGAAGTGAGGCTGATATCAGACTTGAGGTTTGGGTTGGAAGCAAACGGTTCAGCTTCGGTTTTTTCAGGAACATAGGTTCCGTTCAGGATGCTTTCCAGCTTTTTGGTCTGCTGCTGCATAATTGCCTTGGCAGATTTCGTTCCACGCTCTTTGGTGAAGTAATCGACATAACATGCCGTCATCCCGATAAGGCAGTCCCGCAGCACATTATTCCCTTCGCAGAAATTCGTGACAGCATCAATCCACTGCCGCATTGCTTTCTGATTCACGAAATGCTGAACAAGCCGTGCATCCTCATAACACATATGTTTTGCTAATCTCACGGTGAACGTTTTGCCATATTCACTTTGTTTATGTCCCAGAAAACAGGATTTGAAATCCGGGCCCAAATTACAGTCAATCATCTTCGTTCACCTTCAATTTGCTTTGATTGCCTTACTTCTTTTGCTTCTTATCCCTGATGTATTCCATCAGCTGTTCTGTCGTGGTAAATTTATGGGCACGCATCTTGGCGTAGCAGCGATTGCACACTTTCCGGCAAAGAACCGGTGTTCGACCGCATACGATACAAGGCCCCTGTTGATTTGCAACACGGTCTTTTTGCGTATGCCCCTCTGACCTCAGAACTGCATTGTTTGAAAGAGCTCGCCAGCATTTTCTGCAAAGTCCTGATGTTCCGCAAGTCTCTCCACAAACAACGCATTTCTTGGACTTTGGATACCGTTCTGTGTAGATTTTCTTGATTGCGCTCCGAACCAGCATTTTAGATTTTTGGATTGTCTCGTCATCCTGGGATTCAATGCCCTTGTTCAGCGTATCCCAACACGCCAACCACTCGGTTTCCGTCAGCTGGCATCCAGGCAGCGGTTTCCGAACCTTTCTATCCTGTCGAATCGCATATCTCATACAAAATCACCATTCAGGGTCAAGCACAGACAATCCTGTAAAGATATCGCGCTTCGAATCAATCGACACGATTTTCCAAGCACCATTGATGATGCGCATACCAATCGTTGCCTTCATATGTGCATCGCCGTTTGTTGTAGATACTTTCAGCTTTACGTTCATCTTCACGCCGTCGTTCCCGTCAAGCCGATAGGTATACGCATCCGGGTATCCTTCAATCGTATCATCGGGCGCTACCGTAATTGACGTAACAGATGCGCCGAGGGCTTTCTTGTCAGCGTTAGCCTGAATTGCTTCCACATCATCATCGCTGTCAACTGGTTCCGGAACACAGTTCGAGATTTCATTGGAATCCAGCAGAACGTTTGAGAAGTCGCTCTCCCCTGCCCCAATGGAAAGGAGACGATAGACTTCCTTCATGACAGCAGAGAGCTTGCTCTGATAAGCGTCTCTTGTATCGGAATCGATATCCGCAAGCAGCATCTGATTCTTATTTCCATCAGCAGCGACCTGATAGACACGGCCATTAAAGTCGCCCATATCTGTAGAAATTACATAGGCAGCGTCACTATCGAGGTCCAGAGCACGGGGAAGTGTTACGGTCCATACGCCGGTTTCAGCATTCTTTGCCGTGTAGCTTGAAAGGTCTGTTCCCTGGAAGCTCACCTTGTTGTTCGGAACTGTGAAGGAATAATCGGTGAGAATTCCGGTTGGTGGATTCAAAACCCAGGCACCGTTTGTATATTCCGCTGTCAATGTATAATCCGGAGAGGTATCCGCCGTGACTTCTTCCGGAGTTTTCATAAAGACATTGATAGCAGCTTTCGAGCCTTCCTTGGCAGAGTTCAGACAAATATTGGTCATATCCGTTTTCTGGAACGTCTCAAAGTCATTGACAACGACCCAATCCTGAAGCTTTTCCCCGAAAGTGTTCGGAACGCCGAGTGCCGTTGCCGTCTTCTCAGCATTCCCATCCTGCAAGCCTTCGATAAAATCATGAACCGGCTGCTCATACTCAGTTAAATTGTTGCTGATAAGCCGTTTCAAGCCAGTCTTGTTCTCTTCGTCCTGCAGCTGCTGAGAAATGGCGGCTTCCTGAGACGCTGCCTCTTCCTCGGGGGTCATCTGTTTCCCACACCCAGAAAACAGCAGCCCGCATGTCATTACAAGCGCGAGTGTTCCCGCAAACAAACGTTTCATTGTATTCTCCTCCTGTGGCAAATCACCCTGCTGAACTGACATTGCCATCTTTATCAATCCAGTTGTTTTCATAGTAAATTTCAAACATCGCTTTAACGGAATCGGCTTTGCACAGCTCCTGTCTTTCCGTGTTGCTGCCGGACGCATAGACGGAACAGCTTCCGTCATCCGCAACCACCAGCTCAACTTTTGCGGAATCATCCGTCTTATTGATATTTTCCTGCAGTGCTGCGGTCGCATTATTCAGAGACGTAAGCATCTCATCATTGGACAGTGAAACCTGCTGCATCGGGTCCGAGAACGTATTATCCGTACTAGCGGACGCACACCCCGCCAACAGCATCATAGCCATAACAAACGACAGCATAGCAGCCATCAGTTTCTTCATATACCTTGTGCCCCCTTAAATTGCAAATCTCAGCATTGCGCCAAACAGCGTATCCGCCAACATCATAAAAGCAGCTGACGCAGCAACCACACAAAGAATCACACCCGTACGCTTTGTAGTTTCCTTAGCGCTAAGCCAAGTCACATTTGACGGATGCAGCGTATCGGCTACCTTGGCCGGAATCGAGCGAATTTCATTCTTTTTCACAGCGTTTCTCCTTAAAAGTGGGCACCGATAATTGTTAGAGCCAGAATCGCAATAGTGAGCACAGCGCCAACCTTCACAACAAACTTATTTACTTTCAGGTTGTTGTCATTCCGGCGAGTCGTCATAAAGTCACTTGCACCGCCAAGAGCCGCGTTCAAGCCACCCTTTTCGTTTTTGACAATATAACATGCACAGCTCACGACAAGACTGGCTGCCAATACCACAAGGCCCAAGATAAATTCGATAATGCTCATTTGCCTTTCCCCCTTTATCCCAAGAATCCTTTATGATGACGCACAGTCAGATATCCTTCCATGCTGCGCACAACCTCAAGCGCCACGCTGGACATAATCATCAAGCTTGTACCACCAAAAGAAATCTGAGTTCCACTGATTAAACTAAACACCATCGGCATCAGAGCAATGATGGCCAGATAAAAGGAACCAGTCTGTGCCATTTTGTGTAATGCTTTGTTCAGCATCTCGGTTGTCTGAGGACCGGGCCGATATCCGGGCACTGCGCCGCCTTGATTGCGCAGGTTGCTGGAAATCGAAACAGCATCAAACTGAATCTCGATATAGAAGAAATTGAAAAGAGCAATCAGGATAACGTATACGGCATAGTAAATCCAGCTGCCGGAAGAGAATACAGAAAGGACCGAATGAAGTCTTACGTGCTTCGTGGCGTCTACGAACATATCTACCGTTGCCGGGATACTCATAATAACGCCAGCAAAGATAATCGGCATCACACCACTCATCAAGAGCTTTACGGGGATATAAGAAGCCTGGCCTCTTGCATTGTATTTACGTGCTGCGTATTGAACGGGGATACGACGTTCTGCCCCATCACTGTAGGATACGAACCACACGGCGAAGAGCATTGCAACTACCATCCCGATACCCACGAGAGAGTACAGCCAGTTGCCGCTCTCGACCTGAACGGCAATGTTATGGGCAATCGTGTTGATGTCGGTCCAGCGAGACACGATACCGGCAAAAATCAGAATTGAAACGCCGTTGCCAATTCCAAACTCATCAATTCGGCCGCCAATCCAGACAGAAAGCTGAGACCCTGCAAGGAAAGTTGCCATAATAACAACCGCCGCGAAGAACCCACTTTTCCCTGCCGTATACTCAAGAGCTCCGTAATTGCGGAGCACGAAGTAATAGCCGATGCTCATGATTGCAGCCATTGCCAGAGCAATTCGTTTGGTGTACTCGTCTAGTTTGTCTTTTCCAGTTGTTTCTTTTTGCAGTGCTTCCCAGCTTGGGAGTGCCACGCACAAAAGCTGAGTGATGATGGACGAGTTAATGTAAGGACTCACACCCAACGCAAAGAACGCGCATCGAGAAAGAGCACCGCCAGACAGCATGTTCATGTATCCGAAGATACTGTCATTGGAAAACATCGAATCCAATGCGGTATTGGATACAAACGGAACCGGAATGCTGCATCCAAGGCGGAATACCAGAATGAGAAGGAGCGTAAAGAGAATCTTTTTTCGCAAATCCTCAATCTGCCAGATGGATTTCAGTTTATTCACTGTTATTTCCTCCAAGTGATTGTGATTTGATTTACTCAGGAGCTAATGGCTTGAGTCTGGTTTGGAATCCGGATACTTCTCTGCCGCGTCTCACTGCTGCCAGTGGATGCCGGAAGTGCATTCGGTTTCTTCATTTCAATCTTTGCTGCAATCTGAGCGCCAGGTTCGACTTTCAACATGCTGCACCGGATATAAGTCCCTGCCACGACCGCATGTTCGCCAAAAGCCGCAGTCTGTTCAGAAAGACATTCAATGTCGCCGTTGATTTCACCATTGATGTCAGCCTTCTCACGCACCGTGACATGACCTTTGATTTTACCGCCGTGCATCCGAAGCTTGTTGCAAGTCACATTCCCTTCGATGTAGCTGGTTTCCCCAACGCAAGTCACAGTCGATGCAGAGATATGACCCATTACCTTTCCGGCAACCATCAAATCACCTTTAACATCGATGCCTCCGCCGATAACTGCATCTTTGGAAATGACACATACGCTTTCCTTCACAACACCCTCCGCTTCCAGTTGCCGCTGATTCTGTTTCGGCATCAGGATTTCAGATTCTTCATCGAGCCCGGTTCCGTTCTCGCCAACACCCAATGCTTCCATCACCTGATTCCCAATGCTCTGCTTATGTTCCTGAGCTGCGATAGTCTCAACCGGTTCCGGCTGAGTTTGTGATTTCTTTGTTCCAAACAACTGTATATTACCTCCTAACGAATCACGAATAGCAAATATGTGGTATATCCACATTTTTATTATCTGCGACTCGCAAGCAGGGTCAACCCATCGGATGGTCGATTTTATACTGGATTTTCGCCTGCTTCCTTACTGCTTGATAAAGCTGCGGATAGTTTAGAGCCATCTCCATCACCGCGTCTTTGCCACTCTGCTTAACGCCCAAAATCTGACCGGTCCCACGCAGTTCCAAGTCCTTTTCAGCAATCTTGAAACCGTCATTGGTTGCCTCCATAGTCTTTAAGCGCTCATTCTCCTTGTCCTTAGACAGAAGCACGCAATAGCTCTGCAAGCTGCTGCGTCCAACACGCCCTCTGAGCTGATGCAGCTGTGCTAACCCGAAGCGTTCCGCGTTCTTTATAACAATGACCGTAGCGTTCGGAACATTCACGCCAACCTCAACAATCGTGGTAGAGATAAGGATGTTAGCCTGATTTTGAGCGAATGCTTCAATTCCTTCCTGAACTTCTTTGCCTTTCATGTCGCCGGAGATTGCCTTGATTGTCACTTCCGGGTAAGGCTTAAACCATTCTGTCAGCTTTTTGTAGGTCGTCTCAACCGAATCAACACCTTCCAGAGTTTCCGAATCCGAATCTTCAATCAGAGGGCACACGATATAACACTGATGACCTTCCTTGATTTGATTGTATACGGATTTATAGCAGCTGTTTTCATTAGACCAGATAATGGTCTTTACAGGCTTGCGCCCGGCAGGCATCGTATGGATATTGACGATTTCGGTGCCTTCCCCATACAAAGTGTTCGCCAACGAGCGCGGGATTGGCGTAGCGCTCATGCTGACATTGTGAACGCCGTCTTTTGCTTTCTGCTTGAGTGCTTCACGCTGCTCAACGCCGAACCGATGTTCCTCGTCTACAATCGTTAAACCCAGCTTATGATACTTGACCTTCCCGGAAATCACAGAATGCGTTCCAACAATGATTTGAGCCTTGCCGCTCTCAATCTCTTCGAGAACCGATTTTTCTTCTTTTGCTTTCATGCCACTGCGCAGGAAAACCGTCTTGTACCCGAACGAGCCGAGGATTTTCGAGAACTCCTCATAGTGCTGCGTGGCAAGAACCACGGTCGGAGCCATAACGGCACACTGAAACCCATTCATTGCCATAGCTAATGCACAAATCTCAGCAACGACCGTTTTACCGCAGCCTACATCACCCTGAACCAGGGTATCCACACGTTCTCCGTGTTCCATCTCGGTGAGCATATGTTCAGCAGCGTTCTTTTGGTCCTCTGTCAGCTTGAACGGTAAGACTCCCTGCATCTTGTTCAGAACGTCCCGCGTACTCTTAATTCGACAGAACGACACCTTTGCGGCTTCTGCTTTCTTTGCTTCCAGCTCATAGCAGAACGGATACAACACATCGACCGCTCTGCGTTTTCGGGAAAGCCTGATTTCCTTTTCATCGGTCGGCTGATGTGCCATGTGAATGGCTTCAGCAATCGGTGGAACTCGCAGCGCCCGCATCTGAGCCAGGCTCAAGGTTTCGGTCGAGCATTCTCTGGTATAAGGCATCGCCAATTTAATGGCATCTTCCAGGTATTCCACCGACATTCCTTTAATTTTCCGATAAACCGGCTGGATAGAGAAAGCTGACGCGATATCCGTCGTGACAAAGTCAGGCGTTGCCATTGTCATGTTGTTGTACTGCTCGTTCCAGGAAACGACTCCGCCAAGCGCAATGACGTCGCCGACTGAAAACTGCCGTGTGCGGAACGGTTGATTGAACCAGAATACCGTACAAAAAGTGTTCCCGTCCGTAAGGCGCAGCATGTAATGCTTGCCGTCAATCACTCGGCCACTCACGACCTTGCCCTTGATGGCAACATGCTCTCCTTGATGATATTTTCCTTCCGCAAACGAGATAGGATTCCTGAAATCCAAGTATTTGGTCGGATAATACCCGAGCAAGTCTGTCACTGTTTCAATTCCCTTACTAGCAAATTGACTTGCTTTTCGCGGCGTAATACCAATGTCAGTCAACGGCATGTTAGCCATATCGTTTACTCCTCTGTCATTCCGCAAAACAATCTGTTCCGGAAGTTCCAAAATTCGTCATGTGAATGTCAAGGTATTTTTCGTTGTTATAGTGCTGTAACCTATTTTTGAGCAATGAGTTGCGGTTTTCAATGTCGTTCGTATCGATTGCCACATCGACCGCGTCCATATTGCCTACAATTCTGCACTCATTCTTCGAACGAGTCACTGCGGTATACAGAAGATTTCGCTGCTGCAGCTGTTTCCAGCCGGTATCAAACGCCACCACGACTGCTTTGAACTCAGAACCCTGTGACTTGTGAACCGTCATCGCATATGCCAACGCAAATTCAGATTGCATCGTCTTTCTGCTGACAATCATCTCAAAGCATTCGCCATCCACATCGCAAGGGTTATCGAACCTTACTGTATAGGCGTTGCAAATCATCGCGCCATCCTGGTCCAGGGCTTTCGGTTCAAAGCTCGTGATGAAACCCATATCACCGTTTACAAAGCTGCCTCTATGGTTCTTGCACAGCATCACGCGGTCACCGATTCGGTAATCGAATCCCTGTTCCGGTACGCCTTTCAAGGATTCAATGAATCCGCTGTTTTCATATGTTGCCGGATTAAGCTTATCCCGAATCAAAAGATTCAGGTCTGTTGCAGAAATATACCCACTTCCCTTTTTACGGACCGGTGTAAGCAGGCATATATTCTGAACACCTTTACGAATTCCATCCTCCGCATGTCTATTGTCCAGGTTATTCACTTCGCCATATTTTCGAACGAAATGAAAGTAGTTGAACAGCGCTGTTGTTCTGATTTCCATACCTTTGGTGGCCGGAATCAGCAAGAACGATTCGTCTTGTCTGAAAGTACTCGTCTGCTCACCAGCATTGATGTGTATTGCATTCTCTACAATCGCGCCCATATTTCTATGGCAGGAGGAGAGCTTACATACATTCACTTCTCCACTGTCAATCAAGTCCCGAAGGACGTTACCCGCTCCGATTGCAGGAAGCTGGTCAGGGTCTCCCACGATGACCAGTTTGCAGCCATGGGAAGCAAGTGAGAATACCATATGCGCCGTTTCAAGGTTACACATCGAGAATTCGTCAACCACAATCACACTCGCTTCATTATCAAAGCAGCCAAAATACGCTGACTGAATCGTGGATGCTGCGTGTCCTGTTGCTTCCCGCATTCTTGCCGATGCTCGACCAGTAGGAGCACAGAGCAGAATGTCTTCTTCTTTATAGTAGCTGCCTTTAGCAACCATAAACGCTTCAATGATGGTTTTGATGATAGTCGTCTTACCGCTGCCGGGGCCGCCAGTGATTACCGTCACGTTCTGGCTGTCACTGTCATACACCGTGTATGCTGCTTGCTTTTGAGTGTCGTCCAGCAGAAAGCCATCTTTCATCTGCACGTTCTGGATAGCTCTATCCACATCGGCTTTCGAGACTATGCCGCACGCTGCATTCATGCAGTGGTGCAATGTATGGCAAAGGAACGTGATGTCGCATTCAAGTGCCCAGTATCGGCGCAGATAAACGCAGAAGAGAGGTTTTCCGCTTGCGTTCCCGCTAGACTTTTCTGCCACCAGCAGTCCTTTTCGTCTCGCGCCATTCACAGCATCTCGTATTGACTGTTCAGGAATTCGTGATTCGTGCAGTTCCTTTTCCACGGTCGTTGCCACGCAGGCCATCAACTGATTCAGCCAAACGAAAGAATGGCCTTCCATCTGTGCCTGCACCTCAAGCGAATGCAGCACGATAGCTTCCACCCTGCGCTGGTCTTTCCTGTCCATTCCCAGCCCGACCAACGCAATGCGGTCAGATGCAGCAAACCCGATGCCACTGACATCTTGATATAGGCAATACGGATTCTCCTTGATGGCGGCTAATGCCTGCTTGCTGTCCCCGTACTCTTTCAGAACGGCATTGATTTTCTGCATTGAGATGAAGGGAAGTAGAAAAGAAATCAATTCCTGGTCTTTTGCGATATGAATATAGGCATCGTGGATTTTCTTTGCTGCCTTCTCTTTGATTCCGGCCAGTTCCGTCAGCTTTTCTGGGCTTTTCTCGATTATTTTGAGGGAATCGGCACCAAACGCTTTGATGATTTTCTTTGCCGTTACAGGTCCAACTCCCGCTACATACCCGCTGGTCAACAGCTCATAGATAGAATCTGTGCCGCCAGCTTCATAATCAATCTTGCAACTTTCGACCTTAACATACTGTGTTCCCCGCCGTGCATCTTGTTCCCAGTGCCCTTGATAGGTAATATAAGCATTCTCAACAGGGTTCGGAATAATGCCTTTGAGGACAATGCTCTTGCCATCTTCGATGCGAGATGCAATAAGAATCGCAAAGCCGCTCTCAGGGTCACAGAATGGAACATCAACGATTTTAGCTTTGAATTTTGTCGCACTTTGCACCGCATGTCTGTTATATGTTATTGTCTGATAGCTGCCAACCATTTGATACTCCTTAATACAACACGAAATGATAATCCGGATACTTTGATTTAAGTAGTTTCCACTTTAGGCGAAAAGCTTCGGTTTGAATGTACTTGCCGTTCTTTTGGTCGTATCCCTTTACATCCTCTACCACGACCGTGCCATTTTTATCTCGATAATAGAAATCTGCTCGGTAGTCGATTTTCTGAATTCTTTTTCCTTCATACTGAAACGCTTCCTGAATTGTCAACGGGACCTGCCGTTTCAGCTCCGTGATACTTCCGCCCTTTTCAAGTATCTGCAAATCTAACCACCGACAATATTCTTTAGTAGAGTCAAACACATCCACGATATTGCCATGCTCTTTTGCATCCTTGTTTCCTGCTACAAATCCATCCTCGTACGCATAAACCTTGTGATTCCCGTATTTGGGATGCGTCACTTTGACTTCTTTTGCTTTGCTGGCTTTAGCACAGTCTTTTCCACACTGCACCTGAATACTCAGCGCAGGGTTCTTTGCCAATGTTTCGTTAAGCCATTTCTGTGTCAACTGCATTTCGGATGCCTCGGATGATGGTGCGAAAAGAAAACTCTTATACTTCAATTATACCATTCCTGCACTTTGGTCACAACAAATTGTTGTTTTGTTAACTATCCTTTCACAATTACAATTTCTTTCAATGTGTAAATCACTTGCGTACCTGTTATTGTATTTCATTTATTTTCATGTCCCTGTTATTGCGTTCCTGTTGTTGCAATTCAAAATTGCCTTGGATAAACATAACGGAGATTATTTACATCGACTTTTTTTGCTGCTCTCAGGCGAAGTGGGCATTCAGAAAAACTTGCATAAATACATTATCCTTGGCCTTTGTGGTATTCTGAGGTTCTCACTGTTACTTTTTTCTTTCCAAACCAATCCATTCAGCTCAACTAAGCAGAGATTATTTACGTTCCACTTTTTCTGTTGAGACTATAACAGAGATTGTTTTCATTCGTGTTTCGTCTTTTGCTCTATTTAGAGGCTTCTTAATATCAGAGTATTCTCTGTTCTGTCTTAACGGAGCTCATTTTCATTTTTAGCTTCATCTTTCATTCCTGAAGCCTTTCAAACAAACGTAGATTATTTACGTTTGCTTTTCGATTCACAGTATTTAGGCTCCTATTCAATCTAACCTGAGATTCTTTTCGTTCCAGTTTTTTTCATGACACAGATTGAATGCGTAGTATCAATATACTATTCCGAGATTATTTACGTTTTACTTTTGCATTCAGAACTATCGGGCTATTCCAGGTAATGCATATCACACTTTGTGGAGTCCACATCAAACAGCGTTTATTTTCATTCGAGTTTGGTTTTGCTGCTCATTCATTGTTCGTGTCTCACCTCCTCTCCCCTACTATCATGTGAGCCCAAATTTCTTGAGTTGTGCCAACCGGAGAGTGTTTTCTTTCCGTTCTGGATATTATAGGCGAGCCTCCCTATCACGGCTGCGTTATACCCGAGGTTATTTACGTTCATTTTGGGGAAGCGGTATCTTGAGAACGACTTGACAGAGGTTATTTACGTTCATCTTCTGGCCCCTCTCTACCAGTGACTAGCTTTTTTCAAGCGGAGGTTATTTACGTCAGCTTTTTGCTGCAATGTAAAACGAGGTTATTTACGTTCATTTCTCTAAAGTCACGGGAACCCAAACGCCTCACGGTGTTTCCAGAACGTAAAATCGTGCTACATTTAACACTTTGTAATTCTTATTTCGCAACTTCCGCGCTTTTCCCGTTGATTCCCCATAGAGCTCTCTTAGAATCCTTCTTATAATTACAAAATCAAAACAGCAACGTTAATTTTCTCTCATATGTGTTTGCTTTTATCATTAGAATGTTAGTATTATCATCGTATTACCGTGCTTTTGTTTTATCCTTACGAATCCAATTCTGCAACGTAAATAATCTCTGATTCCTCCGTTTTATTGCTTTCTCGTATGAATTGTGTATACTGTTCGTATAATTCCAATGTAATAGTTCATTTTGGATGTAATATATGCGTAAAGGATGATGACATTTACTGCAAAACAAACTATTATATTGTAAGTGCCCCGTGAGAGCATGGTACAGCAGCTGCGTCCGTTTGGAATCAGATAAGAGGTTATACCCTAGGTTATTTTCATTGAATTTTGGATAGCGCCAGCAACATAACGGCTAATCAAGACTGAGGCTATTTTCGTTCGATTTTTAGTCAATCAGAACTCTTAGCTGTTTCGTAGCAAACGGAGATGATTTACGTCTCATTTTTGAAGCGGGGACTTTACTCCATGGGACATGAAGGTTCATGCCAGGTGTATTGCAAGACGGAGATTATTTTCGTTGCGTTTTTAGCAGCAGGACTTCTTTAACTGCTGTACCTAAAAAAGAGGTTATTTTCGTTTGGCTTTGCCAATACTTCTTTCAGCAAAGAACTACATTTAGAATGGTGTGATTTCCATTATCTGTTGTGGTTCAGAACGGCCCTCCCCTCCCCCACTTGCTTGGGAACACTGTATTGTAGAGCAGAGATTATTTACGTTTCAGTTTGTATCTGCTTATAAGTACACTGCTACTTGAGCTGCAATTTCTTATGCAATTCAAAGCAGAGGTTCTTTTCGAGTCAAACAGAGGTTCTTTTCGAGTCAAACAGAGGTTCTTTTCGCAATTTAACCGAAATAAAGCTCTGTTCCCAAAGCAAACAATCTACTCCGAAACACAAAACAAGCTCCCGTGAAGAGCAAAACAAACTCTTTTTACAAGCAAAATAACCTCCGTTTCTTCTATATATAATAAAGAATAAGTAATAAAAGAATAAAATATAAATTGCATCTAAAAAGAAATAAAAGAATCGTAATTCTAATCAATAGAACCTTGACATTATGTGACAATTGTTGTAAACTAAATTATAATGTTCTTAGTGTAACCATTTTTAGGAAGAGCTTTCTTTGATGGTTTGCTGCATATTAAAAGAAAGGCTGAGCAGCCATCTGGCTTGTCTCAAATCGACGATGAAAAAGAAAGACAGCAATGCAAAAGCTAATGATAATGTTGAGTCAGTTGTTGGTGAAGTTATCAGTAATGAGGAAGTTCAAGAACAGATGGCATTGGCTCAACTGCCTGAGGTAAAAGCGCTCAATAAGTCTATCATCACGAAAAGCAATGACTTGATTCAAAAGACAAAATACTCATTGCCACGAAATGAACAAAAGATTTTGCTCATTATGCTATCCAAAATCGACCAGCGAAATGATAGAGATGCATCGAAATACTACACCATCACATTCCAGGAATTTTCAAAGCTCACCGGCGTAGATATCATGCGCAGCGGTTATAAGCCGCATCTGCAGCAGATTGTTGAGAACCTGGAAAACCGAACCTTTTGGGTTCCCGATGGGCCGGACCAGTTAAAAACCATTTCCTGGATTAGCAAGGGTTCCCGTGTCAACTTCAAGGATAAAACCATCCAGATGCGTTTTAACCCGGATATCTGGAAAGACATCGCGCAGCTGACAAGCAATTATACATCTTATAGCATCGAGTATCTGCTCACAATGCAAAGCACCTATTCGATGCGCATTTATGAGATTGTATTGTCCTATGATAACGGCTCCAGAGAGTACAACTACACGAACGGTGTGATATTCGAACCCGTGACGGAAGCTGTGCTTCGTAAATTCCCAGACAAACAAAATGAGCTGAAGGGTTACAAATACAAAGTCTTTGACATGGAAGAATTCAAAGGAATGCTTTCTATGCCGTCCAAAGATGAGATACTTCGCAGCAAAAAGAGCAGAAAGACGGAAAGCAGCTCTGAGCCTAAATTCAGCAGAGAAAAAACTGTTTCCGAAAAATACAAGGTCTTTTCTGATTTTGAGAAGAACATCCTTGCACCTGTCAAAGCCGAAATTAACGAGATGACGGACCTCTGGTTTGATTATGAACCGGTTCGGCGCAAAGGTGTGAGAAAGTACGAGTTTCTTTATATTTTCATTAAGTACAAGACAAAGGAAGAAATGAAAAAGGTCCGTGCCTTCCATGAAGAGCGGCAGAATCTTGAAACAGAACTTGGCCGAAAGCGCAAGTCCCGCCGCGTAGTTAGTCTTGAAGCTCTTGAACAATATAATCTTCCTCTATCTGAAACTGTCATGAGTATGAGCTACCACATGGCACGAAACGAAGTGAAAGCCAAAGCTCAATACCAGGACTACGAAGAAAAGCTGACGCCGGAAGAGCGCAACATCTTTACTGATGTGTTTACCATTGTCGGTAAAATCCTTACCAGCACTCGGAATCCTGAGCATAACAAAGAAGCTTTTGACGCTCTGAACCGTATTATCAAGGATAACAACGGGTTGAAGACTTGGACGTTCGGCATTGCCACGAGGTACAAATCCTTGCTGGAAGCAGACGGTGGAACAAAGACCGCCAACTATTACCGCAAAGTCATCTTCAATGATTTGATTGAAAGCTCGGCAACCACAATCGCGTTGGGTGAACGGGCAATCAATGCTCATGAGAATGGCCTGAACAAGCTGATTGATTTTACTACAGTGTTCGATGAGGACACAAACGAATGAAATAGGGCCCACCATTTGGTGGGCCTTTTTTGTTTGCCAAACATCAGAAATGAATTTACACCAACAGGGATTTAAGTTCTGGAGCAGAGAGAAACTTTCATTAGCAATGTCATGAGATGCCAACCCAGGTCGTACACCAACAGGAACGTGCGTTCCAGACAGGGGATGAATAGTACTCTGTCCACTGCCAAAAGCAGCGGTAACAAGGCTCTAACAATTAAGATTGGATTTATACCAACAGGGATGTGAGTTCTTGACGGCTTGTATAGAATATCAAAAAGAAGCAGTCTCCAAAGTTCGCGTTGACATTTAGCTAAAGCATGTTATAATTGAATCATTGAGATTGTGGGTGTTGACATTTTGTGCGATTTGTATATGCAAGCAGAGTTCGTAATTGGGCCTTGCAAGACAAAAATCACGCTGTCAGGTCAAACACCACGTTAAGACTAAAATTACAATAACAGGTACTCGAGTAACTCAACTCTTGAGTAATGAGGTGCGTAACATGCCAGCGAAAGTCATCACAGTCGCGATTGAAAAGGGCGGAACAGGGAAGACCGTTACCGCTTCGAACCTAGCATATCTGATGGGGGAAGATGGGAAGAAAGTGCTGTGCATTGACACAGACCCCCAAGGCAATTTGACCAGTGCCCTCAGTGATGGGAAAGGTGAAATCACAGAGGGTCTGTATGAAGGGCACGCACTCTATGATATGTTCAGTGGCTTCCGGTATACGAAAACCCGCGATTTCATTGTCCCGACCGAGTATGGTGATAATGTGGATATGATTCCCGGAAGTGCTCAAACGCCGAAAATCAATCAGAGATTAGCTGACTTGTTTGATGATGCGAATATCCTGGCCAAAAGCGGAGCCATGAAACGCATTGATAAGATGTCGGACTTCCTGTTTTATTTCTTGGAGCAGGTGTTGGACGATTATGACTACATAATTATCGATACGCAGCCGACCCGTGACTCATTGCTGCTTACCAATGCAATTAGTGCAGCCGATTATATCCTGATTCCCATGATGTGTGATGCAAACTCCCGTGGGTCTGCGTTCAGAACGTTTGCACTGTGCAATGAGCTATGCAATGCACCGGGGAGCCGAATCAAAGGTGTGGGTGTTCTCTTGACAGCGGTGAATAAAAAGGCGAAAGCTGCAAGGCTGATTCGTACACAGTGTCAGGATGTTTTGGGTCCCGCTCTGTTTGAGCATGAAATCCCGAACAGCATCAGTGTCGGTATGTCTGTTACTAATTATCAGCCAGTGTGTTTCTATGCAGCAAAGCAGCCTGTTTCGATTGCATATCAGCAGGTTTATAAAGAATTGATGAAGCGTTTGGCAAAGCTGGAGGTGAAGTAAAATGGCATTGACAAAGAAGAAGGGGCCTGTAACCACACCCAAGTTGCCTAATATTGAAGCTTTGAAGAAAGTAAACAACAATAACGCCGGTGCATTTTATAACGACTTACTCAATGCAAAGCACAAGATAGAATACGAGAGCCGCGATATATCCATCTTTAATATCCGAACAAACCCTGATAATGAAATATTCCGTGAAATAGATGACGATGAAGATATTCGGATTCTTGCGGATGATATCAAGCGCAACGGCCTGTTGCATAACCTGGTCATGTTCCCATCCACAGAAGAGGGGAGAGAGGTCTATGTTCTTCTTTCCGGCGAAAGAAGATATCGAGCTCTCAAGCTGCTTGTTGAAGAAGGGGATACGTCCTGGCAGATTGTTCGGAACTGCAATGTCATTACGACAGAGCTTTCCGATAACGAAAAGAAGGTATTGCTTTACAGCGCAAACCTGCAGGTGCGTGGTGGCCTAAATGATGAGGCAGTTCGCAGAAAGGCTGTATCAGAGTTTATCGAATGTCTCCAGAAAGAACCCTATAATATGAATAGGGTAGACGCTCTGAAAGCAATCAAGAGCGTGAGTTCTGTAAACCCGAAAACCATCGACAGAGATGCACGGCTCGAAGATAAACTGAGGGGGACCCTGAAAGAGCTTCTCGACGCAAAATTCCTGAGCCGAAGCGAGTGTGAAAGCTATCTGCGATTCGATGATGAGAAGCAGGAAGAGATTGGCCAAAAGTATCAAGAGCTCAATGCAGTGGATTGTCACGGCGATACTGGGGAAGAAGCAGGGAAGAACCACATCGAAGTGATGCGCGATACGCTTCACGATACGTTCCGGGAATACCTGTTCAGTGCCTTGCAGCAGCGTACCAGAGCAGAGCACGAAGAAACCTATAAGAAATCCATCGAGTATTTTGACAGTGAATTACAGGAGCTCAAAAAGAAAGCCGAAGAGTTCGGGATTATCAAAGAGTGCAACACCCCGGAAGAAGTAGCAGATTTTGAGTATGATGCCCAAAAGGATGCTACCAAGGACGTTGCCAAGAAGGAGAGGGAAGCGGCAGATATCAGTGTAAGTGCCGTATTAAAAACCACTCCGACAATCATCAAGAAGTTGCAGCGAGTCTATTCAAACAAGAGCTATGAAAAAGCATTGCGCCATGTTTCACAGGAATCGAGAGATTCTGACATTGCAGCACTTGAAGAAGTGATTGAGATGGCTACAAAGCTGAAAGAAAAAATCAAAGCCGTGGATTGATTAAGGGAAGCCTAAATGAATAGTGAAAAAAGCACGATTTCAGTGCGGTTCCGTTCAGACTTTGCGGAAATACTCGAAGTTCGGGCATGGTACGAAGGAAGTCGCTTGGGAACACTGACAAACCGATTGGTTAGAAGTGAACTTCAAAAGGTCAGCAGAGTAGGGGAGAAGTACATCATCTCTAAAGGTTCTGCTGAATACGACGAGCTGGTAGCTACCGGAGGTCTGGATGAATCGTACTATCTCTTACCAGAGATTGATGAAATCATATCCTTCATGCCGACCAACGAAGGTAGACGAGGAACAAAGTTAACGAAAAACAAACAGGTCTCGTTGTACTTGACCGAGGATGAAGTAAGCCAGCTGAATAGAGTTGTTTATGCACAGGATGTATTCGGAACCTATGACAGCGAAAAGATTCTATCGTATCGTTACGCAATTCATGGGCTGCTCCTAAATACTGAACTTCTGAAAAAGCAGATTCACAAGGATTTCTAAACATGCAGCGGATGCACTACCAAGAAAACGCTTGGAATGAGCATTCGCTGTTTGCTTTTTTGTAAGAAATGAATTTGCACCAACAGGTATGCGAGTTCTGGATGAATTGTATGGCTTGCGGCCAGTTGCATCGCAGGATGCCTGTAAAGATTCCAAAAGCTAAAAGCCTTCCCTATATTTCGCTAAACGGAGATTTAGCGAAGTTGCGAATCGAACGCAAAATAGTCCCCTTTTCGTTATTTTTGAAACTAAACAAAAAATGCAAAAGAAAAAGCCCCAACCAGAAAGGTCGGGGCTTTATTGTTATTTAGGCGAAGCTGTAGTTTGCAACAACTCCCATGAGCTCTTCACGAGTCTGCGGGTCAGATGTTGCACCGCTCACAACGGTCCATTCGGCAGCTTTAGCATAATCGCCAATCAGCATACCGGCCTGAACCCAGTTCGCGAGAGAGCGCATCGAGTTTACATTGCCATCTGTAGCGCCACAAGTCTGGCACTTCTTGGCAATTTGGTGAACGCAATCTACCATCGTCTGCAGCGGGACATCATTTCCACAGCCGGTCATACCCTTGATACGTTTGATGATAACCGCATCATTCGGGCATTTCATGTCAACGATGAGATGGTGGCGGTCGATGAACGACTGGTTCAGCGGACGGCAGCCTTCCAGGTCAACATTCAACGTGGAGATGATGATGCAGTCAGGATGCCGATGCAGCATCTCACCTGTCGGCAATACGACGCAGCCAGTTTCATCCAAAAGGCCATTCAAACCGGGCATGACAGACGGACGCGTAATCAGAGAAGGCTCCTGCAGCTCACAGACCCAACCATTGCGGATAGCGCGAACCAGAGGGCTCTCAACATAGCGGAAGCCCTGGCCGCAAGCCTCAGAGCAAAGCTTCATCTGCTTGCGGAACAGCTCGGTCATGCATTCAGTTTCAGTGGCATCAGCCTTAGAAACGCCAGTAATAGCTTCATATGCTGTCACGGGGTCCATACTGATATCAGTTGCGGTCGGCAGGTCCTTGAACAGTTCCTCATTGATGCTATCGTCAGAATCAGTAGAATCAATGGGCATCATGTCGCCAATCAGGTTATACATTTCAGTACCAGCATTGCAGGTAATGAACGTATAAGGTAGACCAAGACCGGCAGCAATCGCACGAGCACCAGCAGTCTTACCGACAGACGGGTCACCACGCAACATGATGTTGGTCATAGGGCGTTTGGTGCCGTGTGTTTTAGAAATGAGATAGCAGGAAGTCACAACTTCTTCGGGAAGGATGTATCCGTCATCAAGCTGTGGGACCAGGCTCTTCTCCTCGTCAGAGAGAATACGATTGTTATCAGCAAAATAGCCAGCAAAGTCTTTAACAGACTTAAACGTGAACTTGCTGGTTCCGGAGCCTTTTTGGTCGCTCATAAACTGGAAAGTGCCCCAAACCATGTCCGGAAGGAACTTCTTGCTCTTGGCAAGGGTTTGAGTAACATTTTTCAAGTTGCCGTTGTTGGGATATTTGGCCTTGAGCTCTGTGTTTTGCTCCAGCATAGCGTCCATCGCAGTACCGGCCAAAGCGCAGGCGTATTTGACCTTCTTTGTGGTGTCGATTTCTGCAACATAAGATTGGAAAATATCTTCAAAACCGTCAACACGATTTCGAAAATCACCCCAGAGAAGCAAAAAGAAAGGAGCAAGTCCAATCTTTGCAACATCCAAAATATTACCATTAAATCCAGTAGATGCGTACATTTGGCCGGTGCTTCTGTCATAAATCAGGCACAGCGTGTTCCCCAAATGGTCAGTTTCACATTCTTTGTAGATATTGTTATCTACCCACTCGGCCATTGTACGACCATCTTTGTTGCAAGAATACGCACCGACTTTTCGTCCATTCTCAATCATCTCTGCGCGGCACAATGCCTTCGCGAAATCTGCAGTTATTTTGCCCGGTACGCAGTGTCCATTGGTCCGGTATACCCCGGCCTGCTTTACACTAGCAGCGGTAGGGTCATCAATAAACCTCGTTCCGATGCCTAGCTGAACATCATGGAAAATGGCAGGCAGCGCAGGGTCAAGCAAGTCATAGGTCTTGCCGGTCCACCACATATTTTGCGTATTCATAGTTTTCTACCTCCGATTAAATTAAAATAGTCGAGACCAGCAAAAATGCCAGTCTCGACTTGAATTAGTGTGTAATCGCCCGTATAGCCTGTTAGCACAGCTCACGGGGCTTAGAATCGATGATTAGAAGGGCAAATCGTCCTCTTCAACCGCATCGAATTCATCTGCCCCATATTCACCGTAAGTCGGTGCAGAAGGAGCAGGAGCCGAAGCGGGAGTTGCTGCAGGAGCAGGAGTGCTGTTCTGAGTAGTGTCTTTGCCGCGACTTGCAAAAGATGCTTTGTCAGCCCATACGGTGTAGAACGTACGATTTTCACCGTCCTTATTCTTGTGAGAATAGCTGGACAAAGTACCGGCAACCATGATAGGGTCACCTTTATGGAAATGACTTGCAATAAATTCTGCAAGCTTACCGGAGGCAGCGACAGCCACAAAGGAAGGAACATCAACCCACTGCCCATCCTTCTGGTAAGAGCGGTTGCTGGCAACCGTCAAGTTTGCAATGTTATTTCCGTTCTGAGTAGAGCGGGTCGTAACATCTGCGGTCAGGTTACCCATCAGCATGCCATCGGCAAAGTTGCCACTGACATCTGCTTGAATCGTTGCGGCACTCAGATAAGAATAGTACTTTTTCTGTCCGTCCTTATCATAGGAGCCGGATTCAAAGCGGCCAGTGGCCAACACTGGTGCGCCCTTGACGAGTTTTGCACGCAGATTGTCACTGATAAACTTCTTCGGAGCGCGAACCGGGATAAAAGAAGTCTCCTTATTCTGTCCACGGTCTACCGCAACACGAAACCCAACGTATGTGTTGTTGCCAATAGTGAATTCTTCTGCATCAGCAGTAAGACGACCGATGATGGTGAAAATGTTAACGTTAGTCATGATTTTGTCTCCTTTCAAAAGACAGTTAATAAATAAAAAAGGCAGGCTCCCCAAACAAATGAGAAGTCTGCCTTACGACGAGATTGTGAATTGTACGAGCACAAATAGCGCCTAGTAGATGGTATCTATCGTACAATATTCATTGTATTGAGTTCGCATATATCGTCAAGCATTTTTGAAGCAAAATCAAGCAATCGTTGCGTGAGCAGTGAGCCAGTCACCTACTTTGTTGTACAGAACCGTCTGGTTCACATATTCTTCGCCGTAGTATTTCTGAGCCTGCTGGACACTCAAAGAATCATCACCAAAATAATCGCTTACATCGGCATCGGTGACCTTGATTTTCTCTGCTTCAGCCACAGCCTGGAAAATCAGATACGCCTTTACGCTTTCTTCAATGCGGTCATTGTAGCTGTCGAGCAAGGCATCCTCAGTATCGTAATCGGTGGTTTCCAGGTACTCGTCCATGGTCTTACCCATGTTCTCGGCACTTGCTTCGATTTCCTTGCGGTAAGTATCACGCTGGTCATCAATAAGGTTCTGAGGAATTTCGGAAACAACGGAGCTATCCATCATATAGTTATAGATGGCGAGGCCCAGAGCATCTTTGGTCAAAAGCTCATTGTAATACTGTTTGAACGTATCCACGGAATTGACCAGAGTGCCATCCTCGGTGTAATACTTGTTATCGCCGAAGCAGTTCACGATAGAGTCATCCGTCAAGGTCAGCTCAGAGACATCCTTGAGTTCGATGCGGAACTGAACATCCTGACCAGCCAGGCTCAGAGTGTTGCCCTCGGAATCCGTGGTGTCAGGGTAGCTGTCGGGAAAAGTCACAGTGATATCGAACTTCTCACCGGCAAAATGTCCTTCAATCTGGCTCTCAAAGCCATCTACGTAATATCCCTGACCCAATACGATTTCGGCATCCTTTGCAGAACCGTTCGGGAATTCATCGCCGTTGTAGGAGCCGGTATAATCCACCGTCACGCAATCGCCTTCCTGCGCCGCGCGGTCCACAGTGGTGTGTTCACCGTAAGTCTGCTTAATCTGCTGCAAAGCAGAATCCAGAGCGCCGTCTTCCATGTGCAGGTCTTCAGTCTTAAAGGTCATATGGTCATAGTCATCCGGAAGAGTAACAATATTCTTGGCCTTGACACCAGCATAGTGACCGTCCTTTTTTAGACCCGCACTGTAATCAATGTCCAGCGCAGTCTCGACGGTTGCAGATTCTTCAGTGGCAGTAGAAGAACTGTCACTGCCGGACACAGCAGTCGATGCACAGCCAGACATGATGAAGGATGCAGCCAGAGCAGTTGCAAGGATAAAAGAAGCTTTACGTTTATTCATTTGGTATTCTCCTATTTTTGAAATGTTATTTTTACTGGACTTGCAGAATGCTGTTCAGCAAATCTTCATTGTTCGTGACGGCCAGGAAATTGCGGTCAGTGCCTTCCACGAGATAGGTCTTGCTGCTGTCGGAGTCAGCATAATCAGAGCGAGCAACTGTAAAACCAGAAAGTGTCTGCTTGGTATCCGTGAACTGAATATCATCAGCGTTGTAGGATGCAGGTGCAAACACAACCTCAGAATCGCCATCTTTGACCAGAACGCGCTCATTCGTCAGACTCAAAGTGCGTCCATCAAAATCGGCAGGCACATTATCAAGCAGCAAGGAAGCACCATCATTGGCAGGTGCGGCACTGCTCAGCAAAGCGGTTACTTCTTCATTTGCTGCATCGTTGATGCTCTCATCGCCGGTAGCACCGTATGTAGCAATCACAACAAGTACTTTACCGTTCCCGATACCTTCAATGCCGGTAATCATATGAGTGGCACCGTCTTCGTGTTCGGTCATTGTACTATTGCCCAGATAAGAGCTGTCGCTCACCATACGGACAAGATAGGTTACTCCATTGCGCTCATACTGCAAGGCCGCGCCATCGTACTTGATGCTGTCTGCACTGTCTACAGCGACCGCTACCTTGGATTCGCCATCAGTAATCAGGAAAGTCGATGAACTCAGCGTCCATGTGTTTCCATCCGAAGTCATAGATACTACAGGAGTCAAGGCTTCCTGATTTTCAAAATTAGTGTCGGTCGTCGCAACATCAGCCGAGATGTTCAGAGCACTTCCAGTAGACGGATAAACGATAGAATCACTCTTACGGCTTTCAGCAATCGTCATGCCCATAACGACCACGGATGCGGCAAGAACTACACAGCTGACACCCAGAATGACATTGCCGCCTTTGTGGGACTTAACAGCCACTTTAGGCTTAACAGTTTTTTTCTCGGTATCTTTCGCTTCAGGTTTTTTCTCCGGTTTCTCTTCCAGTTCTTCATCTGCATACGGATTCTTGAATCCACCAAACGAAGGAGAGACAAAAGAGTCGCTGTCATCATCCTGCTGATTGCTTTCGGGTTTAGCGACAGGCTTTTCCTCAGTGGCGGCAGGAGCCGCTTCCATAACGGGTTTCGTTTCAAACTCATCGGAAGGCTTGCTCTGCTGAGAAGAGTCCTTCGGACGGAATTTATGTTCCGGTGTGGGGATAGGCGTTACGTTCTGAACGTTCCCGTTATTCACGGTGTCTGCCTTGTCCTTCTTGGCTTCCGACACGGGAGCGGGAATGGTAGTGGACTTATCGTCCTGGACCTTTTCAACTTTCACGAACTGAGAAAGGTCGAGTTTGGTTTCAGCGGGAGTATCCTCTTCTTTCTTCTTGTTCAGGTCCTCCGCAAAAACCGTGGTCCAGGGCTGATTCGTCCGAGTCACATAGGGCGGCTTCTTCAATTCGCCAGACTTGTTCTGGCTGTTCTTTTCGTTGCTCATTGCATTTCCTCCTCAAGCCCGGTTGAAGCAGACAATGCGAACATTGTAGGCATCGCTCAGGCAGGTATATACGATAAGGTCCGCAGAACCCCAAACAACCGTTCCGTCATTTTTCTGCAAAGCATCAAAACCAGTCACATCGTTGTGGCCGTCACAGGCATCCACACAGATATAATTGATTTGTTCGCCAGACGGAGTGATGACATATGCGGTCGAACCGATTGTCACGGATGTCAAACCAGGCATTTCGTTATCCGCAACGATATTGCTGCCGCCATCTTGCGGTGCTTTCGGGAAAACGCATGCGCTGTCTTCACGGTTGCAGGTTTCCTGGTCCGTGTTGTTATAAAGCGCAACGTCTACCCCGGCCGCAGGGATATGCAATCGGCCGCAGAAGTTCGGGTAATCGTTATCGTCGTTATAGTTCGGACCTGCCGGTGCCGCTTCTGCCTGCTGCTCGGCCTTTGTTTCTTCTTCTTTTTCTTTTTCGGAATCCTTTTCTTCCTGGATGTTCTTCAGCTTGTTATCGATTTTCTGAATAGAAGCCTGAACATCAAGAGTCTGATTGACGGGAGTTAATTCCGTGTTCCGAACCTCAGTGGAAAGAAGTTCAAGGCGGCTGGCATCCACATCAAGTGTCGGCTCCAACAGCGTAGATGACTGAGCCGAAAGAATCGCCTGTGTTGCGAAATCTGCTGCCTGCTTATTTCGCTCAACATTTCGTTTGACATCCATCAGAGAAAAGATAGATGCGAGCAAAGCAGCAATACTAAGCAGCAGCGCAACAATTTGTTTGAGAGTCTTCATTTTTTGCTTGCCTCTGACTTGCGACCATTTTACGGATAATACGATTGAGCTGGAAAATGGGAGACCGGCTCAACATTTTCCATTATTCGCGATTCGCACATTTCCGCAAGTTTCGAAGCATTCAGGCGAATTTGACACTCAATGAAGTTCCTCAAAGCTGATTTGACCATTGCTCTGCTGGGCCTTTTTGGAAGAGCCTCTGCCACGCTTTCGGAAGCTCTGGTCAAACGGCTGGGCCTTTTTGGGTTCGTCAGAATTCTGCTGCTTTTCATTTGCCGGTTTCTTTTGCGATTTTGCAGGAGTCTCTTTGGATGGCTGCTTCTGTTTAGGTGCCTTTGCCGAATCCTCCTTGGGACTTGATTTTGAAGTGCTCGTCCGCTTATCCGTGATGGGTTTCTTAGGCTTCTTCACTTCTTTTGAAGGTTCGACCTTGCGAGTAATGTTAAAGCCTGCGAGAGCCGCTTCCCTGTCTGCTTTTGGGCGCTGAGCTGGTGCTACCGGTTCAGCTTTTGGTTCAGCTTTTGGTGTCTGAGGAACATCAGGCTTTTGGGGCCGGGGCTGAGTCGGATGGCTCTCAACGGGTTTTGCAGGCTCGTGAGGTTTGGCTTTAGGCTCGGCCACGACTGCTTTGGGAGTGCCGAACGCATTTGTCTCTTTTGCGGGCAGGTCAGGAACTTTATCCGGCATAGGCGGCTTTTGCTCTATCGCGGGGCTGTCAACGGTATCGGGTTCAGAAGAAGCAGGGATATCGAAGTCCATCATATCCATATCCGGTTCCTCTTCATGCTCATCCACATCATCGGGAGGATTGAATACGTTAGCATCATCGTCCGCAAACGGGTCCTTTTCATCATCCATGTCAATGCCGCTAGGGTCAAATGAAAGACCAGCGTGGGAATCAGAATTTTCGGCGAAGGGGTCCTGCGTATCGTCATCATCCACAGGCAAATCAAAAATCAGCTCTTTTTCAGGCTTCGGTTCCAGTTCAGGTTCCGGCTCAAAGATATCCGCAGCGTCAAAGGGCTTCGTGGCATCTGCACTTTCTGGTGTCGATGCAGATTTAGGGGCGGGAGGAACGATAGGTTCAGATTCATCTTCCAGAACGTCAAGGATTTCGGAGGGTTCCGGATTGATTTCGGTGTGAATGTTCACCTTGACGTTTACAGGTTCGTTGTTGTTAATCGGGGCGGATATTTCGGGTTTCTTAGAATTCTTGGTCGGTTCTTTTTCAGTCGGTTTAGCAGATGTTTCCTGATGCTGTTCATAGTCTTTGTCCGATTTCCCTTTGTCCTGATATTTTTCAGAAATCTCTTCAAGGATAATTGATGCCTGAGAAGCAACTATATCAGAATCCGAGTTCTTCCCTTTTACCTGTTTCGGACGCTTAATGAATTCGCAGGAATCAAACCAAAGTTCATCATCCAGCAAGGGAATGTTCAGGTATATCAGGACGGAAGCAGCTACTATCAGGATTACCGATACCCACCACGCTAATGGATACAGAATAAGAGAGAAGCCATAGAGCACAAAGGCAATGTTGCGAGCGGTGCGGCATTTTGTTTTCAGCTCATCTTCTTTTACGCCGTCAAATTTCGGGTACGAGTCTTCCTTGCCGGGCTCATGATAAAGAATATAACAGTGCTTGCCGTTGACTTTATATTGAAACAGAGTCACGACCATCGGCTCGTTCCCGCACGCTATCAAGGCTTCCTTGAATTTTTTTACTTCGTGGCGGTTCAGGCGCAAAGCAACATAATCCTTGCACCCCGGAACTTCCAATTTAAGGGCAGTGTTTCCTGTATCCGTCACAATGATTTCGAGTGCCGTCGCTTCCAGCGATTTACTGCGTCGCTTATAGGTTCTACCCATGACCACGATTCCCGTCAGAGTTCTTCTATCTTTCGTTACTCTGCACGAGAACAGACAGCACACGAAGCACAAAAGAACAATCATCGGAAAGTTCATTCAGTATCACCGTCCTGCTTACGGTTTCGATTATCCAGCACAATCAGCTTGGGTTTGTTGGTTACGTTCTGGAAGTTCACTTTCTTCACGCTTGCGCCAACTTCTTGCGTTGCGGTCTGCTCTTGAACCGGTTCCTGTGCCTTTTTTGCAGTCGAGGAAGCCGGAAAGCACTGCTCGATACTGACGAGCGTTTCGTTGTTCATTCCCTTATCACCTTCAAGGCAAAACAGCATATTGTAGGTTCCGCCAATATGGTAGTCGCGGTCCTTTTGCTTTACGGTGAGGAAGATGTCGTGGGAAGCCGTGTCACGAAGCGGATTTCCCTCTTCATCTACCGGGACAAACCGCCAAGTCTCTTTAATGCCGGTCATGTCACGCTGCTGGTCAGCCGAGACGGCCAAAGCCTTTACCGTGACATATTTCCCGTCTTTCGCCCTCTGTACAACTCCCAGATATTCCACGACAAAATACCCGGCCACGAAAAATCCAGCAGCAATGAGCACAATCCTTCGTGTATACAGAGCAAAGATAAGGCCAAGAGCTGCACTGCCAGCAGCACAGAGAGCGTATTTGATTTTCTGCGAGTTAATCATATTGTTCATGTTTCATTCAAGCGAGAAAGCCCAACCGACGCGAAATCGGCTGGGCTTTTTAATGCTGCATTCTTTACTTGTCGGTAAGAAGCGGCATCAGCCCGCTTATCCTCCTTTTTGAGTTGTTAGTGGATGCCGATACCGAATTACTGAGCATTCTGAGTCAACGGATAGCCGCCAGAATCAAGAAGCGAGGTCAGAGTGCCATCGGTGAGGTTTGCGGTAGACAGAGGAACTTTATATTCTCTGCCATCTGCGGTCTTAACGCTGGCGTAGAATTCAATGGTGACATCGCCGCTCATGTCGATATTGCCGAGAGCCTTCGTTGCAGTGTCGGTATTACCCGATGCAGGCTGATTAACAGTGGGCTGAGGCGTAACGACATCATCACTATTGGAATTTTCAGATACGGGAGGTACGCCAACCTGATGTCCGGTTACAGCAGTGAGAACTCCGTTTACACCATCATAGACGGACGGTACGAAAGCATAGCCAGCCACACCGCCAACGATGACAACTGCCAGAATTGCTGCAATGACCTTGCTGCTCTTTTTCTTTTGCGAAGGCCGAGCGGGCTCTGCGGTGGCTTGAGTCGGTGCCGGTGCGGCGTGGTGAACGCCGCTTGCAGGCTTTTCCTTTTTGCCCTTGCCAAGCCCGAAACGCTTCTTGGCCGCTTCGTTTGCTTCCTGCTGCATCAATTCCTGAGCCACCATTGTCTGGCGAGTGGCCGTCATCTGGTCCGGAAGTTCATTGGGGTCAGGAATATAGGGAACGGATGCAGTCGCTTGGGAAGGCTGTTCAACAGAACCCGTTACAGGCACTTGATATCCAGGAGCTTGTGCAGGAGAGACGCCATGAGCAGAAACGCCATACTGCATCGTGGTCTGCGGAGTCTGAACAGCGGGCTGAGGTGCGGCAGGCTGCACGGGCTGAACAACAGGCTGAGACTGAACGCGGGTAATAAAAGGCTGAGCAGCGGGGGCCTGTTGTGCAGGAGTCTGAGTCGGAATCTCTGCCGCACGTTTCTTTGCAAGCAGTGCATCGACCACCTCCTGTTTGACCTTTCGAATCGTGCCATCCGGCATGATGCAGGTGCGGTCGGCATAGACATTGGCCGGAACTTTCTGGCCGTTGATAGTAACGTGGACAACGCCAATAGGCTCGCCCAGAGTCGAATTCGGTTCCATGAACAAATATCTCCTTTCGGTTTTTGTGTGGTGTTATGTATTAAATCGAAACATTTGAGCAATCGTGTCGGAAATCCAGTGCAGCAAAACATTTGCAATATCTGCAACATATGGAATCAAAAAGCCACGTTTAAGAGTCCCAGACATGCAGCATAGGACAAAAGCTAAGCAAGACAAAAGAAGAATTGCCCAAATCAAAATAAAGATGTACTTGCCGAATCGGCCAAGGAATATCCAGCCGCCGCCCGAATCAGATTTCCTGTTATTGCATTCAGGGCAAGAAGCCGTTAGATTTCGGATATTGTTGATGTCATCGTTCGGAACAAGGATTCGGTATGCCCGATGCTCGTTAGCCAAATTGATGGAAATGATATGGTCAACCTGCATCGAATTGCGCGTCATAATGCGTCCACAATACGGGCACATGTAGAGCTTTCCAAAAGTTCCGGGATGATTCAAGATATACCGGTTTCGGTAATCCTCAGACCGTTTATACTTTTTCCGGTGATTAGCCATGGCAGGCAGTCGAATGGACCCAAGGATGCTCCGGCGGAACACGGCGTTTCGGGAACCCTTCCGGCAGATGGTCCGGGAACTTGGTGCCGTCAGAATTCGTGCCACCGTTGAGCTTTTCCCATTCTTGTTCCCATGCAGAGAATTCCAGGCCGTGAGACATTTCCCACAAAGACAGTTCCCCGTAAGAGATACCACCCATTTCAGAGAGCTTTGCTCTCATAGCCAATTCCTGTGCGCTCGTAACAGTTTTATTAGATGCTTTCATTTTTTCCTCCTCGCGCTTTGCCTGTTCTCTTCTCATTTTGGCTTCCGCATTGCTGCGATGTGCTGCATTGCGCCGGTTCTGAGCGTAGCACGCAGAGCAAAATTGACGGTTCCCCAGGCTGAAAATCGGTGTGCCGCAGATGCGGCAGTGTGTAAGATAGCCATTGTTGCTTGCCATTTTCGCTAACCTCCTGCCATTAGTCGAAATTACAGTCTCGATTTTACGTGTGTTTTATCGACCCCATATCCCTGATGATGGGACACGAGGTTAATACATACTTATGGGTTATCTACCAAACCAAGCTGAAATCCGATTAGTCGAAACTCCAGTCTCGATTTTGGGTAACAGAAAACTAATCCTTGCTAAGCAAAGATAGCAAAGACTCAATATCGCATCCCCACAAAAGAGCAGAGAGTGCGGTATATGCGCGATGTTTCTTTTCGCAAAAGTAAGAACTGTTGATTCCTACTTGTTTGGCAAGAGTTGCTTCATCGGTTCCGTTCGGGCCATACTTCTCATTGACGACGAGCATCAGCACATCGTAGAGTTTCGAGTCACCGTCCGGGAACTGTTTCAGCAGCTCGATTGCGCCGCCAATCAACTTTGCATACTGCAAAAGAATCTGTGCCTGAGCATAGCGTGCATCCGATTTATGGTCAGATGCATCCAACTGATTGCCAGCAGTTGCAATCAAGCGCAGGGTACTGTTTTCGTCAACGCTTGACGGATGCGTGATACGGGAATATTCACGAAGCAGTACCTCTGTGTTGTGATAGAGATAAGCAGCTTCAGCGCCCTGGACAACTCCCTCATTGGGAGCCAACTGGAGAACCAGTTCCTTGATGGCTTCGCCACCGACTTTCGCAATATCTTCGATGATTCCATCAAAGTTATTCCGAATCATAACGGCAGATACCGGGTCGCTGTCCAAAATAGAGCCACGAAGCATTGCCATTGCCAGTGAAATGCGGGCTGGCTTGCAAGGCTGAGCACTCCGGAATACCGCCCGATTCATTGCATCATCAACTGCATCCACCAGCTGTTGGCATCTCGCAAAGAAAAGTTTACGCATTTCCAGATGTAAACGAGGCTTTACGTAACCTGTGCTGTTTTCCAACAGTGACTGAATCTCCGAGATGTTACGGACTGAACCGTCCGTATCCATATCATGGAGCTGTTCAATCATAGCATCGATATCTCGTGCTTTGAGAATCCAGTTCAATGCCGGATAGCACATCAAAGCAATGACAACGAATTTTTCGTCGGTTCCTTTTTGCGCCATCCGGTTCGCGCATCGGGCAAACACCCTATTGCGGTTCGTGCCGTTGTTGTAGGCAATAAAAGTTCGATTGATGTTCACAACAATTCCCTCCGAGGACAGGATGGAACTCAAGAAAGCTTTCAGTTCAGCATCCGAATCCACAACCAGATTATTTTCCAGTGCCATCATTCATTTTCCCCCTCTCCCCTGTTTTCCTCAAAACATTCAAAAGCTCAGCTCTCGCGTCGCTTTTGATGGTTTCACCAAGCATTGTATTTTCAGACATGTGCAAATCATAATGATTTTCTTTGCAAAGATTGAAGATTTTCTGGCATGCTCGGAAACTATGTACTGGTAAATCGGACCCAAACCGAATATTTCGTTCAAAATTCTCGTAATTCTCAATGCTTCTTGCACAGGAAGTATAGACAAAAACAGAAGCCCCATCTTCAAATCTCAGGTTCTCGCCGACCGCTCCATTAAGGACGTCATACAATTCTTTCAAAAAGCCATCACCCATAGCTTTGTTATTGGCTCCGTTCTGAATACGATGGTGGACCACGATATCGCCGGTGATGGGCACTTCGCTTCTCGTGATGCTTGTTGTCTCGTCCGGGATTCTTGCCTGTTCAATGTATACAACGATAGGTCTTTTACTTGATATCATAAACGCACTTCCTCGACTCAAATGATTGTTATTATTTCAGGTTTCGTTGTCGCCATGATTTGTCTTCGATGTTCAGGCTTAGCTCAAAGCATTGTTCCTCGCTATCTTTAACAGGATACTACCTCAAATGATAGCCAATTCGCACAGACGCGCAAGAATACTTTTTAATGTCCCGGACACTATATCTTGTATCATATTTGCATTATACCACAATATATAGTGGTTTGCAATAGAAAAATGCACATCTGACCACAATATATAGTGTGCATCCAAATTTTGAGCACATTATATGTACAACTTGTTGTCTAGCAAAATTCCGAACGTTGCAATATGATGGACAGCGGTCACAAAACTGTTGATACTATTGAATTAAATTGCGTTTCATACAACTTTGTGATATACTGTATATAGGGGTATGCTCCCATGAAATACTGTCAGGAGGTGCATGAGTTTGACAAATCAAGATATAGACATTTCCATGGATAACGTTGTTCAATACGCAAATCAAATTCGGATGCCGCTTGATTCGTGGAACAAAGAAACTCAGAAACAGATATTGTCTGTAATGGAAGCTCAGAGAATAGCGTCAGGGCTAAATGTTACGACATTCTACAACACGCTTCTAGGCTCTACATGCTCTTATAAAACCATCCAGCACATTCGGGAAGGCACAAAGCAGATGCCGCTCGAGTTGGTGTTGGCGTTCTGCTATGTTTTCCACTACGACATTTCAGAACTCATCAACATTCAGAGTGAAAAAAACAGAGCAGAGAGATTCGCCGATTACATGCAAATTGGTGCTTCCATCGAAGCTCTCGGCCCACATATCATTTATAACGCTGCCGCAGATATCGCCAATCTTAATCAAGAAGGCCCTTCCTCTGCTATGGTAAGACGCCGCTGCTCGCAAGTTCTCACCGCTTTTGCGCAGAATCTTCAGAACGAGGATAAAGCCAAAGAAGAGCAAAGCAAGTAGTTCGACAAACAAAAAGAGCCCCGTACAATCCAGTTTATCTGGTGTACGAGGCTCTTTATTTTTAATAGAAAGCGTCCGCCATAGATAGCAGCACATCCATATTTCCATCGGAAGCCGCCGGTCTATCCGGTTCTGGCATCTGCTTGCCCATGGGACGTTCAAGAGGCTTTGGCTGTCTTGGCAATGGAGAAGGCACGGATTTATGTGCCTTAGAAGGTTTCCTTGCCACAACGTCTTGGACCGAAACTTGCGGTTCGGGAGTCTGAGCTGCAGAACCAGAAAGCTGATACTTGCGCAATGCAGTTTCAACAGCTTCTTCTATCACATTTCGGAGTTCCGTTGAGGAAGGGCGTTGTTCGAGGCTGACGCGCTCAGGAACACTTTGAAGAGAGTTCAAAAGCGCATCTACGATAGTCGGTGTCCGCTTTCCATATCCTGCGTTTTTCAGAATATCGTAAGCCGCCTTCTGTTTCGGGTCTGTAAGGTCAAAAGAAACCGGAAGTCTCACCCGATTACCCTTGTCTTGTTTCGATGATGCCAAGGTGTATCACCCCGCAATCAACGACTTTCGGCAGCCAACCTGCTTTCTGCCATCATTTTGTAGCCAACTGCATTGGCGCGTGGGTCATCGATGAACAGATAATCATCACGACCGAGTTCGCTCTCGATAACGGGACGCATCAAGATAGAGCCGCCACCGATGAACACGGGATACGACAGCGTCAGGTCAACGCCTTTTTCTTTCAGAGACCGAATCAGAGTGCGGGCATAGTTCTGAGCGGTCGTGTGAACCACATCATTGAGTTCTTTGCCGGGATTGTAACCGCAGCGCAGAATGTTGTCGATGGTATAGTCGTCCACATCCAGCTGAAAGCGATTACGAACCGCACGCTGTACCTCATCGTACATCTTGATAACGCCGTTGTTGAAGCTTTCACAGAAAGCCATATCAACCTGACCACCACGACTGAACTTCACAACGTCGGTGGTATAACCGCCAATATCAATGATATAGGTATAGGCTTCCGGGCGAGCCATGATTTTGGACATGTAAGGTGCAATCGCGGCAACGCCCTGCGGGAAGACCATGACACGAACGATGCGAACCTCAAAATCCACATTGTTGTAGGTAAACACCACACGGCGGCCATCACGGCCAAAGTACTTATCGTACTCAGAGGCAAGGTCATGGATGTGAGTCGGAGGAAGGCCCATCGCAAGACACACATCCTGCTTGACCTGCTTCTGGCCAGGGCGTACATACCCCATCGCCATCATCTCTTTGGCAATCGCAATGAGAGTCAGAACGTAATAGGACCAGTCCGTCGTTTTATTGTACATATAAGGGATACGAGACTGAGTAAGGGTATAATAGTTGCCGTCAAAGAGAAGCGTATCGGACTTTACTGCCGGAGGAATTGCACCATGGCAGATAAGACCTGAATTGAAAGGCTCAGTATGCGGCGTCTTGATGTTCTTGTTACCGGTATCAACGGCAATGACCAACGGATTCATAAGCGATTCATCCTCCCCTTAGACTTCTTCCCGAAACGCCAGGTAACGAGCCGTTGCAAGTGCAAGCTGTGCATACTCGCTGTGGATATCCCGGTTTGTATCAAACTCAATGCCAATATTGGTCATAGCCTTCCAGGACATCTCGATGTATTTGCGGCAAATCTCGGACTTGCCGTTAATAAGACGGCGAGCGTTCTCTTTCATCGCCTTGGAAAGTTCCGGCTCCGTATAGACGGTCACAGCATGGATATCATGCTCTTCCAGAATCCGGAACATCTCGATAGCGCCGCGCAGCGCATATTCCACTTCATCGGCTGCATCTCCGCTGTAAGAGCTCTGAATCAGATTCTTGCCGGTATCAATGCAGAGACCAAATGCACCATACTGATTGTTCTTGTCGAACCGTGCATAGAGGAAAGCATTGGCTTCCTCATCGCCCACAGGCTTGATGTCACTGGAAGAGTTTTCTTCCTCACCGAAATGAGGAGCGCTCATGCCACTCGGCCACTCGGCCGCTTCATCTTCTTGAACCGATTCTTTCTGCGCCCCGTCATTATCCGACATGGTATCCGGCATAACAAACTGTTCGTTCGGAATCTCTGAAGAGAAAGAATCCGAAACAGCAGGGGCTTCAGGCTCGTTCTGAGAGAAGCTCAAAGAGGTTTCAATCGGCTCATCATCCCCCTTGACAGGCTCTGCAGCGTCGTTTTCGATATCGCTCAGGTCAATTTCAATTCCATCGTTTTCGGGCTGAGAGACGCTCTGAGCAGCATTTGCGTCAGGGCTCTTTGCACCGTCCAGAATGTGCTGGAATACGAGGGTGTCATCTTCCTGCTCATTGTCCAGGGAAGGAGTGTCGGCAGGCGTAGGCTGCGGTGCCGGAGCAGGCTGTGCAGGTGCAACGGGCTGTGCAGCGGGTTTTGGGACAGCTGCCGGGCTCTGGGTTTTATTGCTGCGGCGGAACAAAGTATTGATAAACGGATTTCCGTCCGTAATTTCATCCATCTCCTGTTCCTTAGTTTCCTTCTTTTCCTTCTTCGGCTTGGCAGGCTGCTGCATAGCGCCGGGGTTTCCTTTCGGAATCATAACTTCCGGCTCGTAATCGTCATCGTACACGCGGTACTTCTCAACAGCGGATTCCTCTACCTTCTTTTTCTGGCGTTCCTTTTCAGCTTCCTCTGCGGCTTTTTCATGTTCACGGTTTGCTTCATTTGCGCGGTTTGCTTTCGATTCATCCAGCCGAGCAAACAAGCTGTTCAAACTGCGGTTCTCAGACATAATTCATAATCCTCCTTCTCAGACATTCGGGGCTTGAGTTTTATCTTCAACACTGAGTCCAACTTTGGGCTCAGTCCCAGGCATTGCATTATTGGGCATTGTCTCACTGCTCACAACGTTGGCACATGCCGGAACGGTCTTGTCAAGATTGACAGTCCGTTTCAGGCAAGTCGGCCAAACGCAGTAGTCCTTCGCATCACAACGCCACGGGCAGCTCTGTTCGGCACATACAGCGCGGACAGTTTTCTTTTGAGCAGCCACCGTAAATGCACCACCAGGCGTTGCACGAATCTCAGAGCGTCGCCGGTCAATCAGCTTATCGATGCCACGCTGAACAGCTTCCGGAGTAGTATTCAGCGTAGCTGCAATGTCTTCAACCGAATGTCCTGCCTTATCCAGTGAATCAATCTGGCCGAGCAAAACTTTCGTCATCTTGGGATGTGTACGAAGCGGTTTATTAGATTCCATCAAAATAAAACCTCCTGATATTTTATCGTGCCAGGCGCTTCAAGCGCTTGTAATAAAAGAACTTCTCTTTCCAGGGCATGTTCTGTGCCTTGAGTGGGGACTGAGTGAATTTTAGGGCTTTCAGCATTGCTTTCATCTCCGCGTCCTCATTGGCGCAGAACAAGCCGATGGTTTCGGGCAAAGCAAGGCTCACAGCAAAGTCCAGCATACCGGTAGCAATCCCGCGCCGTTTATAGGCGTTCTCGACTTTGATAGAGTCGATATAAAGATGTGTCGTAATAGGCAGGACCATTGCAACGCTGTCTTTCGGGTCTTTGTCGCACAACATCTGGCGTTCAGCATTTCGGGCACAGAGATAGTTGATGGCAAGCTGCTTGTCAGGAAGCGGAGAAGTGGAAGTGGGCCAGATATCTGCCATCGTTCCCTGCTTGGTCGGAACCTGAAAGATATCTGCCATCATCACAGCAACCTGAGTCGTCCCATCATAGACCTTAAAGGTGACGGCAGTATCAGAAAGAAGATTCTGTTCGCCGAGCTTCGTGCCCCGGTCCTGATACAGAGCACCACTGCAATCTGCAACTACCACAAGCTGGTTCAGGTCCTTATCCACAATCGTGATTTTCTTTTTCATGGTTTCTATCTCCTTTCCCTATTCATTCACAGCAGAACTTGCGCTTCGAGCCGGTGAACACAACAACCATGGACGGCCGCATACCACCAGCAGGGTCCTTTGTTCCGTTCTGACCATACTTTGCATAGGACGGCAGCAGACGGTTGGTGAACTTAACTCGTTCCGGCAGGAAATGTACCCGAACGCCAGGCTGGAGATAGATGTGTTCCTGAAACCAGGCAGCATCAGTCGATACCGGCAGCAGCATGACAACGGTCGTGTTCTTCTTCTTGCCCTCAGCAGCACCCTTCGCAACCCACAGGCGCAGATTTCGTGTCCCGCTCGGAGGGCAGCAATACACGACATTGCCGCGCCAATCCTGTGCAAGACCATCTTCCTTCTTGGTAAAGAACTTCTGGCACTTGGCATTTTCGGGGCGGGCACAGGCATCCAAAGTGAAATGATAAACGCGGTCAAGTTCCTGGAACAGTTCATCCGGGGTTTCCCATTCACCCGCAATGGCACTGCTCACGCTGCTGTTGACGCTTTTGGTGGATTTCATAAAAACCTAAAACCTCCTTGTTATTTTTGAAAAGGTACATTGTAATTTGTTCTTGTGACACCGTTTTTTGGATGCTCTCGAAAAGACACATTTGCTTTCCAGAAACAAGACAAAAAAAGAAAAGGCAGTCACTTTTTTCAGCGATTAACGTGCTTTTTTGCCCTATGTTTTCATTATCTTTGATTCGCACATTTCCGCAACAATATTTATGAAAAATTAAAAATTGCCCCAGGATTTTCGTCCCAGGGCACTGAAAGAAACTATGTTTTATTTTTTAGACGGTTCGTACCAGCTTACATTTTCGCCAAAGCAGTAAAGGCTGATACTAACATTGAACGCTGCATTGTCCTTGCCTACAAGATAAACCTTGTAGTTACCGACAGGAAGAACCAGGTCACTGTATGCGTCATCGATGTACTCAGCAACAATCTGTTTGTTGTCAGTGTGGACGAGCAGAATCTTGAATTTGCCGCTTGTCGTATCAGCAGTCGTATAGCAGTCAACGAGGGTGGACTCATTCTTGACGTCAATATCAAACGCTTCAACGGCTCCTACAAGCTTATCAGCGCTTGCCGTGAAGTCAAAAGACCCATCGCCCATTACATAGCCACCTTGATACCCAGTCGCCGAATACGCCGTTTTCCCAGCTGCAATCTGCTGCGTATCATCATACAGAGAAGCCTTATCCACACATCCAGTCAGAACCATCATGGTGCAGATAGCTGCAAGGAGCAAGGCTGTAAACTTCTTGATGTGTCTCATCATTCATCACCTCCCACGCTATCCTGGCTGGAACCGGCGCTGCCCGTGGCTTCTGCGGGCTGATTTTCAGTGTTTTCGTTGGTGCTTTCGGTATCCTCAGATGCGCCAAAAGTCAGCGTCATGTGTGCGGTTTTCGGTACAACATTTACCGTCATTGTTGTCTCAAGGCCGCTGCTGTTCGTAACCTTGACCTTGCTGGTGCCGACCAAAATGCCCGTCACTTCACCCTTAACGTTGACGGCACAAACCGAATTGTCGGTGTTCTCAAACTCATACAGGCTGTTATCGTTATCCGTATCAGGGTCAGGAACATCAGTATAGACATGAATCGTCTTAGTCTCTCCGATTTCGACTTCCAGGTTGTCGGCATAGAGCTCTTTCGGAGCCTGCTTGACCTTGAGTTTCACAGTCTTGGACACACCATTATCCGCCGTGATAGTGACCGTGGTGGTTCCGGCTTTCAGAGGAACAATCTTATTGTTCTCCACTCGGGCAATCGATTCATCCCCCACACTTACCGTAACTTCACCCACATCAGCCGTTTCGGGAATTGTGGTGTATTCGGGATTCACTAAATTGTTATCAGTAGTAGTGATAATATCATCCATCTCAAAGCCTTCAAGCGGAGATACGACAGTCACTTCCGCGCTGCAGTTCAGCTTGTTATCCCGGCTATAGATATTGATTTCCGTTCTGCCGGACGAGTTGGCCGTCAAGCGCAGCGTGTCATCCAAAGATGCAACGCTCGGCGCAAAGCTCTCAAATGTCATTCCTCGATGTTCGAGAAGCTGCGTGAGCTGGTCTCCCGTCACCTCAGTGCCATTTTTAAGAGTTCCGGTCAACTCAATCACGGTGCTTTCACCGAGCTTCAAATCTATCGTTTCCGGCATTGAAATCGATACCAGCCGATGCTCACCGCATCCAGCCATCAGCAGCGCAGCGACCACCGCAACGCAGCCGATTGTGACAATTTGTTTCAATCGTTTCACAGTTATACAATCCTTTCTATTAGGTGTAAATACTATTCAAATTGGTACATTCATGCTTACAAGCTTTATTGTCCGCGAATCGCACGAATTCGCAACGGTTGGTTTTTAGCGGAGATTCTTTCAGATATTACGCGCAAAAAAGCAGCCACTCCCGAAATTGGAGCAGCTGTCATTTGGTTAGAGCCGAAAGCCGTTTACATTTCGAGTGCGAGTGAGGTATAATGGTAGCAGGAAAGCAGACGTCATTCTGCTGGTGGACTGGCACCTATAATCCGAGTGAGATGCAGGGTACAAAGACCTGTCGGTTGGCGAGCAACGATAAAACTCGAAAGAGATGCAGGACGTAAGGGCCTGTCGGTTGGCGGACAACGATACAAACCAGTCACGAAGGGACATCGGACAATACCACGGTATTGTAGGCGTTCCTTTATTTTTTGCTCAAATGCAGGTAGGGCGAAGCAGCAAGCACAAATAAAAAGAGAGGGCAGCCGATTTCTCGACTGCCCTCAATTGTTGTACAGAAGCGACCATCAGGTCACACTGGGAAGGTCATTTTGCGTCTTTGAGCCACGGCTGAGACTGCACTTTCTCGAAGTCCGCATCGTTCGGCATCACGCCACCGTACGGAGCAATCGTGTAGGTCACTTTCGTGACCGGAGTGCAGACACCGGATTCATTCACATTACCGGTTGCAATGTAGACTGCCATAGGCACCTGCATTGCGCGGCCAGTGATGTTGTTGTTGATGAAATCGCCGGTAGCTTTCGGAATGACCCAAGCCGTATCGCTATGGTCAATTGCGTTATCACCCTGAGTCAGGACGGTATCGCGCAGACGCATGTACAGCTCGCCACGGCGCAGACGGTTCTTTGTCATGTCGTATACCGAGTTGCCATACTCGCCGTCAGGGTAGTACTCCATGCCAGGCATATCACGCATCAGCCAAGGACCATTGGCCTTGATATTCTTGATTTGGATAGCCACAGTAGAGTAGTTCGTGATGCGGTAGTTGGTAGGCTCTTTGACCTCACCACTTGTGGTGTTGCCATACATACAGACATACAGAGGAACCGTAGCCTTCAGCAGAGCCGGATGCACATACAGGCCGCCATCATGGATAATCAGCTCGTAGTTGCGGACCGTCTCAGCATTCGGGTTGACGACCGTATGGACATCCAATGCAGGACCGCTCTTGGTGTCGGTGTTGATAGTTACCAGATACGGAGCCAGGAGTTTGTGGTTGTAATGGCAGAAATCGCAGGTCTTATCCTCGTAGTTCCACTCGAAATCATCATCGGTGCTCGTACCATCTGCGTACAGTGGCAGAGAAGCAATGGTGCAATCGGTCACAAACGGGATATTGGTCTTGCTTTCCTTGACATTTTCCTGCTTACGATAATCGTAGGCATCCACAAATTCTTGAGTCAGGTTGGAGGGATTACCGCCCGCAACGTACAAGACGCTGCTGACTGTATCTTTCGCCTTGAGCTTTGCATCCAGAATCGGAGTGGCGTCAACGTCGCTCACGACATCAATCAGATTTGCATCATCATCTTCCATCTGAATGTTCACATGGAAGTTCGGGTTCTCGTTGTAGATAATCTTATCGCTGTCAAGAACCGTCACATGCAGCTGACGCGGGTCAACGACAAAGCGGCCATTCAGAACCATGACAATATAGTTCTTCAGGACGGGGTAATTAGCTTCAGTCAAACCAACATAAGTTAACGGATAAGTGCCAACAGGAGTCGATTCGTCAGGAACCAGGTCTTCGTGACCATTTACCAGAGTCTTGAAATAAGACTTCTTGTAGCTCTGGTCCAAAGTCAAGGTATCACCCTGCACCAGACCATCGATTTCCAGCCAGCAGCCTGCAGAAGCCGCAGTGCCGTAACCATAAGCCTTCTTATCGTGCCAGGGCTTCTCCCCTACACCATCGCCATACAACCCACGCCAGCTTGCAACCTGTGCGGTCAGGTTGGCGCGTGCGATAGCGCCGGAATACTTCTCCTTTGTGATACGGTAGTTCTTGGCATCCTTACCAGTCAGTGTCGGATGAGCATCTGCCGTAATCGGATTCTCGTCCAACTCATAAGGCCAGTTGGAGCTTACCGTGCCATCTGCATTCAGCTTCTGGCCAGCATCCTTGGTCTTATAGTTGCCGGGAAGGGTTTCTTCCTTAATCTTAACGTCATCACCTTCAAGCACGCCATCAATCAGGATATCCTTAATGGTGGCTTTGGTCGTGCCGTCATAGTGTTTGACGTTGCGAGGATAGGTCGGGTCTTCCAGGTAAATACTGTGAACGTACAAATCCAGAGGAGTGATAGAGCCAGACAAGTCTTCCTTCTCAATGTAGTAGTTGCCTGCGCTGTTGCCAACGAGAGAGAGTTCACTGGTTCGGATGACGACATAGGGACCGCCAGCATCGCTGACATTCTTGCCATCAACCGTGTAGTTACCAGTCACCGTAGTGGTGCTCAGCTTCACAGTGTTCTCGTCCTTCGCAATCAAGCCGCCAGAAGCAATATGAACATTTTCCAGAGTTGCCTTGCTGGTGCGGTCGTAGGGTTTATCGCCAGTACCGATAATCGTCAATCCGCGAGGATAGATATCGAACTTGACGGTATCACCAATACCGCTCGGACTGCTGCCGTCATAAGTATGACCGGGGTTCGTGTTCTCGTAGCGATATGTGATGATGTAACCCGACACCGTACATTTTGCTGTTGCGGTATAGGAACCGCAATCGGAGCGCGGATACTGGTTCTTGTCCGTAGACGCATCGCTTGGAGCCTTCGTCAATGTACCTTTACGGTTAGCATAGACGATAGTGGTGTTCTTCACGATATTGTCCATATCGGTAGAAGACAGGTTGCCGGAAACGCTGATGGAAGCTTCATCGGGGTTGCCATCATACAGCTTATTGGCTGCAGTGATAGTAATGGTTACATGCTGTTCCTCAATACCGGAATCGGGGTCGGTATCTTCGTATGCGGTATCGAAAGCATTCTTGCCGTTACGAGAGAAACGAGAAACAGAGGATTTGACCAGCTCAATGCTGGAATTACCAGCCTGTTCAGAACCGGAACCGCCGCCATCATTGCTGATGTTGACTTCCAAGACCTGAACCTTGTGTCCACCTGCATCAGTTAGAGTAGTACCAACGCCTGCAGCCCAGCTCAAACCGCCATTGCCGTCGCGCTTACAGCTGCCCCAGCCATCTGCATTGGCGAGCTTAGAGGACTCGTTAGCGTAGCCGCCGTACCAGCCGCCGCCGCCACCGCCAGGGCCTTCAACACCAACCTCAGAAGAACCATCAGTAATACCACCGAGGAACATAGAGAAGTCGCCGCCAGACATACCTTGGCCAAACGGACCACCGCCGCCAAGCTGGCCGCCCCAGACATGCAGGACGCCGTTGTTATCGGAACCGCCAGTAGCATCGCAAGCGCCGTGCTGGTTAGCACCACCACCGCCTGCAACAGCCAGAACATACTTCTTAGCCGTGTTTTCATCGCCGTACTCAGCCAAACGACCTGTGCCGATGATGCCGACAGCCACGGTAGTAGCACCGCCGCCAGAAGCACCCTTCAAGCTCCAGTGAGCGTAGCGCTCCTGCATCATGATACCGCCGTTACCACCGCCGTTGTAGCCGCCCTGGACCACAACTTTTGCGTTAGCATCGGGGCTCGATGCACCGTTGACGTAGTGTGTCGGGTCATGAGAACCAGCACCACCGTTGACGAAATAGAGCGTCGCGCCCTTTTCCGCCTTGACGCGAATCGTGGTCTTGCCGCCAAGCGAAGTGCGTTCGGGAGACAGACCAAACTGGTTATCAGCGCCACCGCCTGCACCGTTCAGAGTGATGATATACTCACCGGTATACGGAGCAGTGTACATAGAATAGGGTTTCGAAGTGCTGTTGGGTTCGGAGTAGACCTGAGAAGAGGATGCACCGCTGTTCTGTTCATCAATGTAGAAATACACCTGGTCCATGTTGGCCTTTGTGGTCGGAGCATCATAGCAGATGTAGTAGATAGCATTACGCCAGAACCATTCCCAAGTTTCCTTTGGAATCGTGTTGCCGCTCTTAGAACGGTAAGCGAAGCCTTGACGCTTGTTGACGAATTCATCATCCGTAACTTTTTCGAAGAGGTCCGTAAAGCACTTACCGTCAGAGTTGCGAATCTTGTTATCGATAACCACAGTGTCGCGGGAATCGATACCGGAGCGGTTATTTACGCCATTCCCCGCGATGAAGTAGGTTTCCATGTAACGCAGACCATTCGGAGCGATAATCGCCAGGTCTTTGTAGTTATAAACCGCACCGCCGTTATTCAGAGCTGTGTTGATTTCGGAAATTTCATTCCGCAGGGTCGAAATGTCCTTTGCGCTGCCATTTGCAGTCGTAATAGTATTACGCTTCTTCGTAGCTTTGTTCGGAACATTGGCCTTAATGGAAATGTTGTAATCCAGAACCAGTTCAGCGCCGTAAGAGGACTGGCTGATATCCTTATACAGATGGTCTTCCGGATTGCTGGAGTTCACGTCACGATTAAAGTTGTAGGCGTCAGTTGCAGCAGTGGTATAGGGCTTCATATCGGCGCTATCCCAGTTCTGCATGTACTGAGCTTCAGCCTGGCAACGGAAATAGAAGTGCGTATTGCCGTAATCCATCGGGTTGGTAGCGTTGTCAATGTACAAAGACACGATAGCGTTCCATTCCGCATAAGAACTGTTGTTCAGGTCCTTGGATTCAGTCGGGTACATTGCTTCCAGCTTAATGTAGCCGCTGAACTTATTGAATGCTTTGCCGCTGGACATGAAACTCTTTTCAAGTTCAGCCACTCGGCTGTTCAGCTTGCTGATGTTGCCAATCTTCTTGCCAACATCGCTGTACTTCAATGTGACGGCATCACCGACATCCTTGAACTGAGAGAGGCTGCCGCCGCCTGCCACATCACTGTACAACCACTTAATGGTGGGAGCACTGTCTTTATTACCGTAATAGGTAATCTTTGTGGTATAAATGGCCTTGTTATCACCTGCTGCGCCATAGGCTTTACCACCCTGGCCCAGTTTATCAGGATTGATAGCATCCAAAGGAATTTCCTTCGGGCTACGGCCATTATTCGGGTTGGAAGCCGGGGTTGTCCATGCAAGGTTGCCGTTGCTGGAATCGTAGTTATTCAGCAGCAGAGACTGAGCCTTCAATGGCGTCATCTCAATGGGCGGTGCATAGATGATAAGGTGACCGGTACGAGCCTGTGCAATATCGTTTGCCGTGGTAGTATCGGTGCTCATGGTATGCCCGGTAGACTTATAGGTGAAGACACAGCGGAAATCCGTGCCATCCCAATCCATCGCTGCGTTGGAGAGTTCCAGTGTAACGGTGGTGTGCTTATTGAATGTAGATTTACCTGCATTCATCTTCGCATCGCTGCCAGTGAAGGAATCAGGAACCCAGAAATCGGACGGATACCAGACACCGCCACCCAAAGCATCGTTGTCATCAGTTTTCGTTACATAACTGATTTTGTACTTAGAGGACGGGAACAGAGTAGAATCACTGCCAACGGCAACCCAGTTACCGCTTGCATCACGGTACTGGACCTCGTAGGTCAGGCCATCCTCAACACCCTTCCAGTAGAACGCATCGAAGGAGAAGGAAGTGCTGCCACCAACGGAGATGCGGCGGTCAAAAGCCTGCTCGATATACATCGGGCGGATTTCAACGTCAACATAACCGTTGCGGCCATCCTCAGCCTTATCCATACTGGAATATACAGTACCACTCACGTTGTATTCGCACTTGAACTGAATACGGTTCGTGGTGTAATCCAACTTGGAGTAACTTACAGAGCTTGTCGTATAAGGCAAGTCACTGTCCGTTGCTGCAGTGAACGTCAGGCTGTTAATCTTGCCGCTCACAGTGCCGTCAGAGGTATCGAAGGAAGTGCCAGGATTACCGATTTTCACCCAATCGCCAACCTGGTTGTCAACGGAAATCGTGCGGTAATACCACACAACGTCAGAGGCTTTCAGCTGCTCGTTATAATAGAGCTTGCTGTCAACCGTCTTGTTGACCGGACCTTCCCAGTCCTTATAGTCATCAATTGGGTCAGCGGTTGGGGTCATCAGCTGCAGAGGATGGGTCTCAGTGTCGTTCCAGAAATGATTCGGAACATCGACCGTAATCATACCAAACTGAGTGACCTTGTTGCCGCTCTTATCGATGACATCGGCACGCATCATACCGGTGGTCGGCAGGTTCGAGATGACGTACTTGCTATCGCTGTTTACAACACAGTTATAGTCAACACCATCAGAGCCATGAACAACAACCTTGTAACCGGTATAATCGGTCACGCCATAAGAGGTCGGGAACAGAGCATTCAGGTCACCGACAACACGAGCAACACCGGTGATGCGAACATCCGGCTGATTGTCCAGCTTCAGAATCGGCAGCGTACCTTTGGTCATATCAGAACCAAGGTTCCAGCCGTTGTTCTTGCCGCTGGTATACATACCGTTTGCAGTCACGCTTGTGTTATCAAACACAGGCTGATTGTTGCTTGCGAGCTTGACCTTACAAACGTCTGCGTTCCAGTGACCGGAGAAGTTCTTGATGGGCTTCCAGCCTTCCGGCAGAGTCAAGTCATCAGTCAGCTGATAGCAGCCATTCAGCGGATACCAGAAAGTACCGCCATTCTGCAAAGCGGACAGAACCTGCTGTGCGTTGACAGAGGAAACACGAATCACGAAATGGACATCTTCCTGGCCATTCTGCTGTGCTGCACAAATCTCGCACTGTTTACGCTGAGAGATGTACATGACAGTGTTGGCGAACAGAGAAGCTTCGCCGTCAGTTGCTTGGTTTGTCGGTAAGTGACCAATCTGGTTCATCAGGAAATTGCCTGTACCAGACAAATAGAAGTTACTTGTACCGAACCAAGTACGTCCGGTCTCTTCATCCGTAATAGTTTTGGTGGTCGGGTTCGGATTGTAGCCGAATTCAGCGCCTGTTACGTTGCCACCTGCATAATCGACCCAAATAGGCCCAAAAGCAACCTGAGAGTTAGAGTGCGTTTTAGAAGCTGCAATGGTTCGACCTGTAGGAACATCATATGGAAAGTTGGTGGGATTACGGTATTTGACAGTACTCTGAGCCTGAGAATTGGAGTAAGGCTTCAATTTTACACTCAGCTGGTCAGAACCGTACATAATACCAGCCTTGCCGTAAGAACTATGAGAGCCACCGGTGGACAGAATCATCGAGATAGCATCAGTCGGAAGAACCGTACCGGAATCAATGTTACCACCGTTCGCGCCCATCAAAGCGTTCATGTTCCAGTGGCCATTATCAATGTTTGGTACACTGTTCAGTACGTAATAACGAGTAGACGTATCGTTCTTATCGGGACCGTATCGACCACCCTCATAGTAATCACGAGAACCGGGGTCAGTATAGCCAGCTTCATGAGCGTCGTACCAGGAACCAGCATAGGCATACATTGTATCGTGGCCGATACACATACCGTAGCCCTGGCTCAGGAATGCCTTGATAGCATAATAGGCTTTACCGGAAAGGTCCGGCTCTTGATTGACGCAGACACCCCAGCCGATAGAGTCAATTCGATAATTGCCCTCGGCATCCATCATATAACGGTCAGGGTCTTGGTTAAAAGTTTCAACCTTAATAGAAAGGACCGTAATATGCTGACTCATGTGGCTACCATTATCATTCTGCAACCAACCGTTATCAGTTACATAGTTGATAAAGTTTGCATACATACATCCTGCATCAGAAACCCAGGGATTCAAGAAAACAACAGCATCCTTGTACTTTGTGCCGGATGCACCAGTGCCATAGCCGCCATTGTTGCGAAGCACAGCCGTGTAAGCAGGAACATTAACTGCAGTGCCAGTCAGATTCCAGTCGTTGCTGTCGTTATGAGGACGAAAATAGACGGTCTGACCATACCACTCAGAGTTGACTTCAAGTTTGTCACCATCAGTCAAGGGAAAGCCCATGTATTCGCGGGTAGTACCAGTCGGAAATTTATTATCATCCAACACATTTGCCGTAAAGTGACTCATATTGAAGGACCCACCAATCTGTGTCCAGTAACGGTCAGCAGTGGCTTTATCAATCTTACCAGCCTTGAACCATTCAGTCACCTGGTCATACATGTTCTTGGTGATGTACTCGTAGTTGCTGTTAAGGCCCGTAATCCACTGGTTATCAGAGGAAATGGCAATGCTGTCAGCGGAGCGAGAAGAGAACGTGTCTGCCAGCATAACAACCGTATCAGGCATGTTCTGAGTAGCAACGTCACTGCTGTTCTCGTCTTCCGGCAGGCTGACGCTGAACTGAACCGTCTGGAGAATGATATCTCCGGCCTTGTCCTCGTCAGTCAGCTCATTGCCCAAATCTTCGAGAGCCTTGAAGTTTTCCTCGCGGTATGCTTCATCGGTCACAACAATGCGGCAGCGATAGTTGGCGGACAGGTCATCTTCCGTCACTTCAAAAGTGTAGGTAGATTCCGTTGCACCCTCAATATCCTGCCATTCGGTTTTCAGGTTTGCAGTGCTTTCATCGGAAAATTCCCACTTGCCGTCATCGTTGAGATGTGCGGTGTAAGTGCTCTCTCCGTTAGAAGCATAGACTTCAACGGTGCCGTCTTTGGTATTGGCAGCGGTGATGGTGTAGCCATCCAGAACGAAGTTGGGAGTGTGGTATGCAATCTGGACATCGCTGGAATCAGCACCGATTTCATCGAGTGCATCGACTACAGCGTAGTACATCTCGCAGCCCTGCCAGACATAGTTGGGACGCTCTTCGAGGACGGTGTGCTCTGTGGTATCTTCGATAACGAAGTTGTACCAGGTAGGCTCGTCCTCTTCGTAGTTGTAGAGAGCCAACGCCGTATCAACAGCAAAGTTCTGCTTGCGCTGCCACTGATAGGTGACGGATACATCGTCACGATTCAGCAGAGCATCCAGAGTGATAGAATCGCCAACATCCGCAGTCAGTTTATCGCCGTATTCCGGCGTTACTGTCTGCAAACCGACGAAAGTGGGTTCTGCAGTTTCAGGAGTAGAGACTTCTGTGTCGTTGGCATCCGATTCAGAAGTCTCTTCCCCAACCACCACATCAGACGTTGCATCCTGAGTAGTTTCATCGTTAGAGTTGGCATCCTCATACGATTCATGCGTCAGGTCCACAACATCCGTGATAGTCGGCGCGGAAGTGGCATCAGAGGAGTCGGCATCATTTGAACTACCGGAATCCACCGCATCTGCCTCTTCCGCAGCCGGGGCATCCGTAACATCGGTCGAAACAGAGGTGCTGTCTCCGGTTTCGTCTGCGAACGCAAGTGCGGTCGTGGACATCATCGAAAACAGCATGCTGGCGGCCAATGCTACGGAGGTCACTTTTTGCATAATTTTCTGCATAATGCGATTTCCTTTCTGTACAGCGGCGTTTTTGCAGGCACTTTGGCTGAGCGCCACGCTTCAACGCCCCTGCACGCATTGCTTTTTGCTTCCGTACATTTTCTATCATATGCGATTCGCAAGCCTTGGCAATAAGCCAGAAAAACAAATTTCGCGGAAAGTAAAAAATGACTTTTCAACGACACAAATAGAAAAAAGAAGCCGAACCTTTGTGGGACGGCTTCTTCTTTGCATATGGGTCTTTGTGCAATTACGACAACGTGGGGAGGAAAACTTGTGAAAATTAGCAGTCAAATATATGGTATATTATTTGCAAGAAGTTTTTGAAAGCTTAGGCATTAGCTTTTCTTTTGAAACGGGCTTTTTGGGGAGGAAGAATATAAAAGAGGAGACCCCAAAACGGAGTCTCCTTTTCATTGGATAGAATAATTTTACTCAAGCAACTTATTTAACACAATGCAGCTGCTCTTTCTTCGTCAGTACAACCGTTATCAGTCGGCGAAAAAGCCATCAGCAAAGAATGCCAACATCCTCAGGAGGGCAACCATTATCGGTAGGTGCAGAATTGACAGGGCCATGCCAACGGTCATATCCTTCACCATATTTGTCAGACGAACTGCCAGAATCCCCACCACTCGGCTGAGACGGCTGTGCAGGCTCAGGATTACTGGGCTGTTCCGGCTGAGGGTCAGGCTGTACCGGTGCCGGGTCAGGCTGTGCGGGAGCCGGGGCAACAGGTGCCGGGTTGGAAGGCGTCACAGCAGCAGAACTGTTGCTGGAACTGCTGCTATAAGTCTTGTTGCTGGTCTGAGCAACCTTCTTGGCCTGGACGGTCAATTTGTACGTTGCACTCTTTTCGCCAGCATTAGCAGTGATGGTTGCCTCACCGGCTGCAATTGCAGTAACTTTACCATTCTCATCGACGGTAGCAACTTTCTCATCAGAAGAAGTCCAGGTAACGGTAGTTTCATCTGCAATCTCTTCGGGAAGCACGGTTGCATTCAAGGCAACAGTGTTACCAGCGGTAAGGATGCCTTCGGTCTTGTTCAGTGTGATACCTTCAACTTCGTAGTAAGCCTTGATGTGAGTCTTCTTTTCAACGACTTTCTTGTCTTCCTGAGTGAGAGTCGTCACGATGTCGCATTCACCAGGTTGCAAGACCTGAACCCTGCCGTCTTTATCGACGGTGGCCACCGCCTCATCAGTAGAAGCGTAACTCACCTTCACATCGGTGGCATCAGCCGGGCTTACAGTTGCCTCGACAGTGGTTTCGTTTTCATCGTTGAGTTTGACGTCAAGGTTGTCGGGAACGGTGATGTCTTTCGCGGCCACTTTAACCGTAACCTTGCAGACAGCACTCATCTCAGAATCCGTGACGCTTGCAGTGATGTCAGCTTCACCTGCAGATACAGCAACCACCATGCCAGTCGCATCAACAGTCGCGACACTCTCATCGGAAGAAGTCCATTCGACCGTCAGTTTACTTGCTGCTTTAGCGAGCTTTTCGTCAGTTGCAGCACTTTCACCGGTTGCAGCAGTCTCAGGAGTTACGGCCGGAGCATCGTCGGTGCCGTACACAACAGACAGGGTAATACTTTCACCCTTCTCCACCATCGCAGACTCCGGGACCGCGATGTTCGTGATTTTCACGCCGCACCCTACCAGGCTGAGCGCCATCGCAG
>OLPU01000006.1_pt1 | contig 205464 bp, 177 predicted proteins | sample 1673111 | NCBI WGS metagenome assembly OLPU01 (sample SAMEA3136755, study PRJEB25190) | human gut metagenome | reverse complement strand
TGAGCCTGGGCGACAAGATCGAGGCTCTGGTTCTCCAGAAGGAGGACAAGGACGGTCGTCTCATCCTCTCCAAGAAGCGTGCTGAGTACGAGCGTGCTTGGATTCAGGTTGAGGAAAAGTTCAAGGCTGGCGAAGTTGTTACCGGCGAGGTTATCGAAGTCGTCAAGGGCGGCCTGATCCTCGACATCGGTCTCCGTGGCTTCTTGCCTGCTTCTCTCGTTGATCTTCGTCGTGTTAAGGATCTTACTGCATACCTCGGCACCGAAATCGAAGCTCGTGTTATCGAGATGGATCGCAACCGCAACAACGTTGTTCTCTCCCGTCGTGTTCTCCTCGAAGAGGGTCGCAAGAACGAGCGTGCTGAAATCCTCGAGAAGCTCTCTAAGGGCATGCGCCTGAAGGGCACCGTTTCCTCCATCGTTGACTTCGGTGCATTCGTTGATCTGGGCGGCATCGACGGCCTGATCCACATCTCCGAGCTCTCCTGGAGCCATGTAAACCATCCTTCCGAGGTTGTTAAGGTTGGCGAAGAGGTTGAGGTTGAGGTTCTCGACGTTGATCTTCAGCGCGAGCGCATCTCTCTTGGCCTCAAGCAGACCACCGAGGATCCTTGGACCAAGCTTGTTGAGACCTATCCTGTTGGCACCATCGTTGATGGCAAGGTTACCAAGATCGTTCCCTTCGGTGCATTCATCGAGCTCGGCGCAAACGTTGAGGGTCTTGTACACATCTCCGAGATGGCTATGCGTCACATCGATTCTCCCGCACAGGTTGTCAAGGTTGGCGACGTTGTGAAGGTTAAGGTAATGGACGTTAACGTTGAGCGTCGTCGCATCTCCCTGTCCATGAAGGCTGCTGCCGAGGATCTGGGCATCGAGATCGCTGTTGCAGAGCCCGAGCCTAAGCCTGAGGCTGCTGAATAACAGAGCATTGCATAACATGCGATAATGAAGCGGTGGGTTGCTTTTGCACCCACCGCTTTTTGTTTGCTTGCCCAGTACGCATTCGGCAGGAATGGCGATTGAAAGCACTATGGGCGCTCAGATGAGGGGGAATGGGCATGATTACAATATTTGTCACTGGCGGTATAGGTTCGGGCAAATCGACCCTGATGCGATTCTTCGAAGCTAAAGGGGCCGGCGTGGTATACGCCGATAAGGTTGGTCACGAAAACTTGCACAACGCCGCTATGAAGGATGAACTTCGAGCAGCATTCGGAAATAAGATTTTCGATTCAGAGGGCGAGATTGTTCGTTCTGCGCTTGCTGCTTGCGCTTTCTCGAGCCCACAGAATACCGCTTTGCTGGATTCGATTACTCAACCGCGTTTATATGAGGGCTGTCTTCGCCATATTGGTGATTTGGGAAAGAGTCACGAGGTGGTTGTGCTTGAAATGGCCATTCTTGACGGGCGCGATGACTTTTACCGGAAAGCCGACATCGTTATTGCGGTTACAACCTCTCCAGAGGTTCGCATTGCTCGATTGATGCAGTCACGTGGTTTTTCCGAAGAAGACGCGCGCAATCGTTTGGCGAATCAGGTTCCTGAAGAGCAGCGTTTGTCGATTGCCGATGTGGTGTTTACCAACAACGGTTCTATTGAGGAATTTGAAGCGCAGATTTCCTTATGGTGGGAACATGAAATTGCACCACGCCTTGCGTGATATACGCATTTGCTTGGTGGGCACCTGGTACCAGCTTACTATCTACCTTGTTAAATTAAATTCTTTGTGCTGATAGGCGCCAAGCGGGTTGTTCTTTGGACAATCGGGCTAGCCAGTAAGGAGACACTAGTGAGCCATCTTTCTAATCTTGAGGGTCACGTTATGGAGGGCAAGCTTCCCGTTGCCCGTCTTGCTACACAGCCATTCAAAGTTGTTTCTCCGTACGAGCCTGCAGGCGACCAGCCCAAGGCCATTGAACAGCTTGCCCGGAATATCAAATCTGGTATGCGCTATGAGACCTTGCTGGGCGTGACGGGTTCGGGAAAAACCTACACCATGGCTAAAACCATTGAGGCTGTGCAGAAGCCAACCCTTGTGCTGGCTCCCAATAAAACGCTTGCGGCGCAGTTGGCTGCCGAGCTGAAGGAATTCTTTCCCAACAATGCCGTGGTGTACTTCGTGAGTTACTACGATTATTATCAGCCCGAAGCGTATGTGCCTACCACGGATACCTTTATCGAAAAGGATGCCTCCATTAATGAGGAAGTGGAAAAACTGCGTCATGCAGCAACTTCCCAACTTCTTTCCCGTCGTGATGTAATTGTTGTTGCCTCGGTTTCCTGCATCTATGGTATTGGTTCGCCTATGGATTATGCGGGTATGGCGGTGTTCTTGGATAAAGAGGTCGAGCAGGATCGCGATGAGCTTATTCGAAAGCTCATCGACATTCAGTATGACCGCAATGATTATGAACTGAAGCGCGGTACGTTCCGCGTGCGCGGCGATGCGCTCGATGTGTTTCCTCCCTATGCGGACAATCCGATTCGCGTGGAATTCTGGGGCGACGAGATTGAGGAAATCTCGGAGATCGACAATGTCACCGGTGAAGTGTTGAATACCTTCGAAGCGTTGCCCGTTTGGCCTGCTTCTCATTACGTTGCTGCGCGTCCCGCGTTGGAGCGCGCGGTTAAGACCATTCAGGATGAACTGCAGGACCGCCTTACCCAATTCAATGAAGAGGGAAAGCTTCTTGAAGCGCAGCGTCTGGAAATGCGCACTTCCTATGATCTTGAGATGATTGAGACTATGGGTTTTTGCTCGGGTATTGAAAACTACTCGCGCCATCTTGATGGCCGTGAGCCAGGTGAGCCGCCCTATACGCTCATTGATTATTTCCCAACCGATTTCCTGTGCTTCATTGATGAGAGCCATGTTACCGTCCCTCAAATTCGAGGCATGCATGAAGGCGACCGCTCTCGCAAGATCACGCTGACCGAGCATGGTTTCCGTTTGCCGTCATGTTTGGACAATCGCCCCCTGCGCTTCGACGAGTTTGAGGCTCGAATCCCTCAATTCGTGTATGTTTCCGCGACTCCGGGCGATTACGAGGAACGTGTGAGCGAGGCAAAGGTGGAGCAGATTATTCGCCCGACCGGCTTGCTTGATCCCGAGATTGACGTTCGCCCCATCATGTCGCAGATAGACGACATCATTGATGAGGCTCAAGGGTGCGCCAAACGCAAAGAGCGCGTGCTGATAACCACATTGACCAAGCGTATGGCCGAAGACCTTACCGAGCATCTGCTCGATCAGGGGATTCGTGCTCGCTATATGCATTCTGATATTGGAACCCTTGAGCGTGTTGAAATCTTGCGGGATTTGCGAAAAGGGGAGTTCGATGTATTGGTGGGCATCAACTTGTTGCGTGAGGGCTTGGACCTACCCGAAGTAACGCTGGTGGCCATTCTTGATGCCGACAAGGAAGGCTTTCTCCGCAATCATCGTTCCCTGATTCAGACCATTGGTCGTGCGGCGCGCAACGCCAACGGCAGGGTGATCATGTATGCCGACAAGATCACCGACTCGATGGATCAAGCCATCAAAGAGACACGTCGCCGTCGCAGTATTCAGATGGCGTACAACGAAGAGCATGGCATTGTGCCGCAAACCGTCAAGAAGGGCTTGAGCGACATCACCGATTACCTCGAATCTGAAGAAGGGAAGCGAAGTGCGCAAGAGGTGAACGCCGATTTGGCTGGTTATTCTCGCAGCGAGATTCTGCGTGTTATAGCCTCGTTGGAGGACGAGATGATGGAAGCCTCTGCTGCGATGGATTTCGAGCGTGCGGCTTCGGTTCGCGATCAGATCGTTCAGTTGCGCGGGCAGATGGAAGGTAAAAGCGAAGAAGCGGTTTTGGGCGAATTGAAGAAAACCGCCCGAAAGGGAAGTGCCTTCGGTGCCCGCAAAAGCTCCTATGGTGGCGGTCGAAAAAGTTAAGCAACATATCCTAATAATCTGTGGTGACCTTATGAATGCGCTTGCCGTGTTCGTTGAGGATCCGTATCCTTTCAAAATTAGTTAGACAAACTAAGCAAATGTGCATGAGAGAACTCGGCATGCGCATTGAGGAAAGGAGTAGGACGTGGGATTTGCAGTCGTTGTAGACTCGACACTTGATATGTCTGCTGAGGAATACCAAGCACTGAACATCACCATGGTTCCCCTCAATATTTTGGTCGGCGAAGATGAATTCAAGGACCAGGTAGAAATCAGCTCCGAAGAATTCTATAAGCGCATGAGCGAAGCAGCTGAGCTTCCTAAAACCGCACAGCCAGCGCCTTTTGATTTTGCGCAGGCATACGAGCGCCTTGCGCATGAGGGTTGCGAGGGCATCATCTCTCTCCATATTGCAGGGGTGCTTTCCGGCACGGTTGAATCGGCTCGTACCGCAGCTGGTCAGGTTGATGTCGATGTTCGTGTTATCGATTCCGCTTGCTGTACCGCTCAGGCAGCATTGCAGGTAAAGCAGCTCTGCGCTCTCCGTGATGCTGGGGCAACGCTCGATGAAGCCCAGGCGGCTATTGAGGCTCTTGCCCCGAAAACCCAGTTCCTTGTTGCCTGCGATACGCTGGAAAACCTGCTGAAGGGCGGTCGCCTTTCGGCTGATCAGGTGAAGAATGCCAGCTTGCTGAATATCAAGCCCATTTTCACCTTCAATGAAACGGGCGTGTTGGTTGCTTTCGGCAAGGCTAAGGGCATGCGCGGTGTTATCAAGCAGTATGTTCAGAATGCCCAAAAGCGCACTGAAGAGCAGGGTAAGCAGCGCATTCGTTTCTGTCACGTTGCAAACGAGCAGGGCGTTGAAGACCTGAGGTCCGCTCTTGACGAAGCGGGTGTGGAGTATGTTGACGAGGGGTCTTCTCCCTGTGGAGCTACGGTGGCAACGCATCTGGGTCTGGGCGCTCTCGGCATCGCATTCGCGCCTGCTGAATCCTAAGGCGGGTCCAAATTTGGGTCATTCGCCTTTTGCGGCTGAACCGCTGATGGAAATGCGTGATTCAGCTCTTCATACCTCGTATTATGGAAACGCTTCGGAATGCCGAGCACTCGATCTGATAAGGAAGTGAACATGGAAAACGTTGGCAACATCGATGAGGAACGCGGTGACAAGGCGATTGTTGATACGTTGCTGTCAGATACGTTTAATTCCATTCTCCGTATCGAGGAACGCTCGCTTAAGAATCGTCTGACCGAAGGGCTTTCCATTGCGGAATTGCACACCATCGTTGCGGTGGGTTTGCACGAGATCAACTCTATGAAAGTGGTAGCTTCGCGCCTCGATGTTACCATGGCTACCCTTACGGCAGCTATGAACAAACTTGAGCGGAAGGGATTCGTGGAGCGCTCTCGCAGCGAAATAGATCGCCGCCAGGTTCTGGTGCAGTTGACCTCGAAGGGACGTAAGGCCTTCCGCGCCCATGAGTCTTTCCATAAAAAAATGGTTGACAGTGCCCTCGCTGCGCTTACGCAAGAGGAAGAAGAGCTGTTTGTCAGTGCTTTGGGCAAGATCAAAGATTTCTTCGATAAGGAGAGCAAGCAGCTAAACGCTGTGGAAGCGTAGCTCTCTATAAACAATTTTTCGGTTATCGCCTTATTCAGGTGTAGCTCAGTGCGTCCAAATTCGTTGCGTTTGGCTTATGCAGTCGACAACGAAGCGGGCGGCATGGTGTTGGTGAATGACGGCTTCCTCAAACGGACGCTGTTGAATAAAGAAAGGACATAAACATGGCAACTATTGATTCTCTGAAGGAAATCCTGAATGAAAACCTCGATATCGAGCCGGAAAAGGTTGTTGAAAGCGCAACGTTTGACGAACTCGGTATCGATTCTCTGGATATGGCAGAACTGATCTGCGATATCGAAGAGCGTCTCGACGTTGAGTTCGGTGAGCCCGAGGGCCTGGAGACTGTTGGCTCTTTGGTGGAGTACATCGACTCTCTGTAGCCGACGCTGCCGCATATTATGCGGTTGCGTTCGGGAGGGGGCATTGCCTCTGGCGGCCCTCTCCCTCCTTCGTTCTGTCGAAGGAGGCGGCTTCTTTCAAGCGTTTGTAAAGAGGCCGCCCTCTTTGACAGGAATGCCCGTGTGGCAAAGTGCGCAAAGTGAAATGAGGCATACGTATATGAAGACACGTATTACCGAGCTGTTGGGCATTGAACAGCCCATCATCCAGGGTGGTATGGCATGGATCGCCGATGCGAAACTTGCCGCCGCCGTAAGCGAAGCAGGCGGCTTGGGAATCATTGCCTGCGGATCTGCTCCCGTTTCTTGGGTCCGCGAGCAAGTTGAAGAAGCTCGCCGTCTTACGGACAAGCCTTTCGGCTTGAACATTATGCTGATGAACCCTGAGGCTCCTGAGCTCGCTAAGCTTGCTGCAGAGATGAGGGTTCGTGTGGTAACCACGGGCGCCGGCAATCCTGGAAACTACATCGATATGTGGAAAGAGGCAGGATGCAAGGTCATTCCTGTTGTGGCTTCTGCTGCTCTGGCTCGACGTATGGAGCGCTGTGGGGCAGACGCTGTTGTGGCTGAAGGCTGCGAGGCGGGCGGTCATATCGGGGAACTCACTACAATGGCGCTTACCCCTGCGGTGTGCGATGCCGTTTCCATCCCTGTTATTGCGGCAGGAGGCATTGCTGACGGCCGTGGCTTTGCCGCTGCTGTTGCTTTGGGTGCAGAAGGCGTTCAGGTTGGTACGCGCTTCCTTACTGCTACGGAATGCGGTGTTCACGATGCCTACAAGCAGAAGGTTTTGGGTGCAAAAGACTCCGACACTATTGTTACGGGGCGCGCTGGCGGGCATCCCGTGCGCGGTATCAAGAACAAATTCGCGCGCAACGTTCGTAAACTGGAGGCCGACCCTGCCAACGTTGCCCTTCTTGAATCAGAGTTGGCTGGTTCTCTCCATCGTGCTGTTGCGGGCGATGTGGACAATGGCTCGTTGATGGCGGGTCAGGTTGCTTGCCTGGTTAACGATGAGAAGAGCGCTGCTCAGATTGTCGATGACTTGATGGCTGAAGCCCAGTCATGGGCAGGCGAGGGCCTTCAGCGCATGTTGGACGCGAATGCTCGTCGTGCATGGAATACCGAGGTGCGCTAAATATGACGGTATTCATGTTTCCAGGGCAAGGTGCCCAAAAGCCTGGGATGGGTGCGGATCTTCTTGGGATCGCAGAGGTTGCACGAACCTTTGCGATTGCAGGCGAGGTGTGTGGCGTTGATGTTGCTGCGCTTGCGCGAGAGGGTAGCGCTGAACAGGTGAACGATGCCTATAACGCCCAGGTGTTGGCTGCGGCTCTTTCTGTCGGGCTGTCTCATGCGCTCGATGCCCGAGGGATTCAAGCGGAAGCTATGCTCGGATTTTCCCTGGGTCAGATCAGCGCCCTTATGGCAAGCGGCGTTTTGAGCGATGAGGATGGCTTCGCTTTACTTGATGTGCGAGCTCGCTCTATGGCTCAGGCCTGCAAGGAGCGCCCGGGCGCGATGTATGCGCTGCTGGGTGCCGCTCATGAAGACGCGCAGGGTATCTGCGATACCTGTGCTCAGGGCGAAATACTGGTGTGTGCCAACTACAACGCACCAGGCCAGGTAGTGGTGTCTGGCGATGTGGCCGCCATCGAGCGAGCCGAAAAGGCGTGGCAGGCCTTGGGCAAGCGCGGTGCCCGCTTGAACACGGCGGGAGCATTTCATAGTCCACTTATGACTTCGGCATCTAACGCGGTGCGAGAGAAGTGCAGCGAGCTTTCTTGGAAGCAGCCTGCAGTTTCGGTTATCTGCAATACCGATGCGCAGGTTTTCGATATCAGCCAGGCCGCCGATCGTTTGGCTCGTCAGGTTGTAAGCCCCGTTTATTTCGAACAGAGCGTACAGGCATTGATCAGGCAGGGTTCAGATCAGTTTGTTGAGGTTGGCTATGGCGCGGTCTTGAATGGTCTTGTTCGCCGAATCGATAAACGTGCTGGCCGTGTTCGCGTTGGGACGCTTGATGAGTGGAACGCGTTTGTTTCCGAACAAACAGGCATTGGGGAGGAGTAAACCGTGCCAAAGATCGAAAAAGCAGCGTTTCCCGTTGCGCTGGTAACGGGAGGGAGCCGTGGCATCGGTGAAGCGGTAGTACGCACGTTTGCAGAGGCAGGCTATGCCGTAGCTATCAATTGCTCAAGCGAGAGGAGCCTTGAGGCAGCAGAGAACCTGGCGGCGGAAGTTGCCAAGGTGCATGGTGTTGAAGCGAAGGCTGTATGCGCTGATGTTTCCTCCTTCCAGGAGGTTGCAGCTATGGTGGCAGAGGTGCAGGCAATGTGGGGCCGCATTGATGTTCTGGTCAATAACGCTGGTATCACGCGTGACGGTTTGTTGGCGCGCATGAGCGAAGAGGCATTTGATCGCGTGATCGATGTCAATCTGAAGGGCGCTTTCAACTGCGTCCGCCATGTGGCTCCTATCATGATGAAGCAGCGATACGGAAGGATCGTAAGCGTTTCCAGTGTCGTAGGTTTATTCGGCAATGCCGGCCAGGTTAATTACTCGGCATCTAAGGCGGGCATCATTGGCCTTACCAAAAGCGTAGCGAAGGAACTCGCTGCGCGTGGCATCACGGCAAACGCAGTTGCGCCGGGCTTTATCGGGACCGAGATGACAAAGGCGATGGGCGAAAAGGCCATCGAGGCAGTGCGCGGCCGCATTGCGATGAAGGAATTCGGCGAACCTCAGGATGTGGCGAATGCGGTTCGTTTCTTGGCGAGCGACGAGGCCCGCTACATTACAGGACAGGTTTTGGCAATCGATGGAGGGATGTCGCTATGAGCAACGAAGAGAAGAACAACGGATTCAACCGCGTAGTAATTACGGGTATGGGTGCGATTTCTCCTGCAGGCTTTGGTGTTGATGCACTGTGGAGCAAGGTTGCATCTGGCGAGTGCTGTTTTACCCTTCTTCCCGAAGAAAAACGAGAGCAGCTCAACGTGAGCGTTGTTGGAGCCATCCCCGACTACGATCCCCTGAAAGCGGGTTTTTCCAAGAAAGAATCGCGTCGCTTTGCCCCCTTCGTTCAGTACGCCATTTTGGCATCGGATGAAGCCATGGCGCAGGCGGGCATCGATATGGATCAAGAGGACGCTACTCGTTTTGCGTGCGTGTTCGGATCTGGCATTGGCGGCATGGAAGTTTTCGAGCGTGAATCCATCGTGTTGCACGAAAAAGGAGCAAAGCGCGTAAGCCCGCTGTTTATCCCAACCATGATCTCGAACATGGCGGCGGGTAATCTTGCCATTCGCTATGGCTTGAAGGGCGATTGCCTGAACATTGTAACGGCATGCTCGACTGGCACTCATTGCGTAGGCGAGGCCTATCGCCTAATTCGCTTCGGCTTGGCCGATGCGGCACTTGCCGGTGGTACTGAAGAGGGCATCACCAATATGTCGTTGGCTGGTTTTGGCAATTTGGGTGCCATCACCAAGTCCGATGATCCCATGAAGGCTGGATTGCCTTTCGACGCTCGTCGTTCCGGTTTCGTTGCAGGCGAGGGAGCGGGTGCGTTGGTGCTGGAATCGCTTGAGCATGCTCAGGCACGTGGCGCCAACATTATTGCCGAGATCACGGGCTTTGGCTCTACTGGTGACGCTTACCATATGACTGCCCCCGAGCCGAGCGGCGAAGGCGCAGTGCGCGCTATGCGTCAGGCGCTGGCCGAAGGTGGTTTCTCTCCGGAAGATGTGGGCCATCTGAACGCTCATGGCACGGCTACGCATGTGAACGACATGGTGGAAGCCGCTGCGTGGCATGGCCTTCTTGGCGACGATCTTGCTTCCAAGACTCCCGTAACCTCGGTAAAGGGCACGGTAGGTCACATGTTGGGCGCAGCAGGCGCTATCGAAGCCATCGTGACAGCTATCTCGGTATCTCGCGGTATCGTTCCCCCTACGGCAGGCTACGCTGAATCAGATCCGGAATGCCCAGTGTTCGTTCCGTCTGGCGCTTTGGTGAACCGTCCCCAGAAGGTTGCACTTTCTAACTCGCTGGGCTTCGGTGGGCATAATGCCTCTTTGGCGGTATCTCCGTTTACGGAGGTGAGTGAGTAATGGGGCTTGAGGTCACTTTTCCCTGTGATCGCGAAGGCGTGTTGGCGTTGCTGCCCCATCGCGATCCGTTTGTGTGGGTAAGCCGCGTTGTAAGCTGCAAGCCCGGTGAGTCTATCGTAGCTGAACTTGACGTTGACCCTGCCCTGCCCTTGTTCGCGGGTCATTTTCCGGGGCATCCCGTTCTTCCCGGTGTCATCTTGATGGAAGCGCTCGCTCAGGCCGCATGCTGCTGTCTACTTTCGGAGGAAGGCCAGGCAGGGCGCATCGGTTACCTTGCCGGTATCGATAAAGCTAAATTCCGCCGAACCGTGCTTCCCGGTGACACCGTCACTCTTGAGGCCGTCATCACGCGCAATTCTCCCCGAATGTGTGTTGCCGATGTAGTGGCGCGCGTCGAAGGCGAGGTTTGCGCTCAGGCAACGCAGAAATACGTAATGGCGAAAATGGAGGAAGAAGAGGAACAATAATGGCTAAACCCAACTCTTCCGTTGCGGACAGCACGGTCGTATATCAGCTATCGCTGCTCGAGCAGGCAATTAATGCCCCCTTGCTGGTGGTTGGTTACGGTTCTCCCATGAAAGCATGTGTGAAGGCCTGCGTGAAAAACGAGTGCAGCCAGATATGGGTTACGGGCACTAAAGACAAGGAAAAGGGTTTTTCCTGCTCGGGATCTGCTCGTGTTGCCTTGCTGGGCGACAAGTTCGATGCTCGTTTGTTTACCAATGTGTATGCGGTTATTCAGGCGGCAAAGATGTGCGGTGCGGGCGCGCTTCTTGTGTGTGATACCAACTTCGTAGCTGATCCTCTTTTGCGTATGGTGGCGCATCAGAATGGCATCTGCGTGCTTACTCCCATGGAAAAAGATCGTTCTCATAGCTTGTGGGTGGAATGCCATCCCGATCCTGCTTTTGCTGAGCATGAGCCAAATTGGCGCCGTTGTCCCAAATGTAAGATGTACCATGACGAACAGCCTGTTTTGGCTACAGGCGGCGTATGCCCCACCTGTGGCGAGCTGTACCGTCTTACTTCGAGCGAGCGCATCGCACTGCTGTTCGACGAAGGTTCATTCGAAGAATGGGACGCTTCCATGGACGAAAGCGATCCGCTTGAGTTCCCCCAGTTCAATGAGCTTATTGAAAAGCAACGGGTGCGTAGCGGCTTTGATGAGGGCGTGCGCACCGGGAAAGTTAAGCTCGATGGCCGCGAAGTGGCGCTTTGTATCATGGAATCTACCTTCATGATGGGTTCGATGGGGTCTGTTGTAGGCGAGAAGGTAACCCGCGCGGTCGAGCGGGCTACCGATGAGGGCCTGCCTCTGTTTATCTTCACTGCATCTGGTGGTGCCCGTATGCAGGAAGGTCTTGTGTCCTTGATGCAGATGGGTAAGATCAGCGCCGCAATCGAGCGTCACGGTCGTGCGGGTTTGCTGTATGTATCTGTTATCACCGATCCCACCACAGGTGGCGTAACAGCTTCGTTCGCCATGCAGGGCGACATCATTATTTCCGAGCCCCATGCGCTTATCGGTTTTGCGGGCCGTCGTGTAATCCAGGACACCATCAAACAGACGCTGCCCGAAGGATTCCAGACGGCAGAGTTTGCGCTTGAGCATGGCCTCATCGACGCCATTGTTGAGCGTAGCGATCTGAAAGAATGCCTTTCGCGTATCCTTGCGTTGCATAGCGTCCCGAAGGAAGTGGAGCTGGACCAGGATATGGCCCGAGTGGTTCCCGGCGGTGGTGCTGTTCGTGCGATGCTGCGTGCTGCGCAGGATGCCGTTGCTGCCCGCCAAGATGACAAAGTTGAGGAGGGAACTCTTTCCAGGCTTGCCGGGGAAGTCGGGAAACGTATCAACGTTAAAGGCTCGTTTTCGCTGAAGCGTGCTCTCAAGAAACGCGGTGTAGCCGATGCTCCTTCGGTTATGCCCCTGAAGAAGGCTTCTTCGAAGGAAGACAACCCGGCTTGGGAAAGCGTTATGATCGCTCGCAACATTCATCGTCCAACCTCTCAGTACTATATCAACCATATGGTCGATGGGTTCTTTGAGCTTCATGGTGATCGTATGTTTGCCGATGATGGGGCCATCATCGGTGGTATTGGCTGGATTGACGGCATGCCTGTTACGGTGGTTGCTGAAGAAAAGGGTGCCGACCTGAAGCAGCGTATTGCTCGTAATTTTGGCTGCCCTCAGCCCGAAGGCTACCGCAAGAGTCTCCGCTTAATGCAGCAAGCGGAAAAATTCGGTCGTCCTATCGTTTGCCTGGTGGACACCCAGGGTGCGTTCTGCGGCATGGAGGCGGAAGAGCGCGGTCAGGGGAATGCCATCGCTGACAACCTGGTTGCTATGGCGAGCTTTACCGTTCCTGTTGTATGCATCGTTTTGGGCGAAGGCGGTTCGGGCGGCGCATTGGCGCTTGCCATGGGTAATCGCGTTGCTATGCAAGACCATGCGGTGTATTCGGTTCTTTCGCCCGAAGGCTTTGCCTCGATTTTATGGAAGGATCGCACCCGTGCCGCCGAGGCGGCTGCCGTCATGAAGATGAGCGCCCGTGAAGCGTGTGATATGGGCATCATCGAAGAAGTGGTAAGCGAGGGGGATGGGCCTGCCCATGAAAACCCCGAACAGGCTGCTGCTTATGTGGAAGAATTCGTAACGCGTTCGTTGCGGGAGTTGTATCGCCTGAGTCCCGAAGAACTCCGCAATCAGCGCTATGAGCGTTTTCGCGCCTTCTAAGATTAAACCTTTCTATAGACGAACATGTTCTAGGCACCCTAGCTGGGAAATCTGGCTAGGGTGCTTCTCTTTTATGGAGAATAAACGTAAAATACGAACCAGGGATCACAATTTAAGAGAGGGAGAAAAATATGGCTGAACCACAATACGTCGTTATTGCAGGGTTTCCAAATGCCGACTTCATGGCGGTAGCTTTGGACAAAGATGGCGTTGCAATCTCCGAGAAGACGTTCAAACCCATTGATTTCATGCGCGAGATGGAATCCTTCTTGGAGGCCTATCCTGCACCTGAAATCAGGATGATCGGCCCTAAGGACTATGCGGTTGAGTACAAGAAGATGCTCATCAAGGGTAAATACGTTACCGAGCATCCTGGTATTCCGATCGAGGTTCTGTATCGCGGCGGATATGCGTAAGAAATAAGGCGGCTGTTCAAGCCGCCTTATTTCTTGCTTATGTTCCTTTTAGTTGGATATGCCCCGTTGCGATCGCGAGAACTTTATGCGTCTTTCGCGAGTTCTGTTCCGTTGCGACGAACTGCCCCATTGACGCCGCTTGGAATTCCGTGCGTCTTTCGCGGTATGTTCTGTTGCGTCGCTTCGTCCATCATGAAAACAAAAAACTTGGTGTTTCTGCAGCTATTTTTCGATTAGGGGCTCTCTTCTGCCCCTTCGGGGCCTTTTAATGGCTGATTTGCAGCGTTTTCACGCTAAAATCCGCGATTAGGGAGCTTGCGGCAATTGCCAATCGCAAAAAAGTTGCAGTGCGCGCCGCTTTTTGTTTTTAAGCTCCCAAGATGCCTTAAAAGCGGTGCCGTGGATGGGGTTGATTTGGCATGCTTTAGTCAACTGCGTTGCGTGCTGTAGGCGGGGTAGATCTGACGCAGCGTTTTAGGCAGAGTGGACCGGACTCTGCGCTGTGGAGGCTTTCGGGCACGGCGCTGCGAGGCGGCTCGGCATCGTGTGAGGTGGTCTGAGCAAAGCGCTGTGTTCGAGGCAGGGTCTGGCTATCGGTTGATTATGCGGTACCAATGAAGCGCCCGTGAAGCATTGCGCTTGTGATCCGTTGCTTGCAGATTTGTGCGGGTTGGGTCGGTTTGGCGTTATGGAACGCAAAGCTAAAACGGGGTTCGGCAATAGCCGAACCCCGTTCGCATCGGTAGATTCTGATTTTCTGACTTAACTAAGTCCCAGCCAGAAGGCGATTTTGGGAGCATATCCCATGATGAAGATGATGACGATCAGCACGGGGATGCCGTAAGAAACCCATATGCGAGACCAGGCAGGGAACTTGATGCCGATACCGGTGTCTGCCTCCTTTAAGAAGTTATCCCAGCCCCAACCGTATCGACGGGTGCAGAACAGCACGAACACGAGTGCGCCCAAAGGCAGCATATTGTTAGACACGATAAAGTCCTCGATGCTCTGGATATCGCCAATGGCGGGAATGGTTACATCGGAAAGCACGTTGAAGCCCAGCGCGCAGGGCAGACTCAGTACCAGTACCAAAATGCCGTTGATGGCAACAGCGCGGCGTCGGCTAATTTCCCATTTGTCCATGCTGAAGCTGATGAGGTTTTCGAACACCGCAATAACCGTAGAAAGTGCGGCAAAGCTCATGAAGATGAAGAACAGTGCGCCCCAAAGGCTGCCAAGAGGCATTTGGGCGAATACCAAGGGCAGCGTTACGAATACCAGTGAAGGACCGGAATCGGGCGTTACGCCGTAAGCGAAGCATGCGGGGAAGATGATGAGTCCTGCAAGAATGGCCACTACCGTGTTGAGGGCGGTTACCGAAACAGCTTCGCTCATCAGGCGCCGATCTTTATTGATATACGAGCCGAAGATCTCCATAGCGGCGATACCCAAAGAAAGGGAGAAGAACGCTTGACCCATAGCTGCATAAACCGCTTCGCCGAACGTTGCCATACCGCCTTCGAACATGCGGCTGAAATCAGGGATAAGGTAGAACGCGATACCCTCTGCGCCACCGGGTAGGGTGGTGGTGCGGATGCATAAGATGATCATTACTACAAACAGGATGGCCATGAGCCATTTGGTGATGCGCTCTACGCCTTTCTGGAGACCTAGGCTGCATACGGCAAAACCTATAGCGATGGCAGCAATCATCCAGCCAATAAGCTCGCTTGGGTTAGCGAGAAGCGCGTTGAACACGCTGCCTGCCACCTCGGTGCTGGCACCGTCGAAGATTCCCGTTGCCATCTTGGGGATATAGGCAAGCATCCAGCCGGCAACGGTGGTGTAGAACATCATCAGCAGCATGCAGCCAATGTATCCCCACCATGAAAACCAGTGAAATCGACGCTTGGGTTCCAAGATATCGAAGGCTTGCGCGGCGCTCTTTTGACTGGCGCGGCCTACGGCAAATTCCATAACCATAACGGGCAGTCCGAGGATTACCAGAAACACCAGGTATAGGAGCACGAATGCTCCTCCGCCGTATTCACCGGTGATGTAGGGGAAGCGCCATACGTTACCGATGCCGATGGCGCAACCAGCGGCGATGAGGATGAAGCCAATGCGCGATGCGAAGTGCTCACGCGAGCTTGCGGCATTTGCCGCAGTATCAAATGCTTTGTTAGTCATAGGTGATATTCCTGTAATCAGATTAATGCCAAACGACCAAAATTCTATCATGCATAACACGTTCAGGAAGTGAGCGCTCAGTGGGGAGAGTAGGGAAGGTCACGTTGGGGACTTGGAGGGCGAATTGAAGCGCGGGAAGTTCAAGGCGTGTTGCTTTGATGCTGATATTCCTTTTGTGGCGTGTGATAGGCGATTTATCAAGCGTGAGTTGAGTCAGCCAAGGTGCTGTGGTTCTCTGGTGCCAATCCTGTGTGCAGCAAAAAGCCCCTGGATTGCTCCAGGGGCCCTAAGCCGTGAAAAACTGCCTTTAAGTTTTGCGCTATTTTGCCATGCCAACTTCCTTGAAGTAAGACTCAACGTCGTCTTGCCAGGTGGGGAGCTCAGCACCAAACATTTCCAGCATCAGGCTTTCGAGCTCAACCTGTTCTGCGGTAACCAGATCGGATTCGGGCACCAAGATGGTGTTGGCATCGTAGCCACAAGTATTGAGAACATGAGAGAGGAACTCGTAGCGGCTTGCCATCCCGCGGCTAGTAACGTGAAGCACGCCAGTTGCCTTGCGGTTGATGGCTTTGATCAGGAAGTCAACATAGGTGGAAATCGAAGTTGGCGAAGCAAGCTGGTCGGTGCGTGCGACAAGGGTTTTGCCGGCAGCTGCAGCGTCAAGTGCGTCCTTAACCTGCCCGCCGTCGATGCTGTATACCCAGGAAGAGCGAATGATAAGGTGATTGGGCGTGGTGTCGCGCACCATTACTTCGCCTGCACACTTTGATTTTCCGTAGGGCGTTTCGGGGTGGGGCGTGTCGAATTCGTTGGCAGGTTCCGCCATGCGTACGGGGAACACGTCGTCTGTTGAGATCTGTACCATAAGTGCGCCAACATTGTTTGCGGCAAGTGCAACGTTGCGAGCGCCAAGGGCGTTGACTTCGTAGGCATGGATGCGGTTGGACAGGCCGGTTACCGCGCGCGAAATGCCTGCACAGTTGATAACCACATCAGGACGCAGATCTTGCGCAAAAGCGTCGATGCGTTCAGGATCGGTAACCATCAGCTCCTTGTCGGTGCCAACAACGGTGCAATTGTATGTGGCCTTTAAGCGCTTGACGATTTCGCGACCCAGAAAGCCTTTGCAGCCAGTGACCCAAATGGTTTCTTTGTAATCCATATCGTTCCTATCGTAGAAGTGCGTTGTGAGTAGGGCAGTGGCTGGCGCATAAGCGCCAGCCCTGTGATTTTAACGCCAAATCGTCGGTCGATGTGGCGAAACGGTAAAGCTTAGGCGGTTGCTTTTGTTCCTTTGTCCTTCTTGCCGTGAACAAGCTTCTGGTAAGCGAATACGCCGAACACGAACAGGAAGCCGATAGCGTTGATGCCGAGGGAGGCTATGCCGTCTGCTTCGGACATGGGAATCATGATGGCAACGCCGGCAACAATGGCAAACACGCGCAGTATGGGGTTGATCTTACCGAACAGGTAACCCTGCAAACCAGAAGCAACGCCGAACAGGCCGAACAAAGCCATGGCCGTGTTGAGAACGACCATGTACGGCTCGACGGGCGCTTGCATGATAAGCGCGGGGCAGAACGCGAATACGAACGGAACGATATACGCCGCAATACCCAAGCGTGACGCGGTTACAGCAGTCTTCATCGGCTTAGACTTTGCGATAGCACTGCCTGCGTAGGCCGCCAGGGCAACAGGGGGCGTGATATCTGCCAGGATGCCGAAGTAGAACACAAAGAAGTGAGCGCATACCAGCGGCACACCCAACTGAATCAGGATCGGAGCGCAGGTGGCAGCCATGATGCAGTAGTTCGCAGTGGTGGGAACGCCCATGCCAAGAACAATGCAGCAGAGCATGGTAAGAATCAGGCCGATGATAAGGAAGTCGCCAGCGGCAAGAACGATAGCGTTGATGAGCATGGAGGCCAGGCCGGTAACGGTGATGCATCCAGCGATCATGCCGGCCAGCGCGCATGCTACGGCAACGGCAATGGAGTTGCGGGCACCTGCAGCGAAGGCATCGGCGGCGGTCCACAGGGCGGTTTTGCAGGTTTCAAGCAAAACGCTTCCGAACGTGTCTTCTTCGGTGCGCTCTTCCCAGTTGGTGAGCAAGAAGTGGATGAAACCGATAACAAACGCCACGAAGATAGAGATGGCGGCAGATACTGCCATGGTATAGATACCAGCAGATACGATCCAAACTAGAACAACGAGTGGAATGATGAGGTAGCAGTTCTTCAGCAGGTAGATCCAGGTGGGAAGTTCGTTGAAGGGGATGCCCTTTAGGCCGCGGGCCTTTGCTTCCAGATGCACGGTGCAGAAGATGCCGCCGAAGTACAGAAGGGCGGGGATGATGGCGATTGCAGCAACTTGAATGTAGGGGATGCCCATGTATTCAGCCATAAGGAACGCAGCAGCGCCCATGATGGGAGGCATGATCTGGCCACCCGTAGAGGATGCAGCTTCAACAGCGCCTGCGAATTCGGGACGATAGCCGGTCTTCTTCATCATTGGGATGGTTACCGAGCCGGTGGTAACGGTATTGCCAACCGAAGAACCAGAAACCATGCCGCACAGCGCAGAGGAGATTACGGCAACCTTTGCCGGGCCACCGGACGACCAACCAGCCAGGCGGTTTGCGAAGCTGATGAAGAAGTTCGCGATACCGGTACGTTCGAGGAAGGCGCCGAAAATGATAAACAGCACGATGTAGGTGTAGCACACGTTGGTAGGGGTGCCGATAACGCCGCTAGTGGTGTAGAAGAGCTTCTGCACGATGTTGCTCAATGCGCGGTATGCGTCTGCACCATGGCTAAACTGCCAGTAGAAGGCGTAGATTAGCAGGCAGCCAACTACCACGATAATCGGAATGCCAACGCAACGGCGACAAAGCTCGATAAGCACAGCAATGCCGCAGATGCCCAGAACCACTTCGAGGGTGCCGATACGGGTGCCCATCATCATGATGTCGACAGCATTAACCGAGAAGTACACGAACGACCCAGCACCTACCACCATGAGAACGATGTCGTACCACGGGATATGGTTGGGGGAGTGGCCCGTTTTCTTAACGGGATACATCAGATAGCCGATGACGATGACGAATGCCAAGAAGCGGGCCAAGCGAGTTTCAGCCTGCTCGACGCTGAACAACGTCATAAGCAGGCAGTAAACCGAAAACAGAACCATTACCGAAGTTATGACGGCTTTCGGAACGCCCTGCCAGATGCGCGTGTTTGACTCGCGGTCGTATTTGCGCATGACCTCGTCGACGTTAACGTCTTCGTTGGAAGGTACGACGGTTTCGTCTTTTTTGACGTCGCTTTTCTTTCTGATGTTCATCTTGTCTGTTCCAAATATGCTCATAGCTCTCCTTAAGGGGGACGATTTGCACATGCTTTGGGTGCAAGGTGCGTTTTCGCAATGCTATGCGGCAAAAACGCACCTTGCGCACAAAGCTCTGAGCACTAAAGCAGGGTCGCAACGATATTCGCTGCGACCCTGATTGTGTTGCTCTGCCGTTAAAGCGTACGGCTTGCCATGCTAGGCAATTAAGCGGTAGGAACCTCTACGTTCTGCTCCTTGTAGTATTTGGCAGCACCTGCGTGATAGGGAACGGAGGTGATGGAGGTAGCGGTTTCAAGGTCGAGTTCCTTGTACTTGGCGTGTGCATCGGCGTTGTTCTGAGCACCGTCGAACAGGGACTTGGTGAAGTTGTAGACGTCGTCTTCGCTTACGGAGTTGTTGGCAAGAACAACAGAGAGAACGGAAACGGTGGTGGTGTCAGCGTCCATGCCGCTGTAGGTGCCAGCGGGAATGGTTGCAGCTGCATAGTAAGGAGAGGTCTCCTGGAGCTTAGCGATGTGCTTAGCGTCCATGGATACCAGGTATGCCTGCTTGGAGGTGGAAAGGTCGGTGATAGCGGTGGTGGGAGCGCCAGCAACGATGAATGCTGCGTCAACCTTGCCGTTCTTCAGGGAATCAGCGGAGTCAGCGAAGTTCTGGTATACAGCGGAGATGTCCTTTTCGACATCGATGCCATAAGCACCAAGGATGTCTACTGCGTTGAAGTAAACGCCGGAGTTGGCAGCGCCAACGGAAACGGTCTTGCCCTTCAGGTCGGCAACGGACTTGATGTCAGCGTTGCAGGTAACGATCTGAACCTGCTCGGGGTACAGAGCTGCAACAACGGAGAAGTCCTTGTATGCTGCACCGTCGAAGAGGTTGGTACCGTTGTAGGCATAGGTTGCAACGTCGGTCTGGCAGAATGCGAGCTCTGCTTCGTTGCTTTCAAGGGACTGGATGTTTGCCTTGGAGCCTTCGCTGGAAAGAGCGTTTACGGTGACGCCAGCGTTGTTGGTTGCGTACTGGGCAAGAACGCTACCGTAAGCGTAATACGTGCCAGATTCGCCGCCAGTTACGAAGCGCAGTTCTTTGCTGCTCTTGCTGTCGCTCGATGAGCTGTTGCTTCCGCAGCCAACCAGTGCGAGTGCCATGCACGCGGCGCAAGCTGCGACGACAATAGCCAGAAGCTTTTTCTTCATGTCCTTCTCTCTTTCTTTTGCGTTTACTGAAAGTGAAAGTCGAACGCCTCGGCGTTGGGATTGCGCGATCGCATATAAGAGTGCGTCTGCAAACCCAACGCCGAGAACGTTCGGCATTTCGTTGTTTGACAATTTTACGTGAACTAACCGTTTATTTTTTGTAAAAGCATGATTAATTTTGTTATGCAACAAAATTCGTTGGATAGCGGTATTCTGTTAACGATGAACGGCATGTAGCGTTTTTGCATGTTGCAGTTCGCTTGGCGGGTTGGTTCGACAATCGTTCTTGTCATGTTGGGTTTGGCCCTCGGGGCAGTTCACCATCCGACTCCATTAAGCGAAAAGGCGCGCGTTTATTTGTGCGCCTACCTATACTAATAGCTTCGTAAAAGGTAGTGAGGAAAGGCAGTTATGGCGCTCGAAGGCTGGGACTGGTTTATAAAGCTTGCGGAAAATGAGAATTTCACGAAGGCTGCCGATGAGCTTCAAATCTCACAGCAGACGTTAAGTGCGCGTCTCGTTTCGCTTGAGCGCAATTTGGGCGCCAAACTGGTGGTACGCGGTACTCCTATTTCCCTCACTTCGGCAGGTAAGGTGTTCTTGCTGTATGCGCGTGAGCAGCGTCAGGCTCAGCAGGATATGATTCGTCAGATCGGTGAAGTGGCTGGTGGCGGTGCGGGTGTGTTGAAGGTGGGTATTTCCCACACACGCGGAAGCTATCTTATGCCCAAGGTGATTCATCGTCTTTCCGATGAGCTGCCCGCGGTTACCGTGAAGCTCATCGAAGATACCAATCGTAACCTTCTGCGCAGCGCCGAGCGCGGTGAGGTGGATGTTGCCATCGCTCGTTTCGAGGGCACATGCCCTGGTGTGGAGGTTGAGCCTATATATAAGGAAGAAATCGTCTTGGCGGTTCGAGCCGATGTGCTTTCGAGAGCTATGGGCACTAGCCCTGAATCGGCTATCGAAATCTTGAAGGGTGAGGGCATTAGCGCACTGAAGAAGTGCCCCTTCATTCTTGGATCGGTTGACGATATTTCAGGACGTGTTGCCTATTCCGAGCTCCGCAATGCCGGCATCAAGCCTCACGTTGTGGCTACCAGTGGCAATATGCCCACCTTGCTCTCCCTGTGCTCTGAAGGGTTGGGAGCGGTATTCTGCCCAACTGATATGCTTGATTATTCTCCTATGGCGAGCCCCGATTTGCTACGCATCCCCCTTTCTTCCCAGTCGAGCTACACCATCGAGCTGGGCATTCCCTCGCGTTCCGAACGTTGGCAGGTGGTCGATTCTTTCCGTCGTATTCTGCTGGAGGTTACGGCGGAAAAGTAACTTCGCTCCCGCCAAATAAATCGGGCGTTGGGTTGCTCTGTCGAAGGTGGCTCAGTGTGCGTGTTGAAAGAGAAAAGGTTATTTAGTCGTCTATCGGTGTTTTCGAATAGTCGCGCACCATCAATGGGGCAGCGAGATCTCTATACCTAGTTTTCATTGAGCTCGGAGCGGTGCCTTGCTTCGAGCTTTTGTTTTTTTGGCAGTGTTTGCGGGGGCGTCGGGGGGTGATGCCTTTGGTTATCGATCTGTTCTCGATGTGCTTTAAGCCGACGCCTGTCTAAAAATGTTTGATTAATCCACAGATGGGGAGTTTCTGTAAAGGGATTGATGGATGAGGGGCTATCGGCAGTAGAAAGATACAATAACTAAGTTCTGTGTTCGGTATCTGCGCGCTCGTTGTTTTTAGGGCGCAGTTGTGATTGCTATGCAAGGAGGTGTTCCCTGGCGTGAAGAATGCCCTACGCGTTCTTAGGCGTGACTATCTGCGTTTGCTCAAGGCGCCGGCTGCTTTGGTGGTCGTGTTCGTCTTGGTAGTGCTGCCCTCTCTCTACACCTGGTTCAACGTAGAAGGTTTTTGGAACCCTTACGACAATACGGGAAACATCCGTGTGTGCGTGGTCAACGAAGACGAAGGTGCCTCAACCGACATAATGGGCGATCTTGATTTGGGCAGCCAGGTGGTTGATCAGTTGCATGACAACGATCAGCTTGGCTGGACTTTCACCGATCGTGATACCGCCATGGAGGAAGTGAAATCGGGGAAAGCATACGCAGCGTTTATTATCCCTTCTGATTTCAGCTATGACGTCACTACGTTTCTGACAGGCGACATCACTCAGCCAAAACTCGAGTATTACGTAAATGAAAAAGCGGGTGGTGTTTCGACCAAGGTTACCGACACGGGTGCGAATACTTTGGATGAAACCATCAATTCCACCTTTGTTTCTACGGTCAGCGGTGTAGTTGCTGAAGAGATCGACGAGGGTCTGAAGCAGGCCGAAGGCGACATTGGCGATGCGCGAACTTCCATCGAAAAGCAACTGGATAAAGCAAATGCCTCGTTGTCGGATGCGCGTAACACGGTTAATGATTTGTCGTCCGCCTCAAGCGACCTGTCTTCTAAGACCAATGACGCAAAAGGCAAGCTTCAGGGAGCCAAAGGCGATATCGCTAACTTGAGCCAGCAGCTTTCAGAGGCTTCTAACTTGCTTTCCGAAACTCAGCAAGCGTTGGGTCCTTTTGTGGTGCAGATGACAGGCGTGTTGGATCAGTCCTCCAATTTAGCTTCTCAGGCTGCCACCAACGCAAATGCCGCCGTGGGTAAAGTGAATGAATCTATTTCGGGTGCAGAAGGCACGGTTGACGCCGCAGTTGCCCAGGGCGAAGCAACGGTGAAGATGAACACTGCCATAATTGCTTCCCTGCGGTCGCTCGAGGAAACGCCTGGTTTAAACGACGAAACGAAGCAGGCCATCGAGGAATCCGCTAAGACCCTTGAAGCGCAGAACAACTCGCTGCAATCTGCTGTTGCTGGGGTGAAGGGCACCTATCCAGCTTTGAAGTCGGCCTCGAACGATATAACTTCAGCATCTGAAAAAGTGAACACTGCCTTTCAGGGCACACTCGAAAACACCGATAAATATCGTGGCACGTTAACCAGCGAAACGCTTCCAGCATTAAGCGATAGCACCACGAAACTCTCGAATGCGCTTTCGGGTCTTTCGACGGCGGTGTCTAACCAGTCGCTGCTCATCGATCAGTCGATAACGGCCCTCGATCAGCTTAATTCCGCGCTGCAAACCACGGCATCCGCGCTTGGTCAAACCGATGGCATGCTTGCTGGTTTCCAAGACGATATCGATACGGTCAGAACCGATCTTGTTGCCTTGGGCACCGCTAACACCTTGCAAGATTTGCTTGGCGAAGACGGCCTGAATCCTGAAAAGATTGCTGCCTTCATGCTTTCGCCGACCGAGCTGCAGACCGAAGAGCTGTACTCGGTTAATGCCTATGGATCTGCAATGGCGCCATTGTTTATGAACATGACGTTGTGGATCGGCGTGTTCATGCTTTTGGTCATTTTGCGCCAAGAGGTTGACGATGAGGGCATCCCTAACCTTTCCTCGCGTGAGCGGTACTTGGGCAAATGGCTGTTCTTGGCGCCCTTGGTTTCCCTTCAGGCAATAGTCTGCTGCGCTGGTAACCTGTTCTTGGGCGTTCAGGTGGCAAGTGTGCCCCTGTTCTTCTTGACGGCGATGTTCGCATCCCTTACCTACCTGTGCATTCAGTATGCGCTTTCGGTGCTGCTGCAGCATGTTGGCAAGGGCCTCTGCATCATTCTCATCTTTGTGCAGATCCCTGGCGCTACGGGTCTGTATCCCATCGAGATGACCCCCGATTTCTTCCAGGCTGTATACCCAGTGTTCCCATTCACGTATGGCATTAACGCGCTGCGCGAAACCATTGGCGGTTTCTACGGATTGCAGTGGCTCGGCGAAGTGGGCATGCTGCTCCTGTATTTTTTGGCGTTCTTCGTCATCGGCTTCCTGCTACGCCCTTACCTCACCAATGTGAATCGTATGTTCGGCAAGCAGATTGCCGCGAGCGATATCTTGAACGGCGAAGAAGCAAAACTTCCTGCGCGCCGCTATCGCATGGACCAGCTGTTCCGTGTTTTGGCTGACAGGGAAGAGTATCGTAGCCAGCTAGCAGAAAGCGCTAAGCGCTTTATGGGTTTGTACCCGCGCTTAAGGCGAGGCGGTTTCTTCTTTGGTTTGGCGGTGCCCGCCATCGTCACCCCGCTTCTCTCCCTCTTGGGCTTCGAGAAAGTGATTATGCTTACGTGCTGGCTTATCTGGTTGGTGGCCATCATCATCTTCCTTGTTGTGATTGAGTTCATCCGTGATCGTTTGGCTCACGAAGTTGCCCTCGACGACTTGTCTGACGACGAGTTGCGTGATCTGTTCCGGGCTCGTGATGGCGTTTCTGACTCTCCGGCTCCGCAGCCGGTTGACCTGAAAGGCGGGCTGAAATAATGAGAGTGATCCGCCAGCTTTTCGTCGATGACATGAAGCGTATCTTCAGCAACTTGATTACCGGCCTTATTATCTTGGGTTTGGTGTTGCTGCCTTCTATTTTCAGCTGGTATAACGTGCTGGCATGCTGGGACGTGTTCCACAATACCGGCAACCTGAAGGTTGCGGTAGTGAACAACGACGAGGGCTATCAGAGCGATCTGGTTCCCATGAAAGTGAACATGGGTGAGCAGATTGCCAGCTCGTTGCGAGCTAACGAGCAGATGGATTGGGTGTTTACGGACGAAGGCGACGCTATCGACGGCGCTAAATCAGGTAAATACTACGCGGCAGTGGTTATCCCCGAAAGCTTCAGCAAAGACATGATGACGTTCTACTCGGGTGATTCAGGTCATGCAGATCTGATTTACTACAGCAACGAAAAGAAGAACGTGGTTGCGCCGAAGCTTACCGATCAAGGCGCTAGCAAGGCGTCAGATATGGTGAACCAGATATTTGCCAAAACGCTCGCAGAAGTGGGCATGAATGTTGCTTCCTCGTTGCTGAAGTACTCGGATAACGCCAATATCGATAGCCGATTGGGTGATTTGGCAAACCATGTCGATACTATGGGTGCTCAGATGTCTGATGCCTCGCAGACGTTGAGAACTTACGCTCAGGTACTCGATGCCTCTCAGTCTTTGGTGACGGGCTCGGCTGAGCTTTTGGGCCAGGCAGGTGATTCTGCCGCTCAGGTAATGGATTCCGCCAACCAAGCGAAAGACTCCGTTTCTTCCATGGGTGATGCCCTGAAGGCGTCCAATGCCGCTCTGGGCGAGGCCATTTCCAATAGCGCAGCGGGGTATGAGGGCGTCTCAAGCGCAATCGATCAGGCTTTCAGCTCTGCCAATACCCTTGCGGGCACTTCTGCAAGTAGCTTGGATAATCAGGCCTCCTCGATCGAGGCTCAGGCTTCGCAATTCGAGTCGTTGGCGAGTCAGGTAAGGAGTTTGGCAAATGTGCAGAGCGATCCCAGTTTGAAGGAAACGCTCACACAGCTTGCTGTGCAGTTGCAGGCTTCTGCCGATTCTCAAAAGGCGCTGGCTGACGGCTTGCGTACTGCTGCCGATTCCATCAGGGCTGACGCTTCTTCGGCTCAGGCCGAGCATGACAAGGTGAGCGCTCTTGCGGCTCAGGCGAAGGGCAGTGTGGGTCAGCTTTCCGACGATTACAACAACACTATCAAACCTCAGCTTGATGCGTTGATGGACCAGGTCTCTGCTATGTCGAGCTCGCTTTCTTCGAGCGCGTCAACGCTTGGTTCGGTGGGGGATGATTTGCAAAACGGCGCTGATTCCCTTGCTGGCCGCATCGCAACATCGAAGCAGAAGTTGCTCGACACGGCATCCGATCTAGATGATTCAGCGCAAAAGCTCACTTCGCTTTCCGCCGCTATGCGTGAGGCGCTTGCTTCGGGCAACCTCGAACAGTTACGTACGGTGCTCTATTCCGACCCCGATGCCCTTGCATCGGCGCTGGCGGCTCCCGTGCAGCTTGAGCGTAATGCGGTATTCCCTGCAGATAACTTCGGCTCTCAGATGGCGCCGTTGTATACCACATTGGCTTTGTGGGTTGGTTCATTGTTGCTGGCAGTTGCTATCAAGGTGGAGGTGTCGCGCAAGGCGCAGATTAAGCTGGGGTATCCAAAACTGTATCAGTTGTTCTTGGGACGTTTTGGCGTATTTGCTTTCGTTTCCCTGTGTCAAACCACGGTTCTTGCTCTTGGCAACATACTGTTCTTGCAGGTGCAGGTAAGCAATCCGTTGTTGTATCTGATTTGTTTCTGGTTGGCGGGCTTGGTCTTCACCTTCATCATTTACTCGTTGGTGGTATCGTTTGCCAACTTAGGTAAGGCTATTGCCGTATTCCTTCTTATCATTCAGGTTACCTCCGGCGGTGGCAGCTTCCCGCTCCAGATGTTGCCCGACTTCTTCCAGGTTCTCAGCCCCTTCCTGCCGGCAACGCATGTTATCAACGCTATGCGTGCCGCCATGATGGGCGTGTACATGAATGATTTCTGGATAGAAATCGGCTTACTGCTGCTGTTCGTTGTGCCGTTCTTGCTGCTTGGGCTAGTGTTCCGCAAGCCCTTGATGAGATTCTTGAATTGGTATATCGAAAAAGTAGAAGAGTCGAAACTGGTTTGCTGATACGTCCGATGACCTAGCGGCTTCCAGTTGCCTCAAATGACGAACCGCCCTTTGCTTTATGCTGACGCAAAAAACGAAGGGCGGTTTTTTGTTGTTGGTTTTCCTAGGCGCGCTGTTTGCCAGTGAAGGAATCTATGTCGATGCAGTAGATGTTTGTGCGGGCCAGCGCTTGGTCGGTAAAACCGGCGCTAGCTCCGGGGGCCAGATGATGCATGATTCGGGTGAGCCCGTAACGTTTTGCTTCGGTGCCTTGGATTCGATGAACGGTACCCGTACCCATGATGCTGCGATACGCATAGGAATAGGCACAGGCATAGGGGCCTTCTATCACGCCGTCCTCGATATCCATTTCGATAGCGACACGTGGTTCGCGATTGAAAAGCTCTGCCTTGCGTCCCTCGGAAGCCGAGTGCACCCATAGTGCTAGGCGTGGGGTGGGGGCATTGTTACCAGGGCTTTCAGGGTCTGCCCAGTCGTAACCAAAACTCATGGGGACAATAAACATGCCTTCTTCGTCGAGTGCCCCGATGCGTACGGTGTGGCAGGCTTCAACAATAGCGTGAAGCTGGTCGATATTGCGCACTTGGCGGCTTGCCTGGCGCATGGGGCGATGCATCGGTGCGTTTTCCATGAGTCCTCCTGTGTTTTGATTGTCCTGATGGTATCAGATGCGTTCCGAATAATGGACATGCGTCCATTCCTTGCGTATTGCGGCTTCGGTTATAGCCTAGGGCTGCGTTGCTACTGAATGTGTTGCTATTTGAAAGTAGCTCTGTGTCTAAAAAGGAAACACGCTTGTTTTAGCAGACAGAGGAAGAGTTTGACGGAATCTCCCTAGGACAATGAGGGAATTAACGTCTCTGTACGCGAATTCGGGGTTTTATGCGTGGTATTCTTCTGTAGTGATGAAGGTAGCGCTTGGGTTCGCATCGGCTCGGGTCTGAGCGTTTTTCGGAGTATGGCCGCAAGGCCGTCCGCTAAGGAGGTTATTGAATTGGTAGACGTAGAAGAGCTGCGCCGCGCACCTATCGCCATCTTGGGTGGTGGCGCTGTTGGCAAAACCTGCGGTGCCGACTGTGCGTTGGCTGGCCAGGAAGTTCGTATTTGCGATCTGGATCCGTTCTTTGACAATGCATTGGGCACTGTTATGCGTACGGGTATCACCTTGCAGGACAAGGCACCGGGGACGCAGACTAAGTACGGTTTCCGTCGTATGGGCAAGGGCGAATTTGCCATGGCAACCAATTCTGTAGCCGAAGCGGTTAAGGGCGCCAAGCTTATTGTTGTGGGCATCCCCTCTATCGCTCATGAGATTTTCTTCCGCGAGCTCATTCCTGCTTTGGAGGATGGCCAGATCATTCACATCATTCCCGATAACTACGGTAGCCTGAAGCTTCGCAAGATGATGCGCGAAATGGGCTGCACCAAGAAGGTTATCATCGGTGGTTGGTCAAGCGCTCCCTATGGCACGCGCGTCGATACCGAAGGCGGCGTTGCCAAGCCCACCTGCTCGCTGGTATATCGCGCTATTACATTGCGTGGCGCTGCGCTTCCTGCAAAGGACACGGAAGATTTCGTAGAAAGCTCGAAGGCCTTGGGTTGCTTTGATGCTATCACTGAAGGCGATGGCGCAGTGTGTGGCGATACCGTTATGGATATCGGCTTCTCCAATGTGAACCCGGTTATCCATGTTCCCGGTACGGTTTTGGGCGTATCCACGATGGAAAACTTCGGCACGGTCTTGGACAAGAACATCCACGACTACTCCATCTACTCCCATTCCTTCTGCCCCTCTATTTCCGAGGTTCAGTACCAGTTCTACAACGAGGAAATTGCTCTGGCGGAAGCTATGGGTGTTGGCATCCAGCCCTTTAAGAAAGAAGTGTTCTACCAGCGCACCAGCGTTCTGGGCGAAGAGTACATGGGCGAGGGCTGCAACGTTCCCTTCGAGGAGCAGTGGGAAGTCGGTTTTGCCACCGGTCCTTTCACCATCAAGAACCGCTATGTAACCGAAGATGTTCCCGTTGGTTGCCATGTGTACCATGAGCTGGGCAAGAAGTTTGGTGTCCCCACGCCTATCATCGATTCCATGATTGTTTTGGGCGGCGTTATGAACAAGACCAACTTCTTCGAGACCGGTCTTACCTTGGATGAGCTGGGCATTGGTCATATGACGAAAGACCAGATGCAGGCTTATCTGCGCGAGGGCGAATACGTGGCTCCTGAGGGCGAGTAAATGAGCAATTGGAAAAGCGCATACGGTGCGCTTGAGACGAAGGCGGAGGTTCGTGGTACCCACGGGCTTCCGCCCCGTAGTTTTTCGGGGCAGGTGCTCGGCATCATTGCCGTGAAGCTGGATTACCCCAAGCTTCCAGGCAATGTTGCCAATGCGTGCACCTTCAATTATCCCGTGTGCTACGAAGTGGTTGATTTCGAGATCGAGCAGCTGTTTGCGGGTGACCCCGCCATCAAGCAGATGATCATCGAAGCCGCCAAGAAGCTGGAGGCGCAGGGCGTGCGTGCTATTATCGGCGCATGCGGTTACTTCGCCCATTTCCAGAAAGATGTTGCGGCGGCGGTTGACGTCCCTGTATTCATGTCGAGCTTGTGCCAGCTGCCAGTTATCAAGGCGGGCTTTGCCCAGGCGGGGTCTATTGCGGTGTTTGCCGCCGATGGATCCAGCTTGAACGATGATCTGCTTGCTCAGGTTGGCAGCAACACTGAAAGGCTCATTATTCAGAACGTAGGCGACATGGAAAGCTTCGCTCCCATTCGTTGGGGCGGACACGAACTCGACAACGGCAAGCTTACCGATGATTTATGCAGTTTGGCGAAGGGCTTGTGTCAACAGCATCCCGACATCAAGGCCATCTTGCTTGAGTGCAGTGATCTGCCCCCTTACGCGGCGGCTATTCAGAAGGCAACGGGTTTGCCGGTGTTCGACTTCATTACGCTTGCAAACTGGGTTGCCAGCGCTGTGTTGCAGAAAACCTATACCGGTTGGTTCTAGCTGGCGAAGGCGGAGCGTCGTGCTTTGGGTTTGCATTCTCAAGGCGATGATAGGTGTTTTGCCGAATGCGCCCCTTATGGGCGGAAACGAAGGCACAAGTGGCGCTGTCAGCGGAAATGCCTATCCTTGCAAGGGGGCATTGATGGCGAAAGGCCTTCAATTTAATTCACTACGCAAAACAGAGAGGGACCGGCAGCGCCGGTCCTTCTCTTAGCTTGGAGTGTCGTAAAGGAGTCTGGTTTCTTTACGACAGGATGGTTAGCGTTTCAGGTCGATGTCGGTAAGCTTAACTTCCTTGGCTTCCTTCATGGCTTCGCTCATGTTATCGGCAAACTCGATGGTATTAAGCACTGTTTCAACTTCAGCCTTATGATCTTCGAAGTTGTCGACGGTTATAGACACGCTTCCCTCATTTACCCCGATGATGAAAACGGAAGTAGTCCCTCCCGAATGCTTGTAATCGCCGGTCAACCAGGTTTTGTCGCCGTAGGTTACAGGGTCATGTGTCTCCCATTTAAAAGACCCGCTGTAGCGATCTTCGTATCGAGCGAGCAACTCTTCAGCTGTCATTTTCTTTTCCCATAATGGGATGATTCGATCGTTGTTGGAAAATGTCAGTTGGGCTTTGTTTGCGTTGTCGCCGGCAGAGTTGCTGACGCTTACGCCTTCGGGAACCTCAACCTTAAACCAGATGAAATCCGCTTTCTTGTCCGCAGGCCCGCTTTCTCCGCAACCAACTAAGGCAACTGCGGCAACAAGGCTTATGCAGAGGGCAAGAAGTGCGATAACTGCTTTCTTCATGATGATGTCCTCCTCTTCAGTCTGTTTCGAAAACGGGCGGAACTCGATTGCGGCTCCGCCCAAGGGTGTTAGTGGATCTTCAGGTCGTCAGAGCTGACTTCCTTGGCTTTGTCGTATGCTTCGCTCACATCATCTGCGAACTTTACCGATTTAACGAAGCTCTGCAGGTCTTTGTCGTTGATGTCGCTGAATCCGCGGGCATCAACGATGCCAACACGTCCATCGGGCAGGTCGGTGCAGAACTGGATCTTTGGCTTGCTTGCCTCGGTGCTCTGAGCAACCTTCCAGGTGTAGTTGCCGATCTTCATATCGTCCAGCTGCTCAGAGCCAGTGCCTTCCCATTCCATGAATGCTTGGGTAATTCCCTGGGCATCCTTTACGCCGTTCCAGTTGACGCGCAGCTCTTTGCCTTCATCGGTCTTGGCGAACGATACCTTTGCCGCATTGCTGCCAAGGCTGGTGTTCAGTTCGTACTTATCGGGCACTGCCGCCTGGTACCAGGTAAAGTCAGTTACTTTTTGTGAGTTACACCCCACAAGGGTGAAGCAGAGCGCAAGTGCGCATGCTGCAATTCCTAGAAACTTGAGTTTCATTACCGTTCACCCCGCTATTCCATCTTCTTGAACTTCATTTCGGCACCCTCGACTTCGATGGATATCATCCCATCAGCCAGCTTGCCATCAATCGAATCGCCCATGGCTGTCATCTTGAAAGTGGTAGCATCCTTGGGCTCCCAGTTGCCCTCGGCCGTTTCGCCGAAGTACTCGAGAACCATAGTTTCGTCTTCATTGAGGGACAGCTTTACTTCCATGCCCCATGCTTTAAGCATGGAGATATCGCTCTCGGAATAGGTGGTATCGCCTTCGGTCAGGCCTGCCAGTTCCCAGTCGCCCTGGAAGTTCTTCTTGTACTGTTCGGCTCCGGAATCACATCCCACCAGTGCAAAGCACAGGGCAAAAGCGCATACCAGAACTGTGATGATCTTCTTCGTTGCCTTCATTGCAACCACATCCTCTCAGACTCCCTCGCCGCTTTTGCGGCTAGCTATGTTTGTCATCGTGGTTCCATGATGACGTGAGGGGAGCGCTGGAAGAAGTGACCTGCGGCTCAGTTAAAGAGTGTTTTTGAGCCATGTGTCTCAAAAACAAAACAATGGTATTGATCTGGTGATTTCGTTGGCTGGTTTTGCGTTGTAAACGGCGGGTGGAACCCAGATGACCAAGGGGTGATTTCTATTGCCGCCAGTGGCTTATTTGTCCATCTTCGGAACGATAAGACCCTGCGATACCGCATGCACGGCAAGGCGCAAGATGCTGTCGTAGCCCGTTTTGGCCAAGATCTCAGAAATATGGCGTTTTACTGTGCCTTCGCTTAAATACAACTCAGCTGCAATTTCCTTACGCGTTTTTGCTTCGCAGACCAATCGCAGGATACTGATCTCTGTTTCGTTGAGTGCCGAAGCGTCCGAGAAGATGCTCTGGGTTGCATTCGGGAAGGTGGAGTAGCCGTTGGCGGTTGAGCGAATAATTCCCAGGAGCTCTTCAGTTCCAACATTCTTATATACAAAACTGTCAGCTCCAGCGAGCTTTGCCTGTTCGATGAACGTGATTTCCGGCATGCCTGTCATAATTACGATTTTCGTATCGGGGCAGGCTTCGCGAATCTGCTTCGCTGCGGCGATTCCGCTCGATCCGTTTTCGGTGCAAACATCCAAAAGCGCAAGATTGGCATTCGTCTCGCGCACCACGTCGAGTGCGTCTGCTGCATCGGAAAGCGCGCGGGCAACCTGCATATCTTCCTGCAGGTTGAGCGTGCATGCGAGTGATTCTCGGAGAATCCCCTGATCTTCAACGATGACGATGGTGATCATGATGATGCTCCTTGATGGGGAATAGTTGCCGATATAGTGAAAGGCGTTAGTGCGTTTACCTCAAAGGTGCCACCGAGGACTTCTGCCGCTCGGCGCATCTGGGGCATGCCGCAGCCATCGATAATCGTGCTTGAAGCGCCGGTACCGTCATCGAAAATGGTCAGGTTCGTTTCCGACGGTTTGGCTGCTATGCGAACATAGACGTTTTTAGCGCTGCCGTGCTTGAGTGCGTTGGTTGCCGCTTCTCGAATTATCCCAACTAGTGCATTTGCCGAGCTAGGGTTTTCGGGCAGCGTGCCCTCTATGTGGATATTCGTACCTGCAAGAGCAAAGGCTGATGTAAGAGCGGCAAGCTCGTCTTTTCCCTCTGGGGAAGTGCGAGCAAGATCGTTGGTGATATTGTGCATAAGCCGGGAAACGCTTCGGGTGATTTCCGGATTATCTATATCTGATTCTAAGTAGTGATGGAGTATGGTCATTCGTTGGCCGATGGAGTCGTGGACGCGCGTTTTCATGACGAGCGATGCTTCTTCTGCAGCAGCTTCTTCTAACTGCGCCAGGGTTTGCTCCAGTTTGCGGTTCGATTCTTCCAGTTCGGTGTTGGCAAGATGCAGACGTTCGTTGAGGTCTTCCTCAACCGTAACGTCAATGGCCATGATCCGTTCGCATAAGGTGTGATGCAGCGTCACCTCGTCATGTATGAAGAGCCTGGTTTCGTTTGGCGATACAGTTAGACGTATCCCTTCGGGAAGTAGGGGCGTCGCGAACGTGGTTGCCTGCGGTTGCGCGTTTGGCTAGCTCCGCCCAGATAAGGGAACCCTCTGAGAGGTTGGTGCCCAATCCGAGCGCCTGAAGGCTAGATCGCATGCTTTCGTTCATAAGGACAATCGCTCCGCTTCGATTAATGCAGAGAATGCCCTCGGGAAGCTTTTTTACCGCTTCGCCGATGGAGAGCTGCGTAATCGCGGAACTGCGGTGCTTGATATCCATGGTCAGCGAAGACGACACGCGGAAAAGGAAGAACGAAGCGTCTAGTACGGGAATGAACCAGCTGTTGATGTCAGCCGCTTCGATGAATGGTGGCGTGCAGGTAGCAAGAACTATGAGCTCGAGGGTCATTATGGGGCGGCGATAGGCGAAGGCGAGCACGAGACCCAGCACAAGCGCAATGGCGTTAACCCACATCATTGGCTCGATGGGGAATGAGATCATCTTCATGCGGAACAGCAGCGCGCCATGGTTTGCGTAAGCGGAGCATACCGTTGCGCAGGCTAAGAGCAGATGCGCAAGGAGAAGCGCCTCATAGGTGACAGCTCCGCGGGGGTTGCGGTTTTCTTTCCGTGTGGCAACAAGAAGAACATGGATCATTTGCCCGACCATAAGCCCAAATAGCAGAATGATAAGCGCAATAAGAACCACTGATTTTATGTTGAACAGATGGCTCATAAGGCACTGTCTTCCAGCTTGATTTTGACGGCGATTTCATCTGCCTCGATTTGGTGGCAGTTGCGGATGCCCGCTTTCGTCAGGCTATTGCAGAAGTTTTGCAGCGAAGGTTCGAGTTTTCGGGATTCTTCGCATTGCAAAACGATACGAACTGTCAAGGCGCAGCGTTCGTCGTTTTCGCCAAATAAGAGCAGGGTTGGTTTTTTGATCTCAAATGCCAGTGAGGCGAAGTCGTATGCGCAATCGTAGAGGTGGGCCATGATTGCGGGTGATAGGGGTTCGTTCAAGCGAAAGAGCGCGGCGCTTTCGATTCCCATGGAACGGAAATCGGCTGCGGCTTCGGTAAATACCAGTTCAACTTGTTCTTGGGTGAAGGAAACTCCTTCACGCTCGGCAACGATAAGGCTTCCTTTGCGCTTGCAGTAGGCGACAAGGAATTTAACCCGGGTCAAGTTTTGGCGTCTGATTGCTGCACTTTCGAGCGAGTCGTCTTCGGGGAGCTCGTCGATAAGGCTATTGATCTCGGAGGTTTTTTCCGCCAGCGAGTTATTGATTTGCTCGAATAAGTCACGTTCTGCTTCCCGTAATGTGAGGCCCTGGCGAATGGCAGCGCTTCGCTTTAGCAGCTCGGATGCATTGACCAGTTCTTCCTTTCGCTGTTTGAGAGCGGTGCGTCTGGCGTCATTTTTACTTACATCGATGGAGAGCAACGCGGTGCCGCCGCTGATGCCGTAGGCGCGTTTGAGGGTATGGGGGTTGGTTGGGATGCGGAAGTCTACGGCTGCGCCGTTGAGCGTGCCAAGTTCAGTTATCTTTTCTGTTGTTTCGGGCGAAAGGGGCTTGGCTTGTGCGGTCGAGTAAGCAAGCTGCCCATTCCTGGTTAGCACTTTCAGATCGAAAGGTAGTTTGTAGAAGGTTTCCCGATACCACGCATAAGAGGGAAGGATCCCTGTCGCGAGAGTGATTTCGACCGCCACGACAATAAGGATGGTGTAGGTGAGTGCCAGGTTGGTGCTGAAGAAGTGAGCGTTTCGAAGGATGTAGAGCAAGCTGTAGGCAATTGCCAAACCGGCGATAATCGCTAAAGGGGCAAAAGAGGGGCGTAGCTGCTTTCTTGCGGCAGGGAACAACAAGGCAAAGAATGCTCCGTAAAGTAGGACGAACCAGCCAGCAACGAGCCAATAGCACCACTCGTAGCGGTAATTGCCGCTCCAGCCGGGATCGTCGAAACTGAACGAAAATACCGCATGGTGGAGGTTGTTCGTAAGCACGAACAGAACAAGCAGGGCACTTCCTGCAAAAGCGATGGAGCGTGCGGTTTTTCCTGCCTTGGTGGTGTCGAAACCGGCGGCGCGGAGGGCGCAGGTAAAGGCCAGCGCGGGAACAAATAGCATGGGAACGTAATAGAGGTACCAGCATATAGAGGTGCCCAGGTCGCTTTTCATGGGGTATTTCACGATAACGTCGAGCAACCAAAACGCTAAAAGGGCGGCGATGGCAATAAGCTGGTTGCGGATAGTGGCGTCGGGGCAGCGTACGTAGATGGAAAAGGCCCATGCGGCAAGTGCTGGGCCCAGAAGCACCATGAACCCCGTTGTGCTTGAAGGGCCGAACCCGAGACCGAAAAACGAAGGCGGTTTGCTGGGAAGAAAAATCTCGGCGCAAATGAGGAGGGCAAAAGTCGCTGCGGCAATGCAGGCGGCAACAATCAAAACCCGACGTTTTGAGATGCTTTGCGTATGCTGTTCTGGGTTCCCCATGATCTCCCTTACTTCGATGCTTCCAAGTATAGAGGAGAAGCCTGCTGCTACGGCTGCGGGGTGGGCTAATGGGTGTGCTTTTGGGTTTGAGGCTTGGGTGTTGGTGGCGGAATTCGGTCCCGGTTTTGGTGGATTGGTTTTTGCCCGACGCGTGCACCGCGCGTCACTTCTTTGATCCCGAGCTTCACTTCGATTGTGGCTGCTTTCGAAGAGTGCATTGTTAGCTGTTAGACTGGTTGGGAAAACGTCTATTTCTTTTGGAAAGAAAGCGAGTTGCATGGTGGCGGAATCGGGTAGTGGCTTGACGCACGAAGAAATCCAGGCAGCAGAAGGCCTGCTGCGCTTCATAGATGAAAGCCCCAGTGCATTTCACGCGGTGTCTGCCCTGCGTGCTCGGTTTGACGAGGCGGGATTCGTTTTTCTTCCCGAAGCGCAAACCTGGAGCTGCAAGCCAGGGGGATGCTACTACACCGTGCGCAACGGTTCGAGCATCATAGCCTTCAAGGTGGGCAGTGCCGTATCGGAAGGCTATCATTTTCAGATCACTGCTTCGCACTCGGATTCGCCCCTGTTCAAAATCAAGGCTCAGCCCGCTTTGGAAGGCCCAGGTTCGTACAGACGCTTAAACGTTGAGGCGTATGGTGGAATGATCGATTACACCTGGTTCGATCGTCCTCTTTCCCTTGCGGGCCGCGTTATGGTTCAAATAGGGAATCGCATTGAGAGCAGGTTGGTCTCGCTTGATAGGGACGTGGCTCTTATTCCGAGCCTGGCTATCCATATGGATCATGGTGTGAACAACGGCTTTGCTCCAAACCGACGGATCGATTTGTGCCCGGTGGTTTCCGCGGGCGCGCTGGAGAAAGAAGCACTGCAGCCGCTGCTCGCTAACGAGCTGGACCTTCATCCCGACCAAATAGTGAGCCATGACCTGTATTTGGTGAATCGCCAGGCACCTTGCATATGGGGCGCGGCTGGTGAATTCATCTCAGCCCCCAGACTCGATGACCTTATGTGCGCCTACGCTTCGGCTGAAGCGTTTTTGCGAAGCGCCAACGATTCCTGCGTTTCGGTGTACTGCTGCTTCGACAACGAAGAGGTGGGGTCCAACACCAAGCAGGGTGCTATGTCTACATTCTTGCCCGATACGCTGATGCGCTTGAATGGGGCTTTGGGTGGTACGGACGAGGAATATCGCCGCGCGCTGGCGGGTCCCCTATTGGTAAGCTGCGACAACGCCCATGCGGTGCACCCTAACCATCCCGAAAAGAGCGATGAGGGCAATCGTGCCTATTTGAATCAGGGCATTGTGGTCAAAGAAGCGGCAAACCAGAAGTACTGCACCGATGCGTTTAGCAGTGCCGTGTTCTGTGCGGTGTGCAATAACGCCAGCGTACCGTTCCAGCGGTTTGCGAACCGCAGCGATATGGCGGGTGGCTCAACCTTGGGCAACCTGTCCAACATACAAGCAAGTATGCATGGCGTTGATGTGGGCTGCGCCCAGCTTGCCATGCACTCGGCGTACGAAACCGCCGGCGCACGCGATGTCATGCTTGCTATTCGGGCGTTGCGGGCCTTCTACGGTGCTGACATTCAAATAAGCGGAGCCGATTCCGCCACGCTGCGTTAAAGACGCTGTGCTGGTCTCCTTTGCTTATTGGGAAAACGGTATTCGCCCCCTATTTCTCCGCCGAGGGGGCGAAGACTAATCGGAATGGTGCAACCGCTCGATCGGGATTAGCTCCTTCTATCCCGTGATCCGCCAAAGGAAGTGCTTGTTTGTATGTCTTGGGTAATGGCCGCCGTTGCCTCGGCGTTTTTCGCGGGCATAACTTCGATTTTGGCCAAGTGCGGCCTTTCCGAAACCGATTCCGATGTTGCCACGGCGCTGCGTACTTTGGTGGTACTGGTGTTTGCGTGGGCTATGGTTGCCGTGGTGGGTTCGGGCCATACTATCGCTCAGATAACTCCGCAGTCTTGGTTGTTCCTTGCTCTTTCCGGTTTGGCAACGGGCGGTTCGTGGATCTGCTACTTTAAGGCGCTTTCCCTGGGCGACGTAAACAAGGTTGTTCCCGTTGATAAATCCAGCACTGTCATGGCGGTATTGTTGGCAATCGTGCTATTCGGCGAAACGAGCCATTTAGAAGTGAAGCTTGTTGGCACTGTGGTGATTGCCGTGGGCACCTTCATGATGATCGAGAAGAAGCAGGGAGCTTCGGGCGAGCAAAGCCGTGCCTGGTTGGTGTATGCCTTGCTGGCAGCGGTGTTCGCTGCCCTTACTTCGGCGCTGGCGAAGGTGGGCATCGAGGGCGTTGAATCGAACTTGGCAACCGCCATACGCACTTGTTTTGTGCTGGTGATGGCATGGGTGATTGTGGCAGGCAAGGGAAAGCTGTCGCAAGTGCGCCACGTTGATGTGCGGGAGTTAGGCTTCCTGGTGGCATCGGGCGTTGCCACAGGTGTTTCTTGGCTGTTCTTCTATTATGCGATTTCTGCGGGTCAAGTAAGTGTTGTGGTGCAGATAGACAAGCTTTCCATCCTTATTTCCATTGCCTTTGCTTGGATTGTTTTTGGGGAGCGTCTTACGCCGAAATCGGGTACGGGCTTGGTGCTTATTGTGGCAGGTACGCTCGCTATGAGCATTTGGACATGATTGGGAATATAGGGACAGGTCTCGTTTCCCGTTTACGTGCATCGCAAAAAGGCAGGGCATCGCGAATTTCATAGCGTGCAATGCCTTGCTCCCCAAAAGCGGGAAAACGGGACATGCCCCCCCCTTTTTTTTTCCATTTATGCTGTGTAAAGGGTGCCATCTGCGGCAATGCCGCAATATGCAACGATGCCCCAGCCTGCATGAGTTTGCGGATGCGGGCTGGGGCGTCTTGCTTTAGGAGGGCTGCACCGAGTGCGTTTTGTTGGTGCTTAGTATGCTCCAGAATAGAATCTGCTCAAAATAGTTATTACTTTCATCTGGCTATAGACCCGATCTATGGTGAAGAGGCAGCTCGTTTTCCTTGGGGTAATAGAGGCAGGTGTCGTTTTCCCGCCAAAGAGATGGGCGTTTTGTTTCCAGCGAGTTTTGCCGGCGGTTGTTCTTTGCTTATTGAGACGGAAAATCCACCGTGCCATACTGGTTTTTAAGCAAAGGCTTATTGCGCCTTTATGAAACCCTAAAAGGGGATGTCTTTTTGGTCATTGTTCTATAAAGAACGCGCAACTGAATAGAACACTTGTGATCCATTTCGTGGGTGCTTATCACCGATGCGAATTGGGAATATCGTCTCGAATGGCTTTTTGTTTTGCAATTTGTCTCCAGCTCATGAGGCTTTTTTCTGCAGCCATCAATGGGTGCGGCTCATGTGCTGCTGCGTTTTTTATTGCGCGCTTCGTTCAGCTTATTTTTTTGATTCGCCAATACGTTCTTTATAGAAAAGGAAATAACCATGCAGTTCCCAAAAGCGAACAGCTTCTCGCAAGATAGTGTTTTGTCCAAAATAATGGGGCCCAATCCACTCAAGTTATGCGAAGAGATGATTCTAACCGCCAACGAAATTGTTGGTAACAAGGCTGTTTCTCCGAGCTCCGTCGTGCTGGATTTGGGCAGTGGCACCGGAATAACCACAGCATTGTTGGCCAGGGAGTTCGGATGCGCGGCCTACGCTGTTGATCTTTGGAGCAACCCAACCGAAAACATGCGTTTTTTCGAAACCCTTGGATTGACCAATCGGCAAATCGTTCCCATCAAAACCGATGCTTCGGAAGGGCTGCCTTTTGCGGAAGGGTTCTTCGATGCGGTGGTGAGCATTGACTCGTATAACTATTTCGGCCGCAGTGCGGAGTATCTGGATGCAAAGCTATTGCCGTATGTGAAGCGCGGCGGGATCGTCGCATTATGCTTTCCCGGCATGAAGCGTGATTGCCACGCTAACCCGCTGGCATGCCTGCTTGAGTCATGGACGCCTGATCAGCTTGATTATATTCACGATATTCCCTGGTGGAAAGCTATTTTTGAGCAATCGGAAAATGCCGACATCTTAGGAATTCGGGAAATGCAGTGCACGGAGGAAGCTTGGGCCGATTGGCTTTCTTGCGACAACGAGTATGCAAGATGTGACGCTTCGGCAGTGAAGGCTGGTGCGCTCGAGTACCTTAACACCATCATGGTAGTGCTGCGTAAGAGGTAACGCTAATGCAAGATGGGGAGCTCGGCTTGATTCCGGGCTCCCCGTTATCAATCGCAGAGAGTTGCCTACCGCGCGCTCCTGATTCGAATGCCTCTAGGCTAGAAGTTCGCCCAGGTGACGGCATGCTTCAGCCGCTTCATCGTCGGGGTAGTCCTTGGCAATTACGGTTTCCACGGGCTGCACTCCGGCTTCTTCAGCCCGCTGCATCCAGTAGTCCATCCATTCGCCGTTGTTCCAGTCGTACGAGCCGAAGAAGCCAACTTTTTCACCTGCCATCAGTGGCTCAACCTCGTCATACATGGGCAGGAACTCGGTGTCTTCCAGTTCTTCGTCGCCCATGGCGGGGCATCCGAAGGCGAAGGTATCGAATTCGGGTACTCGCTCTGCTCCGAAATCTGCCGCCTGGATGATGGTTGCTGTGCCGCCCTTTGCCTCTACGCCTTCAGCTACGAAATCGGCCATGGCTTCCGTGTTGCCAGTACCGCTCCAATATACGATTGCCACGTTGCTCATGAGTTGCTCCTTGTTTTTGGGCCGACTTTGTTACTGACTTTTGGTCGGCCGTGTCATTGATTCCAAGAAGCAAGTTAGCATAGGCTAACTTATAGTCAAGAGAGAGTTTGCTAAATGATCGACTCGGAATATAGGGACATGTCTCATTTTCCCACTTCCCGTTGTTGGTCGCCGACCCTGGCTCAGACGCTTATGCAGTTTACTGTCGTAATGCTAGCGCGTATGCTTTGATACGAACATTCGTTCTAGCAACAGTATCATCAAGGAAAACGCTACGTGTACTGCGCAATGGACACGTGAAACGTGAAAAGCTGATATGGTAAGCCTCGCTCGGCGACAAAAAGTGGAAGGGCGCTGTTTCTTCCAAACGGAAACTCGTTGCTCTTTCTCAAAATTCGGCACGTGTGCTGCGCTAATATAGTTAGCTAAAGCACGTAACCGCCCATTATGCGGCGGAACCTCCCAGGAGTTGTACATGGTAAAAGCCAGAAAAACTCGGGGGGGGGCAGCTTAACTCGAGAGCAGTTCCTCCTTCGTGAAATACGCATAGTCGCCGCCCTGCGGCTGCAGGGTCTAAACGACGCGGAGATAATGGCCCGCGCGGTAGAAGAGAATCTGTTCCAATATCCCAGTGCCACTAATCTTCGCCGTATTGCGCGTACGTGCCTGTGTCGGCTCGATGCGCTCGAGGCTGGTGTTTCTGGCGTTGCCGAAAAGCTCACTTTTCTTGTTGCAAGCGGTCTGCCCGAACAGGCGTCCCAGGTGAACATGTATGCGCTTATGCTGACGTATCCGCTTGTGGGCAAGTTTATGACGGAAGTGGTTGCCGAGCGCTTGCAACAAGGCGAAGCCGAGCTTACTCGTCAAGACATTAATGCATTCTTCACGCGCCTTCAGGTTGAAGACGCGAAAGCCGTCGCTTGGACGGAAGCCACCGAAAAGCGTATCAAAAGTACGCTCACCAATTGTTTGGTGCAGGCGGGTTACCTGGAAAAACGCACTTCAACAAAGCTCCAATGCCCACTCTTAAGCGAAGAAGTAAGAGAGTGCATCATCGCGAATGGCGATGCCCACCTGCTGCCCGCATTCGGTGAAAGCGGGGTGTGCTAAATGGCTGCTGCATCGCAAGACAACCAGCATCAAAGCATCGTTGAACAGCACTCCCGCGCCGCTCGTGCTCAGCGCGATTTCGATTCGCGCTGCAAGCTGCTGCGCCACCGCCTTGCCGAAGAAGACTTCCTTAGCAACAAAGGCATCGGCAACGAAGTGGGCTTCTTCACCTTTTGCTACGACCCCTCGCTGGAACTGCAGGCGCGCGCATTCTTCGATCGCATCGTGAAAGATTCGCAAGCGGGCAAGCTGCCCTGCACTGTGAAAGTGGTGAACCTGTACGACGTGTTTCTGCAGTTGCTTGAGGAAAAGCGAATCCTCAAAGCGGTGCCTAAGCAGGAGCTGAAAACGGGTATGGCAAAGCAGTTAAAACAACTGCAGAAAATCGCTTCGCCCGAGGCATTCGCCAAGAAAATCCTTGAGCTAACCAAGCCGCATGAATATCGCGACGTAATCGTAATTACGGGTGTAGGTGAGGTGTATCCCTTTTGCCGAGCACATGATCTGCTGAATAACATGCAGGCCGATTTTGCTTCCGTTCCTGTGGTCATCGCGTATCCTGGCACCTTCAACGGCAGGGAATTCAAGCTCTTTTCTACGCTCGCGTCCGACAACTACTACCGCGCATTCGATCTTTCGGAGGAACTCCAATGATTATCAAAGACCTGTTTTCCAAGGACATCAATCGTTCCATCAACGGCGTAATCAAGGTTTCCCAAAACGACGAAGCCTCCATTCGGCAAGAGCTTTCTGAATACGTGGTTACGCGCGAATTGCAACGCCATTTTGCAGCGTTCTTCGAAAATTACGAGGAAGCGCTCGATGTGCCTACCGACAAAATTGGCGTATGGGTTTCTGGTTTCTTCGGTTCTGGTAAATCGCACTTCCTGAAGATGCTTTCGTACTTGTTGGCAAACGATGAAGTGGCTGGTAAACGTGCCATCGATTACTTCGACGGCAAGTTGCAGGACACTCTTGTGTACAGCAAAATGCGCCGCTGCGCCGATGTTCCCACCGAGGCCATCCTGTTCAACATCGACAGTAAGGGCGGTCAGTGGAAAACGGGCGATACCGCCAAAACCGCATTGCTGCGTGCGTTCGAGCGTGTGTTCTATGAAAACTTGGGCTTTTTCGGTGAGGACTTGAAGCTTGCTAAGCTTGAGCAGTTCATCGACAGCCAAGGCAAAACCGAAGAATTCCGTGCGGCATTTCAGCGCGTAAATGGCGAATCGTGGCTCGAAACGCGCGAAAGCTACTCCTATTTCGAAGACGACATCGTGCAAGTGCTGCAAGAAGTGTTGGGCATGAGTGAAAGTGCTGCTCAACATTGGTTTGACGGCAGCGAAGATGACGTTATCGCGGTAGACCGCTTTGCCCAGCAGGTGAGCGAATACGCTGAGGCACGTGCCGCGGAAAACGATGGCGAGTTCCGCCTATTGTTTATGGTGGATGAAGTGGGCCAGTTTATCGGCGGCGACACCAATCTGATGCTGAGTCTGCAAACTCTGGTAGAAGAACTGGGCGCGCGCTGTAAAGGTCGCGTGTGGGTAATGGTTACCAGCCAGGAAGCAATTGATGAAGTGGCCATGATTGTTGGTGACGACTTTTCAAAGATTCAGGGCCGCTTTAACACTCGCCTTTCGCTTTCCAGCAGCAGCGTTGATGAAGTTATCAAGCGTCGCGTGCTGGACAAAACTGCGCCTGCTGAAAGCGTCCTTAAGGCAGAATACTCAGATCAGAGTGCAGTATTGCGCAACCTGTTCACATTCGAAGGCTCCCGCGGCGATCTGTTCGGCTATTCGAACGAGGCCGATTTCGTAGATGCGTACCCCTTCGCGGAGTACCAGTTCAAGCTGCTGCCCGATGTGATGGAGGAAATCCGCAAACACGGCGTAAAAGCGCAGCATATGTCTACCGGTGAGCGCTCAATGCTCTCTGCTTTCCAGGAATCGGCGCAGGCAGTGCAGAATGAAGACTTGTCCGCGCTGGTGCCCTTCTGGCGTTTCTTCGATACCATCTCGAAGGACCTGGAGCATGGCATCATCCGCGTAATCGACCGCGCCGAACGCGCCGCTGAAGCCAACCAGAACCTGCAGCCCGAAGACGTCCGCGTGTTGAAACTGCTGTACCTTATCCGCTATGTAACCTATATGGAAGCAAGCCTGAACAACATTGCCATCCTTATGGTGCAGGACATGAGCGCCGATATGGTGCAGCTGCGTGAAGAAGCGAAGGCATCGCTGGAGCGTTTGGTGCGCGAAGGCTATGTGGCGCGCCAGGGCACCAAATACAACTTCCTTACCGACGAAGAGCAGGACATCACGCGCGAAATTAGAAATGTGAAGGTGGAGCCCGCCGAGGTTGTGGCGCTTATCAGCCAAATCCTGTTCGACGACCTATACAGCTACCGCAAGCTTACCTGCGGTGCGAACAATTTCCCCATCGATCGGTATGTGGATGCGTCAATCCATGGCGCTTCGCAGGGAGGCATGAAGCTTTCGGTGGTTACGTTGGCGGGCGAGCTTGCCAACGCAACGGATGGCGAAATTGAGCTGCGCTCCAACCGCGAGGCAGTGGTAGTCCTTTCCGACGAAGCCGATTATTACGAGGTGCTGCTGAACGCAGTACGCATCGACAAATATGCGCGCACTCATGCCATGGCGCAGCTTCCGGCAAGCACGCAGCAGATCATCAAAGCGAAGAAGGAAGAATCGGCATCGAATAAGAAGGAAGCCAGGGTGCTTCTGGAGGATGCCGTAGTGCACGCCCGTTGCGCTATCAATGGGCACATGGAAACGGTGCGCGCCACCAACGCCAAGCAGGTGTTCGATCAGGTGCTGGAAAAGCTGGCAAGCGCCATCTTCACCAAGGCGGGCTACATTACCGCACCTGCTGCTTCGAGCGAAGATGTGCGTCGTGCCCTTATGGGTGCCGCGCAAGATGCGCTTGAGGGAACGGGCGGCGCCAACCAACAGGCGATTGACGACCTAAATATGTTCTTGGACACGCAAACAAGGTTGCATCAGAAAACAACCCTCGGCGAATTGCTGCGCAAGTACGGCGCAAGCCCCTACGGCTGGCGAAATGTTGACACGCTGCTGGTGGTGGCGCAGCTTGTTGCCGTGCAAAAGGCAACGCTGAGCTATGCAGGCCAGCGTATTGCCGCAACCGATCCGCGTGCCTACGAGCTGTTAACCAGCCTGAAAGCCGCCGAGCAGGTAACGCTTGAGCAGCGCGTACGCGCATCGGACAGGTTGCTGAAGCAGGCTGCGGACATTATCGGCGAATTCTGTGATGAGCGTATTCCCGCCAACGATGAAGATGCCTTGGTGCAGCGTATTGTTGCCGAGCTTGAAAAGGCAAAAGATCACTGCGGAACTTTGAACCGCGAAAAGTATGTGGGTATTCGTGAGTACCCATATCCTGGTTCTTCCGTTATCGAAAAGGGCGTTTCCGCTATTAACGCCGTACTTGCGCAGCGCTCGCAGCCTACCGCCTTGCTGAAAGCGATTGGTGAAGCGGGGGACGATCTGCTCGATTACGCAGAAGACATCGAAGCGGTAGACGAGTTCTTCAGCCGCCAGCAGCGTTTGTTCGACGATGCGGTGAAGATGCTTGGTGTTGCCCAGCAGGATAGCTTTTATCTGAGCAGCAGCGAAAGCGCGCAGGATGCCATAGCTAAAACCAAGGAAATACTCATTCTTGAACAGCCCTATCGTCGCATCAGCGAGCTGCCCGGTTTGCGTAAGCAATTCGAAGAAGCTCACCTGACGCTGGTGAAAACCAAACGCAACGAATTGCTTGATGTGGTGCGCGCGGGTAGGGAAGAGCTTGCTGCATATGCTTCTCAGCAGGGCGAATTCGTTGGAATGGCAAAGCTCGCTGTTGCCGACGCGGGCCGTATCTGCGATTCGCTTGAAACCCAAATCCATGCAGCGGAAACCGCATCGGTGCTGGACTCATTGAAGGCGCGTTTCGAAACTTGGTGCGATCAGTCCTATGCCGCTGTAGACAAGGCCGTTGAAGCCGCTCGTGCGCAGAAGGCACGCGAGGTTGCCGTAAAAGCAACTACCGAAAGCGGCGAAACGGTAACCCATGTTCACCAAACACACGCTCCCGCGCCCAAGCCAGAACCAAAAGTGAAGGCCGTGAAGCGTACCGATGTGTGCGCCCGCAAGGTGCTTTCCAGTGAGGCGGATGTGGACGCGTACCTGGCTGAAGTCCGCGAAAAGCTGCTGGCCGAGCTTGCCGGCGTTGACTCCATTCGTTTGGGCTAGAAAGGCAAGGTCATGAACGATACCGCAATCAAAAACTACTGCATTTGGGCACGTGCCGAGTTGCTAAACGAAGTGGAAAACCGCATGCAGCGTTACGGCATTCTGGAAGAAGGTGCCGAACCCGCCGATGCTCAAACTGTAGGCGGGCAGGCGCTTTCTACCCAGGAGCAGAAGCAGCGCACCCAGTTGTTGGAAATGCAGGCGCGCATGGGCCACGCTGCTTTGCGCGACAAAGCAGCCTACACCTGGTTCAACCGTATAATCGCCATCCGATTCATGGAGTTGCACGATTATCTGCCCAGCAGTATACACGTGTTCTGTTCCGCGAACGATGCGAATGCTTTTGAGCCGGAAATCGTAAAAGAAGCGCTTGATATCGACCTTCCTGGTGCAAGCCAAGAAAAGATTGTGCCCCTGGTGCGGGCGGGCGAAGACGAGCCCTTGTTCCGTTATTTGTTTCTGGCTCAGTGCAACGAGCTTGCCGAATGCTTGCCTGCGGTGTTCGAGCCGGTGGGCTCTGCCTTGGAATTGCTGCTGCCCAGCGGCCTTCTACGCAAGGAAAGCGTGGTGGGTCAGCTGGTGGCGCAGCTTCCTTGGGGTGGCGAAGTGGAAGGCGGAATTGGCTGGAGCAAGGTAGAGATTTTGGGCTGGATGTACCAGTTCTATAACTCTGAAGTGAAAGACGAGTTTTTCAAGTCGAAGCGCAAGGCAACGGCGCGCGACATTGCGCCCGCCACGCAGCTGTTCACGCCAGAATGGATTGTGCGCTACATGGTGGAAAATTCCCTGGGCCGCCTATGGATGCTGAACTTCCCCGAAAGCAACCTGGCGGAAAACTGGGAATACTACATTCAGCCCGATGCCGAACACGAGGATTTCATTCACATAGACGGCCCCGAGGAAATTACGCTATGCGACCCTGCCTGCGGCAGCGGTCATATTCTAGTGTATGCGTTTGAGCTGCTGTTTCAGATGTACGTATCGCGCGGTTACCGCGAACGCGACATTCCGCAGCTGATTTTGCAGAATAACCTTACAGGTTTGGAAATTGACCCTCGTGCGGCGCAAATCGCGAGCCTGGCGCTTGCCATGTGCGCCCGCGAGCACGACCGTCGCTTCTTTACGCGTGGGGTAGAGGCGGATGTCAACGTTATTGCGCCTACAGTATTCGAAGAGGGTGAGCTGCCCGAAGGTGCAGCGCTACAGCAACAGCCTCAGCTGGTAGACGCCCTGGCTCATTTGGATGAGATTGGCAGCCTGCTGAACCCCACCGAAGCTGAGCTTGCATCCTTATGCGATGACGTTAAGCGCTTCGCCGAAGCAGGTCAGGCAAGCCTGTTTGGAGCGAACGTTGCCGAAAAGCTGCAACAAGCAAAGCAAACGTGCGAAACCTTGGCAAGGAAGTTTACCTGCGTAGTGGCCAACCCCCCCTACATGGGCAGCTCCAGCTTCTGCCCTTTCATGTCCAAATGGGTAAAGAAGAACTATCCCGATGTGAAGAGCGATCTATTCTCGTCATTCATCGTTCGCATTATGGGTCTTGCCAATGATCATGGTGAGTGCGGCATTATGTGCCCGTTTGTTTGGATGTTCATCGGCAGCTACGAGAAGCTCCGTAACGAGATTATCGACAATAGAACGTTTACCTCGTTGATTCAGCTCGAGTACTCTGGCTTCGCCGGCGCAACGGTGCCTATTTGTACTTTCACGTTCCATAACTCCCATGTCGATGGCTACAAGGGCGGCTATATCCGCTTGTCCGATTTCGCTGGCGCTGCAAAGCAAGCTCCTAAGGCCCTCGAGGCGATCAAGAACCCCGACTGTGGCTGGTTCTACCGCCGAGACGCCGATACCTTCAAACAAATCCCCGGCACCCCCATAGCCTATTGGGCAAGCGATGCACTGCTGGAAGCATTCAAGGAAGAAGAGATTGGTGATGTATGCCTTCTTCGTACGGGTATGAAGACAGGGGACAACAATAGATTTCTTCGACTTTGGTGGGAGCCATCCCGCCTGAAGGAGAAAATGGACAGTGCCAACGATGCTGATGCTATTGAGTCTGGGATGAAATGGTTCCCCTATAACAAAGGCGGGGAGTATCGGAAATGGTTTGGAAATAACGATTGGGTCGTAAATTTTGAAAATGATGGCTCAGAGTTGTTGGGAGATGCCGCATCGGATGGTCGCCACATTCAGAATCTCGATAAGTCTTTAAGGTTTAAGCCTTCTCTAACTTGGTCGCTGATTAGCAGTGGATCAATTGCTTTTAGGTTTAGACCGAGTGGTTCTCTTTACGATATGGCGGGAATGAGCATGTTTCCTGTTTGCCTTCCTAATTTTGTTTTAGGTTTAGCGAACTCGAGTTTTTCCCTGATGTGCCTTTCTTTCTTGGCTCCAACTTTGAATTATCAAGTTGGAGATATTTCCCGAATCCCCTACGTGGGCAATATCCCAGAGCCGGTGCTTGGAAAAGTTAATGGAGCTGTTCAAGATTCGATCGATTTGTCTATGTCCGATTGGGATTCGTTTGAAACCTCCTGGGATTTCAAGCGCCATTCCTTAGTGTAGGTGCTGTATGGATTTGAACGTCCTTCAGGCGGTAACTCCCGCCCTATCGGGATTAATTGGTGCAGTGATTGGCAGCGCTTCTTCTATTGCTGCCAGCTACATTCAAACTAAGCGCGCGCACAAAAATAGCGAGTTAGAGCTACTTAACGCCCGAAAACGCGAAATTTATGATCGTTCAATTTCTTTGGTTGCTGATTTAAAGCTAGATTCCGATAAATTGTTCGACGATTTGTATCGTGCGTCACTTGCTTCTTTGGGTGGTTCTGTACGAGTGTATTGTGATAGCTCTTTTGCGGGTTGTTTTGTTGAATTTGGCCAGATGGTTTTTGATGTCTATGGCTGTTATCGCGCAAAATGTGCAGAACTCGACGACGAATGGCATATTATGCGTCCGATATATTCGGATGATGGCATGTTGACCGATTACCAAGAAGAGCTTAGAGGAGACTATCGGGATTATGAACTCGCATGTCGCAAATTGAAGGCCGAGAGCAAGATTCCCGTTTCTGATATTCACGAGTATTTAGAAAAACTCGCCGAGCAAGCAAGAGCTGACATCTGGTCATTCGGGGAAAACAAGCATGTCGGGAAATAGATGCATGGAAAAATACTACCCAACGATTTTCTTGTCCGTTTGTGTGCATTCTGTTTGCAAGTTACCGATTAACAAGGGAAACCCTCCGGCTACTTCGACAGCCCTCGTTAATGGGGAAGCCAAAGGAATTGCTAAGGGAAACCCCTCAACTCTTGGACAGCTCTCCATTGCGGAACGCTGTTTTGTTTATACGGCAATATTGGTTAAACCGTTAATTGAGTCGCTTTCTTCTGAATTTGTTCAGGTAGTTTTTCTTGAAGGATCCCCATTTACCAAAGAACTTAATATCCGTCGGTCTTTGGTCTTTTGTCTGATATTTGATGGCGGTAAGTTCCATTGTGCAAAGGAAATCCGCAAGCTGCAGAAGCCGATAATCGGCAGGGCTGGCGTTCTTGTAGACAATTGCGTCTTTAGCAAGGACGTACTCGATTGCGTCATGCAGTGCCTTCGTTACGGTTGCCTGTCCGTTGTCGTAGTAAACCTTAACTTCAGTGAATTTTTGAAGGTAAGCAATATTGTCGAAGAGAGTATTGATCAAATCTCTTTTCATTCGGTCAAGAAGCCTCTTTGCATCGTCTTGAAATTCGCTTTTCTTGTATGCAAAGGTCATATAGCTGAACGGCAAATGAGACGCAAAGATTCGGAAGCTCGAAAGATAACTTTTTCTGATTTCAATAGGAAGTTCTTCATAGCTTTCATGCTTGGTCAGAAGCGGTCCAGTATGCATGGGTATATCGGGAAGTCCTTTGTCGCTGAGGTCAATAAGGTAGACCTCGATGTAAGGAGAGATGTCGTTCTCCTGTTCGTGGAATACGAGTGTAATGAGGTAATAGCGCGATTTTTCGCCGATGTCGCCGGATTCGTCCACAAATACCGAAAGCTCTTCGTTCATTGCGGCCTCCTTAAAAATGAAAATGCCGGGGGAAACCCCCCGGCTCTTGGAGGCCGACCCTTTCGGGAGGACCAACTAATTTATACCACGACCCAGGGTGTTCTTTCAAGGTATAATTATACACGAACACATGTTCTAAAACACCTGGTAAACCGCAAGGGTGGTGAGTGCTGTGGCTGCTAAAAATAAAGTACCTTACCAAGTCTTTTGTAAGACAAACGCAAAGACAATAACCGTAGATGGGCTGGGCATTTTCGTCTTGTATCCCTCGCAGGGACGACTATTCACTAGCTTAATGAAGCTTCAGGAAATGGAACGTCCGCGTCCGTTCCGCAAAACCGCCCAATCCCAAGCCGTGAAACGGCTTTTAGAAATGATTCCTACCCAAACCTATACCGTTTAAGGAGATGGCTATGGATTTTGCTGCATTTTTTATGACGTTCCTTTCGGATGACTGGGTGTTTTTTCAGGAAGGGGAAATAACCTGGGATGGGAAACGTCATGCCATCAACGGCTTGCAAGTGAACGCCGCTAAAGTTGATAGGTTTATGCCGTTCATCTCGGAAAACTCTGATTTTGACAACATCAAAGAGGCACTGGACTATTTCGTTGCTTTCCTGACAAACATAGAAACGGATGAAGAGTTTGCTATTCCTCGTTCGAGTATTGCGCCTGGCGTTGCAAAGGGGTTGCCCGAGGGCGATTTAACGCCAATCACGTTTGCGAATTTGGCAGCATGCGGCTCAGCGTTGATTGTGCGTGAAGTGGGCGACGACGATTACTCCGTGCTTTTCGACAGGCGGCTTGCGCAGGGTATCCCATGCTTCTTTAATCTTTCTGCTCGTCTGATTTGGGATTATAGGCAGCTTACCCGTTCTGGCAGGGGCGTTCCATTCAAGGTTGGCTTCTTGCCCACGCGCAGCATCGATGCCGATGCATGTTTCGATGAATCTGTTGACGTGGTGCCTGGCGCCCAAGACGACATCTTGGTTATGGATGTCGATTGCGCGCCTGAAATTAGTATCGTCGCTAAGCAGAGTGGCTTGCGTCTTGACACTTTGAAGGCGTGTCTCAACACGCTTGACCCTGAGCGCTTTGCCGAGATAGAAGGTTCACCAAGTGATATCGCAATTGGAACCCCCACTGAAAGCATGATGGAAGACAGCGAGCTTTTTCAGGCTTTGCTGCTGCAAGAAGTAAGGGCCATGCCTCGTTGCTATGCGATTGAGGGAACGGGCTATAAAGGCCGTGCCGAGCGCGTTGAAGCTATGAAGCCGGGCGATCCGGTTATTTTGGAATCCGACTGGCAATGCGAATACTTTGACCCAGTAGGCATTGAGGTGTTCAATGCCGAAAATCAGACGTTGGGATATCTCTCGCTCGATTTGTCCGAGGGCGCTTCTGCTGTCGGTGGTTTTAGGCAGCTTGCCTGCATGCTGCCCTACGTTGTTGCGACCGTTGATTCGGTAACGCCCGTTTCCGCTAGGGGCCGTGGTGCGAAGTATCCTCTTATGGATATTCGTGTTGAGCTTATTGACGAAGCACTGGACCGTTCGGTTGAACCAGCGCAGCTTACTGCGGAAGCCCTTGATGCGTGTAAAACGATGTTCTCTCTGCCGCCTGAAGCGAGTGGCGCCTGTTCGATTCTTTTGCCTGATGGTGGGGAGTCCAAAGAAGATACCGAGCAGGGAGATGTTCGTTTCGTTTCCTTGGATACGCATTCTGATTTCAGTGACCGGAAGAATGCTTTTAAAGCAGAAGGCTCTCCGGACGATTCTTCGGCAAGAAATCTCCCCGAAGGCAGGGTGGAGAACCGCATAGAATCCATGGCGGATGCTCATAAAAGCGTAGAGCAGAGCAATAGAACCGAAAAAAAGAGTGCGGCTATCGATATTGAAGTGGCTCGAGAGCGTGGTCTTGCGGTTGTGCGAGAGTTGGCTCCGAAGCTTGAAGAGCATATCGAAAGCAGGCTTGCCGAAAAGAGAAGGCTGAGCTCCGAGCTCTCTAGTTTAGGGCTGTTTAAGTTTGCGGAGAAAAAGGCGAAAAAGGCAGAGATTGCCGAGGTGGGGAGATCTGTGCACCGCTGGTGCATGCTGCGCATTGCTTGGGGGGAAGTTGAAAATTGGCTTCGTATTTGTGATTTAGCTGGTAACTATAAGGCTCGCAAAGAGAGATTCAGGGAGTTTACCAGTGAGGCCGATGTTGAAAACAAAACCAAATTCATCCTCTTATCCTCGTCCGTTTTACTTTATATGGCGGATATGAAGCGGCCCGTTGCTTCAGAGGAGGTTGGCAAATTCATAGTCGATTTAACTGGTAATGCTGGCTATAAGCGCGAGCGCATTATGGAATGGCTTGTGGACGAGCATTACGTTCGACGAATTGAGGGGTCAAAAGATTGTGCTTATGAACTCATACTTGGTGGGCTCGATGCCGGTTCGTACTTTCTAGAAGATCCATGTCATCAAATTAATTTTATGATTCAGGATGTGTTTTCCGAATACGACAAATTTGATTGGGAAAACAGCGTTTGGCGTTATTGATTGGGGTTGATGGTCATGGCAACACTTCTTGTAGATAAATATGAAGCCCGAAAAGAAGAGGTAAACGCACGGTTTGAGCAGCTTCGCGCTAACGAAGAAGAGCTGAACCGCATTTTCGCTGAAATCTATAACATGGTGGGCGAGGTGCCTATCGAGGTTGAGGATAAGTATGTTTCGGTGGCAAAGATTTTCGATACCGAAGAGGAAATCCCGGAATCGTACAAGGGCAACAGGTATGTGCGCACCAAGCGCGATGAAATTACCAGCTTAATCAGCTATGCGGTTGGCTGCATGTTCGGCCGCTATTCGCTGGACGTGGACGGGCTGGTGCTTGCCGACCAGGGCGACACGCTGGAAAACTACCTGGCAAAGATGCCCGACCCCAACAGCGTTACTTTCATGCCTGACGACGACAACGTAATCCCTATCACCGACGAAGAGTATTTCGGCGACGACATTGTGGGTCGCTTCGTCGCATTCGCGGAAGCGGTGTACGGTGCGGAAACACTGGAGCAGAACTTGCAGTTCATTGCCGAAGCGCTGGGTGGCAAAGGCTCGCCACGCCAGGTTATTCGCCAGTACTTCCTGAAGGAATTCTTCAAGGACCACTGTAAAACGTACAAGAGGCGTCCTATTTATTGGTTGTTCGACTCTGGCAAGAAGGCGGGTTTTCGAGCACTCATCTATATGCATCGTTACCAGCCCGATTTGCTGGCGCGTGTGCGTACCGAATACGTGCATCAGCAGCAAGATCGTTATCGCACTCAGATCGAGTTCGCGGAAAACGAACTTGCAACGGCGGAAAAGGGCGCCCGCGTAAAGCTGGATAAACGCATCAAGAAGCTGAGCGACCAGCTAACCGAGGCAACCGCTTTCGAGGAAAAGCTGCACCACCTGGCTGACCAGATGATAGAGATCGACTTAGACGACGGCGTGAAAGTGAACTACGCCAAATTCCAAGACGTGCTGGCGAAGATTAAGTAAGGAAAGGTGATTCTAATGATGGATGAGAAGACGCTTGAAGAGGAGCTTGCCAAATCATTTGAAAATGCAAGGGCAGACGAGTCAAATGTCATGGATTGCTATGGCGTCAGGGCGGTTCTTAGGAACAGTGTCTTGGGTGAATTTGAGTCCAGGCATCCTGAAATCCTTACCGAAGACGATGACGATCTCTATTACTCCAATTTGTCTAAGCTGACCCATAAGTTGGATGAGATGTATGGATCTATCTCTTTTAGGGATCTCGGCGTTGAGCTGGATGGCATTTTGGTCGTTTTTCCAGAAGACCGTTCAAAGATTAATAGTTCTCAGGTTTTGCTTAAGAAGCTTACCTGTGTGATGCGTGACCTTGAGAGCGCTATTAACGATGCCTATGAAGACGACAACGGTGATATCCGGGACTATTTTGAAGAGGCGCAGCGCTTAGTTGAGGCAATGCAGAGCATTTCCTCGCGAGCTGAAGGCCAACCGGAGAAATAGTCTATGTCCCAAATTGATGTAATAGAGCAGTTGAAGCAGCGCTTTGCGGAGCCATTGGGCGAGTGCGCCAAACGTCGCATTGTGGTGTGGCATGATGCAGATGGCGAATTTGAAGAGCAGTTCGATGGTCTTGCGCAGCGGGGTTTCGATGATGCGGGTGTTGTCGATGACGTTATGGCTGCTAGCGGGGATTTTCCGCGTGCCGTTCGCTTCGTGAAAGCTGAAGATGGCGTGATGTTCACGGTAAAGCGCCTGGTGAACCGCGAAGATACCGTAAATGACATTTTGCTGTACCGCAAGCAGCCCCGCGGCGTTGTGGAAGGCGATTGGCTTGCCGATGTTGAGCTGTACGCCGACCATTTTCAGGCTGATTATTTCTCGCTTTTGGCAAACCAGATTGGTGCCGCCGATTCCGGTGCAGTGCGCGAAGCATTGCAGAGGCATAAGAAGTTCTTTGCAGCGCAAACGCGCATCAAACATTTTTCTGAGGTAATGCCCGCTCCCGCATCGGGTGAAGACGTTGATCTGGGCGTTTTGGCGGTGCTGTTTGGCGCCACGCAACCCGAACAGACAAGCGTTGCGTTTGTGGTGCGGGCTTATTTGCGGCTGTTGATGCATTCGGGCTTTGAAGAGGCGCAACAGCTGTTGGCCAAGTTCAACGCGGAAGAAACTTTAGCGGGCTTGGTTGCTCGCCGCACGGGTTTCCAGGGCGCCATCGCCGAACGCGATTCGCTGAGCGAATTTGCTGCGCACCTTCTGCTAACGGCGGCTTCGCACGTTATGCCCGAAGGCGCGCTTTCGGGTCTGGAGGCACATATTGCCAAGCAGTACGCGCCGTTTTGCCTGGCGGTGGTAAAGGAATGGGACCGTGAGCCTTCTGCGGTGGAAGGTTTGTTCGAAGTGTGCCGACTGGTGGAAAGCGAGTGCGGCCTGCCTGTTCGCTTCGCTGCCCTTCCGCTTGCCAGCATTATGGAATGCGATGTGTTTCCCTGTGTGAATGAAGCTCTTCTGCAGCAGCTGTTTGCCTCTGTTGCAGGTGGCTCCAACCGTGCGGAAGAAGCGCGTGCCGTTATTGCTCGTCGTAAGGATTTGGCCTGGTACGGGCGTGTTTCCGCTTACTTCGAAATGCTGGAAGCCGCTATTGGCATGCAGAGCTTTGAGCAAGCGCACGCAGGCACATTCGGTTTGGCAAACCCGCAAGAGGTATGGGCTGCCTATACGCAGGATTGGTGGCATATGGATGCCCTGTACCGTAAGCTGTGCGTGGCGTATTCTGCGTGCCAAAAAGCTGGCAATGCGGTATTAGAAGAGCCTTCGCGCAGCGTTGCCGAATGGGCGGAAGGCTTGTACGAGAATTGGTTCTTGGCAAAGTCGTGCGATTGTTGGACACGTGCCGCTTCGCAGCAATGGGAGACGCAGGGTTATGTGGAAGGCGTGCCGCAGCAGCGCAGCTTCTTCTGGGAAACACTACCTGAATACTCCGACATGAAAACAACGGTGGTTGTAGTGTCCGATGCGCTGCGTTACGAGGTGGCGTGCGAGATTGCGGAAACCTTGAATCGTGAACGCGGCGGCAAGGTGAAGCTGGGCAGCATGCAGGCAACGTTCCCTACGATAACGGAGTTCGGCATGCCGGCGCTTCTGCCGCAGAAAACGCTTTCGCTGAATTGGGAACAGGGCGCCGTTTTCGCAGATAACAAGTCAACCGCAACTACCGAACAGCGCGAAGCGGTGCTGCAAACAGCGCGCCCTACGGCGCGCGCTCTGCGAGCATCGCAGTACTTGGAAATGCCCAGCGCCCAGCGAAAGACTCTGCTGAAAGATGCAGGGCTGGTGTATTTGTACCACAATAAAATCGATGCCACCGGCGAAAAGCCCGCAACCGAGCAGGACGTGTTCGACGCGTGCGCTGATACGGTTGAGGAATTGTGTGCTTTGGCACGCCGCGTGTGCACTGATGTGCCCGCTGCGCGTGTGGTAATTACCGCTGATCATGGCTTTTTGTACACCCGCCACGAATTAGAGGAGTGCCAACGCGTGGGCAAAAGCGCCTTGCCGGAAGCAGAGGCCATTTCGGGGAAACGCCATATGGTTGCTCAGTCTGCCCAGCTGAAAAGTTGGTTCGGTGCAGGAAACCCCGATGCCATGCTGTTCATCCGCATGAATATGGACGCCCTTGGGGGTGGCGAATATGTAGGGTTGGCTCCGCGCCAAAGCGTGCGCATCAAGCGTCCCGGCGGCACCTCGCGTTATGTGCATGGTGGCGTAAGCTTGCAGGAAATGTGCGTGCCCGTGGTGGGGTTCCGCAAGGTCAATGCGCGTTCCAAAGAATTCGAGGACACGCAGTTTGCCACGCTGCGTGTGCTTGACGATACTCGGCGCATTACCAATTCGCTGTTCCGCATAAAGCTTATCCAGAACGAACCGGCGGTAGAGAAAACGCTGCAGTGCGAATACGAGCTGGCGTTCACCGATGCTTCAGGCAACGAAGTGAGCACGGTGGTGAAGGCGCATGCCGATAGAACGTCGGAAAACCCGCAAGACCGTGTGCTGGAAGTGCGGTTTAACTTGCGCTCTGACCTGAGCTTTTCGGCAAAAGATGCGTATTACTTGGTGGCGCGCGATAAGAAAACCGGCACCATTGCCTGGCGCGAAGAATACCGCATAGAGGTTTCATTCGCTCCGATAGATTTTGGGTTTTAGCACGCTTGCTGCCGCTCGGTTTCGAGCGGGGCGGTGGTAAGCGCTTTCGATAGTAAAGGCATAAGCAATGGAAGAAGAAAAGAAGAAGTCGACGATACCCGTGCTTGAGCTGGACACGCTTGATGAAAAAGTCGTGGCGAATTTCCCCGGCAAAATCGTGCGCAAGGATTTAACGGCGCTGATGAAGCGCGGTGCCAACGTGCCAACCTTTGTGCTGGAGTATCTGCTGGGCATGTACTGCTCTACGGAAGATGATGAGATGGTGGCTCAGGGCATCGAGCGCATTCGTAAGATCCTTACCGAAAACTACGTGCGCCCTGATGAAAGTGAAACCATCAAGTCGAAGATCAAGGAGTTGGGCCAGTACACCATCATCGACAAGGTTCACGCTAAGCTCGACGAATACGAAGACATTTATGTGGCGAGTTTCAGTAACCTTGCCATTGAGCCATTCGTGATGCCTGCCGAATATGTGCGCAACTATGCGAAGATCCTACAGGGTGGTATTTGGTGCATTCTGCGCATTGAGTACCTGCAGCCCGAAGATGCCGATGAAGATGCGCTGGCGGATTTTTTCGACGACGCGCCGAAGCCTAAATCAAAGAAGAAAAGCCGCAAGCGCGGCCCGCAGGACAGCCCCTTCCATGTAGTGAGTCTGAAGCCTATTCAGATGCCTAATCTCGATTTGGATGGCATGATTGCGCTGCGCAGTGAGTTTACGGCCGAGGAATGGATGGATTTGCTGCTACGTAGTTGCGGCTATGAGCCCGCTGCGCTGAAGCCCAAGCAGAAGCTGCACTTCATTGCGCGTATGGTGCCGCTGGTGGAGCATAACTACAACCTATGCGAGCTGGGTCCGCGCGGTACGGGCAAGAGCCATGTGTATAAGGAGATCTCGCCGTATTCCATTCTTATGTCAGGCGGACAAACCACCACAGCGAACTTGTTTGGTCGCATGAATGCCAACGCCCGCGCCGATTCGCTAGCGCGTGCTGGTTTGGTGGGCAACTGGGACTGCGTTACGTTCGATGAAGTGGCGGGTATGCGCTTTAAGGATATGAACGCCATTCAGATTCTGAAGGATTACATGGCATCTGGATCGTTCGCACGCGGCAAAGATCAGCTGAATGCCGACGCTTCCATGGTGTTCGAGGGAAATATCAACGACACGCCTCAGAGCGTCCTGAAAACCACGCACTTGTTCCAGCCGTTTCCGCCCGAATTCAACAACGATTCGGCGTTCTTCGATCGCATTCACTTGTACCTGCCCGGCTGGGAAGTGCCCAAGATGCGCAGCGATTTGCTCACTGGCCACTACGGGCTTATCACCGACTGCCTAAGTGAGTTCTGCCATGAAATGCGTAAGCGCGATTTCACGCATTTGGCGGATGATTGCCTCCGTTTGAACAGCGATTTCAACAAGCGCGATGAAATTGGCGTGCGCAAAACCTTCAGCGGTATGGCCAAACTTTTGTTTCCAGACGAAAACATGACCAAGGAAGATGTGCGGATGCTCATGGAGTACGCTATCGAGGGCCGCCGCCGCGTGAAAGAGCAGCTGAAGATTATGGCGGGTGTTGAGTTCATTGACGTGAACCTTGGCTACATCGACGTGGAGAATCCTGCCGAGAATCATGTGGTGTATGTGCCCGAGCAATCGAAGAGCACTCTGGTGCCCGATGGGCCCCTGCAGGTGGGTCACGTGTTTGCCGTGGGGCATTCCGTCGAGGGCGAGATGGCCATATACAAGCTGGAAAACAAGGCAGTGGCGCGCGATTTAAAGCTCGAAACAGAAGGGCTAGGCTATAACCGCGCAGTTAACGATGGTATTGAGGCGGCGTTCAAGTACTTCGGCAACAACGCCAACAAGGTTGCGTTGGGCGTGCGTGCAGGCGCTTACGATTACCTGATGTTCTTCAACGACCTGCAGAAAAAGGGCCTTTCAGCGGAGATTTCATTGGCGGAGTTCGTAGGCTTATGTTCGGCGGCATGTGGGCGTCCGGTGGCGGCTTCGTTGGTTATTCCGGGCATTTTGCGCATGTCGGGCAGTATGGATGAACTGCGCGATTTGGAGGATATTTTCCGTGTGGCGAAGAACGCAGGAGCAAAGAAGATCTTGCTTCCCATGAGCAGCCTTGCGCAACTTCAAACGGTTCCGCAGGAGCTGATGAGCAGCGTAAGCCCCGATTTCTACCCCGATGGCGATGCGGTGTCCGCCGCCCGTAAGGCTTTGGAGATTTAGTTATGAGTGAAAACTTTGTTGAGTCCCTGCAGAGCCAAGCCGCCCGCGCGACGCTTGGCTCTGCGCTGGGGCGATATTTCGAATGGGTTGAGGAGCAGGTTTCTGCCGCGCTGTTTGCCGATAAGCGTATGCCCCGTACGATAGATTACTTGCAGCGCTATGCCGCATTGCGGCAGATGGATTCTACTGATGATGTTTTGGCAGGGTTGGACAAAACGCTTTCACTCGCGGGAGATATCTTGAGGGGAGGGCCTGCAGAGGGTGCCAAGATCGATGCCGACGCAGCTTTGAAGGATGCTGCTGCCTCGTATGTTGGCTACGCTATGGTGCTTTCTGCTGGTGAGGCCAGGATCGTCGAGGAAGCGGGCGAATCATCAGGCGATGCATCTGAGGCCGTTGGCTCCGATCTTCGTTCTAGGGCGTTCAAGAAGAAAGAGGGTTTTGCGGGTAGGTTGCATTTCGACAGCCCGCAGCCGTTTCGGCCCGACAGCACATGCAGGTTAGCGGGTAGTGCCAAAGAGACTGCTCTTTTGTTGAATGAAGTTCGCACTTCATTCGATACGTTTTCTCGTGTGGTGCGGGATAATGGTCTTTTAGCGGCTTTTTCAACTGACACCACCTCGGGTGCCTGTAGGCCCGAGTATTGGTGGATCTTCTTCAGCTCCAGGACAAAAGAGGATGACTTTGGAGAAATCCCTTATAGGGTTGAGGAATGCCCTGATGGCGATACCCTTCAGCAGAGCATTGAGCGTATGAAGGGGTTCAACAAGCAGAAGTACCTCGACTTCTTTGATGACGATATAACTCAACATATTGATGCATTTTGGTACGGCTTCGCAAAACTTATGCAGAACGTGAATGGCTTGTACCATTTGGACATGAGCGGTTTTAACGAGTATTGCGAAGGAGTAGTGGAAGCGGTTACTCGAAGCGCTCTTGATTTCTACAACGCGTTCGGTTCGAAAGTGACGATGGAGTTCGCCGCCGATATAGAAACGCTAACTAAGTAGGTGGCATTATGCCAATAGTGGATATAGACATCGATGCCCTGCGGGCGTACTTGCTTGATTATTGCGGCACGGCTATGTTCTCAGGTTTTCCTGTCGCAGTGCTTGATGTGGCTGATATTGAACGAGCCAGTGGGGAAGAGCTGTGCCGCATAGCCGAGCGCCTAGGGGTAGATCTTCGCAGGTTCGTGGTCCAATAGGGACAGTCCCTCTTCAGCACGCTAAAACCTCTTGGGGAGTTTTATCGTGCCTGATGGGAGCTTGCTGCTGCAATACCAGAATTCGCCCGTATTCGGCTACAATAACGCTTCGATATGCTAATTGAATAAAGCGCATGTAAGGCGCTTGTTGAAAGGGGACACCGTGTCCGCTCAGTGCAATCTCATCATCGACTCTTGTTGCGATCTTCCGTTGGAGCTCGTCCAGCAAGAGGGTGTTCAGCTGATCGATTTCAACTACATCATTGACGATGAAACGTTCAAGGACGATTTCTATCAGTCCGTAACCCCCAAGGAGTTCTACGACAACATCCGAAACGGCGCTACTCCAAGCACCTCACAGGTTGCGCCCGCCGAAACGGAAGCTGCTTTCCGCAATGCTATTGAGTCGGGGGTTCCCACGGTATACCTCTGCTTTTCCAGTGGGCTTTCCAGCAACTACAGTACGGCTTTTGCCATTTGGAACCAACTGAAAGCCGAACATCCTGAAGCGCCTATCTATATCGTTGATCTTCTTATCGGTTCTACTCCTGAAGGTCTGTTGGTGCTGGAGGCTTTGCGTCAGCGCGAAAGCGGGCTTACCGCCGAAGAGATGGTTGCCTGGGCGGAAGAAGCACGCTATTTCGTGCAGACCCTGTTCATGGTTGACGACCTCGACGCTCTTCATCGTGGCGGCCGCATTCCCGCTTCGGTTGCTTTTGCGGGCTCCAAGCTTGATTTGAAGCCGCTGTTGAATTTCGACACCAATGGCAAGCTTTCTCTGGCAGGCGCATCTCATGGTCGTAAGAAAGGCCTGAAGCAGCTTGCCTCCTTCTACGAGAAGGCCCATGCTGAAAATAGCAACTTCGCTCTCATCGGCCATGCCGATTCGGAAAAAGATGCCGACAGGGTTTGCGAGCTGCTCGCCAAGCAAGACGAATCCATCACGGTCATTAAGCACAATATCGGTGCTACCATCGGCAGTCATGTCGGTGCCGGTATGGTGTCTATTTCCTTCTGGGGCACGGATCGCCGCGAGGCGCTTTCTGTCGCTGACAAAATTGCTCGCAAGGTGCGAAAAGGGGAGTAGGTCTTTACAAAAGGGCAAGTAAACCTTTCATTTTAGATTTTCGGCAGGCCGCAGCTTCTGCGCGAACCGTGCGTTCGGATTTGGGTTAAGAAAGGGAAAACCTAGATCGAGAGATGCGGGTCACTACGAGTTGCGGCTTTTCTTTTTCTCGAAAGAGCGTCCTTGACACTCCTATCCGGCATCCCTTTCTTTTCGAAACAGTATCTTTTGCTCTTTACGATAACTAATTCACGGTTTATCATATGAACAGGTGTTCACATGTGAAAGGATCAAAGATGGTCGAAGAGGAACCGGACGAAGCAAAGCAAGCTCACCGTAGCGTCTCTTCAGAAATCGAAAGCGCTTGTGGCTGCGGCTGCGATGCTGCCGATGAAGCTGTCGACATGATGCCCGATGAAGAACTGCTCTACGATTTGGCCGATTTGTTCAAGGTGTTTGGCGACACCACGCGCATCAAAATCCTCTACGCCCTTATGACGAAGGATCGCTGTGTTGCCGATCTGGCTGAGGAGATTGGTGCGACTCAAAGTGCGGTTTCTCATCAGTTGCGAACCTTGAAGCAAAGCCGTTTGGTTCGTGCGAAGCGCGATGGGAAGAACGTGATCTACTCGCTTTCTGACGACCATGTGCACACGATGCTTGCCCAGGGAATGACGCATATCTGTGAATAGCCAGACCACCGTGTGGGCTGTCTGCACAAAGGGAATCTTTTCAGGAAAGGAAATAGCCATGCGTAAGGTATTCAAATTGCAGGATCTTGAGTGCGCCAACTGTGCTGCAAAGATGGAGGACGCTATCAAGAAGATCGACGGCGTAAACACGGCATCGATGAGCTTCATGACTCAGAAGTTGGTGATTGACGCCGAGCCCGAGAAGATGGATGCCATCCTCGACGAAGCCGAAAAGATCTGCCACAAGATCGAGCCCGACATGGTCATTTTGCGATAGTCTGCCGGCTATCGTTTTTTCTCGAAAGCGCGCTGGCGCTGTGCGTCGTTTTCAGCAGTATCGGTGCTTTTGATTGACCGAAGCACCATGTATGCTGGTCCGTCTTTTTCGGGCCCTCAGCGTTCGTCGAAATGCTGCTGCTGTTGCCACCAAATTCTGCGAGATTTTAAACAAAACCGAACGCGGCGCATCCAGCCTACCAAGGTCTGATGCGCCTGTATACGCTACGAAGGGGATTTGCATGAATAAAAAGCAGAAAAGGACGCGAAACCGTATTGTTGCGGCGCTCGCCATTTTTGCTGCGGTATTCGCGGTTACGGAGTTTGTTCCGATTGCGCAGTACGTTGGCGGGGAAACGAACGCGCTGTACCTTGAATTCGTCCTGTTCCTTATCCCATACCTTATTGCAGGCTACGATGTGCTGCTGAAGGCGGCGCGCAACATTGGCAACGGCCAGGTGTTCGACGAGAACTTTCTGATGACCATTGCAACGCTGGGCGCATTTGCCCTGGTTCTATTTCCTGATTCTCAGCCTCATATGGCCGAGGGTGCAGCGGTAATGCTCTTCTATCAGGTGGGTGAGCTGTTCCAGGGCTACGCCGTGGGCAAATCGCGTCAGTCCATCGCCGACATGATGGACATCGCCCCCGACTTCGCCAACGTTATGCGTGATGGCAAGCTTGTTCAGGTCGATCCGTACGAAATTGGCGTAGGCGATGAAATCGTGGTGAAGCCCGGTGAGCGCGTTCCGCTTGACGGCACTATTGCGGAGGGTTCCACTCAGCTCGACACTGCTGCGCTTACCGGAGAATCCGTACCTCGTCATGTGGAAGAGGGCGCTGAAGTGATTTCGGGCTGCGTGAACATGACGGGCAAGATTACGGTGAAAGTGAGCAAGCCCTTCGAGCAATCCACGGTCTCGCGCATTCTTGAGCTGGTGGAAAGTGCTAGCGAAAAGAAGGCTCAGACCGAAAACTTCATTACGCGTTTTGCGCGCTACTACACGCCCATTGTTACCATTGGTGCTCTTGTGCTGGCTGTGTTGCCTCCGTTGCTGTTCGGTCAAAGTTGGTCAGATTGGATTGAGCGCGGTTTGACCTTCTTGGTTGTTTCGTGCCCTTGCGCTCTTGTTATCTCAGTCCCGCTTTCGTTCTTTGGCGGTATTGGCGGCGCTTCTCGTCTGGGCATCTTGGTGAAGGGTGGCAACTACCTGGAAGCGCTGTCTCATACCGAAACGGTGGTGTTCGACAAGACGGGCACGCTTACCAATGGCAGTTTCAATGTGGTTGCCGTGCATCCCGATGCTGCAGCAGAGGTTAACCCCGACCTTATCCTTTCCATCGCTGCCCATGCTGAAGCGTATTCCGATCATCCCATTGCCGTTTCCGTCAAGGAAGCTTTCACGGGTGAAATCGATCAGAGCCGTATTGCTGATGTTCGCGAGGAAGGCGGCCATGGCGTTCGTGCGGTGGTTGATGAGCGCGTGGTTCTGGTGGGCAACGATAAACTGATGCGTGAAGAAGGTATCGCTTACCACGACTGCGAGCTTACCGGCACCATCCTTCATGTTTCAATTGATGGTAAATATGCAGGTCATATCATTATTGCTGATGTGGTTAAAGAAGACGCCGCCGAATGCATCAAGCGTTTGCATGCTGCTGGCGTTAAGAAGACAGTCATGCTCACGGGCGATCGCGCCGAGGTTGCAAAGGCCGTTGCCGAAAAACTCGGACTCGATGAGTACCATGGCAAGCTTCTGCCGGAAGATAAAGTCAACCAGGTGGAGCGCCTGCTTGGCGAAACGTCCGAAAAGGGAAAGCTCGCTTTTGTGGGAGACGGCATCAACGATGCGCCGGTGCTCACCCGCGCTGATATAGGCATTGCCATGGGCGCAATGGGGTCCGATGCGGCAATCGAAGCGGCAGACATTGTTCTGATGGACGATAAGCCATCCAAGATCGCTTCCGCGATTCGCATAGCTCGCAAAACCATGCGCATCGTATGGCAGAACATCGTCTTTGCGCTTGGCGTGAAGTTTGCAGTGTTGGTATTGGCTGCTGTTGGTTTGGCTACCATGTGGCTTGCGGTGTTCGCCGATGTGGGTGTGGCCATCCTGGCCATCCTCAACGCTATGCGCTGCATGCGCGTAAAGCACTAGGGGGTTTCTGTTCTGGGAAAATAGGGACAGGTACATTTTCCCACTTTTAATGTCGGTATCCCAATCGGGGGCTGGGGAAATGGCGCCTGCCCCTATTTTCCCGCCCACTCCTCAAGGAAGATACGCATGGCTTCGTTTACGACATACACCCTGCAAGTTAATGGCAGCGACGTTCATGTCACGCTAAAGCGCATGAAAAGCATTCGCTTGCAGGTGAAATCGACGGGTGAAGTAACGTTGTCGGCGCCACTCGGTACCAGCAAAGCCCGTATAAGCGAATTCGTTCGGTCGAAGGCTGATTGGATTCGGACTCAGCAAGCGAAACAGGTAGACTCTCCAGCTGCTCGCGCCGAAAGAGCATCGAGGGAAGAAATTGAGCAATGGCGCACAGTGGTGAAGGCGTGTGTTCCGCCGCTGGTTGCCGAATGGGAGCGCATTCTGGGCGTGCGCGTGCAGAAGCTTGATTATCGCAACATGAAAAGCAGGTGGGGAAGCTGTCAGCCCGAAACGGGGCGGGTGTGTATCAACATTCGCCTTGCGCTCTTCCCTCCGGAATGCCTTGAGTATGTGGTGGTTCACGAGCTGTGTCATATGCTGGAGCCAAACCATGGCGCTGGCTTTAAGGCCCTTATGACCAAGGTGATGCCCGATTGGAAGCAGCGCGAGGGCATCTTGAATCCGCGGTAAGCAATCTCTCTGGTACGCGTAAGTGCCGCAGCTTTTTCTCGTGCTAAAATAATTCAGTTATACGCTGTGCCAAAAGGGCGCAGAACAAGCAAGTAATCTGAAGCGGCGGGCGGCATCATCAGCCGTTTTCGCCAAGAAAGAGAGCATGAGCATGAGCAAGGGAACCTATTCCTTCACTACTCCCATTTATTACGTTAATGCGGCACCGCACTTGGGCACCGCCTACACCACCATCGCTGCCGACGCAGTTGCGCGTTATCAGCGCATGAATGGTTATGACGTTGCCTTCGTAACCGGTATGGATGAACATGGCCAGAAGGTTGCCGATACGGCAGCGGCAAAGGGCATGACGCCTCAGGATTGGTGCGATTCCATGGAGCCCGCCTTCCGCGATTGCTGGGACATGCTCGATATCACCTACACCGACTTTGTTCGCACCACCGAGCCTCGTCACGCTGAAACGGTTAAGAAGTTCTGGCAGGATCTGTACGACAAGGGATATTGCTACAAGGGTTCCTACGAGGGCTGGTATTGCGTTCATGAGGAAACCTATTACAACGAAAGCGACCTTCTGAAGAACGACGAAGGCGAATTCGTGTGCCCTGATTGCAAGCGCCCTGTTCAGAAAGCTGGCGGCGAAGAAAATTGGTTCTTCAAGCTTTCCGAATTCCAAGAACCGTTGCTGAAGTTCTATGAGGAAAACCCCGATTTCATTCGTCCCGAAACCCGTAAGAACGAAATAGTTTCCTTCGTGAAAAGCGGCTTGAAGGACCTTTCCATTTCCCGTTCTACCTTCGATTGGGGCGTTCCGCTGCCTTTCGATGAAGGTCATGTTGCCTATGTTTGGGCTGATGCTTTGCTGGCGTATTTCACCGGCATCGGCTACGGCAGCGAAGAGCGCGCAGGCGAATTCGAGCAGCGTTGGCCTATGCAGTACCACTTCGTAGGCAAAGACATCACGCGCTTCCATTGCGTCATCTGGCCTGCAATGCTGATGGCTGCTGGCTTGCCGGTCGCCCATACGGTATTCGGACACGGCTTCCTGCTTACCAAGGGCGAAAAGATGTCGAAGTCCAAGGGCAATGCGCTAAAGCCTGCCGATTTGGTAAAGGTGTTCGGCGTTGACGCGTATCGTTACTATTTCCTTTCCGACGTTCAGTTCGGTCATGACGGCTCGATTTCCATCGAGCGCATGGTTCAGGTATACAACGCTGATCTTGCCAATACGTGGGGCAATCTGTGCAGTCGCGTGTTCAACATGACCAAGAAGTATTTCGAGGGCAAGGTTCCCGCGGCACCTGCTGGCGCCGAGGAAAACCCGCTGCGCGAAATCGCTGACGAACTGTACGCCGAATACGACAAGTGCATGGGTCAGGTCGATTTCACCAATGCTGCCGCTGCTGTTCAGAAGTTGGCTAGCCGCGTAAACCTGTATGTTGAAGATTCCGCGCCGTGGAATCTGGCAAAGAGCGAAGAAACCGCTGATGAGCTTGCTGCAGTAATCTATAACGCGCTTGAGGCTATCCGCATTATTGCGTTGTACATGGCTCCGTTCATGCCCAACACTTCTGCTGAGGTTTTCAATCGTCTGGGTCTGGGAGATATCTTCGCAATCACCGATATTGAAGCTGCTTCGGTATGGGGTCAGCTTGAGGCTGGTTCTGCCGTTGCCGTGGGCGATCCGCTCTATCCTCGCTTGGATGCTGACGCCATCGATCTTTCCATCGAATAGCAGGAAACGGCCGTTATCATGACCGAGGAAACGCAATCGCTGAACGCCGCTTTTGTTGAAGAGGGGGCGTTCAGCGTTTCCTTTTTTCAGAAACGCAAGCATCACAAGTACCGTGAAGTGGCTGCACCTGTTTTGCCTGGTTTGGTTGCCGACACGCATGCACATCTGGAAATGCTCAAGAATCCAGCTGCTGAACTGGCTAAATGTGCATATCATAACGTGCGTTTCGTGTGCGCTATGTGCGATCCTGCTGAAGACAGCCACACCACCTTCGACAATTTGGAAGCGTGGCAGCAAGATGCTCAAGGCATTCTTGAGGAAGCTGGCTTGGGTTCTTGCAAGGACGCCATTCCTCATCTGCGTATCGCTATGGGTGTGCATCCCCACAACGCCAAGATGTGGGATGTGCGCATGGAGCGCACGTTGATGCGGCGCTTGGCAGATCCTCGCGTCTGCGCTTTGGGCGAAGTAGGCCTTGATTACCATTACGACCTTTCTCCTCGTGCCGTGCAGCGCGGCGTATTCCGTCGTCAGGTTCAGCTTGCTAAAACTGCTGGTCTTCCGCTTATCCTGCATATGCGTGAAGCCCATGAAGAGGGCCTGGCCATCCTGGAAGATGAAGGATTCCCAAAGAATGGGGTATTGCTGCATTGCTTTAATTTGGACGCTGAAGCGCTTGCTCCATGGGCGGAGCACGGTTGCTACATTGCGTATGGCGGTCCTATCACTTTCAAAAAGGCCGATGAGGTGCGATCTGCTGCAACCAAGGTTGCTCGTAACCTTCTCCTCACCGAAACCGACAGTCCTTATATGACCCCTGAACCCATGCGTGGTGTCGATTGCGGTCCAGCCCATGTGGTGTTCACGGCTGAAAAACTGCTCGAGGTTTTGGGCGCGGAAACGCAGGCGGAACGGGAAGATCTCTTGGGGCAGATGTATGGCAATGCGCTCGGGTTGCTCGATCGGCAGCCTACGCAATGGCAACGCGCAAATGCCGATTTGCTTGCGGGGGCCTAAATGGGCACGTGGGTTGTGATAAACGGCTCTCCTCGTTTGAATGGCAAATGCGCACGCATTATCAGCATGCTGAAAATGTCAATTGAGCAGAGTTATCCAGAAGTGAACCTTGTTGAGTATGAGGTGGGCTGCATGGATGTTTCTGGCTGCAATGGTTGCGAGTTCTGCAAGACGAACGATGGGTGCATTATCGAAGACGATATGACTCAGTTCATCGACGATTTGGACACGGCGGAGCGAGTGTTTTTGGTGTCACCCATTTACTTTGCGGGTGCTCCCTCCCAGTTGAAAGCTGTGCTGGATAGGTTGCAGCCGTTCTTCTGGTCCTATCTTGAGCGACGGAAGAAGGGGGAGCCCCTGCCAGCAAAGCGTCCTTTGTCGTTGTTTGTGGTGGGCGATGGCGGCGATCCGCATGGTTACGAGCCTTTGGTTGCTAGCGTTCGGTCATCTATGGCCCTTGCGGGTTTTGCTATTGAAGAAACGGTTCCCCTTATTGGGATTGATCGTCTCAAGCGTGAACACTTGGGAAAGTGGGGTGTTGCCTGATGGGCAAGCTTTCATATTTAGCAAGCGTGGCAGAAACGCGCGCTGTTCTTGAAGCTCATGGCCTTATGACGAAAAAGGCGTTGGGACAGCATTTCCTTATCAACGATGGTATCGTGCAGCATATTTGCGATTTGGCTGAGTTGGGTCCTGAAGACAAGGTCTTGGAGGTTGGTCCTGGCATCGGAACGCTTACTGTTGCTTTGCTTCAGCGCGCGGGTCAGGTTGCTTCTATCGAAATGGATACCGACCTACCAGCCGTTTTGGCGGAAACCTGTGCTGAGTGGGCTGACAGGTTTACCCTGATCCAAGGTGATGCATTGGCAGTAAGCCCCGATCAGGTTCCTTTTGCTCCTACTAAGCTTGCAGCAAATCTACCCTATGCGGTGGCCGCTACCATCGTGCTCGATTTCTTTGAACGCTATGAGTCGTTGCAGAGTCAAACGGTAATGGTTCAAGCGGAAGTTGCCGATCGCATGTGTGCCAAAATCGGCACGAAGAACTACGGTGCTTATACAGTGAAGTTGGGCCTCCTGGCTGAGTATCATGGCCGCTTCGCCGTTTCCGAGGGTAATTTCTTCCCGCCCCCGCGCGTAAAAAGCGCCGTTATTCGCTTTGACCGTAGGGCAGAGCAGCTGCCTGAAGAATTGCGTCATGCCGCTATGGTGATGGCGGATGCTTCTTTCGCTAATCGTCGCAAAACCATTGCGAACTCCCTGAAGATGTACTTCTCGAATCCGCAAACCTACGATGAGCGCATGTTGGCCTCCATTCCTGAAACGCTCGAACGAGCGGGCGTTTCCGCGAAGGCCCGTGGTGAATCGCTTGAACGCGAAACCTTTATAGAATTGGGTCGTGCTTACTTGGCAATGCACGAATAGCGTAAAGGGCACGAGGTGTTGTATCTCGTGCCCTTCCGTTGTTTTCTCCTGGTACTCTTCCTGACAGGCTGGAATCGTTGTGTGATCTGCCTATTCCGACGTTGCCTCAACTTTGAATTCAAGAAAGGAATCCGATGGCCAACGCCAAGACTTCTTTGACACGTAGGACGCTTCATTACTACTGGAAAGTGACGCGCAGACACAAGGCATTGTTTGCAGCACTGATGGTGTCCACGTTTGCCTTTGTTGCTTTGTTGAGCTACGGCAATCCGTACGTGATGAGCCTAATTGTGGACCAGGTTAGCGCTCAGCCCGTTGAGGCGGATCAAGTGTTTACCGTGTTTGGGCCCTATATTGTTGCCCTTATTCTGATTAACGTATTTGGTCAAGCTGCCAGTAAATTGCAAGATTACACCATGTACAAGCTGGAAATTGCTGCTTCGTACGATTTGGCAACCATGAGCTTTGATGCCCTGTGCAATCAGAGTATGTCGTTTCATTCGAATCGATTCGGCGGCACGCTCGTTAGCCAAACCACGAAGTTTATGAGCGCATATCAGCAGCTAATCGAAACCATCATGTTTCCTTTCCTGCCGGTAATCTGCTCGGTGATATTCACCTGCGGAATTCTTCTTCCGCGTGTTCCTCTGTACGTTGCCATTCTGATGGTGCTGTTGGCTGTTTATGCGAGCATTTCCTACTACTTATATAAGCGCATTCTTTCCCTGAACGAAAAAGCCGCTAGTGCGCAGAACCAGCTTTCGGGCGAACTGTCTGACTCGGTGGCGAATATTCTGGCGGTAAAAACGTATGGCCGCGAAGACTATGAGCGTGGGCTGTTTGATAACGCGAACAGGGAAGTGGTGGCGCGCGATTCGAAACGTATGTGGGCATCGCTTACTCGTGGCATTATTACTGCCTGCATCACGGTGGTGATAATGTCGGTGGTAACCGTGTTTATTGCCGGAGGCAATGCGTGGTACGGCATCACACCGGGCACATTGGTTGTTATGTTTACCTATACCTACACCGTCACCAACCAGTTCAATTTCATCAATAACGGCCTCCAGCGCTTTAATCGTGCATTTGGCGATGCGAGTGGCATGACTGCCATTCTCGATGAACCTCGTTTGGTGGCAGACAAGCCTGGTGCGCCTGATTTGAAGGTGAGCCGTGGCGCTATCGATTTTCAAGATATCGACTTCTTCTATACCGACGGCAATGCGAAGACGCAGGTGTTTGATAAGTTTGAGCTTCATATTCCTGCAGGTCAGCGTGTTGGTTTGGTCGGCATGAGCGGAGCGGGAAAAACAACGCTCACAAAGCTCTTGCTTCGTCTTTCTGACATTCAGGAAGGACAGATTCTTATTGATGGGCAGAACATAGCCGATACGACCCAGCAATCACTGCGTCGCCAAATTGCCTATGTGCCGCAAGAAGCCCTGCTATTCCACCGTTCCATTGCCGAGAATATCTCGTATGGCAAACCCGATGCTAGCATGGAGCAAATTCGAAGAGCGGCCAAACAGGCTAATGCCCTTGAGTTTATTGAGAAGCTTCCGCAGGGATTTGACACCATCACGGGAGAACGCGGCGTCAAGCTTTCCGGCGGCCAGCGTCAGCGTATCGCCATTGCGCGTGCGCTCTTGGCCGACTGCCCAGTGCTGGTGCTTGATGAAGCAACAAGTGCGCTCGATTCTGAAAGTGAAAAGCTGGTTCAAGATGCCCTGGCTACCCTCATGGAAGGTCGTACGTGCATCGTGGTTGCGCATCGCCTGTCCACGGTGGCCAGTTTGGACAGGATCGTGGTGCTTGATGGCGGCAAAATCGTCGAAGATGGCCCCCATGATGAACTGGTTTCCCGGGGTGGGGAATATGCTCATCTGTGGAGCCGTCAAACGGGAGCCTATCTGGAATAACGCTTCTATGGTTACAAGATGGAGATTGTCCCGTAGCAAAGCTGCGGATGATATACTAATTGAGTTTTATTGTGTCCAAAGTGGAAAGAACAACCTTATATGGATCTCGCAAAGCAAGCACAGATTATCGGCAACATCCATGACACGCTTAGCCAGTATGTAGGCCAAAAGCTTCGCGTTCGCGCAAACATGGGACGCTCGAAAATCGTTGAGAGCGAAGGCGTGCTCATGCAGGTGCATCCTCAGCTATTTATCATGGAAGTAAAGCGTAAGCGCGGTGCTTCTGCTCGTCAGTCCTACCAGTATGTAGATGTTCTTACTGGCATGGTCGAGCTCAGTCAGGATGGCCAGCCTCTGTTCGGCAGCTTTATTGAAGAAGAAGTTACCGAAGAGCCTGTAGCGGTTGAGGCAAACGCCGAAGAATAAGGCCCGAAAACCAAGTTAGAAAGTAGAGCCCGCTCAGTTATCTGAGCGGGCTCTACTGTTATGCGGCGATGTCCTCGGGCGTCTGTCGCCTCCAGCGTTACGGAGCTGTCTGTGGGCTGTCTGTGGCGTGGCAAACAGATAGGAGCAGCGATGCTGCTGGTCGTGGTGCATCAACAAGGTCTTAAAACAGCCCTGTGGGTTATATGCGCCTGAGATGCGCATTCTGCCAATAGTTCTAATAATGCATTTGAAAACAAAAAAATCGCAAAGCAAATATGCTTTGCGATTCGGTGTTTTGCTGGTGGAGATGATGGGGATCGAACCCACGACCTCAACATTGCGAACGTTGCGCTCTCCCAACTGAGCTACATCCCCAGCGGATATTGATTTAACAGCAGACAACGGGCGATGTCAAGTTGGCGTTTTCGGGATCGTCATAATGGTAAAAATTATGCGCAAAGCCGAACAGGAATTCAATGAAGTCGTTGGTTGCGGGATTGAACCGTTTGCCCGCAAGCCTCAGCACGCCGATAGGGTGGATTGCCTGGGCTTCTGGCTCCTCGAGCGGGATGAGCTTCAAATTGCGAAATGGGTACAACCCGGAAGAGTCAAGCGCTAGGCCTACCACTGGCGCTCGTGAAACGATACCGCCTAGAATAACCTCATCGTCGGAATCTCGGTTCAGATTCATTTTGGCAAGGTCGAGTCCGTGGCTTTCTAGAAATTCGCTTACTTCGGTACCGACGATGATGTCTTCTCGATAAGTGTAGACCGGCATATCGGCAAGCTCACTAACGCTGATGCTGCTACGGGAGGCAAATGGGTGACCTTCATGGACGATGATAACCAACCTTTGGCGGAAGAGCGGCGTGAACACGAAGCCATCGGCTTTTACCTCTGAAGTAATGGCGAGGTCGTTTTCGCCGGTGTGGAGGTAGTCGAGCAATTCTTTTGTGGAACCTTGATCGATCTTCAGTTCAACAAGATTGCCGTGGGTGCGACGGTACGCCAATACGGCTTCGGGGAGGAAAGCTGAACGGACCGAATGGATTGCTCCAAGGCGTACAGTTCCAGAAAGGCGCCCCTTGCGTTTTTCGAGTTCGCCGATTCCGTCCTCTAGGGCATCAAGCGACCGTTCGACGTACTGAGCGAACAGCGCGCCATCATCGGTTAGCTTGACTGTTCGCCCGTTTTTCTCGAAGAGTTTCACGCCAAGTTCGTCTTCCAGAGCTGCAATTGAGTGGGAGAGCGTGGGCTGCGAGATAAACAGATTATGGGCCGCTTTGGTGTAGTGCTGCACCTGCGCCAACTCCCTGAAATACTGCAGATGGGAAAGGTTCATCGGAATACCTCAGCTCAATTATTCGAATCTTGCATGATAAGCAGTCTAAACCATGTAAAACCATACCTGCAATAACTCTGAATCGGACCTAAATCAATTGAGGGTTCCGCCTTGGATTCCTATAGTTTTTTACGCATTAACGGTTGGGCCCTTAACGGGTATGCATAGAACAGCAAGGATGGCATGATGGAAATATTCGAAACAGCAGCTGCTCAGATGGCGCTTCTTTTTGCGATGATTGCAGTTGGTTTCGGCTGTCGCAAGAAGGGCGTGATGAACGACGAGTTTGACGCCAAGCTTTCCTCCCTGGTCCTGAACGTTACCATGCCTTGTATGATCGTGGCTGCAGTGCTCAACAGCACTTCGTTCCCGAGTCTCGATATGGTGTTGGAGATTATTGAATGGGGTTCTATCACCTATTTATTTGTAACGCTGATTGCTATCGTGATCGGGCATTTTGTTTCTTCCGACGATCGTACGCGTGGCACGCTTGAGTATCTGATGGTGTTCAGCAACGTATCGGTAATTGGGTTTCCTTTGCTAAATGTCATTTTCGGTCCCGAAGCGGTGGTGTATGGCGCTATCTTCAATATTCCCTCTACCCTTGCCACGTGGACCATTGGTGTAATGCTGCTTGCCAACAAGAAGGATGGGGAAGTAGTTTCACTCAAGGCGCGCTTGAAGAAGCTGGGCATTTCCCTGATAAGCCCCTGTATGATTTCCTGCTTGGTTTCGGTTGTGCTGGTGCTTTGCAATATTACGGATTCTGGTGTTCCAGCACACACTCTTACCACTATTGGGCAGTTCACGCTTCCAGGCGCAATGTTCGTTTTGGGCTCCGCCATTGCCAAAAGCCCTATTCTCGAGGCGTTTAAAAACTGGCGTGCGCTTATTGCCAGCGTTGCGCGCTTGGTGGTCATGCCGCTTGCTTGTTATTTCGTATTTGGTTTCTTCATCGACGACCAGCTCCTGCTTGGAACCATCGTGCTCATCACAGCTATGCCTGCTGCATCGAGTGGCACTATGATGTGCATCGATGCCGATGGCGATGTTGAGAGCATGAGCCAAGGCACCTTCCTTACCACCATTATGTCGATGGGTACCATTCCCACTATGGCGATGATATTGGCATAGTCGATCGCCTTTCAAACAGCCCTCTTTTTCCTCAATTTGGCTGGATAGGCAACTATCCAGCCATCTTTGTTTTCATTTGCTAAAATCTAAACGTTTGAACATCGATCAGGAGGATTCATGAAAGCACTCATTCCTGCTGCTGGCTTGGGCAGCCGTTTTCTGCCCGCTACGAAGGCTCAACCCAAGGAAATGCTTCTTGTGGTAGACCGTCCGGTTATCCAATACGTTGTTGAAGAGGGCTTGGCTTCTGCAGCCGACGAGGTAATCATCATTAATAGCCATGACAAGAAGTCCATCGAAGAACACTTCACGCCCAATCCTGCCCTCGAGGCGGAGCTTCGCAGCCGCGGCAAGGACAAGTACGCAGACAAAGTGGCTCATGCAGGCAATCTGAACGTAAGCTACGTGTACCAGGACGAGCCTCTGGGCTTGGGTCATGCGGTTCACTGCGCAGCCGACCGTATCGAGGGCGAGCCTTTCTTCGTGCTTTTGGGCGATGTGCTTGTTCCCGATAATCAGATGCTCATTAAGATGAAGGAAGTTTCTGACGCCCATAACGGCGCAAGTGTTATTGCCGTTCTTCCTGTTGCCAAGGAAGAAGTCGATCGTTTTGGCGTTATTGCGGGAGAGACATTGAGCGACGACGTGTGGAAAGTATCTTCTCTCGTCGAAAAGCCGGCAGTCGAGGAGGCTCCCTCCAATTTGGCTGTGTTTGGCCGTTATCTTCTTTCGCCGCGTGTTATGGAGTTGCTGGCAGAGGTTAAGCCAGGTGCTGGTGGGGAGATCCAGCTTACCGATGCGCTTGATGCGGTGCTCAAAGAAGAAGAGATGTATGCATTGGTAATTGATCCAGAAGATGGCTACGACACGGGCACCATTGAAAGCTGGCTCGATACCAACAATCGTCTGTACAAAAAGCTGCACGGATAAACCCAGTAGATGCTTTTGCTGAGAGGCCGCCTTCGGGCGGCTTTTCTGTTTAAAGAGGAATAGCAATAGAGACCAAAAGCGTGACTCGGGTTTATTTGAGCTATAGGGTTGTGCTCCGCGCAACGCAGCATCTGGAGCAATCCGCAGTGCTGGCCTCGTGTTGCTCCAGTGCACCGTTCTGTTGGTATGATCCGATGCCTCTCCGCCGTGTTTTCTTGCCGGTTTCCCCGATGGTGCGTGTGCTAAACCTGAGTCATTCCACCCATGGCACCCTCTGGAAGCTGTCCCGAGAAGCCAAAAACAAAAAATCGATCCAGCTTGCAACTTTTTTGCGATTAGGGATTGTTGCATGCCTCCCCAATCGCAGATTGAAGCGCAAAAACGCAGATAATCTACTGTTTGGCAGCCCTATTCCGCTTTGCGGCGATAGAAGAGAGTCCCTAATCGAAAAAAAGTTGCAGAGAAGTCAGTTTTTTTGTTTTTGCAACAAGCGGATCTACCGCAATGGGCTGCTCTTTCGCAACGAGTTGATCTTCGCAACGGGCAGACTCGAAAAACGCACGCCTTAGTAATGACGTTGTGCAAATTCTTCAAAGTGAGGGGGTATGCAGTTTACTGCTATCGCCTTGGTTTCGTCTACTGCTTTTGACAATTTGAACGTATGGCTTGACCTGCGTTGTCGAACAAAAACAAGATGCAGTTATCGACGTTCCTGCTAAATGGGTAGAGATTGTTCACAAATTCAATCAAGCGGTAAAGCTGGAACTGAAATGAAAGACCGAGAACTGTTTTGCCCATATCCAATTTTTTAATTGCCTAGCTAAGCAAATGGTTTGGAGGCGGGCGAAAAAATAAATAAGCCCTAAAAAAGAGGAGGGGCCTGCGAGAGGGGATCTCGTCAGGCCCACAAGGAGGGAGTTTCGGTGCCTATTATTTGGGGATCTAGCACCGACTGCTTTTTGGGGAAAAGCAGTTGCAAATTGGGAGGGGACCACATTTGCTGCTTAGAATAATAGGATCTCTCACCTAAATTGCCAACCCTTTGTGAATGATTTCCACGGTGAACGTGCAAAAAAGGCACCATGAACGGGTTCAAACGCTATTTCCTCCTCATTTTCTTCATTTTATTGAATAATAAGGAGAGATTTACACAAGGGAATAGGCGAATCGCAAAAGCAGATGCATGCTGTTTCATACAAATACAGAAATTTGTGTGTCTACAGAATCATTGAGGGGCAAACGCATTAGTGGGTACTTGGTTGGTCACGGCGTTTGTTGTAACCCTATATAATGAGTTGAATACTCTACCACAGTTGTAATGAAAGGGATGCTATGCCTGATATTCAAATGCGTTTCAATAAGGATATGCTTGTCCTTTCAACCCCGCTTGATTACCAACTTGCTTCCCAGGGCTTTGATCCCTCCGATCGCGAATATGTGGTTCTGTGCGAGCCCGAACTCATTGAAGAGGCTTTCAAGCTCGAAAAATCCATCGATGTACCCTGTTTCGTTACCCCAACAGAGGGAATCGCTGAAGCCCGTCTTGCATATGCTCGTTTCGAGGGTCGCGCTGAAGAAATGGCGCGCATTGCCTATGAAACTTCAGCTCAGTTTTCTCCGCAACATCTTATTGCGGCAATCGGTCCTACCGGCTTGCCGCTTGACCCAACTTCTGCCGTTTCGCTTAAACAGTCGAAGAAGCAGTATCACGATGCCGTTCTGGCGTTAATCGAGTATCCTTTTGATGCGCTGTATTTCACGGGTTTCAAGAGCCTCGATGATGCTCAGTGTGCGCTTATGGGAGCTCGCGCGGTATACGATGGCCCTGTGTTGATCAGCTTGGTGCCAAATGAGGAAGGCATGCTTTCTGGCGGGCGTACGCTTTCTGAAGGCGTTGCCTTGTGCGATGAGTATGGGGCTGATGTTATCGGCGTAGTCTCTGATGCTCCTGCGCGTGTTTTGGTTGGCTTCGCCAAGGAAATGGCTTCGGTTACCGACAAGCCCCTGCTCGTTGATGTTTCGGTCCGTCGCAAAGATAGGCGTCAGTTTGAGCCCACCGATGAAAATCCGTACCCCACTGCCGATGCGATAGTAGAGCTTGCGGTGCGCCTTCGTGCCCAGGGGGTTCAATTCCTTCGAGCATCGGGTGCCGCCACCCCAGCTTATACGGGTGCATTGCTCGCAACGGTTGGCGGCAGCGATGTTGTGGTGCCGCAGTAGCGTCCCTGCTGTCTGCGTTACTGCTATAGAAAGAGGAAAGCGTGGCACGAGAAAAAAGTCCCGACTATGGTGTGCTCCAGGAGTTTATCGACAGACTCTTTGATGGTCGCGAAGATTATATGAGGCTGGAAGTAGTGTTGGAGGGTGAAGCATACGGGCTTAACGGCGAGCTCATGGAAGTTCTTAACCTTCTGCCTCCTGGTCTTTATACCCGAGATCGTCTTTGCGGCCAGATCAATTCATCGCTCTCTTCTCACGGATGGGGTTATGTATACGGCGCGGTTCATTAGACATTCGCTCCGAGGTTGATCTGTGAGCAAAGGTTGGCCTCGGGGCTTCGCGCTTCCGGAAGAAGAAGCGGGTTTTCGGGGCAAATGTTGGCGAAGGCAGCGATTTTTGGCATAGAAAAACCGACCCCGCTAATTGGATGAACCCACCTAGCTAGGTGGGTGCCCGCAGCTTGGTTCCTGGCTTTCGCATCAACAGATACGAATCTCCATTCCGCACGCAATCTGAGGCTCCCAATTAAATGTCATCGGTCCATCGCAGACACGGGATCGGCTAACTTCAGTATAGGTATATCGCGCAAAAGAAAAAGTCTTGACACGTAACGTGTTGCAATGTTTAGAAGCCCGCAATGGCCATCAAGTACAGAGGAATGTTCAGTGACAAGGAATGTAGCTATATTCAGCACCCACGATCAGGCCCTTTCGTATAGAAAACAGCTCGCCGCCAAGGGCTCTGCTGCTTGTTTCGGCGTTACCGCAACCACGTTTGCCGCATGGCTTGCTGATGCTTGGGAATTATATGGCGATGGTCGTGTGCTGATTCCTTCGCTTGATCGTTCCTTTGCCGTTCGCTTTTTGCTGGAGCAATCTTCCGAAGTTGGGTCTCTTGAGCCTACGGACGGAGGCATTGCTCTTGTGTGCCGTTTCTTTTCCGAGGCAATTGGTCTTGATGCTCTTGAAGCGGCTATTGGTAATCCTCCGGCTTCTCTTTCGGCTCAAGAGCGTGAGTTTCTTGGTTTGGTAGAGCCATATCGTGCCGTTCTTTTGCAGCGCGGCTTTGTTGAAGAGGGCGATGCCCTCAATGTGCTCCTGGGCGTAAATTGGGATGTTTCCTTTACCCTGGCTGAAGGGGTGGAATTGCCCCCATGCTTTGCTCAGTTCGCCGAAAAGGCGGGAATACCCTGCACCATTCTTGGCAGTGGAACTGAGCGCATTACCGGTTTGCCGAAGGGCGTGCTGCCCCAATTCCTTTTTGCATCAGGACCCTCTGCGGAAAATGCGCTTATATCCAGTTATGTGCGCCAGGCATGCGAGGCGCTGTCCTCTAAGGGAAGGGCGGGGAGTGTTTTAGTGGTTACCTCGCGCCCCTATTCTGTGTACGCAACGCTGTCCGAAGCACTTTCGGCCCGCGGATGCGAATGTGTGCTCCAAGCCCGAAAGCCTTTTACGGAGACGCATTTTGGTCGCGCCTACATGGCAATCCGTGAGTTCATTCTCGATGACCACCACAATCCACGTGCTTTGATGGATTTTGCGTCATCTCCTTTTTCTGGCATTTCCGTTCAGGCTGCCGCCAAAATCGATGCTTCGGTTCGCGGCGATAGAGCCCTTTCCTTTGAAGAGCTTCAGGCCATGATGCATTTGGTCACCGAAACTTACGATCTATTCGAGGAATTAGTTACTGATGCCGATGCATCGCTTTTGCTTGATAGGTTTATCGATCTGTCCGAAGAGCTGCGTGGGCTCGATGCGGCTTCTGTTTTCGAACAGCAGATTGCCATTATGGCATTGCGCGGTGTGTACGAGGCTGCCCGTCGTTGGGAGGTGGGCCCCGAGGTATTCACGTTTGCATTGTCTTCGCTTGCTGTTGATGTTTCACGTACGTGCGGGTCTGGTTCCAATAGGGTTGTGGTGCTAGATGCATCGCAAGCCCCTTCGCTTTCCACGCAGAGCCGCTTCGACGTTGTTGTTCGTTGCGATTTGGACGCACGTTATGTTTCTGCTAGCGAATCGCATAATGCGCTAGTTACGCTTGAAGACAAGCTTGGTATTCGGGTGCCACGTCATGCTCTGCAGGATGCGCGTCTTGATTTTGAGCGCGTAAAGGGATGTGCAACAAAGTACTTTGCGTGTGAGCGCGTTCTGAATGCTGGCGGTGACGAAGACGTGTACCCTTCGTTTGTGCTCGATGAGTTCTGCGAATGCTTGCGAGAGGGGGACGAAGAATGTGATGGTTTTGGGGTACCTCAGCACCTGCATGATTATGTCGCTACGCGCGATGAGGGCGGTTCGCGTGACACTTATGCGGCAAATTATCAGGCAGGTGGGGAAGAACCCGATTCTATTGTGATACCTGGTTTTGCGCCAGGCATCGTGGGTGAATCTTCTAAGCCGCTCCTTTCCTTGTTCCGAGCGCCTGACAATCCAGACACCGCTGTGCTTTCTCCTTCCGCAATAGAAGAGTATGTGAATTGCCCGTATCGTTGGTATACGGCAAGACGTTTGCGCCCCGAAGCTCCCGATGAATTGTTCGGGCCTTTGGAGCAGGGCGTATTCGTGCATGCTGTTTGGGAATCGTTCTACCGTTGTTTGGAGCAGGAAATTTCCTCTAAGCGCGTTACTCTCGGAAATCTGGAGCAGGCTCAGCTCTGCTTGAGCCGCGTATTTAATGCGGAACTTGCGAGACAAGCGCAGGTTGAAGGCGTGCGTTATCTTCCTCTTTCTTCTACGGAATGCGCTCAGGCGAATCGCTTGAAGCAGACGCTGATTGACAACCTTAACGTTCAGGCGCGTATGCTGCCCCGTTTTACGCCTCAGCGGTTCGAACTCTCCATTGAGCCTGGTCAAGCCATCGATTATGCGGGCGTGCGCCTTATGGGTCGCGTTGATAGGATTGACATTGATGCCGAACACGGTCATTACGTGGTGATTGACTACAAGGGCGGTATTGCGGGGCATGATGCGGGGTTTGACCCCGATGAACAAGAGGGCTTCCGCATCCCATCCAAGATCCAGACACTTATTTATGCGCAAGCGCTGCGTGGTGTTGTTGAATCCGCACGTCCTGTCGGGGCTCTCTATTTAAGCTATAGGGCCAAAGAGCCAGCTAGATCAATTGCTGGCTCGTTTGATTCATCCATGCTTGATGTTACAGGGTTTGCGCGGAGTGCTTCGGGCGTAAATATGAATTTCGAATCGTATTTGGATATGGTTGAGCTGGAAGTGGGCAAGCGCATTGCCGATTTTCTGGAAGGTAATATTGCCCCCAATCCTCTCTGTGAATCTTCGTGTACGTATTGCCCGGTTCGTTACTGTGAAAAGAGGCTCTCGTGAATCTTGACACCTGCACCCCTGGCCAGCGCCAGATCATCACGACCCTGAATAAACCGCTCATGGTTTCTGCCGGTGCGGGCAGCGGCAAAACCTTTACGCTTACCCAGCGCATTGCCTATGCGCTTTCGGAGGATACCCCTGATGCTCAACCTGTGCAGAGTATCAGCCAGATCATGGCAATTACCTTTACCAAGAAGGCCGCAGCGGAATTGAAGTCGCGTATTAAGCGACAGCTTGCGGGCATGGGCTTAGTCGAAGAGGCGCTGAAGGTTGATGATGCGTGGATTTCCACCATTCACGGCATGTGCTCTCGAGTGCTTCGCGAACATGCTCTTGAGTTGGGCATAGACCCTGCATTTTCGGTGATCTCCGAAACGGAATCTAAGCGTTATTACGAAGAGGCGTTCGATTCTGTTATTAAGCGAATCCAGGAAAGCGACGATGCAGCGTTGAGGGGCTTTGTGGGTTCTCTCGATGTTTATTCCCAGGGTCCTGCTTCACCGAGTATTGAAACGTGGGTTCGCAAGATCACTTCGCGTGCCCTCGCTCTGCCAGAGGGCTTTGATGCCGTCGTGGTTCCCGAAGTAGAGGGGGATCCTTCAGCGCTTATGCGTCAGATGGTTGAGCTGGGGGAGACGTTCATCTCCTGTCTTGAAGGATTGCCAAAGCCGGGGAAGACCGATGCCAAGAATCACGAAGCGACAACGAAAGCCTTAGAGGTGGCCAACGAATATCTCCTGGAGTACGGTGGCTGTACTTCGTTTGAGGATCCGAATTTCGAAGCGGCTCGCTTTGTCGAGGCCTTTTTTTCGTTCCCTAAAACCAGCCCCAAATACCATGTGAAGGAAAGCGATCCTACGTTTTTCGCCGAGTACCGCGATGCCTACGCTTTTGCTGCGGGGCAGGTAGAGGCAGCATTTTCGGCTCGCGACGTCCAAGCATTGCTGCGCATAGCTCGTGCTGTTGATGAAGAATATCAATGCTTGAAGGGCGCTGCCGGCATCGATAACGTTGACCTGCTTCGTATGGCTTTCCACGCGCTGGCCGATCATCCTGAAATTGCCGATGCCTACCGAACCCAGTTCAGGATCATCATGATTGATGAGTTCCAGGATACTGACGAGCTTCAGGTTGCTCTGGTTCGAGCGCTTGCTCAGCCAGGCCTTTCCAATGTGTGCACGGTTGGTGATGCCCAGCAGAGCATCTACCGTTTCCGTGGCGCCGATGTGAATGTCTTTTTCGGTTATCGCGAAAGCCTTGAAGCAGAGTGTCCCGAGGCTCAGTTTGTGAGTCTCCCCGATAATTTTAGAAGCCATGCCGATGTGCTTTCCTTTGTGGATAAGGTATTTTCGCAGCCGCAGGTATTCGGCGATCGATTCCTTTCGTTGGCGCCTAGGGGAGCAGTGAATAATCAAGAGGATCCGCTCTTCGAAACGCGCCCCCGTGTTTCCATGGCTCTATTCGACTGCAAGGTGGGGGGTCCCGGCCTAGGGGCGGGACGCCTTGCGTGCGCTCGTCGCATTGCCGAGCATTTCGCTGGCTTGCGTGATGACGCAAGCAATCCAGCATCGCCCTCTGACATGGTTTTGCTGTTGGGGAATATGTCGAATGTTGATGTCTATGCTCAAGCTTTGCGCGACGCTGGCTTTGAGTGTCTGGTCGCTGGAGGTTCCACCTTCTCGGATTCCTTGGAAGTTCAATTGGTTGCCTCGATGGTGCGTTTGTTTTCGAGTTGTACCGATAATGAGGCGCTCTATACGGTGCTCTCTTCGCCCCTGTTTGCTTTGGGCGATGACGCCCTGCTTTATTTGGCTACAGGCACCAGCCGTCAGGGTCATAGATTTCGCAGGACTCTATCCGATGGATTTGCGGCTTGGAAGGACGAAAAGGGGCTTACTGGTCTTACCGCTGAGCAGGAGGACCAAATAGACTTCGCTCATATCTGCTTCAATGCGGCATTCGATTCGATCCGTCGCTTCGGCATGGCGGCGGGGGTTCGTACCTTGTTGCGTTCGAGTGGTTGGCTTATTCGCCTTGAAAGCGAGCAGGCTCAGGGCCAGGCTATTGTGGGCAACCTCGGTAAGGCGCTGCGAATGCTGGAAGACGTCGAGAAATTGGGATTGGGTCTTGCCCGTACGGCAGATCGTTTCGAGAGCGACTTGGCAACGTTGAAGCTTACCCCTGGAACACTTTCTGCTAGCAGCTCTAATTTTGTGCGTATAATGACGGTCCATGCGAGCAAGGGCCTTGAATTTCCTCATGTTGCCTTGGCTGATCTGCGTCTTTCGGGAAAGGCTGAAAGTTTAGTTGCCGAAAACATTGCAGCTTCAACCTATGTTGCGCTTGATTCGCCGATGCTGCGTCCCGTTCGTAAAACCATTCAGGGTCTTCATGAGTTTATTGAGCAGGGCGACGAGCCGAGTGCCGATATCATGCAGGCATCGACCTATCAGGATTTGATGCTTTCCTTGAAAGGCTATGTTGCCACACAGGAGCTGTCCGAGGCTCGCCGCTTGCTGTACGTTGCCTTGACCCGTGCTAGCAAGTCGCTGTTCATTGGCGTGGCGCATTCGGGCAATAAAAGCTTTTCGTATGAGGGCAAGGGTATCCTTGATGATTTACATGAGGCACTTCAGTGGGAAGCTTCGGCAACCGCCCCGATACAGAAGCTCAACTACGGCGGAAGCGCGCCTATGGATTTTGAGCTCACGGTGCTTGATACCCCCGCCGAACAGCAAGAACGTGTCGTAGAAGAGAAAAAACCCTTTACCATTCCAGCGGCTCCCTTGCCTCCTGCTCCTTATTGTCAGCCGTATCACGCTTCTTGCGAGGAGGTGTTTTCGTACTCATCGATTGGCGATGCTGCCCATCAGGCCCCAGGGCCCGAAGAAGAAACGGAGTCGTCCTTGTTCGATGTCGACCGAGGCTTCTTCGAGGAAAACGCCACTGCGCTGGGCACGGCATTTCACCGTTTGGCGCAACGCGCTATTGCGCAGTTCGACGGGTCTGCGCTCAAGCGTCCTGCGAATGAAGCCGTTGCCGCTCAGGTTCGTGCCCAGGGATTAACCCCCTCGCAAGAGGCGCGGCTGAGTGCTGCGCTCGATAGGTGGTTTGCAAGCGATGTCGCTCGCTCCTTGGTGGCCAAGGGCGCTCCCCAGGCTGAAGTGCCGTTCATGGTGTGCCTAGGTGTGGCTTCGAACGCGGTGTATCTGGAAGGTGAAATCGATGCGGTTTCGTTTGATGGGGACGGTTCGGCCTTCTTGGTTGACTACAAGACGGGAGGCTCGCCCGATGAATCTGCTGCGCGGGTGTTCGGCAAGCATCTCCTTCAGGCTCAATGCTACGCGTTGGCACTTATGGCTCAGGGAAGCCCACGCGTTACGGCAACGTTTGTACGCGTAGAGCAGGAAAGTATCGTAGACGCGTCTCAGCCGCAAACGGTGGAATATGCCTTTACGGAAGAGGATAGGGAAGTGCTGGAACAGGCTGTTCTTTCCGCCTATGCGCAAAGCCTTTCTGCGTGATCGGTATGGGGTTTGGCGCACTGAGAGCGGTTCTCTTGGCGCCCGTGTTAAGGTCAACTCATGGATACACTCTTTACAGACATAGAAAACAGCAAGCGTGCGGCAAATGCCCCTTTGGCGGTGCGCATGCGGCCGCAAACGCTCGACGATCTTATCGGTCAAGAGGATGCGTTAGGCGAGGGAACGTGGCTGCGTAGCGCCATCGAAGCCGATACGCTTTCTTCTGTTATCTTGTACGGTCCTGCAGGAACGGGGAAAACGTCCATTGCTCACGTTATCGCTGAGACCACCCATGCCCATTTTGTTGAAGTTTCGGCTATCGGTGGCACAGTCGCCGATTTGCGTCGTGAAATTTCAGATGCTGACAAGCGTCTGATAAATCGGGGTATTCGCACCATTTTATTCGTCGATGAGATCCATCGCTTCAATCGCGCACAGCAAGATGCCTTGCTTCACGCGGTTGAAGACGGTGTGGTGGTTTTGATTGGGGCTACCACGGAAAACCCCTTTTTCGAAGTGAATTCGGCATTGATATCCCGATCGCGCATCGTTGAGCTTCATAGGCTCAGCGACGATGCCCTTTCGTCGATTTTGGACCACGCCCTGGAAAGCAGCCGAGGCTTGAAGGGCGATTACTCGCTCGACGAAGACGCTCGTAAGGCTCTGCTGCTTTTGGCGGGTGGCGATGCGCGCAGCTGCTTGAACACCCTATCGCTTGCCTCCGATTTGGCTCGCGCTCAAAAGGCAGAGACCATTACCGAGGAAATGGTACGTACGGCGGTTCCCCATCGCACTCTTCCTTACGATAAGAAACAGGATATGCATTATGACGTGATATCGGCATTCATCAAGTCGATGCGCGGATCAGACCCCGATGCAGCCTTGTACTGGCTTGCTCGGATGATCGATGGCGGGGAAGATCCGAAGTTCATTGCGCGCCGTATCTTTATTTCTGCATCCGAGGACATTGGCAATGCCGATCCGCAAGCGCTCTTGGTCGCCGAAGCATGCTTTAAGGCTGTTGAGGTTATTGGCATGCCCGAATGTCGCATCAATCTGGCTCAGGCGGCAGTGTACATGGCTCTAGCCCCAAAATCTTGCTCCGCGTATGCTGGCATCGGCAAAGCGTTGGACGAGGTGCGTAACGGCCCGCTTCGCCCCGTGCCCGATTACTTGCGCGATCGCCATCGTCCGGGGTCTGAAGAATACGGAGAGTATCTGTACCCCCATAGTTATGCCGAGGGCTATGTTAAGCAGCGGTATCTCCCCGAAGGCTTGGAGCGTGGGGTGTTTTTCACGCCTGGGGAACGAGGTTGGGAGAGGTATCGCGTTGACGCCCCTCTATCCGATAGAATGTAATCTGCACATGTGAGTTTTAAGTTCCTGACCAGAGGAGGAAAGATGGAAATCTTCGAATCGCTTATTCCTGTGGGAATCGTGCTGCTGTGCATCGCCGGCGTTGTTGCACTGGGTGCCATGGCGTATCTTTTCATCACCCTTACGAAATCCATGAAGGAAACGTTTGAAAAAGTTGATCCTTTGGTTGTGGAGGCTAAGGAAGCACTCGACACGGCAAAGCCTGCTCTTGAACGTATCGATCCGTTGATGGAGCGCATTACCCTTACCGTTGATGCTGCAAATCTAGAGATCATGCGGGTGGATCAGATCTTGGAGGACGTGAACACCATCACGGGTAATGTCTCCAAGGCAACTGAATCCCTCGACAACATCACATCGCTCCCTTTAGACGCGCTCTCCAACGTGACCAGCCGTCTTCGCAGCCGCATCGCTCCGCTGGGCGCTAAGGCGGAAGATTCTCGCGTTGGTGCTGTTGTGCAGGTGGTCGATCAGAAGCTCGACAGCGTCGAGACGTGTGTTTCTGGCGCTCAGGCTCGTGCCGATGTAAAGCGCGCCGAAGCCGCTGAAGCCGTTGCCGCTCGCGAAGAGGCACAGGCTCAGACAAACGAGATGTCTTCCAACTTGAAGGACGCTTTCTCTGTTCAGATTTCTCGCGATTCCGAATCCGCTCAAAACTAATAGGAGTGCTTAACCAGTTATGACGAACAGCGATACTCATCTCTCGGATAGCGAGTTTCGCAAAGAGGAATTGAAAACGGTAAAATCGCGTCGCCGCTTATACACGAGCACCTTCATTATCGTGATGTTCGCTCTTTTGTATTTGCTTGGGCGGGCGCTCAACATTTTGGCCACTCCCGTGGCCATTGTTGTCTGGACGACCATCATCGTTTTCTGTTTGAGGGGCCCAGTTAACTATCTGGAAAGTAAAGGCATTGGCCGCCTGTGGGGAACATGTGTGGCTTATATCCTTATGGGCGTGGTGGTAACGGCTCTCAGCTGGATGCTCTTTTCGCCAATGTTCGGCGTTGGTGAACAGTTCACTGCGTTGCTTCAAACCTTCTCTGACCAGATTTCTCAGGTGCGCAACGTCTGGAATGACGTCTATTCGCAGTACGCCTACATCCTTCAAGACGAGCGTATTTCCAATTGGATGAATGATGCTTTTTCGTCGGTGGGAACCTGGTTTTCTGGCATGGCCTCCGCCAGTGCAGAGGGTATGGTCTCGGTGGGCTCTGGTGTTGCCATTTCCGCCATGGTTATTGGCTTTTCCCTGGTGGTGGCATTTTGGGTTCTTATGGAGCTGCCCGCATTGGGTGCTGAAATCAAACGCGTGTTCGGCCCCCGATTCCGGGAGGATCTAGACATCATCTATCTCACGGGCACCCGCGTTATGGGCGGCTATATCAAGGGTACGTTGGTCCAATGCATGCTTATCGGTGTGTGCTGCGGTATTGGTTTTGCCGTTATGGGCATCCCCAGTGCAGCGGCTCTGGGCGTTATCACCGGTCTGCTGAACATCATTCCTGTTGTGGGCCCGTGGCTAGGCGGCGGCATGGCTGCAATCGTGGGTGTTTTCTCAAGTCCGCTTATTGCTGTTATCGCGTTGGTGTATACCATTGCCGTGCAGCAATTCATCTACACCTTCATTTCGCCGAAGATCATGGGCAATTCGGTGGACATCCATCCTGCGCTAGTCATCATGGCCTTGATGGTGGGTTCTGCTTTAGGTTTTGCCGTTGGCGGCGTTGTTGGCAACATCGTGGGCATGCTTGCTTCAATCCCTGCGGTTGCTGCCATTAAATCGCTTTTCGTGTACTACTTCGAGAAGCGCACGGGTCGCGTTATCGTTTCGCCTGATGGCGTTATCTTCAAGGGGGAACCTTCGGGCGAAGAGGCGAATCCTGTTGCCGATGCCACTGGTGAGTTTTCTGCGACTCAGGTTACTTCGCGTGGGGCAAAGCACGGAAAATGATAGAATCTGCATTTGGCAAATTACTAAACGATGAACACTTCGAAGAGGAACAATATCGTATGAACTATATGACTACCGCCGAAATTCGCGAGAAGTACCTGGCGTTCTTCGAGGAAAAGGGCTGCAAGCGCATGCCTTCTTCTTCCCTGATCCCCGATGATCCATCACTGCTGCTTACCAGCGCTGGCATGGTTCAGTTCAAGCCCTACTTCCTTCATCAGAAGGAGCTTGATAGCCGCTACATTGGCGCTACCACCGCTCAGAAGTGCGTACGCACCAACGACATCGACAATATCGGTGATGCTCGCCACTTAAGCTTCTTTGAAATGCTGGGCAACTTTAGTTTTGGTAAGTATTTCAAAAACGAAATGTGTGCTTGGGCATACGAATTCTCTACCGAGGTATTGGGGCTTCCTGCTGAAAAGCTCTACTTTACCGTTTTCGAAAACGACGACGAGACCATTGAAATCTGGAAGAGCCTTGGTGTTCCAGAGGATCATATTTCCAAGCTGGGTGAAGAAGATAACTTCTGGCGCGCTGGTCCTACCGGCCCCTGCGGTCCCTGCTCTGAAATCTATTTCGATCAGGGTCCCGACGTAGGGTGTGGCAGCCCCGACTGCAAGCCTGGCTGCGACTGTGATCGCTACCTTGAGTTCTGGAACTGTGTGTTCACCCAGTACGATGGACAAGAGGACGGCACCCTTGCTCCGCTCCAGACGAAGAACATCGATACCGGCATGGGCCTTGAGCGTATTGCTGCAATCATGCAGGGTGTAACCAATAACTACGACACTGATATCCTTCGTAGCTTGGTTGGCGTTGGCGAAGAGCTTTCTGGCAAGGAGTACCGCCAGGAAATGGAAACCGATGTGTGTCTCCGCATCATCGCTGACCACAGCCGCTCAATCACGTTTATGATCGCCGATGGCATTCTTCCTTCCAATGAGGGTCGCGGTTATGTTCTGCGCCGTTTGCTTCGTCGCGCGGTTATGAAGGGCCATTCTCTGGGTATTGAAGGCGCCTTCCTTACCAGTTACGTTGACAAGATCATCGAGCTTATGGGCAGCGTGTATCCCGAACTTGTCGAGAACGAAGAGCTTATCAAGCGCGTTGTTCTTTCCGAGGAAGAGCGCTTTGGTGCAACGCTTCGTCAGGGTCAGGCATATCTCGACGATGCCCTTTCCAAAATGGAAGGCACTGTGCTTTCCGGTTCTACCGCCTTTGTCCTGCACGACACCTACGGTTTCCCCATCGAGGTAACTACGGAAATCTGCGAAGAGCGTGGCTATTCCATTGACGAAGAGGAATTTGCTCGCTGCATGGAAGAGCAGCGTAATCGTGCTCGTGCCGCAAACGTTAAGGATGCCGAAGCTGCATGGAGCACCTATGGTGGCATTCACGCCGATCTCTTGAAGGAGCTTGGCGCAACCGAATTTGTTGGCTACGAATGTCTTTCTGCCGATGCTGAGGTTTGCGCGATTGTCCGCAATGGTGAGCGCGTTGACTCTCTTTCTGCTGGTGAACAGGGCGAAGTTGTGCTCAACGTTACTCCGTTCTACGCTGAAATGGGCGGCGAAGTTGGCGATACGGGCACCATCACCGCTGATGGTGTGGAGCTTCAGGTAGCCGATACCAAAGCGCCTGAAAAGGGCTTGGTATGTCATGTTGCCACCGTTGCCTCTGGGGTGCTTACGGTTGGCATGGCCGTTTCCGCGCAGGTTGACGTTAAGCGTCGTGCTTGCATTGCACGCAATCACACGTGTACTCATATTCTGCATGCTGCCCTTCGTCAGGTTCTTGGTGCTCACGTCAAGCAGGCTGGTAGCTATGTTGGCCCTGACCGTCTTCGCTTCGACTTCACTCACTTTGAGTCGGTTACGCCTGAGCAGCTGAAGCAGGTCGAAGAACTCGCCAACAGCGTTATCATGTCCGCTACCGCAACGAACATCTTCGAAACCTCGCTTGCCAAGGCTCGCGAAGAGGGTGTTACCGCTCTGTTCGGCGAAAAGTATGGCGATGTGGTTCGCGTTGTTAAGGTGGGCGATTTCTCCAGCGAGTTGTGCGGTGGTTGCCATGTTGCCAACACTGCTGAAATTGGATTGGTGAAGATCGTCTCTGAAAGCAGCGTCGGTGCAAACCTTCGTCGTATCGAGGCTTTCACTTCCTACGATGCTTTGACTTATCTCAATGGCTTTGAACATCAGATGAAGGAGCTCTCCGCTACTTTGCGTGTGCCCACATCCGACGTCCAGGCCCGCGTCGAGGCCAATATCAAGCAGCTGCGCGATCTTAATGCCAAACGTAAGGCTAATAAGGCTGCCGCGGCAACGGGTGAGCTCCCTGAAGCTCTCGACCAGTTCACCGTTGGTTCCGACTACCCGGTATTTATCTACCGCAAGGACGGCATCGATGCTGGCGGTATGCGTAATTTCTGGGATGTCGTACGCTCTCGCCTTCCTGAAGCCGGCGCTTGTGTGCTGGCTTCCGACAATCAGGGCACACCTATTTTGCTTGCTGCAGGTACTGACGAAGCAGTTGAAAAGGGCTTCAATGCTGGTGCGGTAATCAAGCAGATTTCCCGCGAGATCAAGGGCGGCGGTGGCGGTAAGCCCACTATGGCGCAAGCTGGCGGCAAGGATGTTTCTGGCATCGATGCTGCGCTTGATGCCGCACGCAAGCTGTTCGCATAAAACGGGTAACGGAAGGGAGGAACGCACACGTGAGAATCATGGCTCTTGATATCGGCAAGGTTCGCTGCGGTATTGCCATCAGTGACCCTCAAGAAAAAATTGCCACCCCTCTGTGCGTTCTTCCCACCGAAGAAGTGCGTGCCAACGCACCAAGTTTTCGCCGCTTGTGCGAAGATTGGGAACCGGAACTGATAGTGTCTGGCTTGCCTCTTACTATGGGTGGCGCAAAGGGCCCGCAAGCGCAGTCTATTCGTGAGGTTGCCCAGCAAGTTGCCTCCAAGCTTGGTCTTCCATTGGAGTTTTCCGATGAAAGGCTCAGTTCTTCAGAGGCAAAGCGCTCTTTGCGCGAGCAAGGCTTTTCTGAAAAGGAAATGCGCGGTAAGGTTGATATGATCGCTGCGTCGTTGTTTCTCCAGTCGTGGCTCGACAAGCGCATGGCTGGTTCTTTGAAAGGTGAGGCAAATGAGTCCTAGGAAGGTTACGTATTCCCGCAAGTCCACACATGCGGCTCGCGCTGCTCATGCGAGGGGCGAAAAGGAATTCCGTACATACGACACTTCGGCGATTCGCCCGAAGAAGTCGAAAGCGCCGCTCATAGCCTTAGTTGCTGCTGTAGCAGTCGTGGTTATCATCATCGTGGCGCTCTTCGTGAACACCAGTTGCGCGGAAGCCGCAAATGATCACTTGGCTCCCGATGGACAGCAGGTCACAGTACAGATTGCCGAAGGTTCTACATTGCCCGTTATCGCAGACAACCTCTACGATGCGGGCCTTGTCATTCGTAAGGGCGAATTCACCGCTGTCGCGAATGCCAAGGGCGCTGCCTCTTCACTCAAACCAGGCGTCTATTCCTTCGAAGGCGGCATGAGCAACGAAGAATTGGTGGACGCGCTCGTTGCCGGTCCCACTGCCAACATAACTAATTTGGTGGTTCCCGAAGGAGCTACGCTCGATTCAATAGCTGCCGCGGTGGAAAAAGCCTATAACGGTTCTATCACCGCCGACCAATTCAAAACCGCAGCTTCGGACGCTTCCAAGTACGCAAAGGAATACACGTTCTTAACCGATGCTGGCAAGAACTCGGTCGAAGGGTTCCTGTTCCCTAAAACGTACGAGCTGATTGTTAACGCATCTGCTGAAGACGTGGTGCGTCAGATGCTCGATCAATATCGCTCTGAGGTAACGTCTCTCGATTTTTCGTATCCGCGTAGCAAGGATATGTCTAACTACGACGCATTGATTCTTGCCTCCATTGTGGAAAAGGAAGCCACTAACGACACGCGCACCAAGGTAGCCGCCGTTTTCTACAATCGCTTGGGCAATTCCGGCGATCCGTCGTATGGCACGTTGGGCAGCGATGCAACCACGGCTTATGAGGTGGGGGACAATCTCGATACGTACGACTGGTCAACTAAGAGTCCGTACAACACCCGTGTAACCAAGGGCTTGCCCCCCACGCCGATTTGCAGCCCGAGCATCGATTCGCTGCACGCGGTTCTTTCTCCTGAACGCAACTTCGGTGACTATTATTTCTTCTCGTTTTGGACCAACGATCAAGGTGGGGTCGATTACTTCTTCGATAAAACCTACGAAGAGCACCAGAAGACCATCGCCGATCATTCGTAGGCTTTATTGAGGTAGCGATGTCTCTTATCCAACCTGACCGCTATTTTTCGCGAACGAGTGCCATCAATGTTGAATGGGACATTGTCGGCAAGGGCTTTACGCACGTGCTGCTTGATATCGATAACACCATTCTTTCCCGCGCCGACCATCAGGTACCTGCTGATGTGCGTCGGTGGCTGGTGCGTGTTCGTGCTGCTGGTGTGAAGATGTGCTTTCTCTCGAATAATTTTCACGGTAACGTATTCGACCTTGCTCGTGAGCTTGATCTTCCTATCGTGGCCAAGGCTCTTAAGCCTCTTCCGCACGGGTTCGTCATGGCGCGCAATAAAATTGGGGGCACGCGGAAAAACACTTTGATGATTGGTGATCAACTTTCAACCGATGTTATAGGGGCGCATCTTGCCGGCATGAAAGCATATCTGGTATGTCCGTTGGTGGAGGAAGACCTAAAGCATACGATGTTCGTTCGCTCTATTGAGCGTGCCTTCATTTCCGATAAAGAGCCAGAGGGGGCAAGCGCATGCGAAACCTTACATTCCTAGCGTCGCCTGCCATAGCGCCTGTTGCTGCTTCGTTTCGCCGCTCCTTTATGGAAAAGACCGCTTCGTGGAGCGTGGCAATCGAAGAGTGCCACACGCGTAGTGAAGCTGCGGTCCTGCTTTCGGCAAAGAGGAGCCATGCGTTTGTGGTCTCCGCCCAATTTCGTCAGGCGGTATTCGAGGCTGGTAAGGTTCAGGGTGCATCGGCACGTTTGGCGCAAGGTGCCGATATTCTCTATCGTGGAGGGAAGAATACTCTTGCCCTTAGCCAATATGCTCGTGTTGCTATTGATGAAATGGAGCGGCTCTTCCTTCCCTTGTACGGTGCGAAGGCTGTTGTCCTGGGATCGGGCAGTTCGGCTCTTGACGTGGCGTACGAATGCGCACGTGCAGGTGTGAGTGAGATTACCTTGCTGGGGGCGGAAAAAGAACGCACGCGTAACAACCTGCTTGCCTTCTTGGAGGCGTTTGGCAAGGAACGTACCCAGATCATCGATACTGAGCAGAAGCGCGTTGGTCACCTTTCCGCAACCCGTGCCTACGACAACGCCTCGTTCCTGTTTGGAACCGTTGCGGCAGCTTCTCGTATTGCTGCGGCGGATCTTGTTTTCTGCACCGAGGATTTTAGTCATGCCGGTATTGCTTTTGAGCCCAGTCATATCGTGTGCGACCTTTGTGGCGAAAGCGCTTGCTATAGCGATGCGGCAATTGCTGCAGGCTGTGATTTTTTGGCAACGTCATCGGTGATGACGGCGTGGGGCGCGGAATGCGCAGAGCTGCTCGTAGAATTCGGTCGTGCTGAGCTGTAACACGTTCGAAACCTAAAGTACTTTATTTCGATGGAGCAACAGTGGTTTTGCTAAAATCGTGTTTGATTTATCTAACATCGAATAAGGAATGCAGCATGGAATACATAACAGCAGGTGAAAGCCATGGCCCTGTTCTTACAGCTATAGTTTCGGGCGTTCCTGCAGGGTTGGCTATCTCTGAAAAGGCAATTAACTCCGATCTTGCCCGCAGGCAGAGTGGTTATGGCCGCGGCGGCAGGCAGGCAATTGAAAAGGATAAGGTGTCGGTTACCTCTGGTGTTCGTTTTGGTCACACCATTGGGTCGCCGGTGACGTTGTCTGTTGCGAACCGCGATTGGTCGAACTGGACCGAGCGCATGTCCGTGTTCGGCGAGCCTCCTCAAGATCTGGTTCGTGAGGTAACTCCTCGTCCTGGACATGCTGATTTGTTGGGTGTTTTGAAGAACGATATGGATGATTGCCGTAACATCCTGGAGCGTTCCAGCGCCCGTGAAACCACCATGCGTGTTGCCGCTGCTGGCATCGCGCGTGAATTCCTGGCCGAGCTTGGTGTTGAAATCTATTCCTATGTAGTGTCTATCGGCGATGAGATCATGGAGGAAGAAGACCCCATGGCCGCTGCCACCACCTACACCCCGCTCGACATCGAGATGAGTGAGGTTCGTTGTCCCAGCTCCGAAGCTTCTGAACGCATGATGGATGCTATCGACAAGGCCAAGGACGCGGGAGACACCCTGGGCGGTGTGTTCCGAGTCGTGGTAACCGGTCTTCTTCCTGCAGTTGGTGGGTATGAAACGCCAACCGATCGTCTAACGTCAAAGCTCGGTGGCGCATTGTTCTCCATTCCTGCCATCAAGGGTGTCGAATTCGGCATCGGCTTTGAGACCACGCGTCGCCCGGGCAGCCAGGTGCACGACGAGATCCTTCTCGACGAAGCGGAAGGGTTTGTGCGCGCATCCAACAATGCAGGTGGCCTGGAAGGCGGAATGACCACGGGTATGCCGTTGGTGATTACCGTGGGGATGAAACCCATCGCCACGCTTACTACGCCGCTTAACACCGTTAACCTCGATACGCTTGAAGTGGCCGAAGCATCGAAGGAACGTAGCGATACTTGTGCCGTTCCAGCTGCTGCCGTTGTTGCGGAATCCGAGGTGGCAATGGTGCTTGCCGATGCCTACCTTAAGAAGTTCGGCTGCGACAATATGACCGATATCAAGCAGAACATCGCTTCGTACAAAGAGCGTATCAAAACGATGTCCCGTTAAAACGCCACGAATCACGAGGAGCTTATTTCATGACCGTAAACCACCCTACGCATGCAGGCAAGTTCTATCTCACCAAGCCGGTGTTCTTTATCGGCTTCATGGGAGCAGGTAAGACCAGTATTTCTCAGCAGATCGCGGTAACGTGCGGCGTTGCATCTATTGATGCTGATGAATATCTTGAGTTTCGCGAAGACCGAATCGTTGCCGACATCTTTGCCGAAGACGGCGAAGAGGCATTTCGCGATATCGAAACTGATGTTTTGCGTGACCTGGTAAAGCGTTCTCCGCGTCTTATTGGTTGCGGTGGCGGTGTTGTTACCAAGCGTCCCGTTAACGCTCAAATCATGAAAGAGGCGGGTTATGTGGTGTATTTGAAGGTTTCCGCTGACGGAGCCGCTGCCCGTATCCCCAACACCGATTCCCGCCCTATGTTCAAGAACCTTGAAACTGCCCGTAAAACCATCGTCGAGCGAGAGCCTCAGTATGAAGCTGCTGCCGATGTTTCCGTGGACACCGAAGGCCGCACTATTCGCGATGTTGCAGACGAGGTAGTTGAGCTTCTGCTTGATGCTGGTGTGTTGGTGAAGAGGGATTAGTACATGGCGCGCATTGTTGTGGAAATCCCTGGTGAACGTGCCTATGATGTGGTTGTTTCGGCGGGGCAGATCGATCGGCTTGGCGCTGAGATGCGTGCCTTCGATGCCAATCAGAAAGCACTTATCATCACTGATACAGAAGTGGCTGTGCGCTACCTCGATCCCGCTAAAGCGTCCCTGAAGCAGGTTGGTTATCAGGTTTCTGTTATCACGGTGCCAGCGGGGGAGTCGGCAAAATCGGTTGAATGTGCTTCCGAGATTTGGCATGCCATGGTTGAATGCGGCTTGAATCGCGATTCTGTCGTAGTTGCTTTGGGCGGCGGCGTTGTGGGTGATTTGGCTGGTTTTACCGGTTCTACGTTCATGCGCGGTCTGCGCATTGTTCAGGTTCCCACCACCTTGCTTTCTATGGTCGATTCTTCTGTTGGAGGAAAGACGGCAATCAACCTCGAGTCGGGCAAGAACTTGGTAGGTACCTTTTGCCAACCGTCACTGGTTTGTGCCGATGTCGCCACGCTTGCCACGCTTCCCGAAAGGGAATGGGCTTGCGGGTGCGGTGAAATAGCCAAGTCGGCCGCTATTGATTCGGAGGACTTTTTCTTTTGGCTGTACAGTCATACCGACCAACTGGCTGCCCGCGAACCGGAAACGGTTAAGGAGGCGGTGCAGCGTTGTATCGTGTTCAAAGCGTCGGTGGTAGCGCGCGACCAAGAAGAAACCAAAGGTGTGCGCGAGTGTCTTAATTATGGGCACACACTTGCTCATGCCATTGAGACAGAGGCGGGCTATGGTGTGTACTCCCATGGTCATGCTGTTGCGCAGGGCATGCGCTTCGCCTCCCGATTGGCAGTAGCGCATCTAGGGGCATCGATGGAATTCGTACAGACCCAGGATGCTTTGCTCGATGCCCTTGGCTTGCCTGAGCTTCGGCTGAAGGCTGAACCCGAACGCCTCCTTCATCTTATGAAGGGCGACAAGAAGGTGCGCTCTGGCAAGCTTCGCTTTGTGCTTCCTCGTGCTTGTGGCGAATGGGAAGTGCGTGAACTCGAAGATGAGTTTGTGCTGGAATACCTTCAAGCTTGGCAGCGAAGTCTCTCGTAGGTTATTGGCAGGGCCTTGGGCCCTGTTCCTTTTTATTGCTCCCATGCATTTCGGACTAATGTTACAAAGGAGAACGAAATGGCACATAATCCCAAACGTCTTTCCCGTCTTCGCGCCGTAATGGGTGAACAGGGGATAGATGTGCTTTACGTCCGTGAGCTTTCGAACATTTCGTGGGCTACGGGCTTTGAGCGTGTTTTCGATGACGAACCAGCCCATGCCCTTGTTGTCTCTGCTCGTAACTGTGTGTTGCACACGGATTCCCGCTACTTTGACGCAATGAAGTCCGCTGCTGCCGATACCGATATTGAAGTCGATAATAGCCGTATGGCTCATAGTGCCGTACTTGCCCAGGTGTCAGATTGTATCGATGGCGATATCGTTCGTGTTGGCATTGAGGATTCTATGCCTTTGGCGGAATATCGCGCCTTGCAGCGAACGTTTGAGGGCAGGGCAATCGATTTGGTGGAACTCTCGGGCTTTGTAGAAGAGCTTCGTCAGGTTAAAGACGAATCCGAGATAACGGCAATGCGAAAAGCGCAAAGCATCACAGATGCGGCTTTCGCCAACATTATCGCGTTCATGAAGCCTGGTATGACCGAGCGTGAGGTTCAGTTGCAGTTGGATCGCTACATGTACGAGGGGGGAGCTGAAGGACTGGCGTTTGGCACCATTGTGGCGACGGGCGCTCATGCCGCATCTCCTCATGCGATTCCTGGCGAAACGAAATTGGCATTTGGCGATGCTGTGGTGATGGATTTTGGTGCTCGCTATGCGGGATATTGTTCGGACATGACTCGTACGGTGTTCGTGGGGGAGCCGAGTGATGAAGTTCGTCGTGCCTATGGGGCCATTCGTCGTGCCAACGAGGAATGCGAGGCTATGCTGCGCGCTGGGCTTTCTGGCGCCGACGTCCATCAACATGCTGAAGCGGTTCTAGAAGAAGAGGGCTTCGGCGGCGCCATGGGCCATTCTCTTGGCCACAGCGTAGGAATCGATATACACGAGGCGCCCAATCTTTCGCCCAGGAATCCGAAAGCGCTTTGCGCGGGCAATGTTGTTACGGTGGAGCCGGGGATTTACCTGACGGGCAAATTCGGTATGCGTCTAGAGGACTATGGCGTGGTCCGCGACACTTCGTATGAGGTGTTTACGCAAAGTACCCATGAGATGATTATTATCTCGTAGCATTCTGGGTATAATGTTTAGGTTATTTTTGCAATGGTTCATTTTTGAAGGAGCATAACGTGGCAATCTCTACCGCCGATTTTCGTAATGGCATGTGCATCGAGTACAACAACAAGCTCTGCACGATCGTTGAATTCCAGCATGTTAAGCCTGGCAAGGGCGGTGCATTCGTTCGCACCAAGCTCCGCGACATCAAAACCGGTCGCGTAGTTGACTACACCTTCAACGCTGGTACCAAGTTCGACTCCGTTCGTCTTGAAACCAAGAAGATGCAGTTCCTCTACAGCGATGGCACTGATTTCAACTTCATGGATATGTCTTCCTTCGAGCAGCTGTCTATTCCTGCTGAGACCGTAGGTTCTGCAGCAAACTGGCTGAAGGAAAACGACGAGGCAACCCTCATGTACGCTGGCGACGAACTCATCAGCATCGAGCCTCCTATGTTCGTTGAGCTTGAGGTTACCGAAACCGAGCCTGGCTTCAAGGGCGACACCGCTACCAACACCACCAAGCCTGCAACGCTCGAAACCGGCGTAACCATTCAGGTCCCCACCTTTGTTGAGATCGGCGACGTTCTTCAGATCGACAGCCGTGACGGCCGCTTTGTTAAGCGCGTCTAGTTCTATGTGTCTTAACTGAAAACTCTACTGGCAACGGGGCGCTACGGCGCCTCGTGCTTTATACTTAATTTTCGTTTTTAACGTGCGTATAGTGCGCGCAACGCGTTTCGAAGAGGAGGTGCGAAACACTTGGGAAAGCTTCAGATCATGGACACCACCATTCGCGACGGCCAGCAGAGCCTCTGGGCAACTCGTATGCCTATCGGCGATATGCTCCCGATCTTACCTAAGATGGATCGCGTAGGTTATTGGGCTATCGAGGCTTGGGGCGGTGCTACGTTCGACACTTGCCTGCGCTTTCTCGACGAAAACCCTTGGGATCGCTTGCGCTCTATCAAGTCGAAGACCCCCAACACGCGTCTCTCCATGCTGTCCCGTGGACAGAACCTGGTGGGTTACAAGCACTATTCCAAGGATGTCGTTAACCGCTTCATCGCTGCTGCTCATCGCAACGGCATTGACGTGTTCCGCGTGTTCGACGCGCTGAACGATATTCGCAACGTGGTAGATAACGCCGAGGCCATTAAGGCATGCGGCGGTCACTTCGAAGGCGCTATTTCCTATACGCTTTCTCCGGTTCATACACTCGACAGCTTCCTTGAATATGGTCAGCAGCTTAAGGATCTTGGCGCTGACTCCATTGCTATCAAGGATATGGCGGGCATGCTTACCCCGTATCGCACCGAGCGCATCGTTAAGGCATTCAATGCCGAAATCGGTTTGCCAATTCATGTTCATTGCCACTATGTTGGCGGTATGGCTCCTGCCAACTACCTGAAGGCTGCTGAAGCTGGTGCCGCTATTGTTGATACCGCTTCTGCGCCTTTGGCGTTTGGCAATTCCCAGCCTGCGGTCGAAATGCTCGTTGCTGCTATGCAGGAAAGCCGTTACGACACTGGGCTTGATCTGGGTCTGCTGTTTGAGATTTCCGAGTACTGGGAAGAGGTTCGCAAGCGCGGGCATTACAAGCGTGGCGTTTCTTCTCTTACCCACATGAAGGTCTACTCACATCAGGTCCCCGGTGGCATGATGTCGAACCTTATGTCGCAGCTGGAAATCCAGAATGCAATCGATCGCCTCGACGATGTTATGGAAGAAATTCCTCGCGTTCGTGCCGAGGTGGGCTATCCGCCGCTGGTAACGCCTCTTTCCCAGATCGTAGGCACGCAGGCCGTGTTCAATGTTCTGACGGGTAAGCGCTGGAGCGTTGTTTCCAAGGAAATGAAAGATTACATCTGCGGTTACTATGGAAAGGCTCCTGGTCCCATGAGCCCAGAGGTGGTAAACCGTGTTGTGGGCGAATCCGACATCATGCTTGATCCTGATGTTGCTCCTGGTTCGCTGGTAACTACCACGTTCGCCGAGCTTGAAGAAGAAATCGGCGATCTGGCAAAAACTGAAGAAGACGTTTTGATGTACGCGCTTTTCCCGAATGAGGCTCGTACGTATTTGAGCAAGCACCGTACATCTGAAAAGGTCGATTTCCTTCTTGAAGAGGAATCGAGCAACACCAAGGAGGACGATTACGTGGATATCAATCAGATTCGAGAGCTCGTTCGCGTTGCCGAGGAAAGCGGCGTTGGCGAAATCGTAGTCGAGGAAGAGGGCGCTCGTATCGCTGTCCGCATGCCCGGCGCTGTTGCGGCCGCTCCTGCTGCCCCTGTTGCAGCTGCAGCTCCTGCAGCTGCTGCACCCGCTGCTGCTCCTGCCGCTGCTCCTGCCGCAGCCGCTTCTCATCCTGCAAATTGGTATTGCGTAACCTCTCCGATGGTGGGCACGTTCTATGCTGCTCCCGCTCCTGGCGAACCTGCTTTTGTTCAGGTTGGCGACGAGGTTGCTGCAAACCAGACGCTGTGCATCGTTGAAGCTATGAAACTCATGAACGAAATCGGCGCCGAGGAAATGGGTACGGTACGCGAGGTATGTGTTGAGGATGCAACGCCGGTAGAGTTCGGCACCCCGCTGTTCTACATTGAGCCCCACGCGAGCCATGATGCCGTTGGTCCGGAGAGTGCATAAATGTTTGACAAAGTCCTAATTGCCAACCGCGGAGAGGTTGCCCTGCGCATCATGCGCGCCTGCAAGGAGATGGGCATCAAAACCGTGGCGGTGTATTCAACGGAGGATGCCGATACGTATCCCGTTCGCTATGCGGATGAAAAAGTATGCATCGGTCCTGCTCCTGCCAATAAAAGCTACCTGGTAATGCCTTCCATTATCGCTGCGGCGGTGAACACTGGCTGCCAGGCTATCCACCCCGGCTACGGCTTCTTGGCTGAAAACTCCGATTTCGCTCGTGCCTGCGCCGACAACGATTTGGTGTTCATTGGTCCTTCGCCCGAGTGCATTGATGCTATGGGTAACAAGGCTGCCGCCCGTGACACCATGAAGGCCTGCGGTGTTCCTACGGTGCCTGGTTCTGACGGCGTTATCGAAACGGTCGAAGAAGCCCGTAAGTTCGCTGAAGAAGTTGGTTATCCGGTACTCATCAAGGCATCTGCTGGCGGCGGCGGTAAGGGCATGCGCGAAGTGCACGACCCTGCCGATTTGGAATCCCAGTTCATGGCTGCGAAGAACGAGGCTCTTGCAGCGTTTGGCAACGGCGACGTTTACCTGGAAAAGCTTGTTCTCCGTCCGCGTCACGTCGAGGTGCAGATCCTTGCTGACAAGCATGGTAATCGTATTTCCTTGTGCGAACGCGACTGCTCGCTGCAGCGTCGCCATCAGAAGTTGCTCGAGGAAGCTCCTTCGCCAGCTCTGACCGAGGAAATCCGTCGTGCTATGGGCGTTGCTGCTGTTAAAGCAGTGCGTGCAACGGGTTACGAGAATGCGGGTACCATCGAATTCTTGCTCGATACGGACGGCAAGTTCTACTTCATGGAAATGAACACTCGTGTTCAGGTGGAGCACCCGGTTTCGGAACAGATTACGGGCACCGACATCATTAAGGAACAGCTGCGCATTGCTTCAGGTGAGCCCATCTCCTGTATTGAGCGCGCACCCTTTGCGCCCTTTGGTCATGCTATGGAGTTCCGCATCAACGCTGAAGATCCTGAGCATGATTTCCGTCCGTGCCCTGGCAACATCACGCGCTTCGAGGTTCCCGGTGGTCCTGGTGTTCGTGTGGAAACCTACATCAAGCAAGGTGACCGCATTTCTCCGTATTATGATTCCATGGTTGCCAAATTGATCGTATGGGGCATTGACCGCGATGAGTGCATCGCTCGAGGCAAACGTGCCCTGAGTGAGTTCTGCATCGAGGGCATCAAAACCACGATCCCCTTCCATTTGGAGGTTCTTGAAAAGGAAGCCTTCGTTGAAGGAAGGGTGTATACCGATTTCATCGAAACCGAAATGGGGGATGAATAACATGCCAGATATCAATACCGAAAGCATGGCAATCGCGCCAGGCGTTGTGGAAACGATTGTTACCCTCGCTGTTCGCGATGTTGCTGGCGTGGCATCGGTTGGTGCCGCACCTTCCGGGATTCGTTCCCTTCTTTCGTTCAAACAGTCCGTGCAGGGCGTGTCCGTCAACGTTTCTCATGACAACACGGTTGATGTTGCGGTTTCCCTTCGTGTCCAGTCGGGTCGCTCTTTAAACGAAATTGCCGATAATGTTCGCAAGTCTGTCGCCGATGCTGTTCTTTCGCAGGTTGGCCTTACGGTGTCACGTGTGGATATCCGTGTTGACGGCATCGTATTCCAGGATTAGTGGTGCTTGTGTCTAAAGCTTTTTCTCAGCACGAAGAACGCACTCTTGCTCGTAAGCATGCGCTGCAGCTTATGTATCAGGGTGAGATTCTGGAAAAGACTCCGCGTGAGCTTATCGACAATGGCCAGCTTGTCCCTGAAACGCAGGGTTTGGGCGAGTATGCTCTGATGCTTCTTGACGGTGCCAAGGAAAACCTTGAAGCAATCGATGAGCTTATTGAATCTGCAAGCGACAACTGGACGCTCGACCGCATGCCTGTAGTCGACCGTTCGTTGCTTCGCCTTACCACGTTTGAAATGCGCTACGTTGACGATGTGCCTGTTTCGGTATCCATCAACGAAGCCGTTAACCTGGCTAAAGAGTTTGGCGGCGACGATTCCCCGAGGTTCATTAACGGAATCTTGGGTCGTATCGCTACCCAGCTTGAAAGCGAGTAGGCATAATGGAATCACAGGCTCCTCAAACGTTCGAGGACATTAAGGCACGCCTTGACGAAATCGTGGCGGCTGTCAGCGATGAGGAGCTTCCTCTTGATGAGGCTTTGAGGCTGTACGAGGAGGCGGTGGGCATCGGTCTTACCGCCTCTCGCATCGTCGAAGAGGGGATTGCTGCTAAGGAAGCCGAATCCGCCGAGGCTCAAGCCTCGGCGGATTCGGGTACTTCGTCCTCGGACGAATAGGAGGAGGTGCCGTATGGCCCGCATACTTGACTCCATCGATTCTCCAGACAAGTTGAAGCTCCTCACTGATGAGGAGCTTTCCATATTGGCGCAGGAAATTCGCGAGGAGATCATTAACGTCACTTCCAAGACGGGCGGTCATGTTGCATCGAGCCTTGGAGCGGTTGAAATCATATTGGCGGTTCATTCGCTCATTGATTCGCCTCATGATCGTTTCCTGTTCGATGTTGGGCATCAGTCGTATGCCCATATGCTCATCACAGGGCGCTTAAATGAATTCCCCACGCTTCGCCAATACAAGGGGTTGTCGGGCTTTCCGAAGCCTCACAGCAACCCTCATGATGTTCATCCTTCCGGTCATGCTTCCGACTCGCTTTCCGTAGCGTGCGGTTTGGCGCGTGCGCGCGATTTGCGTGGTGACAATCAAAAGATCGTGGCTCTTATTGGCGATGCTTCGCTTGCTGGTGGTATGGCATTCGAGGCGCTCAACGATATCGGCCAAGCACAGACGCCGCTCGTTATCATCTTGAACGACAACGAAATGAGTATTGCACGCAATGTTGGCGCAATGGCAATGCACCTGGGTGCACTGCGTGTTACGAGCAATTACCGTAAAAACCGTGACAACATGCAGGATTTTATGGAGAACTCTCTTGGTCCTGCAGGCAAGGCCATGGTGAAACTGGGTAAAACGGCAAAAGAATCGTTGAAGCAGTTTGTCTTGCCTGACACCATGCTTTTCGAGCAATTGGGAATTGTATGCACGCCGCCTGTTGATGGCCATGACATTCCCGCACTGAAGCGGACTATCGGTCATGCGCTGGAATCTGATGTTCCTGTTTTGGTGCATGTAGTTACCAAAAAGGGTGCGGGCTATGGGCCAGCTGAGGCCGATCCGTCCCGATTCCACGGCACGGGACCCTATGATATTGCTACTGGTGCCGCACTGAAGGCTGCCCCTAGGGCCCTTACTTATACGCAAGCATTTACCAAGGCATTTGAGAAAGAAGCGCAGCTGGATAGTTCTATCTGCGCTATTTCTGCCGCTATGGTTGACGGAACGGGATTGCGCTCCTTTGCGAATTCCCATCCTGATAGGTGCTTCGATGTCGGAATAGCCGAAGGTCATGCGGTGGGCATGGCAAGTGGTTTGGCGCTAGGTGGCCGTAAGCCGGTAGTAGCTTTGTATTCCACCTTTTTCCAGCGCGCAATCGATCAGGCCATTATTAACGTGGCGCTTGAAAAGCTCAATGTTGTGTTTGCCCTCGATCGCGCGGGTTTGGTGGGCGACGATGGCCCCACGCATCATGGCATGTTCGATATGGCGTTTTTACGGTGTGTGCCAAATATGAAAATCTTGGCACCTTCAAACGAAGCCGAGCTTGCCCATGCATTGCATACCGCTCTGAGGCTTGATGGGCCTGTTGCCCTGCGCTATCCCCGTGGTGAAGCAGCGGGTGTTCCTATGCCAGACGATGCTCTTATGATGAAGCCTGGTAAGTCGCGTGAAGTTCGTGAAGGCACTCAGGCTGCAATTCTGGCGTTTGGTCGCATGGTCAACTACGCCGTTGATGCCGCTGAGATTCTTTCGAAGCAAGGCCTTTCGGTGCGTGTTGTTGATATGCGTTGGGTAAAACCCCTCGACTTTGAGGCCATTGCGGCAGCTGAAGAAACCGGGGTTGTGGTAACGGTTGAAGATGGCGTACGTATTGGTGGAGCTGGTGAAGGCGTAGCAGAGGCTATAGCGCTTATGGGGTCTACCTCTAAAGTTGAAGTTTTGGGTTTGCCCGATAGCTTTGTTGCTCAGGGCAAAGTTGATCAGCTGTTTGCCGATTTGGGTATCGATGCCAAAGGTATTGCTCATACCGTTGCGAATCTGCTTGGTGAATAGGCTGTCGTATACAGGTATTAGCCGCTAGTCATGCGAGGGCCTCTCGGCCCTCGCATGTTCTTTGGAGTGGAAGTGAATAACGAACAGGACATCAATGCTTGGTTGAGTGGTGCTTCGCAAGAAGTCGTTGAAACCACTTCGCGGCTTATGGGGGCAGTGGAAGAACTTCGTAAAACGGAAACTATCTATCCTGCCCAAGATAAAATCTTGAATGCATTGGTTTTTACGGCTCCTGAAGATGTACGGGTGGTTATTCTAGGACAAGATCCCTACCATGGCCTCAACCAGGCAATGGGGCTTTCGTTTTCGGTTCCAAAAGACGAAAAACTACCGCCGAGCCTGCGTAACATCTATAAGGAAATGGTTTCTGATCTTGGGTGTTCCATGCCCGAAAGCGGGGATTTGACTTCTTGGGCTAGGCAGGGTGTTCTTCTGTTGAACACGACGCTTACCGTACGTGAGCATGCTGCAAATTCGCATGCAAAACTGGGGTGGCAGGTGCTAACCAATCATGTAATTGAGCGGTGCTTTATGTTGCCGCAACCTATTGTGTTTTTGGCATGGGGCAGACATGCGGTAGCTCTTGTTGAAAATGCGTGCACGAAGGCCGCCGGCCAGGACTCTGCTGTCTTGGATAATAAATATATCCTTCGGTCGACCCATCCTTCGCCTCTTTCTGCAAATAAACAGGCCGGTGAACTGCGCGCATTCATGGGGTCGCGGCCCTTTTCCAATGCGAATACTCTCCTTGCGCGTTATGGCGAGAATCCGATTATGTGGCAAAGTGTTTGCTGATGGGAAGTATTGCAAAACCCTTTAACCGCGTCTTCTTTTTGCTGTGTGTTCTTATAACCGGCTCGTTAGCTGGCGCCTTTGTTTGGTTGTTCTTTTTCCTCATGGATGTGGGCATTTCCTTTTTGTGGCAGACACTGCCTGGTTGGATAGGATCCGTCACTGCAGAACCGCTTCCTGTTCTGTCCCAAGGTCCATTTGGATTCGTGCCCTTCCCCTTGATTGTCTGTGTGCTAGGCGGGTTGGTAATCGGGCTGTACGCCAAACATACAGGAGTTGAGCCTGAAGATCTCAATAGCGTAATGGCAAAGGTAAAGCAAGATGGTCGCTACGATTACAGCCATATCGGCAAGCTCTCATTAGCTGCTCTGCTGCCGTTGCTGTTTGGGGGAAGTATAGGGCCCGAAGCTGGCCTTACGGGAGTCATCGCAGGGCTTTGCACTTGGGTGGGAGACAGGATGCGTAAGTTCGGCGCTGACTTCAGGGCTCTTACCGTTGCCGGCACCCAGGCGGCGCTTGCTGCGTTGTTTACTGCACCGCTTTATGGTTTTGTGGCTCCGCTTTCCGGGACGGCTGATGGTACACGCGGAGAAGAGAACATCGCTCTTCCAAAAGCCCAGAAGGCCGTCGTGTATCTGTGCGCTATTGCGGGAGCTTTGAGTGCATTTTTGATTTTGGGCCAGCTGTTTGGTGAAAACTCTGGTTTGCCGAGATTTGATGCGGTAGAAGTTGGCTCGTACGAACTGATGCTGTTGCTGCCGTTGGCTTTGGCGGGTATGGTCTGCGGTTGGGTATTTCATGCCGCTAATAAGGGTACTATGTGCCTTTCGCATGCAATGGGGAATCGTCCTGTGGCGAAAGCGGTGCTTGCTGGTGTGGTTTTGGCTATATGCGGTATGGCATTGCCGTACACCATGTTTGCCGGTGAATCGCAGGCGCATCGCTTGATGGAGGGATATTCGGCTCTTCCTGCAGCTGTCCTTATAACTACTGGTTTTGTGAAATGCGCTCTTACGCCAACGTGCTTGAATCTGGGTTGGCGAGGCGGCCATTTCTTTCCTGTGATCTTCTCTGGCGTTAGCTTAGGCTATGGTTTCGCCTTGCTTACGGGGGCGGCTCCTGCGTTTTGTGTGGCTGCTTGCACATCAGCGTTGATGGGAGCGGTAATGCGTCAGCCTATCATGGCAGCGCTGCTGCTGATGCTGTGTTTCCCCTTGAAGGGCGTCGTTGTGATGCTTGTGGCGGCGGTGATTGGGGCTGCCATTCCGCTCCCTAGAGTGTTTCGCCCGAACACGCAGACGGATAGGGCGTAGCGCGATGCCCCCTTCGGGTTTCTGTCGAAATTGCCACCCATGGTACTTCCTTGTGTGGACAAATCAAAATATGCATGATTGGCGCCTGAGTCACTGAAACAATCTGCTGCTTAGCGGTGCTCATGGTTCCGTAAAACGATACGCCCCCGATTCCGTTCCAAGCGCTTTCCGTTTCTCGGTGTTCAGAAAATAGGAGTGCTTGTAGAGGAAATCGGGGGCGTTATTGCTGGTTGTTGTGACGTATTTAGGCAGAGAGCTTGCACTCTTCTTGTTCGATGAGTTCGCGTGCATGTTCGATGGCGTCATCGATGTTGACGCGGAAGTGCTCTTCGCCTACCAGATCAACAAAGCCAGCGCGACGCATGGTCTTCATGGGCTGTTCGTTCGCGTGGCTGAAGATCAGTTTTACGCCATTTTCGGTGCAGTAGTCGTAGAGGTTTTCAAGGGCATTCATTCCTGATGCGTCAAGTGATGGAACGCCGCGCATGCGGATGATCAGGTACTTGGTGAACGACTTTACCGAAATATCGGTAATGCGGTCGGTCATGCCAAAGAACATGGGGCCGTTGATTTCGTAAACGCGTACGCTCTTGGGCAATTCACGCAGATGCGTAACCTCGGAATTGGCATCGCAATAGTACTTCCAGCCCTTAACCTCGGTTTCTTCGCTGACCATCTTCATGAACAGTACGATGGTGATAACCATGCCAATGCCGATAGCGGTAACCAGGTCGAATGCGATGGTTAGGGTGAATGTGAGCAAAAGGGTTGCTACGGCACCCTTCGATGCAGTTTTGCAGAGGTGCGCGAAGTTGCGCCAGCCCGACATGTTGTAGGCAACCTGCAGCAGGATTGCTGCGATGGTGGGCATGGGGATCAATGCTGCATAGGGCATGAGGAATACCAGCATAAGCAGCAGAACAACAGCATGAACCATGCCTGAGATGGGGGTACGCCCGCCATTGTCAACGTTGGCGGCGGTTCGCGCAATGGCTCCTGTGGCGGGTATGCCGCCAAACAGGATAGAGCCGATATTGCCCACGCCCTGTGCAACAAGTTCCATGTTGCAGCGGTGATGTGAGCTGATCATACTGTCGGCAACGACGCAGGAAAGCAGCGATTCGATGGCTGCCAGCATGGCGATGGTAAAGCCGTTGGCAAGCTCTTCGCGGAAGAGCTCGGTGCTGAGTTGGGGAATGTGCAGCTCGGGAAGGGCGCTACTGATGGTGTAGAGATCGCCAATGGTGCTTACATTCATGCCCAACAGGTTCACCATGCCGATGCCTACGAATATGGCAATGAGAGAGTTGGGGATCTTCCTGTTGAATTTAGGCCACAGGAACAGCACCACCAGGCAAGCTAGGCCTACCAGCACCGATTCAGTGTTGACGGTGGCGATGTTTTGTACAATCGCTTGAATCTTGTCGGTGGTTTCTACGGTAGGGGTGCCTGCAGGGTAGGTAAGCCCCAGCAGGTCTTTGATTTGACCGATAACGATAGTTACCGCAATGCCGGCGGTGAAGCCCGTGGTAATGGTGTAGGGGACAAAGCGGATAAGCGCTCCAAGCTTAAATACGCCCATAAGGATGAGAACGATGCCCGCAATAATAGTGGCGGCAAATAGGCCATCGAGGCCATCAGTTGCTACGATGCCGGCAACGATGGTAGCAAAGGCTGCAGTGGGACCCGAGATCTGAACGCGGCTTCCTCCCAGGAAGGCGATAAGGAAACCTGCAACGATGGCGGTGTATAGGCCAGCTTCGGGTCCGACGCCCGAAGCGATGGCAAGTGCGATGGAAAGCGGCAGGGCTACAACGGCAACCACGATGCCCGACACGATGTCTTTAGGAAGCTGCTTCTTGAGTTCTTCTTTGCTGCTGTGCTTGATAACGCTGAATAGAATCGGTTTGATCTTATCGTGCTGCATGGCGGGGTTTTCGTACTCCTGACTATCGTGTTCTAACTTGCCCGTAAAAGAAACGTTCCACTCGAAGAGTGGAACGCACGTGCTTTCGCGTTGCGCGATTAATGCGAAAGCGCTTTATTCTATCGCGCTCGTTTGCTTTCCTTTGATTCAGCATAGGAATTCAAGTGAACGCGTTCGTGACCTGGTTGAACGGTTTTCCATTGTCGATTTTTATGGAACGACGAAAAGATGCAATGAAATTCTGGCCTTAATGGTGCGGCAACTTGGTTATTAATTGACGTAAGGCAACGATGGGGTTTGCTCGTTGTTTGTCGAGTGTTGGGCGGAAGGGCAAAATCCGCTGAACGCGAAAACGAGGGAAAGAACCACAAGCTCGCGCGTAGGGCACGGTGCTTGGGGGGGCGCAAAGGGGATTGCAATGAGGGGAATTCAACCGCAGCGCAACGTCATTTTGGCGGCAGGCACGCTTGCCGCAATGGGCACAAGCTGTATCTACATGTGGAGCATTTTCAATAAGCCGCTTATGGCCACCTATGGGTTTAGCGCATCAGAGGTTTCCATGGCGTATTCCCTGTTTTTGCTGACTACCTGCTTTTCTAGCATGCTGGCAGGTTGGTTGCAGCAACGCATCCAGCCTCGGTATATCGTGGTGTGCTCGGGCGTTTTGTTCGGGATGGGCTGGTTCCTTTCCGGGTTTGCGAGCAATTTGGTAATGCTCTATCTCTTCTTCGGCGGATTTGCGGGTGCGGGCAACGGCCTTCTATACAACACCATTGTTGCCGTTGTAATGAAGTGGTTCCCCGATAAACGCGGTTTTGCCAATGGTATATGCATTGGTGCAATTGGCCTGGGGCCGGTGTTTTTTGCTCCTTTGGGCAACTTCCTTATCGAATCATTCAGCGTTCAGATGGCGTTCCATATTGTGGGAGTTATCTGGTTGGTGATTTACCTTACCGTGTCATGGTTGCTGCTGGTTCCCCCAGCAGGGTGGCAGCCTAGCGTCTGCACGGAAAATAAGGAAGAGCCAATCGAGGAAAAGCCGTGTCAGGAGCTGAATCTTTCCGCAACGCAGATGTTTCGTCAGCCGCTGTATTACGTACTGTTCCTGGTGATGATGGTTGCTTCCACTAGTGGCCTTATGATTACTGCTCACGCCTCAAATATCGGCCAGGAACTTGCTGGCCTTACGGCATCGGAGGGTGCTGTGATGGTTGCCGCCCTTGCTCTGGGCAGTTGCTTGGGTCGCTTTGGCTTCGGGGCTTTGTCTGACAGCATCGGACGCTATAAAGCGTTGGCTCTTTCCCTTGCGGCTAACGCGGTAGTGATGTTGTTCTGTATTCACGCTGCTACCACATTCGTAGCATTCCTTGTTGCTGTTGCTGCGGTTGGCGCATGTTTCGGCGGTACCATGAGCATCGTTCCCGCCATTGTTGGTGATGCCTTCGGATCGGTGAACTTTGGGCAGAACTATTCATTTGTATACCCTGGGTACACGGTGGCTTCGTTTATTGGGCCTTCGGCAGCGGCATCGGCCTTCGAGGCGATGGGTAGCTATGCTCCAGCCTTCACTATTGCCGGTGTGCTGGCATTGGTGGGCGTTGTGCTGGTGGTTGTTTGCTCTAGGCTGCAGAAACGTTTGCTTGAACGCTAAGTTGTATTCTTTGCATTTACATAAGAAAGGCGGCCCGAAGGCCGCCTGCAAATACGCTATTTGAAGGAAACGTTGCCAAACTCGGATAGCTCCAGGTTCGGGTTGTGCTCGATGCCGTAACGTAAGTTCCATTCGCTGGTAAACAGCAACAACTTTTCGCCGCGCATGTTTTCTACGCGATAGGTGTCATGGGTAAGGTTCAGCTTGGGAACATCAACTTCTTCGGGATTTGCTACCCAACGGATAATTGAGTAGGGCAGTCCTTGCCTTCGTACCTCGACGTTGTATTCGTTTTTCAAGCGCTGTTCCAATACCTCGAACTGAAGAACGCCTACAGCGCCTACGATAACGCTCTCCATGCCAGCGCCAAGCTCGCGGAAAATTTGGATGGCGCCTTCTTGAGCAAGCTGTTCCATGCCCTTTACGAATTGCTTGCGCTTGAGGGTGTTTACCTGCGAAACCTTAGCGAAGATTTCAGGTGCGAACATAGGAATGGCGGGGAACTGCACCTTGTTCTTTGCAGCGCATACCGTGTCGCCGATAGTGAAGATGCCCGGATCGAACAAGCCCACGATATCGCCTGCGTAAGCTTCATCGACAATGGCGCGGTCGTCAGCCATGAGCGAAGTGCCGGTAGCGAGCTTCAGCTTTTTCTTCCCCTGCATATGGTAGGCTTCCATGCCTCGCTCGAACTTGCCCGAGCAGATGCGCACGAAAGCAATGCGGTCACGATGGTTCTTGTCCATGTTCGCTTGGATTTTGAACACGAAGCCCGAGAAGGATTCCGACATAGGATCTACCAGCGTATCGGTAAGGCAGTCGTTATAGGCGCGCGGCGTGGGCGCCAACTCGAGGAATCCTTTCAGGAAGGGTTCTACGCCGAAGTTTGTTAGGGCCGAACCGAAGAATACCGGCGAAAGCTTGCCGTTGCGTACGGCTTCCAGGTCGAGTTCATCGCCTGCGCCATCCAATAGCTCGATATCGTCCATCAGGTTGCTGTGGTTGTCTTCGCCGATAAGGTCGTCAAGTGCTGAATCGCCCAGCTCGGCTTCAATTTCCTGAACCTTCTTCGATGAATTGCCGCGCCCTTCGCCGTCAAAAGCGATAACATGGCGTGTGCGACGGTCGAACACGCCACGGAAGTTGCGACCGCAGCCGATGGGCCAGTTCATGGGGTACGTTCCGATTCCCAGTACCGTTTCGATTTCTTCCATAAGCTCAAATGGATCGCGGGCTTCGCGGTCAAGCTTGTTCACGAAAGTGAAGATGGGAATATGGCGCAAGGTGCAAACTTTGAAGAGCTTTTTGGTCTGGGCTTCTACGCCCTTTGCGGCATCAATTACCATAACGGCGGCATCTGCGGCCATAAGAGTGCGATAGGTATCTTCGGAAAAGTCTTGGTGTCCGGGGGTGTCCAAGATATTTACGCAGCAGCCGTCGTAGTTAAACTGCAGGACCGAAGAGGTTACGGAAATACCGCGTTCCTTTTCGATGTCCATCCAGTCGGAAACGGCGTGCTTGGAGCTGCTTTTCCCCTTAACTGAACCAGCGGTTTGGATGCTGCCGGTGTATAAGAGCAGCTTTTCCGTGAGGGTTGTTTTGCCAGCGTCAGGATGGGAGATGATGGCAAAAGTGCGCCTTGAGGCGATTTCTTCTTGCATGCTTGACATGTGGTTCCTTCTGTTTGCTATGGAAAACCCTTTTGGCAGGGATATAGTTGCGATTTTTTAGCCTAATGCAAGACATCGGTTACCCACAAGCAGAACCATCGTTTTATACAGCCTTTACGGAATCTTGTTAGCATTGATGTCTAGGTGGTCCCGTTTCTCGTTGCAGAGGTGCACCCCGTTCATTTTTTGCATGGGAACTTTGCTGGACGCTATGAGATCATGTTGTGATCCAGGGATCAAAGTGCGCTTTTTTGCGGTACCTTTTAGAAGGTTTCACTACCTGGTCCATTATTTACGGGAAGAAAGCGGAAGCTATGAGTATGGTTCTCTCCGAAGGCGAAATTGGCACTTTTCAGGAATGCGTTCGCCGTGATTTGCTCACGTATGTCAGCTATCCTTCTTTTAAGGGTGCTACTCGATGCTTTGCATACCCCCAGTTTTTGGTAGATGACGAGACGCTTACGCTCCTTGAGGACAGCGCTTTCCCCGACAATGGTTGTCTTCCCATGGTTACGAGTCGTACTACTCCCCATGAGTTGCTTGATATGTTTGGCAATGTTGTTGTCATGAGGGTGAACGACGAGCATCCTGGCCGCAATCGCAATTACCCAGAGAGCGAAACATCACGCTTCAACAGCATCATTGACCCTTACTTCGCCAAGGGTGCTTCGTCGGTTGAATTCATGCCCCTTTCTCGGCATTCCCTTTCAGGTTCATTGGTGCAGGTGCTTAATATTCAAGAGATCGTTGATTTAACCCATGCGCAGGCACAGCCGGTACATGTCCGTTCGGTTGCGTCTCTTCCTCAAACCAAGCTCGTCGTGGTTTCTCAGGGCAAGTTGGGCGCTCGCAAGTACTATGGACCTTTTGAGGCAACCTACGTTGAAGGTGCTGCTGTTCAGCTGCAGGCCAGCAATTCCTATGATTTGCGCATCGGTGTTTTCGATGAGAGCGAATTTGCCTTCTCCATTGATCTTGTTGACGATCTGGGCAGCATGGTTGCTCAATATGTCAGTGCAGAAGAGCTTGATGCCCATGTAGCTGCCTCGGACAACCTTTTTGATTGGATCACCGATAAAGATCTCCTCGATGCCTTGGGCAGGATTTCTCGTTCGGGTGAAACGCCCTTAACAAAGGGTCAAATGCGCGCTTTGAAAAGCGAGATTGCTGCCTGTCTCGATGAAGATGCGAAAATTGCCCTAACTCCTGAGCGCCGCGAGCGTATGTTGGGCCTTCTTGGCACCTACGAAAGCTGGTCGACGCTTCCTGAATCGGTAAGGGATTCTGCCATCGAGAATGCCGACCCTCAGCAGTTGGCTGAATATGTGCTCTCTAATGAGCATTTTAGATCGTTCTATGACAAGGTTCTTGAAAGTGACCAGGTGCGTCAACGTGTTGAAAAGGAAAAGGCGCAATATGCCGCGGAAGCCGCGGAGGCTCAGGCTGCTGCAAAACAGGCTCAGGAATCGCTGAGCCATGTGCAAGATGAGCTCAAGCGATTTGACGACGAACTCGATCTGCGTCGTAAGCGTTTCGAAGAAGAGATGTCGTCGCATGTCAAGATTGCCCAGGAGGAGCGAGACAAACTAGTTGAAGAGGTCCATGCTCTTAAAGAGCAAAAAGACAGTCTGGAACGTGGCAAGGAATCGGTGCAGCGCCAAATTGATGAACTGGTGTCTTCCTTTTCAAATGAAGAAGTTTTGATGGGCCGAGTCCTTGAGAACGCGGCATTGAAGCAGGTTGTCTCTACGGTAGGTGGAATGTCGGGATCTGAGCATGTGGGTGATGGCGGGGAGTGCCTCTACGCTGCTCCTTCCGTTGAGCCATTGCTTTCCGAGGAAGATGGGTCTGATGCTGGGGCTTTGCTTTCGAAGCTCGATGACCTTATCGGTGCGTCGTACGGCCGTGATATTGCCAAAAACGATCTTGCCAATGTGCTCATCTGCCTTACTCAAGGCTACATTACAACTCTTGCCGGTTTGCCCGGTACCGGCAAAACATCTTTAGTGAATATCCTCGCTGAGGTTCTTGGCTTGAAAAATGCCGCTTCAAAGCGCTTTGTTGAGGTGCCAGTTGAAAAAGGCTGGACTTCCTACAAAGACTTTATCGGCTACTACAATCCCTTTAGCGAGTCGCTCGAAAAGTCCAACCCCGTTGCATTCGATGCGCTTTCTCTTTTGAGCGCCGAATGCGAACAGGGAGTTGCGGATGGTGATGCGGTGCCCTATCTGTTCCTGCTCGATGAGGCAAACCTCAGCTCTATCGAACATTATTGGTCGCCGTTTTTGCGCGCTTGCGATTCCTTCCGTGGTGGTTCGTTCGAGCTTTCTTTGGGCGGAAACCATTCCTTCAAAGTGCCGAGCTACTTGCGCTTTATCGCGACCGTAAACTTCGACCATACAACCGAGGAGTTGTCGCCTCGTTTCTTGGACCGCAGCTGGGTGGTTACCCTCGATCCGCAAGCTTTAGATTTGGATGACCTTGGCGATCCCTTGGCTCCCTTCAACTACAAGGATGCGAGTGTCTATTCGTATCAGGCTCTTCAGGCGGCTTTCGGCCCAAGGAGCAATGCCTTGTTAAGTGTTGAGCTTGAAGCGAAGCTGAAGGAAGTGGTCGAGCTATGTGCCCGTCATCGCTACCCCGTAAGTCCGCGTAGCCAGAAAATGATGCTTTCATACGCTTGCACAGCGGCGAGCGTTATGGATTGCTCGTCCGCGCAAACGCAATATGCTCCCGTTGATTACGCCATTGCGCAAAAAGTGCTTCCGGTTCTTTCGGGTACCGAAGAGCGCTTAGGGGCTCTGCTCGAAGAACTTTCCTTGGTAAGCAATCTTCCGTTGACCAAGGCTCGTGTCGATCACATGCTTGAGGCTGGCGAAGACAGTGGCTATTACCAGTACTTTGCGTAAAGGCTCTTACAATTGGGTGCTGCGTTTGGTGGATGCGTCGAGCAGTGACCGCGTTGATTTTCCTCTGCTCGAAAACTATGCACCCGCTTCCTTGGATCTTGCCGCAGAAGGCATCGTCCATGAATCGCATAGGTATCGTGCTCTATTGGCTACCGATGCTCCTCTCGGCTCGTCCGAAGAGGAGAGCGTCTTATGGTCGGTCAACGGAGAGGAGCCTATAGCTCTATGCGCTCGCATGGTTGCAAACCATGTTGAAGAAGTCCACGGCTCCCAGCTGCATCTTTACCAGCTGCATTTTGAGAAGGGAGATGAGTGGTTTCCTTTTTCTATGACCTACGGCTTCGCATCGGTTTCCCTTCACGTGGGTCTGGCTGGGGAAGGTCTGCGGGTTCTCTCAACGAAGGACATCGCTTGCGCCTGCGATAAGGATGACCAAGAGGCTTCCGTGCTGGGTATGGTTGACACTCTGATCTCGGGAAGTGACGACGAGGCAGTTCGGTGGATGTTCGGTGAGGGCCAAGCTCGAGAAAGCAGATATGCCTTGGTTGAGTCGGGCACGGTTTCCGATTCCTCTGAATCGCTTTCCTCGTTTCTTGCTCTTTGCGAAAGGGCGGTTCGCGGATACGAGGCAAACCTCAATTATTTCTGCACCCATGCTCATTGTCGTACCGTGAAGACGGACGTCATGGTTTCGCCTCTTCAAATGCGCCGTTTGGGACGCGAGGAATTGCTCTGGTTGGCGAGTAATCCTGATGTGCTTCACGCGACGGATGCGAAAACGCCCTTACGTATTAATGGCAGGTATGTTGTTCCCGCCCGTATGCGTACCGAGCGTCCCAGGAAGACATTTGACACCAAGGAGAATCGAGCGCTTTTATCCTACGCCGAAGAGATTGCTGCGGCGCTTGGCCGCATCATCGAGGGAGCACAGGATGATATTGTCCATATCGAAGCCATGATCAGTCGCTTGGAAGGGCTTAATGACGGCGAGGGTCTGATTCCGGCGCTCTTGATGTTGAGGACGTGTTTTGAACGGGAGCATCCTCTTTTGCGCAAAGCAATTGCCCTCCGTAAAAGAATGCGCAGCATAGCCAAGGCGCTTGATCGTGCGTTGCCCGATGTGCGCTGCATTCGCTATCGTCTGCCGAAGCGAACCAAGACATTCCAGGAAATCCCTGCTTACGCCGAAATCCACGCTCTCATGCGTGCATGGGATGCATTTGGCGAATTTCAGATGCAGCGAGATGGCATGGTTCTGCATACCTGGAAGATGGATAAGCTTTACGAATACTATGTGCTCTACGAACTGCTATCCGCTTTGCATGGTAGAGGGTTTTCGCCTAACGGATCATTGGATGCTAGCCCTATTGAGCAGGCGCACTATAGCCTTGACTCGCGCTATTTTCAAAATGAAACCCAGGTTGCAACGGTGTTTCGCCTGGTGCGTGGCGATGAGCGTATAACGTTGTATTACCAGCCGGTTATTTATGGCGACGAGCGCGAGGAGCATGGAATTTCGCTGCATCGAACCACGTTGACCTCTGCAGGTTTCGATTCTTATTGGACGCCTGATTACCTCATAGTCCACGAATCATGCGAAGGCACAAGGACGCTCGTGCTCGACGCCAAGTTCCGCAAGGTGTCAGCGGTGAAGTTCGATGGCTCGGAAAACGATGCCAAGAGTTGCATGTTGGAGTGCTTGCGCAAATACAAACTGGAAATGTGTGGCGTCAAGGGTGCTTCGGTGGATGCCTTGTGGCTGTTATGCGGTAGGACGCAATCGTACTATTTAGAGAGTTTGCAGCAGTCATCGTGGGCTCTGAAACAGCGTTTCACGCCTGACGGCATTGCTGCGGTAGCTCCCGGGGCAAATGCGTTGTCTGAGCTCCTCGATGTTGTGAGGATCGGTACTGAATAGGACCGGCTCGGCAAACCTATTCTGAATAGTGCGCTATCTGGTCTTTTACGTATCCGACGAGCTCTTCTTTGTAGCGTCATTGCATGCGAAAGGAAGTGCGTCCGCTGACGCACTTCCTTTGCGGCAAAAGCACCGTTTCGTTTGGTGCCTGTTTCGGCCTTGGTTGCTGCCAGGGTGGGCATTATGCGCAAGGCGGGGCTCGTCTGTCTATTCGGGAAGGTTGTCCTTCCATGCTTTTAGGTCGCTGGCGGGAATCGTCATGATACGTACCATTTCGGATGCCTTGTGGAACACTTCGTCCTTTAACCCGTCGTCATAGAGAACAGTGTGCAGGATAATGGCTTTTGCGAGTTCAAGCGTGTTTGCCGATTCGTTTACCTCCCAGAAGTCCTTGATGAAATCGACACTCTCAAGCAATCCATTCCAGCATTCATCGCTCATGTTGCTCCAAGAGTGGAAATCGTCCCTTTCGCAGCGGCGGGCCTCATCAACCATGACGATAGCGGGGTTTTTGATCCTTCGCATACCTTCAAGCGTTTTGTCGTTGTTTTGCGGAAAGGGCTTTCCGTATGCGTATGAATCGAACTCTTCTTTGGTGGGTAACAGCTGTCGTAAGGGTTCAACGAGTTCGATCAAAAAGCTTGCGTTGTCCAGATAGATTTCCGATCCTTTGAATTCCTCTAAGCGCTCGGTGCGAAACCTTGTTTGCCGGTCTTCGAGAGATTGAGATTCTGCATGTTCGAGAAGCTGATCAAGAGTGCATTTGTTCTGGTTCGGATTCATAGGTGCCTCCTTACGCGGCGAAGAAATCGGTGTTTATGGTGGGGTCGGCATCGGTTGGGCACTCGTTGGCCAGAGTCGCTTCCTCTTCAAAGCGGAGCTTGAATTGGCCATCTTGGCTTATTTGATGTTTGCATTCGCAAATAGCCTGAAGAAAGGGGTACTCGGGGTGCTCCTCGAGACGGTAGGCGTTGTCGCGCACGCCGCGTTTGCCTCGTTCGAAATACCACCAGGAATCAGCGGGCGTTTCGAGCAGGGTGAACGCTGGTTTGTTGGCCCTGAGGCTGAAGTAGCGGGCGGTTGCTTCGTCTTGGACCGCTAGAAGCAGGTGGCGGTCGCAGTTTCCTATGATGGAGTTTGCCGCCGCCATGCCATAGCGTGCTTCTAGCTGGCTCACCGTTTGGCAGATTATCGTTGCACTGATTTCGCGGCTGCGTATAACCGCCAGCATATCATCGATATGTGGAATGTTCAGGTTTGCGAAATCGTCCAGGATGAAGCGCACGGGAATGGGGAGCCTGTGCTCGGTGTAGTCGCGATCGGCGCTGCTGCAAAGGCGGGTAAAAGCCTGTTCGATGAAGAGGCTGGTAAGTCCCTCGAGGCTGTGATCTATGTCGTCGATGGTTACGAACAGGGCGCGCTTCTCTCGTCCAAACGAGCTGAAGTCGATGCGGTTGGGGTTGGCGTAAGAATTGAGCGCTCCCTCGAATCCGAACGGCAATAGATTTGCAGCGATAATGCCCAGGATGCTTGAGTGCATCTTTTCGGCGCCGCAGGTGGCTTTTGACCGGTTATAGAGAGATGCAGCATAACTATCGGGGTTATGCATTGCCAGATCGTTAAAGAGGTGCTGGATTTTGCCGCTGCCACTTTCGAATAGCTTGATAACCGAAGCCATGGTCCACTCGCGTTCGGGCAATGCCTCGAACACATAGGCGATATAGCTCGATAGATAATTAGCTGCGGCAAGTCCCCAGAAGGGATCGGACTGCTGCGCTTCTTTCGGGCAAATGGCGCTTGCAATGGCGATGATGTCTTGCTGGTTTGGTTTGCCGTTTTCGATGCGGACCTGATGCAAGGGATCGTATCCGCAGGTGCCACCCATGGTGGTGAAGTCAAGCTGATCTACTTTGTAGCCTTGCAGGGCGAGGTAAGCTCCCATTTCGTTATAGAGGATCCCTTTCGTGTCTAGCACAATATAGGACCCTTGGCACTGCATCAGATTGGGTTTGAGGTGATTGCGGGTTTTACCGCTGCCAGAGCAACCTAGCACAAGGATGTTGTTGTTCATTCCTGTTTGCCAACTGTCGGTATTGGCGGCGATGTGTTTGGTGAGGACGATGTTTCCCTGATAGGCTGCTCGGTCGTTAGCTGCTGAAGTGATGTTCGATTTCATGTGCTCTCCTTAGCGTTGCGTGCTGGTTGCGGTATGGGACCGCGAACCTAATATGCTTATCCTTTTAAAGACTCGTGATGATGCGATCTGCCATGCCGTTGGCTATGGCTTCTTCTGCTTCGAAATAGGTGTCTTTCGCTGTTAGCTCGAAGACCTCTTCGAGGTTCATTCCCGTGTGCTGGGAGATAACCTGTGCGGTAATGTCGCGGATTCTCATCAGGTCATCGGCGCGAGCTTTTACGGACAGTGCGCTGCCACCGATTCCGCCGCCAATAAGCGGATCGTGGATCATCACGCGGCTGTGGGGCAGCATTTCGCGTTGGTCTCCCGCGATGAATAGCAATGCTGCCATGCTTGCTGCCATTCCGAGGCATACCGTGTGAATAGGGCAGCTGACGGCCTGCATTACGTCATACAGCGCAAGGCCGGATTGAACTTCTCCGCCGGGGCTGTTGATGTAGAGGGTGATAGGCAATTGCTGGTCTTCTTTCTGAAGATGCAGAAGGCAGCGAATAGCGGTTGAAACCGAGCCGGCGTCAATTGCGCCAGTGATTTCTATTTCGCGAGAAGCGAGCATTTCGTCTCGTATGTCGTATAGACGCAGGCCATCCGAGGTTTCCTGCATTACGAGTGGGGAATAGGTTGATGTTTGGTCCATGATTTAGTCCTTTCTTTTGGGCATGGCTGAGCCATGCATAGGTGGGTAGTATGCGGTTTTCAAGCTGCTGCAAACTCGCCGGAAAGGAATAGTGGCGTGAAGCTTTGGTTTTGGACGTGCCAAACTAAAGCCACGGCATCGGTGGATGCATCAAGGTACGCCGAGACAAGCTCGGGATAGGACCGAGCTAGGCCTGAACAGCCAAAGCGAAAAAAAGATGCACGTATCCCTTGGCGGGCTGCATATCTTTTTTCTTATTCAGTTGTAGTGAAGTATGTAAGTCGCTGAAAAATGCTCCGATAATCACGGAGGGGCCGACTTGCCACTCTTTGAATGCGACTAAAAAATGGGCGTTAGCCCTCGGGTGCAAAGCAAGTGTAACACATGCTGGATGCGTAATGTGGGAAATGCGTAGTACACCGTAAAAAAAGAAATATGGTATAGCGCCCCAGCAGCCCTTCCGCTTCTGTATCCGGATTGCGTTTTAGGGCGAAGGAAAATCTTGTTGCATTGAGACTATCTGGCTAGGCTTTGCCTGGCGAAGTCAATGCGATTAGGGTTGCTGTACGAATCTAATGCGCCCTTGAAGCCGAAATGCAAAAGGCGTGCAGCGATGATACTGGCAGTACGGTCTACTCTCGATACTTTTTCATGGTAAGAGCCGGCATGCCGAAGTGCTTTGCTGTGCTAGAGCTCTTGTTTTCGCATGCTAAGGGGCATTCGATAAAATGGAAGCGCTTGAATGAACCAAAGGAGGAACGCCGTGGCCTTTTTGCCGGTTACGCGTAAAGAAATGGAAGAGCGCGGATGGGACCAGTGCGATTTTGTGTACGTCTGTGGCGATGCTTACGTGGACCATTCTTCTTTCGGTATGGCTATCATCACCCGATTGCTTGAGGCAAATGGCTACAAAGTGGGCATTATTGCGCAGCCTGATTGGCATGACCCCGCCAGCATCGATGTGTTCGGCGAGCCCCGCTTGGCGTTTTTGGTCAGCGCGGGAAACATGGATTCTATGGTGTGCCACTACACCGTTGCAAAGAAGCATCGCAATCGCGATTTCTATTCCCCTGGTGGACAGATGGGTTTGCGTCCCGACCATGCATCGGTGGTCTACGGTAATTTGATTCGACGAACCTATAAAGACACCCCGGTTATTATGGGTGGGGTGGAGGCTTCGCTGCGTCGCTTGGCGCACTACGACTACTGGTCCGATAAGCTGAAACGATCGGTGCTGCTCGACGGTGGCGCTGACATGATCAGCTATGGGATGGGCGAAAAATCGATTGTTGCTATCGCTGATGCTCTGAATGCGGGGATCCCTATTGGTCAAATCACCTGGATTGAGGGCACAGCATTTCGATCCCATAACCTTGAAGGGGTAATGGATGGATACGTTTCGCTGCCTTCCTTCGAAAGCATGCGTGTCGATAAGCTGAAATATGCTGAAAGTTTCCGTCTGCAGTATCGCAACCTTGACCCATTCAGCGGCAAATGTTTGGTTGAACCTTACGAGCAGGACAACTTGTACATTGTGCAGAATCCTCCGAGCACTCCACTTTCAACCCCGGAATTCGATGCAGTATATCGTTTGCCGTATGAGCGAACCTATCATCCCATGTACGAAGCGGCTGGCGGCATTCCCGCAATCAGCGAAGTGAAATTTAGTCTAACCAGTAATCGGGGTTGTATTGGCGAGTGCTCGTTCTGTTCCTTGGCGTTCCATCAGGGTCGCATTATTCAAAGCCGCAGTAAAGAAAGCCTGGTTGAGGAAGCGAAGACCATCACGCAAGACCCCGATTTCAAGGGATATATCAACGATGTGGGTGGTCCGACGGCGAACTTCCGCAAGCCTGCTTGCCCCAAGCAACTCGATAAAGGCGCATGCCGCGGAAAGCGCTGTTTGGCACCGAAGCCCTGTAGAAGTTTGCAGGTGGACAATCGCGATTATTTGAATGTGCTGCGCGAGTTGCGCAGCTTGCCTGGGGTTAAAAAGGTGTTCGTGCGCAGCGGCCTGCGCTTTGATTATGTACTTCTTGATAAGCACGCCAACGAATTCATAGATGAGCTATCTCAGTATCATGTTTCGGGGCAGCTTCGTCTGGCGCCGGAGCATGTGAGCGATGAAGTGCTTAAGGTGATGGGGAAGCCGAACAACGACACTTACCAGGAATTTGTGCGGCGCTTTGATGCGGCCAACAAGAAGCTTGGGCTCAAGCAGTTCGTGGTTCCGTATCTCATGAGCTCGCATCCCGGATCTACCTTAAAAGAGGCTGTAGAGTTGGCGGAGTTCTGTCGCGATATGGGCTTTAACCCCGAACAGGTGCAGGACTTCTATCCAACGCCCAGCACCATTTCCACGTGTATCTATTTCACAGGGGTCGACCCGCGCACCATGGAAGAAGTGTACTGCCCACGCACGCCTCATGAAAAAGCAATGCAGCGAGCGCTTATTCAGTACCGCAACCCAAAGAATCGCAGGCTGGTTATCGAGGCCCTGAAGGCGGCTGGCAGGGAAGACCTTATTGGGTACGACGAAAAATGTCTGGTGCGTCCCGATAAGGGCGGGGCACGTAAAGCGAATAATCAAGCCAGGGGTGCCAAGGATCAGCGCGGTAAGCGACGAGGGGGCAGCTCTGCTGCGGGGTCTTGCTCGAAGGAGACGGCTGCCGATTCCGACTTTAGGGGTAAGCGTCAGCACGGTAAAAGCACTGGTTCCTTACAGCGTGGTAAATACGGCAAAAGAGGTGAAGTGCTTGGTTCCGGCGGAAAGGAAAGCGGGGGCAAGCCTCAACCTGCTTCATCTGGGCGTGCTCGTTCGCGTAAGGATGCTCGCTTCGATAAGGAGAAAAAGGTAAGTTCCCCAAGAAGCTCGTTTAAACCGCAGGGCCGTGGGCCGAACAAGGCTGCCGGAAGCAAGGGCGGCATCCGTAGACAGGGATCTAAACGTTAGTCTCCGGGTGTTGGTCGGCGTTCACCCATTGTTTGAGCTGCAGGATTTTCTGTTTTCGCTTGAGTCGCTCAAGCGTGGGTAAAGAGCCAACGTCGTCCGATAACTATGCGAGGCCGCCTTTCTCGGCTGAAAGGCGGCCTCTTCGAGTTGTATCGGGATCTTACTGATTACATGAACAGCCCAGCGGGAGATGTTTAGAGGTAGGTTACGGTGCCGCTGAGGGGCTTGCGGCTAGCATGGTTCGGCAGTGGTTTTCCATCTTCTGCGGCGTAGCCCAGGTCGAGCATCATCAGTACTTCTTCATTTTCGGGAAGTTCCAGTTTTTCTGCCACTTCCTCTGGGTTGAAGAAGTTCACCCAGCAGCTGTCTGCGCCAGCGTTCTTTGCGGCGAGCATCATGTGCGTAGCCACAATGGTGGCGTCTTCGATGCCGGAGTCGCGCGTTCCGCCAGGATAGGTGAAAACGTTTTCCTTGTTGAAGGCTACGACAAGTACCGTGGTGGCGCCGTAGCGACAAGGGGTAAGCTCATCGATAAGAGCAAGCTTCTCGGGCGATTGCACCACGTAAACATGCTGTTCTTGCAAGTTTTTTGCGGTGGGTGCCACGCGCCCTGCTTCCAGGATAGCCTTCAGAGCCTTTTCGGCAACGGGCTCGCCGTTGAACTTTTTGCAAGAGTAACGATCTTCAACTACTTCTTTGAATTCCATGACGGGCCTTTCATTAATGGTTCTGTGGGCATGAATATAGTGGTTCGATGCTGTGATGCGCCTATCCATCTGCCACTTTATATGAAAATAATAAAAAATAAAGGTTTATCAGGTGTTATAGCGCAAATACCATGAATTTGTTTAACAAACCTGTTCTATCGATTGAATTGGCGGAGCATCCAACAGATACCCTTGGCCATGCGCAGGTCGGGTTCTTTGAAGTGGTTTCCGGGATTTGATTCAAAGAGGGTTTCAACGCCTTTTTCCTGAAACGACGAAACAACGCTTTTTGTTCTTTGCGAAACGCTGCGAAGAAGGCGGCTGGGTGTTTTTGCTTCTTTTGTACCGAGGGAAAAATAAGCGCACAAAGGTTTCTTCGCAAAGGTATTGATTGATACGTATTCGCTGAAGTCGGGATACCACAGCGAGCCCGATGCGCTTGCAAGAGCATCGAAGAGAGTGGTGTTGAACGGTGCCCAAGTAGCGAATAGCCCTGCCAGAGAATAGCCCGCAATGCAGCGATGATGTGGCGTTGTTTCGAGATGCTGCTCGGTTTGGGCGACCATTGTTTCAAGCTGAAGAAGGTGCTGTCGGGCGTTTCCCTCGAAAGGCTTATCTTCTGCGAAAAGACCCTCGCATCTCCAAGGCGTTAGGGAGTTGTTCCAGTTGGGGGTTGGGATAGATATCAGAGTAAAGGGTGGGCAATTCAGCGATTGGCACTGCCCCCAAACTTCACTGCCGTTCCCTTTGAGGCTATGTAGATACACTATAGGATCGTAAGATACCAGTGTGTTGCCACTATAGTGGATTGATACCGTTTGCCCAGCTATTTCTACTGTTTGTTCCATAAATCCATGATATCGAATTATTGTTGCCGCTTGTTCGTGGGTAGTACTCCCAATAAAAAAACGGCGTCGGGTGATTCCAACGCCGTTTTGCAGTGTTTGCACTATCGCTAGACGAGTTTGCCCTTGCTGTGGTCTGCCATGTGCTGGATAAGCTGAGCAACCCAGCCATGGAAGTCTTTCTTACGAGAAACAAGCTTGCCATCCACCAGTTCCTGGTAAGAGACCTTCACCTTTTCATAACGGGTGTTAACAGTTGGCTCTTCATGGGTAAAGCAACTCTCGGTTTCCTTTTTGGGTACCAATCCGATAAGGATGGTGGGGTTGTACATGACGTGGGGGTTGTCGTTCTCGTCGAGATAAGCGAACAAGCTCTTGGTTACCCCGATCTGGTTTGCATGTATGCACGCTGCTCCTTCAAGCGAAGCCAAGGTGTCAAGCAGATCCTGTGCCACGGCGGCATCCTCGGCGGTTGCTTTTTCGCAGGGCGTGCTGAGCAGCGCCTCGTCGGTGGTGAATTCTTTGATGCTCATGGTTGTCCTTTAATCGATGGTTTAAGCCATTGAGTTTAGCCATTCTATTCTATCGCATAGCAGCGAAAGACCGTGTGGGGCTGCTGCTCTATCAGCTTTGCTTGGGGTCTTAGACTATCGTGCAAAGATTCGTTTATTGCGACGCTCTATTGGGGAAGAGCTGAAGCTGCGAAACGCAGATGCCAAACAGGATGATGACCACCCCAAGCCATTCAACGGCACCGATGGGCGATCCTAGCACTATCATTGCCACGAACAGCCCAGCCGGCAGCTCCGATGCGGCTAGTACGGACGTAAGTCCTGTGGGCAAATGGGGCGCATCCATACTTAAGAGCAGAATAGGCAGGAAGAACCCACATGCTCCGGCAATCAAGCCCAAGGGGGCAATGCCCTGCAAGAGCACGCCCGAAACGATGAAGTCGGGGCAGATGAAGTGCGACATAACCACCGCGCCACCACAGACAATCAAACCTCGCTGGGCTTGTGAGCATTTTGGCTGCACCAGACCAGACAGGGCCAAGAACGAAGCGCAGCTTACGGCGGCAAGGAGTCCGGCTGCGATGCCCCAGGGGTTGCAACTCGAAAGATCGGTGGCATACAGACCGCTGGCGAACACCGTTCCGAACACGATGACCGCCGCCGATATCACCTGGCTAAGTGCAGGTGGCCTGTGTGTCATGATTACTTGAATTACCGTGCCTATCCAGGTGAATTGGAACAAGAGCGTGAGAGCTAAGGCAACGGGCAACACGCTCATGGCATAGGTGTAGAAGATCGAGGTAATGCAGGTTACGGCGCCGATGCCAAGAAGCTTCAGCGTGTTGGTGCAGCCAAGTTTTTCCCATTTTTCTCCTCGGGTGCGATTAAAGAAGAGGTATACGGCAAACAACGCGAAGCCCGCCCACATTTGTGCGGCGGCAATTTGTGCGGAGCTGAACCCCCATGCGTAGGAAAGCTTGTAGCAGGTGGCGTTGAAGCCGTAGCAGGCACCACCGAAGAACACCAAGATAGCAGCTTTGGTTCGAGTGCCCGCATCAACTGCGGCGGTAGGGAACGGCTTATGCTTGGGAGCATTCTGGGACAACGTGAACTCCTTTGTGCAATCGTTTCGCTGCATTGCAAGAGCGAATGCAGCTTTGCGGTTGCGTGGCGAAAAGGAGACGAAAGGCGTCTGGAAAAGTCCACGCTTCTGGTTTATCAGGCTGACTATTTTAGCAAAGATAATGGATGTGGGTCGTTCAGGCCATGTTGGCAAACTCTTGATAGTAGGTTCCCCATTCGGCCATCGAATTGACGTAGGTGCGCGTATCTACTCGAAACTGCTTGCTAGCGGTTAACCATTTCGTTTCGTTTTCCGTAGTATTAATACGTTCAAAACATTTCTTGAATGCTTGCAGCGTACAATCACTTACGTGAGAGTTTGCCCCGCTTTAGTAGCTGGGCTTGGTTAGAAAGGAAGCCGCATGATTCGTATCGGTATCTTGGGATACGGAAATCTTGGCAAGGGCGTTGAGCTTGCTGTTCGTCAAAACGATGATATGGAACTCGCCGCTGTGTATACGCGCCGCAATCCTGAAACTGTATCAATCGCAACGCCTGGTGTTGCAGTTCGCTCGGCTGCGGATCTTGAGGCGGGCAATGAAGATATTGATGTTTTGATCCTATGCGGCGGCAGCGCAACCGATTTGCCTGAACAGACGCCGAAGTACGCTGCTCTGTACAATGTGGTAGATTCCTTCGATACCCATGCGAAGATTCCCACCCATTTTGCTAACGTTGATGAGGCAGCTAAGGGCGCTGGGAAAACTGCCCTGATTTCTTGCGGCTGGGATCCGGGCCTGTTCTCCTTGAACCGTTTGTACGCAAACTGCATCCTGCCAGAAGGTGCCGACTACACATTCTGGGGTCGCGGCGTTTCTCAGGGGCATTCCGATGCGCTTCGTCGCATTCCTGGCGTTGCCGATGCTCGTCAATACACCATTCCCGTTCCCGCGGCGCTGGAAGCGGTTCGTTCGGGCTCTAACCCCGAGCTTACTACGCGCGAAAAGCATACGCGTGAGTGCTGGGTTGTTTTGGAAGAGGGCGCTGACCCTGCCGAGGTAACCAAGCAGATCGTGGAAATGCCAAACTACTTCGACGAATATGACGTTACCGTGAACTTCATCAGCCAGGAGGAGCTCGATCGCGACCATGCTGGCCTACCTCATGGGGGCATGGTTATCCGTACTGGTAAGACTGCTGGCGACAAGAACTGCAAGATCGAATATTCGCTTGATCTTGAGTCCAACCCCGAGTTCACCGCTTGTGTGTTGGCTTGCTATGCTCGCGCTGTTGCTCGTCTCTCTGCTGAGGGCAACCATGGTTGCAAAACGGTATTCGATATTGCGCCGGCTTATCTTTCTGCGAAGTCTGGCGAAGAGCTGCGCGCTCATATGCTGTAATGCAATAGTCAATCGGCGAATTGCTTAAAAGTTAGAGGGAATGCGAAACTTCGCATTCCCTCTTTTGGTTTGGGGCGCGTTCACTCCTTAGGCGATGGCGGGTTCGATCCTTTGAACGTAAAGATTTGTATTATCTACGGTAAAGGCAATATCGAACCCTGCATAGGCAAGATGATACGTACGCTCGGGTTCATGCTTGCTGCCTGCGCGACGTGGGTCCTGACCCAGCACTTCAAGGAGGCCTTCGCGCTTTTCTTCAGGAATGGCTTGCAGCAGTTTAGCGGGGCAGTGAACGGTGAGTTCTTGCCAAGGCGTCTCGTCGATGAAACCGCCTTGTGCGTCGGGGTGGCAGTCGGCAAAGGGAATGTAAGGCTTTATGTCGAAGATAGGCGTACCATCGCGCAGATCGGCGCCCAGAACATGAATGATCGGACCGTTTGCAGTGAGTTCTATGCGCTCTAGCTTTACGCAGGTAAGCCCGATGGGATTGGGACGGAAGGGGCTACGGGTAGCAAATACCCCTCTGCGCTTGGTTCCCCCGAGGCGTGGTGGTCTTACTGTTGGGAACCATTTTTCCGTGGTGCCCCGTTTATTTTCGGTTTGCACGTCGTTGGCTATATCGGCGGCGGTGCCACCAGGGGTTCCATTTTCGAACTCCCAGATGAGCCATAGGTACGTAAAGCCTTCCATTCCTTCAACTGCTGAGTTCAAGGCGAACTCGGGTTCGAAGATGATGGTTCCCCGTAAATGCGGTGCAAGGAAGCTGTTTCGGGGAATGCCGAATTTTTGCGGCATGTCGGTGTGGATGTGTGCAATTGGTTTCATGGCTGCAATTCTACCGCAAAGGAAAGAGGGCTTTCGTTTGTTGTGGCTCTGACTATTTGGGTTGTTGCGTCTGGTGCATGGTGCTATCAGTTTGGTTTTGCGGAGTGATGCCCTCGAGCCAAAGTGAATTTTGCGCTTTCCGATCTCTGGTGCGCTCGTTTCGTTTCTGGGAAAATTTGCAGTATAGGTTTGGGAAGTATTAGGGGGTCGCTATGGAGCAAACTGACAATATCGAAGCGTTGATGGAACGCATTAAAGAGCAGGAAACCATGTACGAATTCGATCGGATCGACGAAGAGCTTGCACTTCAGATGGGCTTCTACGTGGTTCGCCGAGCACGTGAAATGGGCAAGCCTGTCGCAACGCGTATCACGCTGAATCGCCGTACGTTGTTCTCGCTTTCAATGGCAGGCACAAAACCCGAAAGCGATAACTGGCTTCGCCGTAAAGAAAATCTTGCCTACGCTACCAACCAAAGCTCATATTTTTGGGAGTGCTGGTGTGAACAGGGGATCCATCCCTTCGAATGGCGCGGCATGTCGTATGAGGATTATGCGCCAGCAGGCGGTTGCTTCCCCTTGTGCATTAAGGGCGCGGGCATGGTGGGCACCTTGGCCATTTCAGGAATGGCAAGCCATGAAGATCATGCATTGGCTTTCGAGACGGTTGAAAAGGCCGTGCGTGGCGAATTGGGCATTGATGTATCTGGCCTGATGTAGGGAGGGCAGCCAACCGAGTTTGCGACGCCCGCCGAAGATGATTCTTCGGCGGGTCTTTTCTTTCGTACGGCACTGCCAGTTAGTCTTGGCGGGTTGTTCGGGCTTTATCCAGCAGGGAAAAATACGGCTGCCAGAATGATCTATCTGGCAGCCGTATAGGAACGATGGCGAGTTTGGTCCGTATTGGTTTCGTTGGAACATTTTGCCCATAGGAGAAGCAGGGTAAAGTGAGCGTAAATCTCTTTGCTATTGTGCGTTTACCAGGAAATAAGCTCGTATCCGTCTTCGGTTACAACGAGTTGCACCTCCCATTGGGCGGAATCCGAGCCATCTTTAGTACGGACGGTCCAGCCGTTTGGATCTTCCATATTCAGTTCGGGGCCGCCTGCGTTGATCATAGGCTCAATGGTGAAGCACATGCCCGGTGCAAGGACTGCGCCTTCACCAGGTTCGCCCACGAAGAAGACGAAGGGGTCTTCGTGGAAATCGTTTCCAATGCCGTGACCTCCGAATTCGCGCACTACACTAAAGCCGTTTTCTTCGGCATACGTTTGCACGGCGTGGGCGATGTCGCCTACGGTTGCCCAGGGTTTTACTGCAGCTAGGCCGCGCTGAACAGCTTCATAGGTTACATCGACAAGTTTTTTGCGCTCGGGGCTCACTTCGCCGATGCAGAACATACGCGAAGAGTCGGAGTAGTATCCGTCCAAAATGGTAGAGCAGTCTACGTTGACGATATCGCCCTCTTTGAGCACATCGTCGTCGCTGGGGATGCCGTGACATACTACGCTGTTGATCGAGGTGCAAACGCTGTTGGGGTAGCCCTCGAAGTTAAGATCGGCAGGGATGCCCCCACGTTCAACTGTGTAGTCATAGATCCACTTGTCTATTTCGGCGGTGGTGACGCCTGGCTTGATATGCTCGGCAACATAATCGAGTACCCCGATATTGATAGCGGCCGAGCGCTTAATGCCCTCGATTTCTTCAGGGCTTTTAAGGAGCGAACGGGGAACTACTTCGTACCCATCAAGATAATAACCTTCGAGGCGGCTATCAATGGGTCCGTGGCATTTCTTGTATTTCTTTCCGCTTCCGCACCAGCATTCATCGTTGCGTCCGGGCTTTGGGCCGTTGTCGTACATAGCAAGCTCCTTATTCGTTGTCTCGTCGCCTAGGGCGCGAAACCGTTGCATTCTCGGTTGTTAGCTTAAGTTAATTGCGAAAGCGATCAAACGGAATGTGACTTTATTTGCATTGTTTCCATTGCTGTGGGCTTCTTCTGCAGACGAGCCTTATTGCGCCGCGAGTGTGCGGGAGGGGCAGCTTCTTCGTTGGGCGGAAAGGGGATTCCTGGTTTCGTGCTTTCTTGCAGGGGCAAGTTCTGCTCGGGAAAGCGCATACGGCTTCGTACTCTTCGAAGTTCTTGGGCTTTTCAGCTGTGGTGAAACAAAAAGACGGCCGCCAGGAAACCAGCAGCCGTCTTCGGGGTAGCGTTGCACGCTATCGATGCAGGCGCGCTTTGTTGGCCTTAAGGCAGAAGAAGATGCCCAGAATCAGAACAAAAGATGCGGCAATGGTAAGTGCCATCGAATCGGAGAACGGGAACATCGGTGCGCCGAGCATGACGCCAACGCCGTAGGGGACAAGCCAGAACAGCCACACGCCAATGCTCAAACGATGGAAGTTGGCCCTGGAGCGCTCGTTGCCGCGAAGAACAACAACAGTTGCCCAAACCGCATGGAAGAGCATGAGCGAAAGCGCGAGTACTCCCGTGATTGCATGGAGGGGAGAACCTGCACCACCGGTTTCGCCTGCGACCATGGACATGATGGTGGTTCCCGCAGTGTCAAACGCGAAGCCAGTCCAGAAGAAAGCCAGATGCTTTGGCCTTAAAGTGCCAGAACGGCGCTCGGCAAATACGCCGATGGTGTAGAAGACGAGTGCAAGCGAAATGATAATAGCGGCAAAGATCACCATTCCCATGTTGGGGCTACCTTGGATTCCCATGATCTTTTGCTCCTTTCAAGATTGTGCTTTGCAGTTGATTGCTTTGCTTTGACAAGAACAATCTTGAAGGCGTGGCATCTGAACATCTACGGGCTAATGTTCAGATGCAGCATTTCGCGTTGGCCCTATTGTTCGTAGAGGGTTTGTTCGAGCATGGTAAACAGGAGGGAGCAATCGGGTTGTTCGCTTCGCAATTCGGCGATGATGTTGCGCAGTGTGAACTTGGAAACGGCTTCTGCGGTGACATGGCTAGGAAGATCGTGCCTGATGGAGGGGTCGTTTTTGAAGATAATAATCATACCCTCGCAAATATGGTCGAACTGTTTTTCTTCGCGGAATCGCGCGATGGTCTTCTCTGCCGTGGGCAGTGCCTCGGAGTCTTTAAGCCAGTGCTCCCTGAAATGATGGATTGTTTTTTCCATGCTGTCGAACATGCGCTTGCAGAAATCCAGATAACGTTCACCTTTCGTGGGGTGGCAGAAATCGGTGTAGAACGCGCGCTTGAAATAGAGCGCTGTGGTAGCTGTGGTGAGCTCGCCCTTCGAAGCAAAATGATTGTAGATGGTTCCAACGCTCACGTTGCAGTCTGATGCAAGCCCCCTTACTGAAAGGGCTGCAAGGCCGTATTTGTCCGCGATCTCGTATGCATGATCGAGCAGGGTATCACGGGGTGTAGGTTCAGCCATTGCATTCCTTTCGGCAAGGGGTTTAGAAAAGCATTGAATGTACGAAGTGGGTTGCGTATCGCCCATCCTATCCAACCGTGGCGATGTGGGAGCCATATTTCATCTGATTGCCTTACATGGTGCCCTTAGGGGCTTTCTCGCGATAGGGGATGAGCAGTAAAGCTCCGATTATGGCGAAGTATTGCAGCGAAGCCATGGAATACGGTGAGGCGTCAATGAAGGAAACGCGCATAGAGTGTTTCCCGCAGGTGAGAGCACGCTTTCTTACTGTCTGCTTCAGGTGCTTCGCATCACCTGTTCGGGTGTCTTACGGACTTTGATTTGCTCATATCTGGATACGGGCAAGGAAAGATGTCTCAAGATCGGTAAAAGTTATAAAATCATAAAACTATGCGTATTTCTGGGCAGCAGGATACTATCGCCGGTCATGCAGCGTGATCAGCGTCATCCCTTGTTTTTAGAAGGGGCGGTAGGGCCAGCCCAGAGATTCAAGCAGATGATTGAATAATTGAATCACCGTACGCAGAGAGGGCACTCGTTATCGGAAGAGCCTCTACTCTGCGCGAATCGGCCGGCTATGCAATGCATAGTTGGCTTGCGGAAGGGCACAACATATGAACTCGCATCATGCAAAGCGAACGCTGAAAGAATCGATGGGCTACAAGGTTTTTGCCGTCTTCATGGCGTTCACCCTGTGCTTGCCCACGACGTTGACCAGCAACCTGACCAATATGCGTCAGGCGCAGGCAGCAACTGAAGCGGCACAGGAATATGCGTTCGCTGATGGCGGCGATTCTGCTGCTACGGACACTGATTCCAGCTTCGATTCCAGCTCAGACGCCGCGCAGGGTTCAAGCTCCGAGAACAGATGGAAGTGAGCCCCTAATCGCAAAAAAGTTGCAAAAACGCCTCAATTTTTGTTTTCACGATGAGTGGATTGCCCCAACGGATAGATATCGTAATGAGTGCTGGGTAGAGGAGCGGAAATCCAACGTCTGTTGGGTTTGATACGCGTTATGCATTTGGATAACGCTTTAACTTAACGATTGCTGTTCAGCTGGAACCTCTAGCGCGTGATGGTCGAGATTGGGGTCGTCCTAATTGGCGAATCGTATAAAACGGCGGCTAAGGGAATCCTTTAGCCGCCGCTGATGATCTTGCTTGTTTGGTCAATTTGCTGCTTATTGCGCGTTGTTTGCCACAAGTTGCTTGAGCGCATTCAGATCGTTATCGTCGGGATGGGCTAGCGCTTTGTCGAAATTTTCGATCATTGCATCGATGTTGGGCATACGATCGGGCTGCTCTTTCATCTTCTCGTAGCGCTCTCGTACCGATTGGGGCATCTTGCCTTGGCACATGAATTCCCCGACAACGGTATTGCTTGTATCGAGGGATTCCTTGGTTTTATCCAGGATGCGCTTGAAATAGGCTTCGCTGCCTCCGAATCCTGCGGTTCCGAACAGGAATATTTTCTTGCTTCGTAGCGTTTTCAAGAGACTTAAGGCGTTGTCGTCGGCAATGCCTTTATTGGTCCAGAAACCTACGTAGACCATGTCCGACTCGGGTTCATTTGCCTCACAATCGCCAAAATAGTCGCAGTACGCTGTGGGCAATGCTTTGCGGATAGCCTCCGCAAGCAGCTTGGTGTTTCCGGTGTTGCTGCTGAATAGAATTGAATAGCGTGATTGGGTCATAGTGTCCTGCTTTCTGCAGATAATGTTTGGCGAACATTGTAATCCCGTGATTGTTTCGTCGAAGGCGCGACTACAGCATTCCTTATAACTCGGTACAAATTTGCCCAACCCGCCGTTTGTGGATTAAAGTTGACATATGTCGAAAATAGGATTGACAGGTACGACTGCCTATCTAGACTAAATAGTGACATATGTCAGAAAAGGAAGTGCTATGGCGGGACGAAAAGGAAGAACTCGGTTCGTGGGCATCGTGCCCGAATTCGTTGGATTCGTGCCTGATGGTATTCCCACAGGGGATACCGTGGAGCTTGCCTATGACGAACTTGAGGTAATACGACTTCTCGATTTAGAGAAAATGAGCCAGGAAGAAGCGGCGGCTCATATGGGTGTTTCGCGAACCACGGTAACGGGTATATACGAACGGGCTCGTTCGAAAGTTGCTGACAGTTTGGTGAACGGTAAGAGACTGTGCATTGAGGGCGGTAACGTTGCGTTTCCTCCATGTGGTAGCGCCGATTTTAAATTTGCAAGCAATCCCAAGAAGAAGGAGGCTCTTATGCGGGTTGCAGTAGCGTATGAAAATGGCGAAATTTTCCAACATTTTGGAAGGACTCAGGCATTCAAACTGTACGACATTGACAACGGCCGGGTCGTGGCAATGCAGGTAGTCGATACTCAAGGTTCTGGCCATGGGGCTTTGGCGGGCTTCCTTAAGGGAAATGATGTCGATGTTCTTCTGTGCGGCGGTATTGGTGGCGGCGCCCAAAGTGCGCTTGCAGCTCAAGGCATCGAACTGTATGGTGGACTGTCTGGATTGGCAGACGATGCCGTATCGTGCCTGCTGGCTGGTATTCTTGAAAAGAGCACCATGCCAGCTTGCGATCATCATGGGCATAGCCACGGGGAATGCCATCATGGTCACCAACATGCGCATGGGAAATGTCAGGGTCACGCACAGGCTCATGATGAGTGCCAGGGGCATGGCCACGAACATGGTGCATGTTGCCATGGCGGCCACAGCAATTAATGCTCTTGCTCTAAGGAATGTGGGGCTGGCTGACGGAAACGTCGCCAGCCTTATTTGTTTCCAGCATAGATAAGCTGATCGTCCACCTGGTTGGGAAGTTGGTAAGCTTATGCAAGGAAACAGAGTTCAGGTAGTGCAGGCCTGTGCATTTCGACTCAGCGGGTATAAGCGATGTTGCGTTTGAGCAGGAGCGCAATAGTGGATTCGCACTGCCGAACTTGAAAAGGAGCCATACGGCGAAAACGCTGCGATATATCGGATAAAGGCGAAAGACTATGGATGGGGACAGTCAAATGAATGCTGAACAGACGCCAACCAGCATAAAAGTTAGGGGAGCTCGGGTTCATAACCTGAAAAATGTTGATGTCGATATTCCTTTGGGCGGCATCGTTGGCATTGCGGGTGTATCCGGATCGGGAAAGAGCTCGCTGGCGCTGGGGGTTCTGTACGCTGAAGGTTCACGGCGTTATCTCGAATCGCTTTCCACGTACACCAGAAGAAGGATGACGCAGGCAGCTCGAGCTGATGTCGATGAGGTTCTCTATGTGCCGGCGGCGTTGGCTTTGCATCAAAGGCCTTCAGTTCCCGGTATTCGTTCCACCTTCGGCACAGGAACGGAACTGCTGAATAGTTTGAGGCTGATGTTCTCGCGCCTTTCCAGCCATCGTTGTCCCAACGGTCACTATGTGGAACCCAGTATTAATGTTGCGGCAATGGATGGTGAACTGGTTTGTCCAGAATGCGGCGAGCATTTTTTTGCGCCTGGGGCAGAGGATCTTGCCTTCAATTCCGCGGGAGCTTGCAAGCATTGTGGAGGAACGGGAATGGTTCGAACCGTCGATCGATCGACGCTTATCCCCGATAAGAGCAAAACCATAGACGAAGGCGCTGTTGCGCCTTGGAATTCCCTTATGTGGTCGCTGATGACTGATGTCTGTCGGGAAATGGGCGTACGTACCGATATTCCTTTTTGCGAGCTTTCCGATAGGGAAAAGGAAATCGTTTATGACGGCCCGATGGAAAAACGTCATATCTTTTACGTCCCGAAAAACAAAGACAGCGCTTCGGCCGGTGAGCTGAACATGACTTACTACAGCGCAACTGCAACAGTGCTCAACGCCCTCAATAAGGTCAAGGACGACAAGGGCATGAAGCGCGTTGAGAAGTTTTTGAAAGAAGAGATATGTCCAGAATGCCGCGGTACAAGGCTTTCCGAAGAAGCTCGAGCACCACGATTGATGGGCATATCGTTAGCGGATGCCTGCCAAATGACATTGAAGGATTCCATAGCGTGGGTCAAGCGTGTGCCCGATGCCCTACCGAACGAAATGCGCGCTATGGCTCAGAGTATCTGCGAGTCGTATGAGGAAGTTGCTGCTCGGCTAATGGAGCTGGGTCTTGGATACCTAACGCTTGATAGGGCTTCGTCCACGCTTTCTACAGGCGAACGTCAGCGCATGCAGTTGGCACGAGCAGTGCGCAATCGTACAACGGGCGTGCTGTATGTTCTTGACGAGCCCTCTATCGGATTACATCCTGCGAATATTGTCGGATTGAACGGCGTAATGCACGATCTTGTGCGGGACGGAAACTCCGTTTTGCTCGTAGACCATGACACTCAGATTCTCAAGGAATCGGACTGGCTTATCGAAATGGGTCCGGGCGCAGGCGCCGAAGGAGGAACGGTTATTGCCCAAGGCACCGTGAGGGGTATCGAAGGCAACCCGAATTCTGTGATAGGACCCTACCTATCTGGTGCGGCAGCGGTTGATGAATGCTTAAAACGGACTGTTGCCGATTCGGAAGACCTTATCCGCATGGAAACTGGTTCGATCCATACCGTAAAGCCGCTTTCGGTGCGCATACCCAAGCATCAGCTAACGGTAATTACGGGGGTTTCTGGCTCGGGAAAAACCACCATGGTGCTGGAGAGCCTTATTCCTGGTCTGGAGGCGCTTTGTTACGGTAAACCCATGCCAAGCCATGTTTCTTCCATCCAGGCGGAAGGCATCAATCATGTGAAGCTGATCGACGCAACGCCTATCGGTGCTAACGTGCGTTCAACCGTTGCCACCTATGCCAATGTGCATGATGCGTTGCGAAGGACGTATGCAAGAACGGCAGATGCTAAGGAGCTCGGTCTCAAAGCGGGCGATTTTTCCTACAACACGGGAAGCCTCAGGTGTCCCGTTTGCGATGGCACTGGAACCATATCGCTTGATGTTCAATTTCTTCCAGATGTTGATATTCCTTGTCCGGAATGTCGTGGGTCAAGATATCGAAAACAGGCAAATCAAGTTCGTTACAAAAACAAGCAGGGCGAGGAGCGTTCTTTGCCCGAGCTTATGAATATGGATGTAAACGAGGCGGTAGTCTTTTGCCAGAACCTCAATTCCGTACGGCCGAAACTTGAAACTCTTCGAGATTTGGGGCTGGGATATCTTACGCTTGGCGAAGAGACTCCCTCGCTATCTGGTGGTGAAGCACAGCGGCTAAAACTGGCAAGTGAAATGGGCAGGGAACAGGCCGATTCGGTTTTCGTATTCGATGAGCCTACTATTGGCCTTCACCCTAGGGATGTCGAAACGTTGCTGCAGGTGTTCGATGCGTTGATTGCCAAGGGGGCAACGGTTGTCGTGATTGAGCATGACCTTGATGTCATTCGTTCCGCTGATTGCATTATTGACATGGGTCCTGGCGGCGGTGAAGAGGGTGGCAGAATTGTAGTCTGTGGCACGCAAGACGATGTGCGGAAATGCCCCGAAAGCGTTACAGGGAAGTTCATTTAGATGGAATGAAGGTGGGAATCGATAGCTGCTTCAAAAGTAGTTTTGGTCGGTTGAACAGATTTAAAACCATCAAGGCGTGCAACGAACGCGTTTGTTTGGCGGGTGCAAGTGCTGGTCTTGGCAGGTGAGATCGGTGAACATTCCAAAATGATGGCTCTGTTCTATGGTCGTAAAGATTGAACAGCGGTGTAGGAATTCTACGATCAAGCTTTTAAACGTAACAATTGGGTGATATTTTTTTTCCATTACTATCCTTTTGGAAGGGGGATGTGAGTGGTCGAAGAAAAACAGGAGAATCCGCTGCACGCAAAGGAAGAAGGGCGTGCAGAAGGTTCTTCGGAAGAAACCACTGGTAATGGCAGGTCGTTGGGCGTTTTCTCGTTCGAGGGCGATATTCCACTTACACAGGCGGTTCCGTTGGGCCTGCAGCATGTGCTGGCCATGTTTGTGGGCAACTTAACACCGCTGCTTATCGTGACGGGCGTTTGCGGTTTGGCCACCGCCGAATTCGCGGAAATTCAGTTGGCGCTGCTACAGAACGCCATGCTGATTGCTGGCGTGGTAACGTTGGTTCAGCTGTTCGGCATCGGCCCTGTAGGTGGCAGAGTACCTATTATTATGGGCACGTCGTCCGGCTTCATCGGCGTGTTCAATTCCGTTGCCGCATCTATGGGCGGTGGTCTTGTTGCATATGGCGCCATCATGGGTGCTTCGCTCATCGGCGGTTTGTTCGAAGCCGTTCTGGGCTTCTTTTTAAAGCCGCTTCGCAGATTCTTCCCGTCTATCGTCACGGGTACCGTTGTGCTTTCCATTGGCTTGAGCCTTATTAGTGTTGGCGTTAATGCTTTTGGCGGCGGTAACAGCGCGGTTGACTTTGGTTCCCTTGAAAACCTGTGTTTGGCGCTGGTTGTTTTGATCGTCATCTTGGCGGTTAAGCACGCCACCACGGGTTTTGTGAGCGCTTCTTCGATTTTGGCCGGCATTATCGTGGGCTATATCGTTGCGGGCATTATGGGCTTGGTTCTGCCAACTACGGGTGTTACCGCCGAAGGTGTTGAGTACACCAAAGCTTGGGTTCTGAATTGGGATAAAGTGGCTGAAGCGTCCTGGTTCGCCGTTCCGGCTTTGATGCCCGTTGCTCCTGTGTTTGATATGCGAGCTATTGCTCCTGTGCTGGTTATGTTCATTGTCACGGCTGTTGAAACGGTTGGCGACATCTCGGGTGTAACCCAGGGTGGCATGGATCGCGAAGCAACCGACAAGGAGCTTTCCGGTGGCGTTGTTTGCGACGGCATCGGCTCAACGTTTGCCGCTTTGTTCGGTGTTTTGCCCAATACGTCTTTCAGTCAGAATGTCGGCTTGGTTGCCATGACTAAGATGGTTAATCGCAAAGCTTTGGCGTGCGGCGCCCTTTTCTTGATTCTGTGTGGCTTGTGCCCGAAGCTGGCGGCAGTGATTTCGATCATGCCTCAGTCGGTTCTTGGCGGTGCTGCTGTTATCATGTTTGCCTCTATTGTGGTAAGTGGTATTCAGCTTATTACGCGTGATCCGCTCACCTCGCGCAACCTAAGCATCGTTTCGGTTGCTCTTGGCTTGGGCTACGGCATTGGCGCTAATCCTGCCGTTCTGGCTGGTGCGCCCGAGATGGTAAGCCTTATTTTTGGTGGTTCCGGCATTGTTGCTGCAGCTGCGGTGGCCATCCTTTTGAATATCGTGCTCCCGAAGGATTCGGCTCTTCTTAAGAAAGATTCGGACAACTAGGTATTAGCTGTTCTGGTTTACTTTGCGCCCAGGTGGATAATTCATCCATCTGGGCGTTTTTTCGCGAAAAGCATGTTTAGTTCGGCGGAGAAGTTTCTACGCGGGTGTTTGTGGATGCCGTTCCGAGCGTGTGCCTGCTTGTTGTTAGGTGGGTGTTTCTTAGAGTGTGTGGCCCTCGGTTGAGACCTGTCTTTGGTTGTGTCCAATTAGCGAGCACAACTAAGTAAGACGGGGTTATTGTCCTGGTGCAATTTTGCGCCCGTTAGAGGCCTAGGTGCTTCTTCAAAAGGATCAGATCTGCAGGCGTATCAACATCGAAGAGTTCCCATCTGCTTGAAACCTTGATGCATCTCACTAACTCTTTGTGCTGTTTGGCGACATAGCCGCCGCCTTTGCCGGATGGGAGCGTTCGCAGTTCGTCGAATGTCCAGGAGGGGAATAGTACGGGGGCGCCTGGCGCGCCTTCGAAACTAGCGCGCCATATGTATTCAGGGGTGTTTTCTGCGGCGCATAAAAGGGCGGTAATAGAGCTTGGGCTGATAAGCGGTTGGTCTGCCTGGAAAAAGGTAACGGTGTCGCATTTACCTATGGCGTCCATGCCCAAACGGACCGTATCATTCCGATGCGGCTTGTTGTGCAGTGCCACTGCAACATCTAGTTCGTGGCACAGCTTGGTCACATCGTTATGGCGAGTAACCACCACACGTTGTTCGAAGCGGCTTTCAGTTGCCTGAATTACGTATTGAATAAGCGGTATGCCATTTAGCTTGGCCATGAGCTTATTGCCCCCAAATCGTGTGCCCATGCCCGATGCCATGATGATGCATCCGTGCTTCATTGTTGTTTGCTTGGCAAAGTGTGGCATGGCGATAGTTCCCTTTGCGAATTCAGTGGTTGGATTTGTCCTCTAAGCGGATAGCTATCGGTTCAAAGTATAATAAGAATAACTATGTAAAGTTCTAGTAATGGGGTGAGTGTCATTATCACCTTCCAGAAATATGTGCGTCCACAGAGCTTGGAAGAGGCCTGGGAGTTGAACCAGAAAAAGCGCCATCGCATCGTTGCTGGCATGATGTGGCTAAAAATGGGGAAGCACTCTTTCGGTACCGCTATCGACTTGTGCGATTTGGGCTTGGACAAAATAGAGGAAACCGAAAACGAGTTCCGCATTGGCGCTATGGTTACGCTGCGGCAAATGGAAAAGCACCCTGGTTTAGCCGCTTATTCTTGCGGTGCGGTTGAAGCTGCGTTCAAGGATATTGTGGGCGTGCAGTTCCGCAATGGCGCTACGTTGGGCGGGAGCTTATGGCGCCGCATGGGCTTCTCTGACATCGTTGCACTTTTTATGGCTATGGACAGCTACGTCGAGCTTTTTGAGGGCGGCATAGTCCCCTTGGAAGAATTCGTGGGCATGAAGTACGACAAGGACCTTCTGGTGCGTCTCATTGTGAAAAAGCAGCCTGGCGCATTTGCCTATCAGGCGGTACGTAAACAGCGCACTGATTTGCCTTCGCTCAACTGTGCTGCGGCGAAGTTGGGCGATGAATATCGCGTGGTAGTGGGGTCGCGTCCTGCGCGCGCCATGATTCTTCGCGACGATCAGGGCATCTTGGCTAACGGTATTACGGAAGAAAGTGCTGCCTCTTTTGCTGAGTATGCTGCGAACACCGTTCCTGTGTCGGGAAACATGTGGGGTAGCGCCGAGTATCGTAAGGCGTTGGTCCCAGTGCTTACACGCCGCACCCTAATGGCTTTGGGGGAGGTGTTGTAATGGAAATCAAAATCAAACTGAATGGAAAGATGGTTTCCGACGATATCCCAGCTGATATGCTTTTGATTGATTTCGTCCGCGCTCATAACTGTTTCAGCGTTAAGCGTGGGTGCGAAACGTCGAGCTGCGGTTTGTGCACGGTGCTGCTTGACGACCAGCCTGTTTTGTCTTGCTCAATGCTGGCCGCTCGTGCGGATGGCCATAGTGTGTATACCTTGGAGGGATTGCAGGAAGAGGCTTCTGAGTTTGTGGGTTACATTGCCGACCAAGGCGCCGAGCAGTGTGGCTTTTGCAACCCTGGCTTTGTGATGAACACCATTGCTTTGCTTCGCGAAAACCCCGATCCCACGGATGAGGAAATCCTGGCATACCTTAGCGGAAATCTGTGTCGTTGCTCGGGTTACGTGGGCCAGCAACGCGGTATTCGCAACTTCTTGAACAGCAGGAAATCGCAGGAGGCTGAACGTGAATAGACCCGAATACCAATCTGTGGGCAAGTCCGTTCGAAAAAAGGACTCGCTGCAGTTGTTGCTGGGCAAGCCTGTTTACACCGACGATATTGCCCCCGATGCGTTGGTGGTGAAACTGCTTCGAAGCCCTCACGCCAATGCCATTGTTGAAACCATCGATGTCTCAAAGGCCAAGAAGCTTCCTGGTGTTGTGGATGTGTACACGTGGGAAGACGTGCCTAACGAGCGTTTTTCAAACGCGGGTCAAACGTACCCTGAAACCAGCCCGTATGACCGTCTGATTATCGACCGTCATGTGCGGTTTGTGGGTGACGTGGTTGCTATCGTTGCCGCCGAAACTGAAGAAGCCGCCGAAAAGGCCCTTGGGCGCATTAAGGTTACGTATAACGTGCTGGAACCGGTGTTGGATTTCCGCGCAGCCAAAGACAACCCAGTATTGGTGCACCCCGAAGACAACTGGCATATGCTGTGCGACCTGGGTGGAGACAACGCTCGCAACTTGGTAGGTGGCACCGCCGATGCCGATGGCGACGTGGAGGCGGTGCTTGCAGATTGCGATATTGTGCTGGAGCGTACCTACCATACGAAAGCCTACAACCAGGCCATGATGGAAACGTTCCGTACTTTTACTCAGCTTGATCGCTATGGCCGTTTGCATGTTATTTCCTCTACGCAGATCGTATTTCATGTGCGTCGCATTCTGTCCAACGCATTGGGCATTCCGAAAAGCCGCATTCGCGTAGAAAAGCCGCGTATCGGTGGCGGCTTTGGCGCAAAGCAGACTGCGGTTTGTGAGGTGTATCCTGCGTTTGTTACCATGAAAACCGGACGCCCTGCAATGTGTATTTTTTCGCGCAAGGAAGCGCAGACCTGTGGCTCTCCGCGCCACGAAATGGAAATCTCTGTGCGTTTGGGCGCCAACAACGATGGGCGCATTCGCGCTTTAGCTGTTAACACGCTTTCTAATTCAGGTGCGTATGGCGAACATGGCTGGGCCACGGTTGGCTTAACCGGTCACAAATCCATTCCGCTGTATACGGGGTCGCTCGAAGCCTTCAAGTTCACCGCTGATGTGGTGTACACGAATATGCAGCCTTCTGGTGCATATCGTGGCTTTGGCGCGACGCAGGGTCAGTTCGCTGTTGAAACCACGGTGAACGAACTTGCTGAAAAGCTGGGCATAGACCCTATCGCCATTCGCGAGCAGAACATGGTGCGTGAGGGCATGGCCATGCCTGCTTACTATGGCGAGGTTACCAATTCCTGCGCGCTCGATCGCTGCATGGAGCGTTGCGCTGAACTGTTTGACTGGAAAGCAAAGTACCCAGTACGTGAAATGGGTAATGGCAAAGTGCGCGCTGCTGGCGTAGGCATGTCCATGCAGGGTTCTGGCATTTCCGGCATCGATGTTGGTTCTGTTACCGTCAAGCTGAACGATGACGGTTCGTTCATGATGCTTATTGGTGCCGCCGATATGGGCACGGGCTGTGACACCATTCTTGCCCAGATGGTCGCTGAGCATATGGAGTGCTCCGTTGAAAGTGTTTCCGTATTCGGTGCCGATACCGATGCTTCCCCGTACGATTCCGGTTCGTATGCTTCTTCTACCACCTACGTTACGGGTATGGCTGTTGAAAAGGCATGCACTCAGCTAAAGGAAAAGCTGTGCACGATTGCCGCCGACATTCTCGAATGCGAGCCCGAGGAGCTGCGGTTTGAAGGCGGGTGTGTATTGCAGGAAGGCACAGGCAAGAAGGTTTCCTTGCAAGAGATTGCTGTTAAGAGCCAGTGCAGCAACCGCGAGGCTCCCGAGGCTACCGCTATGCACTCTTCGCCCGTTTCCCCGCCGCCGTTTATGGTGGGCATGGCAGAAATCGAGCTAGATCGTGAAACCGGCGTGGTAGAAGTGCTTAACTATGCCGCTGTGGTTGATTGTGGTATTCCCATCAACCCTGCCTTGGCGCGTGTCCAGGTTGAAGGTGGCATCGTCCAGGGTATCGGCCATACGCTTATGGAAGACGTAACCCGGACCGCAACAGGTAGAATTCGCGAATCGAGTTTGTTCACGTATCGTTTGCCTACCCGTTTGGATACGGGGCGCATCAACGTGGAATTCGAGAATTCGTATGAGCCTACCGGGCCGTTCGGCGCGAAATCTATTGGTGAAATCGTCATCAATACCCCCGCACCTGCGATCACTCAAGCGATTTATCGAGCAACAGGCGTTTGGCATCGCGAGTTACCGATTTTGCCGGAACATATCCTGCTTGCGAAACCGGAGGAATAACCATCCTTTGCGACTATTTGCATATCCAACCTGGCCTTACAGCCATAATCGGCGGCGGTGGTAAAACAACGCTTTTGCGCGTGCTTGCTAATGAGCTGTCTGCGCAAGCCCGTGTAATTGTTTCTACCAGCACAAAGATGATGATGCCGGAGTGGTGTCCAGCTCTGATCGATCCTTCTCTCGGTGAAGTGCAAGAGGCTCTTTCAGACAGCCCCGTGGTATGTGTTGGGTCGATCCAAGAGGAAACAGGAAAGATGACTCAATCTTCCTTGGCTTTTCCCGAGCTGCTAAGCTTGGCCGACTATGTGCTGGTGGAAGCCGATGGTGCGAAAATGCTTCCCTTGAAGGCGCACGCTGAACATGAGCCGGTTATTCCCGAGTGCGCAAGCTCAGTGGTATGCGTAGCTGGCATTGATGGTGTGGGTTCGCCTGTTTCGGAAATATGCCATCGCCCTGACCGCTATGCGGAACTAGCTGGAATTTCGGCAGAAAGCCAGGTAACGCCTGAAGCGGTTGCCGCGGTTTTGAATGCCGAGAGCCTTCATGACATACTGCTTATCAACAAGGTGGAGGACCCTGTCCAATGGCGGTTGGCCGAGCGTATTGCCTTGCGGTGTAAAACGCCTGTAGTTGCAGGAAGTCTTAAGAGCGGTGAGTTCCGGTGCTTGCGATAATCCGTGGAGCTGGTGATATCGCTACCGCTATCGCCCTTCGGCTGTGGAAGTGCGGCATTTCGGTTGTTATGACCGAAATTGAGCAGCCGCTTACCGTACGTCGTACCGTCGCTTTTAGTGAAGCGGTGCGTTTAGGGCAAATGCAGGTGGAGGGTGTTTTGGCAATACGCGTCCGGGATGTCGTCCAGGCAAAGGAAGTTCTTGAACGAAAAAATGCCATTCCTGTTTTGATCGATCCTGATTGCCGCTGCATTGAACTTATGCCTGATGTGGTTGTTGATGCCATTTTGGCAAAACGTAATTTAGGTACTTCCATGGACATGGCTTCCGTTGTAGTGGGCGTGGGCCCTGGCTTCACTGCAGGGGAAGACTGCCATGCGGTAGTGGAAACCATGCGCGGTCACACTCTCGGGCGAACGTATTACGAAGGTTCAGCGCTTCCGAATACTGCTGTGCCTGGTCTTGTGGGCGGCTTTGCGGGCGAACGCGTTTTGCGCGCCCCGGCGGATGGCTTGTTTCGTGGTGTTTGTGCGATTGGCGATCATGTTGAAGAGGGGCAAGTCGTTGCTTATGTGGGAGATGCTCCTGTAGTGGCTATGCTTACGGGTGTGCTTCGAGGATTGATAGCCGATGGCGTGCGTGTTTCTAAAGGCTTGAAGTGCGGTGATGTGGATCCCCGCGGTGACGCTTGCCATTGCCGGCTGGTTTCCGACAAAGGTTTGTCGGTAGCAGGTGGCGTATTGGAAGCTATTTTGTGTTTAAGCGGCATACTCGGCAATCGACAATAACGGCAAGGTGAATCATGCGCGATATCGCAGAACATATTGTAGAGGCTTTGGGTGCAGGGCATGACGTTGTATTGGTTACCGTAGTAGGGAGCAGGGGTTCCACGCCGCGTAATGCGGGGTCTCAGATGCTTGTTTCTAAAGCGGGGCTTGTTTGCGGCACTATTGGCGGTGGCGCTATTGAAGGCCATGCCATTGCCGAAGCGCGCACCATGGTTGGCAAGGACGTTTGTCGCGTGGAAGATCTTGCTCTTAGGCCCCAAGCCGAAAACAGCATAGGTATGGTTTGCGGTGGTGATGCCGTACTTCTGTATGTTCCTATATGTGCGGAAGATGACGCTTGGACCCAGGTGGCAAGCCAGTTGCTGAAGTGCTTCGAGCGGCGCACCCCTGCGTATCTTGCGTTGGAGTGCCGTGAGGGTGGCTTGCCATTTAAGGGTACCGTTGCTTTGTTCGATCAGCGGGGCGAACTTGTGGCGGGGGAGTGCAGCTTGTCGGGGAAGAAGCTTGTCGGCTTGAAGCAGAAGCGTGTTCTCGATGGGTTTTTTGCAACGCCTGTTTCAATTCCCATGCGTGCCATTGTGTTTGGGGGAGGTCATGTGGGTCATGCCACCATTGCAGCCCTTGCACAGGTAGGCTTCGCTTGCACTCTTTTTGAGTGTCGCCCTGAGTTTGCCCAATCCGAAGATTTCCCTGACGCGGAACAGATTATCTTGGGTGATTACGAAGATATTGCTTCGTCTTTGTCATTCGATGAGCGCGATTACATTTTCATTATGACGTACAGCCATGCGTACGATTACGCCATCCTGGAGCAGGCGCTTCGCCAGCCTTTGGCATACGTAGGCTTCATGGGTTCGCGCCGAAAGATTGCTGTAGCACGTCAGCGTTTGCTGGATGCAGGTGTGTCCGAGGAGCTACTGGACACGGTCCATATGCCTATTGGCTTGGATATTAAGGCGGAAACGCCTGAGGAAATCGCTGTTAGCATCGCGGCGGAATGCATCTTGCATCGTGCGACTCATTAGGGAATGTAAGCCTAAGTACCCTTTGTGGGAATTCCAGCGCCCCAGCGCGGTATTTGCCTTAGCTTAAGAGGCGGTTTTGCTGATTTCAGTGTTGGCGAGATCCTATGGTGCAGATAGCGAGTGGATCGCTTGTTCTTTGCGTGCATGAACTTGAAAGACTCGCTCGAGAGGGCGTTGATTTTGACGAGGCGGTTGCCCGCGCCAATACCTTTCTTGAAAGAACCAAGATCCTTTTTGCGCTTTCCTCCTTCGACAACCTTATTAAAAACGGCCGCATGGGCAAAATGACCGGTTTCCTTGCAAGGGCATTAGGCATGTGGGGAATTGGCACTGCAAGCGAAGAGGGCACGATTGTCGTCGAGGGCAAAGCCCGAGGAACGAAAAAGACCGTTCGCGAACTTATTGACCGCATGAAGGAACGGGGATTTGCCGGTGGGCGAGTTGCCATTAGCCATTGCGATAATCTCGCCGTCGCGCAAACATTGAAGGAAAACATCTTGCGGCTGTGGGGTAATTCCGAGATTGAGATTATTCCTACCAGGGGCCTTTGCAGTTACTATGCCGAACGTGGCGGCCTCATCATCGGTTTCTAGGAAACGCATCGGGGAAATCTAGCTGTTTCAGTGTTGTTCTTTGACCTGGGGCTTCAAACAGGGTTTCGGAAAAATAGTAAGGCTTTGCGCACGAAAAACGCCTTCCGTGCAAGCATCCTGGTTTCATGATTGGTGGATGCTAGAATAATCGAAACCTTGTCACGCGAAAGAGCGTAGCATCCTTTTATGGATGGCTGTGCCGCTGAACAGGGGCTACTGAGCTCAAACGAGTAGGTGGGGGACGATCGGTGATCATGGAGCTTCCTAAAGCAAGTCGAACGGTAAAACGAACCATTGATCTTGTTCATCTTTTTGCTGCATCTGTCTGGCTCGGTGGGTTTGCTGTCCTATTTGTTCTGACCCTCAGCGACGGCGCGGCGCTAGGATTGGCAAGCCTTGACGCGCCTGTGGCCATTGATGCGTTTCGTTCGCAATTCATCGTGCCATGTATTCCGTTTCTTATGGCAACGGCAGTGCTATATGGCGTTCTGACTTCATGGGGCTTCGCCAAGCATAGTTGGCTGGTGGCGAAGTGGGTTCTGAGCATTGTTGTTATTGTTGGCTTTGCATTGCTGCCGTTTTCGACGGCAACGGTGGGCGCAATGCTCGTGTGCGTTGTTGCGCTATTTGCCCTTTCGGTGTTTAAGCCTGGTATGAAGAAGTCGAAGAAAGCTAAGGCGAAAAATTTGGATTAAGACTTTTGGCGGCATATTGCTTTGTGAAAGCTTAAGGAGAAACCAATGCTCGATACTAGTAAAACGGCTCCCTCTGTTGATGCTTGGCTGCGTCAGGCGAAGGCCGACCCTGCCGCCGCGGAATGTGGTATGTACTTAACGCATAACGGCGTAGTGCGTGCTACGCCGAAAGCGGAAGCGCGCGGTGTTGAAACCGATGGGGTGGCTCCTGGCCGAAAGGTGGGTGGCATGCTGTTCAGCTACGATGCCGCTAAGGTTCAGGCTGCTATCGAAAACACCCTCGCTATGCCTGGCATCGGCTATGTGCGCGTTTGGCTTGCAAATGGTGAACTTGCGGTAGGTGACGACATTATGTACATCCTTATTGGCGGCGATATTCGTCCACGCGTAGTTGATGCGCTGCAAGCCTTGGTGGGCGCCATTAAAAACGAATGTGTCACCGAAATCGAACGTGAAGCCTAGTCTTGCTGGTTTTGCATTTTGCAGCAACAGCAACTTGCAATGAAAAACAAATACAGCTTTTCGGTTCAGGGAACGGCTTAATCAGATTCCTTTTCTTTTGGGGTTTTGGTGCTTCGACTGGTCGAAATGACGCGTTCCCCTTTAGCGAATAGGGTAGTATGCCCTATTCGCGTATCGTGTTATTAACATTTTAAAGTTAACGCATTCAGCGTTTTAAAATGACTTCATTGGCAGGGCAAGCATCGCAGCTAAGTCGTTTGCTATAAGCAGAGCGATCGCAATCATCGGGGATCGGAGATATCCATGCAGGTAACCGAAACTATCAAGTATGCAGGCGTTAACGATCATGATATCGATTTGTTTGAAGGGCAGTACGATGTTCGCGAAAACGGTATGGCGTACAACAGCTACGTTGTTATCGGCGAAAAGGTGGCGGTAGCTGACACGGTTGATGCTCGTTTCGTTGACGAATGGCTGAGTAACGTTGAAACCGCTCTAGATGGGCGCATGCCCGATTACCTTGTGGTGCATCATATGGAGCCCGATCATTCCGCTGGCATCGTTGCGTTCATGGATCGCTATCCTGACGCGCGGGTTGTTGCTTCGAAGATGGCCTTCAAGATGATGGCTGCCTATTTCGGCACCGATTTCTCCGATCGGCAGATTGTGTGCAAGGAAGGCTTTGAACTTGATCTTGGCGGTCGCACGCTTCGTTTTATCGGCGCTGCCAACGTGCATTGGCCCGAGGTTATGTTCTCGTACGATTCGCAAGGCAAGGTGCTGTTTTCCGCGGATGCCTTTGGCAAGTTCGGCGCAAACGATATCGAAGATCCCGAAGGCTGGGCTTGCGAAGCACGCCGCTATTATTTTGGAATCGTGGGCAAGTTCGGCAAGAACGTACAGGCTGTTCTGCAGAAGGTTGCTGCGTTTGATGTCGAATGCATCTGTCCGCTTCATGGCCCTGTGCTCTCTGAAAATCTGGCGTATTACGTGGAAACGTACACCACATGGGCGCATTACGAGCCCGAAAACAGCGGAGTAACCATTGCCTATGCCAGCGTATACGGCCACACCAAGCAGGCTGCAGAAGAGCTGGCACGTGCCCTCGAGGAAAAAGGGCAAACCGTTTCGCTCTTTGATCTGGCGCGTGATGATATGGCCGAAGCAGTGGAGGATGCATTTCGCTACGATCGTTTGGTGCTTGCAAGCATCACGTATGCAGGGGATATCTTCCCGTTTATGACCACGTTCATCCATACGCTAGCCGAGCACGCGTATCAAAACCGCAAGGTGGCCTTCATCGAATCTGGCACCTGGGCTCCAGTAGCCGCCAAGGCAATGCGTGCGCAGATGGAACAGATGGCCGGTATCGAGTTTGCGGAAACGGTTGTTACCGTGCGTGGTTCAGTAGATGATGCTGCACGTGCCCAGATTGCCGCTCTGGCTAATGAGCTCGCTAGTTAGCCTAATTCACCGCAATGGCGCCCTTCATGCCTTGGTTGGAATCAAAATACGAGGGCAAAGATGCGCGATTCGAGAAAATGCGCCCATCAAAAGAAAGGCGCAAAAACGTTCTGGACTGCAACGTGGTTGGCTCCGAAAGGGAAGACCCTGCGCAGGCGCCTACGACATTCCCAAAGGCACATTGCCAAGCTCCGTTCCGACAAAGTCCAGCAGAGTGCCAAACGCGAGATCAAGCGCCGCTACAGGGTTGTGCAATCTTTCCGCTCGAGGGAATTGATGCTGCGCCTGTCGCGAGCGAGTCTCATGGAGGTTGAGGGGCAGTGGTGTTAGCAGCACGTGTTCTCCGAGGCTTCGGCCGCTGTGGACTTCGCCGAGGCAGCAGACAGGTGGGTCACGGCAGATGAGAGGCGTCGTGGCCGTGTCCACGCGCGCCCTAACGCCTGCCTTCGGCTTGCGATCCTCAGCGTTGCTGCCGCCGCCACAGCGCGTAAAAGCTTCCCAGCTCGCCGTGAAGCAGCTCAATGCGTACGTCGAAGGCGTCTTCGACCGCCGCTAGCACTTTGGCCTCTTGCGGCGCTCCTTGGGCTAGTAGCTTGCCATCACGCATGACGCATACCTCGTCGGAGTACCTGAGCGCCAAATCGATGTCATGGATCACCGCGACGACGGTTTTGCCATGTTCCTCTTTGAGCGAGCGCATCAGCTCCATTGCCTCGTAGCACGCGGACACGTCGAGAAACGAGGTCGGCTCGTCGAAGAGCACAACGGGCGTGTCTTGCGTCAGGACCATGGCGATGAAGGCGCGTTGCCGTTGGCCGCCGGAAAGCTCGGCTACCGGGCGCTCGGCAAGGTCTGCCAGCCTACACGCCTCAAGCGCCCGCTCCACTGCTTCGTAATCGGCAGCATCCATTGTCGCGAGTATCCCGTGATGTGGGTACCTACCACAGGCCACCAATCGCCGCACGCTCATGGGCGGTGCGGCGTGCTCCTGCGTCAACAAACTTAACAGACGCGCGCGCTCTTTGGAGGAAAGCGCGCTGACATCGCGCCCCATCACGCTGATGCTGCCTTTCCAGGGCTTGCAGATGCCGCTTGCAAGCTTAAGCAGCGATGATTTGCCGCAGCCGTTGGGGCCGATGATGCTCGTTACCTTGCCTTCAGCGAGCTCGAGGGTCAGCTTGCTGAACAAGGCACGCTCGCCGTAGCCAAAGGACACGTCGCTCAGCTGTACGCTAGCCATTGAGGCCTCTCTTCCCGCGGCGCAAGATCAGGTAGACGAAGAATGGCCCGCCTAGTAGCGACAAGACAATGCCGACGGGAATCTCATATGGGGAGAACATCGTTCGGGCGAGCAGATCGCACAGGCACACCAGCAGCCCGCCCAACAGCGGCGCCATCGCAAGGACGCGGCGGTTGTCGTGGCCCACCAGCGTGCGGACCGCGTGCGGGACGATGAGCCCCACGAATCCGATGAGACCTGCAAAGCTCACTGCGCAACCCGCGAGCGCGGCGGCAGACACCAGCGCGACAAGTCGTGTGCGTCGGACGTTGAGGCCAAGGGAGTGCGCCTGATGCTCGCCCAGCGAGAGCAGGTTGAGCTGCGTGCCCTGCAACAGGCCGAGCACCAGCACCGCGCAGATCGCGCAGCTGGGGACGATGAGCTCGTCCAGTTTGACGCCGGACAGGCCGCCGATTAAGAATCCGGAGGCTCCCACGTAGGCATCCGGATTCACGATGAGGATCGTGTTCATGCCTGCAGTGAAGATCGACGTGAACGCCATGCCGGCGAGCACGACGGTGAGGCGTGACGAGCCCCCAAGGCCCGCTACAGCAAAGATGAGCCCCGCCACGCACAGCGCGCCGAGGAAGGCCGCTACGGGAGCGAGTCCAAAGGCGTTGGGGAACGTGCACGCCGCCAGCAGCACGAAGAAACCCGAGCCCGCGTTCACACCGATTATGCTCGGGCTGGCGAGGGGGTTGTCGAGCGCAGCTTGGATGAGCGCACCTGCCTGCGCGAGCGCGGCGCCGGCAAGAAGCGCGGCGAGCACGCGCGGCAGGCGGATGTTCCAGATGACGTTTGCCGCTGTCTGATCAGCATCCGGGCCAAAGGCGAGCGCGAGCACGTCATCTATGCCGACGGAGGTCGAGCCGATAACGATGCCGAGCACCGCGGTGCATCCCAGCAGCACCGCTGCGGCAACCATTGCCATCACGAATCGTCCGTTTGCCTGCAAAGTGTGCCTGCGCTCCCCGTGTAAGCTTGTTGTCTGTATCTCCTCCAAGATCAGGTGCTACTTCTGCTCGTGTTGGTCCTCGTAGAGGGCCTCGTACAGCTCCTCGTACGCGTCATCCCAGTTGTTGTTGGGTTTGTAGAGGAACAGCTTGGGGTCGAGCGTGATGACGTGACCCTTCTTGACGGCGGTGAGCTCCTTCCAAGCTGGGTTAGCCGTGGTCTGGTCCTTGAGGGCCTTTTGCGCTGCCTCGTCGGAGTCGCCCATCGGCAGCAGGAAGATGAAATTGGGGTCGGCCTTGACCAGGGACTCCAGGCTGTAGTCGGACAGCAGGCTCTTGTCGGCGTCGGTGATGTTGCTCGCGCCCAGCTCGGCGAGCATGGTGCCGGTTTGGGTCGAGGAAGCCTGGACGCGCGTGCCGCCAGAGTACGTGGTCAGCACCGCGACGCTGCCGGCGCTCTTGCCCTCGGCCTTCTTCTTGATGGTGGCAATGTTCTCGGCGACGTTAGTGCCGTTTTCTTCGTATGCCTTGGTGTCACCAGTGATATCGCAGCAGGTCTTGAGCATGCGCAGGTAGTCGTCGAAGGTGGTCACGTTGAAGTACGCCACGGCGATGCCTGCCGCCTGCAGGGTGTCCTTGAGGTCGGTCTGTGCGACGCCGCCGCCGCGGCCGGATTTTGCACCAGTCAGGATGACGAAGTCAGGGTCGAGAGCGATGATGGACTCCGCGTTGAGAGAAGAAAAATCGCCGACCTTTTCCGCCTTGGATTCGATGTGGTAATCGGAAAATGCATCGCTGGACGCGCCGACGAGCGTGCCGCCGGCAAGCTCCCAGATGTTCGCAAAGCTTCCCATGCCCGCGACGACGCGGTCGTGGGAGCTTACGGTTACCTGGTTGCCCAGATCGTCCGTGAAGGTGTAGCCGGCCTCCTGGCTTGTCGCGCCCTGCTGCGCGCCGTCGTTGCCGGAGCTATTGCCAGAGCATCCGACCATCGCGCTCCCGCTTGTCGCCAGGACCAGTGCACACATGCATGCGAAGGTCTTTGTTGCGATTCTCTTCATGCGATTCTCCTTGTCTCGTTGGTGCGGCTGCCGATCGTGGCGCCGCTGGTTTTCGTCGGTTGATTGCTCGCCGGTCTCGTGTCGCTGTCGAGCAGCGGGCTCTTGTCGTCAGAGCTTAGACGCCCATGCAGCCGAGCTTCTGCCCGTAGGCGCAGTAGTCGTCTTGTGCCATGTAGTCGCCGTCGTGGTAGTACGCCGCGCGTGCCCTGCAGCCGCCGCAATGCTTGTTGTGCTCGCACTCGCCGCAGTTGCCGCCGTAAGCCTGCGTGCGCAGGCGCTCGAACACGGGGCTTGTTGCCCAGATCTCATCGAAGGGTTGTTCGCGCACATCGCCGGCGTTCTCGGTCATGTACGCGCATGGGCGCACGATGCCCTCGCTGCCGATAACGCAGTAGGTGAGGCCGGCCAGGCAGCCGCGTGTGTAGCGGGTTGGGATGCCGAGCTGGTCGGCAACGCGCGTGAACTGCGGCGCGCAGGTGGGTTTGACGTCGATGTCGACGTCTGCGGCCTTGCGCATGATGTCTTGGAGCAGCGCTTCGTTCTCGAGTACCTTGAGGCTCGTCTCCTCAATGTACTTGCCGCGCCCCACGGGGATGAGAAAGAAGATCGAGTGGTTGACCGCGCCGATGCTTTGCGCAAAGTCCGTGATGTCGCAGATCTCGTCGCGGTTCCAGTTGACCACGGTGGTGTGGATCTGGAAGTCGAGGCCCGCGCGCTTGCATGCCTCGATGCCCGCGAGAGTGTCTGCGTGGGCGCCCGCAACGCCGCGGAAGGTGTCGTGCTTTGCCGCGTCGAGGCTGTCGATGCTGATGCCCATGGAGCACGCACCGGCCTCCTTGAGTTTGCGCGCGACCTCGTCGGTGATCAGCGTGCCGTTGCTGCCAAACACGGGGCGCAGACCCTGGGCCGCGGCGTGCGCCACGAGCTCGAAGATGTCATCGCGCATGAGCGGCTCACCGCCGCTGAAAATCATGATTTTGAAGCCGGCGCGCGCGATCTGCTCGATCATTGCCTTGCCCTCGACCGTTGTTAGCTCGCGGCTGTCGCAGTCCGCTGCGTCCTGATAGCAGTGCTCGCACTTGAGGTTGCACTTGTTGGTCGTCATCCATGAAACGATCATCGTCTTTCCTCTCTCGAAACCGAGTGAGGATGTTAACGGGCGACGCTACGTCATGGTCAAGTGCTGCACGAGAAAAAGTTGGCGAGCGGCGCGGCATGCCGATCAAGGCCGTGATCTGGTCGGGCGCCCTGTTTGGGGCCTGGTTTTTCATTGACAGAAATAACTTGTACTTCTGCAAGTATGAGTGGGTCGTGCGTCAGGCCTGCTCGTGCAGCGCTTCGAGCGCGTCTTTGAGGAAGCTGAGCGTTCTGCGTTGGATGCCCGCGTAGAAGTCTCGACCGTACTTCTTGGGGCCTTGTGTGCGTTGGTTGGCAAGGCGCTTGAGGCCGGTCAGGGCGCTGGGCATGCCGCCGAGGCGCTCGAAGCGCGCTGCCAGCTCGCGGCCGCGCTCGTCTCGGGGCTGCACGCCGTCGTGCATGGCCTCGATGGTATCGCCCATGAGCTCGTGCCAGCGGTTGATCACCTCGTGGGTGAGCTCTGGGACGCTGCTTTCGTCGCAGCCCTCCCCGTTGATTGCCATCCACAGCACGTCCTCACGGTTCTGCATATCGCTGATGGCTTGGGCGAAGTCGCTCCACCGCACGCTCTCGCTCGCAGCCAGGTGCTCTTTGAGGTTGCTGATGGTGTTGATGTTACGCAGGATCTCCATGCTCTCGCGTTCCAGTTCGCACATGCGATGGTCAAGCGCGCCGGAGAGCTTCTGACAGTCGTCGATGCCCTCTGCTTCCTTGATCTGCGTGAGCGAGAAGCCGAGGAACTTGAGGGTGAGGATGCGATAGAGGCGCTCCTCGTCGTCGGTCGAATAGAGGCGCTGGTTTTGCTCGCTTTTGGAGCTGGGGTGCAGCAGGCCCTTTTGGTCGTAGTACTGGATGGTGCGCACGGTCACGCCCACGCGACGGGCGAGTTCGCCAACTGTCATCAGATCATCTTTGTATGCAGGCATGCCGTGCTCCTCTCGCACGCGGAATCGCAAAGTTGTTTAGCAATCTATTATCGCGCGCGACGTTACGTCACCGTCAAGTGCCCATGTGGCGGTTCCCGCTATTCCCACTCTACAGTGCCAACGGGCTTAGGCGTCAGGTCGTAGCAGACGCGGCAGATGCCGGGAACCTCGGCGGTAACGCGTGCAGTGATGCGCTTCAACAGCGCCCAGTCAAGCTCGGGAACTTCAGCGGTCATAACGTCAACGGTGTTGATACAGCAAATGATGCAGGACGCTTATTGGGATCCATGCAGAGCTCTTTTGAATTCGGTTGGAATGCGTCGTTGTTAGCACGACGCATACTTCATATCTGTTAATTATATTCAGTTGGTAACATTTTCCCTGATTGGGTAATGCATTTGCTCCGAAATTGATTTGGACCTTCTGCAGCTCTGGGGATGCGGATCACAATTAATAGTTTCGTCTACGCCTTATCCTGTTATTTGCACGCACGGCACTTCCCAGCGCCACAATGGCGGCTATGGTGAGCGACATGGTGCCGACGGGGTTTCACGGGGCCAAACTCGCCGATATCCAGTTCGGTGATGATGTTGCGGCAATTGGTATTGGCCCGGTTGGGTTGATGGGTGAAACTGGTTGGTGCGCCCGATCCAAGTAACTTCGGTTTGGAAATTCCTCCTATGTAGGTAGCGACATTCAAACCGTTAAATGGAAATATCGACCAAGTGTCCTGCTTGCTGCATGAGCGATTGGAACCTCTATGAGAAAATGGCCGCACGCATTCTTTTGCGAGCATGCCGATCCTGAAAGGACACTACCATGCGTTTTGCGAAGAAGATTCTATTTATTATTGCAGGCAGTGTGTGCCTTGCGCTTGGCTTCATTGGAATGTTTGTACCGGTTCTGCCAACAACGCCGCTTGTGCTGCTTGCAGCGTTTCTGTTTTCACGTAGCTCGGAGCGCCTTAGTTCCTGGATTGCTCAAACTCCAATTTACCGAGCATACGTTGAGCCCTTCAAGCAAAGCGGTGGTATTTCTCTGCCTAGGAAGATGAGGATCCTGGCCATCTCCTATTCAGTGATGGGACTTAGCGCATTTCTGGTTCAAAAACCCGTTGTGTGGGTTGTGCTAGCTGCTGTTGCGGTTTTCCTGGCGGTTTTAATGTTGGCTGTTATCCCCACCATTTCTAAGGACAGGGAACTTGACCATGGTGACGGCCTTGAGCTTGATGCTGTTGCCAGAGTGCGTGAGCACGACTAGTGCTTTTATCCCAGCGCAACGTCGAGAACCATCATCAGGCTGAACCCGATGGCAAAGAACACCGTGCCAAGGTTAGAATGCTTGCCTTGAGATAGTTCCGGCATCAGTTCTTCGACCACCACATACAGCATGGCTCCTGCTGCAAAGCTTAAAAGATAAGGCAGTGCCGCAATGATGAGCTGTGAGGCAATGATCGTCAGCACTGCACCAATGGGCTCTACGATGCCGGAAACAACGCCACCTGCGAATGCCTTTCTTCTGCTCATCCCTTCTGCTCGAAGCGGCATCGAGATGATTGCTCCTTCTGGGAAATTTTGGATAGCGATGCCGAGGGACAATGCCAAAGCGCTTGCTGCTGTGATCTGCGCATTTCCCGAAAGGAAGCCTGCGTACATTACGCCAACCGCCATGCCTTCCGGGATGTTATGTAGCGTCACTGCCAATACCATCATTGTAGTACGGCTAAGTTTGCTTTTTGGGCCCTCTGACTGTTCGCTGCCTACATGCAGATGGGGGATTAGGTGGTCTAAGGCAAGCAAGAAGAGCACGCCGAACCAGAATCCCGCAAAAGCGGGAACGAACGAAAGCGCTCCCATCGAAGCCGATTGCTCTATAGCAGGAATGAGCAGGCTCCAAACCGACGCGGCAACCATTACCCCTGCGGCAAATCCCGCTAGGCAACGTTGCGTCAGGTTTCCCAGATTGTTTTTCATGAAAAGCACGCAGACAGCGCCCATCGTCGTGCCTAAAAAGGGAATCAGGATTCCAAGGATAGTTTCTATTGGTTTCTCCTTCTTTCGGTTGATTTTCTTGCCTTTGGCGCAGCCTCTTTGATTTGCGTGGATGGAACAACGCGGTACGCGTTCGCGTCGGCCATGATGGCGCACCCCCCCCGCTTCGCGGGGATGGAAGCGACTAATTGGTGCGGGTGGTTTGCGCGTTTGGCAATCGAATTGGCGACCCTTCGGAAGAAGCTTTCGGGGGGCGCCAATGGGGTCTTGCTATTTAAAGCTTCGAAAACTCGCCTATTCCTGCACTTTCAATGCCTCGGATAGGCTAACCCGTTTAATCGAACGCGTATGGATTAGCGCCACGAGAAGGTAGGTTGCAAATCCGATGCCTACGCATGCGGCCATGCACCACCAGGGGACGTAGATCTCGATGTTGCCGTTGTAGGAGAGCAGCATTGAGCGGAAAAATGCAGTGAGCGAGCCGATGATGAGGGGCTGGCACAGCACAAGCGATGCGACCACGCACAGCGTGACCGAGCGAATGTAAAAATGCGAGACCTCTTTATCACGGTAGCCGAATACCTTCATATAACTGATGGAGCGTGCGCTGCGATCGATGACGGCTTTGGTGAGCAGGTACATGAACAGCAAGAAGATGAATACGGCCAAGCCCACCATCATTCCAATCATGGAGTCCATCATGTCTACGAATTGGTTGCCCACCGCACGCATGTCATCGGGGGTTGTGTCGTTTGCGTAGTAGCGTGCGTCCAAGGTGAGTGCTTCGTTGCTAACGTATCCGTTAAAGTACGACTTGTTGTTGCAGAACATCGTGTTGAAGTCGTTGATGCTCATGTATACGTTCATATTCGATTTCGAACCCCAGGTGTCTTCCTGGCCCGAGAAGGTAAGGCTGTGGGTTTTGTCTTCGTACTTGTCGTAGAGGTTTACCTGTTGGTTTTCATTCCAGCCGAATTTGCTTGCAAGGCCTGCTCCGAATACGGCTTTGCCATCACCGATACCAAGATCCTTCCAGTAACGGGAATTTGGCTGAATGCCGTAGACGGCAACGGTTTCGGTGCCGTTGTTGTTTCCTCGGTCGTATTCAAGCTGGTAGACGGCGAACTTTTCTGCTTGGTTAATGACATCAGCACCGTTGTCGGTGGTGTTTACGGGATGAATATCGTCATCGTCTGTATCGATATCGGCGGCTTTTTCCATTAGGTCGATAGCGTCGTCGCGGTTGCATCCAAGAGCGTCGGCAATGTCATCGATAGATGCATAGAAGGCGTCCTTTTTGCGTTGTGCTTTCGAAAGGGCGTTGGTTGCCGCTTGTGCCGTTTCTGCGGAAGGCGATGTCAGTGCAGCGTTGTATGCATCTTGAGCGGCATCTGCTGCATCTTCCAGCTCGTCTTGCGCATCTTCTGCGGCGGAAAGCAGCGTGCCGTTGATGGATTGCAGGCGTTCGAGTGCAGCCCATGCTTCGCGTTCTTCGGGTGTTCCTTCGAGTTCGAGTGGCGCCTTAAGAGTGTAGGTATGCTCGGATACGAGGCTTGTTTCCAAGTTGTTGGCGTAGTGCGTCATTGTGGGCAGGATAGCCAAACCAAAGAGCAAAAGCAGGCTGGCGAAAGAAATTCCTACGAAGAGTGTGGCGAAGTTGCCAAGGTTTCGCAGGAAAATACGAAGGCGGAAGCGCGCTACGAAGCTCAGATGTTCAGGTAAGCGCACGCCGCGCTTGGTGCCCGATTTCCCGGCAGCTTCGTGACGCAGGAACTGCAGTGGCGTTTTTCCCATTTTGCGCAGAAGGCCCACGAGCGTAATGATGATAAGTGCGGCAGCGGGCACCACGGCGCACTTGAGGAAAATACCCCAGTCCCAGAACACCTGGAACGGAGGCAGGCTGTAGGAGCCGTAGTAAAGCTGGCGCATGGGCTCGGTAAAGAATGCCACTCCGAGCGCAGTACCTAGACCAGCTGCTAAGATGCCTACAATTGCCGGCAGCGCTAGATAGTGCAGGACAATCTCGCTTCGGCGATATCCACTTGCCAGTAGGGTGCCGATGATGGCGCTTTCCTGTTCGATGGTGGCGTTGGTAAGCACCACGAATACGAATGCCATGATAACGATGATGATGTAGAGCAGGGTGGTCCACATGGCCGAATCGCCTTCAACATCGTCTGCGGCGTAGCCAATTCCTTGGTTGGCGCTTGCATCGGTGAGGTCGTCGATATTTGCATCGGCATCCGCCATTGCCTCTGCCATATCTTTTTCGGCATCGGTGCGGTCTGCAACGGAAAGGTTGCGGTTGGCGAAGGTAAACGAGTAGGTATATGTTGGTGCGCCGCCAGCATCTTTAAGCGCTTCAAAGCCCGCGGGGGAAACTTCGGCAACGCCATAGGTGATGGTGTTCACGGTAAAGTCGGAGTTATTGAGGAAAAGCGCTTGGCTGTCCGGTTGGGTCATGATGCCGCAGACGGTGTAGGCGCTGCCTTCAAGATCGACGGTATCGCCCACATGGATATCGTTGTTTTTTGCAAACACGCGGTCGATGGCAACTTCTTTTTCGGTTGCGGGTTCTGAACCCTCGCAGTAGGCTGCGATGTCTACTTGGGTGCGATGCTTGTAAGTACGCAGTGTGCGTTTGGTCCCATCGTCATTGGGGAGCGTGATGGCGGCATCGATGGAATAGTTATCAAAGAGCGTAACGCCGCCCACGTCTTCGGCTGCATCGCGTGCGGCTTGAAGCTGGTTGTCGGTGGCTTCGAACGAAGTGGCTAAACGGCCGTCTTCGATGGTGTATTCGCTGTGCATGCCATCGATGATCTGGCTGATCGAATGCGCGGCAAGTAGAAAGCCTGAGGTCAGAGCAATGGCTCCGCACATAAGCAGAAAGATGCCAAGGTATTTGCCGATGTTGTTCTTGAGTTCGCGGGGGAGTCGTTTGGCAAGTGGTGTCATCGTTCGCCTACCATTCAAGCTCGCAAGCGGGCACAGGCGCTCCATTTGCTGCGTCTTCGACAAGACGCCCGTCACGCAAACGAAGCACGCGGTTTGCCATGCGTGCTATGGCAGCGTTGTGTGTCACGATAACGATCGTGCAGCCATACGTGCGGTTCACGCTTTCCATAAGCTCAAGAACCTCTTTCGAGGTTTTGTAGTCGAGGGCGCCTGTGGGTTCGTCGCACAAGATGAGGCCAGGGTTCTTCACCAACGCTCGTCCGATGGCGCAGCGCTGTTGCTGGCCGCCTGAAACCTGGCGCGGGAATTTGTTGCGGTGCTCCCACAGGCCAAGCGAATGCAACAGTTCGTCTATGGGGAGGGGTTTCTTGGAAAGGTGCGCTGTGACCTCGATGTTTTCGCGAATGGTAAGGTCGGGGACCAGGTTGTAGAACTGGAAAACGAAGCCAAGTTCACGGCGGCGGTATTCGCCCAAGGTTTTTGCGGAAAGCGCGGTGATCTTGCTTTCTCCGACGTGGATCGTGCCGCCGTCGGCTCCTTCGAGTCCGCCGATGAGGTTCAGAAACGTTGATTTTCCTGAACCGGAGGGGCCGAGCATAACGCAAATTTCGCCTTTGTTTATGGTTGCGGTAATTCCATCAAGCACTTGGACGCGCGCTTCGCCATTGCCGTAATGCTTCATGAGTCCGTTGACCACCAGGTAGGGGGTGTTGCCTTTCATAAGCGCTCCAATCTGTGCGGAAGGCCAACGGAGCGATCGGTGTGAGAGCAGAGTTAGCCGTGGTTAAGTTAGGTTAAGCTAACTTTAGCACAGATGCATAGTGCATACCGAAAGAGAACGATTAGGGAGATTGGGCAATTACCAAGGTTTGGACTTGTTTCTTTTTGCTGTTGAATGAAACAAGGCGCCCGCCGAATGGCGAACGCCTTGTTTTTTGCAAACAAACAAGCTGGTAAAAGCTACTTTTTGATAGACTTGAATGCTTCGGTCTGAGCCTTAATGCCACGTTCGGCCGCCAGGCGCTCGATGGAAGTTGCGCCGAAGAAGCCATCGATACCAGGAACGTTTTCGATGATGTAAGCCGCATCCTTGGGCTCGGAGATGGGGCCGCCATGGCAGATAACGAGTGCATCGGGGTTGATATCCTTTACAACCTTTACGATGCCTTCGATGATCTTTGCACAATCCTCGAGAGTGCGTGCGGTTTCTGCGCCGATGGTGCCACCGGTGGTAAGGCCCATGTGGGCAACGATGATGTCTGCGCCGGCCTTGGTCATTGCGGCTGCCTGCTCTTCATCGAAGACATACGGGCAGGTAAGCATGTCGAGCTTGTGAGCCTCGGCAATCATATCTACCTCAAGGCCGTAGCCCATGCCGGTTTCTTCGAGGTTCTTGCGGAATGTGCCGTCGATAAGGCCAACAGTGGGGAAGTTCTGAACGCCGTTGAAGCCCTGCTCCTTAAGCTCGGCAAGGTACTTCTTCATTACGCGGAAGGGGTCGGTGCCACATACGCCAGCGAGCACGGGGGTGTCCTTCACAACAGGCAGAACCTCGGCGCCCATTTCAACAACGATCTGGTTTGCATCGCCGTAGGAAAGCAGGCCAGCAAGAGAGCCGCGGCCAGCCATGCGGAATCGACCAGAGTTGTAGATAACGAAGATGTCGGCACCGCCGGCCTCAGCGGATTTAGCCGTGATGCCCGTACCAGCGCCTACACCGAGCAGGATGTTGCCTTCGTCGAGGGACTTGCGGAAGCGGTCGAGGATTTCTGCGCGGGACAATTCAAGCATGGTTTTCTCCTTTTTCCTTGAGGAACTGTTACTTTAATGAGCGTTTTCCAATAAGAGATACTGCCCTTATGGAAAAAGGCCCAATGAAGCTAGGGTTGCGGTGCCGCTTGGGGCACCCTCTGTAATAAAAAGACGAGAACTAGGCGTTCTCGTCTTTTTATATCGTTATTGATTCATGAGGTCGATCAGCTTTTGTGCTGCGGCGATGGCGAATTCGTCGTCGTTCACATGAGCATCCATTTCGATGAGCTCAGCCTTTGTCGGGTCGATCTCATCGCGAAGTACTTGGAACAATGCCGCATCTTCTTCGGGACCATAGAACGGCTGGCCTTCTGCGTCGATCATCGAAACGCCCTTCAAAGGCAACATAACGGCGCACGGGCCGATAGACATGTTCACCTTGCTTGCGATAGCACGCCCAATTTGCTCGTTTTCTTCAACCGTGGTGCGCATAAGCGTAACGGTTGGGTTGTGCTTGTACAGGTTGCGAGACTGGTAATGCTCGGGGACGGTATCCCACGGGCCGAAATTCACCATGTCGTCAGCGCCTACGGACACCACAGCGGGAATACCGTTAAGGGCAGCAGCACTGCAGCGATCGGGGCCAGCGTTAAGAACGCCGCCAGCAATTTCATCGCACCATTCGGTGGTAGTCAGATCGAGTACGCCTTTGATGAAGCCGCCGTTGATCAGTGATTCCATGCATTTTCCGCCCGTGCCAGTTGCATGGAATACAAGTACTTCATAGCCGTTTGATTCCAGGTATGCCTGTGCTTTCTGGATAGCGGGCGTGGTAACGCCGAACATGGTTGCGGCCACAAGTGGTTTGGAATCTTCGTGCTTGGGAGCAGTGTGCTCGAGCGTGCCTGTCATAGCGGCAACCGCGTTGTTGAAGATCGTTGCAGAGAAGGAATTGATGCCCGCAACGTCAACGATGGAGGGGAACATGGCAATGTCGGATGCGCCGACGTAGGGCGAAGTATCGCCTGAAGCCATGGTGGACACCATAACCTTGGGAACGCCTACCGGCAGCTTGCGCATGCCTGCGGTTGCGATAGCGGTTCCGCCCGATCCGCCCATGGAAAAGACGCCGTCAAAGCGACCGTTGGCATACAGCGTAGGCAAAAGCTTTTCAACGCCGCGCGTCATGGTTTCTGTGGCGAAGGCGCGGTCCTTCTTTTCGGCGATGGTTGACATTTCGATATCAACTGCTGCTGCTACTTCCGTGTTGGTAACGTCAGGCATGGTTTGCGGATCGAATACGCCGCAGTGGATGGTAATGGTGTTGATGCCCAGCTCTTCGAAGCGGGTTTTAACGTAGGCGAATTCTTCGCCTTTGGTGTCAAAAGTGCCAATAATAGCAACAGTTTTCATGTAAGCCTCCCCCAAAAATAGATCCCAATAGCTTCGAGAGCTATTGGCTTTTTTACAATAGATTAAGAATTGTTAGAAATCAATGAACGTGTTCATCTAGACGGACGGATTAAGCTTTTTGGGCATTCGTTAGAAGCACCTCTTCTAACTTTTCTGTTGCTTGCTTATTTAAAAATAGTGTCGTTCCACCAGGTAAACAGTGTTATCTGTTCCTATTGGTACTTTTCTGAAATAGGCTTGAATACCAATTCGATATAAAACTTTAACTGCGGTTTGCTTTATGCCATTGGGTTGTATGCTCGTCGGTGACTTCAAGCGTTGCACAGTCCACCAAATAGAAATCGACGATTTCGGCGGAATCGGATTCTGCTCCATCTGTTGCGAAGCGGTGCTTTTGCAGAACGTATTCCCGGTTCGATAATCTTTCATGCTGTTCGTTCAGGATAATGTGTAGCTCGGTAACTTGGCCAGTTTTTTCGTTTGGTTCCCTGGAGATTACGGCATAGGGGTAGCCCTTAGCCGTAATTTTGTATTCCATCTCGAATCCGTCGACCCCAATGTAGCTGGCAACCGCTGCCATTTCTCGTTTGTATGCTTGGTAGTCCTGGGCGGTAGGGTAGCCATCTTCGTCGATCTTTGGGGTTTCGTTCTGTGCATCAGGAATTGTTTTGCCGTTATAGGTGTCTAGCTGGAGCTCTTCAATTTCCCCATCCAAGCTGAGGTTGTAACGATAGTCGCTTTGCTCTTCGCCGAATATGGTGGCTGATGCGTGGTCGCTGCCCCATGTGGTTTCCCAGTTTTCAGGACCAAGGTTTTTGCCGTCGTTGGCAATGTCGAAGCTGCACGTTGTGACGGTTTTCCCATTGCTTTCGAGAACAAGACGGGCGTGGGTTGAACCGAAGGGCCAATCTGGTTCTCCGATTTGCTGGAAGTGCAGTTCGTAGGCGCCATCGGGAGATTCCGATACGTCGATATCGGTTGTTTTGTAATTGATGTTGTAAAGAAGTAGGCCGCCTGCCAGCGCAATAAGAACCCAGATCCACGCTGCGATTCCCAGGAAGATTTGGATTCCCCGTTTTTTGATAAGGACGCAGCCTACAACGTTAGCTGCGGCAATGAATATCATTATGAGAATAAGCTCCATATCGGGGCTCCTTGGATCATCGTCCTTTTGGTTGGTGCTTAGAGGATAACGCTGAGCCTTTACTTCCTGAACTTATTCAAAAGGAACCCGAAAAGGCTGATGCCATCTTCTATGGCGTTCTTTGTTCTTGTGTAGTCGCCCATGGTGTCGTTTTCGATCATGCGCTCTCGATTTTCCTTCAGGATGCGCCCCTCGGCTTCAACTCGGGTGGATGTTAGTACGGAGTCGGCAAAGTATTCCGCGGTTTCTTTTCGGTTTTCGCGCATCATGCTTTTGGCGGTTTTGAGCGATTCTTGCCGTTGTTCTTTTGTTTGCGGGGAGGCTTTCTGGGTGCATTGGCAGATGAGAGCCACGAACTTTTCCGAAAGCCTTTCGGAAGCGAAACGGTCTTCGAAGGTATTGAAGTCTGCGCACTGTTCGCCAAGCGTGGCCACTTCGGCGCAGAATGCGTCCACTTCGGGCCGCAAGCTATCAGGCACGATGAGATATTCATCGAAGTAGTGCGTTTTCGCATCAACGCATTTTTGTACGTCGCTGTTCATGTTTGTGCCCTTTCTCGCGTGCGTTTGCTGGGATGGGTGTTCCTTATCAGAGGATGCCATAGATGCGCGTGCGGGGGTATGAACCTATGTCCCATTATTGCTGCAGGTATGCGCCATTGTTTCCCATTTTGGATGATGGTGGTGGGGTGGCGAAAGCCGCTTAATTGTCGGTTTTGTCGCTTGTTCTTGCGTGGAGATTGGACATCGTCGATTGTGGCGTTTTCGCCGTTGAACTGCGCTGCCACGTTATAATGCTACAACGTATTTGTTGTATAGCATTTTAGTGGTGGGAGCATGTATGACTAAGAGCTACAAGGGGCTTGCTAGGGGCAACCTTTGTAAATCAGGGGCTTGTAGTTTCTTGACGGATGGAAGCCGAGCTTCCGCAACTTCGAGCATTCTCTGCATTCGGTCTGAAGCAGCCAAGGGGGAAATGGCCATTTGCGGCATCGGCTTCTCTGGCTTTGTGCGCGCCTGCGTGATCGAAAAGCTCGCGAAGAAGGGGGCCTGTGCGTGATTTGCGTAAAGACTCTTACGGTTCAGCTTATTGACGCGCAGCCAGACCGTATTCGTATTTGTCGTGTTGAGGGGGAGTCTCTTGTAACTATTGTTGTTCCAAGGGAGGACCTCGCCGAGGCGAAGGCATTGCCGAATATCCCGCAACGTGGCATCTACTATTTGCTTGATGAAGACCACGGTAACGTGAGTCGCGTCTATGCGGGCCAAACCACGCAAGGCATCGTGCGCCTTGATGCCCATAGGGCAAGAAAAGAGTTCTGGAATAAAGCCATCATGTTTCTCGATGACGACCAGAATATTAGCAAAGATGCCCTAGATGTTCTTGAAGCAAAGGCTATCGATTATGTTCGCACTCACGGTTCGTATGAAACCGACAATGCGGTTACGCCTAAGCCCTATGTCGATCCATACAAAGAAGAGGCGATTGAGCGTCTCCATGAGCGAATCCTATTTAGAATGGCGGTGCTGGGGTACGACTTGGATAGGGTCGACCAAAGTCCCGTGGGCGCTTCTATCGTTTTCCATACCAAGAGAAATGGGATACGCGGTATAGGTCGTTACGATAAGAGCACCGGGCGCTTCACAGTGTTTGCTGGCTCTGAGATTGACCTCTCGAAGCCCGTGCTGAAGAATGCAGGTGTTGCTGCGATGCGGGGGAAGATTTTTGGTAATGCTAACGGACTTGTGGAGCTTGCTGAGGATCTTGACTTTCCGACGCCTAGCGCCGCTGCTGTATTTGTTCTCGGGGGCAGTCAAAACGGCTGGACGGAATGGGTGGACGGTGAAGGTAAAACGCTCAACCAGGTTTATAGAAGCGAGGATAAATAGATGAACAAGCTTGAGTGAGCGGACACCCATTCAAGCGGTTTATACCAGCGTTATTGTTGAATAAGATCTTCGCTTAATTGTCTATGAGGTCTTGTTTGGTGGGATAGCGAAGGACTCCTTCTGAGTTATCCCAACCATGCTGCTTCAGAACAGTGATGACTGCCTCTTCGAAGGCGGACTCTTTATCGAAGATCATAGTGATAACTATCTACGAAAATGCGAAAGCTTTGCCTTTGTATACCACGAGGAATTATACGTTATAGGGTATTTATCAGGGGATAGTACAATATGGCTGCACCGTCTTTCGTCTTGTCTGCGTAGTGGAATGGCCATGCTGCAGCATTTGCTTTGTTTATGAGAGCTGCTTTGAGTTGTGGTTGGCGGTATCAGCGTCAAAACAATCTGAGCGTAATTTGTTGGGGTTTACGGCGCATTCGATGAGGTCTTGAACAAACAGGTACTGGCTGTGGCGGCTTGAGCACGTTATTTCTTTCGCTCGGTTTTCAGTGATTCTTCTAATGCTTGTTGCCTTCTGGCTCCGTGGGTAGGATGTAAATGTTTTCGCTGTCAACCGCGATTTGCGCTGGTTGGTTGTAGAGAGCGTTGATCTCCCGAACGCTCTGCTTAAAGGGTGAAACGTCGGGGGTCTTAGCCTGGTGAAGTTTTTCGATGAGCTTCTTTGCTTGACGATCGTTGTACTTGCGGATTCCCTCTCCAGCTCCTTCAAGGGCTTCATCGATGAGCGTATTGTCTCCCACTGGTGTTGTTGCTATGGCATGCCCGAGTTTCACTCCAGCTGATGAAAGGCCCCTCAATAGCGCGGTATCAATAGTGCCCGTGACGCTGGCTTCGAGCTTGTCGTAACACTGGGTATAGAGTTTGCGGTATGCGATAGAATCCGACTCTATTTTTGCCACAGTGTCGGCGAGTTTAGCTGATTCGAAGTTTTCTGCGAGCATGGGTTCGAGGAATAGCGAGAATGCGTGGATATAGGTGGTAAGTTGGCAATCTTTGAGGAGGTCTAGAACCTTATCTAAACGTTTGCCAACGCTGGTTCGCAACTCGATGCTATTTTTGGTGAGCGTTGCTCTTATTTGGTTGCTGTAAAGTTCAATGTCCTGGGCGGAAGCTTGCTTGATATCGAGCACCTTCATATGCGCGTTTGTCATGTAGGTAGTGTTACCGTAATTCAGTCCATAGCCATTGAGGATGTCGGCAAGCGTTTTAAGATTGCCGCGCATATTAGCCTTATCGCGTTGGCGCATGTAGTCGAACATGTCATCAAGAGTCTTTTGGATAGAATCTAACTTTTGATTTATTTGCGTGAGCGCTGCTGCCATAAAGAGCATGGTTGGATCATAGGGCACCTGAACGGTACTCGTAGTTTCGCCGCTGGCCATATGAAAGCGAGCTTGAGCAAAGCTGTTAGCCGAATCTCGGTAGGATCCCATAAGCCCGCTGTTGTCTTTGAAATTCTGGAGAATTGAGGGATCGAGTGGATTGCCGAACTTGTCAGTTGGTTGAAGCAACGAGGGGGTTTTAACTGTGGTGGTTACGGTGCGGAATGCTTCTGGTAGCGAAGAAAATGCAACGCCCAGTTCTGGAATGTGCTCAAGCGGGAGCTTTATGGCGTCTGAGGTATTGGTGTGTTCTTCGGTAGGGGTAAGACGGATTTCGGTTGCCACGAGCCGCTCGATCGCAATCTGTCTGTGCTGGCTATTCGTTGTTGCCTTGGGCTCTTCGTTTACCATATTGCGCTCCTGATTTGCAGTTTGTTGTCGTTATTATCTCACTGTTAGCAAGTAGTTTATCTGGGTTCGCATCGAAGGGGATGGTCACGAAGTCGGTCCTGAAATATTGACGACGCGCTGTTTGGGATTGCGAGTTCTCGTCGTCGAGGGTGTTGGTGAACTTGGGAGTTTGCCAACACCCTGATTAATCTCCCATATACGTTCCGACGAACAGTGGCGCACCGGAATGCGAGAACACGGCGAATGCGAATGGCCTGTCAAGCTCGATTATTGCAGGGTCCGTTTTGGGGAAGGTCGGGCAAGCAGCCACCGCAACTAAAGTGGTATACGCTGCACCATCGGCTCCGTTGGGGTCAAGCTTAAGTATGGTGTTTTGGGTAACCTTGCTTACCATGGCATCCGCTTTGGTAATTCCTCCCAGCTCGGCTTCTGGCGTAAAGGCTTTCCGTACGCCCAAAGAGTGAAGCGTATCCTCGAACTCAGGATCTTCGGATTTAAGTTCTAGCTGTGGCATATAGAGTTCAATACCGCCGTCGGGGCGGGTGGCGCCTTCGTCTTCGAAACAACGCGAAATAGCTTTCCATGCTGCTCCGCTTTTTACGAAGCTGTCCATTTCCTCAGCGTTGTTGGGCATGGCAAACACGGCTTGGGCGTCAGATTGCATGGGCCATGAAACGGCTATTTCATCATGCGTTTTTAATAGCTTCGCATCAGAACTGAAGCCGCCCATCATTGTGATGGTGCGGCTTCCCGTTGGCGCATTGAAGACGATTTCGTCCTCAGCGTCTAGGGGATCCATCCAGTTATCCTTGAAATGCAGTGCACTTATAACAGTGAATAGGGTTTCGGCGTTAAATCCGGGTGCAGTTGAAAACTTCCCACCCGTGTTTTTGCTCAGCCATGCCGATATTTGGGACTTTGTTTCAGGTGTTCCGAACTCAACTTCAGCGGCTTGCCCGTTTGCATTTGCTATTGCTTGGGGGAAGTCTGGGCATAGGGGAGCGGTAAGCTTGTTAGCCCATACGGAGGCGGCAATGTTGAGGCTGTAATCCTCTGGAACGTACTCGGGGTGTTCTTCAAATAGTCGAGCGCATGTTTCCCGCCGTGAGTCTGCGTTCCCCAGTACCCCTTCAATCTCGTTGAGTGTTTCGCCTTTGGCGCCCCTTGCCAATACCTCAAGTGCAACGTAGAGGCTTGTTGGCGATGCAAGGAAGCTCTGTGTATTTGCGTAGCCATTGTTCAGTAGGTGAGCGGCTATGGATGCCAAACCTGGTACATTCGCGTTGCTAGTAGAAAAAATGAACTTCGACAGTTTTGCTTCGTTAGGATTCGTGTTGCATTCCATGAAAGGCCCTTCCCGCAGTATTTGAAAGCTTGGTCCCCGATGCCAAGCTCCTCTCGTTTGAGGTCTGACATCGGGGCCTTTGCGCAAATACTAACGAAATGCCTGTTAGCGTGTGTCTTGCGGAATGGACAGCCTCACCTGCCCTCTAACGAAGGTCCATTTCAATGACGTCGCCGGGCGGGTTTGGAAGCGTTGGTGCCCGATTCCAGCATGTACAGCGCATTTGTGGTAAGCGTTGCGGGCGAACCTGGGCGGCCCGCAACGGGGTGCCGGTAAGCGTTCCGTCGGGCTTCACTTCCACGTTAAGCATGCGAACAGCGAAGAAAAGCGCCCATCGGTAACCACCGATGGGCGCTCGCAAACGGCATGTTTCTTGTTCTTAGCGCTTCTGCATTCTCAAGGCGGATGCAAACAGGGCGCCTGCCGCTATCAGCAATGCGACGATTGCAATGATTGGTGCATTGCCGTCACCCGTATGAGGGGTGGCTGCTGCTGGTTTATCGCCGGCGTCAGACTTATTGTTCGCGTTGGGATCGCTGCCCTCTGTTGGCTTGGTGTCTTCAGCGGGTGCAGCCTTTTCGGTATAGACGTTTTCGAACGTCATGACATCAACGGGGGTATCCTGCGTCTTTTCGTAGAATTCGCCGCTGTCTGTTGCTACCAGTTCAACGGGGAATACTTCGAAGCTTGGCTGGGCCGTGCCCTGATTGTCGGTTGCTCCGTCGTTGCAGAAGATTTGGTATACGGCATCCGAATAGGTCCAGTTTGCAATGTCGGTGTTCTTTTCACGTACGCAAAAGCCTTCGCACGTTATGTTGTCCACTTGCTTTTTCGGGCCTTGGATGGTGAGGGCGTTTTCGTATTCTCCTTCGCCATTCGTAGCTACGGTTGCCGTTATGGTCACATCGCTGTAATCCTCGATCTGGCCAACGCCAACATCAAAGACCTCTAGCTCAAATTCCTGCTTACCGGGAGCAATGTCGCCGCCCTTTTTGACTACCTTCGTGAACGGAAGGGAATAGGTCACGGTTTTTTCGCCAGTGATGAAATGGATGTTCTTGTAAAGGTGAAGGAAGCCTTTAGCCTGTTCGGCTCCATCGTGCTCAATAAGATCGATTGACGTGCCTTCGCTATCAACAGCCATGGCATACGTCAGCGCGAGGTCATCGTTGATAGTGGGACAGTCGGCAAGTGCGGGAATATTGTTCTGGCTGGTGTTTTTGGCGTCGATCTCTGCCTCATAAACCGTAAAGTTGCCATTGCAGCCTGAAGGGTATTCGCCGCTAAGCGTGACTTTCGCTTTTCCCCTAATGGCGATGTTGCCCTTTGCCCACAGAGGAGAGTCAACGGTAGAGGTGGCCTGGAGGGTACCACCATCGATAGTCATATTGCCTGTGGCGAAGAGTCCTGGGTATAAGCTTTTGGCGGTAACAGCTGAATTTGAAATGTTGATATTGCCTGCAGAGCTGTCGGTGGAGTTAATGTACGCAGCGTTGCAATTTTGCTCGGTTGCCGAGATGTTTACGGTGCAGCCGTTCTTGATAGCCAGGTTAGCGGCATCGATGCCTGCATACAGTCCGTTAGAAGTGAGTTGCGTGTTGTCGAGGGAGACTGTGCCATCGCATGCAATGCCGAGTCCGCCAGGGGAATGGATGGAGACGGCTGTGTTCTGCATGGTGACGTCGCCGGCTACGCTTATGCCGTCCATCGTGTCTCCCGCGACCGAGATGGCAAGGCTTCCCGATCCATGGAAAATGACGTTCCCCGTGGCCTTGATGCCTATATTGTCGTTGAAGGTGATTTGGTTACTTCCCTGGAGTGTGATGGTTAAATCGCTCGTTAGCTCGGAATCGATTCCGCCATAATCTACCGCGTTTGTGATGGAGGCATTGTTGAGCGTGAGGTTCTGTGCGTCGGGGTCGTATGTTGCCGTGCCTTCGCCGCATTGGATGGTGAGTTTTTCGCTGGTGAAGTGCTCGCCATTAACGGATAGGTCATAATTGGTGGCGGCGAATGACGCAGTAGGCGCTATTGCTAGGGCGAATACTAACGTAAAGATGCCGGATATCAGTTTCTGTGCTTTGCTCATAACATTTCCTTCTGTTTAGGGTTTGCGCAGGAACAAATTTGTTTTTGCGACATTGTCTGGAACTGCATATGACGACTTGTTGTGATAGTTGCAGTATTTGCTCTCTTGTTGGTTTAGCGACCAGGTAAATATTTGTCATTCTATTTGACTGTCTGATTATTCATGCCACCTTATGTCTCATCTTTTAGGCCTATTCGTGGACAAATGGCTCAATATCGCGGCAAACCGAACGTGGACCACCTTGCCAATCTGGCCTCATAATTGGTTTCGCTCATAATTGGTTTCGGCTTAACATGCCCAACGAGTCAATTTTGGCCGTGTCTTATATTCTTAGTACGAAAGCGAAATGGCTATTCTCGATACGAGCGCTCAAGGCAAAGCTCGCATTGGAGTAATGCCGCCGATTTCGGCAGAAGAAAGCCCTGAAGCACATATTGAATCGGCCGAACAATGTGTCGTCGAATTGAGGAACGCGAAATGAAGATCCTTGCCATCAACGGCAGTCCTAAAGGCAAACGAAGCAATACTTGGCGCCTAACCAGCGCTTTTCTTGAAGGTATTACCATCCAGGAAGAAAATGACGGTGCACAGGCCCCTGAAATCGAAACCCTTAACATCGGTTCGCTTAACATCAAACCCTGCTTGGGTTGTTTCTCATGTTGGAGCAAGACGCCAGGGAAGTGTTGCATCCACGACGATATGCAGGGAGTTATCAATAAAATTCTGTGGGCTGACGTTGCTGTTTGGAGTTTCCCCCTGTATTACTTTGGATTGCCCGGTCAGCTGAAAACCCTCATCGACCGTCAGCTTCCTATGTCCCTCCCGTTCATGTGCACGGAAACGGAAAGCGGAGGGCATCCTTCTCGCTACGATATGAGCGGCAAGAGCACCGTGGTCATTTCCACGTGCGGCTTCTACACTGCCCAGGGGAACTACGACTGCGTTACCAGTCTGTACGATCGACTGTGCGGAAAAGGCGGCTACACTGCGATTTTCTGCGGACAAGGTGAGCTTTTCAGGGTGAAAGAGCTTTCGGAACGCACTGACGAATATCTTTCTTGGGTGAAGAAAGCGGGGCAGGAATTTGCTTCTGGTGGCATTACCGGAGAAACCCGCGGCAAGCTTGACCAGAACCTATTCCCGCGTGATGTTTTTGAGGCGATGGCAGATGCTAGCTGGGGCGTTGGAGAATCAGGCGAAAAGGAAGATCCTAGCTTGATGTTCACCCGTCAAATGGCAGCCCTTTATCGCAAGGAATCATGGCAGGAGCACGATGTTGTGCTTGACATGAACTATACCGATATCGGAAAGGTCTACCGCATCACTCTCGGGCAGAAGGGAAGCCGGGTTGAAGTAGAGCCTGAAGATGGCTTTGCTGATGGCTTCACCACACGCATCAACACGCCCTTTGATGTTTGGCGCTCAATTGCAAGCGGCGAGATTGCTGGAGATGAAGCGCTCATGAAGCATCTGTATTCCGTGGAGGGCGATTTTGACCTGATGATGCACTGGGGTGATTTTTTTGGCGCGGCATCGAGTGCGGGTGCAAATAATTCGGATGCGCTTGAGGGTGTGAACAGTGGTGATGAGGGCAACGGCAAAAGCGCCAGCGAGCCGAAGACCAATATGCTGCGGCTCTTGATTCCCTGGATCGTGTTCTGGGTTGTTGCGTCTATTGATGGGTTCTGGGGCAGCTTGATCAGCGTGACGGTATGTGTGCTGCTGCCGGTTTTGATGCATCGGACAAAGGCTACGTTGTATGACCAGATTTCTGGTTTAGGGGTAGGCGCGTGTTCTGTTGCGTTGCTGGCGGGAGCATCGCCGAATCTCGTTATCCCGGTGTCATACCTGTTGTTCGGGCTGATGTGGACGGTTTCGTGCTTCCTGAAAGTGCCACTGACTGCGCATTATTCCAAGAACAGCTATAACGGGGAAGCGGCATTGCGCAATCCGATCTTCATGAGAACGAACCGCATCCTTACGGCGGCGTGGGGAGCGCTTTACCTGGTTACGCCCATTTGGACTTACTTCATCATGCAAACGGACGCAGCAAGCTATGTTGCCGCAATCAATTCCGTTCTTCCCGCGTTGATGGGGGTGTTCACCGCATGGTTTCAGAAGTGGTATCCACGGCACATTGCGCGTGGATAGACGATCGCGTCAAGGAGCTTGGGAAAGAAGGCTTCGATCTATGGTGCGTTGTTCGCGCGCAGGTGATCTGCTCATTGGGGCTGTCAAAGCGGGGGCGATAACATGGCTGAATTGAAAATGGGAGAGTTTGGTGTTTCAAAGCATGGTGAAGCTATCTATATTGCCGGTAGCGTACTGCACCCTTCAATTTGGCTTGGACTGTGTTAACAGCAGGGTATCTTCAATACAGCGAAGGTACCCTTTTTCTTTTATGAAGCGAATTGGCAAGCGAATCTGATCGCGCTTAGCAAAATTATGTGTGTTGCTTTATAAAATTGGCGCTATGACTCGGTTCCTGCTGTCTGAGCATTTTGATATTGGTGCAGCTTATGCGCAGTACAGAAGCCTGCAAATCTTTTATTCAGCAAAACATTTTCGGCAGCAATTAAGACGATGGGGGGGGGTTAAAATACAAAGTATTTTGAGAGCATATATATAACAGAAAAGGAGGTGCGTAAGAAATGAAAATGAGCAATATAAACAAATTCATTTCAGGCCTGCTGGGTGTTGCGATGTGCCCCATGATGTTGCCAACCGCAGCATTCGCGGCTGATGATGGCGCAGCATCGGAGGTTTCTTCATCCCCGACTGAGTTGATTCAGCCTTTTGAGTCGCAAGGCGCTGATACGGGCGCAAGCTCAGGCGATACGCTTGCCGCGCAGTCCGAATCGGCGAGTGAAGCGGCCAATGCGACGATCGGCAAAACGGCTAACGAAGCAGCGACCCTTGCAGCCGAGACTGGCGAAGAGGGCAACGAAGCAGCAGCTGCAGAAGTGAACGGCACGACATATCCCAGCCTGCAGGCGGCTATTAACGCTGCGCCGCGTAAGGCAACGGTGAAGCTGCTGGCCGATACGAAGGAGAACGTCACAATCTCCACGTCCGATGTCACGCTTGACCTGAACGGCTACACCCTCAACGGCGGCACCGAGAAGGGCAAGCCCGCGCTGACCGTTACGGCTCGCGTTACCGTCATGGACAGCAGCGAGACCCAGACCGGTACCATCATGCGTGAGGACACCGCAGAGAACTCCGGCGTCAGCTCCCATTATGTCATTGACATTCAGGGCGCCGGCTGGCTCACCTTCGAGAGCGGCAACGTAACCAACAACAGCGGCACCGAAAGCGGGAAGGGCACGTCCCTGGTGCGCGTGGGCGATGACAGCGTCGCCAAGTACCCCGGCCTGAATATCAAGGGCGGCAACTTTACCCAGAATAACTTCGTCGTGATCAAGGTCGATAGCGGCGATCTGTTTCTGAACGGCGGTACGCTGAATTCCACCGACAGCTACGCCATTGAGAACTGGCACAGAGCTACCGTCAAAGGCGGCACGGTCAACGGTGCAGTGGCTGCCTGGACGTACAGCGGCGGTCACAACAGCGATCTGACGATCAGCGGCGGCACGGTCAACGGTAAGGTTGAGTCGGTGACTTACGACGGCGCCGAAGGCAAGACGGCGAAGGTGTCCATCACGGGCGGCGTTGTCAATGGCGCGCTGAGTGCAAGCAAATACAATTCGACCGAAACCAACGATCCCACAAAGGCTACGATCGAGGTCACGGGCGGTACGTTCAGCACCGATCCGTCCCGCTATCTGGTCGAAGGCTCTGCGGCTACCCCGAACGGTGACGGCACCTTCGGCGTGGCAAAGGCTTACCTTGCTAAGGTTGGCGAAACCAGCTATTACACCATGGACGAAGCGTCCAAGGCGCAGACTGCAAGTGGCGAAGCCATCACCTTGCTGCGCGACTACACCACGGGCAGCACGTTCAACTCCGGAACCGAGGCTCGCGTGGTTGACCTGAACGGCCACACCTGGACGTGCACGGGAACTGACGCGAATTCCGCAGCGTTTGAGATCAATTACCCCAACGCATCGCTTACGGTGAAAAACGGCAAGGTCGTGAGCTCGCAACTCATCGGCTTGATTCCGTCTGCTATGGGCGGCACCATCAAGTACGACAACTCCACCCTTACGTTCGAGGGCGTTGAAGCAACGACTACCGCCACGAGCGGCATCGAAACGAACGGCAACAACACGAACGACACCGTTGTCCTGAAGAACAGCACGCTCAACGTTCCCAACGGCTTCGGCATTTACTTCCCCAGCAGCGGAACGCTGACCATCGATAACTCCACGATCAACGCGAAGACGATGGGCGCGCAGGTGTGCTCGGGCAACCTGAACGTTACTACCGGTAGCGCGATTACGGTGTCGGGCGACCCGGTTGAGAAGGCCGAGAACGACGGCGCTATCCAGGACGGCGCGGCAATTTCTATTGTCAACCGCCCCGGCTACAAGGGCCTTGGCCAAATCGCCATCACGGGTGGCACCTTCACGGCGAAGGACGACAACGCGGCAATCAAGGCCTACACTTGGGATTCCTCGACCAAGCAGGAGTCGGATTTCGACAACTCCGCTAAGACGGTCGCTGTTTCTGGTGGTACGTTCTCGTCTGCCGTGTCCGCCGACCTGTGTGCGGAAGGTTATGCGCCTGTTGAAAACGATGATGACACATACGGTGTTGGAACCGTTGTCGCAGAGGCCGCTGGAAAGCAATATGCCAGCCTTTACGATGCTGTTCAGGCGGTAAAGTGGGGCGGTACAGTTAAACTTCTTGCCGATGCTGAATCTCCGTATACTCTCGTTTGCCGAGGAAAAGTAACGTTTGAGCTCGGCGAATATACGATTACGAATACGAATAAGTCCGGAATCGCTTCGGTTATTAAGGCCAACAACGGTGCCGTAGTCACTATCAACGCGACTACGGGCGGCATCGATGCAGGTAGCGGCGCCACGAACAACTATGCGTTCTACGCCAATAGCGGCACCATCATTATCAATGGAGGCAATTACACCGTTGGCCTTGACAAAAACGGCGAAGGAAATGCTATTGCATATGCCGATAAAGCATGGGGAAAGGGACCCGGCACTATTCGCGTAAATGGCGGCACGTTCGAAGCCGCCGCAGCCAACAATGGCCATAGCTATGTCCTGAACGCTCAAGACAACAGCGGTTGCACGATTGAGGTCAAAGGCGGCACGTTCAAAAACTTCGACCCCTCGAATAATATCTGCGAAGGCGAAGGCACGAATTTCGTAGCCGCTGGTTATGCCGTAACTGCGGTTGAGAACGGTTCCGACACCCTCTATACCGTCTTGCAATCGGTGGCTCAGGTTGGCACGAAGACCTTCGCTAGTTTGCAAGCTGCCATCGACGCAGCTCAGGATGGCGACACCATCACGCTACTGACGGATGTCGAGCAGAACACCCAACTGACCATCAACAAGAACATTACGCTGGATCTGAACGGCAAGACTATCAAGAACACGCAAGACATCTGGGGCGATAATACCGTCGCCATCCTGTCCATCACGAATGGCGCCAAGGTGACCATCACTGGCGACGGCGCTATAGATGCCAAGGAGAACGACTGCTACACCATCAACGTGGTGAAGGGCGACCTGACCATCGAAAACGGCACCTTCTACGGTAACATTAGCGTGGTTCAGGTGCAGGAAGGCACCTTGTCCGTCAAGGGCGGCACCTTCGACCTGCACCAGAAGTGGGAAGGTAGCAGCAAGTATCTGTTCAACTGCATCGATAATGCGTATGCGAGCGGCAGTGCGAATGTCGCCATCAGCGGCGGTACGTTCGTCGGCTTCGACCCCAGTGCCTCCCCCGAGGGCGAAGGCACGAGCTACTTGGCTCCCGGTTACGCTCCTACTGACAACGGCGACGGCACGTACGGCGTGGTTGCCGGCGTGGCGCAGATTGGCACGAAGGCGTATGCCACTCTCGCTGGCGCTGTAGCAGCAGCTCAGGACGGCGACACCATCACGCTGCTGTCCGACTGCAGCGGTGACGGCATTTCTATCAAGGACGACACCTTCCCCAATGGTCTGACCATCGACTTCGCGGGTCATTCCTACACGGTGGGTGGCAAGCTTGTTGGTAGCGCGGGAACCGCCTCGAACGGCTTCCATCTGCTTAAGGGCAACACGATTGTGATGCGCAACGGCTCCATCTATGGTGACGCAAGCGTTGCGGGCGATGACACGACTCAGTGGTCAGGCTCGCCGGCAATCATGATCCAGAACTACAGCAACCTGACGCTTGATGGTATGACCGTAAAGGGCGGCAAGCAAACGTGCTACACGCTGTCGAACAACAACGGCGATACGGTTATCAAAGATTCGACCATCATCGCTGGTCAGAATACGCAAGTTGGCGGCCCGTTTGCGTTTGACGTATGCCGCTACGCCTCGTATCCTTCCGTGAGCGTTACGGTTGAAGGCAATAGCGTCATCGAAGGCTGTGTTGATGTGAGCGGCGCCATTGGCGAAGGCCAGAACCGTCAGCTCACCATCACGGGTGGCACCTTTAGCAAGCCTATCTCGGTAAGCACGCAGCCCGCCAACATCGCCATTAGCGGTGGTACGTTTGCAACTGAGATTCCTGCCGATCATTGCGCTGCAGGCTATGTACCTGTCGCGAACACCGACGGCACGTATGGCGTTAAGCTTCCCGAAGGCGCGTATGCGCTGCAGGATTATCGCACCGGCGACCAGACCTCTTGGACGTATCCGACCCAGGATGGCATGGCGTTTGCTGGTTGGTACAAGGATGCTGCGTTCACGACCCCTTGCGCTGCAAGCGATGTCGAGGGCGCTGCTTATGCCAAGTTCGTCAACATCACCGATCTGCTGAAGTTTAAGGGCGGTTCGCTGAGGATGGACAAGGGTGTGCCGAGTGAGTCTACCTATCTGCGTTTCGGTTACACTAAGGCTATTCCTGAAAAAGCCACATACATCGAGAACGGCTGGTATTACAAGAGGCTTAGCGCTCCCACTTCTGGCGACTGCCGTCTCGTGGCCTACAATAACGCCTTGAACAATGACGGTACCATCACATCGAACTTGGTGTTCAATGGAGTGGCGAAGAATTACTACACTGCCAACTTCACTGAAAAGGCGTTTGTCAAGTACATAACCGTTGACGGAACTACCGTCGAAGCGGTCGAGGATGCTTACCATTTGCGCTCGGTAAGCGAGGTTGCAGATGCTATTCTTGCGCATCCTATGGCAAGTGAAGCTGAGAAAGATTATGCTACGAGCATTAAGTCTGCAATCCAGTAGAGAGTTGAATGATATGCTAAAGAAATACGAGAGCCCCGAGCTGGATGTCATCGAGCTGGAGAATCGCGACGTTATTGTCTCCTCTGACCTTGATGGCGACAACGGCGTGAATCCGGGCGATTGGCAATAGGCATTCAGCTTCGCAAGGCCCTGCTCGGCTTGCCAGGCGGGGCCTTGCGATGATTCACAGTTTGATGAATCTAGCGAGGGCGGGCGGTTTTCGTCCGCCCTTCGTTTGTTTGCGGATTTCCACTGATTGAACGAAGGGTTACTAAATCTATGGATACGCGAAAACGTAATGTACTTATCGGCGTGGGCGCGGCGATTTTGGTTGTCGTCGTGATTCTCGTTGTCTTGATGGTGTCGGGCGGCTCGAGCCAGGATGAGGCGGCGTCGAAAACGGACAGCGCTGTTGCAGCTGCCTCCGACTCATCTTCTAAGGACGTAGGCGTAATGCATGCGTCGGGCGACGGCACGGCCGACAACGAGGTTGATGCGTCCGAGGTGTATGGGGATTCCCCTGATGCCGCGACGGGCGAGCCCTCCGCTGGCACGTCAACTTCCAGTGGCGACGCTCCGAGCGTGAGCGGCTCTGGCTCCACTTCGGACAACCAGCCGAGCGGCTCGAACGCAGGCAATGGCGATTCATCCGACAAGGGTTCGGGTGATTCTGCAGGCAGCGACCCGGCGGGTGGCGCCGATCCCGGTGTCAAAACTGAGCCCGATGGCTCAAAGTGGACGGGTTACTACTAAGCCACCTATCCTTATCGCGCCTACTGCTCGGCAGCGGAACAACCGAAGCGGGTTCCAGGACGATTCCCGGAACCCGTTTTTTAGCATCCTTCATTTTTGTTGGCTGTGATTTTCCCAGTTCTCGTTTTGAGCGGCGGTCATTTTAGGGTCATCGTTTCGGGTTGCCGTCCGTTTCCCAGCAATCAATTTCGCAGACGCTTTCCCAACCTTCGTCAAAAGCGGCGGTCGCTTTCTTGGGCCTTCGTCTTTCTACATCCTGGTAACCTCAAGGCGTTTGAGCAGGTCGATGTCTTCTTGCGCGCTACGTGCGTCGGCGACGAGCTCGCTCATGCTCGCGTTGCGCGAGAGCCCCTTGCGGATAACGTGCCCCACTTGATAGAGGCACGCTGCCGGAGCAAGCCACGCGTGCTTGCGCGCTGGCGCCCAATGAGCGCGCCCGCCCTCGTAAAGGTAGCGAACCAAGGCCGCGGGGCTGCGGAAGTTGTGCAGCACCGTGCGGGTTGTCCGCGCGCCACGTTCCATCTTGCGCCCCATGTTCCCCCGCTGCATGATGTAGAGCAGAAGGTCGCTCGCAAGCTGCGCGTCGGCTTCGCCAAACCACGTTGCCGATGTCTGAAGCCCCAGGTAGGTGCGGCAAAGCCACGTTGTGGTGACCGCCAGCTTCTCCATGCCGATCTGCTGCGCCGCATGTTGAAAGCCGCACTCCCAAAGCTCGTCGGTCAAGTGCGCGCCAACGAACATCTGCCAATCCAGAATCTGGCGAAGCCCCAGACCCGAACCTAGATGCTGGTTGACATGCGCGAGCAACACCAGGCCGTTCTCGAGCGGCGGCAACACGGGCACGCTAAAGCCCGCGACATCGGTCCATTCGGCGCGCGGAATGGCGTCGTAAATAGCCTGGTCAAGGAAGTGTGCCTGCTGCTTGTTGGTGCACGTGCTGAAATACCGATGCAGCTCGATTTCGGGACAGCCCGCCTTCTCGAAGCCCGCGTGGCGCGGATTGATTTCAAGCTCAATTTCGTTTTCCCATCCCAAGCGCTCCATGAGCGAAAATGCTTGCTCGAAATGGTCGGGCGGCACGATGAGGTCGATGTCGCCCATACTGCGACTGTTTGGCTGCGGGTAATTTGCCGCAGCGGCCGCACCCTTCAGCACGGCAACGGGGATGCCTGCCTGGCGAAACTCGGCGAGCACGCTGTCTTGCGCCATCATGAGGCGATACCAGCCCGACAGGTTTTTCCCGGCGCGCGCAAGGTATTCCGCCTGGTCGGCGGGATTGAGCGAAAGAGACTCAACGGCGTGCGCAGGATAGCCGATAACCGATTGCGCTACCAGCTCGGCGCGCACGGCCGGCCACAAACCATCGGGAATCGCAAGGGCGGGTTCGGCAGCGCACGCTATCGTGGGGGCGGAATTGAACGTTACCGCTGGGTCATGTTCGCGTCCAGGCCCCAATTCAAGCGCAGAATTGCCCTCGCCCGCAGCCGAAACCGCAGCCGGCATTTCGCCCACAGGACGCTGCATGCCACTCTCGGCAGCGATAATCTTGATTGCGTACTCTTCGGCAGCAGAAAGCTCCACGGGCACTTCCTCTCGCTGCTCGTTGCAGCATGCGTGACAACAGTGGAAATCGCTTGCGCGCTTGGCGGCCAAGCGCGCGCACGTTCAGTGCGCTTTATAATAAAACAATGACGGTCGCGCCGCGCAATATGCCTGAAAACGATGCAATAAACGCAGTGCTAAGATTTCCGCCGCCATATCACGCTCACCGTCTTCCTTCCAAGGAGCAAAGCCTATGTTCTGCATCCAAATTGCCGAGGTTCTTATCGCCATCAAGAACCGCTACGCGTTCACTGAGCGGCTTTGCGCGGACTACATAGTCGACACCTCTCCCGATGATTGCGATATTTCGGTAGCGGCAACGCCCGAAGAAATTGCAGCCGAGAATGACGAGGAGGGCTCATTTTCGCCCGCATATTGCGAATCGTTGGCGCTCTACCGCAAAATCTGCACGCGAATGCTCGGTTTCAACGCGTTCCTGTTCCATGCGGCGATCATCTCATATGCGGAGCAAGGCTTCGCGTTCACGGCGAAAAGCGGCACGGGCAAAAGCACTCACATCGCGCAGTGGGTGCGCGCGCTAGGCGAGCGCGTAACGGTGGTGAACGGCGACAAGCCCATTCTGCGCTGGCGAACCGGGGAAGTTGCCGAGCCTCCAGATGGGACGCCCAGCGGGGAAGGCGTATGTGCTTGTACCTCTTCCGCTGTGCCCCCTAGTGGGGAAGGAGTCGAAACCACCTGCAACCAGCCGGTGGGTGAGTTCGTCGCGTACGGCACTCCATACTGCGGCAAGGAAAACTGGGGACAAAACACGAGCGTTCCCCTTCGCGCCATTTGCTTTATCGAGCGCTGCGAGCCGGGCGAGCCGGACCGCCTGTCCCGTTTGGAAGATGACAGGGAAGTCGTCGCGCGCATCATGAATCAGATTCTGATGCCGCATGATCCCGCTTTGGCTGTTCGGCAGCTTGATTTGCTTGATAGGTTGGTGAACAGCGTGCCGTTTTACGTGCTGCGTTGCACGCCGACTCCTGCCGCCTTTGACGCGGCGTTCCAGATGACGCTGTGCGATAATAGGCGCGAACGAATGCATCGATGCGAAGGATCTGGGCATGAAGATTAAAGACGGTTTCATCCTGAACAAAGTGGGTAGTCAGTACGTGGTCGTGCCGGTGGGCGAGGCCAGCATGGAGCGCCACTGCATGATTCGTCTGAACGATACGGGCGCTTTCCTGTGGGAGCAGCTTGGTGCAAATACCACGGAAGATGTGCTGGTCCGGGCTCTGCTGACGGAATACGCGGTCGACGAAGACACGGCGCGTGCCGATGTTGCGGTGTTTTTGGGCAAGCTTCGCGATGCCGACTTGCTTGAGGAGTAGAAGCCTAACCGATAGGTTCCAGTCGGCAAGCGATTCATGACGTGCAAAAAAGACATACCATCGGCGGCGCCTGATGCAGGTGGGTCTTCCTCCCCTGATGAGCCGCGTAAAATCGAGGACGTGCTCGCATTCGAGGGCTTTTACATGGGGCCGCCCGTGGGCGTTTCCATGTGGCCGATGCTGCGCAACCGCCACGACGTGATAATGGTAGTGCCAGCCGAGGGCGAGCTGCGCCGCTACGATGTGGCGCTGTACTGCCGCGGTGAGAAGTACGTGCTGCATCGCGTGGTGGGGCATTACGGGAACGGCTCTGAAAAAGGCTACGTGATCTGCGGAGATAACTGCGTCATGCTGGAATACATCCCGCGCGAGGACGTGCTCGGCATACTGCGAGGCTTCTATCGCGACGGCCGCCACATCGATTGCGAGACCTCCCGCGGATACCATGCGTACTCGAAGCTGTGGGTGGCGCTCTTTCCCGTACGCAAGATGTGCAAGGGCGCAAACGCTGCGGTAAGGCGCGCGGGCAAGCGCGTTCTTGTGGCATACGGCCTGCGCAAACGCGATGCCGCGAGCGAAGCGGGGCGAAAATGATGCGCAGGGCTGAGGCGCGTGAGCAAGACAAGGTCACCTACGCGTGGCTGTTCGCGCAGTCGAGGGCTCAGCATGGCCGCATTGTGGCGCTGTCGGCGCTGTGCACGGTACAAGCGGCGGTGCTCGTGAGCTTCGCTCTGGCATGCCGCGCCGTCATCGACCAGGCGGTCGCGGGAAACATCGACGGCTTGCTGGCAAGCGCGGCGGTACTTGCAGGCGTTATCATCGCACAGTTGGCGCTTCGCCTGGCTATCAACAGCACCCAGGAGCTCATTCGGGCCCGTTTCGCCCTTGAACTGCGGAAATCGATGCTCGATAGCATCTTCGCCGCGCGCTTTGGCAATGTTTTGCGCTTCCATTCCGGCGAGCTTTCCAACCGCATGTTCTCCGACGTGCAGGTTGTGTCGAACGGCGTGGCGACCATCATCCCGAGCTTTGTGTCCATGCTCATGCAGCTTGTGTTCGCCATTGCGGTGCTCGCGCTGATCAGCCCGCCCATGGTGGCCCTGTTCGCTGCCGCCGCGCTGCTTTCGTTCGTGCTGGCGCGCACGCTGCGCGGACGGTTGAAGATGCTGCACAAGATCGTGCAGGAAAAGGAAGGCGCTGTACGCGTGTTTCTGCAAGAGGCGCTCGAGCATCAGCTGGTCATCCGCTCGTTCGGGGCTCAGCCTGCCACGAGCGCACGAGCCGACACGCTGCAGGAGGATCATTTCACCGCGCAGATGCGCCGACGCGGGTACTCCATCGCCGCCAACGCGAGTTTCTCGTTCTTCTTCAACGCGCTGTACGCCGTGGCACTCACGTGGTGTGCGTTCGAGCTTCTGCATGGCACCATGAGCTACGGTACGCTTATGGCGGTGCTGCAGCTGGTGGCGCGCATTCAGGCGCCGGTTTCAAGCTTGTCGGGCATGCTGCCGCAGCTGTATCAGACGCTGGCATCGGCGGAGCGCCTGATGGAGGTGGCGGAATTGCCGCACTCGGAGGGCTTCTTGCCTGTGGCCGCCGAGGAATTCTATCAGCGGCTCTCAGGCGTGCGGATGCGCGATCTGGCGTTTTCCTACGACGATGAGGAAGCGGAAGGTGTCGCCGCATGCGCCGAGGGGGAGAAAGCAAAAGGCGCTTCCATGCACATTGGGGGAGCGAGGGAGGAAGATGGCGCTGCGTCCCTGGATGGGCCCGATACCGTCGAAAGCGCCCCGAATCGCTGCGTAGAAGTTATCGATTCCCCCTACGGTGCGGGCGAGACAGAAGGCGGCGTTGCGTCTGCAGGGGGGATGGAGGCTCCTTCTGGGGAAGAGCCCATGAGCTTGACCTGCGCTAACGTATTCGTTCCCAAGGGTTCCTTCGTGGTGGTGGAAGGTCCATCCGGCTCCGGGAAATCCACGCTGTTCAAGCTGCTATTAGGTGCCTACGGTACGGACGGCTTCGTGTATGAGCTCTCCGTAGGTGCCGCGACGTCCGCAGCTGCTGTGCCCGATGTCCCCGCAGGCTCGGTCGCTACGGGCGCGCCTCTTACCGATGCCCCTGCGAGTGCGTTCGCCGTTCCCGCCTGCTCTGCATCTCAGGTGCCGCCTGGCGTGTTTGCCTATGTGCCGCAAGACAACTTCCTATTCGCAGGCTCAATTCGCGAAAACGTGGCGTTCGCCGCCCCTGATGTGACCGATGACCAGGTGAAACGTGCATGTGAAGTGGCGTGTGCGTGGGATTTTGTGGAAGAGCTTCCGTTGGGACTCGACACGATGATCGGCGAGCACGGGCAGGGCCTTTCCCAGGGACAGCTGCAACGTCTGGCTATCGCGCGCGCAGTGTGCTCGAGCGCTCCCATCATGGTTCTCGACGAGGTCACGAGCGCGCTCGATGACGCGACCGAAGCGGCTGTTCTTGCCAATATAGCCTCACTACCTGGTAAAACGATTTTCGTCGCTGCCCATCGCACAAAGGCGCGCGAGTTCGCCACTATGCGCCTTCACGTGGAAGATGGTGTGCTGGCCGAAGCGCGTTAGGATACTTTCCTGCATAGACTTCGTCAAACACGCCCCCATCGGGGAGCAAAACCCAAGTTCAGTTGACCTCCAACCATCCCCTTTGCTCCTGGCGCGGCGCCTTCCCGCCGCGCCAGGTCTCGCAATCGTCGCTGCATCCAAATTGTCGTGCGACAAATGCGCCTCTCGAGCAAAACATGTGGTGGATTATTGTTGGTAGATCAGGCAAAGTGATGAGCTACCAGTACGGAGCTGGGAACGGGGAGGAGAAGCGGAGCCTGTTTCGCAAGGGCATGAGGTTGACCTGCCTCATCGGCATTGCATGTTCGTAGCCGCGCAGGTATTCGCTGAACCCGTAGCCTGCATCTTCGTCTCGTATGATCAGGGTCTGTACGACCTGTCGGTCGGAGTGCTCAGAATCTACTGCACGTCCTATCTGTTCATGGGCTTCACGTACTTCAGCTCATCCATGTTCACGGCCGTGGAAAACGGCGGGATTTCCGCGGCAATCGCCTTCGCACACAGCCTGAGTTCACTTTGTATGCAGGCTGGAAGGCGGCCCCTGCTACCGTTGAGCCTGGTGCTGGCGACAACGGCAACAACGGCAACAACGGCGATAACGGAAACAACGGCAACAACGGCAACAACGGCGATAGCTCTTCTGCCAATGCGAATGTAATCGTCAACACCGTTAATAACAATGGCGACAACGCGTCAAGCGAAGCGAAGATGGCTACCGTGAAGACGGGCGACAACCTCGCTCTTGTCGGTGGTGCAATTGCTGTGATTGCCGTTGCGGCTGCTGGTGTTGCTGCATTTGCGCTGCGTCGCAGGAAGATGAACTAGTGCATTACGCTTGTTTATCTCCGTTTGCTGCACAGTAATACAGAATAGGGCTGTTTGATGAAAGGGGCCGAGCTTGGAGGTAGTCCAGGCTCGGTCCCTTCGCTTTGAAATGAAATTAGGGCACCTCCAATTGCGGGTTATTTCCTAGCTAAAGCATGATTTCGGAGTTAAGAAAAGCCGACTTCTGCCAACAGGCAGCACCGCAGGGTAATGCGTGGCGCATGGCGTTAAACGAGACCGTTTTCATTGTTGCTGTAACGATTTTGCTCTTAAAGCTGCTTCCGCTAACCTTCGTGACGCCTGTAATGACCCGTGAACTCGCTTATAATGATGTGGGCAATAGGGTTAATTCAGTGAACCTATAAAAGAGTACATGAATTAATCATACGCATGAATAGAGCTATAAGCTGAAAGTTAAGAATGGCTATACCTCCGATTCCATTTGGGGGACCTGTGAATACAACCTTATTTCGTCGAGCGATAAGCATTTTGCTTTCCGCAACGCTCATAGTCTCGTTTATTCCCGCTCAAGGCTTTGCTGAGCCTGCTGACATGACGGGTTCAAATCTCGATTCCGCCACTTCCAGCAGTGCGCAATTGACAGAGGCAATTCTTCTGACGCTTCTATAAATGCATCTGAGGAATCCGTTCACGAGGATTCTTCCTCTTATGGCGAAGATGGAACGTCCATGTCCGCCAATGGTGATGTTGGCGTTTCTTCTTCTGACGATTCTGACGTTGAGGGGGCTGATGCGCCTGCGCCCGCAGCAAATGCCGCAGCACCCCTCGTTGATATCATTGAGGCAGATGCTTCCGGAAACCCCCATTCGCAGATGTATACCACGTTGCTCGACAAGGACGGAAAGGTTGTAGACACGAACGATCCCCACCGCGCGATTGACCAGCGTTATAAGTCTGTTGAGCAAGGTGGGGAAGGTGCTGGCCTTTCAAAGGGCGACAACGTGACGGTTCATTTTCGGATGGCTGCCGTGACGCCGAACAACGCTGATGGCGATGGCCCGGGCGTTCAGGGGGGCACAATCTACTATATGGAGCTTCCCTGGCAACTTGTTGCCGCCAAGCAGCATCGGCTTCGGCATAGATGCGTCTACCGCTTTCGGTGAGCCCTGATGGTGGTAGGAGACCTTTTCGTCGTAATATTACACGGTTCTTGTGCTGACGCCACAGAGCGCGGCGAGTTCGCCTGTCGAGCAAGTTTTCACAGCTTCGTTGTTGATTTCCGGCATGGAATCCGTCTCCTTTCGTCACATGCGCTATGACGTTACGTTGCGTGACGATCAAGCGCTTTTGCGGTTTATTTCCGCATTACGCAAGGTGCTATTTCTGCAGGGAAGGTTTTTATGGGAGATGCCGCCTGTTTTGCGACAAAGGACTACCTTCACGGAGGCGAAAGGGTGCAGTTCGCGGTAGGCAGATTGTTTTCGTAACTGGCTTAGCGCTAAGCCATGAACAGCGCTACCCAAATCGGCATCGTTAGGATACAGCCGACCGTGGTGATTACATTAATGGCGCTGGCGTACGGTGCGTCCTTCTCGTAAATTTGCGCCATTTGCACCGTTGCTGAGGCGGATGGAGTGATGGTGGCAAGAAGTGTAATGAGCAGGATCGACTGGCCGTTTGCCACCAACGCGTCTACGCCGCTGAACTTGAGCACAAGCGTGACTATGGCAGGGATCAGCACTAGCCTGATGAAGGCAACGAGCCAAACGCGCTTGTTGGCTACAATTTGACGCAAGTCCATGCCTCCGATGATCATGCCCGTTACCAGCATGGCGGCAGGACCGATCATCTGTCCTACGTCGTAGGTGAAGGTGCCGAAAGGCTCAACAAGCTTGATGCCGAGCACCATGAGCACGATGCCAGCGGCGACAGCAAGCAAGTTGATATTGAACAGAACGGCGCGGACATCAATGTGATGATTCTCGCTGATAAGGGACTTGCCATGTGTCCAAATCAGGATCGTTTGCACGCTCATGTAGGCAAGCGAGTAGACCACCCACTCGTCGCCCAAGATGAAGCCGACAAGCGGGATGATCAGATTACCGCAATTCGAGTAGATGCTTGCCGCCCGCTCAATAGGGGAGAGGTGAAGCGGCTTTGCCAGGACTTTCGTCAGGATGATTTGCCCAACCTGGAGCACGATAGCGCAGACAACTGCGAATAGAAAACCTTGCAGTACATCTGGAGTTAAATCAACCTGCGTTGCGGAAATGAACGCGCACGGGCAGATGGCGTATACAGACAGGACGGAGAGCGTTTTGCTGTCTCCCGTTTTCAGGAGATGAAGGCGCACTAACGCGAATCCGACAGCCATGATTAGGAATAGCGAAGCGATTTTTTCTATAAGCAGGAGAGTGATCATGGCTCTGGATTATACGCCTGCGGCGCAAGGGGTATATGGAGAGGCTAATGGGGCAGCAGCTCCTTAGCGAATTCTCTCTCCAAAAATTGGATTGCAAACCATTGCTCCTAAGGCGTTGATTATGGGAAAATTATTTTAAGCCATCACTCGGCTCGCGTGAGTGCTTCCGTGCACGAACCTGAGCGAATCGTGTGGGCGCAAAGTAGATCCACAGAAAACCGACCTACGAACAAGGAGCGCCTTATGTACAGACAGCATGTTTCGCCGCAAACCCAGAACAAACGCACCAGCTCGCTCATCTGCGGTGCGAAGCGTCGTACGGGTGCCAGAATCGCTACTTTTGGATTGAGCGTCCTTGTGGCGGGGCAGCTTATGCTGCCCGGTGTGGCTTTGGCAGCCGAAATGCCCGAGACCGTTGCGGGGCAAGACGCCGCTGCAACTGCAGTTGCAGATCCGGCTGCGCCTGTCATTGCCAAGCAAGCGGCAGTAGCCCCAGCTGCTACCGCCGATGTAGCTGCGTCCTCCGTAATGGATGCTGAGCTGGCAGCACCCGCTGCAGCTGCGACTGAATCTGCACCTGCAGCGGCCCAGGATACAGCTGAAACCGAAGCAGCCGTCGCGCCTGCAGGCGATTCGACCGCTGCGCCAGCACCTAAATCTGTCGATGTCCCATCTGCGCCCGCAGCAGCACTCACTCGCGGCACAGCCAATCCAGGCGGCGGCGAAATCAAAATCAATACCACCGTAGTCAACCACTTCTACGACCTTGAGCTGCCACCTGCTTTCACACTGATCCAGGACGAAGCGTACGTATACGACTTCCCCGATGCGCCTGAAGATTTCACCCTTTGGCATAACGAGTCTGTCTACTTCTTCAAGATCGATCCCGATACTGAGGCTTTAGTCAAAACAGACAACCCCAATGAGGCAAACGTTTCGATCAACCTGGCTGCCATCGACAATCACGAAAGAGCGACCTTGGTCTTTACGGGCGGCGGCGCCGATCCTCTGATTTCCTACAGCCTGGATCTGTTGCATTTGATCTGCATTGGCGCACTCGCCGACTTCGATTTCAGCAACTACAACAACGGGGAGGGGACCATTCTCGAGACACGACACGAGTACTTCATCCGCTGTGTCTTTGGCAGCAACGTATATTTGATTGCAACCGACACGACCGATCCTGAGCCCGACCCGGGCGCCAAGCCGGACCCGGATGTAAAGCCCGACCTGGAAATTAAGACCGAGTTTGCTCCTCAGTCTGAAGCGGAAAATCCGGTAGCGGACTCTGTCTCCGCAAAGACAGCTGCGGTTGTTGAGCCTGCCAAGACCGCCTTGCCCGCAACGGGCGATAGCGACGCAATGGCGGTTGCCCTGGGCGCCGCTGGCGCAGCAGCTGCAGCAGCCGCGGCTGGCATTGCCGCGGCAAGGCGTTGCAACCGCTAGCTAGCACCGAAAGCGCACGTTCGCACAAACAAGCAAAACTTCAACGAGAAACGGCCTAGTCATTCGACTGGGCCGTTTCTCGTTTCGAGGATTTGCGCCAGCGGTAGGGCTGTTCCAACAAGGCCCGAACGCACGTGTGCTGATCGTTCGAACCGATTGTCCGGTATCTATCCGTCTGCTCGCCATTCTGTTATATGCCGCAGCTGTGTTCGCTCATCAGCTGCGTATATGCGTCAACTGCAAGGCCATCGGGAGAGTGACGCGATGACCTCATGCGGCAGTGGAAAGCCTTCATTTGCGGGCCTTTGTGGTATGTTGGCACGAAGCAAGCTAGGGCTGAGGTGAGGGTAAAGAAGCGGAGGGATGGCATATGGCGAAGATCGGCACCGGCGCCGCCGAGGGCAAGAGGACAGCGTACATCAACGCAAACGTTCTCGATGGAACCGAGGGCATGGAGATGCTTGAAAACCACGCGGTCGTGGTCGAGGGACGGCGCATCATTGATGTCGCACCCCTAGCCGATGCCGATTTGTCTGGATGCGAGACCTTTGACCTCAAGGGCGCCTATCTCCTTCCGGGCCTCATAAACATGCATGTGCATCTGGCAGGCAACGGCAAACCCCAGAAGAAGCAGCGTGATAACGAGGCGCTGGTAAGGAAAATTATGTCGAACGGTCTTACGCGAGCCGTCGCCTACCGCCTTGTCTCCGAATACGCGCGCATGGAGCTGCACAGCGGCGTCACCACCATACGAACAGTGGGCGGCCTGGGTGACTTCGACACGCGCGTGCGTGATGACGCCGCGGCGGGAAAGTTGGAGGCTCCGCGCATTCTTGCCGCCAATATGGGCATATCGGTGCCGGGAGGTCACATGGCCGGTTCGGTTGCCATCGCGGCAAGTAGCATTCCAGAGGCGCTTGCGCAGGTTGAGACTGCCAGGTTGCAGGGTGTCGACCTTGTCAAGCTCATGATTACCGGCGGCGTCCTTGACGCCAAAGAAAAGGGTACGCCTGGCGAGCTCAAGATGAAGCCGGATATGGTGCGCGCGGTTTGCGACAAGGCGCACGGGCTGGGCTTTATCGTTGCTGCGCACGTCGAGTCAACCGAAGGCGTGCGTGTGGCGCTCGAGTGTGGCGTAGACTCGATCGAGCACGGCGCTGCTCCGACGGACGAGGTGATGCGCCTGTTCAAGGAGGGAAATTCCTTCCTGTGCACTACGCTTTCTCCTGCGCTTCCGTATGCGCTGTTCGATCGCTCCGTCTCTTGTGCAAGCGAGGTCGAGCAGTTTAACGGCAATATGGTCTTCGAGGGCATTATCGCCAATGCCAAGGCAGCCCTGGAGCAGGGGTTCCTGTGGCACTTGGCAATGACGTTGGGTGTCCCTGGATCACTCAGTACGATTTTTGGCGCGAGCTGTGCTACTTCGAGAAGTATGTTGGCGTGTCGCGCTCGTTTGCTCTTCATACCGCAACACTGCGCAATGCCCAGCTTGCCGGCATCGACGACATCACGGGCTCAATCGAGGTGGGGAAGGAGGCTGACATGATTGTCGCAACTGGCAATCCGCTGGATGACCTGCGCGCGTTGCGCACGGTAAAGCACGTCATTCATCGAGGGCGGCTCATCGTCAACCCCCGCGTGAAGCGCAAGGCCGTAATCGATCGCGAGCTCGACAAGTTCCTCTAGGGACAAATGACAAGTTTTGACGAATGGGTAATAGGTACAAAGACGCCGTGGGGTCTCACCCCCCACACGGTGCGCTGCTCGCGCTGCTTGACTGCGTATTCTACGCGGCGAGCGTGCACGGGAGGCAGTTCGCCGGCAAGCCTGCATGTGCAGTGACGACGCTTTGGCGTGCAGGATCCACCTCGGCGCTCGACGAGCTGAGCCGCTACTTCACATTCAGCGGCATGCCGGTAGCCTCTTCGACCTACTGGAACATGATGCTCAACAGCGGCGACGACTCCTTTGGGGAAGATACGCTGCGTCAACTCGGGGAGAACATGGCCTGCTTGGTGAAAGCGACGAGAGCCTGATTTCCAGATGGCCCCCATCTGGAAATCATTGACCTAGCAAACACCTGCTCTACAGCGGGCGTTTGCTGCATGTTGGCGCCAACCCGTGACACCATTGGAACCACCTCCCGAGGGCGAACGCGATCTCGGGAGGTGGTTCTTCATTCCCCTAAGCGATGTGTTTGCTACGGAACAATTGTCTTGTAATAGGCGCCGAAGTCTGCGAGCGAGTCCACGACGGGCATCATCTGACGACCGAGTTCGGTGAGGCCATACTCAACGCGGGGAGGATTTTCGCCATAGTCGTGGCGAAAGACCAGCCCATCATCCTCCATCTGTCGCAGGCTGTCGGTAAGCACCTTCTAGAGATTCCCTCAAGGTCGCGGCGCAACTCGTTGAAACGCCAGGGGCGTACGCGCAAGTTGCGGATAATGAGCAGCTTCCACTTGCCACCAATGAGCGCTACCGCCGTTGCGACTGGACATTCCGGGAGTTCCTCTTTTGCCATCATGGCAGACCCAACTTCCTTGACCTCGGTTTCATAAAAAGGCACGCAATTACAAATATGTGCGTACTCGTATTTGCATGCGCTTTTGCGTTGAATATATCTCACGCAGGAGATGCCTGCAAGGCAAACCAACCCCAAGAGAGGAGCCGTTATGGCTAATTATGCAAGGACCCACATCGGTAACGAGGGCCGCGTCGAGCTGCACGAAGTGCTCGGGCTTACCGGGGCAGAGGTGAGTGTCAACAACCTTCCCGCCGGCGCTGGCGTTCCGTTCGTCCACGCACACAAGGAAAACGAGGAGATCTATGGCGTGCTCAAGGGCGCAGGATCGGCCACGATCGACGGTGAGGATATCGAGCTTGCGGCCGGCGACTGGCTGCACATTTCTCCCGCTGCGCACCGCCAGCTTCGTGCCGCGTCCGACTCGGGTATCACATACGTTTGCATCCAGGTCAAGCAGGGCTCCCTTGGTGCCTTCACGGCCGATGACGCCATCATGTGCTAATTCGCGATCAGTGTGCAAGGAGGTCAACGAGAGCCCACTCGTCGACCTCCTTGCGCAAATCTTTTGGCGCGATACCCCAAGATTGCCCGGAGGTTGCCAAACGAAAAGCCCCTGACCCGTTTATGCAGTTCAGGGGCTCGGAAACGCTAGATATCTGCTACTCCCACTCAATAGTTAGAAACTATCTCCAGTTTGTTCCAGTTTGCCGCAGTTTGCTCCAGTTTGTCCCATTTGCATCCAGTCTCAAAAATTGCCGAGAATCCATGGGGTCAAATTTGGGTCACGGTTTTTCGGGTCATCCGAGGCATTTTCGTAGGTCACGGTGGGTCATGGGAAACTGCGAGCACTAACTGATGGACACTTGGACGTTGTATGCCAAGGGAGTGCAGGGTAGAGAAGCCCCTACAGGCCCCAGTAGCTACGATGGATCCCCGATCTTCGACTTGTACAGCTCGATCAGAAGCTCTGAGCAGTCAATGCCCGCTGCCTCAAAAACGATCTTCAGCGTTTCGATTTTCACATAAGTTGAGCTTCCAGGATTGAAGTAGATTCCCTCGCCAACTTTGAAGCAATAGTCGCTTTCCTTCCGTGAGAAATACCTTCCCGGGAAGTCCGAGCCCTCAGGGACGAACTTATGGAAGACGACTGGATCAAGCTCGTAAACCATAGAGAGGACGCCGCAGATCATGTCAACCCAGGTCTTCGCCGTGAAGCGAGATCCCATGAAGCTGTATGCGGCGATCTGCCTGCCGGTAAACGAGAAGTCATCGTCGAGGGCATGCTCCTCGTAGGCGTCGTTGCCCCACTCGAAGTCGGACTCGATGGGTGGCCAAAGCTCAAGGAACTTCCTCTTCATGAGCTCGTTGCGAGCCTTCAGCTGCTCCTCGCCCCAGGCCTCTTGCTGGCAGACGAAGCCGTTGATCCTGAAGCCAGACTGCTTGAAGCCGTTCTCCATGTCCCGCTTCTCGACAAAGCGCCTGTTGCTGTATTTGGAGTTGTATGCGGTAAGCGTCAGATTCGCCATGCTGTTCATCCACCTTGCGTGGATTTCTGCGAAGTCGTCGCCCAAATCCTGCTGCCAGCTTGTCGAAAGCGTCTGGGGCATGATGTGCTCAATGCTGAAAGACTCATCGCGAAGGTTGTCGACGACGTTGACCCTTTCGAGGCTGTCTCCGTTTTCAAGACGATCGAAGAGATAGTACTTGTAACCCGCGATCCTGTAGAAGTCCCTCTCTTCGAATGCCTGCATGAATTCGGCGTCATCTGGGAAATGTCCGCTGCCCTCCTTGGAGAGGAGAACCTTGTTCAACACGTCAGGATACGAACCGCCGTCCTTGACGCCTCTCAGGACCTCGCTGTGCAGGGTCTCGAAGACCTTGTTGAGCGCATTGGTGGGAACCTTGCAGACCCAGCGCCTGAAAAGGTAGGTCTCGACGGATTTGAGCGCCTCGACCACCTGCTGGTCGCTGATTTCTCCACAGCGCCTGTATTCGAACAGATTCAGAGTGAACGGGTTCATGACGCTCATGTCCAGCAGAATAAGTCGCCTCAAAACCGCATCGAGCCTATGGTTTCCAGAATCGGCGGCGTTGATCGCCTTGTAATGCTTTGAGTACTTGAGAAGCTCCTCAAGCAGGGCTTTCGTATCGAATGCCCCCGCTTTTACATAGTCCTTAAACACGGAATAGACCTTCTTGATTGCGGGGGTCTTCCTGCGGACGGCAGCAAGCCAATCGCGGGCGAAGGAGCTTACGTCGTAGCCGGTGTTCTTCTCGATCTCGTTCCAGTACCGCTCGTAGTATTCCTCCTGCATTTGGGCATCGAGGCCCATAAGGATGAAGTTGCGGATCTTGTCGCCCTCGTTGAGGTCGAGGCCTGTTGAGTTGAGGCTCTCGAAGATTCGCTGGGCGTCGTCCTCTTTGTCGAGCTTGATGTCGATGATCATCAGGCGCTCGATGGCGACACGCAGCTGGTCGGCTGTTAGCTCTGTCTTGTCGATTCGGCCGCAGAAATAGATGAAATTCTGGGTTACGTTGGAGTCCTGGATGAACTTCTCTGGGTCGGCGGAGTAAATCGCCTCAAAGGCGGCCTGGTCGTCCTTGATGAGCTTCAGCTTCAGCTTTCGCTCGGACTTATGCCATTTGTCGATGAGGTATTCCTCGTTGATCATGTCGGCCAAGTTGTCGTCTTCAGAGGTGATGGCGCCTTCCCTGAGCTTGCTCACAAGGGCGAGTAGAAGAAGGTATGACGTGGTGATCCTTTGCTGCCCGTCGATGACGATACGTGTGTCGGGGCCATCTGCCTTGGAGACAATGCTTCCAAAGAAATGACTTTCTGCGCCTTCGGAAATGACATCCTCGAGGTCGTCGAACAATTGCTTGCAGTTTTCGATCTTCCAGTCGTAGTTGCGCTGATAGACGGGGATAACAAATCGAGTTTTCGTGCCTTCGAGCAAGTTAAGAAGGTATCGTTCTTCGCCTTTCATCTGTTACTCCTAGATAATCTTTGCTAAACGCGGGAGCGAGTTAAATCCCCAGCTTCTTCCAATAAGAACTTGATAGGAATGCTGGTATTTAGAATTATTTCTGTCTTTGCACCAAATCATGTAGACCAAGGTCTCGAGGAGCTCGTGCCTTGCACCCACCTTGTCTTCGTCGGAAGGGGTCTTTCCCTCCTCGAACATCATATGCGACCCCCATGTTGCATCCATGAACTCCATCGCCGCTTCGCTCTTAGAGAACGCATGATAAAGAGGTTCAATTTCAAATTTCTGAACCACAGAGGCAAACGCGTCGGCGTCAAATACTTTCAAGGCGAGCATAATCGGGACCAGACCGGCATTGGCAAACGCTCGAACCAGGTCATTTACAAATCCATCGCGGCTTCCCAATACTAAAGGGCGAACTCTGAAAAGCTCAGTCAGAAACCTGTTGGCGTCCCTCATCGTCATTCCGTATGCTTCTGCAAGCTCATACGCAATTACGTCAAAGCGGTTGGAGGTTTTTATGAAGCCGTTCGCTTCTAGCTGCTTAAAGCTATCGACCTTTCTTAGAGGGATAGTCAGATCGTAGAAACGCGACAAATAACGTCGGCCGTCAAAACCTTGCCCATACATGCCTTCAACAACATGTGATAGTTGATTGGCGTTGACCGAATACACGATGACTACTCGATCATCTGTAAACAGATTCTTCAACTGCTCGAGCACCTTCATTGCAAAAGAAGGACGGCAACGATCGAGCTCATCGACAATGAGAAGCAATGTGTTGGCTTTTTCGGGGAGAGCTCCATCCACCAGGTTTGAAACAGAGGACCTTAGCGTCTCCCTGTCACGATAAGCCTGGATTAAATCTCTGCCCGAAAAAGCGTCTCTTAAAGAGCTGGCTCCACCATGTCCAAAGACCCCCAATATGGCGTCGAGTGTTCTGGCAATCTTTTCACCAGCTTCAGTGTCGCTGCGAAAAGAGGCGCATGCATCGCCTTGGAGGGCTATAGATGCTGCAATCGAAGGCAGCGGATCATCCCAATGGTCATTTTCCCAAGCGTTGTAGTATACGGGCAAGAAGCTGTTCAGCTCCATATAGGGTGCAAACTCGCAATTGTTGTCAAGCAATCCGTCGAGGTCACCGTGAGACTCAAGAAAAGGATTAACTTCTTCAAGGATGTAGGCCACCTGTCTAACGAAGAATGTCTTCCCGCTTCCCCAATCAGCATCGACGAACAGGAAAAACCCGCCTTCGATGGATTTGAGTATCCCGGCAAACTCGGCGAGATCTTCGTTCCTCCCGAGGGCGTCGTTATGCAGCAGCTCAACAAGGGTGTCGCGTGTAGGTGTTGAATCGATTCTTCGCATGTTACTTATCCTAATCCCACTCAATAGTTAGAAACTATCTCCAGTTCGTTCCAGTTTGCCTCAGTTTGTTCCACTTGCATCCAGTCTCAAAAATTGCCGCGAATTCATGGGGCAAATTGGGTCACGGATTTCGGGACGGGACAGGGCGCTTTCGTGGGTCGCAGTAGGCCACGAAAGCTGGCGAGTGGGCTCTCAAGGTGTTTTGATTGCGTGGCAAGAGAGAAGCGGTAGACAGGCCCCGTTTCTGCTGCGCGCCCTCACGAAGCCAGCCGCCGGGCGATTTCGGCGTTGCTCACAGCGACAAGGCGCTCATCGCGGCAGGCGTCGGAACCCTGGGGGACGAACTGCACCGCGCCAGGGCAGTCCAGGCCGATGACGCCGAGGGGCGCGAAGGGGTTGTTGGGGGAGATGTCGGCGTCGGCGGCGACGTGCCTTCTCACGGCCGGGTCCTCCGGCAAAAGCCCCCAGAGGTAGGGCAGCACGACCTTGTCCCGGTAGGGCCTGGTTGAAAGCGGCATGGACGACGACAGCGGAACGCCGCGGTAGCCTCTCTCGTAGGCGAAGGAAAGCGAGCCGGCCCCGTCCTGGGAAAGGGTTCCTGCGAGCTTGCCGGCGATGAGCACGTCGAGGACGCCGGCCGTCATCGCGCGCCTCCCGTCAGGATGGAGAGGGCGCCTGCGGAGGCATCGTCGCGAGCCGCTGGCCCTCCGATGCCCAACTGCTCGGCCTGCGGCTCATCTGAGGGGTTCCCGACGGTCAGCTCCAGCCCCAGCCCCAGGGCCCCGAGCACGGCGGTGAGCTTGTCCAGCTGCACGCCGGGGTTTTGTCCCAGTTCCAGCGACCAAAGGCAGCGCTTCGACACGCCCGCGGCCTCTGCCAGCTGAGCCTGGGTCATTCCCAATTCAGCGCGCCTGTCCTTTATGGCGTAGCCTATCTCCAGCGCGTCGACCATGGATATCCTCCCATCTCAGGTGAATTATTCTTTCGCATCATTTTGCGATTATGATAGTTCGCAATATTATGCGAGTCAATATTCTCGCAACATTATGCGTTTGGCGGTATGTTCCCGGAATCCGTCATTGCGCGACGGATATCCGTCACGTGGCGACCGGAATGCTCCATGACCCGCTCCCATACACAAAGATAGTACCCATGATGCAGTGCGCCATGGGTACTATCTTTGTTGTCATGCACGTATGCTGCACGTATTCCCGCTACTCCCACTCGGTGGTAGCGTTTCTGCTGCCCAGTCATTCCAGTTGCGCCCAGTATTTACTGCCGTCTCGAGCCAAGTGCCGCCAGGTGACACCATGTTGCTTTTCGTCGGCCCTGGGGACAAAAGCTAGGACAACTTCAAAAACTATTTTCAAACTCAGGGCCTTGAGTTTTTGTTTTTGACCCAAGGGACACGGCGAACAGCCTTAGAGGCTCGATATCGACGAAAACGCCCGTTTTGAAACTCAACTGCCTTTCCGCGTGCGAGCCGCCAGCTGCAATAGGAAGCGAATCAGCGCAGGTGGCTTTTAAGCAGCTTGCAAAACTGCAGGTCGCAGGTCTTCATTGCTAGTAGGAGAAATGAGTAGTCTCAGGTGGCTTGCCCATGAGTTGGCGAGCAGGTTGGGGCTTCGTTGTTGGCGCGATCGCTTCGTGCGCGCTCGATAGGCCTGTTGACAAAAGGCCTATCGGATGCGACTGGCCGCCCATACGGCGACGACGACCGCGGCAGGCCGGGCAGGGGCGAGCTCGGCATCAGCAACGGGCGCGTAGAGGCCATCAACAACAAGATCAAGGTGACGGTGAGGATGGGCTACGGCTTCCGCAACACCGACAACCTCGTGGCCCTGCTCATGCTCAGGTGCGGCGACTGCCAGCCCCAGCTCCCGGGTCGCCCGTTGAAGGCGAGGAAGAAAGGCACGAAGGGAGCGAAGAGCGTTCCGTCGGGAAGTCGGAACGCTCTGTTTGCATTTTTGGGATCGTCCCAGACCCTTGCCAGCTCTGTGGCGGATGCCGAAAGCTTCAGATCGATTATCTGCGGATTGTATTAATCCATGCTTGAATATCTTTCTCAGAAGTACGGAGCATGGATTCATCGAACTGCACATCGAGGCCCGGCTTCACGATTGCGCCTTTGCAGGCTTCCTCAAAGTCCTTCAGCGCGTGTCCCAGCCAGCCGCCATTGGTGGCAAACGGATACACGGTCTTCCCGGTCAGGTCAGCCTGCTCCAGGAAACTGCGCATGGCGGGCGCAAAGGTGTACCACCAGACAGGAGAACCCAGGATGATGGTGTCGTAATCTCTCCAGCCAATGTGCAGCGGCTTCAGTTCAGGGCAATAACCCTCGGCAATCTCACGCTGCCCTTGATTGACGACTTCATCATAATCGCCATCGTAGGGAACAACCGTATCCATACGAGCAATATCCCCGCCGATTTCCCTCTGGATCATCTCGGCGATGCGCTTCGTGTTGCCTCCGTAGGAGTAGTACAGAATCAAGGTTTTCATTTCACGCATTCTCCTCATGTAAGAGGCTTTCCGCTGAACACGGGAAATGCGCTGAAGTCACCATAGTTGGCGATGCGCTCCATGTTCTTGAGAGTTTCCATGTCTTCCTCGGAGATCGCGAAATCCACGTCCGCGTTGCTTTCCATGTGGGCGGGATCTGCCGTCTTGGGAAGCGCGACGGCTCCAAGCTGAAGAACATAGCGGATGCAGAGCTGGGCGGCAGATACGCCGTACTTCTCTGCCATCTTAACGATCGCCGGATTCTTCAGCGCCTCACCGTGGGCAATGGGAGAGTATGCCTCCACCTGGATGCCCTGCGCCTTGCAGAAGTCCACCAATGCCGAATCGGTGTTGGTGATATGCAGGAGGATCTGATTGACCATGGGCATCACGCGGCAAGAGCTCAGGAGGTTCTCAAGGTCATCTTGCAGGAAGTTGGACACGCCGATTACCTTGACCTTGCCCGCCGCCCGCGCATCCTCCAACGCACGCCAGACCTCCTTGTTCTCCTCGAAATAGCGCTTCTCCACACGGAACTCGCTCCACGGCTGGGGAGAGTGGATAATCATCTGGTCGAGGTAGCCGAGCCCCATCCTCTCCAGCGTCTCATCGATGGACTTCGCCGCATCCTCGTAGGTCTTCAGCTCTGCCGCTATCTTGCTGGCGACGAACAGCTCTTCCCGACGAACGCCGCAGGTGCGCACGCCCTCGCCGACGCCGCGTTCGTTTCCGTAGGCCTGCGCGGTGTCGATCAGGCGATAGCCCAGCTTTACCGCCTCGCGAACGGCTTCCGCCGCCTCGGCATCGTCGATGAACCAGGTGCCCAGCCCCAGCTTGGGAACCTGAACTCCGTTTGCCAACGGGTAGGTTTCATTCAAGATCATCGTTCTACTCCTCGCCCCAGATATCCTTTGCCATGCGGAAAACCGCCCACGCCTTGGGCCAGCCGCAGTAGAAGGCTGCATGGGTCACGACCTCCGCGATTTCTTCTTTTGTAATACCGTTCTTCTTTGCCTCCGTCAGGTGATAACGGAAGCTCTCATCGGTAAGCCCCTGGGCCATCAGCGCGACGACGGTCACGAGGGAGCGGTCGCGGAGGCTGAGCTGCCCCTCTCGGCTCCAGACCTCTCCGAAGAGCACGTCATCGTTCAGTTCCGCGAATTTCGGGGCGAATTCGCCCAGGGCATCTCTGCCTGCCGTCTGCTTGACTGCCATGTTTCGTTCCTCCCTACAGCCTTGCGTACTCTTCATGGGATACCGGCTCGCACCATTCGTTCTCGCAATTCTCGCCGGGAATCTCCACGGCGATATGGCTGAACCAGCTGTCCTTCTTCGCTCCGTGCCAGTGCTTGACGTTGGCGGGGATCATCACGACGCTGCCCTCGTGCAGGCTGACGGCGGCCTTGCCTTCCTCCTGGTACCAGCCCTCGCCAGCCGTACAGAGTAGGAGCTGACCGCCCCCTTTGTCCGCGTGGTGGATATGCCAGTTGTTGCGGCATCCCGGCTCAAAGGTCACGTTGGCGGCGAACAGGCCGCCTTCCGGATCGGTCAGCGGATTCAGGAACGAATCGCCGGTGAAATACTGGGCATAGGCGGTGTTCGCCGTTCCCGTGCCGAATGCGTTGACCTTCTCGAACTGCTCTTTTCGTTCATACCTCATAATTAAAACCTCCTGCTAAGGATTATCGATTCACGCCATAGCGCAGCCAGACCGCCCCGCCGTCCATGGCCTTCGCCTCTTTCAGCGTAAAGCCAAGGGCCTTGCTCTCCGAAATGCCTTCTGCGGCTCGGAAAACCGGAGGCGTATCCGGACTCCCATCTGCCGCCGCCGCCAACACAATGCTGATCTCATCGCACATCCCCGCTTGCAGGAACGACCAGTTCAGCACGCCGCCACCGCCCAGCATCAGGGTCTCGATGTTGAATTCTTCTTTCAGCTTGGAAAGGGCCAGACCGTAATCCAGCTCCGTTTCTCCCGCGATGATGTACGAGATTCCCAGCTTTCTCAAAAATGCCCTGTAGGCGTTGCCGACCTGCTCTGTCAGCACCTCGACGACATGGGCGGTGGTGTCCACATAGCGCAGGGTGCTGCTTTCCCAGCCCAGCTTGCCGTGGGGGTCCACGGAGACATAGAACATTCCGAAGTCCGGCTGCGCGATGAAATAACCTGCCGGAACGGCCGGCGCATCTTCGTCCAGGTCCGGCTTCCTGTAGAAGGTGAAGTTGTCGTCCGTTGTCACCCTGCCGGACAGCCAGCCCTGGTGATGGTAAAAGGGCTCTTTCCCGAAGGCAATGTCGTAGAACGCATCGCCCGCCGCTCTGCCCTGCGGCGTTCCCATGTAACCGCCCATGATCTTTCCGTCCAAAGCGCACATCATGTGGCAGAAAACATACGGCCTGTTCACGTTCGATTCCCCTCCTTATGATTGACAAACATTCTGTTTGGAAGCATGCTTCCTTTGAACTTCATGTGCATCCTAGAACTTGAAGTTAACTTTAAGTCAAGGGGATTCTGGAATAATTCGGAGGGGTTTTCAGATGGTCTATACGGTGGGGGAAATGGCGAAACTGCTGGGGGTTGCGGCGTCCACCTTGCGCTACTACGACAAGGAGGGGCTGCTGCCCTTCGTGGAGCGTTCCTCCGGTGGCATTCGCATGTTCCGGGAATCGGATATCGAATGGCTGCAGGTGATCGGCTGCATGAAGAAAGCCGGGATGTCCATCAAGGACATCCGGCAGTACATCGAGATGGCGCTGCAAGGAGACGACACCATCGATTTGCGCCTTGCCATGTTCCGGCACCAACAAGAAGTTCTGAAACAGCAGATGGCGGAATTGCAGCACACCATGGAGATGGTGGATTACAAGTGCTGGTATTACGAAACGGCGAAGGAAGCGGGTACGGTCGATGCCCCGCAGAAGATGGAGCTTGCCGAAGTCCCAGAACGCTTTCGGAAGATTCGGCAGGAGCTGCGCACCGCGCCGGGGACTGCGGCAACGATATGACAAGACTGCTTAGGCAACGACAGCCAACCGCTTGATTATCACGCTAACTTTATCGTTCAAAAAGTACTACTAACAAACGACCACTCCGGCTATCCGCTGTTCGCGGAAGAGCAGGGGACTCTTGTCGCCGGGGTGGAACCTTTTCAACTCGCGGGATAGCAGAATCGCCTCGCAAGCCAGAATCAGCACGGGACGGCAGCGGGCAGGACCGTCGCCTCTAGATTACCCTCACGCCGCCACTGGCAGCCCTGATTAAATATGCTAGGTATCTCGGGATAATGTTTTCGGTCGCATACGCGCAAGAGTGTCCGCTGATTGCAACCGGCTGTTCGCCTTCCCACGCCAATGATGTGCAGACATCTTCGATATTCTCGCTCGTTATGGCAAAAATCACGTCTCCAGGGTTTGCCTTTTTCGGTTTAGCGTATTGCTCTTCAGATCATCGTGGTGTGCTCGTAGCCGCGCTCCACGAGGAGCCGCTCGGCAACGTCGAGAATCTTCTCGACCGTCTCCTCCGGGTACTTATTGCGTGCCACGGGCACCTCCGTCCTTGTTATCGCGATAAACATACCATGAGTGGCGTACGGGTCGAGAAGGGCTGGCGCCAAAAGAGCCCAACGGCCGTTACGGCTTCGTTAGAAACGCGCCCCACCATGGATGGTGAACCCGAAAGGTAAGGCGCGCGGGCACGGCGACTCGGCCCGCGCGCCCGGAAGAGAAAGGACGAACCCATGGGTTACATGCTCGAGACGCGCGGGCTCACCAAGCGCTTCGGCCGCGGCGACCAGGCGCAGGATGCCGTGGCCGACGTGAGCCTTCATATCCGCGAGGGCGAGGTGTACGGGCTGCTCGGCCCCAACGGCGCCGGCAAGTCGACAACGCTCAAGATGATCTGCGGGATGCTGCGGCCGACGGCCGGGGAGATCCTCTTTGCCGGGCACGCCTGGCGCCGCGAGGACCTCTACGCAATCGGCAGCCTCATCGAGGAGGCGCCGCTCTACCCCAACCTCACCGCGCGCGAGAACCTGCGCGTGCGCACCACGCTGCTGGGCCTTCCCGAGAGCCGCGTAGATGAGGTGCTCGCCGCCGTGGACCTCGCGGACACCGGGAAGAAGCGCGCCGGGCGCTTCTCGATGGGCATGCGGCAGCGCCTGGGGCTCGCGCTGGCGCTGATCGCCCGGCCACGCCTGCTCGTGCTCGACGAGCCCACCAACGGCCTCGACCCCATCGGCATCGAGGAGCTGCGCGACCAGATCCGCGGCTTCGCGGCGGCGGGCACGACGGTAATCGTCTCGAGCCACATCCTCTCCGAGGTGCAGCAGATGGCGGACACCATCGGCATCATCTACGGGGGGCGCCTCGCCTACGAGGATGCGCTTCGGCCCGGGCAGGACCTCGAGGAACTCTTCATGAGCGTCTGCCGGGAGGGGCGTCGAGCGCGCGGGGAGGTGGCGGCATGACGGGCGAGAAAGGCGGCCTGCTCGCGGGCCTGCGCGCCGAGGCCCTGAAGTCGCGCCACGCGGCACCGGTTCGCCTGGCCGTGCTCATGGCGCTGCCGATGCCGCTGCTCGGCGCGATGCCCTACCGGGGCGTGCAGATCTTCAGCGCGTGGAACTACTGGTACGCGCTCTTCCTGCCCGTGGCTCTCTCGCTCGTGGTGGCGTGCGTCGCGCGGGCGGACGCGCGCACGCGGATGCGGGGGCTTCTGGGCCTGGGCTTCCCGCTTAGGCGCGCCTGGTGGGCCAAGGCGCTCTGGTGCCTCGCGCTCTGCACGCTCTCGAACCTCGTGGTCTTCGGCATCTACCTCGCGGGCTCGGCGTTCTCCTCGCAGGGCCTCACGGCCGCGGGCACGCTCACGATGCTCCTCTGCGCGCTCGCCAACACGGTGACCGCGGCGTGGATGATCCCCGCAGGGCTCTTCCTCACGGCGCGGCTCGGCATGCTCGCGGGCATCTTCTGCCCGCTCGCCGCGCAGCTCGTGGGTGGGTTCGCCTGGTCGCTGGTGCCGCTGCCGCAGCTCTTTCCGCCGTCGGCGAGCATGGTCATCCCCACGAGCTTCATCCCCGTGCTGCCGAGCGGGGAGCCGCTCGCGGCGGACATGGCGCTCGGCGGGGCGCTCGCGGCGGACGGCATGCTCACACTGGCGGGCCTTGCGGTCTGCGCGCTCGCGTTCGCCGCGCTCACGGCGGCGGGCGCGGCCTGGTTCGCGCGCTCCGAGGAGAGGTGATGGCCGTGCCACGACTCTCCAACCCGACGCCGCGCATGACTCTTCCGCGGGCCCTGCTCTCCGAGGCCCTGCGCCTGGCGCGCTCCCCGCTCACGGCAGTGCACCTCGTCTGCGGCCTGGCAGCCGGTCTTGCCTGCGGCGAGTACTTCTCCGTAACCCGATGGGACCCGGCGCTGGGCGCGGACGCCTACGCCCAGTTCCTCGGCGCCCTCATGCCGCTCATGTCCGCCATCGTCTGCGGGCTCGCCGTGGACGAGGAGCGCGCTGCCGGGCGCCTCGCCAACCTCACGGCGGTCCCCTCGCGCGGGCGCGCCGTCGCGGCGAAGCTGCTCGCCCTTGCGGCGCTCGGCGCGGGCGCGCTGACCGTGGCGCTCGGCGTGTTCGGGGCCGTGCTCGCCGTCGCCGGGTGCCTGCCGCTCGGGCCCGCTCCGCTTGCGGCCGCATGGGCGGGCATCGTGCTGGGCAGCCTGCCCCTCTACGCGCTGGGGCTCGGCGTGGCCCTGCGCCTCGGCCGCAACGCCGCCATCTGCGCCGGCGCGGCGGGGATGCTCCTCGCGTTCTTCTCAGTGGGCGGACTTGCGCACGGCCTCATGACCGGCGAGCTCACCGGTGCCCTGGCGACGCCCCTGAGCTGGGTGCCGCTCGCCTGGCCCGCGCGCCTGGGGTCGCTCGGGGTGGAGGCCTTCATCGACGCCGCACGCGCGGCGGGCCCTCTCCTCACGACTGCGCTCGCTGGCCTCGTGCTCGCCCTGGCAGCCGCCGCCGTCCTTCTGGCCTGGTTCTGCCGCTTCGAGGACGGGAGGGCAGATGAGTAGGAAGCCGCTCGCCGCCGTGCTCGCCCTCCTCTCCGCAGCGCTCGTCCTGGGCGGGAATGCCCTGCTCGACGCCGGCTGGGGGTCGGCGCTGCGCTCGATCGCCGACCGCGTGCTGCCCAACCCTGAGATTGCCATGTGGGCGCCCGCGCCCGAGCCCGGCAGCCACGCGAGCTCCTACGCCGACGCCACCGGGGCGGGGGCGAACTACGTCTACCTGGTGGACGCGGCGGACGACAGGGGCAATGTCCGAGAGCTCCAGCTCATCTTCTTCGGACGGGAGTCGAACGGCGAGGGCTGGCTCGAGATCGAGGCGCGCGGCGGCTCGGGCGTGCGCTACCGCGCGTGCGATGCGGCCGAGGCGCCCGCGGCTGCGCGCGGGGCTCTGGACCGCTGAGCGCGGCGCAAGTACAATGCAACGGGAGTTTCAGGAGGTCGAATATGGCGAGGATATTGGCAGTGGATGATGAGCGGGCGATCCTCGACGCGCTCGCGCGCGTCCTCGGCCGCGACGGCCATGAGGTCGTCAAGGCAGCGGACCCGACGGCGGTCCCGGGGATGGACCTCTCGCGCTTCGACCTCGTGCTCTGCGACGTCATGATGCCGGGGCTCGACGGCTTCGAGCTCGTGCGGCAGATCCGCCCGGACTTCGACGGGCCCATCATCTTCCTGACCGCGCGCGTGGCCGAGGAGGACGCCGTGGCCGGCTACGGCCTGGGCGCCGACGACTACGTCCGCAAGCCCTTCGGGGCCGCGGAGCTGCGCGCCAAGGTCGCGGCCCATCTACGCCGTGAGCGCCGGCCGCGCTCGCACGCCCTCTCCTTCGGGGAGGTGCGGATCGACCTCGGGGCGCGCGGCCTCGCCGTGGGCGGCGAGGCCGTGCCGCTCACGCCCACCGAGTACGCCATCTGCGAGTACCTCGCCCGCCACCCCGGGCAGGTCATGAGCCGCGCACAGATACGCGAGGCGGTGCTCGGCTGGGAGAGCGACGCCGACGACGCGGCCATATCCATGCAGGTCAGCCGCGCCCGGAGGAAACTCTCCGAGGCCGGCGCCGATCCGATCGCGACCGTCTGGGGGATGGGGTACAAGTGGCAGCTCTGAGGACCGGGGCGCGAGGTCGCGGGGGCATGCCGCTCTCCTTCGTCATCGCGCGCTACTTCGCCTACGCGTTCGCGGCGGTCGCCACGGCGTGGCTCGCCGCGTTCATGGCGCTCTCCGCGGCGATCAACGCGGGCTTCGTCTACGAGGCAAGCTGGGGGCCGGCCAATGCGCGCGAGGTCGCGGAGGGCCTGGCACGCGACGGCGTCTGCGGGCAGCAGGACGTGCCGACGGCGTACCGCTACCTCATCCTGAATAAGGACGGATACGTGCTGATGACAGACCTCGAGGGCACGCGGCTCGAGGACGCGACGGAAATGGCCCGTGCGGCACTCGCCGCGGATCCGGGCACAGTGGAGATCGAGGGCGGGGGCTCGGGCCTCACCTACGCCGCGTTCCCGCTCAAGGGCGGCGGGGCCTGCGCACTCGTCAGCGAGTACCTGCCGCAGTGGGTCTCGCGCGACCTCGCCGGCCTGCTTCCCAACCCGCAGAACCTCATGCTCGTCGGCGCCGCTGCGGGAAGCGCGCTCGCGCTCGCGCTCGTGGCGCGCCGTGCGAGCCGCGTGATCTCGCGCAAGATGGCGCCGCTCGCGGAGGCGGCGGGGCGCGTCGGCGCGGGGGAGCTCGACTTCGCGGTCGGCAGCACCAACGTGCGCGAGGTGAACGACGTCCTCGCCGCGATGGACACCATGCGGACCTCCCTCGCCGAGTCGCTCGAGGCCCGCTGGGCCGCGGAGCGGGGGCAACGCGAGCAGGTGGCGTCGCTCGCCCACGACCTCAAGACGCCGCTCACCGTGCTGCGCGCCAACGCCGACTTCGTGGCGGAGGAGCTGGAAGACGAGAAAGACGCCGACCTCGCGGCCGCCGCGCGCGACATAGCCGGCAGTGTCGAAAGGCTCGACGGCTACGTGCGCCTGCTCATCGAGGCCTCGCGCGGGTCCGGCGGGGCAGAGAGGGCCCCCATGCGGCCGGCCGAGCTCTGCGAGCAGGTCCTCGCCGAGGCCGCCCAGATCGCCCGGGCGCGAGGCGTGACGCTCGACACGGCCACGGGCCCCGCTGTCGCGGGCGCTCCCGAGGCCCC